>ERZ1673730.42-NODE-42-length-231491-cov-23.320655_pt1 | contig 231491 bp, 214 predicted proteins | sample MGYA00580200_ERZ1673730 | MGnify/ENA primary metagenome ERZ1673730 (study PRJEB41218, sample SAMN15661761) | gut metagenome | host: Homo sapiens | place: Canada: London | collected 2015-08-20/2019-03-30 | study: EMG produced TPA metagenomics assembly of... | reverse complement strand
AAAGAGAGTTATTCTTAAGAGTAATCGGATGAAAAAGTATTTGCAAAGACAGATACGATATGATATATTTAATGTGCAGTTTTGAAGGAGCAATCCTTTTAAAAGTAAGCTGCTATGTGGCTTACATTTTTTCACATAATGGAAACATTAGTGATAATCCTCGATAGCTCAATGGTAGAGCACTCGGCTGTTAACCGAGTTGTTGTAGGTTCGAGCCCTACTCGGGGAGCTAAGAATAAGTGGCATGCACTTGCCCATGAATTCTTTGTTACGGCTCCATGGTCAAGCGGTTAAGACACCACCCTTTCACGGTGGTATCAGGGGTTCAAATCCCCTTGGAGTCATTTATTAATAATAAGGCGACATAGCCAAGTGGTAAGGCGTGGGTCTGCAACACCCTGATCACCAGTTCGAATCTGGTTGTCGCCTCTGTAAGCTTTAATCCGTTAGGGTTAAAGCTTTTTTTAATATATATGATACGTGTACAGATGCCAGAAATGGAGATTAATATTATGAAAATATTAATATTTACAACGAGACAACTATGCTATAATAGTGGATATTATTTTGCGCACAAAATTGGTGAAGAACTTGAAAAACTTGGAATTGAGTGTGATTATTGCGAAATACCTGAGTATGCAATTCCATCAGCAGGAACACAGATTGCACAGCCAGCTATAGAAAATGCAGGGAAAAGTGTAGATGAAGAAGCGGAGAAAATGCTGGAGAGTTATATTGGAAAGGAATATCTGGCAATACTAGATTTTAATTCTAAACTTCCAAGACTTGTTCTTGATGATGAATCTTATTATCTTGATAGCATAGATGCTCCTTTTTATAATTTTATTCTGGATCACCCACTGTATCATCATTCAACACTTGATTGTAAGTTGAAGAATTATTATGCATTTTCAATAGATGAAAATCACTGTAAATATATACAGAATTTTTATCCACATATAAAAGCTGTATATCAGGTTGCACTAGGTGCAGAAAATGTTATCTCTCTAGAAAATCTCCAGGAGAAAAAGAAAAACATACTTATTATGGGGACATATAGGAATCCCGATATTTATATGAAACAGATATATAATATGAATAAGTATGCAGAAAAAAATATGCTTGTAATGTTAGAAAAGCTTGAAAATGACAATGAAATGACTGTTGAAAATGCACTTAAATGTATAATAAACAATTCAAATCTCGAAAAAGACAGTTTTCCATTAATTCTTAATAAATATTATCTGGTAGAAATGTATTACAGAAATTATTATAGAAAGAAAATGGTCGACGCTCTTGTCAATACAGGATTTCATATAGATATAGCCGGGGAATGGTGGGAAAGTTATGATAAAATTAATAGTCCTAATGTGATATGGAATAAAGCAGTAAGATTTGATAAGTCATATGAATTGATAGCAGGATATAGGGCAATGGCAGATTCATCACCGTTTTTTAAAGGTGGAGTACATGACAGGGTTTATGCAGGAATTGCTAATTATACTGCAGTTATGACCGACTATAATGATTATAGAAATACATGTCTGCAAGATATTGTACAGATGTATGGTCAGGAATGCAATTATGAGGAAATATGTCAGAAAACTGATATGATGATGAATAATGATACATTTTATAAAGAAATGACACAGAAAGCATATGAAGAATATATGAATAATTATACATGGAAGTCAGTTGCAAAAAGAATTATTAAACATTTTCTTTCTGAATAATAATATGTATGTTATAATTGTGAAAAATGTGCAGTATGGAGGGTATAATGAAAGAACTTGGGAAATACAGGGCTATGATTGCTTTATTATGTTTTGCTGCAACAGTTTTTAGTGGCTGCGGGAATAGAACTGAAGCTGTAATCACTGATGGAGAGGATATTACAACAGTAAGTGCTGAATATCCAACATTAGAAGAAAGTCAAGCAGATATATTTACATATAAAGATTTAAAGATTGGAAATATTTCTTATCTTATGACTGAATCCCAGATTATAGCAATTTTAGGAAAACCAAAAGAGGAAACAGAGAATGATGGTGAGAAGATTTATTCATATAATGAGATGTCAATAGGTTTCGAAAAACTCGATGATGATAACAGACCTAGCAGCAGTGGTGTTTACAAGGTAACACAGGCAGCATCAATAGGAAGTGATGATAAGTTTTCGAGAAATATGCGTGTAGGACAATCAGCAGATGATATTTTAAAAATGTATTATAGAGATGCAGATTATCAGAATCATCTTTATATGTCTGAAGACAAAACACTTACTTATGGAAAGCTGCTCTATGGTGATTTTACAATAGCAGAGCTTGACAAGGTAAATACAAAAGAAGCAGTTGCATATGGACTGGTTAATTATAATGGATATAGTAATCTGGAAACGGCGGATAGCTATAATATTGAATTTACATATGTTGATGGTAAATATAAAGGTGACAGGGCAACGGTGGATGATGATTTTGCCACACTTAATTTTGAAATAGATAACAATGGTAAGATAACAGCAATTTCGTGGTTCTATTATCCGGAACAGAATTGATATGAGGAGGACGATTATGAAGAAATTTGCAAGATGCATATTAATACTAATATTAGTTGCCATACTTAGTGGAGTTGGAGGTTATATATATGAAAATAATACTATGACTCCGATGTATGAATCAGTAGCAAAGCTTTATGTAGTACCAGGTTCACAGAATGAGGCATCTATAAGAGCTAAGAATGGTGGTTTGAATCATGATTTTATGATTATTTTCTCAAGCAAGGTTGTAATTGAGTCAGCACAGAGATTAGCTGGAACTTCGGAGGATATTTCGGAATATCTCACAGTTTCATCACCTGCTGACAGTAATATTGTTGAACTTAAAGTTGTTAATCCTGACCAGAATACAGCTAAGGCTTATGTTGATGCTGTTGCTAAAACTGCAGTTAAGACCACAACAATTATTCCAGTAGAGTCAATGCAGATTCTTTCTGAAGGAACAAGTGATGGCGTAGCAACAAAACCAGATTTGTATTATTACACAGCTTTAATTATGGGAGCAGCATGCGCAGTATGTATATTTATTGAAATTGTTGTGTGTCTTATTCTGTGTGCATTCAAGAAGAAGGAAGACCATAGTGATGATGAATTTGAATATGAAGCCAGATTTGGAAGATATGCATATCCAAGAAGGGAATATATAGAAACAGAGGCAGATTCAACCAAGAGGATTGTTAATGATAATAAGAGAAAAGCCAGCTCTGATGATATTCTGGCAGCATTTGATGATGATGACGATGATGAGTATGATGATTCTTTTTTATATCAGTCATCTGATAATAGTAATGCAAATGTGGCTGAATCAGAAAAAACACCAGAAGCTCCTGTTATGGAATCTGAAGAAATTCTTGAAGAAGCAGTAAAAGAGGCCGCAGCGACAAAGGAAGAATATAAGCCAGAGCCAGTTGTAGAAGCGGAACCGATACAGGAGGCTGCACCTGTAGTAGAAGAACCTATACTAGAGAAACAGGATGAACCAACATTAGTTGATGAGGAGCCAGCTCAGATTGTAGTTGATACACCAGTAGAAGAAGAACAGCCGGAAGAGGAAGTGAAACCGGTAGAAGAAGAACAGCCGGAAGAGGAAGTGAAACCGGTAGAAGAAGAACAGCCGGAAGAGGAAGTGAAACCGGTAGAAGAAGAACAGCCGGAAGAGAAAGCAGAACCGGTAGAAGAAGAACAACAAGCGGTAGAAGAAGTGGAACCGGCAAGCAAAATTGTAATTCTAGGAAGAATATATAAGTAATACAGGAGAGGAGGAGAAATATGTTCAGCGTAAATATAGATAAGATTGTCGGAATGACAGATAATGAGAAAAAATGTTATGAAGAACTTAGAGAAAATTTAAAGAAAGAGTTGAATGGCGGGAAAGTCCTTGCTATTACAAAGAATGGCATAGGAGCATTTAAAATTGCATATAGTTTTGTATGTGCAGGAGAAAAAGTTCTCTTTATCGATGCTGATATTATGTCAGAGATTTTTCTTGGAAAATATAAACTTGGAAAGAATCTGAAAGGTGTAGCAGATTTTTTAAAAAAACCTTCTCAAATGTATGATTTGATATGTAAGACGAATAATCCTCAGTTTGACATTATATTTACCGGAGTATTAGATGATGGTGTGATATCAGAAGATGAAGAATCAATGATGAAACAGTTTATAGATATGTATTCTGATAAATATGACAGAATAGTGTTAAGCTCAGATGTAGACGGAAGAATAGCAAAATATTGTGATGGAACTGTTATCATGTACGAGGAAAGCGAGTTCGGTGAATTATCAGCAGAGAATTATGTTGATGAACTTGAGAACAATAAATGTAATGTTCTGGGTGTGGTAATTAATGGATAATATTGATAAATTTGTGCAATTAGTGCAGGAGAGTGACAATATTGTATTTTTCGGTGGGGCGGGAGTATCTACCGAGAGTGGGATTCCTGATTTCAGAAGTCCAGATGGATTATATAATCAGAAATACAAATATCCACCGGAAACAATTATCAGTCATTCCTTTTATCAGAGGTATCCAGAGGAATTTTACAGATTCTATAAGGATAAGATGTTATATCCTGACGCAAAGCCAGGAATTACACATCTGGCATTGGCAAGGCTTGAAAAAGAAGGTAAGCTGAAAGCGGTTATTACACAAAATATTGATGGACTTCATCAGAAAGCTGGAAGCAGTAATGTAATAGAACTGCATGGCTCGGTGCTTAGAAATTATTGTGAAAGATGCCATAAGTTTTATGGTATTGACAAGATAATTAATTCTGAAGGTGTTCCAATGTGTGACTGCGGTGGAAGAATAAAACCTGATGTTGTATTATATGAAGAAGGTCTTGATGATAATAATATAACAAATGCTGTGAATTGCATAAGACAAGCAGATATGCTTATAATAGGCGGTACATCTCTTGGGGTATATCCGGCGGCAGGACTTATAGATTATTACAGGGGAGACAAACTGGTTCTTATTAATAAATCAGCAACTCCTTATGACAACAGGGCTGATATTCTTATTAATGAGCCGCTTGCAGATGTATTTAAGAATTTTATGTAATTAATATATAACGGAGATTGTGAATGGCGGGTATTATTTCATACGAAACTGGTGATATTGTAGAAATGAAAAAAAAACACCCATGTGGCAGCAACGAATGGGAAATTCTCAAGGCTGGTGCAGACATTAAAATGAAGTGCATGGGTTGCGGTCATGAAGTTATTATTAAAAGATCACTGGTACAAAAAAATACAAAAAAATTAAAAAAGGCTTGTAATTAACTTCTGGATATGATAAGATTTTGTCTTGTGATATATTTTTAATCCTTGTTCCTTCATTTACATTTATATGTATAAGGATAGAAGGGACCAAAAGACCAGAAGGAGGTGCGACGTAGATGAATAAGTATGAATTAGCATTAGTTGTTAGCGCAAACGTCGAGGATGAAGTAAGAACAGCTACTATCGAGAAGGTTAATGAGTTAATTACTCGTTTCGGTGGTACTATTACAGATCCAGGCACAAGCGAGAAGAAGAAGCTTGCATACGATATCCAGCATATGAGCGAAGGATTCTATAGTTTCATTAAGTTTGAAGCAGAAGCTGCTGCTCCAGCTGAGATTGAAAGCAGAATCCGTATCATGGATAATGTATTAAGATTCTTAATCGTTAAAGACGGAGAGTAATTTATTAATCCCGATTTTTAAAGATGACGTTTGACTTGCAACTCTTTATAGAAGAGGAGATAAAGTATGAACAAAGTTATTTTAATGGGAAGACTGACAAGAGAACCAGATGTAAGATATTCACAGAATGCAGACGGTTCTATGGCAGTTGCTAGATATACATTGGCTGTAGACAGAAGACGTGGAAGAAACAGTGATAATGAGCAGTCTGCTGATTTCATAAGCTGTGTTGCTTTTGGAAGATCAGGAGAATTCGCTGAGAAGTATCTTCATCAGGGTACTAAGATTGTTGTTACTGGCAGAATCCAGACAGGTAGTTATACTAACAAAGATGGTCAGAGAGTTTATACAACCGATGTAGTTGTTGAAGAACAGGAATTTGCAGAAAGCAAATCCGCAGCAGCAAGTAATGGAGGAGACTCTAGTTATGCTGCGTACACACCATCAAGACCAGAACCAAGCCAGGCGGCTGGAGATGGATTTATGGCTATTCCTGACGGAGTAGATGATGAGGGTTTGCCTTTCAACTAAGATAGGAGGTAAAAACCATGCCAGATAAGAAGGCTGAGAGACCAGAGGGTCAGATGAGAAGAAGACCAATGCGTAGAAGAAAGAAAGTTTGCGCATTTTGTGCAGATGCCAACAAGGTATTAGATTATAAGGATGTTGCTACACTTAAGCACTATGTTTCTGAGAGAGGAAAGATTCTTCCAAGAAGAATCACAGGAAACTGTGCAAAGCATCAGAGAGCTCTTACTGTAGCTGTTAAGAGAGCAAGACACGTAGCTCTTCTTCCATATTCAGTAGATTAATATATATTAAGACTACGAGCCGTAGCAGGGAAACCTGCTACGGCTTTTTTTGTAAGCAGTGAGCCGTGCAATCCAGAATGTGCTTGCACAGATTCTGGATTATACGGCGAGCGCCAATAATGAACAACGAAGGTCGAAGACCGGGAGTTGTGAATTATCAAGGCTCGGGAGTAGCGAAGCTACGGAGAGACTTGGCTTACAAAATTTGCCCGCAGCAGTGAGCCGTGCAATCCAGAATATGCCTGCACAAAGCATACTTGTAGTATATTTGTATACATGATATAATTATTTTAATTCGATTATGGAGATGTGTGTTATGCCAGATAACAAATATGGGAAAAAAGCATTTAAATATAGCGGACTCTTGAGGTCATTTTTTGCATGGCCATTATATATTGGGGCGGTTCTGATTATTATATGTGCAGTTATGTTCTGTGTTAATGTGACAGCAGCGACAGTTGTGAGCATTTTTATGGTTATATATCTTATGGCATGTGGTCTCATGTATTTCTATATGAGACCGAGAATAATGTCGGGAATAGTGGAGTTTGCATCCAATTATTCTCAGGTTCAGAAGCAACTTTTGTATAACCTCAGTGTGCCATACTGTCTTCTTGATAATAACGGCAATGTCATGTGGACTAATAAGGCAATGCAGGATTGCTTAGGCATTAAGAGAGATTTCAGAAAGAATATTAATACTGTTATTCCAGAAGTTACACCAAGTATATTCCCAGATAGTGAAATTGGATTTAAGGAGATAAGACTTACATTTCAGGACAGGGATTATAAGGCTGAATTAAAGAATATTGATGCAGATTCTATAGCAGAGGGTGTTGATATAATTGAGAAAAGCATGGATTCTTCAATGTATGTAATGTATCTTTTTGATGAGACAGATATTAACACATATATACAGAAGTTAAAGGATGAAAGGTTCGTTGTGGGACTTGTGTATATAGATAATTATGAGGAAGCCCTTGATAGTACTGACGATGTAAGAAGGTCGCTTCTTGCAGGTCTTATTGATAAGCGAGTTAACAAGTATTTTTCTCCGGGTTCAGCAATTGTAAGAAAACTGGAAAAGGATAAATATATCGTTGTATTCAGATATAATTTCTTAGAGAAGCTTATGCAGGACAGGTTTAGTCTGCTTGAAGAGATTAAGAGTATCAAGATTGGTAACGAGATGACGCTTACTTTAAGTATGGGTATAGGAACGGGTTCGGCAGAGTATTCTAAGAATTATGATGTGGCTAAGGCAGCAATGGATCTTGCACTTGGACGAGGCGGAGACCAGGCGGTAGTCAAGGATGGTGAGAAGATTCTTTATTATGGTGGCAAGAGCCAGCAGATGGAGAAGAATACAAGAGTTAAGGTGCGTGTTAAAGCTCATGCATTGAGACAGATTCTTGATAATAACAGTAATGTGCTTGTTATGGGGCATACACTTGCGGATATTGATGCATTTGGTTCAGCTCTGGGAATATATGTTATTGCCAAGAAGCTTGGCAAGGAGGCACACATTGTCCTTGGTGAGGTTACAAGCAGTGTACGGCCTTTTGTGAACAGATTCATAGACAAGGAGGAGTATCCGGACGATATGTTTATAAAGCCTGATGATGCGCCTTCTAAGATAAATGCATCAACAGTTGTTATTGTTGTTGATGTCAACAGACCACAGAGAACAGAGTGTCCTGAGCTTCTTGAAAAATGCAAGACAGTTGTTGTATTTGATCATCACAGAAGGCAGAGTGACACAATTACTGGTGCAGTTCTTTCATATGTTGACCCATATGCATCATCAGCCAGTGAGATGATAACAGAAATGATACAGTATGTTGACGATAATATTAAGCTTAAGGCATTTGAGGCAGATGCACTTTATGCAGGAATTAATATTGATACTGATGGATTTAACAGTAAGTCAGGACCAAGAACTTTTGAAGCAGCAGCATTCCTAAGAAGACATGGTGCAGATGTAACAAGAGTAAGAAAAATGCTTCGAAGTAATATGAATGAATATAAGGAGATTGCAAAAGCTGTAAGCCGTGTGGAAGTTTATAAGGACGCATTTGCAATATCAATATTTAATGGTGACGGGATTGACACACCAACTGTTGGCGGTGCCAAGACAGCCAATGATTTGCTTGATATATCAGGAATTAAAGCTTCTTTTGTTATCACTCCTTACGAGGATAAGATATATATAAGTGCAAGGTCTATTGATGAAGTTAATGTACAGCTTGTTATGGAAAAGCTTGGCGGTGGTGGTCATATGAGTATTGCAGGAGCTCAGCTTACAGATTGTACAATTGACCAGGCAATTAATAAGATTAAACTAACACTTGATAATATGATTAAGGATGGTGAAATATAATGGATGTTATTTTATTAGAGGATGTTAAGACATTAGGAAAAAAGGGACAGATTGTTAAGATTAATGACGGTTATGCAAGAAATTATGTGCTGCCTAAAAAGCTTGGAATTGAGGCAACAGCTAAGAATCTTAATGATCTTAAGTTAGCCAGGAAGAGAGAAGAAAAAGAGGCAGCAGAAGAGCTTGCAGCAGCAAAGGAGCTTGCAGCTAAGATTAAAGAGTGCACAGTTACTGTTTCTATGAAGACAGGCGAAGGCGGAAGAACATTTGGAACAGTTTCAACCAAGGAAGTTGCAGAAGAGGCTAAGAAACAGTTAGGTCTTGATATTGACAAGAAGAAAATGAAGCTTGATGTGCCGATTAAGGCTTTAGGTAATTATATTATCCAGATAAAGCTCCATAAAGATGTAACAGCCGAACTGACTGTTAAGGTTGTTGAGAAATAAGTTTTAAGACACATTTGTAAGAAAGGGAATTACTATGGACGAGTCAGTGGTAACACGGGTGATGCCTAACAGCATTGAGGCTGAACAGTCTGTTGTTGGTTCAATGATTCTGGACAGACAGGCAATTATAACTGCCGCTGAAATCTTAAGGCAGGATGATTTCTACTACAGGCAGTATGGAACTATGTTCCAGACAATGGTAGACATGAATAACGAGGGAAAACCTGTAGATATAGTTACTTTGCAGGCAAGATTGAAGGAGACAGATGTACCGGCTGAAGTCTATAGTATAGAGTTTGTAAGAGAGCTGTTATCATCAGTGCCAACATCAGCCAATATAAGACAGTATGCGGGTATTGTTAAGGAAAAAGCAGTACTCAGGAATATAATAAGAGTTAATGATGATATTGCCAATCAGTGTTATGCGGGCAAGGAAAAGACTGAAGATATACTTGCTGATACTGAAAAGAAGATATTTGAGCTTGTTAAGAATAAGGGCGGCAAGGAATATACACCTATTGATAAGGTTGTTCTTGAGGCACTCGACAGAATATCTGCGGCAGCAAAGACTAAAGGTGCTGTAACAGGTGTTCCTACAGGGTTCAAGGACTTAGATACTTATCTGTCAGGTCTGCAGCCGTCAGATTTTATTCTTGTTGCAGCCAGACCTTCAATGGGTAAGACAGCATTTGTCCTTAATGTTGCTGAAAATGTGGCTATCAAGCAGCAGATTACAACAGTTGTATTCAGCTTGGAGATGTCAAATGTCCAGCTTGTAAACCGTATGTTATCACTGGAATCAACAGTAGATGCGGACAAGATAAGAAAAGGACATCTGGATTCTAATGACTGGGGTAAGCTTATTGAGGGTGCAGACAGTATTGCAAAGTCAAAGCTTATAATTGATGATACTCCGGGTATCTCAATCGCAGAATTACGAAGTAAATGTAGAAAATACAAGATGGAGAATAATCTTGGACTTATTATTATTGATTATCTTCAGCTTATGAGTGGCAGCGGAAGCGGACGTTCTGAAGGAAGACAGCAGGAAGTATCTGACATATCCAGAGCGTTAAAGGCACTTGCGAGAGAGTTAAATGTGCCAGTAGTAACACTTTCGCAGTTAAGCCGTGCAGTAGAGCAGAGACCAGACCACAGACCTATGCTTTCGGATCTTCGAGAGTCAGGAGCTATCGAACAGGATGCCGACGTTGTTATGTTCCTTTACAGAGATGATTATTACAACAAGGATACAGAGCAAAAGGGTATTGCAGAGATTATTATTGCCAAGCAGCGTAACGGTCCTATTGGAACTGTTAAGATGGCATGGCTGCCGGAACAGACAAGATTTGCAGATCTTTCAAGAGACTTAAGACAGTAATTGAACAAGCTAAAAAAGGAAAACCCCGAATCAGTATTAAACTGGTCCGGGGTTTTATGTAAGTACCGTTCAGGTACATTGAACACCATCTGGTGAACGTTAATCTGTATCTTGTTCAGACTACTGTGGGTTAGGAGCGCCAACTGGACATGTTCCAGCACAAGCACCACAATCAACACAAACATCAGCGTTGATTTCGTAATGAGAAGCACCCTCGCTGATTGCTTCAACAGGACATCCTGCTGCACAAGCACCACAACTGATACAATCATCATTAATTACATATGCCATAGTATATATCCTCCTTAATAATCTCTTTATTAACTGCTTTGGCAGTTGCTTTAGTGATATTATACGATAGCCTTTGATAAAATTCAATATGAATTTTTATCAATAAAATATATTATTGCTGTTAGGTATAACTAACTTGAGGTAGAATAATAAAGTGAAATTAGTGTATTATTGACATTTATCCGGGGCAATATTATAGTAGGTATGTTGAGCGGTACAAAAGTACCGATAATATTAACCTAATAACAGGAGGTCAGTATGACAAGAATTACTAAGGACACTACAATTGGAGAAGCTCTTCAGATAGATGCAGGAATTATACCTATTCTTATGGGAATTGGTATGCATTGTGTTGGATGCCCATCATCAGCAGGCGAGACATTAGAGGAAGCTGCTATGGTTCATGGTATCGATCCAGATATGCTTATTGAGGAGATTCAGAATTATCTTCAGTCTATTGGATAATTAGATGAACAATAGTTAAAAATAAGAGGCTGAGGATTTAATGAAAACAATTAAATCCTCAGCCTCTTATTATATATAACCGGTAATTACAATCTGCGTAATATATGAAGTGCATGTTCACCAATAATACACTCACAGTGTTCAGCAAAGAATCCTATATGATTATCAAAACCGGATTCCTTTTGCCCATATTCAGAAAGAATGTTGCAGACTTTATTGAAATCCTTAGAAGTGCATTTGTTTTTAGAGATGCACAGATAGTATCTTCTGTCAGAAGGATTCTTATATACTGAATTAGCATCTTTGAAAAAGGTATCTATAATACAAGCAGCATTAGTTATATCATCAAGTGAAGAAAATGAAAATACCCGTGATATATTAGCAGATTCCCTGTGCTCAGGCTTGTCCGTAGTTCCTTTGTCAGGCTGTTTGGAAGGAGAGGTCTGGGATGCTTTATTGTCAGAATCTTTATTGAAATATTCTTTAACACGGTTAAAGATATTCATAAGTTCATCTTCAGGCAGACCTTCTTCATCTGTGGCAGCGCATTCGTCAAGCTCTTCATTGGCTGTTGGCAGTGAGAAATCGGAATAATCATTACCTTCTATTGTTTCAATATCATCAAAATCAAAATTATCATCATCCGAATCAGATGGTGAGAAGCGTGAAAATCTTGTATCAAGTTCTTCCGGATTATCAACCTTTGTGACAATGAGGACAATACACTCAGAAGAGACAGGAATTGCTTCAATCATTAAAGGAGTATCTTCCGCCTCAAAACCAAGTTCATATGAAGCCTGCTGCATCATATCACGAAAGAGTTCTTTCGCTTTATCACTGCCATAGGCAAGCTCATTGATCTTTAATTGTCTTGATGCCAGATCAGATTTGTTAAGTGTGCATCTTATCTGGTTTTCATTAAGTCTTTCTATTTTCATAAGCCACCTCTGACTATATTACATTAATATTATTTATTAAAGATATAATACCCACTTTTTGTGGATATGTAAAGGTGGTGGAATAACACATGAATAAAATTAATATAAAAAATTTTTTAAAATATATTGAAAATTAAATTATTATATTGTAATATTTGTTTAGGAGATGTTTTTCATATATCGCCGTAAGAGGAGGTGTATAACGAATTTTACGACAGATATGAAATCATAAGGGAACTATCTTGTTCCAGACATTCTAAAGTTTATCTTGTAAGGCACCGGATACTTGATGTATATCGTGTAGCCAAGATATTTTCGGGTAACCAGTATGAGGCCGACAGGCTGCTTAAGGAAGCCCATCTGATAAAGAATTTGAAACATCCCCACATCCCGGTTATTTATGATATTGAACAGAATATTGGAGAAGATAATAGTAGTATCTGCATTATTGAAGAATATATTGATGGTAAATCTTTGCGGCAATATGTTAATGATGAAACAGGTGCTGGCGGCAATCTGAGTGTTCATGAAATATGCCGTATTGGCGTTGAATTATGTTGTATACTGGAATATCTTCATGGTTTTAATGGCAATGGAATATTACACATGGATATTAAGCCAGATAATATTATGCTTGATATTAACGGAAAAGTTAAACTAATAGATTTTGACAATGCGGTTGCAGGTAATGCCGGAGTGTCAGTTGATAGCGGAAGTCCGTTGTATGCTGCACCGGAACAGTATAGTGGAGAGTATGCTGTGACGCAGTCGGATGTATATAGTGTGGGAATGGTAATTCTTTTTATGGTCTCACATGGTCATATTAAGACCGATAAGGGCCATAATTTAGCAGGGATACCGAGGCGGTATTCAAGATTGTATCATGTTATTGAAAAATCAATTCATCATCAATGGGGACTGCGGTACAGCAGTGTTACATTATTAAAGAATGAGTTGCAGGGGATAATGAGAAGAAGTGGCGGTACAATTGAAAAACACTCCTATATAGTACAGGTTGCAGGGGATAAGGCAGGTATAGGAACTACGCATACGGTAATGTGTATGGCACATTTTTTTAAGAAAAATGGAATTAGTTGTGTTGTCGTTGACAGGTCTGGAAACAGGCGTGTACTTCCGCCGTTTTTAAAAAACGGACTTATGGAAGATGGATCTTATATATATAAGGGCATAAGGATAATTCCAGATTATAATGGAGCAATATCGGTGAGTGCACAGAAAACGGATATTATTCTTGTTGATTCAGGACATAGTATGCGGGAGCTGGAAAATGATAAGGATATTATGGATATTGCTGTTGAGAATTATGCATATATAGAAGTTTGTGTGACTGGAAAGCATATATGCGAAGAGAATAAAAGGTTAAGAAAACTAAAAGAAGACAGGGTTTATATGCTGAATCTTGTAAGTGCCACACAGTTTTATGAATTAACAGATATGCTGAAAGGTAAAAAATGTTATCGTGAGCCATGCATATATGACTGGTGCGAGGATAATCCTATATTTGACGAAACAATGAATGATTTCTTACAGGATAACCTTTCTGAATTATGGGAAGATTGCAGACCTGATAGATTAAAGGAGTGTATTGGCAGGTTATATGAGAAGATTAGTAGTATCAGATATTTTAAAGGGGTTAAGAAAAAGAAAAGCAGATAATGATGAAGCGGCTATGAATTATAAGACTGTCGGACTGATTGGTTTATGCAGCGGTGCCGGAACAACGCAGCTTGGTATCATGCTTGCTAATTATTTTTCTAACGGACTGCATCTGAAAACAGCTATAGTAAGTGCTGGATTTGATGATTCATTTGACAGAATCAAAGAGGAAGAACAGGTTGGTAAAGTCAGGAATTATGCTGGCAGCAGACGGGGGTTTTCATATAAGGGGATAGACTTCTTTGGAGGTGTAAGAGAAGGTTTCGTCCATGTTATATCAGAGTATTATGACGTGGTTATAGTAGAGATTAATCTTGCTGGCCTGAAAGAAAAACTTGCAGATGGCTTAAGAGATGTTATGTCTTGCGAATGCCGTATTCTTGTTGGATCAATGGTTCCATGGAAATATGGAGAATGTATAAAGAGACTGGGGCGGATAAGAAGAATCTACAGTGTTAAAAACATGCCTATAGTTTCAGTTACGTGGCAGGAAAAACGAGCAAGGAGCATGGAACGTGAATTCGAACTTAGAGCATATAAAGCACCTATGGAGGAAAACCCTTTTGAGATGAGGGGAAGTGCCATAAAGGCTTTGAAGCAGGTTGTAACTTAAAATTTCATTTATGTCTGATTTAAAGGTCTAAAAGAAAATATATCGCAAATCATGCCCTATCTGATTCCTTTTGCGTAGTGTATGATTAAGTTCAGGGCATATCTTTATTATGGAAAATCTGTGATAAAGGTATGCCTTTACTTGCAACGGTATTGTATCAGGTGGTACAATATTATAATTGTAGTGAATAAGAAAGGCAGACAGATGAAAATAAAAGTTGATAAAAGGATTAAGGGAATTACTATTGCAGCGGCGGCATTGGTACTGATTATTGTCGTGGCAGTAATGTTTATTATAGTGAGATATACACCTGCCAAAGAGAAGATGAGTGGTTATACATATTATGGCATAGACAGGAATACGGATAAGGTTTTTGTTATAATAGATGGAGAACTGTATCCAGATACTGGAATTATATATGAAGGCCGGTATTATCTTCCACAGGAATTTATAGCAGATAATATTAACGTCGGATTTTATTATGATACAGAAAGTGACGCAGTATTATATTCGGATTCGGAATATATGTATACATATAAGAAAGGCGAAAATGTATATACGGACGATACAGGTAAGACATACAATACAGATTATTCTGTTGTAGTGGAATCAGAGGGAAAATGTTATGTCAACTGGGAATATGTTGCAGAGCATACAGATTGTGAATATGAATATGGCAATGAGCCGGAAAGGATTAACATAACTCTCGAAAGAGAAGAAAAGCAGTATGTAACTGCACAGAAAAAGACTGCTGTAAGATACAGAGGTGGAATCAAAAGTCCTGTTCTTGAGTATGTGCAGAAGGGGGACAGATTAGTGTACGAGGATGACCTTGACGACTGGATAAAGGTGACAACAGCGACAGGTTATACAGGATATATAAAGAAATCAGAGGCATCAGATACATTTGCGTATATAAGAGAAGAAAAGAATTATGAGACTCATAATTATAATATGAAAGATGATAAGATTACGCTTGCATGGTTTCAGGTAAGCGGAGTGGCTGGCAATTCAGGAATAGACAATAATATTGCTACAGCGTCAGGTGTTAATGTGCTTGCACCAACATGGTATTCGGTTACAGATTCATCAGGCAAAATGTCATGTTATGCATCGGCCGGGCTGGTCAATAAAATGCATCAGAGAGGAACAGATGTATGGGCGCTTGTAAGTGATTTTGATACGAATGTGGATTTTGCTGCGCTTTATTCAAGTAAGAAGGCAAGAACCAACATGGTTAATACACTTATTAATGATGCAGAAAAATATGGATTTGACGGAGTTAATCTTGATTGTGAGAATATTAAGAGTGCATATGCCAAAGATTATCTGCAGTTTGTAAGAGAATTGTCGATTGCATGTGAAAGAAAAGGCCTTGTGTTGTCAACAGATAACTATAAGCCAGAGGCATATAACAGATGCTATAATTTAAAAGAACAGTCAAGATTCGTTGATTATGTTATTGTAATGGCATATGATGAACACTATGCAGGAACAGATGCCGGTTCTGTAGCTTCACTTCCATTTGTAAAGGAGGCAGTTGAGGATACAGTACAGCTTGTTGGTAAGGAACATGTAATAGCAGGTATTCCATTTTATACAAGAATATGGACAACAACAGATGGAAACACAACAAGCAGGGCTGTTGGTATGCAGGCAGCAGTTGACCAGTTAAACAGTGACGGACAGGTTGCATTGTGGAATGATGACTGTGGACAGTATGTTGCTTCATATACTGTGGGAAATGCCACAAGACAGATATGGTTTGAAGAAGAGAAATCAATAGAGGCCAAGATGCAGGTTATACAGGGAAATAATGTGGCAGGTGTTGCAGGCTGGAAATTAGGTCTTGAGAAGTCATCAGTATGGCCAGTTATCAGCAAATATAATAAATAAAAGTAATATGCATAAACCTTCTGTAATAAATTAGTAAAGAATTACAGGTTTCGGAGTTGTTATGCCAGAAAAAGCTGATATAAGCAGGACACTTCTTCTGCCGTTTATGTCAATAATACTACTTGTTGCTGTCTACATGACAGCCAATGTACTTCTGCCATTAAAGGCCAGTGGCAAAGGCAGCAAAGAAAGTGAAGATGTGCAGGAGAGACAACATTTGTCAGATGATGCAGGTGATGGTGAAGTCGTTGAGATGAATATTAATTTTTCTGAAAAATGTATCGTTATTGATAGTGGGCATGGTGGCGCAGACCCAGGTAAAGTGGGGGTTGCGGGAACAAATGAAAAAGAGATTAATCTTGCAATTGCAAAAAAATTACAGGAACGGCTTGAAGATGCTCAGATTAATGTTATTATGACAAGGGACACAGATGATGATTTAAGCGTGGAGTCCGATAAGAGTAAAAAGAAAGCTGACCTGGAAAGAAGATGTGATATAATCAATAGCAGTGGTGCAGATATGGTAATTAGTATCCATCAGAACAGTTATGTCACACCTAAGGCAGAAGGTGCACAGGTATTTTATTATAAGAAGTCTGAGGAAAGTAAAAGAATAGCACAGATAATGCAAGGGATTCTTGGTGAGAAGTTAGGTACAACAAGGCAGATTAAGTCAGATGTTAATTATTACATACTGCTTCATTCCAAGCTTCCAACAATTATATCAGAGTGTGGTTTCTTGTCTAATCCAGAAGAGGAGCAGAGACTGTGTACGGAAGAATATCAGGAAAAAGTGGCTGATGCTCTGTATTGTGGTATAATAGAATATCTGATGATGAATATGAAGTAATGAAAGCTGGCGAAAGGTTTTATGGAAACAATAATAAAGAAGATAACACACACAGAAGAAGATAAGAAAATATATGAACAGGCAGGACAGATTCTAAGAGCGGGAGGGCTTGTGGCTTTTCCTACAGAGACTGTATACGGACTTGGTGCGGATGCACTTGATGCGAAAGCTTCAGCCAAGATATATGCTGCTAAGGGAAGACCTTCTGATAATCCTCTTATAGTGCATATTGCAGATGTTAATGCATTATACGATTTAGCCAAAGAGGTACCAGATAAGGCACTTGTGCTGGCAGAAAAATTCTGGCCGGGTCCGCTTACAATGATTCTTAAGAAAAAGGATAAAGTACCTGATTCCATAACAGGGGGGCTTGGAACGGTTGCGATAAGAATGCCAAGCCACCCTGTTGCAGCAGAGCTTATAAGAAGCTCAGGAGTATATATAGCTGCACCAAGTGCCAATACATCAGGAAAGCCAAGCCCAACAAGGGCAGAGCATGTAATTAATGATTTATCTGGAAGAATAGATATGATTATTCAGGATGATACTGTAGATATAGGTGTGGAGTCTACAATTATTGATCTTAGTGAGGAAGTACCGACTATATTAAGACCTGGCTATATTACACAGGCTATGTTTGAGGAAGCTATTGGAAAAACAATAATTGATCCGGCAATTATGGGAAGCCTTAAAGAAGGTGTGATACCTAAGGCACCGGGAATGAAATACAAGCACTATGCACCTAATGCTGATGTGACCATTGTTGAAGGTCCACATGAAAAGGTTGTCCAGTATATTAACAGGCAGGTGTCAGAAAAAGAAGCAGAAGGTCACAGATGTGCAGTTATGGCAACTGATGAGACAAAAGATAAATATATATGCAATGATATTGTTTCAGCAGGACATAAGGATGATGAGCTGAGTGTTGCAAGAAATCTGTATGCGATATTAAGGGACTTTGACAAGCAGAAAGTAGAGTATGTTTACTCAGAAAGTTTTGAGACAAAGAATGTGGGACAGGCTGTTATGAACAGACTTATCAAGGCAGCCGGGCATAAAATAGTTAAACTGGATTAATACATTTTTAAATAATGAAGATATGAGGATTTCCTATGAACACATTTGACAAGGTGATATTCGTATGTAATGGAAATACATGCAGAAGTCCGATGGCGGCAACTGTTATGGCTAATCTTAAACAGGATATTATATCGGAATCCAGAGGGATGGTGGTGCTTTTCCCAGAACCATATAATCCGAAGGCGGTTGCTGTTGCAGCCAAGCATAATATGATAATTCCGAACAATTCAGCAAAACAGTTGTTGAATGAGGATTTCGGAAATGATACACTTGTACTGGCTATGAATTCGCATATGAAACAGAAGATATATGATGAATTCAGTGAGGCAATTAATGTATATACTCTGAGTGAATATGCAGGAGAGCCTGAACAGGACATTAAAGACCCATATGGAAAAGGCATTGAGGAATATAATGCATGTTTTGAAATGATATGCAGGCTGGTTGGCAAGGTTGCAGAGTATCTGGATGGGTTGTCAGAAGAAAAAGAAGATAAAGGAGAAGAACAATGATAGCAATTGGTTGTGATCATGGAGCATTAGAACTAAAGGAGCAGCTTATAGAACATCTTAAGAAGAGAGGTGTTGAGTGTAAGGATTATGGCACATATACTAAGGATTCATGCGACTATCCTGTATATGCCAAGAAGGTAGCTGAGGCTATTCTTTCGGGCGAGTGTGAGGAAGGAATTCTTCTTTGCGGAACAGGGATTGGAATGAGCATGGCCGCTAATAAGATTAAGGGAATAAGAGCAGCGTTATGCAGCGACTGCTTCTCAGCACAGGCTACTAAGGAACATAACAATGCCAATGTATTGTGTATGGGTGCAAGAGTTATCGGACCAGAGCTTGCTTTTAGAATAGCGGATACATTTTTAGATTCCAAGTTTTCTAATGATGAGAGACATATAAGAAGAATCAGCATGTTAGAGGATTAATAAATGGGCGATAAGAGAAAAGATTATATATCATGGGATGAATATTTTATGGGAATTGCAACACTTTCCGGTATGAGATCCAAAGACCCCAATACACAGGTTGGTGCGTGTATAGTAAGCCAGGATAATAAGATATTGTCCATGGGATATAACGGATTGCCAAGAGGCTGTTCAGATGATGAGTTTCCATGGAACAGAGATGGTGAAGATAATAAGTATTTCTATACAACTCATAGTGAGCTTAATGCGATTCTTAATTACAGAGGCGGAAGCCTTGATAATGCCAAGCTTTATGTAACACTTTTTCCATGCAATGAGTGTGCGAAGGCAATTATTCAGGCAGGAATTAAGACTGTTGTATATGACTGTGACAAATATGCAGATACTGCATCTGTAATTGCATCAAAGAGAATGCTTAATGCCGCAGGTGTCAGATATTACAAGTATGAAAGAACAGGTCGCACAATAACAATTGACATGTAAAAAAAGGGTCTGGAAACGAATAAGGTTTCCAGACCCTTTAGAACTTGTTATTCATGTGATTCAAGAATTCTGATGTATTCATTAAAGGTACCGTTATAGATGGCGGTAAGAAGCTTGTTAAGCTTGTGAAGCGCATCAGACATAAGCTCACAGCTTATAATATTCTCTGTAAGTGCATCGCCTAATTCATCAAGGTCGACAACACGGACGCGCCCGTCATTCTCAATTATGACATCAGCGAGAAGGTCAGTGAATATATATGTATCAGAGACAGCATCATAAGAAGTGTCAATAATGTCACAATAGATATATGCAAGAGAGTTATCTGCTTTATAGAATTTGCTTATCTTAAACCCTTCGTTAATAACATAATATGATGTTCCATGTGTGAATTCAGCTTTTGGACGGAATGTGTTCCAACTGGTCACAATAGTATCAGAATCTAAGAATATTATGTTATCGTCCTTAAGATTAACGCATTCATCAGGAATAAGTCTTTTTCTGTATAATGTAGGCATATAAAATCCCCCTTTTCGGGTATAGTTAATAATACACAAAATATAATGACAAAATTATATCAGCAGATTAATTAAATTTCAATAAAAAGGGTTGAAAAATATACCTATAAATTGGTAAAATTAATGCAGACTTTTGTGAGGAACATGATATGAAGAATGATAGCAAAGCATTACGAAATATTGTACTGATATCCCAGCTCGCTATATGTGTGATGGTGCCAACATTTTTATGTCTGGCACTTGGAATATGGCTTGATAAAAGGTTTGGAACATGGTTTACGGTTCCACTGCTTTTTATTGGGATGGCAGCAGGTGCAAGAAATGCATATGTTCTGGCAATGGACACAATACGACAGGAAAAGCTTAAGAAAGATAAGGCACAGCAGGATGAAATCGACAGAAAGGTAGAGGAATACAGAAAGAAGCAGGAAAAAGATTCCAGTGAAATTAAGAGGTGATTTATGTTAAAAAGAATTAAAGATATTAATGAAGCTCTTCCGGGAATGCTGCTTATAGAATGTATTTATCTTGTTGTTGCCCAGATAATTATATTTATTGCTGTTCCGAATAAGATAATGTGTGCAGTGGGACTGCTTGCGGGATGTTTATATGCTGTATTCAGTTCATTTCATTTAAGCTTTACTATACGAAAGGTTGTGTATGGCGGGCATAAGCAGTCTTCAACACTTGTATTTGGGTACATTGTAAGATTTCTTGTAATGATAATACTGCTTGCATTATTGTATATCTTTAAGGCAGGAGATCTGCTGTGTGCAATTATTGGCATGTTCTCAGAGAAGATAGCGGCATATCTGTCGCCTTTACTGGACAAGAAAAGGTCCGCAAAAGGGGAAAACAGTACTGGGGAGTTTCCTCAGACTGATAAAAATATAATAGAAAAGGAGAGTGAGTAGGTGGGAAGCGAGAGTTTGACTACGATGGTGGCCGGAGATTCAAGTTTCATGATTAAGACGCTGTACACATTTAAGCTGAATGGCGTTTCATTGAACATTGACACAACACATGTGGCTCTGCTGCTGGTATCAGTCTTTATTCTTGTTATGGCTGTAATAGCAAGGATTAAGATTAATAAAGTCGATGCTTCAGATACACCGGGAATGTTCCAGAATGTCATAGAAATCATCGTTGAGATGTTAGGCACTATGGTTGATGGTATTATGGGTAAGAATGCCAACAAGTTTGTGAACTATATATCCACATTATTCTTGTTTATAATAATATCTAACATATCCGGTCTGTTTGGGTTAAGACCACCAACGGCTGATTATGGTGTTACTCTGTGTCTTGGTCTGATAACATTTATACTGGTTCAGTTTAATGGTATCAAGAAGAACAGGATTAAGCACTTTACAGCATTATTCCAACCGATATGGTTTTTATTCCCGATTAACCTTATTGGTGAATTTGCAGTTCCGTTATCATTATCATTACGTCTTTTCGGTAATGTAATGTCAGGAACAGTTCTTATGGGATTGATATATGATTTGCTCAGTCCATTCACAGTTGCATACCCGGCAGTTCTGCATGCGTACTTTGATTTATTCTCAGGCTGCATTCAGGCGTATGTATTCTGCATGTTAACTATGGTTTATGTTAACGACAAGATAGCCGATTAACGGCAAATATTTTTATTAGACGGAGGATTTTTAAATGAATATTTCAGGAAGTGAATTTATTAGTGCTATGTCAGCAATTGGAGCAGGTATTGCGATGATCGCAGGTGTTGGTCCTGGTGTTGGTCAGGGTATCGCAGCAGGTTATGGTGCATCTGCAGTAGGACGTAACCCGGGAGCTAAGTCTGATATTACTTCAACAATGCTTCTTGGACAGGCCGTAGCCGAGACAACAGGTCTTTACGGTTTTGCCGTAGCTATTATCTTAATGTTCGTTAAGCCTTTCGGAAACTAAGAAGAGGTGCGAAGATAATAGAAAGGAGGCCTACAATTGAATTTGTCAGGAAATACATTTGTTGCCATAGCGGCTGATGGACGATTATTCGGTCTGGATCCGCAGCTCCTTTTTGATGCAGCAGTAACTGCAGTCAATGTATTTGTACTGTTTCTTTTACTTACATTTATTCTTTTCAATCCTGTAAGGAATATGTTAAAGAAGAGACAAGACAAGATAACAAGTGACAGGGAGAACGCTGAGAACGATAAGAAGGAAGCGAGCGCCCTTAAAGCAGAATATGAGGCTAAGTTAAAGGATGCCCACAAGGAGGCAGAACAGATTCTTAGTGATGCAAGAAAGACTGCTATGCACAATGAGACCAAAATCATTGATGAAGCCAAGGCTGAGGCAGCAAGAATTATAGAAAGAGCTAATGTTGAAGCTGAACTTGAGAAGCAGAAGGTTGCTGATGAGGTTAAACAGCAGATTGTAACTGTAGCAGCTGTTATGGCATCTAAGTTAGTTGCCAGATCTATTGATGAGAAGGACAGCAATGCTCTTATTGAAGAGACTTTGAATGAAATGGGTGAGAAAACATGGCTAAGCTAATTGAAGCAACATACGGTGATGCTTTATTTGAGCTTGCCGTAGAAGAGTCCATAGTGGATTCTCTGTATGATGAGGCCGGGGCTGTCATTGAAGCATTTAATGATAATCCTGAGTTTGGCAGACTGCTCAATCATCCAGAAGTTGAAAAGGGAGAAAAGGAAGGACTTATTAATAACATTTTCTCTCAGTTTGTTTCAGGAGATATGACAGGTTTGCTAATAACCATGGTCTCGAAGGACAGACAGAAAAAGATTGTTGATACACTTGAGTATTTTCGAAAGAGAGTTCTCGAATACAAGAAAATAGGAATTGCTTATGTAAGCACAGCAAAGCCACTCACTGATGAACAGAAGAAGGCTGTTGCTGGGAAGCTGTTAGAAACTACAGGATATGTTGATTTCCAGATGCATTATTCGGTTGATGAAAGTCTTATTGGCGGAATGGTAATAAGAATCGGTGACCGTGTAGTAGACAGCAGTATTAAGCATAAAATAGACGAACTTTCCAGAAGTCTGATGAAGATTCAGTTATAGGAATATCAGACAGGTTAGTTTAATTAATCAGAAAGCGGGTGCATAGAGCTAATGAATTTAAGACCGGAAGAAATCAGTTCAGTTATAAAAGAACAGATAAAGAGATATTCTACCGAACTTGAAGTATCAGATGTTGGTACTGTTATTCAGGTAGCAGATGGTATCGCACGAATTCATGGATTAGAAAAGGCCATGCAGGGAGAACTTCTTGAGTTCCCAGGCGAGGTATATGGAATGGTACTTAACCTTGAAGAGGATAATGTTGGTGCCGTTTTACTTGGTGATTCAAGAAATGTTAATGAAGGCGATACTGTTAAGACAACTGGACGAGTTGTTGAGGTTCCAGTTGGTGACGCATTGACAGGACGAGTTGTCAATGCATTAGGACAGCCTATTGATGGCAAAGGACCAATCGTTACAGATAAGTATCGTAAGATTGAGAGAGTTGCATCAGGCGTTATTACAAGAAAATCAGTAAGCGTTCCACTTCAGACAGGTATTAAAGCTATTGATGCCATGGTTCCTATCGGAAGAGGACAAAGAGAGCTTATTATCGGTGACCGTCAGACAGGTAAGACGGCTATTGCTATTGATACTATTATTAACCAGAAGGGTCAGGGCGTACATTGTATATATGTTGCTATCGGACAGAAGGCTTCAACTGTTGCAAGTATTGTTAAGACTCTTGAGGAATATGGTGCAATGGCATATACAACAGTAGTGGCATCTACAGCCAGTGAACTTGCTCCATTACAGTATATTGCTCCTTATTCAGGATGTGCTATTGGTGAAGAGTGGATGGAGAACGGTGGAGATGTATTAGTTGTTTATGATGATTTAAGCAAGCATGCTGCAGCGTACAGAACACTTTCACTTCTTCTTAAGAGAGCACCTGGACGTGAGGCTTATCCTGGAGATGTATTCTATCTTCATTCAAGACTTCTTGAGAGAGCAGCAAGAATGTCAGATGAATACGGCGGAGGTTCACTTACAGCACTTCCAATCATCGAGACTCAGGCAGGGGATGTTTCAGCATATATTCCTACTAATGTTATTTCTATTACAGATGGACAGATATATCTTGAGACAGAGATGTTTAATTCAGGTTTCAGACCAGCTATTAATGCCGGATTGTCTGTATCACGAGTTGGTGGTTCAGCACAGATTAAGGCTATTAAGAAGATAGCTGCTCCTATTCGTACAGAGCTTGCCCAGTACAGAGAGCTTGCATCATTCTCACAGTTTGGTTCAGAGCTTGATGCTGATACCAAGGAAAAGCTTGCACAGGGTGAGAGAATCAGAGAGATGCTTAAACAGCCACAGTACAAGCCAATGCCGGTTGAGTATCAGGTTATAATTATATATGCGGTTACCAAGAAGTATGTTATCGATATAGATGTTGACAGAATTCTTGATTTCGAGCAGGGATTATTTGACTTTATTGATACTAAGTATCCACAGATTCCAGAGTCTATTAAAGAGACTAAGGAACTGACAGCAGATAATGAGAAGGCGCTTATAGCTGCCATCGAGGAGTTTAAGAAAACATTTATCCAGTAAATGTTTTGGAATGGAGGTAATAGTTTATGGCCTCAATGAGAGACATAAAAAGACGCAGAGATAGTATTCAAAGTACCGGTCAGATTACCAAAGCCATGAAGCTCGTATCTACTGTTAAATTGCAGAAAGCTAAAGGAAAAGCGGAAAGTACCAGGCCGTATTTCGACCTTATGTATGATACCGTAAAGAATATGCTTGCCAAGTCAGGTAATATCAATCATAAATATCTGAAAGCCGGAGATTCAAGTAAGAAAGCGATTATCACAATTACAGCGAACAGAGGACTTGCAGGAGGATATAATTCTAATATTACCAGACTTATAACAGGCAGTGATATTCCTAAGGAAGACGCACTTATATATGCAATAGGAACAAAGGGGAGAGATTTCCTTTCAAGAAGAGGCTATCAAATTAAAGCAGATTATTCAGATATGGTTGAAGAACCTGCGTATACAGATGCCAAAGCTATATGTAATGAGGTGCTTGATGCGTTTACAAGTGGAGAAGTCGGAGAGATATATCTTGCTTATACATCTTTTAAGAACACTGTGGTTCATGAACCTAAGCTTATCAAGCTGCTTCCTGTTGATGCAGATTCAATGAAACAGGATGGAGCAGAGACTGATAATACACCTATGAATTATGAGCCGGGTGAAGAGGAGGCTCTTAACCTGATTATACCTAAGTATGTGTGCAGTCTTATATATGGAGCTATGGTAGAAGCTGTTGCCAGTGAGAACGGAGCACGTATGCAGGCAATGGACAGTGCTACAAGCAATGCAGAGGATATGATATCAGATCTGTCGCTTAAGTTTAACAGAGCACGTCAGGCTTCAATTACACAGGAACTTACAGAGATTATAGCAGGAGCGAATGCTATCAATTAATAAAACAATGGAGGGAATAATGGCAGAGAATAATATTGGTAAGATTACTCAGGTTATCGGTGCTGTAATTGATATTAAGTTCACAGACGGTAATCTGCCAGAAATCAATTCGGCCATCAATATTAAGACTAATGACGGCGGTAAGCTTGTTGTAGAGGTTGCCCAGCATCTTGGCGATGATGTAGTAAGATGTATAGCCATGGGTCCTACAGATGGTCTTGTCAGAGGTATGGATGCAGAGGCGACAGGTGCCCCAATTTCTGTACCGGTAGGTGAACAGACTTTAGGAAGAATGTTCAATGTATTAGGTGATCCAATAGATAATAAGCCAGCGCCAGAAGTACAGGAGCATATGCCTATTCATAGAAAGGCACCTGCATTTGCAGAGCAGGCAACTAATACAGAGATTCTTGAGACTGGTATCAAGGTTGTAGATTTACTTTGTCCTTACCAGAAGGGTGGTAAGATAGGACTTTTCGGAGGTGCCGGAGTAGGTAAGACAGTACTTATTCAGGAACTTATCAGAAATATTGCAACGGAGCATGGTGGATATTCAGTATTTACTGGTGTTGGAGAAAGAACAAGAGAGGGTAACGACCTTTATCATGAGATGATGGAATCAGGCGTTATCGAGAAAACTACCATGGTGTTCGGACAGATGAACGAACCACCTGGAGCAAGAATGAGAGTTGGTCTTGCAGGACTTACAATGGCTGAGTACTTCAGAGATAAGGGTGGAAAGGATGTACTTCTTTTCATTGATAATATCTACAGATTTACCCAGGCTGGTTCAGAGGTTTCAGCACTTCTTGGACGTATGCCTTCAGCCGTTGGTTATCAGCCAACATTGCAGACAGAGATGGGTGCTCTTCAGGAGAGAATCACATCTACCAAGAACGGATCTATTACATCTGTTCAGGCTGTATATGTACCAGCCGATGACCTTACTGACCCGGCTCCGGCTACAACATTTGCACATCTGGATGCTACTACAGTTCTTTCAAGATCAATCGTTGAGCTTGGTATCTATCCAGCCGTTGACCCGTTAGAGTCTACATCAAGAATTCTTGATCCAAGAATTGTTGGTGAGGAGCATTACAAGGTTGCAAGATCAGTTCAGGAAATCTTACAGAAATACAAAGAATTACAGGATATCATCGCTATCCTTGGTATGGACGAGCTTTCAGAGGATGATAAGCTTGTTGTTTCAAGAGCAAGAAAGGTTCAGAGATTCTTATCACAGCCATTCTTCGTTGCAGGACAGTTTACTGGTCTTGAAGGAAGATATGTTCCTGTAAGTGAGACTATTCAGGGCTTCAAGGAAATTATCGAAGGAAAGTATGATGACATTCCAGAGAGTTACTTCCTTAACTGTGGTGGAATTGATGATGTTTTAGCTAAGGTAGAGAAGTAGAAAAGAGGTTGTAATGGCAGATTTACAGACAATAAAGCTTCTGGTTAATACGCCGGACAGAGTTTTCTACCATGATGACGCTACATTTGTTGAACTTTCTACCAGTGAAGGCGATATAGGTGTTTATCCGGGACATATTCCGCTTACTGCAGTTGTTGTTCCTTGTGTTCTTAGCATACACAATGGTAATGATGTAAAGAAAGCTGCGGTACACGGTGGAATTATAGAGATTCTCAAGGATAAGATAACTATTCTTGCTGAGGTGGCAGAATGGTCAGATGAAATCGATGTAGAAAGAGCTAATGAGGCGAGACTGCGAGCTGAAAAGAGACTTGCCAGCCATGATTCTAATCTGGATATGGTAAGAGCAGAGGCAGCGCTTAAGAGATCGCTTGCGAGAATTAAGGCTGTTAATTAAATAATATGTATAAACCTTCCATTATCTGGGAATATTTCAGGTGATGGGAGGTTTTTTATATGGTAAAGATATATAGATTTCAGAGGCTGATGATAGCAGCCGCAGTAATTATATGGGCAGTATTTGCCGGCAGACTTGTATACAAGGGCATAAAGGGTGAGACAATGGATGTTGTAGATACATTTTGTGAAAATGTGTACTATGATATAAGTGCCGACATATCAGCGACAGGAAAGCTTGACAATGGAATGTCGGATACTGCAAAGAAACTTATGATGACACAGATGGCAAAGGCTCTGGGGCTTAACAGATATAATATAACGGAGGATGAAACAGGAATATATCTTACACAGCAATCAGTTAATGGCAGCGCAGATATATCAATAAAAAAGAGTAGTACAGGAGAATATTTTATAACGGATATAGAACTGTATAAGGGATTTGAGAGCACTTCAGATTATGAAAAGCTGATGAAACAGGTGTTAGAGGAATATGGAATAGATACTCATGTAACAGTCAGCATGAAAGGAAGCATAGCCGGGGATATGTCACAGTATGATAAGAGCGAGGTCAGCGGTAAGATGCTTAAGATGCTGGGTGCAAAGACTGTGACTACGGGACAGATACAGGATTCATATGTTGTGTACGCTTATGCTAAAAGCGTTAAGGATTCTGTAAGCATAGGGAAGAATAAGATAAATGTTAATATAACAATGAATTATGACGAGACAAGGGGAGTGACGGATATACAGCTTTCAACACCGATATATAATGAGGATTTCTGATGATGATTTTTTAAGGCATGAAACTTGCTATTGTGGTTTTTGTCTAAAGAGATTAAAATAACCATGTATATCCAGAGGATAAATCAAGAAAAGATGAGGCAGATATGGAATTAAAAGAGCTTTTAGATAAATGTATTAATGACAGGCTTATTGATCTTACAATAAGCGGACAGAAGGTAAAGAATGAAGAAGCTGCGATGAGGGTCAAGATACGTCCTGTCCAGCTGAAAGATGAGATAAAATATCAGGCATCAGAATTCGTAGGGAAAAAGGTGCTTCATGCTAATTATTCAGAGGAAGAGATTAAGATAAGAATTACAGAATATATGCAGAACACATTTAAACAGGCGCAGTTTAATATGACAGATGCGACTGCCACGGTGCTTAGTTCAAAGAAGGGCGCATGTACCTGTAAATATAAGAGGCTTGCACAGATAAAGAGCCAGAAGGACATGTCACATAACAGAACCAAGACATATATCCTTAAAGAGGGCGAGAAGGTGGATTTTCTTGTTGATCTTGGAGTTATGACTAAAGAGGGGGCAATTGTAAGAACAAGATATGATAAGTTCAGGCAGATTAATAGATTCCTTGAATTTATAGAGGATATTCTGCCACAGTTAGATAAGGATAAAGAACAGACAATAATTGATTTTGGATGTGGAAAATCATATCTTACATTTGCAATGTATTATTATCTCAAGGTACTTAAGGGGTATAATATCAGGATAATCGGCCTTGACTTAAAGAAGGATGTAATAGAGCACTGCAATCAGTTAAGAACCAGATACGGCTATGACAAGCTGGATTTCTATGAGGGAGATATTGCTTCTTACAAGGGTGTTGAGTCTGTAGACATGGTTGTAACACTTCATGCATGTGATACGGCTACAGATTATGCACTTGCCAAAGCAGTAAAATGGGGTGCGAAGGTTATACTTTCTGTGCCTTGCTGTCAGCATGAGGCAAACAGAACAATTGCAGATGAAACTCTATCACCTGTCATGGATTATGGAATCTTAAAGGAAAGATTTGCAGCAATAGCGACAGATGGTGCAAGGGCAAAGCTTTTAGAATCTAAGGGTTACCAGACACAGATACTTGAATTCATAGACATGGAGCATACACCAAAGAATCTGCTTATAAGAGCTGTTAAGACTGGAAAGCCTGATGCTAAGGCTTATGAGGAAGTACAGAATATGAGCAGGATGCTTAATATTGACCTTACGCTAAAGAAGCTTTTGGAGGATTAAATTGAAAAGAATCAGGAATTATAGTATATCAGGTTCTAAGTATTTTATACTTGGAGTTATATTTTTAGTTACGGTTATCATAACATTTATATCAATGAAATTCGAACAGATAATGCCGTCAGCAACCACTATGGCAGATGCAACCCTTCCGACAGTTGCAATGGATACAGAGGCAGGTACACAGTATAATGTGCTTCATGGTTACACTTCGGAGCTGGATTCCACATTATTCTATGGCAACATTACACCTGTTGCAAAGGACAGAAAGCTGACAGTTACAATTAATACATACGGAGAAGATATTGAAGGTGTGGCATACAAAATCCGTTCTTTAGAGGATAAGTCGCTTATTGAGAATACTGAGGTTAGTGATTATGATAATGCAGGCAGCAGTATAAATGTTACATTTAACATAAAGAATCTTCTTGATACTGGAAAAGAGTATGCGCTTGAGGTTGTGCTTAAGACAAAGAAGCATGAGGCAGTATATTATTACACAAGAATTGTTTATGGAGTGGATTATGACCTTCAGAAAAAGCTTGATTTTGTCATGGATTTCAATGCGTGTACATTTGATGACAGCAGACTTAAGGACATATCCGGATATCTTGAAACTTCAAGTTCAGGCGATAACACTAATTATGGAAAGGTAAATATTAACTGCTCATTAAGCCAGGTCGGCTGGGGAGACCTTGACCCATACGTAGAGAGTGATATTATGCCGGAGGTTATATCAGTTGATGATGATGTGGCAATATTAAGACTTAGTTACAGAGTTGGAGCAGCAAATGATTATTCATCAAGTGATACATATACAGTAAGTGAGTATTATAGAATACGGCAGACTAACAGTGGTTTCTATCTTCTTAATTTCGAGAGGGAGATGAATCAGGTATTTGACGCAAGGAACGACCTGACTTCAACAGCAAAGATTAATCTTGGAATTAATTCTTCAACAGATGTTAATTGTGCATCTGATGAAAAGGGAATATATACCTATTTTGTTAATCAGGGTTCACTGTGGTGTTTTAACAGCAGTTCACAGACATTTACAAAAGTATTCTCGTTCAAGGGTGAGGAGACTGATTCTGTAAGAGAAGGTTATGATGCCCATAACATTAAGATAATGAAAATAGAAGATAACGGAGATGCAACATTTTTAGTATCAGGATATATGAACAGAGGAGAGCATGAAGGACAGGTTGGCGTATCTTTATGCAGATATTCGTATTCAGATAATGATGTTACTGAAAGACTGTTCATTCCAATGGCGATTCCTTATAACATTCTCACACAGAATGTTGGTGGTGTTTCTTATGTTTCTAACGACAAATTCTATATACTTATAGATGAGACTCTGTATTCTGTAGACCTTGTAAGTAAAGAGATCATGACAGAGATAACAGGACTTAAAGAGAATTCATATGCTGTATCAGATGCCGGAGATGCCATAGCATATAGTGTGTCAGGTGATATATGCAACACTGATACGATAAGAGTTCTTAATATGAGCAACGACAGCGCTTATGAGTTAAAGGCAGATGAGGCAGATACATTAAGACCACTTGGTTATATCGATTCGGACTTTATATATGGAATGGCTCATAAGGAAGATATTGTATCAGATGCAGATGGCAGCAGAACATATGCAATGTACAAAGTCGGTATTATGGATGTTGATTATAATATTATTAAACAATATGAACAGCCTGATATATATGTATCTGATACAGAGGTTGAAGGCAAGAGAATTACGCTTACAAGAATAGTGAAGTCAGGAAGCGGTTATGTGTCAACGAGCATAGACCAGCTTATCAATAAGGATGAGAATGTTGTTGAAAATGTTGTAAAGGCTGATACAATAAGCACAGACGCAAGGAAACAGGAATTATATATTGACCTTATAACCAAGGTAAATGATATATCTGTTAGTTACAGAACTTCAGGCGAGATTATATTTAAAGACAATACAAGTCTGGAACTTGAAGATGAATTCACATGGGATGGAAGATATTATGTATATGGATACGGAACATTCCAGGGAAGCAGGACACAGCTTGAATCAGCAATAACTCTTGCGTATGACACATATGGAACAGTTGTGGATTGTGATTCAAAGTCTGTGTGGAAACGGTACAGAAGCACACAGGCATCAATAGACGGGGTTTCGCCGGTTATGGGTGGAAGTTCTCTTGAAAATGCAGTTACAACAGTATGTAATTATCTTGGGGCTGATTATAATGCCGCGGCTTATATGGAGCAGGGATATACGGCAGTACAGACTATGAATATGATAAGCGGTGTACATGGAATCAGTCTTGCTGGAATAACCTATGAGAAGGCACTCAGCTATGTTGGAGAAGGTAATCTTGTCATAGCTAAGGTCGGAGAAGACGAATATATAATTATTACTGCATATAATTCAAGTGAAATCGCATATATTGAAGCATCGTCAGGAGCTGTAAAGACTATGTCCATGAATGATGCTGGAAAAATGTTTTCTCAGGGCGGCAATATATATGTAACCTATTATAAGTGATGATATGCACAGGGATTGGATATTATGGCGAAGAAGAAATTATCAAAAAAGAAAAGAAGACGCAGATTAATAAGAAGGCTGATACTTCTTACATTACTGCTGGCATTTGTTACAACACTTGCAATATTTTCACCAAAGATAGTAAAGATTATAAAGCTTGCGCAGGAGGCTAAGGAGCTTGTAAATAAAAGTTCCTTAGACACATTTATGGCATCAGGAACAACAGTTATATACGATACTGATGGCAACGAGCTGTGTACCATGCGTGAGTCAAAGGATATGTATTATGTTGATATAGGTCAGATACCAGATACATTACAGAAATCTTTTGTTGTAATGGAAGATAAAGACTTTTATAAACATAAAGGAATTGATTTCAAGGCTATAATAAGGGCTGTGATAGCTAATACAGAGAATGATGAGATTGTTCAGGGTGCAAGTACAATAACGCAGCAGCTTGCAAAGAATATATTCTTAAGTCAGGAGGTTACCTGGCAGCGAAAAGTAAAAGAAATATTCGTGGCATGGGATCTGGAAAAGAAATATACAAAGAATCAGATTCTTGAATTCTACTTAAACAACATATATTTCAGCAATGGATATTATGGAGTTGGAGCCGCTGCAAGAGGGTATTTTGATAAAGAGGTCAGTGAACTTACACTTGCAGAGCAGGTATTTATAGCAGCAATCCCTAATAATCCTACGAGATATAATCCATTGACGAATTATGACAATACAGTTGGCAGAAGAGACCTTATACTTGGAAAGCTGTATGAGAATGACATGGTCAATTCAATGGATTATTATACGGCACTGGATACACAGGTGGTGCTTGCACAGCAGCCCGAGGTTTCAAAGAACAATTCTGTCGAGACATATGCAAGGCATTGTGCGACAGAGAGCATGATGCAGGCAAATGGTTTTGTGTTCAGAACGAATTTTAACAATGATGATGATTATGAGCAGTATAAGGAAATATATGAGAACAGTTATACGCTGTTTCAGCAGAAACTGCTTTCTGGAGGATACAAGGTATACACAAGTATCAACATGGATGTACAGCAGATGCTTCAGGATGCTGTTGATGATAATCTTAAAGGATATACCGCAGAAAAAGACGGAGTGTATGAAATGCAGGCAGCAGCTACCTGTATTGACAATTCAACAGGAAATGTAGTGGCTATTGTCGGTTCAAGAACTCAGGATTTAGATGGATATACTCTTAACAGGGCATATCAGAGCTACAGACAGCCCGGAAGCTCCATCAAGCCTGTGATAGATTATGTTCCGTATCTTGAAAAGGGCAATACACCTGACACCATAGTTCAGGATGAATACATTCAGGATGGTCCGAAGAATGCAGATGGAACATATATGGGAAGCATTACATTAAGAACAGCGGTAAGTCTTTCACGAAACACAGTTGCATGGAATGTACTTAAAGAACTTACACCTAAGGCTGGCAGTTCATATCTTCTCAATCAGGGATTTCATAAAGTATGGATGGATAAAGAATACAATGCGATTGCCATAGGCGGCTTCACATATGGTGTGTCAACAGAGGAGATGGCAGGTGCGTATGCAACAATAGCTAATGAGGGCGAGTACAGAAGAGTTACATGTGTATCCCAGATAAAGGATACAAGAGGAAGAATAGTATATGATTCATCTGGCAGGGGGCAGAAGATATATGATGCTGAATCGTGCAGGATGATGACGGATATGCTTGAAACTGCTGTGAATGAAGGAACAGGACGCGGGGCAGCACCAGATAATGCAATTGTTGCCGGAAAGACTGGAACAACGAACTCTAATTATGATTCATGGTTCTGTGGATACAGTGCTTATTATACAGTGGCTGTATGGCAGGGATATGATTATCCTGCATCAATCCCACAGAGTCATACAAAGGATATATTCAGGCAGTTTATGCAGGATTCACATAAGGCTCTGGCAAAGAAGGATTTCCCTAAGTACAGACAGAAGTCAGACAATAAGGAGACAGAAACTGAATCTGTAAGTGAAACACAGACAGAAACGCAGTCAGTCAGTGAGACGCAGTCAGTAACACAGACGCAGAAGGGCAGTCAGATCCAGTCGTCAAGTCAGATGGAAACAGGCACGGCAAGGGATAATGATGCAACTGCAGGCACCAGACAGGATAGTACGGCAGGAGGAAGTGAAAGCCGGGCAGATACAGATAAGCCGGCAGAGACTAAAGGGGATATCTCAGGTTATTAATTGCAGATATATCGTAGATGTAAATAAAATAATACTTGCAGAAAAGTGGATTGTATGATAAATTTTAGTGGGGTAAACTTATAGAAATATAAGGACACAAAACTAGAAGTCTAAGGCTAACGCTATGATGGTTCGGTTGCATTTAGGAAATGTTTCTTAAATGCAGCCTTTTTTGTTTTAGCAGAGACTTGAAAATAATTGTTGATAGTGTCAAATGGCACACGAAATTAATGCATAGCAGGGAAAACCTACTAAAGTTGCTAAATATGATGAAGTGGTAGGTTTACTAAGGGGATTGCTTATGAAAAAGATATTGATAATAACATTAATGGTTATATGTATGATTTTCAATATAACAGCATGTGGAGTAAAAAGTAATAATACCAGTAAGTCGCCATTAAGACAAACAAAGGATATGGCAGAAAATGTCTATGATGCCATAAAGAATCATGACAGTGAACAGCTAAAAGAACAGTTCTGCGAAAGGCTGCAGCCGGGGAAAGAGACAGTGGTAGACAAAATATATGAATATATAGACGGAGAAATAGAAACGCTTGAGACAGATTTTGAAACAGATAATTATGCTGACACAGGAGGTGGAGAAAATAGAGGAGATAAATTGTCAAAGGGATTTAGTTTCGGTATATATGTTGTTTCTGATAAAGGCACAAGATATGAAATTGTAGGAAAAGGAGATGTAATTAATACTATTGAACCTAAGAATCAGGGACTGCAAACAATAATTATATATCGACAGAATGAAGATGGAACATGGAATTACAAAAACAATGTCTTTAGAGTAGGAAGTGAATTAGATTAAGCGTTGTAATGGAATGTCGGATGTATATTGGAGAACAGTTATGAAAAAAGTAATAACACTATTTTTAATTTGTATATTGATAATATTTAATACCATATCATGTGGATCTGATTTGAACAATAAAAGTGAAACAATATTAGAAAAAACTGAAAAACTGGCAGAAAATGTCTACGATGCTATAAAGAATCATGACAGTGAGAAGCTTAAAGAACAGTTCTGTGAAAGATTACAACCGGGTAAAGAGACGGCAGTAGACAAGATATATCAATATATTGATGGAGAAATAGAAACACTGGAAACAGATTTTGAAACAGAACACTTTGCAAGAGCAGGTGGTGGTGGAAAGACAAGGGGAGATAAATTATCAAAAACATTTGTGTTTGAAATAATCATTACCACAGATAAAGGAACCAGATATGAAATAGGAGGTAAAGGCGATATCATCAATACAATAGAGCCGAAAGACCAAGGATTACAGGTGCTTCGTGTGTATAAGCAGAATGAAGATGGAACATGGGATTATACAGATGATTATCTACAGATAGGAAGTGAACTTGATTAAATATCATAATGAATAGCTTAAATAAGCCGTTTAATTATGAATGAAACATTTATAAAATTATGAGAAAAATATTAATAATGTCATTAATGGTTATATTTATAATTTTCTATGTAACAGCATGTGGAGTAAAAAGTAATAATACCAGTAAGTCGCCATTAAGACAAACAAAGGATATGGCAGAAAATGTCTATGATGCCATAAAGAATCATGACAGTGAACAGCTAAAAGAACAGTTCTGCGAAAGGCTGCAGCCGGGGAAAGAGACAGCGGTAGACAAGATATATGAATATATTGATGGAGAAATAGAAACATTGGAAACAGATTTTGAAACAGATAATTATGCTGATGCTGGGGGCGGGGGAGAAATTAGAGGAGATAAATTATCGAAAACATTTGTTTTTAGGCTGGTAATTATTACGGATAAAGGAGTTAGATATAAGATTGGGGCAAAAGGCGATATCATCAATACAATAGAGCCGAGAGACCAAGGATTACAGGTGATTCGTGTATATAAGCAGAATGAAGATGGAACATGGAATTATACAGATGATTATCTACAGATAGGAAGTGAATTAGATTAAGAATTAAGATAAAAAGCGGAATCTGACAATTGAATCAGATTCCGCTTTTTAGTATAAATAATACCAGAATTACTTTCCGTAATGAAGTTCGTTATATTCCTTAACTCTCTGCTGGATTCTTTCAACAGGGCTTAAGAGGTTGCTGATAGAAGAATCATGGTTAAGTGTATCAATAAGAAGAGCCATGTATTTGCTCATATCAACATTGATGTACCAAGGCTTAGAGAGAAGCTCTGTTGGCTGGTATACAAGGTTAGTTGTAAGGATTCTGTCGATAATACCATTCTCATATGCTTCATCAAACTTCTTGAAGCCGTTAGTGAAAAGACCGAATGTAGTTGCACAGAATACTCTGCTTGCACCACGCTTCTTAAGCTCAGAAGCAACATCAATCATACTTTCACCAGAAGAAATCATATCATCAATGATAACGACATCCTTGCCTTCAACATTAGTTCCAAGGAACTCATGTGCAACGATAGGATTACGTCCATTAACAATCTTAGTGTAATCTCTTCTCTTATAGAACATACCCATATCAAGACCAAGAACGTTAGCAAAGTAAACAGCACGTCCCATACCACCTTCATCCGGGCTGATAACCATCATATGCTCGCTGTCGATGTGAAGGTCGTCCACATTAAGAAGGAGATACTTGATAAACTGGTATGTGCATGATACAGATTCAAATCCCTTAAGAGGAATAGCATTGTGTACTCTAGGATCATGAGCATCGAAAGTAATAATATTCTCAACACCCATATCTGTAAGCTCCTGAAGCATAAGCGCACAGTCAAGAGATTCTCTTCCTGTTCTCTTGTGCTGTCTTGATTCATAAAGGAAAGGCATGATTACATTAATTCTTCTTGCCTTACCACCTGCAGCAGCGATAACTCTCTTGAGGTCAGCATAGTGATCATCAGGAGACATATGATTCTTGAATCCGCAAACAGTATATTCAAGGCTGTAGTTGCAGACATCAAGCATAATATATAAGTCATGACCACGGACAGAATCTACAAGAACGCCCTTTCCTTCTCCTGAACCGAATCTAGGAGTCTTAGCGTTAACAATATAACTGTCTCTCTTATATCCTGCAAAATTAAGGGTAGAAGTATTCTCATTCTGACGCTGCTCTCTCCACTTTACAAGGTACTCATCAACTTTCTTACCCATCTGTGTGCAGCTTGCTAATGGGATAATACCTAAAGTTCCGTAGGGAATAGTTTCTGTGTGTCTTTCATCACGTGGCATAATAAATAATCCTCCATAAAAGTATAATAATTAAACATACATATAAAAATATAAACATTGACGCGAAATAAGTCAATGATATATTTGACATAAATAATCGTTAAGACCTTTTAGTTGGTGATAATTTCTTCATACAGCGGATATCATCACCAAAGAGTCTTAAAATTGAATAGGCACTTACAAGTCTTGAGAAAATTCTCTGTGAGTACCTTGTTTCAATATCAGGCATCTCAAGGTTAGAAGATATAATAATACTCTTTCTTCTAAGAAGCCTTTCATTAATAGTATTGAACAGATTAGAAAAATTATAATCTGAAGCTTTCTCTGTCCCAAGGTCGTCAATAATAAGCAGGTCACATTCAATAAAAAACGAAGTGTCAAACTTGGAACTTCCAAATTCCTTAAAATCATCGCTCTTGAAAGAATCAAAGAACTCACCAGCAGTAAGGTAAATAATACTGTGGCAGGAGTCCATAAGTGCCCTTGCAATACAGTTAGAAAGAAAAGTCTTACCAACACCTGTCTGTCCGATAAACAAAAGATTAGAAAATGTATTATCAAAGTTATCAACGAAATCGTGACATACTTTGAGAACCTTCTGCATATTAATATAAGGTGTGAGCCCTGTTGCAGGATCAACATCAGTGTTGTTGTACCAGCTAAGAGAAAATGTATCAAAATTCTCATCAGCAGTTATATTCTTGAGATTAGAGTCCTTATATATAAGGTCAATAGCCTTCTTATTAAAACATATGCAGCGCTTACCGTCGACATAACCGGAATCCTTGCAGTAAGGACATGTAAATATATCATCAAGATAATCAGCAGGCTTGCCTATTGAAGCCAGGGCAGCCACTTTTCGTTCGTTAAGTGACTTAAGGCTGGAAGCCAGTTCATCAGTATCCGTGTCCGATGAATCGGCTTCTATACGCGCTCTGGCAGTTTTCATGGACAGGTCAATAATCTCAGAATCAATATCGGCAATATCAGGACACAGGGCAGTGATCTCATTATAACGGTCACTCTGCATACGCCTGTTGGCAGTTTTAATATCATCATACAGTCTCATGATAGAGGCATATTGTGTATTGGTCAAAGGCATAGTGCCCCTCCTTGTAATATAATTAGTTGTTGTTGCTTAATAAAGAGTTATACCAGTCGTCAGACTTCTTAGGACGCTGCTGGTAGTTATTAAAACGGTTGGCATTCTGACGGATAACATTACCGGACTTAGATGCCTTGGCAGCCTTGCCGGCTTCGAACTGTTCATCAGCCTTTCGGACATCCTCAGAATTCCTGATGTTGGATGTATGCCACTTGGTAAGTATTGAGTCGGCATATTCAAAGCTTGGCTGATGCGTAGCTTTCATTGTTCTGTTGCATGCTTCGATAATCATATCGGTTTCAAAGCAGAATACATCAGTCCACTTGGAAATGAGCTGCTTCTCAACCTGACCTGGTTCTCTGTTGTTAAGACCAAATGCTTTCATGACACCGTATACAGCTTCATTATGGTTGGATACTTCGTCTTTGGCAGCTTCAACAGTATTGATACCCTCGTCAGCCCATGAGAGAGCAATCTTTTCTATGTATCTTATAGAAGTCTTGCCCTTGGATACACAGTATTCAATAAGATATTCTATAAGGTCAGCAGGAAAATGCAGTGTGTCATAGAAGTACACAATAGCATTAACCTCAGGCTGTGAAAGCGTCTTGCCAAGGTATGTCTGTATTACAAAAAGCAGCATAGAAAAATCATCGTTAGAGTTAAGTTCATCCAGCTTTTCAGCAGGAGCAGTTACCTTTGAAGGCTCAACAGTATGTGATGGTGCTTTAATGGCAAAATCCATAGAAACAACATTTGACGATACATCTGAAGCAGAATTACCTGAAGCAGCTTCATCAACGGAAGCTTCATCGGCGAAAGCGGCGGCAGGAACTGCGATATCAGCAGTGTCACTATTAACTTCAGGTACAGCATGTACATTTCTGTCAGGCTCAGGAGAATTATCCTTAAGATCCTTCACGGTAATGCCGCAGAGCTGGTTGTTATCGTCATAAGAAAGACTGACAAGCCCAGACTTGTCCCAGTATCTTAAAGCACGCATTACATCATTCTCGGTCTGGTTAAAAGTATCAGCCAGGGAAGAAATGCTTAAGTTACTGTTCTTTCTTGTAAGAAGCCTCAGAAGATAAAGATAGACCTTAACAAAGTCTCCGTTGGCTGATGGTACATATTCGTCTATAAATAAATCAGAAACTGCTGTATAGCCAGAAACAGTCTCTGAATACAAGTTCAGATTATTCATGGTATTAGTCTCCCAAAAAAGTTATGAGCAGATTATACCACTGAAAAAAATAAATGCAAAGCGCGGTCAGTGCGGAAAGGAGAAATGTGGAAAATGTGGAAAATGTGGATAAGTAAAAAATAAACGTAGGAAAAACGCATAGAATCTGGATTCTTAAAATTACCAGAATAAAAAATTATCCACAATCATTCTGAACAATTAAGTAACAGAAAATTGTGGATAATGTGGATAACTTTGTTGAAAAAGTTCAGGCTGGTGGAAAATGTACTATTTAAGCAAGTCTTCACCAATCTGATATACGTCACCGGCACCCATAGTTATTAACAAGTCACCGTTGATACAATTTTTTAATAAATATTTTTCAATGTCCTCAAAATTATCAATGTATACACATTCCTTACCGAGAGATTTAATCTTCTCGCACAGGTCAGCAGAGCTGATTCCAAGCGTATCAGTCTCTCTTGCAGCGTATATCTTTGCGAGGACAACTTTGTCAGCGTGGCTTAATGCATCAGCAAACTCATTAAATAAAAGCTTCGTACGCGAATATGTATGAGGCTGGAAAACTACCCATACACGGTTATGTGGATAGTGTGCGGCAGAACTTAAAGTAGCACGGATTTCATCAGGGTGATGTGCATAATCATCAATGACAGTAACACCGTTAAATGTACCCTTCTTCTCAAATCTTCTGTTAGTACCCTTAAAGTTAGAAAGACCTGCTTTGATATGTTCCATATCAACAGATAGCTTTCTTGCGGCGGCAATGGCAGCGAGAGAATTGTATACATTGTGGAGTCCCGGAACACCAAGAGTAATTGTGTCAGCTTTCTCACCATTGATAAGAAGCGAATAAGTGCATCTTCCAAGTTCGTCATAAGTGATATCAGAAGCACTGTACATGCTCTTTGCAGGGTCAGAACCAAATGTTATGACCTCGCAGTCAGTATCCTGATAGAAATATTCATAATTATCAATGTCAGTATTGATGATAAGAGTTCCGTCAGATGGAAGCTTTTCAGTAAAAAGCTTGAAAGAGTGACGGATATCATCAATATCCTTGAAGAAATCAAGATGGTCTTCCTTGACATTGAGAATAATGTTCATTGTAGGATTAAATGATAAAAAGCTGTTAGTATATTCACATGCTTCTGCTACAAAATACTTGTTACCGCCGACTCTTGTATTGCCACCAATGCTGTTAAGGATACCTCCTACAGAGATAGTAGGATCCATATTGGCAGCAAGCAGAATCTCAGAAACCATTGAAGTAGTAGTTGTCTTTCCATGAGTACCTGCAATGTTAATAGCATTCTTGTAGATAGTCATAATCTGTCCAAGAAGCTCTGCACGGGTAAGCATTGGAAGCCCCGCTTCCTTAGCTGCCTTGAATTCGGGATTATCCGGGTGAATTGCTGCTGTATATACAACAAGATCTATATCATTAGTTATATTACCGGCGCTCTGTGGTACGGATACGATACAGCCGTCCCCGATAAGTTCGTCAGTAAGAGCTGATGAGTGAGCATCAGAGCCTGAAACAGTAAAACCTTCAGATAAAAGAATCTTGGCAAGTCCGCTCATACTTATACCGCCTATGCCAATGAAGTGAATATGGATAGGGTTGTTGAAATCAATCTTGTACATGATATTTTCCTTCCTTGAATTTAGTGTTTAATATATTGTATGTCTTATCGGCTTATTTTTCAAACCTTTCTTATTATATACTATACGATTTAGAAAATGTGCATAAAAATGTGTATAAAAAACTCGAAATTCTTTTTACTTAATGAGAATAGTATGATATAATCAAAATATCTAAAAGCAGTAAAAATTTAACATCAGAGGTGATAGCATGATTAAAAAAGAAATGATTGCAATGCTGTTAGCTGGTGGCCAGGGAAGCAGATTAGGAGTTCTTACTTCTAAGGTGGCAAAGCCGGCAGTAGCATTTGGTGGAAAGTATAGAATAATTGACTTTCCTCTCAGTAACTGTATTAACTCAGGAATAGATACAGTGGGAGTATTAACACAGTATCAGCCACTTCGTCTTAACACGCATATAGGAATTGGTATTCCTTGGGATCTTGACCGTAATGTAGGAGGCGTATCAGTTCTTCCACCTTATGAGAAGAGTCAGAATAGTGAATGGTATACAGGAACAGCTAATGCCATTTACCAGAATCTTGAGTATATGGAGCAGTATCATCCTGAATATGTACTTATTCTTTCAGGTGACCATATATACAAGATGGATTACAAGATAATGCTTGATTATCACAAGGCTAATAATGCAGATATTACAATTGCTGCAATGCCTGTACCTATAGAAGAAGCAAGCAGATTCGGTGTAGTTGTAACGGATAATGATAATAAGATTACGGAATTCGAAGAAAAGCCGGAACATCCAAAGAGCAATCTTGCATCAATGGGTATATACATATTCAGCTGGAAGGTTCTTAAGGACGCACTTATCAAGCTTAAGGATCAGCAGGAATGTGACTTCGGAAAACACGTGATTCCATACTGCTTTAATAACAATAAGAGAATATTTGCTTATGAGTATAATGGATACTGGAAAGATGTAGGAACATTAAGTTCATATTGGGAAGCTAATATGGAACTTATAGATATTATTCCTATATTTAATCTTTATGAGGAATTCTGGAAGATATACACCAAGACAGATACAATCCCACCACAGTATATTGCTAAAGATGCCTATATAGAGAAGAGTATCATAGGTGATGGAACTGAAGTATACGGAAGAGTATTTAATTCTGTAATAGGTTCGGGAGTTGTTATTGAAGAAGGCTGTGTAATCCGAGACTCAATTATTATGAATAATTCACACATCGGAAAGAACACAACAATAACCAAGTCAATAATCGCAGAAGATGTAACGATTGGAGAGAATGTTGAACTTGGAGTTGGTGAAGAAGCAGAGAATGTTAAGTTCCCTAAGATATATAATTCTGGACTTGTTACCGTCGGTGAGTGGTCTGTTATTCCAGACAATGTTAAGGTTGGAAAGAATACAGCTATATCAGGAGAGACAACATTACAGGATTACCCTAATGGTGAGTTACCAGGCGGAGGCATAATAATTAAGGCAGGTGATAATTAATGAAAGCAATAGGTATTATATTAGCTGGCGGAAATAACAGAATGATGCGTGAACTTTCTAATAAGAGAGCCATTGCAGCCATGCCGATTGCCGGAAGTTATCGCGCCATAGATTTTGCATTGAGCAATATGACTAATTCAAGAATCCAGAAGGTTGCTGTCATTACACAGTATAACGCAAGATCGCTTAATGAACATTTAAGTTCATCTAAGTGGTGGGATTTTGGAAGAAAGCAGGGAGGATTATTCGTATTCACTCCTACAATTACAGCAGAGAGCAGTAACTGGTATCGTGGAACAGCAGATTCATTATATCAGAATATGCAGTTCTTAAAGCAGAGCCATGAGCCATATGTAGTTATTGCATCAGGCGATGGTGTATATAAGCTCGATTATAATAAAGTGCTTCAGTATCATATTGAGAAGAAGGCTGATATTACAGTAGTTGTTAAGAATTTAGAAGATCGTTCTGAGATAGGACGTTATGGTGTAGTTGCCATGACGGAGGAAGGAAGAATCACAGATATAGATGAGAAGCCATTAGAGACTAACCTCTCTACAGTTTCAACAGGAATATATGTAATAAGAAGAAGACTTCTTATTGAACTTCTTGAAAAGGCTGCTGAAGAAGACAGACATGAGTTTGTAAGAGATATTCTTGTAAGATATAAGAATATCAAGAAGATATATGGCTATAAGCTTGATACATATTGGAGCAATATATCTACAGTAGATTCATATTATAGGACTAACATGGATTTCCTTAAGAAGGATGTAAGAGATTACTTTTTCAAGCAGTATCCGGATGTATATTCTAAGGTTGAGGATTTACCACCTGCTAAGTATAACTTCGGAGCTAATGTAAGGAACAGCCTTGTTTCAAGTGGATGTATAGTAAACGGAACTGTTGAAGATTCAGTGTTATTTAAGAAGATATATGTTGGTAATAACAGTGTAATTAAGAACTCAATTATTCTTAACAACGTATATATTGGAGACAATGCATATATTGAGAACTGTATTGTTGAAAGCAATAGTACAATTAAAGCTAATTCAAGGTATGTCGGGGAGAATGGTACAAGGATTGTTGTGGAGGACAGCCCTTTGTATTATTAAGAATAAAAGTTGCAACAGAAGGTTTTCAGACTAAAGTATAACAAGAACCGCATAGGTTCAAGAAGGGGTGCGTTATGAATATAACAGATGTAAGGGTAAGAAAGATTGCTAAAGAGGGCAAGATGAGAGCAGTTGTGTCAATCACAATAGATGATGAGTTCGTGGTACATGATATTAAGGTGATTGAGGGAGAGAAGGGCTTGTTCATTGCAATGCCAAGCAGAAAATCATCAGACGGAGAGTATCGTGACATTGCTCATCCTATCAACACTCAGACAAGAGATAAACTGCAGAAGCTTGTTCTTGAGGCCTATGATAAGGCGGAGGATGTAGAGGAGTAACAATTTAACACATTTAAAAGGTCTGACTTTGACAGATGCGTTAGCGCATTTTCAGAGTCAGACCTTTTTTATGCAATATAACCTTTTGCTTCCCTGAATTTGACAGGGGAAATACCTTTTGTTTTCTTGAAAACATCCCCAAAATAATTACCGGATTCATATCCACATAATGAAGCAACATCTGACATTGGAAGATTGGTTTCAAGCAATAATCTTTCAGCATGGCTAATCCTTATTCTATTCAGAAAATCTTTGAATGTCATTTCGGTTTCATCTTTAAAAAGCTTGGACAGATAAGAAGGATTCAGATGTAAATGTTCAGCCAAAGCGGTCAAAGAAATATTGGAGGAAAAGTTCTGTTCTATGTAATCAATGGCATTCTGAATAATTGTATTCTCTGTTTGTAATGAGTTCCTGACATTTAATGACGCTGTTATATCAAAACCAGAACGGATTATACACAGAATAATTCCCTGAATTGAATGCCTTATAGTTAATGAAGATATAGAACTGTGTTTTTTAGATTCTAAAAGAACAGTATCAAAATAATAATTAATCAGGTTAGATGCTGACAGATTAAAAGTAAAGAAATGACAGCAGTATTTATTATAAAAAGTTAAGTCGGGGAAACCTGATATAATTGGTGCTACATAGTCGTCTCCTAATTCAATTACAATCCGCTCATTATCTGTATTAGAATATATGGTTTTATGAGAAATATCACATGGAATCAGGAAAATGGTTCCTTCGTTTATTTCATATAAAGCATCTCTTATTAAAATGCTACAGCTTCCTTTGGTAAGGTAAAATAATTCCCAGAAAGAGTGTGTATGAGAAGATGACATTGAATTTTCTGGAGTGCGATATAATTTTGAAATGTTAAAATAATTTGAATTCATACATTCTCCTGAAGTTATATTTAAAGATATATTAACACAGATAAATGGAAAAATAAATGGATTAAAAAACGGAAAATTTTAGAGCAAAATAAGTGCAATATATACATTTTGCACAAAAAACATGTTGAAATATTGCTGTAATTAACAAATGGTTAAAAAATCAAGCCAAAATTATATGTAAAAACAACTCAAGAAACAAAAAAAGCGGTAGCAAAACACATTACATAAATGTATTATGGTAATAAAAGCGGAAAACTACCGCGAAAGACACTATCGTGTGCAAATATATTTAAGGAGGATAATTATGAAGTTTATGAAAAAGCGTAAGATCAGAAGAATTGCATCATTATTCATGGCGGTTCTTATGGTTGCAGCTCTCATGCCAGGCAGTATTACTAATACTAAAGCCGATGATAAGACCGCTGAATCTGGGGTCGTAGTAGACGCTGGTACATGGGAGAATAACGAAAGAACAACAACCTGGGATTTTTCAAAATACTCAGGAAGCAGTTCACTTACTTTAGCAGAAGGTGATGAGGTTGGCAGAATAAAGGTTGCTGCCGGTACAGCATATGTTAAGACTAAAGGAGCAGGATTATCAGCTCAGAAAACAAAGGATGCTGTTATTGCTGTTCCTGTTGACCCAACAGCAACATCAGCTACACTTACACTTGAGTTTTCTAGTAACAACAATAACAGATATGTTTATGTTGGCGATAAGAGCGGAGAGAATGCAATCATCTGTCTGAATACAGCAGGTAGAGAGGAACTTCCTAATGCTGTTAATATCAATGCTGATAAAGTAGCTACAGTAACAGTTTCATCAGCAGCTTTTGAGGATGGTTATATTTTACTTACACCAGATACGCTTGCAAGCGGTGATTCAGGTGAGATGAAGATTAAGAATTTAACTTTAGTAGAATCAAAAGATAACGGAGACAGAACATGGAACTTCAGAAAAGGTTCTGAATTAATGGGTTCTAACGGAAAGCTCATTCAGGAAACTACAGGTGAAGTTAATGGCTTAGTTATTGATGCTACAACTGGTAAGTTTGATTCTACAAGAAGTGACTGGGCACAGTTTAACACAGGAGCTGTTGTTAAGATTCCGGTTAAGGGTTCATGTGAAATCACAATTGGATCATATAAAGAGAAGCAGGCTACAATTGAAGGAACAGAAGTCAGCACTACAGAATTCAAGTATCAATACTCAGGTGCAGCAGGATATGTAGAATTAGTTGCAACAGCTGATGGATATCTTGGAAGCATTGATGTAAAGCATATTGCAGAGCCAGAAGCTAATGTAGAAAACTTTACATTTGTTATGGACGAGCATGCTGTAGATGGTGTTGTTAAGACTGGTGAGTACAAGTTCGGAGACAGCACACTTACATTAGGTGGACAGACAGTAGGCGGAGTTATTACTCAGTATACAGTAAAGCCAGATAAGAAGGTTACAATTAATGGTGTTGAACATGATGCTTATACATCAGGTAAGAGACATGCTGATGCCAATAATATTCCTAATCTTCCAGGAGAGGGTGATGGATGTTTAGCTACATTTACACCAGCAGCTAAGGGTATGATGACAGTTTACTATAACTCAACTTCATTCCTCAGAGTACATACTTTCAATGCTGATGGAACCAAGGAAGGCTATGTTGATTCAGAAACAGGATTAACATCATATTCATTTAAAGTTGTTCCTGGTAAGACATATGTTATGTCAACAACAGGAAAGACTAATAATATGTTCTATGCTGGATACAGCTATGTTGCAGATGAGAAGATTACAGTTCCTGTAACTGTAAATAATATTGATGCAACAATTGGTAGTGGTTTAAAGTTATCATTAGTAGATGACCAGTTAGGTGGAGATAAGATATCTCTCAGCACAACAACAAAATCTCTTAAGCTTCTTAAGGGACACACATACAGAGTAAGTTCTAACGATGGCGGTGTTAAGCCACTTGTAGGTGATTCACAGACATTTACAGTAACAGGTGATGCAGTTACAATCACACTTAATAATGTTCCGGATGTTGAACTTACAGGTAAGATTACAGGTACAGATGCATCTAATGTAACTAAGCTTGTATTTACTAATAATGCTAGTGGAACAGTAAATGAAGCAACAATAACAGGAGATTCATACAAGGTTTCTGTAAAGCCTGGAGAATATACAACAAGCGTAGAGACTAAGGATGGATCAACAACATATGACAGAGCATCCGTTAAGGCTGGTGTTGATAATGTTAATGATGTATATGTAGAGAAGGATGATCCAGCATCTAAGAGAGATTACAGCTATACAAGAGTTCCATCTCTTGCAACAGCAGGTAGTATTGCAGTAGAGAATGGAAAGCCTCACACAGTAGCAAGAGCTGATTCTTCACTTACAATTCCAGTAAAGGGAAAAGCTAAGGTTGCTATTTCTACTTACTATGCATTCAACTTTACAGTTAATGGGGAGAAGTACGATAGTACAGAAACTGATAAGGGCTATACATCAGTTGGTACAACATCTAAGACAGATACATTTGAGATAGTAGTTGAAGGTGATGCTGTTGTTAACTTTGGTGCAACAACATATATTACAGGAATTTCAGTTGTTCCTATGACAGAATTCAAGTCAGAGATTAATGTTCCTGGCGATTATGATACATTAAATGAAGCTTCAGATGCTATTCTTGGTATGCAGAACAGACCAGAAGGCGAAGCAGGCAGAGTAACTATTAACCTTACATCTGATGTATTTGAACAGGTAGTTATGGCTGCACCATATGTAACACTTAAGGGTAATGGACATACAATTTCATGGTATTATGGTGTTGGAACAAAGTATTATTCAATAGATCCAGCAACAGGTCTTTACAATAAGACACTTGCTATGGACAGATACTCATCTGAAGAAGGAAATGGAAGTCTCTGGGGTGGAGTATTCATTGTTAGAGGTAATAATTTTGTTGCAGAGAATACAACATTCTTGAATACATACAACTATTACTTAACAGAGGCTGAGAAGACAGATATTGCAGGTTCAAATCTTTCAGTAGACAGATTAGCAGAAGGCGCAGATGTATCAGATTACAAGTTTAAAGAGAGATCAAATGCTTTCTATATTGATGCTGATAATATTGAAGTTTTCAACTGTTCAATTCTTTCATCACAGGATACACTTGGTAGAAATGGTTCAGCAAATTATGGATATCACGCATATTTCAACGGTTGTACAATCGGTGGTAATGTAGATTATATCTGTGGTGAGTTTGCAGCTGTATTTGATAACTGTAAGTTACAGTGGAAGACATATAAGAATGATGAAAATAACAATGCAAAGATTGGTTACATTGTTGCACCTAAGACAAGCCCATATGTATTCAGAAACTGTGAGGTTACAACAGATGGAGCACATGGTGATATAGCAGTATTAGGTAAGTATGGCAGAACATGGGGTGCTAACTCTAATGCATCATTTATTGAGTGTGAGACTAATGGATACATTGACTCAGAAGGCTGGACAGAAATGTCTAATGGAGAGAAGGCTTCAGCAATCTTCAATGAGTACAATAACACAAACAAGGGTGAAGCATTTGTGACAACAGGCTGCACTAATAGTACATTAGATGCTGTTGTTAATTATATTGATTCAGAAAATGTTTCTGCTGTTGATACAGTTCTTGGTACATGGAAGCCAGTTCATTATAAAGAAGTTATCTCTAAGGATGACGATTCATCAAAGGGTGATGTAGCAGACGGTGGAGAAACAGGAAAAGACAATAATGTTAATGGAACAACAGAGTCAACAGGTGAAACTGTAAAGACTGGAGATACAGCTCCAATTGCATTATATGTAGTATTAATACTTTGTGCATTAGCAGGAATTGTATTTGTATCAAAGAAAAGAAGAATATCTGTTAAATAATTATAATTAAATAATTGTTTAATATAACAAAAAGTCCCGCGGTCGTTATGACTTGCGGGATTTTTTGGATAAAGATAAGGTTGTCTTAACCTGTCAGGTTACAGATGATGCGTTAAGATAGCCAAAAGAAGAAATATGTTATATACTTGCTAATATATGATAATTAATCAGGAGGATGTTATGTATATAATAGCGGGACTTGGTAATCCGGGCAAAGAATATATGGGAACAAGACATAATGCAGGCTTTTCAGTAATAGACGAGCTTGCAGATAAATATAATATCAGTGTGGACACAGCAAAGCACAAAGGACTTATCGGAAAAGGCGTAATAGCAGGTCAGAAAGTAATACTCGTTAAGCCTATGACATATATGAATAATTCAGGTGAGTGTATAAGAGAAGTTATGGATTATTACAAATGTGACATAGATGATTTTATTGTTATCTTCGATGATATAAGTCTTGACGTAGGAAAGTTAAGACTCCGTGCAAAGGGAAGTGCAGGTGGACACAATGGAATCAAGAGTATAATAGCACATCTTGGAAGTGACAAGTTCAAGAGAATAAAGTTCGGAGTGGGCGACAAGCCTAAGAACTGGGATCTTGCAGACTGGGTGCTTGGGAAATTTCCTACAGATGAATATGCAACATTAAGAGAGGCTAATAAGAAAGCATGTGAAGCTGTAGAATGCATACTTACAGATGGAATAGAAAGTGGTATGAATAAATATAACGGATAACTGGTGGTATAATATGAAAGCAATATTTGAGCCGGTGTATAATACAGCCGGTGTGGAACAACTTAATAAAGAGCTTGCTAAAGATGGTGGCAGAACAGTAATGGTAAGCGGCTGTATTGACACGCAGAAGCTGCATTTTTCAAGTGCTATAGCCAGCAATTATAATTTCCAGCTTGTTATAACCAGTGACGAGGGGAAAGCAAGGGATATGGCGGAGGATGCCAGATTCTTTAACGGCGGAAATGTAATGTATTATCCTGCGAAGGATGTAATATTTTATAACGCAGATGTGCAGGGACGACAGATTGCCGGAGAGCGAATCAGATGTATAGCAGCCATAATTGACAGATTGAATAAATCGGACATTGTAAAATCTGGAACGGAGAAATCAACAGAGAAAGCTTCAGACGGACCGCTTACAATTGTGACAACCATAGATGGAATATCAGATATGCTTCTTCCAGTCGACAGATTTAAGAGGGCAGTCATTAACCTTAAGAAGGGTGACATACTCGATGTAGAGGATATGGCAAAGAAACTTACAGCTATGGGATTCGAGAGATTCGGAATGGTTGAAGCCAAAGGACAGTTTGCCATAAGAGGCGGAATAATAGATATATTTTCATATACAGATGAAGCACCTGTGAGAATTGAATTGTGGGATGATGAGATAGACTCAATAAGGGCGTTTGATGCAGACAGTCAGCGTTCGATTGAGAACTATAAGAGTTATACAGTATTTCCTGCAACAGAGTTCCTTTTTACTGAGGATGAAATAGAGCAGGGGATTGAAAAAATCAGACATGAAAAAGACGAACAGATGAAGCTGTTCGGAGCAGATAAAAGAAAGCGTACTAAGGAACAGATAGAGGCTGGCAATCATCTTAACAGAATGTTTGATGACGCGTTAAGGACAGGAGATTACAGCAAATTCATATATACATTTGCAGACAGAGTGAGCAGCCTGGCAGAGTATTTCCCTAAGGGAGATACTCTTATTGTCGTGGACGAACCTGTAAGGCTTAAGGAACACAGCGACATGACTTTCTATGAGTACAGTGAGAGTATGAAGAACAGATTAGAAAGCGGTTATGTGCTACCAAGTCAGACACATATGTTTATGGATATGGAGACAGCCGTTCTTTCAATGAACGGACATAAGCAGCTTGTGCTGACAACACTTGAATACACACCTGAATTCTTTGGGATAGATTATTCAATGCATATTGAAGCGAGAAGCATAAGCTCATATAATAACAGCTTTGAATATCTTTCAGATGACATAAGGAAGTACAAACGCAGTAAATACGCAGTTCTTCTTGTGTGCAGCTCAAGAACAAGAGCTAACAGAATTGTTGATGACCTCGGAAGGCTTGGAATTGAGAGCTTCTATACAGAAGACAGCAATAAATCCATGGCAGGCGGACTTGTGATGGTTACTTACGGAAGTCTTCACAGGGGATTTGAGTATCCGCTGCAGGGATTTGTGTGTATTGCCGAGACTGACATATTTACAGAGAAGAAGCGCAAGAAAGTAAAGAAGAAGGAGTACGACGGCAAGAATATTGCCGGCTTTAATGAACTTAATATTGGCGATTATGTTGTTCATGAGAATTACGGTATAGGTCAGTATAAGGGCATTGAGAAAATTAAGGTCGAAGGTGTTGAGAAGGATTACATTAAGATATCTTATGCTGATAACAGCAACCTGTATGTTCTTGCAACACAGCTTGACCGTCTGCAGAAATTTGCGGGTTCAGATGTAGAGAAAAAGCCAAAGCTTAATAAGATTGGCGGTTCAGAGTGGGGAAAGACCAAGTCAAAGGTTCATTCAGCCGTTGAAGAAGTGGCTAAAGACCTTGTTGAGCTGTATGCCACAAGACAGAGAATAGAAGGATACCAGTTTGGACCGGATACGGTATGGCAGCAGGAATTTGAGGAAATGTTCCCTTATGAGGAGACAACAGACCAGTTAAACGCGATAGAAGACACGAAGCATGACATGGAAAGCCGCAGGGTAATGGACAGACTTATATGTGGAGATGTAGGCTATGGTAAGACAGAGATTGCGATAAGAGCAGCATTTAAGGCAGTTCAGGAAGGAAAGCAGGTTGCTTATCTTGTACCGACAACAGTACTTGCAAGCCAGCATTTTACCACATTTGAACAGAGAATGAAGGACTTTCCGGTTACGGTAGCCCAGTTGTCGAGCTTCAGAACCTCAGCACAGAATAAGGAGACTATTGCGGAACTTAAGAAGGGCATGGTTGATATTGTAATAGGCACACACAGGCTTCTTTCTAAAGATGTGGTGTTCAAGGATCTGGGACTTCTTATTATTGATGAGGAACAGCGATTTGGCGTTACACACAAGGAGAAGATTAAGAAGTTAAAGAACAATGTTGATGTACTTACGCTCAGTGCCACTCCGATTCCAAGAACTCTTCACATGAGCCTTGCGGGTATCAGGGATATGAGTGTTCTGGAGGAGCCTCCGGTTGACCGTGTTCCGATACAGACTTTCGTTACAGAGCATAATGACGAGATGATACGAGAGGCAATCACAAGGGAGCTTGCCAGAAACGGTCAGGTATACTATGTATACAACCGTGTAAGAAGCATTGATGAGGCGGCTGCACACATTCAGGAGCTTGTTCCTGATGCAAATGTGGCATATGCCCACGGTCAGATGGCTAAACGGGAGCTTGAGAAGATAATGTGTGATTTCGTTAATGGTGAGATAGATGTGTTGGTGTCTACAACTATAATCGAAACAGGTATGGATATATCCAACTGCAACACAATGATAATTGAAGATGCAGATCGTTTTGGACTTTCTCAGCTTTATCAGCTAAGAGGAAGAGTTGGCAGAAGCTCAAGGACTGCGTATGCATTTTTACTGTACAGAAGAGATAAGGTACTGACAGAGGTAGCGGAGAAGCGACTCAGCGTAATCAGGGAATTTGCGGATTTCGGTTCGGGCTTTAAGATTGCGATGAAGGATCTGGAAATCAGAGGCGCAGGAAATGTGCTTGGAAACAGCCAGCATGGTCACATGGCGGCTGTAGGATACGACTTGTACTGTAAAATGCTTAATCAGGCAGTCAACAATCTTAAAGGAATTAAGAATGAGTATGAGTTTGAGACAACAATAGATGTTGATGTGGATGCTTATATTCCGGCAACATATATTAAGAGTGAGTATCAGAAGCTTGATATATACAAGAGAATTGCTGCACTTGAGAACATGGATGAATTATCAGATATGAAGGACGAGTTATCAGACAGATACGGAAGTGTACCATCATGCGCTGATAATCTGCTTATGATTGCGCTTATCAAGTCAAAGGCACATAAGCTTGGCATGATAGAGATAAAGGGCGGCGTGACACATCAGGAATCAGGAACTGCGGTATGGCGTACGGTGATGACAGTTTATCCTAAGGCTGAATTAGACCCGGATGCTATAAAGAAGCTGCTTGATGAGTATGGCGGTGCAATCCAGATGAGGGTAGACGCCAATCCTGCATTTATATGGACTGTAACTAAGAAGAAATTCACTAATGCGAAGGAATATCTCAAGGGGCTTAATGCGTTGATGGATGTGTTTGTTGAGAGGCTGATGGTGAAGTAAGATTTAAATTGATTTATTTTAATTTAAATCAAATTTAATTCAATTTTAACTCGACTGACATAAAAATACGAGTTATAATTCAATTAAACTTAAATAAAGGGGTAATATTTATGCGGACAATTCCAATTAAAGAAAGTCTTACAATTGAATTTAAAAGTGATAAAAAGAAATATTCTGATGCTGATCTGGTTGATGAAATTGTTGGTATGACAAATACAAAAGGTGGTACATTGTATTTGGGAGTAGAGGATAATGGAGAAGTAACAGGTGTTCATCCAAAGCATAAGGACGCAATAGGAGTTACTGCATTGATTGCTAATAGTACAGTACCATCAGTTTCAGTCAGGGCAGAAGTTATTACTGAGGAAGAAAAAGATGTTCTTAAAATAGAAATTCCAGTTAGTAGAACAGTTGTATCTACATCATCGGGTAAAATGCTACGCCGTCGGTTAAAAGCAGATGGTTCACCAGAAGTGATTCCAATGTATTCATATGAAGTTGTAACTCGATTATCAGAGTTAGCATTATTGGATTTTTCAGCAGGACCACTGGCGGGAGCGACAATAGAAGATTTTGACCCAAATCAAAGGATTCGCTTAAGAAACATTATACAGAATAAACCGGGTGGAGAAAAAAATCTTTTAGGATTGCAGGACGATGAACTGGATAAAGCTCTCAGATTAACAACAGAGGTAGACGGGAAAATATATCCTACGGTGACGGGAATGCTTCTTATTGGAAAAGAGAGCAGCATAGAAAAATTAATGCCTACAGCAAAAGCTTCATTTCAGGTTTTAGAAGGGACGAAAGTAAGAGTAAATATAGAGACAAGTGGTCCTTTATTGGAAGTATTTGAAAAATTTGAAACATATGTTGATGCATGGAATCCTGAACGTGAGATTGAATATGGTTTATTTAGAACAGCAATACCTGAATTTGATAAAGCAGCCTTTCGTGAAGGTTTAATTAATGCATTTTGTCATAGAGATTATACAATGTTGGGAACAGTACGTGTATTAATTGATGATGAAGGAATGACAATTAGTAGTCCGGGTGGATTTATTGATGGCGTTACGGTGGATAATCTGTTGACAGTCGAACCACATGGCAAAAATCCTGCATTAGCAGATGCTCTTAAGAGAATTGGGCTGGCAGAAAAAACAGGACGCGGAATCGATAGAATTTATGAAGGTTCAATTATATACGGAAGACCGTGGCCAGATTTTTCAGAAACAACAAGCACAAATGTAAAATTATTTATTCAAAGGGCGAAAGCAGATAACAGATTTACAAAGCTTATTGCTGATGAACAGAACAGATTGGGGAAACCATTATCAATTTATTCACTGATGATACTTTCACTTTTGAAAAATGAACGAAGAATGGATTTGGCAAGAGTAGTAAGCATGACACATTTAAGTGAGAGCAAGATTCGCAGTTCTATAGAAAACCTGATAGAAGATGGATTGATTGAGGGAAGCGGAAACGGAAAATCCCGTACATATACACTATCAGGCAGAGTATATAAAGAAAGTAATCAAAGTATCCAGTATGTTCGACAGACTGGGATAGAAAAGGTTGCATATCCCGAAATGATATTGAAACTTGCCAGAACTCAAGATGGTATTATTACAAAACAAGATGTTGCAGAACTTCTAATGATTACGCCAAATCAGGCATATAGCGAGATAAAGAAGCTTGTTTCTGAGAAAAAGTTATATAAATATTGTGGTGGAAAGTATACAAAATATAAGATATGTTAATGTAAGTTAATGTTGACAATAATAACAGATGTGTTATAATTCAAAACAGTTTAACGCTTTAAAGCGTAACGGTTTAAAGTGAAACGATTCTAAATGGAAATATTTCCAGAAGGAAACTTTTTAAGAGGAACTTTTTAGGAGGAAACAGGTTATGGCAGAAAACAGGGGTAATTTGACTTCATACAGACCAGATATCAAGGTTATGGACTGTACATTAAGAGATGGAGGTCTTGTGAATAATTTTGAATTTACAGATGAGTTTGTTAAAGATCTTTATGAAGCTAATGTGGCAGCAGGCGTTGATTATATGGAATTTGGATATAAGGCTGATAAGGATATATTTGATGAGAAAGAATTCGGAAAGTGGAAGTTCTGTAAGGAAGAAGACATCAGGGCTATTGTTGGAGAGAATGATACACCACTTAAGATATCAGTTATGGCTGATGTCGGAAGAACTAATATGAAGAGAGATATTCCACCTAAATCAGAGTCAGTTGTTGATATGGTGAGAGTTGCAACATACATTAATACAATTCCGGCAGCTATTGAGATGGCTAATTACTGTTCAGATATGGGATATGAGGTTACAGTTAACATCATGGCGATATCGACAGCAGGTGAGAATGAATTAGATCTTGCATTAGAGCTTCTTGCATCACAGAGCAAGGCACAGTACATCTATCTTGTTGACAGCTATGGTTCATTATACCCAGAGCAGATAAGAAGACTTGCTGACAAATACATTAAGATAGCAGAGAAATATGGAAAGAGCGTTGGTATTCATGCACATAACAACCAGCAGCTTGCATTTGCCAATACAATTGAAGCTTGTTCAATCGGCGTAAGCCTTCTTGATGCAACAGTAAGCGGAATGGGAAGAGGCGCAGGTAACTGTTATTCAGAATTATTGTTAGGTTTCTTAAGAAATCCTAAGTTTAATATTGTTCCGGTTCTTAAGTTTATTGAAAAGCATATGGTTCCACTTAAGACATCAGGCGTTGTATGGGGATGTGATGTACAGTACATGCTTACTGGTCAGACTAACCAGCATCCAAGAACAGCTATCGCATTTACTAAGGCAGAAAGAAACGATTATGCTAAATATTACACAGAAATTACTGGAGATGAGTAAAATTGTTGACATGGCATTTTTAAGAGCGTAAAATATGCTCAAAATCGTGTAAAACATTTTTTACATCGGTATCTTTAGATGAAAGGAAGTACTAACAATGGAAAAGAAGAATATTGATTGGTCAAGCCTTGGCTTTGGTTACATCAAGACTGACAAGAGATTCGTAGCCAACTACAAAGATGGCGCATGGGATAACGGAACACTTACAGAGGATGATAAGGTTGTCATTAACGAGTGCGCAGGTGTCCTTCAGTATGCACAGACATGTTTTGAAGGTCTTAAAGCTTATACAACAGAGGATGGTCACATTGTTATGTTCCGCCCAGATCTGAATGCAGCAAGAATGAAAGATTCATGTGAGAGACTAGAGATGCCAGTTTACCCAGAAGATAAGTGGGTAGAGGCAGTTGCTAAGACAGTAGAAGCTAATGCAGCATGGGTACCACCTTTTGGTTCAGGTGCTACACTTTATGTCCGTCCATATATGTTCGGAAGCAATCCGGTTATCGGAGTTAAACCAGCTGATGAATATCAGTTCAGAGTACTTACAACTCCAGTAGGTCCTTACTTCAAGGGCGGTGCTAAGCCTATTACTATCAAGGTTTCAGATTTTGATAGAGCAGCACCACACGGAACAGGACATATCAAGGCTGGACTTAACTATGCAATGAGCTTACATGCAATTATGACAGCACATGAAGAAGGATATGCAGAGAATATGTACCTTGACCCAGCAACAAGAACTAAGGTTGAGGAGACTGGTGGCGCTAACTTCATTTTCATCACTAAAGATGGTAAGTTCGTAACACCAAAGTCTAATTCAATTCTTCCATCAATCACACGCCGTTCATTAATGGTTGTTGCTAAGGAATATCTTGGATTAGAGGTTGAGGAAAGAGAAGTTCTCTTTGATGAAGTTAAGGATTTTGCAGAGTGTGGTCTTTGTGGTACAGCTGCAGTTATCTCACCTGTTGGTAAGATTAACGACCATGGTAAGGAAATCTGCTTCCCAAGCGGAATGGAGAAGATGGGTCCTACAATTCAGAAGCTCTATGATACATTAACAGGTATCCAGATGGGCAAGATTGAAGCTCCTAAGGGATGGATTTACACAATTGCGTAATTCGTATTATTAAAATATTTATTCGGTCTGGACAAGTGTTCAGGCCGATTTTTTAATTTTCTAAAGTAGATTTTACATTGAAAATGTGATAACATACTAATATAACAGACGTTAGTAAAGAGGTGCAGCAGTATGTCAGAAGTCGGAACTAATGAACGTTTATTGCGTTCTGATGTAACATTAGAGGAAAGCAGAAAGATAGAGAGAGTTCTTAGAAGAAACAATATATCATATTTTGAGAAGTGGAATTTCCACACAGGCGTGTTCAAGTTCCTTAATAACAGCAAGAATTCTAAGTGCGATATATATGTTCATATGGATTCTATGGATAAGGCTAAGGAATTGCTTGCTGATATGTAGAATATATTTATAACAGAATATGTCTAAGATAATGGTCAGAGTGATTTACTCTGACCTTTTTTTATGCTATAATTTTTTCACTTTGTGTGAAAGGATAGAAATTATGACAAAGAAAAGGATAGCATTGAAAATATTAAGGAGGGTAGGAATATGTATTCTTACCACAGTGGTTCTGCTTCTCATAGGACTGTTTGGCGTTGTAAGAATTATGGAATTCGGACCATCAAAGACAGCAAGAAATCTGTTTGTTAATTCAGCAATGGAATCAAGTGCAGGAGGAATACTTGTAACACTATTTTTTTCAGATGAAGAGATAGCCAGAATAAGAGCAATCAATTCCATACAGAAGACAGATGAAGTGACAGATTCTTCGCTTATATCAGATACAACAATTCTTACACAAGAAGAAAAATCAATGATAGAGGTTATTGATATAGAGAAGGATACTTACAGAGGTAAGATGATGATTGTAAGAGATCCATCAAGAGTTATGGTAGGAACAAGCGGAGAATATGGGAAAAGCTGTAAGGGAAAGAAAGTATCAGAGATAGCGGAAAGCTATGGCGCAATAGCTGCGACTAATGCCGGCGGTTTTCGGGATGCAGGAGGAGTAGGAACAGGTGGCGAGCCGGATGGACTTGTTATATCAGAAGGCAGGTTAAAGTGGGGGTCACTGGGAACAACTTATGGAATTATAGGTATAGACAATAATAATGTACTTGTAGTGGGAGATATGACAGCACAGGCGGCACTTGACCGGGGAGTAAGAGATGCCGTAAGCTTCGGGCCGGTGCTTGTTGTTAATGGAGAAGCGGTTGAAGTTAATGGGAGCGGAAGCGGTCTTAATCCAAGAACAGCAATCGGACAGAGAGAAGATGGTTCAATACTGCTTGTAGTAATAGATGGACGCCAGGTAAACAGTCTGGGAGCATCATATTCAGATGTGATAGAGCTCATGCTTGAGTATGGTGCAGTTAATGCGGCTAATCTTGATGGTGGTTCATCATCACTTATGTATTACAATGGAGAATACATCAACAGTTGTGCATCAATGTATGGACCAAGAGATTTACCGACAACAATAATTGTTAAATAAATGTTTAAAAAGGGGCAGGCCGGAGGCTGAGAAAATAATGATTAAAAAGACAATAAAAATCCCGTTATTCTGGAAAATATATATAATAGTTGTCACCATAGTACTGATAGGATTTGTTGTACTGTGGAGCATCCTGTGGACAGCTTTAAAAAAGTATGAGCAGTCACGACCAGAGTATGCTATGGATAAGATAACTGAACAGATACAATTACAGGATACAGGAGATTTCACAAAGTATGTACACACGGGGGAAAACGCTTATGAAGGCAGTGAAGCGTTAGATGAAGCTGTGAGAGAATATATTAAAAATGTATTATGTGAGGGAGCGTGGGCATACACTAAGAAATCTGGTGAGTACACTAATGATAATCCAGTATATCAGTTAAAGAAAGACGGGCAGAAAACAGATATAATAATATATCTTGAGAAAAAAAGTAAAAATGAGTGGACAATTGCGGATGCGTCAGGACTTAGCTGTGAAGGAAAGACCTATGAGATAATAGTTCCAGAGAATTCAGAAGTGACAGTTGATGGTAATAAGCTAGGAAGTGAATATGTAACAGAAACTAAAGATGCAGAAGTACTAAGTAATGTTGCCAAACACATTAATATGCCTAAGACAACAACATATCATATAGAGAATGTATATAAAGAACATGAAATAAAAGCAACAGGTCCTGTGTATAACAGTGAACTGGAGCTTATAAGCAGCACAGATAATGTATATGAATTTGGATTTGAAGCTAATGGCAAGCTGATAGAGGAACAGAAAAGCCGTATAAAAGAGATTACAGAAATTTACGGTAAATATGTAGTTAATTATGAAAGCTTTGCAAAGCTTTCACCATACATACTGCCTGGCTCATATGCATACTCATACCTGTCTAGAATATCAAGGACTAATATATGGTTAGAGGTAAGCAGGGAACCAGCATTCAGTGATATGAAAGTATATAATTACCAGTCATATACAAAAGATTGTTTTTCATGTGAAGTAAGTTTTGATTTACAAGTATCCTATAACAGTGGCAGTTTCAAAGATTACCCTACTCATATGGAGTATATATTCGTAAAAAGAAGCGGCAAGTGGTATATAGCGGATATGGTGATGTTGAAGTAATTGCCAGTAATTTAGGAATTAGTTTATATTTCATAAAAAATCGTTTACAACTGAAGCTCGATTTATTACGAGCTGTGTGGGAGTTAATGCCGTTATATGCATAAGGTCTGTGAGTGAAAGCTCGTTCAAGCGAAGCGCGTTTGCTTTCGCTCACAGTAATAAACATTGCAGATGACGGCATTTACTCCCACTAAGCGCAGTAATCCATGAGAGCGTAAGCTGTAGACGATTTTTTTATGGCAAAATGTAAACAGCAATCCCTTTATTCACTATCCTTTGGCAGCGACTGCATATACTGATGCATTGATTCTGCCACAATCTTGCTGTGTGCGACAGCTTCTACTACGGTTCTTGCACCGTTGACAACATCACCTGATGCAAATATACCAGGGCGGCTTGTATGGCCTGTCTCATCAGCATCAAGAAGTCCCCTTGCAGTGGCTTTAAGACCTGTTGTTGTGTTGACAATACGATTCTGAGGTCCCTGACTGATAGAGATTATAACACTGTCTGAGTGGTGAAGTGTATCAGTTCCTTCTACATCAGTGAAAGATCCATCTTCATTCTCAATAATATCTCTGAATATAACACCGTCATCCTTAATCTCTACAGGGCGTTTGTTATATTCAAATGTGATTCCTTCAAGCTGTGCATAGCTGAATTCATATTTGCTGGCAGCGACCTCTTTAGTGATAGAGAAACAGATGACATTGCGGGAACCTTTTCTCTTGGCAGTTCTTGCAACGTCCATAGCGGCATTACCGGCACCGATAACAATAACAGTTTCGCCGAGGTGGTAGCTGTCTGGGTTATTGAGGTAATTGATACCAAAGTGTACATTACCGAAAGTCTCTCCTTTAATGTGAAGAGAGTTAGGCTTCCATACACCAGTACCGATGAATATGGATTTGTAGCCGTCACGGAACAGATCATCAATACCGATTGCACCACCGATAGTTGTATTCGGGCGTATCTTGATGCCCTTTAAGGCAAGATGTCTGTATTCAATGTCGTCAAGAACGGTCTTAGGAAGTCGGAATTCAGGAATACCGTATCTTAAGACTCCGCCAATCTTGTCTTTTCCTTCAAATATAGTAACCTGATATCCGTATCTTGCGAGGATAATAGCAATTGTAATACCGGCAGGTCCGGAACCTATGATAGCAACCCTCATTCCGTTGGACGGCTTAGGCCCTTCAGTCATCTGGTTGGCATATGTACTTGAGATATAATTCTCAATAGTAGAAAAATGTACAGGAGCGCCCTTTCTTCCAAGTACACAGTGACCTTCACACTGGTTCTCATGATTGCAGATGAGACTGCACACGGTAGTAAGCGGGTTGTTCTCGAAAAGCATTTTACCAGCTTCGTTAAGCTTATTCTCTTTAAGTAAATGGATTGCCATAGGAATGTTAGTGTTAATAGGACATCCCTTCTGACACTGAGGCACTTTGCACTGTAAGCAGCGGTTAGCCTCGTCCATAACATGTAACGCCATAATATATCCCCCTTTAAAGATGTTATATAGTAGATTGCATGTGTGCGTCCGGTAGGCCGGCTGTCCGGCACCTGTCTGTGGTGCAGGAATTCAGTGTGTCTCGCTTAGCAGGAGTAAAAGCCGCTGTCTGCAGAGTCTATTACATCGCTCAAAAGCAAACGCGCTTCGCTTGAACAAGCTTTTGAGCACTGCACTTATGCAGACAGCGGCTTAACTCCTGCACAGCTCGTCAAAATTCATTCCCGCGCCACAGACAGGTGCCGGACAGCCGGATACACATGCGCAAATTAACTAACTTAATCATAGCATTTTTTAAGTTGGAATTAAAGGGGAAGTTTGACGAAAGCGTGGCTGAAAGGCGGGCTGTTTTATGGATTTTTTTGGCAAAATATAGTATGATATAATTTAATGAAATTGCATGCTGTCGGGGGCAGCAGGGAAGGAATTATTATGCCAGTTACAGAGTACTTAGAGCGCAATGCAAGAGAATATCCAGACGAGGTTGCATTGGTAGAACTCAATCCTGATGAAAAGGATACGAGAAGAACGACATGGAAGGAGTTCGGGCTTATTGAGCCTACAACTTATTCACCATACCGCAGAGAGATTACATGGAGTGTATTTAACGAGAAAGCGAACAGATTCGCCAACATGCTTATTGGCAGAGGAATCAAGAAGGGCGATAAGGTAGCTATTATTATGTATAACTGCCTTGAATGGCTTCCTATATATTTCGGAGTGTTAAAGACAGGTGCGATAGCAGTGCCTTTCAACTTCAGATATGATTCAGACGAAATCTATTACTGCGCAGAGCTTGCAGAAGTAGATGTTATTGTATTTGGACCACAGTTTATAGGACGAATTGAGGTAAATGCTGAGAGATTATCAAAGGGCAGACTTCTTATCTATGTTGGAGATAACTGTCCAAGCTTTGCAGAAAGCTACCGTGAACTTGTTGCTGACTGTTCAAGTAAAGCACCTGATGTAACTATAACAGAAGACGATTATGGTGCAATATATTTTTCATCAGGAACAACAGGATTTCCTAAGGCTATACTTCATAAGCACAGAAGCCTTACACAGGCTGCCGAGATGGAGCAGAAGCATCATGGAACTGGAAGATATGATACATTTTTATGTATTCCGCCATTGTACCATACAGGAGCGAAGTTCCACTGGATGGGAAGTCTTGTGGCAGGAAGCAAAGCAGTACTTCTTAAGGGAACTAAGCCGGAGACAATTCTTAAGGCGGTTTCAGATGAAGAATGTACAATCGTGTGGCTGTTAGTGCCTTGGGCTCAGGATATATTAGATGCGCTCGACAGAGGAGACATCAAGTTATCAGATTACAGACTTGACCAGTGGAGACTTATGCATATAGGTGCACAGCCGGTTCCACCTTCACTTATCAAGAGATGGAAGGAATACTTCCCTAAGCACCAGTACGATACCAACTACGGACTTTCAGAATCAACAGGTCCGGGCTGTGTACATCTTGGTGTGGAGAATATCAATAAGGTTGGTGCCATCGGAATTCCGGGTTACAGATGGGAATGTAAGATAGTTGATGAAGACGGTAATACAGTAAAACAGGGAGATGTTGGAGAACTCTGTGTTAAAGGACCGGGTGTCATGACATGTTATTACCGCAACGAGGAAGCTACTAAGGAAGTTCTTAAGGATGGCTGGTTATATACAGGTGATATGGCTATGCAGGATGAGGACGGTTTCTACTTCCTTGTAGACAGAAAGAAAGACGTTATCGTAAGCGGTGGAGAAAACATTTATCCGGTTCAGATAGAGGACTTCATCAGAAGATTTAATAAAGTTAAAGATGTAGCTGTTATCGGACTTCCAGACCACAGACTGGGTGAAAAGACAGCGGCTATCATAGAAGTTAAGGACGGAGTTACATGTACTAAGGAAGAGATAGAAGATTTCTGTATGGAACTTCCTAGATACAAGCGTCCGAAAGAGATTATATTTGCAGATATTCCGCGTAATGCTACAGGAAAGATTGAGAAGCCGAAGCTTCGTAAGATGTACGGCGCAGACAGACTTGTAGAACAGGAAAATAAAGGCTGATAAGAATACATAGAATGGAGAATGTTATGAGAGAATTAATGCTGGGCAATAAGGCAGTTGCAAGAGGAATGTATGAAGCAGGCTGTAAGGTAATATCAAGTTATCCGGGAACACCAAGTACAGAGATAACAGAAGAAGCAGCAAAATATGATGAAATATACTGCGAGTGGGCGCCTAATGAAAAGGTTGCATTAGAGGCAGCACACGGAGCAACACTCGGTGGAGTAAGAGCAGCATGTGCAATGAAGCATGTTGGTTTAAATGTGGCAGCAGACCCGTTATTTACAATATCATATCAGGGACTTAACGCAGGACTTGTAATCTGTGTAGCAGATGACCCGGGAATGCACTCATCACAGAACGAACAGGATTCAAGACATTATGCATTTGCAGCCAAAGTACCTATGCTTGAGCCTGCAGATTCAGAAGAATCAAGACTTTTCGTTAAGGAAGCATATGAGATATCAGAGAAGTACAATACACCAGTATTTATCAAAATGTGTACAAGAGTTGCACATTCACAGAGTGTTGTATGTCCTGAGGAAAGAGTAGAGCCTGCACAGGTTCCTTATGTAAAAGACCCAACTAAGGTCATGATGACTAAGAATTCAAGAGATGCACATGTAAGAGTTGAGCAGAGAACACTTGACCTTATACAGTACGCAGAGACAAGTGGAATTAACAGAATTGAAGAGTGTGCAGAGGGAAGCCTTGTCAATGGAAAGAAGATAGGTGTTATCACATCTTCAACATCATACCAGTATACTAAGGAAGTATTTGAAGATAAGGTAAGCGTACTTAAGCTTGGTATGGTATATCCACTTCCAGAGAAGCTTATCAAGGATTTCGCACAGGGCAAGGATGAAATCTATGTAATAGAGGAGCTTGACCCAATTATTGAGAACCACTGCAAGCAGTTAGGAATACAGGTTCATGGTAAGGATACATTTCCAATATGCGGAGAATTCTCACAGAATCTTATTAAGAAATGCATGGGAATGGAAGAACCAGAATTCACATCAATAGATGCACAGATTCCGGGAAGACCACCTGTTATGTGTGCAGGCTGCCCACACAGAGGAATATTCTACATTCTTCACAAGAAAAAGATTATGGTATATGGAGATATCGGATGCTACACATTAGGCGCAGTTGCACCGCTTAATGCGATGGATCTTAATGTCTGCATGGGTGCATCATGCTCAGGACTTCATGGTTTCAATAAGGCTATGGGAGAAGCTGGTGAGAGCAACAGCGTAGGTGTTATCGGAGATTCAACATTTATGCATTCAGGAATGACTGGAATTACAGATATATCTTACAACATGAGCAATTCAACAGTTATTATTCTTGATAATTCAATCACAGGAATGACAGGACATCAGCAGAATCCTACAACTGGTAAGAACTTAAGGGGAGAGCCGGCAGGAAAGGTTGACCTTGAGGCGTTATGCAGGGCTTTAGGCTTTAACAGGGTAAGAGTTGTTGACCCATACGACCTCGCAGCAGTTGAGACAGCAGTGACAGAGGAGCTTGCTGCCAAAGAACCGTCTATAATCATAAGCAGAAGACCATGCGTAATGATTAAGGGAACTGTACATAAGCCTGCAATAGCAATTAATCAGGATGCCTGCAAGGGCTGTAAGGCATGTATGCAGATTGGCTGTCCTGCTATATCATTCAAGGATAAGAAAGCACATATTGACCCAACATTATGTATCGGATGTGAAGTGTGCAAGCAGATGTGCAGATTCGATGCAATAGGAATGTAAGTATAGACAGGTAACTGAAGGGAGATTCAATATGACAAAGAATATTATGATAGTTGGTGTTGGCGGACAGGGAACACTTCTTGCCAGCAAGATGTTAGGATATGTATTATTAAAGCAGGGATATGATGTTAAAGTTTCAGAGGTACATGGAATGAGCCAGAGAGGTGGTTCAGTTGTAACTTATGTAAGATACGGAGAGAAGGTATATTCACCGGTAATCGATAAAGGTGAGGCTGATGTTATCATCTCATTTGAGCAGTTAGAGGCTGCAAGATGGGTTGAATTCTTAAAGAAGGACGGAGTCATCATCACCAATACACAGAAGATGGAGCCAATGCCTGTAATTACAGGGGCAGCAGAGTATCCGGAAGGACTTATTGAGAAGCTTACAGCAGCAGGAGCTAAGGTAGACGCAAAGGATTTCCTTGCACTCGCTGAGGAGGCTGGCTCTTCTAAGGCTGTTAATATAGCACTTATGGGAAGATTCTCAACATACTTCCCAGATATCACAGACGAGCAGTGGCAGGACGCTATAGAGAAGAATGTTCCTGCTAAATTCCTCGAGCTTAACAGGAAGGCATTTGAACTGGGAAGAAATGCTTAAGTAATTCACACAGGGGGAAGTGGCTTGACTAGATTTACTATATGCGATGATGAGCCGGAGCATGGCAGATTAATAGGTAAATATATAAAGACTGAATATGCAAAGCATGTGCCAGAGACTGATATAGCAGAAGTTGTGGTATATCAGTCTCCACAAGAAATGCTTGATGAAGCGATAGAAGACACAGATATATTCATACTTGATATTGAGTGTGGAAAGTCGAGTGGATTAGATATTGCAAAGGAGATACGCAGATTAAATAAAAATGCAGGAATAGTATTCTGCACATCACATAGCAATTATGTGTATCAGGTATTTGGTCTTACTCCTATTGATTTTATAAGAAAGAATAATATTGAAGAAGATATTGTACAGACAATGTATAATATTATGGATTTTCTCAGAGAAAAAAAGAAAATACTTGTAATTGAGAAAGGCGATATAATAAGACTTTCAGATATTGTGTCTGTGAATGTAATAAAACATGACCTTATATTCAAAGGTGTTAATGGCGAGAGAAAAATAAGAGCAAACCTAAGTACATATGAAGAGCAGCTAAAGCAGTTCGGTTTCATTAAGATATCACAGGGCGAGATGGTCAATAAGGATTATATAAAGGAAAGAAAAAGAGATAACCTTATTATGAAGGATGGCACAGTCTATCACATAAGCAGAAGTAGAGTCGATGAGATAAGGAGAATGTTCATATGACAGATATAATATTCGAAAGTTTCATAAATCTGTTTCAGAGTGTAGTTGTGACAGTGTTCCTTATTATAAGTCTTGGCTGTAAGGATAAGTATAATAAGAAATGTGTCAGTGCAGCCGGGATATTAATTACATTCATATATCTTACTGTATCTAATCATCTTGTGTTCTTCGAGAGCGTGGGAATCTATGTATATATGGCATATTCACTGATGTTCAGTTTTGTGATACTGAGCGGAAGTGTTATTGAGAAGATATTCTACAATGTCATGATGATATGTTGTCTGGTTGGAAGTGCACTATTAGGTGGTGGGTTGGTATCACTTGTTGTTAAGAAAGATTTTCTTAATGCACATAGATATGGTACTGCTGAAAGATATGTAGGAATTATATTGGTTCAGGTAATATTATCTGTTTTATTTGTTTTAATAATAAAATTAAAACAAATGTTAAAGGAAAAAGATAATCAATACATGCTTATAATGTCTTTGATACCAGCTATATCGGTAATAGTATGCTGCCTTATGGTATATCGATTAGATAAGAGCTATGAGATGAATGTAATATATACATTTATTGCCATGGCGGGCATTATAATAATTAATGTTATCAGTATATTACTGCTTATTATGGAACAGAAGGTATATGAACAGAAAACCCGTCAGCAGGTTATGCTTAGTGCATATCAGCAGAAGGAGAAAGATATTGAATCAATACTTGATATGCACAGACAGAATAGTAAGCAGAGACATGATTTTAAGAATGTAATATTACTTATAAAAGAACTGATACGGGATGAACAGTATAATAAAGCAACAGAGATGCTTGATAAATACAGTGAAGGTTATAAGAACAATAATCTTACAGAGATTGTAAGTGATAACATTGTGCTTAATTATCTGCTGAACAGAAAGATTAACCAATGCCGCGAGGCTGGAATTGACATGGCATGTTATATACTGGGGAATATTGCAGGTGTTGATGATATGGACTTATACATACTTCTTGAGAATCTGTGTGATAATGCTATTGAAGCAGCAGGACAATGTGAGAAGCCATCAATTAAGCTCCAGATAGCAGAGGATAATGCCAGCATGTATATAGACATAGGTAATACCACAAGTGGTAATGTATTAAAGAACAATCCACACATGAATACAACCAAGAAGGATAAGAACATGCATGGTTTCGGAATTATGAATATCAGAGATATTATTGATAAATATAATGGAACTATCAACTATGAACAGCAGGGAGATAATTATCTGATGTGCAGATGCACATTAGAAAAGGTTTGTCAATAGTTTTTTGATAAATAAAAATGTGCAGAATATGCCATATATTACCGAATATGCCAAACTACTTTTTTAAAAAATTAAATCAGCTATAATCAATGTATAAAGTGAAAGGAATTATGTATATGATTCATTCAGTTGCATTGATTATAGCTGATTTTTTGTTTTCTAAGGATGCTATTACAGAAGAAGAAAAAGAAGTATGTGCATATGGTATGGAGTTGATAATATCAGGGATTATAAGCGTAGCACTAGTGCTTATCATTGGATTGATAACAGGCAATATATGGTATGCAGTTATATACAATATGATGATGATTCTTATAAGAACATATACAGGCGGATATCATGCAGATACACATGCGGGATGTAATGTATGTTACTGTGGAGTGTATCTGATTTCGTTGCTGATGCTAAGAATCCAAGTGTATATACGAGAAACTATTATCATCACATGGCTTATAGCTTTAGCTGGATATCTTATAATTGTTCTTAATGCTCCATTAGAGCATCATAACAAGAAGCTTACGATTGAACAGAAAGAAAAATATATGATTGTAAGTGCAGTGCTTGGAATAGCGTCTATGCTTATATCTTTTATATTGAATATTATAGGTGTGGTTACAAGATATGGTAAATACTCATTCTTATGCCAGATAAGCCTGTATATTAATACAATGCTTCTGATAATAGGACTGTTGCTACTATTGGGAGTACGAAAGGAGGGTAGATTTCATGAAGAGGATTCTTAAAGGAATGGCAGAGGCAGCTAAGAAAACAGCTAAGGCTTCTGTTAATTCTGCCTCGTTTCTTAGTATGTATTAGCCTAAAGAGCCTGATGTGTTAAAGAAGAAAGAGAAGAAGTAGGTGTGCATAACAAATGCACAAAGGTAACTAAAGGCGTTGATATTAGATATATCAATGCAATATTTTCTCCAACTCAGTCAGATAACAGAATCATAGCAGATATAGCTGGAAAAGAAATTGTTACTATTTGTATGTTTCTAGGAATAATAATTATGGTTGTAATGCAGGTACCATGTTTGATAGGAGGCGGTAATTGGGGAATAATTGTAACTTGTAAACAATTTTGAGATGATATTGAAATGTGAAATTGTTTGTGTTGGAGCATCACAGATAATTTTATGAGACAAATATAGTGTTGAATGATAGAAAAGATATATTTGCCATGGTTTAAATGCTTTAGAATGGAGTAATTATGAAAAAAGCTTTTTTAGAAAAGATATTGGCAATGGGTATGGTGATTGCTGTATTTATGACTGGAAATATGTATGCATATGCAGGTTATCATGAAACAACAAGTAATCATACATATGCAGGGGATACAAGATTCTTGTATATGTTAAAGATGGACGATTTCTCAGCATATGCATATTTGGATGCAGATGATGAATCTGAGATATCTTTAATTGGGTATGTAACAGATTCGTTAGGTTATGATGATGCTTATGCTAATAAATATACTTTCTCAGCATCTGACCAGCATGGATATAGTATTGGCGCAGGCAGACAGGTCGCATATATAACTGTTGAATCATATGCTAGATACTTTGTGTGCTCTGATACAGGTAGTACATATGCTAATTTAAGTTTACATGAGTAATACATGAATTATAATTAATATGTGGCTTGTACATTCAAAGCTATGTATAAGCCATATATTATTTTGGAGAGGTGCTTTTATGTCAAAAAAGAAAATTTCAATAATAATTATTGGGGCTGTAATCTGTGTGGTTTCATTATCAGTTGCGTTGATAATGGTGAGGGGAAAGAAGGAAAAGTCAATAAACTTAGGCAAGAGCAGCGAAGAAACAGATGAACAGAGCTATTGGAATCCGGATATTCACGGAATTGCCAAATCAGAGGATGGTTATTATTATCTCACATATGATATTGATGGAACTACTTTGAGATATTTTGATGATACTGCAAAGAAGTCTATAGCTGTATGTGCAAAGCCTGATTGTACGCATGACAGCTCTGATTGTAATGCATTTTATTCAATGGATTATCTTTCGACACCTGTCTATTATTATAAAGGATACATATATATGGTAAGAGTTGATGCAGGTATGGCGAAGGTTGTAAGAATACAGAAAGATGGAAGCAAGAGGGAAGATGTGGCAGAATTGTTTGCTAATGATGGTGTTACATCAATATCAATGGTTTTTCATGGTGACTGCATATATGCTTATGATCATCTGGGACATACAGCAAGTGATGAAGTCGGAAAAGAAGTTATTAAAAAGATAGATTTAAAGACTGGACAATCAGAAGAAGCATTTTCATATGAAGGCAAAAATGCTGCTATATCAGGAGCAAGAAGTTTTGGGGATAAATTATTTTTTAAGATATTCACTTATTCGTTAGACAGAGATAAACATGAGATTAATGAATCATTTCTGCTGTATTGTTATGATTATAATACAGGAGAGGCAAGTATGATTTCAGATAAGAATATATCGGATTATTATGTAGATGAAGATAATGGGATATTGTTCTATTTTGTAATTGGAAAAGGTCTGTATTCAAGAAAACTTAACGATACAGAGTCAACATTGCTGTATAAAGTAGATGAAACAATAGTACGTGCCACAATGTCATATGATGGAAATTATCTATACATGTCTAATGGTGGGGCTGGAAGTGCGACTGATTACAGCAGGAAGATAGAAAGAAAAATATTCGTTCTGAAAACTGATGGAACGGTTGTTAATACAATTGCACTCGACAAGAATTCAGGAACAGCATATTTTGGAGATGACAGATATATGTTTTTTGCAAAAACGGGAGGAGAACTTGTATATATAGATAAAAAGGATATTCTGGGAAATTATGAGTTTAAAAAGGCGGAAGTTAATTAATATACTCTAAATTTATTGATGAAAGGAAAGAATTTATTATTTGTGGAGAGGGAAATAATGTATAAGTTAAGTGTTCTGACAGGAAATTGCTTGAGTAGTTAATGCAAAATATATATTAGCAATATTCGAAATAATTCCGGTTAAGTATTTATCATATAGGGCAGTGTCAAATAGCATATGAAACAAGTGCATAAGTTGGTGAAAAGCCTACTAATGTTGCTCAATGTTATGAAATAGTAGGTATTTTGAGAAGAAATTTTGATGGGAATTAAGGCAGCTAAAGAAAATTGCATACTAAATTTATGATTTATGTGAAAATAGTAGGTTTTTTAGCTGACAAGATGCGACTAATATTACAGACATATTAGGAAAAGACCTACTAAAGTGTGAGATGTGACATATTTAGTAGGCATTTAAGATGGAAAGAAGCATTATAAACCAACTGACAATGTAAAAAAGACCTACCAGATTGTGGAAATTGGTGAAATAGTAGGTTTACCGGGTAACTTTGGAAAGCGGTAAGAGTACCCCTGCTTAGGGTAATAGGCTACTCTAATAAGCTGTCATATATTGATAAAAGCAGCATTAGCGGCAGTGTGGAGATAGTTCCTGTTAAGTGATTTTGGAGTGTACTTATAGAGCGTGCTTGCAGGTTGGGCTTACACAGTGAGGGCGGAATATGAACGAGTTTAGGAGACTGATTAACAGGAAAGTTGTCATTGGTTTTATTGCATTACTGGTTATAAATGTATCTTTGTATGTATATCAGCAGACGAAGGGCGCAGGGCTTAAGGAGTTAAGGTTTGAAACCGTGCAGCGGCAGTGGTGTGTTGATTATTATGGTGATTATGATATTGAGGCTGCGATAAATGCGGTGAATTCAGATATAGAGGGGATATTAAGTTACAGGAAAGCGGATAAGCAGGGGACTGTTGTGGAATCTGAGGTACAGGCTGATGCGGAGACTGGGGAAGAGTCCGATGTTCAGATTGGTGCGGAGACCGAGGTTTTGGAAAAATATAAGGCGCTGTCTGAGAGGGAACAGCTTCTGTTTCTGACGGTATTAAGGGATATAGAAAGCCAGTTGGAATATATAAAGAAGTATCCTGAAGATATGAAGCAGATTCAGACTAATGCACAGCAGCTTATGACTTTCTCTATATTTTCTGACAAGAACAGCTTTACATATAATAATATTGTAAAGACCGGTAAGGATTTTGAAAAGGTAGCTGATGTATCGCTTTATCTTGTTAATAATAAGGCGGCAGGCAGTTTTGTGAATTATTATTACACATTTTATTTCGCGCTGATTATGATGGTTTTCATAATATACGGTCTGTCGGGTGAGCGTGATAATGGAATGTGGGGGATTGTACATTCGGCAGGAAGCGGAAGGCTTCGGCTTGCGTTGCACAGACTGTTTATTATCGCAGGCTCTGGCGTGGTTATAACAGCGGGTCTGTATTTTACAACATTTGCAGCAGCACTGCTGTTATACGGCGGAGCAGGGGCGCTCAATGCGCCGGTTCAGTCCATACAGGCATTTGAAAGATTTGCTATGCCGATGAGCCAGATTGGGTTCGTGCTGTACAATTATGAATATAGTGTGCTGGCGGTAGTGGTTCTTAGTGTGGCGTTATGGGCTGTATTCGTTGTCAACAGGAAGCGGAATCATGCGCTTATTCTGACCGGAGTAGTTGTGGGGTTGGAAGTGCTTATGTATTACAGAATAGGGCTTCACAGCATTTACAGTGCATTTAAACAGATTAATATTGTGCGTCTTATGAAGGTCAACGCGGTCATCAGCACATATGCGAACCGCGGAAGGGGAAGCTTTGTTATATCTGAGTCGGCTATTATGTTCTGGGCGCTTATGGTGATTCTTGTTGTGTCCGTGGCTGTTGCGGTAATGGGAACTGTGCTTATGCGTCCGAGTCAGGGTAAAAATGTGCTGACACGGCTTACTGATAAGCTGTATGCCGGATATCAGCATATTTTTGCAAATGTGCCTGTTGTATTCAAGGAGCTTCACAAGCTGCTTGTGACAAGCAGGGGATTTACGGTTATTGTGGTGCTTCTGCTGGTTGTTATGTATTTTATCAGTTATGGAAAGATGGCTTTCTCGGACAACTCCAGAGAGCGTGACAGGATATATCTTGAAAAGGGTGGTGCTGATTATTCGCAGATATCCGCCCTGATTGATGAGCGCAGAGCTGATTATATGCAGGCTGTCCAGAAAAGTATGGAAGCTTCTGAACAGTATGAGAATGGTGAGATTGGAATTGACGAGTTATCGCAGATTAATTCGACTGTGTCTATATATGCGTCGCGCTATGCTGCGGTGAGGGAATTTGAGCAGAAGCGGGAATATCTAGATACACTTAAGGAAGAGACTGGAATTGACGGATATATGATGTCGGACAGAGGATACGAGGAAATATTCGGCAAGTATGGAAAGGCAAGGGAGATTGTGCTTCTTATGGCTCTGCTTGCGTCTGTTGTGCTTATTGTATCAGAGAATATCGGAATTGAGACAAGCACAGGAACTAAGTATATTGTCAATGCTGCGAGCGGAAAGAATACGGTTAAGATTAAGAGAATTGCCGCTTCTCTGGCACTCTGTATAGTTTTGTATTTTATTGTGTATGGAATTGATATGATATATTTGCAGAATTATTATGGCATGCCATATACAGAAGCACCGCTTATGAGTCTTACATTTATGAGGGACTGCGGACTAAATATTTCTATTGGAACATTTATTGTAATACGATTGATTGTAAGGCTGGTTATGATGTTTGCTGTATTTGCAGTTACATATGTATTTAGCAGCCGTTTTTCTGAAGTGCGTGGAAGGGCTGTCAGTGTACTGATCATAGTAGCGGTGATTGTGCTTGTGGCAGTAACGGGAAATGTCAGCATATGGTGAAGGAGGCTGATATGGCTGAGTTAAAATATAATGATGAGAATTTTGATGATGACTTTGACGATTTCGATGATTATGATGACAGATTTCATCAACAAATGAAGTTGACTATGGTACTTCTTCCATATATACACAGAAAGATATGGAAGATGCTGTTAAAGTTATAAAAAGAAAGTTTAAGCATATGAAGGGATTTGAACTTCATAAAGTCTATTTTGTAGATGACGAATTCTCCGAAAGTACTTTGCAGGCAGTAAATGAAAAAGGTAAGAAACAGGGATGGACTCTTGCACGGAGCGATGGCGGCAAGTGGCGGATAATATCTGAAGGATATTAAAAAAAGGCAGAAGATTTCCCCGAATTATCTTAGGTAGTTCTTCTGCCTTTGGCTGTATAAAGTTCTATATATTGTTGTGTGAATTATTCCGCATCACCGAATATTACATGTCTTACTGGTGTAAGTGCATATAATAGTATCATTCCGATGATTCAAGAAGGATAAGAACATGCATGGTTTCGGAATTATGAATATAAGAGATATTATTGATAAATATAATGGAACTATCAACTATGAACAGCAGGGAGATAATTATCTGATGTGCAGATGCACATTAGAAAAGGTTTGTCAATAGTTTTTTGATAAATAAAAATGTGCAGAATATGCCATATATTACCGAATATGCCAAACTACTTTTTTAAAAAATTAAATCAGCTATAATCAATGTATAAAGTGAAAGGAATTATGTATATGATTCATTCAGTTGCATTGATTATAGCTGATTTTTTGTTTTCTAAGGATGCTATTACAGAAGAAGAAAAAGAAGTATGTGCATATGGTATGGAGTTGATAATATCAGGGATTATAAGCGTAGCACTAGTGCTTATCATTGGATTGATAACAGGCAATATATGGTATGCAGTTATATACAATATGATGATGATTCTTATAAGAACATATACAGGCGGATATCATGCAGATACACATGCGGGATGTAATGTATGTTACTGTGGAGTGTATCTGATTTCGTTGCTGATGCTAAGAATCCAAGTGTATATACGAGAAACTATTATCATCACATGGCTTATAGCTTTAGCTGGATATCTTATAATTGTTCTTAATGCTCCATTAGAGCATCATAACAAGAAGCTTACGATTGAACAGAAAGAAAAATATATGATTGTAAGTGCAGTGCTTGGAATAGCGTCTATGCTTATATCTTTTATATTGAATATTATAGGTGTGGTTACAAGATATGGTAAATACTCATTCTTATGCCAGATAAGCCTGTATATTAATACAATGCTTCTGATAATAGGACTGTTGCTACTATTGGGAGTACGAAAGGAGGGTAGATTTCATGAAGAGGATTCTTAAAGGAATGGCAGAGGCAGCTAAGAAAACAGCTAAGGCTTCTGTTAATTCTGCCTCGTTTTTTAGTATGTATCAGCCAAAAGAGCCTGATGTGTTAAAGAAGAAGGAAACAAAGTAGTTGTGCATAACAGAGGCATGGGGTAACTAAGGTAAGCAATGGGAAAAGTGGAAATACAATAAATATGAAAGGTAAGATTTATAATCTTAAAAGGTATTTTTTATGAAAAAGATTTTAAGTGTATTTATGGTGGTTGTATCAATGATATGCGGATACTTTTGCAAGATATATGGGAGTAGGATTTACAACTCATGATAATTTTGATTTTAGTGTTAATATTCAGAGAGGAGATTTTGTTTCATTAGATGTAGATAATGATGGAGACTGGGATCACATGGGATTTGTAACAAATGTTGATTTTATGTATGAAGATGGATATTTCAACTTTTTTCAAAACAGATTCGTATATATGTATATCAGGAAAAATAAATGAGTTCGTGATTGTGACTGGGGGGATAGTCTATGAACAGAATAGGTAAGAAAATAGCATGGGTGTCATTATCAGGAATGATGATTTTCTCACTACCATCTTGTGGTAAGAAAGATAATGCAGCAGACGAGACACTTATTGACCCTGATTATATTATTCAGGAGTATGAAACTACAACAACAGATGAAGGTTATACAATAATTAATGGATTCTACAGAATTAAGAGTAACAATGGTGATAAGGATACTATTCTGTATATCCCATATATAGAAAATAAGCAACAAGGTGTTTCTTATCTGGAGGAACTTCATATAAAATCGTCGACAGAAAGGCGGATTGACCTTGAAGCGGGTAATATACCAGATGGCGCATTATATAATAAGCAGACAAGTAGTGCTTATGGAGCACCATATGTAGAAGCCTGTATTGTACCTGATTTTGCATTACCTTACTATAATTTGAATGATACAATTCCCAACTGGTATCTGTCGGATAGTGCAGGGTATGCGTTTACATATAGAGTAGAAAAAACTGGAGATGTAAAATCTACATCAGATACGATGGTGAGTCTTGACATTGGAGCAATATCAGTGGCAATGTATGAAGATTTTTATGATGATATCCCTAAGATGAATATATCGGTATATGGAGTCCCAAAGACTTTATTTAAGAAAAAATTTGGAAAAACATTTGGCTCAAAAGAGTTTTTAAAATATAAGGACACGCTTAAGAAAAACGAATATAAAGATTGCGATTTACTTTGTTCAAAGGATATAACGGCAACAGGTGTATATTATGTTGATTATGCCGAACTTAATAAAAAGGGAGATTACATTAATTATATAATGGAATATAAATTTTCAGATGCAGGGGAAAAGGTATATCTGAAGGCATGTGCGGCAGGCGGGTATAAGATAAAAAATGAGAAGGTATATTCAGAATGGAAGAAGGCGCATGCGGAGCAGATGATTAATAATTAGGCAGACAGCTCAGTATACAGGGGGGAAGATATGAGATGGTATAATAAACTAAGGCTGGTTTTCAGGATATATTCAAGAAGAATGTTTGTGACCATGCTTTTATTTGGCATGTGTTTTGTATCATTTTTTATGATAGACAGGGTGTTTACCGGATATATTGGTAGCAGATATGCGATAAAACAGACAGAGAAAGAATTCGGTGTTAATACGGCTGATGCGGGATATGTTCATTTTGTGACCAGGAATATTAAACAGGACATATCAGATAAGGTACATGAATATATGAGTACCCTGCCGGAAGTAGTACGGAGTGGATATATTGTTAGTGAAACTCTCTTTGAAGATGAAGATGAATCTATACAGGTAAATATGATAGATAAGGATATAGCTGCAATAGGAAATCTTATGCTCAGTGATGAGGATAAGAAGATATTAGAGAACATTGGAGAAGATGAGCGGATTGTATTTGCAGGATATAATTACAGAAAGCAGTATCATGCCGGTGATATGATTAACTGTTATGTAGATGATGATATTGGGCAGATTAAGATAGGCGGTATCCTTAAAAAGGGTGCGGGCTGGATACACGAAGACAGACTGTTTAAAGGTTCATATGGTAAATGGGATAATTATACGCTCGATGATTCCATGATTGTGATAGCAGGAAGCCTGAAAAAAGAATTAGAAGGTGTCAGCAGCGGGTATGCACACTCTATTTATTTTCAGTGTGAGTCTGGCACATTTGATGAAGTGACAGATAAGATTAAGAGATTCTGTTATGACGAGGGTATAACTGTCAATATAAGTAACTATAAGGATGAGATTGATAAAGAAAAAGAAGATTCCAGTATCGTGGACGATACTGTTTTCATAGCAGCAATTATGATAACGGTTCTTGCAGCAGTATCAATTGCAGCGTCTAATATTGTGTATTGTCTTATGAGAAGAAAACATTATGGAATTATGCTTGCAAATGGTATGTGCAAGGCGGATATTATATGGCTTATAGCCATGCAGAATGTAATTGTCATGGTTCTTGCGGCTGTGGCGGCATGGATTGTACGGCTTAGGGCTGAATTTGAGACACTGTTTCCGAAAAAGGTATTAGAGGAAACAGGAAGACTGTATGAGGGGGCATATGTGGCACATATGCATTATATGCCGGTAATTCTGATAATATCAGTAATGATACTTCTTGTGATATCATGTGTGATACCTGCGGTAATGATTGGCAGGACTTCACTGGCGGATATGGTTTCGGGAAGGAGTGAAGGCTGATGGGAAAGATAAAAGCATTATTACGGAGTGTATTCAGGTACAGGCTGATATCAGCATTTTTTATAATAAGCCAGCTCGTTATGTTCTATGCCGTGTTCGGTGTGCTTTCAATATATAATAAGGCATACGCAAAGGAAACGGACAGGCTGCAGTCCATGTATAAGAACAGAATACAGTTAGATGTTACTGTTGGAAACAGTCAGGATATGTTTAATTATATAAGCAACGGAGTGGAAGACGGCAATATGATACTCGGCGGAAAGCTGTCACTTTCATATGCACAGATAAGTGCTAATACGAAATGCGAGGTTATTCTTAAGAGTAATGAGGAGCTTCCATATAAGATGGTAAGCGGACGGCTCCCGGGAAGCGAGCCGGGGGACAGCGGCAAAAGGCTTATTGCCGTTGGAAGATATAAGTATAAAGACGCATACGAAATGGACGGAAAGAAGTATGTGACTTTAGAGAATGAAGAATATGAGATATGCGGTGTTATAGGAAGCAGTACATCAGATTATTATGATTACAAAATGGTTCTTAATATAGATTGTCTTGGAACTAATGTCCTGAAAGAAATATGCAGAAAAGACAGCTATACGATTGAATTGTCAAGCAACATAACAAGTCTTGATAATTCCTATTCTGCGGTATTCGGTAATATAAGGAGTGTAGACGCGAAATCACAGATAAATGCCAAGAAGCTTAACTCAAAGGGTGAGTCAGATGTGGTTAAGGCACTTCAGGGCGAGAATATGAAGATAAATGTGATGGTATATGTATTCTGTATATTCAACTGTCTGCTGATGTCGCAGTTCTGGCTGATTCAGAGAAGCAGGGAGATTGCGGTAAAGAAGATATACGGAATGAGTGATTCAAGAATAATCGGTGCAATGGCATGTAATATTCTGGCTTTAAGCGTAACGGCTCTTATTATATTTGCAGTAAGTGCAGTTATTATAAATGTGGTGACTTCGGGGGCTGGTATAATAACCGTTAATCTTACAACATTGTTGACGACAATAGCAGCTATTGCGGTAACGATTATTCTTTCAATGGCATATCCGGTTATAAAGATACTGCATTATGATTCTGTAGAGGTTCTTGGAAGTGATGATTAATGGGGGATTATTAAATGATAAGATTAGAGAATATTACAAAGATATACAATGAAAAGGTTGATGATACTAAGGCGCTTGATGATGTAAGGCTTAAGATAGAGGACGGCGAATTCATTTCGGTTATGGGAGCGTCAGGAAGTGGAAAGAGTACACTTCTTAAGATTATAGGCTGCATGGATACACCTACAGCAGGAAAGTATTTTCTTGATGATACTGAGGTTACAGCAGCAAGCCGTTCACAGGTACATAAGCTGCGTAAGGAAAAGATCGGGTATGTGTTCCAGCATTTTGCACTGATGGATTATTACACTGCATATGAGAATATAGAACTTCCGCTTCTTGCAGCCAATGTTAAGCGCAAGGAAAGAAAGCGCATTATATTAAAGCAGATGGAACATCTTGGAATATTATCGGAAAGAAATAAGCTGCCGGGAAAGATGTCGGGAGGACAGCAGCAGAGAGTTGCAATAGCAAGGGCGTTGGTGACTAATGCAGATATCATACTTGCCGATGAACCGACAGGAGCACTTGACCAGAAGACAGGACATGAGGTGTTAGAGCTTCTTAAGGAGATTAATAAGTCTGGAAAGACTGTTATAATTGTTACGCATGACGAGGGGATTGCGAAGATGACGGACAGGATAATTACTATCAGTGATGGCAGGATTGTCGGGGATAGTAAAGAGAGATAATGCATTTCATGCCGTTTTTTCGTCATTTTGTGACATCTATCTAGGATAATATATAAAAAAAGCTATAATTAATGTAATATAGATTGTGAAAAACAGGCTGCATTGGTTATAGCTTTTTTATTATGGAGGGGACTTATGAAATAAGTAGAAAATTTTCTCGACTTTTTTCAAACGGAATTCGTATATATGTATATCAGGGAAATAAATGAGTTCACGATTATATGGGGGAAATTGAATATGAAAAGAAAAATAGCATGTGTATTATTAGGAGCTGTGTCGCTTCAGTTGTTGTCTTGCGGACAACACGGAAGTAACGAGACATTGACTGAGCCAAACTATGTGCTTCAGGAATATGAAACAACAAAGAGTGAGAATGGATATTCAATAGTTAATGATTTTATGGTCTATGATGAACCGAGTCCTTCTGGATTGTATGTATATTATCCATATGTTGAAGAGAAGAAAAAAGGTGTGAACTATCTTGATGATATGTATATAAGAGGAAATTCTGCTAGAGATGAGGAATTACAAGGGGAGGCAAGACCAGATGGTACATCAAGCAAAATTGGAAATTCAGCGTGTGACAGTATGATAGTTAATGCATGGTCTACGCCGGATTTTGCATTGAAATACAACTCTGATTCATCGAAAGGAGTAGGTGATGAACGTGTTGGTTTTGCATTTTCATATCTTATTAATGATGGAGATAAAGAATATAAATCAGGTGATGATGCAATGGCTGATGTTGATGTTGCAGCATATTCTTTTGCACTGTATGAGGATTTTAAAGATTATGGCGGTCCGGTATGTACAGTAGAAGTATATGGAGTACCGCAGGCTTTATTTAAAGAGAAACTCGGCAAGAAATTTAATAGTGATGAATTATATGATTTTTTGGATAAATTAAAAGAAGATAACTATAAATCATGTGAGCTTCTTGCAACTAAAAGGATTACTGAAACTGATGTATATTATATAGATTATTCTGAGTTTAGTAAAAAGGGGCAGTATGGAAATTATGTTATAAAGTATACTTTTAGTGAAAAACCACGTTATAATTGGGTTAACACTGTAAATGTCGGTCGTTACAATATTAATGATGAAGCAAAGTATACAAGCTGGAAAAAGGAACATGCGGAGAAGTTTATTAATAACTAACAGGAAATTATCAACGATGATATGCATTTCATGCCACATTTATGACATTTTGTTCCATATATCTTTTAATACATAATTGAAAGTACTATAATTATAATCATAAATTGAAACAGGGGGCGGCATATGAAGGGTAAGAAAAAGGTTATTATAGGTATTATTGCAGCAGTTGTAGTTGTTGGAATCGTGGTGGCAGTAGTTCTGGGGATGAGAAGAGGGAAATCAGACAAAACAATTAATGTCGGCAATGCAACAGAGTCAGACGAGATGAGCAGCTGGAGAACTGACGGACATCGTGTGGCTAAAGCGGAGTCGGGATATTATTATCTGGACTGGAGTGATACTGATTCGACTACAATGCTTATGTATCTTGATGACAGTACACATAAGATTATTCCAGTGTGTGCCAAAGCTGAATGTAAGCATAATTCATCAGATTGTAATGCAGTATTAGACAGCAGTTACGACAATTCTCCGCTTCATTACTATAAGGGAAGTCTATATGTTGTTAAAGTGGAAGGCGGTATGGCTAAGTTAGAAAGAATTGCGAAAGATGGAAGCAGCAGAGAGGATGTTGCAGATCTGTTTGCCAGTGATGATGGAACAGTGTCTTTAGTATTCCATGATGATTGTGTATATGCATATGACAGAATTGGACACATGGGGGCAGTTGAGAGCAAAGATACTGATAAAGTAGTGATTGTAAAGGCAGAACTTGCAAATGGAAAGACAAGTGAAGTGTTCTCATATGAGGGAGCAAATAACGCTATTAACGAGGCAAGAAGCTTCGGTGATAAGCTGTTTTTCCTGATAAATCATAATTCAATTGATAAAGAAACATTAACGGCAGACGTTAATTACAAGCTTTATTGTTATGATTATGCCACAGGCAGCGCAGAACTGGTATCTGATAAGAATATATCTGATTATTATGTTGATACAGACAATGGAATTCTGTACTATTTCGTGATAGATAAGGGGCTTTATTCAAGAAAGCTTAATGAGAATGACGGAAAACTTATTTATAAGGCTGATGATTCAATAGTAATGGCAGCCTTGTCATATGATGGAAAGTACATATATATGTGTAACGGTGGAGCAGGAAGTGCAACCCAGATTACTAATTTTATTGATGAGAAAATATTTGTGCTCAATCCAGACGGAACTCTTGTAAATACTATAGAACTCGACAGAAGAAAAATGAGTAATCTGTACTATGGCGACGACAAATATCTGTTCTTAGGCTACTCTAATAAGCTGTCATATATTGATAAAAGCAGCATTAGCGGCAGTGTGGAGATAGTTCCTGTTAAGTGATTTTGGAGTGTACTTATAGAGCGTGCTTGCAGGTTGGGCTTACACAGTGAGGGCGGAATATGAACGAGTTTAGGAGACTGATTAACAGGAAAGTTGTCATTGGTTTTATTGCATTACTGGTTATAAATGTATCTTTGTATGTATATCAGCAGACGAAGGGCGCAGGGCTTAAGGAGTTAAGGTTTGAAACCGTGCAGCGGCAGTGGTGTGTTGATTATTATGGTGATTATGATATTGAGGCTGCGATAAATGCGGTGAATTCAGATATAGAGGGGATATTAAGTTACAGGAAAGCGGATAAGCAGGGGACTGTTGTGGAATCTGAGGTACAGGCTGATGCGGAGACTGGGGAAGAGTCCGATGTTCAGATTGGTGCGGAGACCGAGGTTTTGGAAAAATATAAGGCGCTGTCTGAGAGGGAACAGCTTCTGTTTCTGACGGTATTAAGGGATATAGAAAGCCAGTTGGAATATATAAAGAAGTATCCTGAAGATATGAAGCAGATTCAGACTAATGCACAGCAGCTTATGACTTTCTCTATATTTTCTGACAAGAACAGCTTTACATATAATAATATTGTAAAGACCGGTAAGGATTTTGAAAAGGTAGCTGATGTATCGCTTTATCTTGTTAATAATAAGGCGGCAGGCAGTTTTGTGAATTATTATTACACATTTTATTTCGCGCTGATTATGATGGTTTTCATAATATACGGTCTGTCGGGTGAGCGTGATAATGGAATGTGGGGGATTGTACATTCGGCAGGAAGCGGAAGGCTTCGGCTTGCGTTGCACAGACTGTTTATTATCGCAGGCTCTGGCGTGGTTATAACAGCGGGTCTGTATTTTACAACATTTGCAGCAGCGCTGCTGTTATACGGCGGAGCAGGTGCGCTCAATGCGCCGGTTCAGTCTATACAGGCATTTGAAAGATTTGCTATGCCGATGAGCCAGATTGGGTTCGTGCTATACAATTATGTATACAGTGCGCTGGCGGTAGTGGTTCTTAGCGTGGCATTATGGACTGTATTCGTTGTCAACAGGAAGCGAAATCATGCGCTTATTCTGACTGGAGTAGTTGTGGGGCTGGAAGTGCTTATGTATTACAGGATAGGACTTCACAGCATCTACAGTGCATTTAAACAGATTAATATTGTGCGTCTTATGAAGGTCAACGCGGTCATCAGCACATATGCGAACCGCGGAAGGGGAAGCTTTGTTATATCTGAGTCGGCTATTATGTTCTGGGCGCTTATGGTGATTCTTGTTGTGTCCGTGGCTGTTGCGGTAATGGGAACTGTGCTTATGCGTCCGAGTCAGGGTAAAAATGTGCTGACACGGCTTACTGATAAGCTGTATGCCGGATATCAGCATATTTTTGCAAATGTGCCTGTTGTATTCAAGGAGCTTCACAAGCTGCTTGTGACAAGCAGGGGATTTACGGTTATTGTGGTGCTTCTGCTGGTTGTTATGTATTTTATCAGTTATGGAAAGATGGCTTTCTCGGACAACTCCAGAGAGCGTGACAGGATATATCTTGAAAAGGGTGGTGCTGATTATTCGCAGATATCCGCCCTGATTGATGAGCGCAGAGCTGATTATATGCAGGCTGTCCAGAAAAGTATGGAAGCTTCTGAACAGTATGAGAATGGTGAGATTGGAATTGACGAGTTATCGCAGATTAATTCGACTGTGTCTATATATGCGTCGCGTTATGCTGCGGTGAGGGAATTTGAGCAGAAGCAGGAATATCTTGAGAATCTTAAGGAAGAGACTGGTATTGATGGTTACATGATGTCAGACAGGGGATATGAGGAGATATTTGGCAAGTACGGAAAGGCAAGAGAGACTGTTCTTCTTATGGCTCTGCTTGTGTCTGTTGTGCTTATTGTTTCTGAGAATATCGGAATTGAGACAAGCACAGGAACTAAATATATTGTCAATGCTGCAAGCGGAAAGAACACTGTTAAGGTTAAGCGGATTGTGGCATCTTTAGTGTTGTGCATAGTCCTGTATGTTCTTGTGTATGGAATTGATATGATACATTTGCGAAGCTATTATGGCATGCCGTACACGGACGCACCGCTTATGAGTCTCACATTTATGAGGGATTGCGGGTTTTATATTACTGTTGGAACATTTATGATAATCCGACTGATTGTAAGGCTGATTGCAATGCTCATTACATTTGCAGTTACATATGTACTGTGCAGCCGTTTTTCTGAGGTGCGCGGAAGGGTTGTGTCTGTGCTTCTTATGGCTGCGGTGATTGTGATTGCGGCTGTGATGGGAAATGTGAGTATATGGTGAAAGGGTGAATAAGGATATTGAAAAAGGCAGAAGATTTACCTGAATTTCTCAGGTAGTTCTTCTGCCTTGTGTTTTATGTGTTGTGTGAATTACTCTGCATCACCGAAGATTACATGTCTTACTGGTGTAAGTGCATATAAAAGTATCATGCCGATGATTCCGCATACGATTATCTCGCCAGCACCAACTGTAACGAAGAACATTGCAAACATGCCCTCTGAGCCGTAAGCAAACTTAAGTACGAATGGTACAATGATGGTGTTAGCAACAATTGGTGGAACTGGTGCAAGCCACTTATGCTTTCTTAACAGGTATGTTCCGATTGCGCCGATAAGTGTTGCAATACTTCCAAATACTACATCCCATACGATTGCACCACCAAGAATATTAGCAATTATACATCCAACAAATAATCCAGGGATTGCTGCAGGTGTAAAGTAAGGCAGTATTGTGAGTGCCTCCGCAATTCTGAACTGCACTGGTCCGAAACTGATGTAGTTAAAGATTACTACAAGTACGACATAGATTGCTGCGATAACAGCGGCCTGTGTGATGAATTTCACACTCATTCCTTTTTTCTTCATATTCAATTATCTCCTTTAGTTTTGTTTTGCGTGTGGAAGGTCTCGAACACACGATTTGTTACTGTGTCATAACACAGCCTGTGTAGTTTAGCAGATTATCATGAGATTGGTAAGTAAAAATGTATATTATATGTGAATGTAAGCTGGATGTAAGTTTCGTGTTATATAATTGTGGTAAATAAAGAAGCACATTTTTAATAAGAGACATTGAAAAAGGAGGGCGAGATTTATGGATGATAAAAATGTTGTTAAGAAAAGGGTGACTCTTGCTATTGCATTTGCAGTATTCATTGTTGTGGTAATTGCAGTAATACTGCTTATCAAGCCAGTAATGTCTAAGGTTCAGGAGAATCGCACAGCAAAGGTGTCTCAGGAAACGGCACAGGAAGCGGAAGAATTTCTTAAGACTAAGTATCCGGAAGTTGTGATTGAGAAGCGCGAAATGTATGTCGAAGAGCATAAGCCGCAGGAGAATACGCAGTACATTAGCAGCAAGAGCATTGATACGGAATATTCGTATGCATCTTACGTATTCTATGGTACAATGGATACACCAGATGCGAAAGGAGACAGCGTCATAATCTACATGTCGGATAGCGGAAGGTCGCCATATTATACTGTTAAGGACAGCACGAATAAAGATGATGCAAAATGGCAGATGTCGATTGTGCAAAATAAGTCAGGCAATGCTAAGACTTGGGATTATGCATTTAAAGAAAAGTAATGCTTAAGATTATAGGAATATATTTATTGATTATTAATGTAGTAACATTTGCTTTGTATGGAATTGATAAATGGAAAGCGATACACAACAAATGGCGCATAAGGGAGGCGACTCTTCTTATTACAGCGCTAATCGGCGGTTCGCTTGGAGCTTTTATTGCAATGCAGATGTTCAGGCATAAGACAAAAAAGTGGTATTTTAAGTATACGGTTCCTGCTATGCTTGTTGTGCATGTGGTGGGGATGATTTTATTGGTGGTTAAATTGTAAGCAGGCTGTTATGTGGGACAGCCTGCTTGATTTATGTTTGGTGAATATGTGCGTTGTCGAAAAAATAAACTGTAAAAAATTTTTAGGTTATAACCGCAAAACTTTCTGATTGAATTATAGATTAAGGAGTGTAACCGCATTTTTACCCAGTATTGCATCGGTATCTTTTTCTGAAAATCCACATTCTTTTATTAAATCTACTGCGTCTTTCTGGTCGTCCCATGGGCTGTCAGAGCCGAATAATATGTGGTCTGCACCGTGAATGTTGACCATTTTCTTGAATTTTTCTATTGGAAGGCTTGCGTTGTGATTGAGCTTCTTGATGCATGATGATGTATCGAGATATACATTTTTCATGTAATCTTCCTCTAATATGGAAGAAACATCGTTCCATTGTCCCCATCCACCCATGTGTGCGAGTACGAGTTTTTCTGGTTTTATTTCTTGAATCATTGTTGTAAGTCTGTCTACGCTTGATTCATCGCAGCCCGGAAAGCTTACATCGTATCCGGCATGTATAAGTATTATAAGCCCGAGTGCTGATGCATATTCGATAAGCCTTAATGACTGCATATCATCTATATTGGTTTTCTGGAAAACCGGGTGAAGCTTGATTCCTTTGAAACCATTGTTGGAAAGCCAGTTCAATATTTCTCTGAAATTCTCACAAGCCGGATGTATTGCCCCAAATGAAATTAATCCGATTGTCTCACTTGTTTCATTAGTCTTTAAAGCAAGTGTATTGATTGTGTCGCACTGATTAGGCTTGGTTGCCACGGGAAGCAGTACGGAGTAATCAATTCCAGCTTTTTTCATTGAATCTGTAAGAGAATGTACTCTGCCATCAAGATAATTGTGTATTCCTCCGCTGTGGGCTAATGTGCCAACTGCTCTGTCAGCAAGTTCATCTGGAAATGTATGTGTATGGAAATCTATTATCATAAAGCCTCCTTGAGAATGGGGATATACGGCTGTCATCTGCTGCTGTGTAGGTGACAGCCGCATATCAGTCACTACATATATAATAACCATTTTGTCATGGTGTATACAATTGTTTAAGTGTTATATTTGCTCCGCTTTATTATGTATATATTTTTCGTATAAAATCAAGTTCTTTTTTTGGGGATGACCTACTAAAGCTGATAGAAGTGGAAGATTAGTAGGCAAAATCAAGCAAGATAAAGAGCAGTAGGGAGGATAACAGCCGAGAAAGACCTACTAAAGTTGAAGCAAGTGGCGGATTAGTAGGCACACAGCCAACACCCATCTAATACCATGACGAATAACCAGCACATACCACCAAATACTCAGCTAATACCGAGCCATTACCCAGCTCCCCCACAATTCAAATAACAATAATCTGCAAAAATCCTATTGACAAATAGGAAATTGAGAATATAATGATTTACATACCAAGATACTATGTTTATATGGAAATAGATTTTGCAAGAAGATTATGCAGAAATATGCAAGGAGGTACATGGAGGTTGAAGAATAGAATTATTGACACAGATGTACTTATTATAGGTGGCGGAACGGCAGGGTGTTTTGCAGGTATTACGCTTGGAAAGAAGAAAGACCTTGATGTACTGATTGTTGAGAAAGCGAACATTGTACGAAGCGGATGTCTTGCGGCAGGCGTTAATGCAATTAATGCTTATATCACTAAAGGCAGAGTTCCACAGGATTATGTTGATTATTGTAAGAAAGATGCAGATGGAATAGTAAGAGAGGATTTGCTTCTTTCAATGTCGGAAAGACTCAATCATGTCACTAAAGTAATGGAGGACTTAGGACTTGTAATCCTTAAAGATGGGAATGGAGATTATGTTGCGAGAGGAAACCGCAATATTAAGATAAATGGTGAGAATATCAAGCCGATACTGGCAGATGTAGTTAAGAAGCAGGACAATGTAACGGTAATCAATCACCTTAATATTACAGATTTCATAGTGGAGAATAATGAGATTAAGGGTGCATACGGATTTGATGTCAACAATGCAGAGTTCTATGAGATAAATGCGAAGGCAGTTCTTGTGGCTACTGGCGGAGCGGCAGGTCTTTACAGACCTAACAATCCTAGATTTTCAAGACATAAAATGTGGTATCCACCGTTCAATACAGGAGCCGGATATGCAATGGGAATCAATGCGGGTGCGGAGATGACCACATTTGAAATGAGATTCATTGCTTTAAGATGTAAAGATACGATTGCTCCGACAGGAACTATCGCACAGGGCGTTCCGGCAAAGCAGCTTAATTCCAACGGCGAAGTGTATGAGAACAAATATGGTCTTACAACTTCACAGAGACTTTACGGAACAGTTACTGAGAACCGAGAGGGCAGAGGTCCTTGCTATCTTGGAACTAAGGGAATAAGCAAAGAGCAGGAAGAAGACCTTTACAAAGCATATCTTAACATGGCACCGAGCCAGACACTTAAGTGGCTTGAGGCGGCGGGCGGTCCTTCTGAGGAAAATGTTGAGATAGAAGGAACTGAGCCATACATAGTCGGAGGTCATACAGCGAGTGGTTACTGGGTTGATAACAACCGCGAGACTACAATTCACGGGCTTTTTGCAGCGGGTGATGTTGCAGGCGGATGTCCTCAGAAATATGTAACAGGAGCTCTGGCAGAGGGCGAGATTGCAGCACAGGCAATAGCTGAAAGGCTTGAAGGCTCAGGAAAGGGCTTTGTTGTAAATGAGGTGGCAGATTCAGAATTGTCTGAGAACGCATTTGCAAAGAAGAGCGAGTATGAGAGATTTCTTAATAATAAGCAGGGACTGGTTGATATCGAGCAGACTGAGGAAGCAATGCAGAAGATTATGGACCAGTACGCAGGTGGCATAAGCACTGATTATCAGTACAATGAAGCAAGACTTGAGCTTGCAGATGAGAAGATTAAATTCTTAGAGCAGAGCATTGATAATCTTGCGGCACAGGATGCAGATGACTTGCTTAGAATCTATGAGATAAGAGAAAGACTTACGGTGTGCAGAAGTGTTATAGCACATTTGAAAGCAAGAAAAGAAACCCGTTGGCACAGCTTTGCGGAGAATATGGATTATCCGGCTAAGAGTGATGACTGGTTAAAATATGTCAACTCCCGCAAGGAGAATGGCGAGATTAAGATAATCATAAGAGACCTTGTGAGGGGAGGCGACAGCTATGAGCATTCAGATAAATAAGTTAAAATGCGTTGGCTGCGGGAAGTGCGTTGAAGCCTGTCCTGGCAATCTTATTAAGAAAGATACTGATGGAAAAGCATTTATAAAGCATGTCAAGGACTGCTGGGGTTGCACATCATGTCTTAAAGAATGTCGTTTTGAGGCAATTAATTTCTTTCTGGGTGCTGATGTCGGCGGCAAGGGAAGCACTCTTTCGTTCAGACAGAATGGAAGCATCAATACATGGACGGTGACTTCGCCAGACGGAACAGTTAAGACGCTTGAGGTCAACAGACAGGAATCTAATAAATATTAGGGAGGAATATCATGGGTAATTTATCACATTTGGACGCACTCGAAGCAGAGGCGATATACATTATTAGGGAAGTTGCAGCAGAATGCGAAAAGCCGGTAATGCTGTATTCTATAGGAAAGGACAGCTCAGTTATGCTTCATCTTGCAATGAAAGCATTCTATCCTGAGAAACCACCTTTTCCATTTCTTCACATTGACACAACATGGAAGTTCAAGGAAATGATTAAGTTCAGGGATGAGACAGCGAAAAAGCTTGGAATCGAGATGCTTACATACACTAACGAAGAGGGTGTTAAGCAGGGAATCAATCCATTTGACCATGGCTCAGCTTACACTGATATCATGAAGACTCAGGCTCTTAAACAGGCACTTAACAAATACGGCTTCACAGCGGCATTTGGCGGTGGACGAAGAGACGAGGAGAAATCAAGAGCTAAGGAGAGAATTTTCTCTTTCAGAAATACAGCACAGGCATGGGATCCAAAGAACCAGCGCCCAGAAATGTGGAAGCTTTACAACACTAAGATTCACAAGGGTGAGAGCATGAGAGTTTTCCCTATCTCTAACTGGACTGAGAAGGATATCTGGCAGTACATCCAGAGAGAAAAGATTGATATTGTACCTCTTTATTTTGCAGCAGAAAGACCTGTTGTATACCGTGACGGCAATATCATCATGGTTGATGATGACAGAATGAGACTTCTTCCGGGCGAAAAGCCACAGATGAAGAAGGTAAGATTCAGAACTCTTGGCTGTTATCCACTTACAGGCGGTGTTGAGTCAGACGCAGAAACTCTTGATGAGATTATCGAAGAGACTTTAAGTGCGGTTGAATCAGAGAGAACAAGCCGTGTTATCGACCATGAGGAAGCAGGAAGCATGGAAAGAAGAAAGAAAGAGGGGTACTTCTAGAATGAAAGGTTTACTTAAATTTATTACATGCGGTAGTGTTGATGATGGAAAATCTACACTTATCGGACACATTTTATATGATTCAAAGTTATTGTATGCCGATCAGGAGAAGGCGTTAGAGCTTGATTCCAAGGTCGGAAGCCGTGAAGGTAAGATTGATTATTCACTTCTTCTTGATGGTCTTATGGCTGAGAGAGAGCAGGGAATTACTATTGATGTTGCTTACAGATATTTTACAACTGACAACAGAAGCTTTATCGTTGCTGATACTCCGGGACATGAGGAGTATACAAGAAACATGGCGGTTGGTGCTTCATTTGCAGACCTTGCAGTAATTCTTGTAGACGCAAAGCAGGGCGTGCTTATCCAGACGAAGAGACACGCAAGAATCTGCGCACTTATGGGAATTAAGCATTTTGTATTTGCAGTTAATAAGATGGACCTTGTTGGTTACAGCGAGGAGCGTTTCAACGAGATAAATGCGCAGATAGCAGAGCTTACAAAGGAGCTTTCTTTGTCAGATGTAGTTGTTATCCCTGTTTCAGCAACTGAGGGTGACAATGTAACAACTAAGTCTGAAAATATTCCTTGGTATAAGGGTCAGGCACTTCTTCCTTATCTTGAGCAGGTTGATGTTGATGATACTGAGGAAGAAAAGGGCTTCTACATGCCTGTTCAGAGAGTATGCCGTCCAAATCATGAATTCCGTGGTTTCCAGGGTCAGATTGAGGCAGGAAGCGTATCTGTTGGTGACGAGATTATCACTCTTCCAACTAAGGAGCATGTTCATGTCAAGAGCATCCATGTTGGTGATAAGGAAGCCCAGAGCGCATCTATTGGACAGCCTGTTACTATCCAGTTAGACCGCGAGGTTGATGTCTCAAGAGGTTCAGTTCTTGCAGCAGGAGCAGACCTTAAGCTTGCAACAGAGATAACAGCTACAATTCTCTGGATGGACGATGATGTTCTTACTAATAACAAGAACTTTTTTGTAAAGCTTGGAACAAGACTTATTCCGGGCGTTGTTACTGAGATTGTCAATACTATTGATGTCAATACAGGCGAGGAGAAGCCAGCAACTCTTCTTAATAAAAATGAAATCGCTGTATGTAAGATTTCTCTTGCTGATGTAATTGTTGTTGATGAATTCAACCTTCACAAGACTATGGGGGAGCTTATCCTCATAGACCGTGTTACTAATATGACTAGTGCCTGCGGCGTTGTCCGTGAAGTTAATGAGACAGCTGATGATGTTAAGGAAGTTGACGCAGCTTTCAGAGCGGAGCTTAACAACCAGAAGCCTGTTGTTGTTGAGGCTGTTCTTTCAGACAAGATTAATGTTGATTTCTTAAAGAAGGTTGAGAAGGAGCTTCTTCTTGACAGCAAGCATGTATATCTGTATGTTCCGGCAGAAGGCGAGGATTATACAAATGTTGTGACTCACCTTGTAAATGCAGGTATTGTTGTTATTCTTGCACTTAGTAAGGCAGCTGATATTAAGATTGACGGCGCAGAAGTGCTTGCAGGCTGGGAGTCTAAGGTTGACGTCACTACTGTGGATGTGGCTGAGTTTATTAAGAAGAATGCGTAGGCTGGGGGAAGAACGGACGCTGCGTGGGGTTACTTCAGGGTTGGAAGTGTTGGCAGACGTGCGGTAAAGGGCGCTTCGCTGCTTTACCTTGGGTTTGGCAAAGCTTGCTTCGCTGCTTTGCCTAGTTTAGGAATATATTTATGTGGGAGTCAGGTATAGATGAAAAAATATGGATTTTTTAAAAAGTTAATATGTTTAGGTATGATTTTCAGCCTGACTTTTATTGGACTTTCTGGCTGTGGGCAGAAGAAGACGGAACTTGTTAATGTTTCTTATGATGCCACAAGAGAGTTTTATAAGGAGTATAACAGGCTTTTTGAGGATTACTGGTATGGCAGGACTGGCGAGAAGGTTGAGGTTATCCAGTCTCATGGCGGTTCTGGAAAGCAGGCACTAGAGGTTGCTAATGGTCTTGGAGCTGATGTTGTCACGCTTGCACTTGAGGGCGATGTTAATGTTATAAGGGACGAAGGGCTGATTGATGACGGATATATTAATGATTATTCTGATGACAGCTCGCCGTACACTTCTACGATTGTCTTTCTTGTAAGAAAGGGCAATCCTAAGAATATTAAGGACTGGGATGATCTTCTTAATGACGGGGTTAAGGTTATTACCCCTAATCCTAAGACTTCCGGAGGAGCCAGATGGAATTTCCTTGCGGCATGGTATTATTTTAAGAAGCGGGGACAGACTGAGGAACAGGTTCAGGCTAGTGTTACAAAGCTTTACAAGAATGTGGCAGTGCTTGATTCAGGAGCCAGAGGCTCTTCTACCACATTTGCAGAAAATGGACAGGGGGATGTTCTGATTGCATGGGAAAATGAAGCATTTTTTGCATTACAGGAATATCCGGGCGAGTATGAGATTGTCGTTCCGTCCGCATCTGTATTGTGCCAGCCAACGGTTGCAAAGGTTGACGAGGTCACACAGATGAATGGCACAGAAGGGTTGGCAGACGCCTATCTTTCTTTCCTGTACACTGATGACGCACAAAGGCTTGAGGCGCAGAATTTCTACCGCCCTGTAAACAAAGATATCCAGAAGGAATACGAGGCTTCCAGCGATTCAAGGAATATTAAGGAAATACCTTCCGATGGTAAATGGATTGTCAAAGACATTGATATGGCGGATATCGGATATTTTGGCGGCTGGGAAGCGGCTACACAGAAGTTTTTCTCTGATGGTGGAATATTTGATAAGATATATGATTAATTAAAATGTTTTGTTGAATATGCTGCGCGAATCTGACTATGCACAGGTACATGAAGCCTACTAATATAGAGCAAGTTGTTGGTTTAGTAGGTTTCGGCGGAGAATATTATAAGTTGTTTAAGTGATAAGACCTACTAATCAATCAAGAAAGATATGTTTAGTAGGTCTTTCGCTCGCAAATTGCTTACAGTTCTTAGTAAAATGTGGAAAAAGACCTACGAAAATATGTTAATTTAACAATATAGTAGGTTATGAGCCAGAAAGTATATGCATAAACTATGGAAATGACCTACTATATTGAGTGTATAATGGCTTTTAGTGGGTTTTGTCCTCCGTCAGCAGCCTCTTATAAGTACAGTCGATGCCAAGTGCGCCAAGCGGAGCAGTAACTATTATTGCAAGCACAGCTACGGAAAGCACTATCTGTCCGCAGGCAAGTCCGGCGGCTAAAGGAACAGAGCCGATGGCTGCCTGGACGGTTGCTTTAGGAAGATAGGCAATTATGCAGAAAAGCCGTTCCTTCCATGTAAGATTTGTCTTTACGGTGCAGAGAAGAACTCCGGCTGCCCTGAAAATAAGTGCTGTAAGAATCATGAGTAAGGCTGGAAGCCCTGCTTTAAGTGTGTATCGGATATCGACAGCCGCGCCGACAAGCACGAACAATATTACTTCAGCAGCGAACCACAGCTTGCCAAATTTTTCGGACAGACGGGCTGATACGGCGGGGACACATTTAAACTTAAGAGTACATGCCATAGCGACAACAGCAAGCAGCCCTGAAACAGACACTTTTCCTTCAAGCCAGCCCTCAATTGCAATAAGAAGGAAAGAGAAGCCAAGCACGATGATAACCTTCATGCTGTTTCTTACGGTATGTTTGCGGGCGTATGATGTTTCAAAGAACAGGTACAGTCCCAGACCGGTCACTATGCCAAGTATTATGCCGAGTATAATAGACACAGGAATATTTACGAAATCCATAACATTAGCCCTGCCGCCCTGTGCCACATTTAAAAATGTAGTGAACAACACTATTACAAATATGTCATCGCATGAAGCCCCAGACAGTATCATCTGCGGAATTGCCTTGTCAGTTCCGTAGCGTTTCTCAATCAGCATTACCATCCGGGGAACGACAACCGCAGGAGAAACAGCGGCGAGAACCGCGCCCATCACGGCAGCTTCGGCGTGATTAATTCCAAGAATTACAGGGGCAAGCAGAATATAACCGATGATTTCGCAGGAAGCCGGAACGAAGGACATGAGAATTGCACTTCGTCCGGCTTTTTTCAAGTCTTTTAAGTCAAGCGACAGACCGGCTTTGATAAGAATAATAATAAGAGCCATTTTTCGCAGATCAGCCGATATTGAAAGGATTGACGGGTCAAGAAAATCAAGGACATATGGCCCGAGGACAATACCGGTAAGAAGCATTCCGATGATTCTCGGAAGTTTCAGCTTCTGGCAGATTGCGCCCATGACGAGTCCGACCAGAAAGATAAGTGATAAAGATGTCAGCATAATAAGCCTCCTTAAAAATATAGTAAATGCATTTATGAACGCAAAAAAAGCTGATGCTTCCTGCGACATAAAATCGTAGAAGTCATCAGCTTGAATAAGCAGTTTAGGTTTCCCAAGGGAGTACTTCATTCCCTTTGATATTTATAATACTTTGGGGAAGGATTGTCAAATGTAAATGAGGAAATATATAATATTTAAAGAAAAATATATAATTTCCGAAAATTAAAATAATATTTCCTGAAAATGCCTTGATATTTCCGAAAAATTGCGTAGAATATAATATAGATGTATATAAATGTTGTGAATTAAGTAAGAGGCGGTGTGGAATCTGTGTACATGACACGGATTTCAGCATGTGCAGTAATGCACAGAAAAGAGGGGCTTTATGGATATTAGATATATTAAGGCGAAGGAATTATCCGCAAGATGGGGTGTGACGCCGAGAAGAATTAACCAGTTGTGTACAGAGGGAAAGCTGCCGGGAGCTTATAAGGAAGGCAAGTTCTGGATGATACCTGACGATGTGGACAGACCGGATTGTTTAAGGGAGAATAGGAATCTTTATGTCAGGGAAGACAGCGTTGTATACAACAGGAAGCGTCCCTGCCCGGTTGGAATAACATCTTATAAAGAAGTGTCGAATGAATGTTATTATGTAGACAAAACATTGCTTATCAGGGACATTATAGATAATCACAGTAAGGTGTATTTATTTACAAGACCGAGAAGATTCGGAAAGACACTTACTATGGACATGGTTCGCACATTTTTTGAAAAGACTGATACGGATACATCAGTGTATTTTAAGAATAAGAAGATATGGCGAGAGGGCGCGCTGTATAAGGAGAAGCAGGGGCAGTACCCGGTGATTTTTCTTACATTTAAAGACGCCCACCAGTCAACATGGCAGGACATGTACGCAAGTCTCTGCTTTACATTAAGGAATGAATTTTTGCGACATATTGAACTGACGACAAGCGCCAGATTAAGTGACTATGATAAGAAGTATCTTAAGTCAATACTTGATGATGAGGCAACGATAATAGATTATCAGTTTGCACTGGGGAAGCTGTCGGCAATGCTTTCAAAGCATTATGGCAGGAATGTAATCGTGATAATTGACGAGTACGATACGCCAATCCAGCAAGGACATATATTCGGTTATTATGATGAAGTGATTGGCTTTATGAGAAATCTTTTGTCGGCTGTCTTAAAGGACAATCCAAGTCTGGAACTGGGGATTCTCACGGGAATTCTCCGCATAGCTAAGGAAAGCCTGTTCAGCGGGCTTAACAATCTTGTGGTTAATACAATTCTTGATGATGAATATTCGCAATATTTTGGATTTACGGAAGAGGAAGTTTCTGCTATGGCGCAGTACTACGGCGTGTCTAACCGGCTGGGTGAGATTAAGGAATGGTATGACGGCTATATGTTTGGCAGAACCGGAATATATAATCCGTGGTCGGTTATTAATTACTTCAATAACAAATGTGTTCCCAAAGCCTTCTGGTCAAGAACAAGTGGCAATGAGATAATCGGCGAGCTGTTTATTAGTGCTGATACCACATTTGCAGACAACTTATTAAGATTGCTGCAGGGCAGTACTATTCAGGCAATTGTTGACACAGATATCATATATCCTGAGATTAATGGAGACATTGATACAATATACAGCTTCCTTCTGGTTGCCGGATATCTGTGTGTGTCAGAGCATATTGGCTCTCTGTACGACAATCCGATATGCGCGCTGTCGATACCTAATTATGAGATAAAGAGCGTGTTCCAGAAGGAGATTATTGACAGATATAACGGCATATTTACAGGTGCGCTGCTAAGAAACTTTGCGGAATCAATCCGTACGGGAAATGCACATTTATTAACAGAAACCTTGCAGCAGTATCTTTTGCAGTCTGCAAGTGTGTTTGATACGGCACATGAGGATTTCTATCATGGGGTGGTATTTGGAATGCTTGCGGTATTGTCAGACAATTATTATATCTCGTCTAACAGGGAGTCAGGTGAGGGACGATTTGACATAGAGCTGCAACCGAAGAGCCGTGGCGGACACGGATATATCATAGAATTCAAAGCATGTAAGGAAGCTGAACTTGAGAAGATGGCCGGCAGTGCAGTCAGACAGATTCAGCAGAAAAGTTACACAGCCAATCTTGAAAAGCATGGCGTGTCTGGGATTGGCATGTTCGGAGTTGCATTCAGTGGTAAGAAAGTGAGTGTGGCGTATGAGGAGCATGATGTGAAGAAGCGCAAGTCACGCAAATAGAAGAATTGCAAAAAAAGGACTGTAAGAAGTTAATTCTTATCGTCCTTTTTGTCACGGATTATTTATCCTTAATTGCATTATACAGATTAACAATTTCGCCATCTTTTTTGGAATTGATGAACACTGTCTGGTCGGCAGTCTTTATCATAAGCACAGGAGAAACATCTTTAAAAATGTATAGATTACATTTGCCATAAGTATTTCCTTTGAATTTGCCGACAAGATAACTGTCGGTTGCACCGCCGTTATATCTGAAAAAATGGTCGTCAGGCAGAGAATCCATAAGTGTAATTTCGGTAATATCATTAATGTTAATCAGGCTTGTGTAACCGCATGAAGATACATTTACAGTGCTTTCAGTAGTCCTGATGTCGATAGTAACATGAATGTATGGAATTAATACAATAGTTGTCCATATTAGTAATCCAAGAGTAACAGCCGTTATGCTTCCGGTGAATATCTTAGCACCTGTGCGGGCGTAGTTAAGCGAGTAGTTGGTCGAACACAGCCTGTCGGGTACGAAAAGGTGCGGGTCATTAGGATTGTAGTAAAATCCAGTCTTCCAGTAGTCATCATCATCAACAAATACCGGCTGTGTGTCAGCCTTAAGCATTTCATTCTTTCTGTTGCGTGCAAGAATAAGAATGACAGTGAGCGTGCAGCCGCTTAACAACTGCAGAATAATGTACATCCAGAAACTTAAATCACCAACAGTATCCTGAATAATACACATTAAGACAAATGTTATCCATGCCACGAAGTTAAGAAGTGACATTACAAGCATTGCTGAAGCAATGTATTTCTTCATAGTCATATTAACAATGTTGTTAATGTACGAATTAAGGCTGTATGCCTGATTCTGTCGTCTGTTCATATAAATGTGGAACACAAACCCGAATACAGAAACTATGACAGTACATATTGCAAATACAATAATCATTGAAAAATATGCTCTGTCCGTCCATGAATAGAATGGAATCAAAGCCAGCAGTTCTGCTGCAATTATGATGATGTGGTATCTGAAACTGACTGGAGTTGCATCTGCGTTTGCACAAGCACGAGTATCTATAAAGACCTTCTGTTTCTGGGATTCCACAAACCAGCCATTCTGTATCTTTAACAGATACATTTTCCGATGCGCTGAAAGCTGGATATACATAATTCCGAAAACGAACACGAGAATCCAGATTGTATACATAATAACGAAAATGATTATGTTCACAAAATTAAGAAAGCATATGGCTATTGAGAGTACTGCATTGATATTCTGAAAATATTTCATGCTTTTCTTAAAGCGTGTCATAAGTCGGGTGACATCGTCATCGTTAACATGGTCGCCTGGAATGTGGACTCCGATAAGCATTCCGTTGTTGTATCGGTAGTTGGATTCATATGCAAATCTCATGATCAGGACTGTGAACATGTTGCATACGAAGAATAGCATAAACATTGCGATTTTCATAAGGAAACCTCCTTGTATAGTGGGACTGTGTGTGTTAATGCATGTGTGAATACAGGCATATTACATTGTGCAGGGATTCATCTTGGAATAAATGTTTTCGCACATTTTTAAGAATTCTTCTTTATCCATTCCTGTAATGCTTGCTTCTGCGGATAGCAGTTCAAGCTCTGATTCAAGCTTTTCCCTGAATTCAATATCCATATTAATATTCTCGGCGACAAATGCACCAAGCCTTCTGTCGGTTTTAATAAAACCTTCAGCTTTAAGAATCTGGTAGGTTTTATTGACGGTCATTGTATTAACGCCTGCGTCAGAAGCAAGCTGTCTGACGGTCGGCAGTTTCTCACCAGCCTTGAGTTCTCCCTTGCCAATTCCTTTAACAATCTGATTTCTTAACTGTACATATATGGGCGTGTCGCTCGCAAAATCAAGTTCTATAACCATGTGAAGCTCCTTTCTGTAAAGAGAGGTGATTTATGTTTTGCTTGTATTATATACAGTAATACAGATAAGACAAGAAGTCAAGAGAACAGGGTGAGGATAATTATAGGCATGAGATAATATTTGGAAAATGCCTACACAATTATGGTAATTATGTAGATTAGTAGGTCTGTTGAGGAGAATGCGAAGTGGTAAAAGAGAATATTGACAGAGAAAGACCTACGCAGGGAGGGAAAATTGGCAGGATAGTAGGTCTTTCGAGAGGGATGAGAGGGAATAAAAGAGAAACTAGAAGGAAAAAGACCTACACAAGGAAGGGAAAATGGCAGGATAGTAGGTCTTTTGAGAGGGATGAGAGGGAATAAAAGAGAAACTAGAAGGAGAAAGACCTACGCAGGGAGGGAAAATTGGCAGGATAGTAGGTCTTTCGAGAGGGATGAGAAGGAATAAAAGAGAAACTAGGAGGAAAAAGACCTACGCAAGCTAAGAAAACAAGATGTTTAGTAGGTTTACGGAGAAAAAAGCGTTCCGAAGAAAAGAGGCATCAGGAAAACAACCAGAAATCCTATAAACACTATTGACATATAAACCTAGTAGGTATATAATCTGCAACATAGTAACATATAAAATTAGTAGGAATTAAAAATCAACAAGCACTTCAAGGATGGCGGAGTATTCGACAAGATATATGAGAAGAAGTAATTAAGGGAAGGAGAAACGACAGAATGAAAGAGAAGAAAAGAAAGAAAAAAAGAGTAATACCGGGCTTTGGTCTTTCATTTGGAATAACAATTGCAATGTTAGGATTCATTGTTGTTATCCCTTTATGTACCCTTGTGATATTCTCGGCAAAGCTGTCGTTTACGGAATTTATAACGACAGTTACAAGGTCGAGAGTGCTTTCAAGCTACAGAGTAAGTCTTCAGACAGCGTTAATCGCGGCACTTATAGACGCAGTTATGGGAACAATTCTTGCATGGGTTCTTGTAAGATACAACTTTCCGGGTAAGCAGATTATGAATGGAATAATTGAACTTCCATTTGCACTGCCGACAGCTGTTGCGGGTATAGCACTCACACATCTGACAACAACTAATGGCTGGCTTGGAGCATTTTTTGGCAAATTTGGAATCCGGATTGCATATACAAGGCTGGGAATTATATTCGCACTCATATTCGTTGGAATTCCATTCGTAGTGAGGGCGGTCCAGCCGGTGTTAGAAAAGGTGGATATCCAGTACGAGGAGGCGGCCAACATGCTTGGTGCAACCCACAGACAGACAGTATTCAGGGTAATACTTCCGGAGATACTTCCGGCACTTATTGGCGGATTCACAATGTCGTTTGCAAGAGGCCTTGGCGAATACGGAAGTGTTGTATTCATAGCAGGAAATATACCATATGAGACAGAGATAGCACCGCTTATGATTATGTCAAAATTACAGGAATATGACTACGCAAGTGCAACATCAATAGCGCTGGTAATGCTTTTTATCGCATTTATTATTCTCTTTATAAATGCAGTGTTACAGAGCAGGACATCGAAGATTGTAAGTGGAATTTCATAGAAAGGGGTTAGCATATGAACATCAGAAAAGATTCAGGTCCGTTAAAATGGATTCTAATAGGTATAAGTGTGTTGTTTTTATTTGTGATGCTTATTCTGCCCCTCAGCTATGTAATGTATACAGCATTTTCTAAGGGTATAAAGGTGTTTTTGGCAGCAGTTACCGACAAATACGCGCTTCATTCAATTAAGCTGACAATAGAGGTTTCGCTTATCGCGGTTGTGTGCAACACATTTTTTGGAATATTTGCTTCATGGCTTATTACGAAATTCCAGTTTAAGGGCAAGAAGATTATATCTACTTTAATAGATTTACCACTCACAGTTTCACCGATTATAGCAGGTCTTATATATGTGCTTACATTCGGTAGACAGAGTTTTATATATCCATATCTTAAGGCTATGGGAGTAAGAATTATATTTGCAGTTCCGGGTATCGTGCTTACGACTATATTTGTAACGTTTCCATTCATATCAAGGGAGCTGATACCGGTTCTTACCTCGCAGGGAACTGATGAGGAAGAAGCTGCGGCACTTATGGGCGCCAATGGCTGGACTATATTCTGGAAGGTTACATTCCCGCATATCAAATGGCCGCTTCTCTACGGTATTGTACTGTGTACAGCGAGAGCTATGGGGGAGTTTGGCGCGGTATCCGTTCTTTCAGGACATTTGCGCGGAAGAACTAACACGATGCCGCTGTATATTGAACTTCTGTATCAGGGATATGATTTTACAGGAGCATTTGCAGTGTCAGCAATTCTTGTGCTGATGGCGGTTATTATACTTGTGCTTCGAAGTGTACTTGAATACAAGGGACAGCAGGCAGCTAAGGCAGAGAAAGGGCAGCAGGAAGGATAGAAACGCACTACAACAGAAAGGCGGAACAGATTATGGCAGATTTACAGCAGGATACAGAGAAATATGTAGAGCTTCGTAATATCAATAAGACATATGGCACATTTAAAGCTTCGAATAATATTAATCTTGGAATAGGGAAGGGCAAGCTTATTGCACTGCTTGGACCTAGCGGAAGCGGCAAAACTACAATCTTAAGAATGATAGCAGGTCTTGAGACTGCGGATTCAGGTGATATTATTATTGACGGCAAGGTTGTTAATGATGTGCCGGCAAGTAAGCGTGGAATAGGTTTTGTTTTCCAGAACTACGCACTTTTCAGATATATGACAGTGTATGATAACATTGCATTTGGATTAAAAGTCAATAAATGGAAAAAATCGGACATTAAGAAACGTGTTGATGAGCTTATTGAGCTTGTCGGACTTTCAGGCATGGCGAAAAGATACCCTAGCCAGTTATCAGGTGGACAGAGACAGAGAGTAGCATTTGCAAGGGCATTAGCACCTAATCCGGAGCTTCTGCTTCTTGATGAACCATTTGCAGCAATTGATGCGAAGGTAAGACAGGAATTAAGAAGCTGGCTTCGTGATATGATTACAAAGGTTGGAATCACAAGTATATTCGTAACACATGACCAGGATGAGGCAATTGAGGTTGCTGATGAAATTATTGTCACTAACAAGGGACATATAGAGCAGATTGGAACGCCAAGACAGATATACAGAGAGCCTGAGACAGCATTTATGGCGGAATTCATGGGACATCCGGTACATGTTGACCGGATTAATAAGATTAAAGGTTTTAACCAGCTTGACGATTCTGTTAAGGCGGTATTAAGACCTGAGAATGTCAACATCACAAGGCTTGATGAGAAAGTTGATTCAGCCGCTTCTGTTGAGAAGGGCGTGGTTGTAGGTAAGCTTTTCATGGGAAAGGAAGTCGAGATAACTGTCAATGTCAACGGCATAGAGGTTGTCGGGACAAGAAATGTAGAGGAAGCTCCGATAAAGAAGGGTGAGGAAGTAAATGTATTTATTCACAGGGCATTTACTTACGGCGCAGATGGAATTGTCAACATTGTTGAAAATGCAAATAAGTTCGAAGACTGGATGGTTATCTAGAATATACAAAATGGAGAAAAGCTGATTAATATGCTTTTCTCCATTTTATGATTTTAGTTATTATTTTTTTTGAGTCCGTATCATTTGCTCTACATATTCCATAATGTAGTAGTTATCCTCTGGCATCTGGCAGCCTACTATGTAGATGCCGTCATTATCAGAACATCTTATAATCTGACCCTCTAATACAGAATGTGCAGGCAAATCAAAATTATCAATTGAAACAGTAATGATTTTGCCTTTGTTATTAGAGAAAAATCTGTCTTTTGAGAGAAATGCAAAACCATTGGCACTCAGATTATCAAGTTTTCCTTCAAATGTTTCGTCTGTACCCTTTACTGTAATTGTACAGTGATTATTCATATCAATTCTAGGATATTTACGACGGTTAAGAATCTGCGGTCTTGTTGTGATTGTAACAATGCCCGTTGTTGCAGATGCTTTTTTGTCAGCTGCAATCTTAGCGTTTTCCCAATGGTATATTACATTTTCAACTGTTACTAACATGTCACATTCAATTGCTGAATTAACTGCAGGCAGTGCCTTCTCAAGTTCAAGAGTTATGCTGTTGTCATTATGTGTCTTAATGGTTCCGTGATATTCAATATTTTCACCATGAGTACCTTTAAGGATTGCGGATGCCCTCATGCCTGTCTTAATATCTTCAATACCCATGAAACCGCCAACACCAAGTTCACACATAAGAGCCTGTATTGTGTTTTCCATGGTATTGATATTAGTGGCACTTTCGTCATATTTACTTACAATACGGCTGCTGATATCTCTTGAATTAGTTATGCACTCTGTCATGGTATCAACTATATCTGATACCTGGGACATGTTGCTTACAAGCTGCTTGTTAGCGGATTCAACATCTTTAATGGCTGTATCAATTATATGTATATGGTCTTCAATCTGAGTAGAATCAGATGTGATAAGACTGATACTTTCACTTGTCTGTTTAATCTTGTCAAGAGTAACCTGTATAAGTGATAAAGTCTCTCCAATAGAAGAAAGCATTTTATCGGAGATTACAGCAAGACGGTCTAATGCACTCTGTATTTCACTGGAAGAGGTCTTAGTTTCTGTGCTTAATGCACGAATCTGTTCAGCTACAACAGCAAAGCCTTTACCTGCATCCCCGGCTCTTGCAGCTTCAATAGAAGCATTGAGGGCAAGAAGATTGGTCTGGCTGGATATATTGTCGATAGCACTTGTCTGGTCTTTAACGGTCTTGAATTCTGATTCAAAATCATGCAGGATATGCTCAACCTCTGAAGAAAGCTCAGACATTGTAGTTGCTGTTGTAATAAGGTTTTCAAGGTCGCTTGAGCTTGTGTATGCATGCTCCTGTGACTCAGAAGTAAGGCTTACCATATCGTCAATAAGCTGAGCAACATGTTCTACCTGTGAGCTTATGTCAGTTGTCATATCAGTGGAAGAAGCAGTATGGCTTCTTAAATCTTCATTATTGCTTGAAAGTTCGTTCATGCCAAGCATGATAACATCAGAACCATGCTTATTCTCTGAAGCCAGTTCGCGTACAACAGTAATTCTACTCATAATAGAATTACAGGAAGTCTTAACTTTCTCAACAGTTGAAACAACTCTGTCAAGATCAGCTTTAATACTTCCATTCAAAGCACCATCGGATTCATTAAGGTGTCTGATAGACATAACATAGCAGATGTAGCATAGAAGAAGACATGCAACCTGTAACTGGTAATTCTTCATATCTGCATCAGACCTGCATCCGAGAACAACATATCTGTACACATCACTGACAATAACAGAGAGTACATTAGCAATACCGCAGTTAATCATGAATTTCTTGTTCTTATATAGAACGAGAAGACTCATAACCGGGAGAATGTATGTGAATGAAATCGGAGAATCAGTTGTGCATATTACAAATGTATAGAAAATACCATAACCAATAACAAGACATAATCTGTACGCATCAGTTGCTTTTCCCTTGATTCTGAAAAATAATTCTCCAATAAAGAAAGGTATCCAGCAAAGTGCAACAAATATTATGTAGCTGCTTTTTGGATAGATTCCATTAGCTGCATCAGTACCATAATTGGCGGTCAAAAGGAGTGAGAAAACAAGCCATATCCGACGGGCTTTAATATTAGCCTTGGCTTTAAAAACATTAGCATCGTAGTTCATAGAATAATCTCCTATAAAATATAAAATTGTTAAGTTAGTGAAGTATTTTATCACGAAAATAAACTATCTCTATTTTATAGCAAATATTTACTATTTTCAACAAGAATATCTTAAATATGGGGGGAAAATATAGGGAGAATGTGATACCGATAGGTAGTCGCATTTTGAAACATCTTATAGGTAGAAAACAAATATGACTATAATATTAGAATGAAAATCAACCTATCAAAGCATAATATTATGCAAGCTTATAGGAAATTTCTGCTAAGAGCGGAACGAAAGAATAGTCTCAGACAGTAAAAGAAGAAAAATTTACCTATAGGATGATTGATTTCTATGAATATATAGGAAGGGCTGATAAAATACAGGTGGGCTGATTATAAAATCATGATAGAACAGAGAAATATAATTATAATATTCAGGTAAATAACCAAAAGAGTAGATTTGCTTAATAATATTAAAGTAATCTGGCTATATATAAACAGAAACAGCGTGAAAGATATTAATTTTATTAAGAAATTTAAAAATTCTTAAGAAATATTTAATTTTCTTATTGACAAATTATCAACAAAGGAATATTTTAATGTACAAATCAACAGTCAAATGCGAAGAACAGGAAATGACTTCTTCATATCACCGCTCACAGAAAGCCGTCAGTTGATGAGAGATGGCAGCAAGGAATGATTAAGCCCTCACCTGCGAGCAGTTCTGGTGAAAGACAGGCAGATGTCTAGTAGTTGGAACCGGTACCCATCGTTAAAAGGGCATGCCATAAGAGATGAATATACCAAGTGGCAGTAGAGTGGTCGGAGTATCCGGCAAGCAAAGTGGTAACGCGGAAGTAGAAATAATATACCTTCGTCTTTGCACATAATCCAGTAATGGATTAGTGCATCGACGAAGGTTTTTTTGTGCGAGCACCGCGACAATGTCAGAACGCAGTTCTGACATATGAGCTACGAGCTATGGAAGCACTGAGAATCATAGCACCGCTTCCACTGCGTTTGACTGGTGAAATATATTTTTATAGGAGAGTGACATTATGAACACATTAGTAATCGTGCTTATCGCGGCAGTTGTACTTTTTGGTGCATACATGGTTTATGGCCGTTGGTTAGCAAAGAAATGGGGTATCGACCCTAAGGCAGAGACACCAGCCGTTAAATATAACGACGGTAAGGATTTCGTTCCAACTAATGGCTGGACAGTTTTCAGTCATCAGTTCTCATCAATCGCAGGAGCAGGTCCTGTAACAGGTGCTATTCAGGCAGCAGCATTTGGATGGTTACCAGTTTTACTCTGGATCCTCATCGGTGGTGTATTCTTCGGAGCAGTTACAGACTTTGGTGCACTTTATGCTTCAGTTAAGAATGAAGGTAAGTCAATGGGTATGATCATTGAGAAGTACATCGGTAAGTTTGGCCGTAAGATTTTCTTACTTTTCTGCTGGTTATTCACACTTATCGTTATTGCAGCATTTGCAGATATGGTTGCAGGTACATTTAATGCTTACACAGTAAATGCTGATGGTGCTACTGTTTTATCAGCAGCAGCTAAGACAAATGGTTCAGCTGGTATGGTATCTATCATGTTTATGGTATTTGCCGTAGTATTCGGTCTTATCCAGAAGAAGTTAAATCTTTCAGGCTGGAAAGAAGCAGTACTTGGTATTGTGTTTATTATCGCAGCATTTGCTGTTGGTATGTTCTTCCCACTTGAGTTCAACAAAGATGTATGGAGTTATATCACATTTGTATATATCTTCTTCGCTGCAGTTATGCCAATGTGGTTAATGAAGCAGCCTCGTGACTATATGACAACATTCATGTTCATCTGCATGATCGTAGGTGCAGCAGTTGGTCTTGTAGTTGCACATCCTTCAATGAATCTTCCTGTATATACAGGATTCAATAATGCAAAGCTTGGAACAATGTTCCCAATTCTTTTCGTAACTGTTGCCTGCGGTGCCGTTTCTGGTTTCCACAGCCTTGTATCTTCTGGTACATCTTCTAAGACAGTTGAGAACGAGAAGGATATGCTTAAGGTTGGTTACGGCGCAATGGTACTTGAGAGTTTACTTGCAGTACTTGCCCTTTGTGTTGCTGGTGCAGCTGCCACTAACGGAGCGCTTCCAGCTAAGACACCATTCGCAATCTTCAGTAGTGGTGTAGCAGGATTTTTTGAAATGTTTGGTGTTCCAGTACATTTTGCAACAGTATTCATGACAATGTGTGTATCTGCTCTTGCTCTTACATCACTTGATGCAGTTGCCCGTATCGGTCGTATGAGTTTCCAGGAACTCTTCAGCGTAGATGATATGGAACATGCAGAAGGATGGAGAAAGTTATTGTGCAATACATACTTCTCAACAATCGTAACATTAGTATGTGGATTCATCCTTACTAAGATTGGATATGCAAATATCTGGCCATTATTTGGTTCAGCTAACCAGTTATTAAGTGCTCTTGTAATTCTTACACTCTGCGTATTCTTAAAGGTTACAGGACGAAGCAACAAAATGCTTTTCCCTCCTCTTATCATCATGCTTTGTGTAACATTTACAGCACTTGTACAGAGAACAATTGCAATGGTTAAGGCTATCAAGTTAGCAGCTTCTGTTACAATTCCTGCTGGACAGACATCTTGGGGAAGCGTATTCATCGCTAACGGACTTCAGCTTATAATTGCTATACTCCTTATTGTACTTGGTGTAATTATCGTAGTTAACTCAGTAAAGAGCTATGCAAAGAGCGAGAAGAACTCTGAGAAGACAGCAGCTTAATTGGTAAATATAATAAGCTATACATAATAAAATATACCGGGGCAGTTATTCTGCTCCGGTATGTTTTGTCTTATCGGAAGGTGTTCCGATTTCTTCTATTATATTGTCATCTATCTGGATATCAGTGAGTGTGTATTGTTCAGGTGCTTCTTTTATGTTGCGGAAAACATTACAGGTGCAGGTATTCTTTCTTATTATAATGTGTTCTGTGGAAGATGGCGGAATGTCAGTTCTTCCTTTCAGGTCAAAAAACTGTGTCCACGGATTGATGTTGATGAAATTAAATATCTTTCCCTGAACATATTCTATAGTGATGTATTCATAATGCTGTGGCGTGTCAGGACGCATTTTCAGCCAGAGCAGGTTGTAACCTGAGTTGACTTTAATGTGACGCATTATTATATTCTTATTGTGTATGGATTCTGAGCCACATGTAAGGCATCCATGGCAGAATTCAAATGTGCAGTCCTCAATAATTATGCGTTCATTAGCACCATTGTCCGGGTCGTTGTCAGCAAATGGTCCTTTGCCGCCTTTTAAAGCAACTGCGTCATCATTTACATTAATTGTGCAGCCTTTAATAAGAATATCAGTGCAGGCGTCAATGTCTATTGCGTCAGTGCTAGGTGCTTTGACAGGCACAGACGGGCTTGTAATGCGGCAGTTAAGGTAACGTACATGAGAACATCTATATAGGTGATTAGTCCAGAACTGCGAATTACAAATGTGCAATCCGGCAACAGTAACATTGGTGCAACCAGCCATATAGATAAGCCTTGCACGCTGTTCGTCTTTGTTGGTGCAGTCGGGATTCCAAGTTCTTCGCTGCCAGAAGGCTTTCCAGCTTCGTAAGCCGTTACCGTCTATCGTTCCATTACCGCACAATGTAAAGCCATCAATTCCAGAAGCGTTGATAAGTGCAGTAAAATACTGACAGGTTTCACCTTCTATTCTTGTTTTACAGACCGGATAATCACTGATGTTGTCACTTCCCATAAGTGTTGCACCGTCTTCAATATATAGGTTGACTCCCTGTCTGAAAAATAAAGCTCCAGTCATGTATGTACCATGCGGAATAACGATTACACCGCCTCCAGCATTGTATACAAGGTCTATCAACTTCTGGAAATTATCTGTGTATATTCTGCCGTCATCATGTATATCATAATCTGTAATAATGTATTGTTTTCCCAGCTCAGTGAGTTCTGGAATGCTGGTATTGTGAAACCAGCCATCAACAGGAGTTCCGTCTGGGAAAATGTCTGAATGTATAGTGTCCATATATATAACTCCGTTTTTATTTGTTAGAAAAACTGTATCCCTTTTAAGCTTCCTGCATCAGAATACTCACAAGATTCTTGTATCTTTTGGTTTTCTCGATTATGTCGTCCTGCATGACACCATAATATATGAATACATCACGCAAAATTCTGTTAAATTCCTTAATTGAGGACTTCTTTCCGGTCACGCCGCCTGTAATATAACCAGTGCTAGTTTCTATTTCAATATCCATATGCGCGTCATTATCCTCACGCACATACAGAAACAGGTTAATTTCGCTATTTATGTCATGCTTTATCTGCTTATACATGAATTTATACTCAGCAGAATTTCTGTCAGCTTCTTTAAATCCCCATTGTTCCTGAACATACTGACATACTTCCTCAATTGCATGATTATCGTCAAAAGAAATGCTTTTTTCTACTTCAGCTTTTTTTCTTTCATAAAGCATTTTCTTAAACTTATATGCAAAGCTGGTTTTCCGGTTTCTTTTAACATATGCCGATGTTGGTCCATCAAAATTATCATAACCATTTACCCCATTCATAAATGAACCTCCAATATAACTTCATATTAATATGATAAATGTATTGCGTATAAATCACAATATTTTTATAAGAAAAAAATATTGACATAGTGTGTGACATACAGTATGATGAATTAAAATGATAGTGTGTGTGACACACTACAATCTGATGAATATTGTTGATTTGGATAATTAAGAAGGGAAGAGATTGAATGAATTGCGATGAAATTGTTTCAGGACTGATTCTGGAATTTCGAAGAGGAACACTTATCATGGTAGTGTTAGCACAGCTAAACAAGCCGATGTATGGGTATTCACTTATAAAAGAATTAGAAGGAAAGGGGATTTCAATAGAAGGGAATACTTTATATCCGCTACTGAGAAGACTGGAAAGTCAGGGACTTTTAAAAAGTGAATGGGAAACAGATGAAACGAAGCCGAGAAAGTATTACATCATTACAGAAGATGGAAAACTGGTTTATAAAAAAATTAAAGCACACTGGGAAAAATTTTCCCAGTCAATTAATGCTCTTATGGAGGTGGAATAAATGGTGAAAAATGATTTGATTGAAAGATATGTTTATGCAGTTACAAAATATATGAAGGCTGATTTGAAAAAAGATGTATCGGCAGAATTAGAGACAATAATACAAGATATGCTAGAGGAACGATGCGGAGATGTTATGCCAACTGAACATGATATCAGAGTTGTTCTGACAGAACTGGGAACTCCGGCAGAACTTGCTTCGAAATACAAGAGTGAAACACAGGATTGTTTAATTGGTCAGCCTTATTACAATCTGTATGTGTATGTACTGAAAATTGTAACGGCATGTGTTATCGGGGGGATGTTACTCGCACAGATTATGGCAGCAGTAATATCGCATACTATCTGGTATATAGCCATATTCAGGATTATAGGTGGAATTTTTGGCGGTGTATTGACAGGATTTGCATTTGTTACATTGTTGTTTGCGTTCTTCTATAAAAGAGGAATTAAGGTGGAAGGTTTAAGTAATGGGATAGATAATCTGCCGCCTGTTCCACAGAAAACGAATCAGATTTCAAAAGCAGATTCAATTATTGGAATTATCTTTTCAGTTATATTTACTCTTGTATTTCTTGTTTGTCCGCAGATTATATGTATTGCTTTTGTAAAGAATGGTGTCAGTGTGTATGAACCGCTCTTTAATCTGGAATACATCAGACAAACATGGTATCTGATTCTTGCATTTGGTATCTTAGGTATTGCAAAAGAAAGTGTGAAACTTATTGATGGAAGCTATACCCAAAGAGTAATGATTGTTACAATTATTACCAATCTTATTGATGGTTTATTAACATTCATTTGGTTGTTAAACGGAAGAATTATGAATTCTGCATTTTTTGATGGAGTTGAGCAGTTATTCGGAGAAAATGCAGAAATAATTCCGAAAATTTTTATGCATTTTAATAAGCTGTTCCTAGCAATTATTATTTTTGCATTAGCAATTAACTGTATTGAGACAGTTGTGAAATCAGTTAAATATGGCAGGAAATAAGGTGAGAATATAGCAGTTCGTATATATTGTTTGCAGACAGTATAATAAACATTACAGAGCGGTTTCAAAAAATGAAAAAATTTAAACTTTTGAAACTGGAGGCTATATGAAGATCATTACAAGAGATGCATAATTCTTCCTGTTTTCCACATACTACCCATACATTATAAATTATGGAAAGTATGTAAGAATCAGGAGGAATTATTAATATGAAAGCCACAGGAATTGTAAGAAGGATAGATGATTTAGGCAGAATTGTCATTCCAAAGGAGATAAGAAGGACACTTCATATAAGGGAAACTGACCCGATGGAGATATTTACGGATGCTGAGGGGCAGATTATTCTGAAAAAATATTCACCGATAGGAGATATTAGCACATTTGCAGGAAAATATGCAGAATCACTGTCGGATGCGACCGGAATGACAGTATGTATAACTGACAGGGAACAGGTTATTGCTGCATCAGGTGACGATAAGAAGAATCTGATGAATAAGCCTGTCACAAAGGAGCTTAATCAGGCAATGGAGGGAAGATGTACCATTGCTGCAGGTGAAGGAGAGGATGGATTTGTGAAAGTCACTGATGAGGCGCAGTTTAAGCAGGAAATTATGTATCCGATAATATGTCAGGGAGATGTTTTAGGTACTGTGCTTATGATGTCTATTGACATGAAGCCAAAGTTTACAGATAATGAAAAGAAAATGGTAAAGACGGCAGCTAACTTTTTAGGAAAGCATATGGAGTCGTAGAAAGAGAAGATTAAGGAGAAGAACATGAGATTAGATAAATATTTAAAAGTATCAAGACTTATAAAGAGAAGGACTGTTGCCAACGATGCATGTGATGCAGGAAGAGTAATGGTTAATGACAAGGTTGTGAAGGCATCTTATGATGTTAAAGTCGGAGACATTATTGAAATCCAGTTTGGTAACAAGAATGTAAGAGCAAGGGTTACAGATGTCAAGGATACTGTTAAGAAAGAAGAAGCAAAGGAAATGTTTGAATATCTTTAATTCAAAGTACCTGTAATCATATATTGTGGTCATGCATATATTCTCATATAACGGAATGTCTATAAGGAGGGTATATGGAGGAAAAGGTAAGGGTGAAGCGTCCACACAGGCTGAATATGGAGGACAGGAAAAGAATTGATTTTACAGGAATAACAGATGTAGTGTCATTTGATCCGGTTAAGGTTGTACTTGAATCTGATTATGGGCATATTACAATCAAAGGGGAAGGACTGCATGTTAACAGGCTTTCTGTCGAGAAGGGTGAATTAGACCTTGACGGCAGAGTGGATTCTGTATGTTATTCGGAGGCTGGCATGAAGAATAAGCAGGATTCGTTCATGAGCAGGCTTCTCCGATGATTAATGAGATTATATATTGGGAGCTTTATGCACTTGTGGTAAGCTTCTTTAATGGTGTTCTGCTTGCATGGATATACGATAATATAAGGGCTTTCAGACGAATTGTACGGCATAAAACAGTTGCTTTTATGAGTGTGGAAGATATTATATATGGAATATATGCCGGATTAAGTGTATTTGTGATGTGCTTTAAGGTTGCAGACGGAATTATCCGCGGATTCATAATTATGGGGATTGCTGTGGGGGCATTTCTGTATTTTAAGTTTTTAAGCAGTTTTTATATAAGGTGGTCAGTAAGAATTATAAAAATTTTACTAAAACCGGCATGTTTTATATTGAAAAATGTGGTGCGTATTATTACAATACCAGTAAGAAGCCTTAAAATGTATATGAAACGCAGGAAAGATATGGGTAAGAAGGAAGCACAAGGGTGAGGAATATATGAAATTAGAATCTAGAAGAGAGCGTGCAGAAAGGCTTAAGAAGCAGAGAAGGTCAACGCTGGCAGGAATGATTATTGCAATTATTGTTGTCGTGGCACTTGGCGTTGTTCTGTGGAGAGGCAAGGCAGGACTGGAAGAAAAGAATGCTGATTATCAGGCTCAGATTACAGAGTTACAATCCCAGATTGATGACGAGAATAAAAGAAGTGATGAATTGTCTGAATATGAGAAGTATGTCAAGACAAAGAAGTTCGTTGAGGAGATTGCCAAGAATAAATTCGGGCTTATATATCCTGACGAACTGGTGTTTAAGCCTAATAACAAGTAAAATTCATACCAAATATTATGTCGGAGCTGGAAGATTTTTTTGAATCTTTCATGCTTCGACATTTTATTTATAAGCAGTCATATATACTTCACATTGGTGTAGTGCCGGAAAGGAAGTGGATATGAATGAAAAATACATATAAAGATGCCGGATATACTTATACTATTAACCGTCTGCAGGAAACAGCCAGAACATTCAGAAATCTTGGAGATGCATATGGAGAAACTAATCAGAAGCAGACGGGTTTTAAAAGACAATTGATTCTGGCTGCAGATATATTAGAGGAATGTGTTGCAATGAATCTTGATGCTAAATCGCCGGATAAACAGGAGCGCAGGGAATTTGAGCGTAAATGTATGGCAATGGGGATATCTGTTAAGGATATAAAACTGGTTGACGGAAAGAGGCGTGAGATACTTGTAACTGCGAAAACATTTATGAAGGGGTGTGTGTCTGAGCGTGTATTAAGAGAAACAGTGAGCAGTGTATTTAAGGCAAAATTCTTTTCTAATCAGGACAACAGAGTGATTATAAATGAAGAACCGGACCAGTATGTGTTCTATCAGGAGAATCGTTTCAGGATTCTTTCAGGTATGGCGAGAAAATGTAAAGAGGAAGAGAATACAAGTGGGGATAACTTCCTGTTAAAGAAGCTGAACTGTGGAAAAATGGTTGCAGCAATTGCAGATGGCTGTGGAAGTGGTAAAAGGGCATTTGCAGAGAGCCGTATGGTGATTGAACTTATGGAAAACTGCATTGAAGCAGGATTCGAGGAAAAGACAGCGATTGATCTTATTAATTCTGCGTATATTGCGGGAACTACATTTAACAATCCTGTAACTATGGATATGAGTATTATTGACTGTCAGGCGGGAGTTATTAACTGTATTAAACTTGGAGCTGTATCCACATTTATAAAAAGAGATAACTGGGTTGAGATTATTAAGTCAACAACGCTTCCGATGGGAGTGTTAGAACAGGTGGACTACGATTGTACGACTAAAAAGCTTTATGATGGTAATTATATTATAATGATAAGTGATGGTGTGCTTGATAATCTGTCTGGAATTAATAAGGAGGAACAGATGGTGGAGATTATTAATAATATAAATGTAAAGAAGCCGGCAGGCATTGCGAAAAAGATTCTTGAGGAGTCCCTAAAGAATAATAATATGGAGGCTTTTGATGACTGTACAGTTATGGTACTGGGAGTATTTGACACTTATGTGAACGTATAATATAATTCTCGCATGAATGAAATTATAGATAAGATTTACAGATATATTGAACAGAATAATATGCTTACGGACTGCGAAAGAGTGGTTGTCGGTCTTTCAGGCGGCGCGGATTCTGTGTGTCTGCTTATGGTGCTTAAGGGGTATATTGAGAGGAGGCATCTACAGACAGAATTATGTGCTGTGCATGTCAATCATGGCATAAGGCAGGAGGCAGGAGATGATGAGGAGTTTGCCAGAGCCTTGTGTGAACGCATGGGTGTTGAATTCATGGCGTATCATATAGATGCCGCCGGGCTTGCAAAGCAGCTTGGAATGAGTGTTGAGGAGGCAGGAAGGAAAGAACGGTACCGTATATTCAATGAGGCATGTAAAGAGTGTAATGCAAGGATTGCGGTTGCACACCATATGAATGACCAGGCAGAAACAGTTCTTATGAATCTTTCTCGGGGAACTTCACTTAAAGGAATAGGTGGAATCAGACCGGTAAGGGATAATATTATAAGACCGCTGCTTTCAGTGACGAGAGCAGAGGTTGAAGAAGTGCTTAAAGGTCTTAACCAGCCATATGTTACTGATGCAACGAATCTGTGCAATGATTATACGCGTAATTCTTTAAGAAATGTTGTTATTCCGTACATGACAGAAAAGGTTAATGCACACACTGTTGAAAATATTGCTGATGCAGCAGAGGAGCTGCAGAAGAATTTTGATTTTATTGAGGCAGAGGCCAATAAGGCTTATGATAAGCATGTATATGTGGGAGATGCGGTTGTTTTAAGGCTTTATGGAGAGGAGTTTGCAGGACTTCATGAGGTCATAAGAAAGAGAGTTATCTACAAGGCAGTGCATGCACTTACACAGACTGCAAAGGATATATATAAGGTTCATGTGAATGCTGTAGATGAGCTTATAGGAAAAAAGGTTGGCAGCAGTGCAGATATATGTTATGGACTGTGTGCGGTAAAAGGGTATGAGGATATCACAATAAGCAGGAAAAATGAGGAATCTGGAACACAGGTTTCTTCTGACCTCATACATGTACTTACACCGCAGGAGCTTGAAAGACTTAATTCAGGTGAAAATATTACAATAGAAGAAAACATTTATTATAATAATGATGGCATGACGGAATTAAGAAAGGCGCATATTGTAATTTCACTGCATTCTAATTATGAAAAAAACAGAAATTACGCTAATAGTTGCTATGCGAAATCCTTTGATTATGATAAAATACAAGGAAAGCTCTGCATAAGACACCGTACTGACGGTGACAGGATTGTTGTGAACAGGGCGGGAACATGGCGCAAGCTGAAAAAAGAATTCATTGACCGTAAAGTACCTGCCGACATGAGAGATAATGTGCTGGTTGTTTCTGATGATTCGGGAGTTTTATGGGCTGTCGGGGTAAGAAGAAGTGAGCGCGCCCTGATTGATGATGAAACAAGGAATGTGCTGGATATAACTATACAATAGAGTGAATATTAAGATTGACAAAGGAGAGAAACGATGAAAGAACCATTTATCAGTGTCCTTATATCTGAGGAAAAGCTGAATGAAAGGATTGCACAGCTTGGAGAGCAGATAAGTAAAGACTATGAGGGTAAGGAGGTTAAACTTATCTGTATTCTTAAGGGAAGTATTATATTTACATGCGAGCTTGCCAAGAGAATTACTGTACCTGTTAAGTTTGATTTTATGCAGGTATCAAGTTATGGAAGCGGGACATCATCAAGCGGTCAGATTAAGATTAAGAAGGACCTTGATGAGAGCATTGAGGGAGAGCATGTAATTGTTATTGAGGATATTATCGATTCAGGTAATACTCTTGCAAGACTTATGCCTATGTTAGAGGAGAGAAAGCCGGCAGATATATGTATATGTACTCTGCTTGATAAGCCAGAAAGAAGAGAGGTTGAGGTGGATGTTAAGTATAATGGCTTTAACATTCCTGATGAATTCGTTGTTGGTTATGGACTTGATTATGACCAGAGCTATAGAAACCTTCCTTTTGTAGGAGTTTTACACCTTGACGAAGAGGCATAATTAATAAGGAGGAAGTGATGGATACTAAGAAAAAAAGGTCTGGAGGATTTGGAAGCATTTTCTTCATGATTATTATAATTGGTATTGTCTGGGCTGTTATCGCACAGATGAGCCAGAGAACAAGTAATTATAAGTATAAGGATTTTGAATCTGATTTAAAGAGCGGCAGGATTACAGATGTTGTTATAAGTCAGAATGCAGAAGTCCCAACAGGTACACTTACAATTACATTTACTGATGGAAGCAGGGATACTCTTAATGTATCTGATGTTGTTTCTGTACAGGAAAAGCTTGATGATAAAAATATTACATATACTGTAAGGGATGTTAAAAGAGACAGTGTATGGATGACAACTATTCTGCCATTTGGTATGTGTCTTATCGTTGTTGTAGCACTTATGCTGATGATGACTAGACAGGCTGGCGGTGGCGGTAATGCCAAGATGATGAATTTTGGTAAGAGCCGTGCAAGAATGATAAGTGGTGATGCCAATAAGGTTACATTCAAGGATGTGGCAGGACTTAATGAAGAGAAAGAAGAACTTGAAGAAATCGTTGATTTCCTTAAAGACCCTGTAAAGTACACTAACCTTGGAGCGAGAATTCCTAAGGGAGTTATTCTTACAGGCCCTCCGGGAACAGGTAAGACTTTACTTGCAAAGGCTGTAGCCGGTGAGGCAGGAGTACCTTTCTTTAGCATATCAGGTTCTGATTTTGTTGAGATGTTCGTTGGTGTCGGTGCATCAAGAGTAAGGGATATGTTTGAGGAAGCTAAGAAGAATGCACCTTGTATCATATTTATTGATGAGATTGATGCTGTTGCAAGACGAAGAGGAACCGGCATGGGTGGCGGACATGATGAGAGAGAGCAGACTCTTAACCAGATGCTCGTAGAGATGGATGGTTTCGGAGTTAATGAAGGAATTATCGTTATGGCGGCTACTAACAGAGTTGATATTCTTGATCCTGCTATATTAAGACCGGGTCGTTTCGACAGAAAGGTAGTAGTAGGAAGACCTGATGTAAGAGGACGTCTTGAGATTCTTAATGTTCATGCAGCCAAGAAGCCTTTAGGTGATGATGTTGACCTTGATAGCCTTGCAAGAACTACAGCAGGCTTTACAGGTGCAGACCTTGAGAATATTCTTAATGAAGCTGCCATTAATGCGGCTAAGAGCAAGAGAAAGTTCATTACTAATGCGGATGTCAACTATGCATTTGTAAAAGTTGGTATCGGTGTTGAGAAGAGAAGCAAGATTATATCAGAGAAAGAAAAGAAGATTACTGCATATCATGAATCAGGACATGCAATTCTTTTCCATGTACTCCCTGATGTCGGACCTGTACACACTATCTCTATTATTCCAACTGGAATGGGAGCAGCGGGATACACAATGCCACTTCCTGAGAAGGATGAGATGTTTAATACCAAGGGCAAGATGTTACAGAATATCATTGTAAGTCTTGGTGGACGAGTTGCTGAGGAGCTGATATTTGATGACATTACAACAGGTGCATCACAGGATATCAAGCAGGCGACTGCGACAGCAAGAGATATGGTTACCAAGTATGGCTTCTCTGACAGACTTGGACTTATTAATTATGCAAGCAGTGATGAGGATGAGGTATTCATCGGAAGAGACCTTGCACATACAAGACCATATGGCGAGGATATTGCTACAGCCATTGATGAAGAGGTTAAGAATATTATTGATGACTGTTATGCACAGGCTAAGAAGATAATATCTGAGCATATGGATGTATTAGAGAAGAGTTCAGAACTTCTTCTTGAGAAAGAAAAGGTAACAAGAGAAGAATTTGAAGCGCTTTTTGATAATGGAAGCGGTACAGATGATGATGGTATTATGGGAACAACAATTGTATAGTAAATATGCACAAATATTTTGAATAAATTTAGTGATGTTTGTGAACACTTATTGAGGGAAATAAGATATTATAATTAATGTAAAAACCCCCAATACATTATAGATAAAGCAGTAATGCTTATCGAAAAGAAATACCTTCTCTGAAAAAGGCAGTCACCCCATGGCTGCCTTTTTTGCTGTTTAAAAATCCTTTTCACTTGCTAAAATGTACTTTTAGATATAAAATCAGAATAGTATATGCTAAGGAGGATTCTCTATGAGAATAACCGGGGAAATGGGAAACTTAGCTGCCTGGGAAAAAAGACTTTTTTATATGTGCAGTGCAAGACCAACGCTACACCCAAGAGCGTTGTTTTCGGATGTTACAAGTGATTACAGAAGTCCGGCAGAGCCAGTGCCAGGTGATGAGGTGACCATAAGGCTGCGTACTGGAAGATATAATGTAGATAAAGCATATCTAGTTGTGGATAATGTTGAACATGTTATGACAAGAGTAAGATCAGAGAGCATGTTTGATTATTATGAGGCTAAGATTAATGTCGGAACCGACAAAATATATTATTATTTTAAGGTAGAGCTTGGCAGAACGGTGTGTTATTACAATCAGATTGGGGCGATTAAAGATCTTAATCCGTATTATAATTTCCAGATTACACCAGGATTTAAGACACCTGAGTGGGCAAAGGGTGCAGTTATGTACCAGATATTTGTAGACAGATTCTATAATGGCGACAAGAGTAATGATGTGCTTGATGATGAATATAATTATATTGGAGAGCATGTCTGTCAGGTTAAGGACTGGAATAAGTATCCTGCCCAGATGGGAATAAGGGAGTTTTACGGAGGAGACCTCAAGGGTGTACTTGACAAACTGGATTATCTTGAGGGATTAGGAATAGAAGTTATATATTTTAACCCGTTATTTGTATCACCATCTAATCATAAGTATGATATACAGGATTACGATTATATTGACCCACATTTTGGAGTTATTGTCGATGATGAGGGTGAAGTGCTTAAAGAAGGTGACACGGATAATACCCATGCTACAAGATATATTAACAGAGTTACAAGAAAATCAAACCTTGAAGCCAGCAATGAATTTTTTGCAAAGGTTGTGCAGGAGATTCATGCAAGAGGCATGAAGGTTATTATAGATGGTGTGTTTAACCACTGTGGTTCGTTCAATAAGTGGCTGGATAAGGAACACATTTACAGAGACAGTACTGATGAATATGCTCCGGGAGCTTTCGAAAGGTATGAAAGCCCATATCATAATTTCTTTAAATTTTATTCTAACCAGTGGCCTGATAATAACTCATATGATGGCTGGTGGGGACATGATACTCTTCCTAAGCTTAATTATGAAGGATCTAAGGAACTTGAGGAGTATATTCTTTCTATTGGAAGAAAATGGGTTTCTGCGCCATACAATGTTGATGGCTGGAGACTTGATGTGGCGGCTGACTTAGGATATAGTCCTGAATATAACCATTATTTCTGGAAGAGATTCCGGGAAGAGGTTAAGAAGGCTAATCCTGATGCTATTATTCTTGCAGAACATTATGGCGATTCATATGAATGGCTGCAGGGTGATCAATGGGATACCATCATGAATTATGATGCTTTTATGGAGCCTGTTACATGGTTTCTTACAGGAATGGAAAAGCACAGTGATGAGGCAAGACCTGATTCATATGGTAATCCAGACTATTTTTTTGGTGCCATGCATCATAATATGGCAAGAATGGGCGGACAGAGTGTTGCAATATCTATGAATGAACTGTCTAATCATGATCATTCAAGGTTTTTAACAAGAACTAACAGGACAGTTGGAAGAACTAATACACTGGGACCTGAGGCTGCCAATAATAATGTCAACAAGGCAGTGTTTAAAGAGGCTGTTGTTATGCAGATGACATTACCGGGCGCGCCTACTGTATATTATGGCGATGAAGCAGGTGTGTGTGGATTCACTGATCCTGATAACAGAAGAACTTATCCATGGGGACATGAGGATACAGAACTGATTGATTTCCATAGGGCTGCAATAAAGATGCATAAAGAGAATGATGTATTAAGAAAAGGCTCATATAAGTCACTGTATTCAGCATATAATGTTGTTGCATATGGAAGGTTTACAAGTGATGACGCTGCAATCATTATTGTTAATAATAACGATGATGAGGTGAGAGCCAGAATTCCTGCGTGGGAAGTTGGTCTTGGTTTTGATGATGATGTTGAGCAGCTGTTGGTTACATTTGAAGGTGGATACAGTACAGACGGGCTTGGTTATCATCTTCAGAATGGCTGGCTTGATATTGGATTAAGAAAGACTTCAGCTGTGGTTCTTCATAAGATGAAGTGGTGATGCTGTATGTTGTATTTGCACAAGGGCAGGACTAATGTTATAATGCAATGAGACAGAATCGAAACAGAAAGGAATATTATAATGGAATCATATAATTCTAATAATGATAAACCAAAGATTAGTCTTAACCGCAAGAAAAGAATGTGGAACAGATACAGAAATTATATTGCCGGACTGGCAGTGTTAGTCGTGGCAGTTATTATAGTTGCAATAGTTTTAAAGAGCTGTAGTAATAAGAACAGCGACAGGCAGGATGATACTAAAGTAACAACTTCTCCTGTACAGCAGGAGAGTACAGCACCGGTAATACAGGAATCTAAGGAGCCTGCTGAGAACGTAACCGGGCAGACAACAGCAGCTGCTTCAGGCAGGACTTTATCTGTTTCAGGTACACCGGAGACAGTGGATTATACATCTTCATCGGCATACAGCAAGGCTGTATTTATTGGTGATTTTGTTGTAAGTGGTATTTCACAGTTTGGTTTTCTTCCTGATGCACAGGTTATAGCATCTAATTCAATGACAAGTGACAAGCTTACAGGATATCTTGACAGTATCGTATCCCAGTCACCTGATTCAGTGTATATTATGGTTGGTATTAATGACCTTAATTATGGAAGCAGATCTGTAGATGATATATATAAGTATGAGAAGGAATTTATTGAAGCAGTCAAGAGTGCAGTGCCGGCTGCTGATGTATATGTTCTTTCTGTACTTCCGGTAAGCCAGAGATTTGAATCTTCAAGCAAGGTTAAACAGGCTAATATTGATTCACTTAACAATAAGTTTTCAGAGAATGCGGCTTCACTTGGGATAACTTATATTGATGTTGCATCTGTTTACAAGGATGGCTCAGGATATTTTGGATCATCTTATACAGACAGTGGATACAATCTTAAGAGTGGATATTATGCATTTTTACTTAATGGAATTGCAGGAGTGAAGTAATGGATTTTCATGTAATGACATTGTTTCCTGATATGATTATGGATGGACTTAATACAAGTATAACCGGACGTGCAATTAAAGCGGGAGTTATGTCCGTTAAAGCTTATGATATCAGAGAGTATTCTAATGACAAGCATTTAAAAGTGGATGATTACCCTTATGGAGGTGGCGCTGGAATGGTTATGAGAGCTGCTCCTGTGTGTGATTGCTATGAGGATATTGTAAGGAACATTGGAAAAAGGCCAAGAGTTGTTTATATGACTCCTCAGGGCTATACATTTACACAAAGCATGGCAGAGGAGTTTGCCAAAGAGGATAATCTGGTTATTCTTTGTGGACATTATGAAGGAATTGATGAAAGAGCATTGGAGAATATAGTTACAGATTTTGTATCTATAGGTGATTATGTTCTTACGGGAGGCGAGTTGCCGGCAATGGTTGTCATTGATACAGTTTCAAGACTTGTTCCAGGAGTTCTTAATAATGAAGAATCTGCTGAAAAAGAAAGTTTTTCAGATGGTCTGCTTGAGTATCCGCAATACACAAGACCAGCAGATTATAATGGGAAAGCTGTTCCAGAGGTGCTTTTATCAGGTCATCATGCTAATATTGAAAAGTGGCGACATGAAAAGTCACTGGAGAGAACTAAGAAATACAGACCAGATCTGTATGAAACATATGTAAAGGAACATCCTGATGAATTCAGGTGAATTAGGGAGAGGGCACTATCAATTATAAAGCAGAGGTTTAAGCTATGGTAGATTTGTTTAAAACTGAGACTGTTAATGAGACTGTTAATTCGGACATTCTTATCGATGAGACAATGTCAATTGTAACAGCAGATGAAAATTTTGAAGTGATTTCAGGAAATAATGCACTTTTTGTATATACAAGATATATACATCCTGATGATGTCAGCAGATTCACAGAAGCGTTAAAGGATTACGCTGAATCTGGTAAGTTTATTGTTGTAAGAATGTTATATCAGACAGGCGAATATCACTGGATGCTAACAAGAATTACAGATGGCGGGGTATCTGAGACAAGAGGTCATATGTATGACATTAATATTATGGATGCCGCATTAATTACTGCACAGATAGATAACCTTAATTCACAGATTGAGAGATATTCAAGTTATCTTGGCATGTGTGAAAATGTTCTGTTTTCTTATGATATACTTAATGATGACTTTAATATATTTATGACTTCAGATGGACACCAGACTATGTCTTTTTACCATGGAACGTTAAATGCATGGGAAGAAGATAAGATAAAGACTGATGTACTTGGGCTGAATGAGGTAAAAGAACTTGATGGATTCTGCAAGGCACTTGCTAATGGGGAGAAGTTATTCAAGCGGGAGATTAATATCAATATACTTAATAAGCCTGGAAGACTGGATAAATGTCTTGCAAGAGGTAATACTATTGTTGATGCATATGGAAACAGAATTGTTATAGGTACTATTATAATACTTGAGAGTTCAGATAATCATGTAGTTGAGGAACTCAACATAATATCTGATATGAAGGATCCGGGTACAGACCTGCTTAACAAGCGTGCTATTACTGATTATGTAAGAAAGCTTATAGATTCACAGCCGGGACACACTGTAACAATTGCTATTATTGATATTGATGATTTTAAGACTATTAATGATACATATGGACATATGTTTGGTGACGAAGTTCTTTGTAAGGTTGCAGATATCTTAAGAGATGCAGTTGGAAGCAGAGGATTGTGTGGAAGAATTGGCGGAGATGAGATGTTTATCATTATGGAAGGACTTAATGATAACGAGGGAATAAGGAATGTTTTAAGAACGATACGCAATAATACAAAATGGCTGTATCATGATGATCCGCGTAATATTAAGATTACATGTTCAATTGGTTCGGCAACTTATCCTAATGATGCCAAGAGATATGATGAATTATTTAAGATAGCAGATAAGGTTCTTTACCTTGCTAAAGAAAAGGGTAAGGACAGATATATCATTTACCATGAGGATATTCATAGGGAATATGTATATGGAATGGGAAGGATTGTTGACCTTAATGATAAAGTGTTTTACAAGTACCATAAGATGGAGATTGTTAATACCATTATCAGAGAATATAAGGAAGCTGATGACGCAAGAAGAAAGGAACTGATAGATATTGTGGCAGTAGCATTTAATATTAATACTATTGCAATATATGACAGAACTGAGCTGACAAAGCATATTCTGTATGGTGACCAGCGTATGACAGATGATGACGGAAGCTTTTTCAAGGAAGATAATTATATTCCTAACTTTAGGGAAGATGGCATATTTGTAATAGATAACATCAACTTTTTTGAAACAAAGGCTCCAGCAGTATATAAAGTGTATTCTGAATACGGAATTGTTCAGGCTGTCCAGTACATTATCGGTGGAGATATTAAGAAGAATAACAATATTATTTCTTATGGAAGATTTAAGCTTGATAAGAAATGGGCAGAGAGCGACATGAATTTCCTTGCTATTATAGGTGATTACATAGGAAGAATATTCCTGAAAGAGAGAAAACATGATTAACAGATATGTTGCACTGGATATTGAGACTACAGGTCTTAATCCGGCTGTTGACAGAATTATTGAAGTTGGAATGGCAAGAGTGGAAGATGGTCAGATAACACAGAAGTATTCTACGCTTGTGTATCCGGGAATAAGTGTAAGTGAGCGCATAACAGAGCTTACAGGCATACATAATGAAGAGCTGGCAGGTAAGCCGAGAATTGAAGAAATTATAGGAGACATAACACGTTTTATAGGTGACTGGCCAATACTTGGACATAATGTTACATTTGACTTCAGTTTTCTTAAGAGAGCAGCAGTCAATAATGGATATATTATTACTGATGATGGAATAGATACATTAAAGATTGCCAGAAGGCTTCTTCCGGAGCTGGAACATAAGAATCTGTCTTTTTTGTGCCAGTATTTTAATATTGATCCGGGAAGGTCACACAGGGCTTATGATGATGCAGTGAGTGCAAGTGTACTTTATGGGAAATTAGAAAAATTAAAGCCAGAAGATAATAGTTTCAGCAATACTACGAAGCTGGTATACGTTGTAAAGAAAGATTCACCTATAACGCCGCCTCAGAGAAGATATCTTGCAGCTCTTGTAGAAAAGCACAATATTAATCTGGAGATTCCGGTTGAAGAGATGACGAAAAGCATGGCGTCAAGACAGATTGATACAATAATAGCACAGTATGGAAAATAATTCGTACTGTGCTATTTTAGCATATTGTTAAGCTGCTCAATAATATTATCACGGCTGAGACTTTTAAGCATTCCAGCTTTTTCTTTTAGTTTTCTGATATCGTCAAATCTGTCTGTTGCAGCATATATTATTGCAAGGTCAATGTAGTTTGAGGATATATCTGAGCCAATGCTGATTCCGTACTCAAGGAATGAAAGGGCATCAGCTGTGTCGTTGTTATCAATAAGCGCATGACCTAATGAAGCGATTGCTTTTATGAGTGTAGTGAAATTGTCATCATATTCAGTAAGCTCTGTAAGATTAGCAGCTCCATATGACAGCTTAAGCTCAGTGTTGCTTATTCCGGTAAGGTTAAGTATTTTCTTATCTTTAAGTCCTGTAATTGTGTTGTATGAACGCATCATGCCAGAATTATTGGAAAGTAACTGGTTAAATGTTTCATTACCGGAATTAATCAGTGGAAGATTATCCGGAATTGATATATAATTAAGATTGCTAATGTCCTTACGGCGTACCTGATTGGCTCTTGATTCACGTTCAAGGAATTGCTGATTTCTTGATTTGTGATTCCTGGAGCTTCTTTTTATGGCAAACTGAAGGATGATTATGAGTATGATAAAATATGGCAGTATAAAATGCATGAATATATTCCTTTTCGTGTAGCCCCGCTGCTTAATTGTGTGGAGGTAATTATGATTAATTTCAATAATAAGAAAACAAAAAGATGCTTTACCGGAATACTTATATTGATACTGATTGTAGCAATGGTTGTTCCTATGGTTGCATATCTTATACCTTAATATTGAATTGCTTCACTGAAGAAGCTATATAAGAGTATAGAATTATTAACAATTTTATGCAACATTTTTGGAGAGATAAGTGATATGAAAAGAGGAAAAGTGTCTGATACAATTCTTGACAGGTCTGTTTTCAAACTGCTTGGCAGGAGAGGAAATACTTCAAAACCGGCATATGGACAGGATGCGGCGCATATACATAATCAGGGATGGGATACGCTTGCAGCTGCTGCAACAGGAAGTCTGGCTGTATATAGGGCAGTTAATAACATAAGTGCCGCAGGTGGTGCGGCTGATTGTATTATGAATACAATTATAATAGATGAGAAATCAAGGGAAATACGTCTTAAGGAGATAATAAAGGAACTTGACAGACAGTGTCAGGTTGTTGGTGTAGGAATTGCAGGAGGTCATACTACAGTATGTCCGAATGTTAACAGTCCGGTTGTTTCTGTTACTGCAATTGGGCATAAGCTCAGAACACATCAGAAAGCTGTTGCAGGGCAGGATATTGTTATGACAAAGCATATAGGAATGAGTGGTATTAGAACTGTTATATCACACAAAAGGGATGAGATACTTAATGTTTTGCCAGAGGACGTTATTAATAAGGCATTTGCTGCTGATGAAGAACTCATTATAGCTAAAGAGGCACAGATATTTATAAAGCAGAATATTGACGGGGCAATGCATGATGCATCGGAAGGCGGCATATTTGCAGCACTGTGGGATATGGCCGAATATTCAGGTACAGGTCTGGATATAGATTTGAGGCATATTTCCGTAAAACAGGAAATAATTGAAATATGTGAATTATTTAATATCAATCCATATATATTGGATTCTATGGGATGTTTGTTAATGACATGTGAAAATGGATGTGATATAGTAAATATAATGAAGCAGAATGGAATTGAGGCCGCTGTCATTGGTAAGATAACTGATGGTAACAACCGGATTATTCACAATACAGAGGAAGACAGATATTTAGGGCTTCCTGAACAGGATGAAATATACAGATTTATATAATTAGCAGGAGGATTGCGTTATGAGAGAGAAGATTCTTGATGTTCTTGAAAAGAATGGAAGGATAGACCTTAAGGAGATGGCTATTATGCTTGGCTATTCTGAAGCAGAGGTTGCCAATGAAATAGCGGATATGGAGAAGGAACATATTATCTGCGGATATAATGCGGTCATTAACTGGGATAAGACTAGTGAAGAGAAAGTAACAGCACTTATTGAGGTTAAGGTTACTCCACAGAGAGGATTAGGTTTTGACAGTATTGCAGAGCGCCTGTACAAATATGATGAAGTAACATCAGTTTATCTCATGTCAGGAGGCTTTGACTTTACTGTTATTATAGAAGGCAAATCAATGAAGTCAGTGGCTCAGTTCGTCGCGGCGAAGCTCGCACCATTAGATTCAGTCCTTAGCACATCTACACATTTTGTGCTTAAGAAGTATAAGGACTATGGAACAATAATAGAGGACGAGGCTAAAGACGAAAGGATGCTGATTACACCATGAGAAACCCATTATCACAGAAAATAACAGGCATACAGCCATCAGGAATAAGAAAATTCTTTGATATTGTAAGTGAGATGCCTGATGCAATTTCGTTAGGAGTAGGCGAACCAGATTTTGATACTCCATGGAATGTAAGAGAAGAAGGAATATATGCCCTTGAGAAGGGAAGAACATTTTACACATCTAATGCAGGTCTTAAGGAATTACGAGAAGAGATATGTAATTACCTTGCAAGAAAGATGAACCTTCATTATGATCCTATGAAGGAAGTACTTATAACAGTAGGTGGAAGTGAGGCAATTGATGTTGCATTAAGATGCATGTGTGACCCAGGGGATGAAGTGCTTATACCACAGCCAAGCTATGTATCTTATCTTCCATGTGCAATTATGGCTGATGCAAAGCCAGTGATAATAGAACTAAAGGAAGAGAATGAGTTCAAGCTTACTAAGGAAGAGCTGCTTGCCAGTATAACAGATAAGACTAAGGTACTTGTTATGCCATTTCCTAATAATCCAACAGGTGCTGTTATGACAAGGGAGGAGCTTGAAGAGCTTGTACCTGTCATAATTGAGAAGGATATATATGTTATATCAGATGAGATATATTCAGCGCTTACATATAATGGAGAGCATTGCTCAATAGGAAGTCTTCCAGGGATGAAGGAGAGAACTATTGTTATTAATGGTTTTTCTAAAGCATTTGCAATGACAGGGTGGAGACTTGGATATGCGTGTGGTCCAAAGGAAATTATAAGCCAGATGACTAAACTTCATCAGTTTGCAATTATGTGTGCACCTACTAACAGCCAGTTTGCTGCAATAGAAGCTCTTAAAAACTGTGATATGGAAGTTAATAAGATGGTTGAAGCTTATGACCAGAGAAGAAGATATCTCATGCATGCATTTAAGGAGATGGGACTTGACTGCTTTGAGCCATTTGGTGCATTTTATGTATTTCCTTCAATTAAGAAGTTTGGCTTATCTTCGGAAGAATTTGCAAACAGATTACTCAGGGAGCAGAAGCTGGCTGTTGTTCCTGGAACAGCATTTGGTGACTGTGGTGAAGGTTTTTTACGAATATCATATGCTTATTCAATTGACAACCTTAAACAAGGTCTTGAAAGAATAGAAAAGTTTATTAATACACTGAAGTAGGGAGATGAATGAATATGGCAGAGATTAATGTCAACCATATTAATCCATTTCTGATGGCAGCAGGCACAATATTGCGTGATGCCTGTCAGATGGAGATGAGTATAGGAAAACCATATGTTAAAACAACTGAATTTGGAGAGGATTCAGTTATAATTATGATAGGTATTACAGGTGAGATGAGAGGTCAGGTCATGATAGCCATGAAGATTACCAAGGCATGTGAGATTGCATCAAAGATGATGATGGGGATGCCGGTTCCAGAGCTTGATGAGATGGCAATGAGTGCAATAAGCGAACTTGGTAATATGATAATGGGTAATGCAGCGACTATTCTTTCAACTAAGGGAATTGGTATTGATATTACCCCACCTACATTATGCCGTGGAGATATGAAGATTTCGCAGACATATGCCAAGAATATATGTATACCGATGTCTAGTGATGGCAGCATGGTTCTGGAACTTGATATTGCATTAAAAGGTGACTGATAAGGATATGATTAATATAGTTTTACATGAGCCGGAGATGCCGGCTAATACAGGTAATATAGGAAGAACATGTGTGGCAACAGGCGTAAGGCTGCATCTTATAGGACCATTAGGATTTCAGATTAATGATAAGATGTTAAAAAGAGCCGGACTTGATTACTGGGATAAGCTTGATGTTACTGAGTATGATGATTATAAGGATTTTCTTGCTAAGAATCCGGGTGCTAAGGTGTATATGGCTACAACCAAGGCACATAAGATATATACAGAAGTTAATTATGAAGAAGACTGTTATATAATGTTTGGAAAGGAAAGTGCAGGAATACCAGAAGAGATACTTGTCGATAATGAGGATACATGTATCAGAATTCCTATGATAGGAGATATAAGATCACTTAATCTTTCTAATTCAGTGGCAATCGTTCTTTATGAAGCACTCCGACAGCATAATTTTTCACACATGAATTGTGAAGGACATCTTCACAGACTTAACTGGAAGGAATAATAATAAAACACACGGACATACAAGTTACGCATGTCCGTGTGTTTTTATTTTGCAAGTTCAAGTGTGAATATGAATTCTGTACCGACACCTACAGTACTTACAACATCGATATTCTCACCATGTGCCTGAATAACTTCCTTGGTTATTGAAAGACCAAGACCGGAGCCTTTCTTGTCACGGCCTCGTGAGGAGTCTGATTTATAGAATCTATCCCAGATTTTATCAATATCTTCTTTGGCAATTCCGCAGCCTGTATCCTTAATGGATATCTGCGCTTTCTCGCCTTTTTCCTTGACTGTTATGTATATGTAAGAATTTTCTTTACTGAACTTAATGGCGTTGTCTATAAGATTATATATAACCTGCTGGATTCTGCCCTTGTCTGCCTTAACATTCTGTACACTGTTAGCATATGTAATATTGAATTTAATGCCCTTCTTCTTGCATGTTCCCTCGAATGTCTCAACAGTGTGTCTGATTATTGAATTAAGGTCAAATGTTGATATATCAAGTCTTACTGACTTAGGATCGAGTTCATTAAGAGTAAGAATATTACTTGTCAGCTTAGTGAGTCTTTCGGTCTCAAAAAGCATTATACCTATATATTTATCAAGCATTTCAGGTGGAATAGTTCCATCCTGGATAGCTTCCAGATATCCCTTGATAGAAGTAAGCGGAGATCTGAAATCGTGAGATATATTAGACAGGAACTTCTGCTGGAATTTATCTGATTCATTAAGCTGTGAAGCCATGTAATCAAGAGACATTCCAAGACGTCCAATCTCATCATTAAGCATAGGTTTAACGTGGTAGGAAAGATTACCTTTACTGTATTCGTTAGTTGCCATTGTGATTTCTTTAATAGGTCTGTGAACCTGAAAGAAATATAGAACAAGGAATGCAGATGACAGAATAAGTACAATTGCAAGTGTAAGATAATTTGTGTTAAATGTGTCATAAACGCGTTCAACGATGGCAGATTCAGGTATATTAATAACAACATAACCCTTAATTTCGAAGGAGTTCGAGATAGGCGAAAAAACACTTAATGCAGGTTCGGAAAACAGTCCGTAAAAATCCCATAAAATATCGTGTTTTCCTTTGAGGTCACCATAGTCAAAATCATTGATTGAGAATAAAATCCTGTCCTCATTACTCTTGTCCGTGGAACTGTTGTTAGTATCAAGAATAACATCACCAGAAGGAGTAATGAACATAATTCTGGTGTCGTTAAATGTGGATAATGATTTCATTTCAAGTTCTATTCGTCTCAGCTTGGATTCTGCAAGATAATCAAGAGCATATTCGTTTGCTATTTCATTAGCCTGAAGATACAGTCTGTCAGAATAATAATTGTATATGTGCTTATAATCTGCTTTATAGCATATTGTTGATACAAGAATAAAACTGATTACACATATAGCTATATATATGAAAATGTGTTTGCTGAGTGTACTGAATCCTTTCAATGTTAGTCTGCCTCCCTTGTTCTGCCCTTTTTATTTAGTTACGAACTTGTAACCAATTCCCCATACTGTTTCAATATTCCAGTGGGCATGATCTTTGATTTTCTCACGGATTCTCTTAATGTGTACATCAACGGTTCTTGTATCTCCGATATATTCATATCCCCATATATTGTCAAGAAGCTGTTCTCTTGTAAACACCTGATTAGGAGCAGATGCTAAGAAATATAAGAGCTCAAGTTCCTTAGGCGGCATCTCGACATTTTTGCCCATATAATTAACCGAATAATTATCGAGGTTGATAGAGAGGTCGGGGTAATTGACACATTTGGCATTAGAAGAATCAACACCGATACTTTGAGGCATGTGATATCTTCTAAGCACAGCCTTTACACGGGCAACCATCTCTTTAGTTTCGAAAGGTTTGATAATATAGTCATCTGCACCAAGCTCAAGTCCTAATACCTTGTCAAATGTTTCGCCCTTGGCAGAGAGCATAATTATAGGAACATTGTTATTCTTTCTTATCTCACGGCACACCTGATAGCCGTCAATACCGGGAAGCATGAGGTCTAAAAGAATGAGATTGGGCTTGAATACAGAAAGCTCAGACAGAGCACTTTCTCCATCATACACAATCTTTGTTTCGTAACATTCTTTTGTAAGATACAAAGATATAAGTTCTGCAATATTTTCATCATCATCTACAATAAGTATTCGTTGTTTAGATGCCATAATAATATCCCCCAATAATAATTATTTGAAATCAACAATAGTTACACCAGCATCGCCCTCGCCTATTTCACCGAGGCGGAAGCTCTTTATATATGGAACACCGCGAAGATAAGCGGTTACACCGTTTCTTAATGCTCCGGTTCCTTTACCGTGAACGATACGGACTTGTGGAACCCTGGCAATGTAAGCGTCATCAAGATATTTGTCAAGGCGGGCAACAGCTTCGTCCACTGTACAGCCAAGAAGGTTAATCTCAGTTGATATGCCAGCTGACTTGCTCATCTTAATCTTACCAGAACCGCCGGCAGCCTTGGATGGAGCTTCCTTAGGCTCTTTATAGCCTGAAAGAATTTCAAGATTCTTAATGTCTATCTTAGTGCTTAATGCACCTACCTGAACAGTAACCTGCTTCTTGGCAGGATGAATTGCAGAAACAGTACCGGTAACATTCATAGTAAGAACTCTTACATGCATGCCTGTCTTGAATTCAGATATATCATGTGCCTTGTGTGCTTTAACCTTGGCAGGCTCTACTTTTAACTTTGCCTGATTCTTATTCATCTTCTCACGGACAGCAGTACGGTGCTTTTCAAGCTCAGCAACTGTCATTCCGTGCTTGTTCATGGCTTTGATAGTTTCGTCTGCGAAATCCTTTGCATCTTTTAAGATGGCAGCAGCCTGTTCATTGGCTTTGCGGATAATGTTGTCAGTCCGCTCGTCAAGTCTTTCATTCTTAGCCTTAAGCTTTTCTTTAAGAGAGGCAATCTCAGCCTTATAGCTTTCAACCTCAGCCTGCTCCTTCTCAAGAGAGATTCTCGCATGCTCAAGGTCAGATACGATATCTTCAAAATGTACATCTTCCGCGTTAAGTCTTTCTGAGGCGTCAGAGAGAATGTAGTCAGGAAGACCGAGTTTCTTAGAGATTGCAAATGCGTTACTTTTTCCCGGAATGCCTATAAGCAGTCTGTAAGTAGGACGGAGCGATTCAACATCGAACTCACAGCTTGCATTTTCAACACCTTCAGTAGAAAGCGCATAAAGCTTGATTTCACTGTAGTGAGTTGTTGCCATGGTTGTAACACCGCGCATCTTAAGGTCATTAAGAATTGCGATAGCAAGGGCAGCACCTTCTGTAGGGTCAGTTCCGGCACCAATCTCATCAAAAAGTACAAGGCAGTTTTCATCAGCTTCTTTAAGAATCTTAACAGTGTTGGTCATGTGTGATGAAAATGTACTTAAACTCTGTTCAATACTCTGCTCATCACCGATATCAGCGTATATATTCTTAAATACGGCAATGTCTGAATGGTCAAGAGCTGGAATGAATAAACCTGACTGTGCCATAAGTGTAAGAAGTCCTACAGTCTTCAAAGAAACAGTCTTACCACCTGTGTTAGGACCAGTGATGATTAGAAGCTTAAAATCTGTTCCAAGATAGATGTCAATAGGAACAACAGTATGTGGCTCGATAAGTGGGTGACGTCCTTTTTTGATATTGATAATTCCTGATGTATTCATGACCGGACGGCTTGCATGCATATGTCTGGCAAGCTGCGCCTTTGCAAATATACAGTCAAGTTCGACAAGTATTTCATAATTACACAGAAGCTCCTCAGTATGTTCACCGGCTTTCACACTTAAGTCAGCAAGAATAACTTCAATCTCTGCCGCTTCCTTAAGCTCTAACTCACGGATATCATTATTGAGCTTTACAACTGCTGCAGGCTCAATAAAGAGAGTAGAACCAGTAGATGACTGGTCATGTATCATACCAGGAAATGCTGACTTATATTCAGCTTTGACAGGCAGACAGTAGCGTCCCTGTCTTGTGGTAATAACATAATCCTGAAGATAAGTCCTGTAAGTAGGAGAATTAAGCAATTTGTTAAGTTCAGAATGTATTCTGTCATTGGCTATTGATTTGCTTCTTCTGATACTTCTTAGGTTGGAACTTGCGTCATCACTTATCTCATCTTCAGAGATAATACATTTCTTAATCTGGGAATTGAGAGCATCAACAGTTGCAAGGTTTTCAAGCATTCCTGATATAGAATCTTCACGATGCTCATAGTAATCCTTAACATGCTTTGCACATGAAAGAATGGCACTTATGTTAAGAAGCTCTGATATATTAAGGGAGCTTCCAACCTTAAGTCTCGCAACAGAAGTACGTATATCCTTAGTCTGGCTGAAATCAACAGTACCTTTCTGAAAAATCCTTGAAAGTGCATCATTAGTCTCATCGAGACGTAAGTTGATGTCTGTTATATCAGTCATAGGTTTTAAGTTACGAAGTATTTTCTTAGCTCCGTCACAGCATGCATATGAAACAAGCTGGTCGGTAATTTTATAAAATTCCAAAGTGGATAAAGATTTCTTATTCACGAAAGACCTCCAAAAACTAAAAACAATCTTTTCATACTTTATAAGTTTACAGCATTTAAGGTAAAAAAACTATATTTTGCTTATAAATATTTACATGTAAGTCATAAATTGTTCATAATCGTAATATAAACTATGATATAATTGTATTCATAAGAGACGAAAATTACATAAGGAGTCCGAAATGGGAACTAATGAAGATGATAAGGAAAAGTATGACCTGTATACAGAACAGGTAGTTCTTCATCCGGCTAAGAAGTACAAGTGGCTTATAAGAATAGGCAAGCTGCTGCTTTTTGCTGTTTCTGTCGTAATAGCGGCAACTTTGTTTATGGTATTTTTATATCCGGTATTACAGAAAAGGATTGAAGAAAAGAATAAGGACAAGAATGTCATATATATCCAGAAGGATAATTACATATTTGCAGATAACCAGACTGCAGAATATTCAGATATATTGACAGAGAAGGACCTGAAAGATAATTATGAGGCTGCTATGGCAGCTCTTCGCGCAAAAGTTGAGGATGTTAATAAATGTGTGGTTGCTGTTGACGTTGAACAGCCATTTTCTGATGTTCCGACAATTGAAAGCAGTCAGACAGAGGTGGCAGGACTTGTAGTTGCCAATATTAATTCAACATATCTTGTGCTTACAAGTTCAAGCCTTTTAGAACCTGGAATGAATTATATAGTAAGGCTTTCTGATGAAGTCCAGACAAAAGCTGCATTTGTATGCAGAAACACAGCTTCAGGAATAGGAATTGTGAGTATTAATGCATCTAAGCTTACAGCACAACAACGTAACAGTATCGCAGTTGCACAGCTGGATAATTCTTATATGGTAAATCAGGGAGATCTGGTGATTGCATCTGGAAAGCTTTATGAGACTTCGAAAGGCGTGTCATATGGAACAATTGCAGGCTCTAAGGTTGAGTATAGCAAAGACAGCGGTTATGAGGTTTTTGAGACAAGTGTAAGCATTACGGCGGGCGGTTTTGCCATATTGTTTAATTCTGAAGGAAATGTAGTTGGTGTATCTAAGGCTTCAACAGATACAAGTACGAAATTCATTGGAATATCTGACCTTAAGGCACAGATTGAAACTATGATTAATGAGCATGGAATCATGTACTGTGGTATTACAGGACAGAATGTAACAGATGAGCTTGCAGCCAAATACGGGCTTCCAAGTGGTGTATACATATCTAATGTGGATATTGATTCACCTGCTTATTATGCAGGATTGCAGGCAGGAGATGTAATTAGTGCAATTAATGGACAAAGTGTTTTGACAATTCAGCAGTTTAGTGAGAAACTATATCAGTGCGCTGATGGGGATTCTTTGTCTGTGACAGCCATGAGGCAGGGAAAAGATGGCTATTCGGATGTATCATTTTCAGTAAGTGTACAGCTAAAACAACTTAATTAACGGAGGCAGAAGGATTTATGCGTTATATAGAGACTCTTAAAGATGGTGAGAGAATTTCAGAGGTATATCTGTGCAAATCAAAATCAATAGCACTTACTAAGACAGGCAAGGAATATGCCAATGTAATGCTTGCAGATAAAACAGGACAGATTGATTCTAAGATATGGGACCTTAATTCAGGCGGAATTGCGGAATTTGATGTTAATGATTATGTTGCAGTAACAGGTCAGGTGACAAGCTATAACGGAGCATTACAGTTTAAGATAGAAAGAGCAAGGATTGCATCAGAGTCTGAATATGTTGCAGCAGATTATGTACCATCATCAAGATTTAATATTGATGATATGTTTGCAGAACTGATGAAGTATGTAGACAGTGTTAAGAGTACATATATGAAGCAGCTGTTATATTCTTTCTTTAAGGATGAAGCATTTGCAAAGAAGTTCAAATGTGTATCAGCAGCCAAGACAGTGCATCATGGTTTTGCTGGCGGATTGTTAGAGCATAGCTTAAGTGTCACAAGATTATGTGACAAGATGAGCAGCAACTATGATTTCCTTAACAGGGATTTGCTTATAACATGCGCAATGCTTCATGATGTCGGCAAGGTTAAGGAATTATCTGAATTCCCTAAAAATGATTACACTGATGAGGGTAATTTCTTAGGACATATTGTTATCGGATACGAGATGGTTATGGAGAAGGTTAAGCAGATAGATGGATTTCCTGATATGCTTGCAATGCAGATTGGACACTGCATACTTTCACATCACGGAGAGCTTGAGTACGGCTCACCTAAGAAGCCGTCAATAGCAGAAGCTGTCGCATTATCTATGGCAGATAATATGGACGCAAAGCTTGAGACACTAAGAGAAGCACTTGAAGCCAAGGATACCAACGACTGGCTGGGTTATAACAGATGGCTTGATTCTAATATAAGAAGGACAACTAATGAGTTTTAAGAAAGATGATAAAGTAACATTTGTAATTGAAGATATAGGAACCGGAGGAGAGGGTATCGGCAAGGTTGACGGATATACTCTCTTTGTAAAGGACGCAATAATCGGCGACAAGATTGAGGCAAAAATTATTAAAGCCAAGAAAAATTACGGCTATGCAAGGCTTGAAAAGATTATTGAGGCTTCACCTGACAGAGTGACTCCTGTCTGTCCTGTCGCAAGACAGTGCGGAGGCTGCCAGATTCAGCAGATGAGTTATCAGGCACAGCTTAGATTCAAGGAAAAGCTGGTTGACGATAATCTCAAGCGAATTGGTAAGATAGGAGGGTATGAGTATTTTCCGGCTATTGGGATGGAAGAGCCTTTCAGATACAGAAATAAAGCCCAGTATCCGGTTGGAACAGCCAAAGATGGAAGTATTGTGATGGGATTCTATGCAGGAAGAACTCACTCTATTATCTCATGTACAGACTGTAAGATTGGTGCTGTCGAGAACCAGTATATTCTTGCCGTAATAAAGAGCTGGATGGAGCTTAATGGTGTTGTACCATATGATGAGCAGACCGGAAAAGGGCTTGTGCGCCATGTTCTTATAAGAACAGGCTTTCACACAGACGAGATAATGGTCTGTCTTGTTATTAACGGTACTAAGATGTCTGATAAGTTAAAGGAATCGCTTGTAGGGCGCCTTACAGAAGTGTCGCTTGATTCAGATATAAGTACAGACAAATGCATCAAATCAATTATGCTTAATTTCAACACGGAGAACACTAATGTCATTCTTGGCAGACAGTGCGAGACTCTGTGGGGAAAAAGCTATATTGAAGATTATATTGGTGATATTAAATATCAGATATCACCGCTTTCGTTCTTTCAGGTTAATCCAAGACAGACTGAGAAGCTGTATGGAAAAGCCCTTGAATATGCAGGCCTTACAGGCAATGAGACTGTATGGGATTTATATTGCGGAATAGGAACAATATCTCTGTTTCTTGCCAAGAATGCAAGAAAGGTATATGGTGTTGAGATTGTTCCTCAGGCTATAGAGGACGCTAAGAATAATGCGGCAATTAACGGCATTGATAATGCTGAATTCTTTGTCGGAAAGGCTGAGGAGGTTGTACCGCATTTTTATGAAGAAATGGCGCGGCTGGCAGCAGACACATCTGCAACCGAGGCTCAGCGTGAGGAAGCAAGAAAGAGCATTACTCCTGATGTCGTAGTCGTTGACCCGCCTAGAAAGGGCTGCGATGAGTCGCTTCTTGACACGATTGTCAAGATGTCGCCTGAGCGTATCGTGTATGTAAGCTGCGATTCGGCAACACTCGCCCGTGACTTAGGCCTCCTTGCGGCTAAGGGCTACAAGACTGTTAAGGTACAGCCTGTGGACCAGTTCTCGCATACGGTGCATGTGGAGAGTGTGGCGATGATTTTGAAAGAACAGCCGGCAATTGATTAATGTTGCAGCATGAAGGTATCATTGCACAGAATAGATGCTCAAAATTAAAAGAAAAGTATCTGATTGAAATAAAGCATACGACAAAATAACGCATTGCGTAACATACAAGACAATGTTACAATAATAAAAATGCATTAAGAGGTGATATATTATGACTATAGCAGAGACAATAAAGCAGCTCAGAGAAAGCGTTGGAATGACAAGAAAAGAATTTTCACAGCATACAGGTATTCCTGTGCGTACATTAGAGGACTGGGAGGCATCAAGAAGAACTCCACCAGAATACATTCCACGGCTGATTGCATACCAGTTAAAGTATGAGGAACTGCTCAGAGAGAAAGAAAATGACAATTTATAATTGAGTTTTAATTTATAAAAAGTGTTCTGATCCGGGCACTTTTTATAAAATTTTAAGTAGCCAGTACAATTATTAGATGTTAATATATTACTATGTAACCCGAAACTGATATTTAAGAGCGAAGGGAGATTTTATTGAAGGCTGGATTATTAAGGACACAATTTAGTTACCAGAATACAGTGGTAAGAGAGAAGATGAAGGAAAAGACAAAGGAGTCTGTTAGTGCGGTAGTACCGATAATGCTTATAGTGTTGCTTCTTGGCTTTACAATAGCACCTCTTTCACCTAGTATACTGGTTGAATTCATTGTTGGAGCCGTGCTGGTTATTATTGGCATGGTGTTTTTTTCTTTAGGGGCAGAATTGTCCATGACGCCAATGGGTGAAAGAGTTGGCGGAAGTATGTTAAGGACTAAGAAATTATGGATGATTGTAGCAATTGGATTTATTCTTGGAGTTATAATTACGATTTCTGAGCCGGATTTGCAGGTGCTTGCAGGACAGGTGGCAGCAGTTCCTAATATGGTGCTTATATTATCTGTAGCAGTTGGAGTAGGTGTATTTCTTGTTGCTGCACTTTTAAGAATACTTTTTGGAATACCGTTAGCACCGCTTCTGCTAGTGTTTTATGCAATTGTTTTTGCACTTGCGATGTTTGTTCCTAAAGGCTTTCTTGCAGTTGCATTTGATTCAGGGGGAGTAACAACCGGTCCGATGACTGTACCATTTATAATGGCTCTTGGTGTGGGTATTTCTTCTATCCGAAACGATAAACATGCCGGCAATGATAGTTTTGGTCTTGTATCATTATGTTCAATCGGACCAATACTCGCAGTTCTTATTCTTGGAATGGTTTATAGTACAGAGGGTAATTTTACAACAACAGCAATTACTGAAGTAAGCGATTCTGTTGAACTTGGTAAGCTGTTCCTGTATGAGATACCGAAATATCTGAAAGAAATAGCACTGTCACTTCTTCCGATAGTTGTATTTTTCGGAGTGTTTCAGATATTTGCTCCAAAGATGAATAAGAAGTCGCTTATGAAGATATGCGTTGGACTTGTGTATACATATATTGGACTTGTACTTTTTCTTACAGGTGCTAATGTTGGATTTATTCCAGCAGGTAATTATCTTGGTTCAGTACTTGCTTCATTATCATTTAGATGGATTATCGTACCAACTGGCATGATAATAGGATATTTCATTGTTAAGGCAGAGCCTGCCGTATATGTGCTTATGCATCAGGTAGAAGAACTGACATCAGGAAGCATATCAGGCAAATCAATGCAGATAAGTCTTTCTGTAGGTGTTGCAGTATCTGTTGGCCTTTCAATGATAAGAGTGCTGACAGGCATCTCAATATTGTATTTTCTTATCCCGGGTTATGGAATAGCACTGATACTTACGCTTTTTGTTCCAAAGATATTCACGGCTATAGCATTTGACTCCGGAGGAGTTGCGTCAGGTCCGATGACAGCTACATTTTTACTGCCACTGGCACAGGGAGCATGTCTCGCAGTAGGCGGTAATATTGTAACTGACGCATTCGGTGTTGTTGCCATGGTTGCCATGACACCTCTTATAACTTTGCAGATACTTGGTGTTATATACAGAATCAAGGACAGCAGGAGAGCAAATGTGCCACAGACTGTTGCACCTATTGTGGATATGTTTGCAGAGCTTTCAGATGATGCGATTATTGAATTGTAGAGGTGACGGATATGAGTGAAGTATATGTAATGGTAACAATATGCAGCAGGAAGAATATGCCGCGTTTTGTTGATTGCTATAAGGATTATAATGTTGAAGCAGCTAATATATCGTTAGGCAGGGGAACAGCATCAAGTGATGTACTTGATTTACTGGGACTTGAGGATGACGAGAAGGGTATCCATATGTCACTTGTTACAGAGAATACATGGAAGAATGTTAAGAAGGGGCTTCAGAGTAAGTTAAGAATAGATGTGCCAGGAACCGGAATCGCATTTATAGTGTCGCTAAGCAGTATTGGTGGCAAGAGAGAGCTGGGATTCTTAATTGACGGGCAGGAATATAAGAAAGGAGATGAGAGCACATTGAAGGATACTAAACATGAACTTATTGTTGCAATAGCTAATTATGGATATAATACACAGGTGATGAGAGCAGCAGAAGAAGGCGGTGCAACAGGTGGAACGGTGCTTCATGGAAAGGGTGTTGGAATGAAGCGGGCAGAGCAATTCCTTGGAGTTTCGCTTGTTTCAGAGAAGGAAGTAATTCTTATTGTTGCAAAGTCATCACAGAAAAATGCTATTATGCGTGCTATAATGGACAAAGCCGGCGTAGACAGCAAGGCAGGAACTATCGTGTTCTCACTTCCTGTTACAAGTACGGCAGGACTGCGTATTCTTGAGGATTCGCAGGATGAAGAGGTTGATGATGAAAACAATAATTGATTACCAGAATGATGAAAGAGAAAAGGTTCTGCTTGATGTAAGAGACAAGCAGGAATTCGAGAAGGAAACATATCCCGGAGCAAGAAATTGGTACTGGGAGGAACTGATTAAGGTGCTTGAAGAAACACCGGAGAAATTCACACAGCAGTTTGATAAGAGTGTTCCTATATATCTTCTGTGCTATACGGGTCTGCACAGTGATGATCTGGCAGATATTCTTGAAGAAATGGGTTATGAGGTCTACAGTCTGTATGGCGGCTGGGGCGCTTATATGAAGTGGAAGTTCGAGAATTATGTCAAGGAAGCACAGGCAGAGAATGAGCTTTCAGGTGAAGAAAGAGTTAAGGAAATAGAGCGGAGCATAGTCAAGAAGTTCAGAAAGCCTATATGGAGAAAGTTCACACAGGCACTTAACGAATATGATCTTATACAGGACGGAGATAAGATTGCTGTCTGTATATCAGGCGGTAAGGATTCTATGCTTATGGCGAAGCTTTTTCAGGAGCTTAAGAGACATGGAAAGAATAATTTTGAACTTGTATTCCTGGTTATGAATCCGGGATACAATGATATTAATTATCAGGTTATTCTTAATAATGCGAAGATTCTTGATATTCCTATAACTGTGTTCAAATCAGAGATATTTGATACGGTTGCAGATATAGAGGAGTCTCCATGTTATCTGTGTGCCCGCATGAGAAGAGGATATCTGTATAGCAAGGCTAAAGAACTGGGTTGCAATAAGATTGCGTTAGGTCATCATTATGATGATGTTATAGAGACGATTCTTATGGGAATGTTATATGGTGCACAGATTCAGACTATGATGCCAAAGCTTCACAGCACTAATTTTGAGGGCATGGAACTTATAAGACCACTTTACCTTATAAGAGAAGCTGATATAATACATTGGAGAGATTATAATAATCTTGCATTTATACAGTGTGCATGCAGGCTTACAGAGAGCTGTGCTTCATGTGGTGGCACAGAAAAGGGTTCTAAGAGAGGCGAGATCAAGCAGCTTATTAAAGATTTGACTAAGGTAAGCCCTTACATTGAGAAGAACATATTCAGAAGTGTTGAAAATGTTAATCTTGATACAGTTATTGCGTATAAGCAGTACGGTGTTAAGCATAATTTCCTTGAAAGATATGATGAAATGGGAAGACTCAATGGCGCATCAGGCAGCCAGACAGCAGATAATAAGGAGATGGAATAAATATGTCATCACAATATAATTGCGATTACTGCAATAACCTTGTATATGACGAGGAGATTGAAGGATATGTATGTGATGTTGATATGGACGAGGACGATTACGCAAGACTTTTAAGTTCTTCATATAAGCAGTGTCCATATTATCAGAGCAATGACGAATATAAGATAGTACGTCATCAGATGTAATGTTTATATTAAGGGGGAATCTATGGACGATAAGAGGTATGCGGTTCTTATTGATTCGGACAATATTTCATCAAAATATATTTCTAATATATTAGATGAAATGACTAAGTATGGAGTTATAACGTACAAGCGAATATATGGGGACTGGACAAGTCCGCAGGCGGGCAAATGGAAGAAAGAATTGATGGAGAATTCAATTACACCAATACAGCAGTTTCGCAACACAGTAGGCAAGAATGCTACTGATTCAACACTTATAATTGACGCTATGGATATTCTGTATACGAAAAATGTGGATGGATTCTGTATTGTATCAAGTGATGGAGATTTTACAAGACTGGCAAGCAGGCTGCGTGAATCTGGCATGGAAGTTATTGGAATGGGTGAGAACAAAACACCAAGGTCATTCAGGGCAGCATGTTCAGTATTTACTGATCTGGAACTTTTACAGGATCAGGAGGATGAAGAAATTACAGCTGTTAATAATAAGCAAAGGCCTAACAGATCACACAATATTATACGAATTTCCAAAATCGAAAATGCTATTATTGAGATTATCCAGGAAAATGATAATAAGGGAAAGCAGACGGATTTAGGAGAGATAGGAAGCCGTTTGCAGAAAAAATATTCTGACTTTGATGTCCGTAATTATGGGTATAGCTCATTATCCACATTTATCAATGAGATGGATGGGTTCAAGACATATAAGGTTAATAATGCAGTACTGGTAAAGCTCAAAGAAGATGACAATATTAAAGAACAGGTTGTTAAATACGCAATAGATAATGTCAGAGCAAGCAAGGCAACAGGAGTTGAGCTTGCAATACTTGGACAGAGAATACATAGTCAGTATCCGAAATTCAAGGCAAAGGAATATGGATATTCAACTCTGACAAAATTTGTATCAAGCATAAAAGAACTGCTAATAGAAACAACAGATAACAAAAGAATAGTATTTATAAGAAAGAAGGAGTCATAATGAACAAGATAGCAAGTTTTACGGTGAATCATCTTGATTTACTGACAGGTGTATATGTATCAAGAAAGGATTATATCGGAGATGTATGTCTTACAACATTTGATTTAAGATTTACAAGACCTAATGAAGAGCCACCTATGGATACTCCGGGGATTCATTCAATTGAACATCTTGTTGCTACATTTTTAAGGAATCATGCAGAATGGGCTGAGAAAACTATATATTTCGGACCTATGGGCTGCAGAACAGGTTTTTATGTTATATTTGCAGGAGATTTAAAGTCTGAGGATATTATCGGGGTATTAAGAGAAGCTGCCGATTATGTTCTTAATTATGACGATAATACACCAATTCCTGGATATTCACCAAGAGACTGTGGTAATTATCTGGATAACAATCTTAAGCTTGCGAAGATATATATGAAGAAGTTTAAGGAGGAGGTTCTGGATAATCCGGTTGAGGAGAGGTTGAGTTATCCACAGTAGCGTGTAGGTGGTGCCAGTCTGGGGATATCGGGCTGTGGCTTTCATGGATTACTGCGCTTAGCAGGAGTAAATGCCGCCATATACAGAGTTTTTTACAGCGTGCAAAAGCAAACGCACTTCGTTTGAACGAGCTTTTGCACGCTGAACTTTTGTCTATGGCGGCATTAACTCCTGCACAGCTCGTAATAAATCAAGCCACAGCCCGATACCCCCAGACTGGCAATCTACATAGTGGATGTTTCAAGGGGTGAAAAATCTCCAGCATTAGATTTGGCTTTGCCGGTCTAATGCTGGAGATTTTTATGAGAGTGATTTATAACAATTAGTTATGTATTATACCTCGAATAATAATTCGCTGTAGCTTGGGAATGGCCAGAATTCCTTATCTACTATCATCTCGGCTTTATCTACTGGAGCTCTTAATTCGTCCATTGCAACCTTTACTGTATCTCTGAAGTATTCAGCCTGTGCTTTTCCTTCAAATGTAGCTGCTGTAGCAACTGTCTCTGCAAGCTTAGCTGAAGCTGCCTTCATTTCCTTTAAGTAACCAGATACTTCTGTAAGGATGTCTGCCTGAACTGAAGCGTCTGCACCAGCTTCCTTAACTGAAAGTACTGAGTTAGCAAGTTCTGTTGTGTATGAGATAACAGCAGGAATGATTTCCTTGCCAGCCATATCTATCATTGTCTTAGCTTCGATGTTGATTGCCTTAGAGTAAGCTTCGTACTTAATCTCAGCTCTTGACTTTAATTCAGCTTCTGTGAATACACCAAATCCTTCAAACATCTTAACTGTTTCAGGTTTAACAAGTGAACCAACAGCCTCAACCATAGATTTGATATTTGGAAGTCCTCTTCTTTCAGCTTCTGCTACCCATTCATCTGAGTAACCATTACCATTGAATACAACTCTGTGATGGTCTGTGAAAAGCTTCTTAATCATATCATGGACAGCCATCTGCATATCCTCAGAACCCTCTAATTCATCAGCAATTTCCTTAAAGCTTTCTGCAACGATTGTATTAAGAACAACATTTGCAGGAGCGATAGAATCTGAAGAACCAACCATACGGAACTCAAACTTGTTACCTGTGAATGCGAATGGAGATGTTCTGTTTCTATCAGTAGCATCCTTGTTAAGGTCTGGAAGAGTAGAAGCACCAGTCTTTAACTTACCCTTCTGGATAGAGCTTGTAGCATCACCCTTATCAATTAACTGCATAACTACATCTTCAAGCTGCTCACCAAGGAACATAGAGATGATAGCTGGAGGAGCTTCGTTAGCTCCAAGTCTGTGATCGTTACCCACATCAGATGCAGACTCACGAAGAAGGTCAGCATGCTTATCAACAGCCCTCATAATTGCACCAAGTACAAGAAGGAACTGGAAGTTTTCATGAGGTGTCTTACCTGGGTCAAGCATGTTAATGCCGTCATCAGTTGTGATAGACCAGTTGTTATGCTTACCAGAACCGTTAACACCTGCAAATGGCTTCTCATGGAGAAGGCATACAAGGCCATGTCTGTAAGCAACCTTCTTCATAACTTCCATCATAAGCTGGTTGTTATCTGTAGCAATATTGCACTGTGCATAGATAGGAGCTAACTCATGCTGTGCAGGAGCAACTTCATTATGCTGTGTCTTAGCAGATACACCAAGTTTCCATAATTCTTCATTAATATCTTTCATGAAAGCGGCAATTCTTTCACGGATAGAACCAAAGTAGTGATCATCAAGTTCCTGACCCTTAGGAGGCATAGCTCCGAATAAAGTACGGCCAGAGAAGATAAGATCCTTTCTCTGTAAATATTTCTCTCTGTCTACAATGAAGTATTCCTGTTCAGCACCTACAGAAGGAGTAACTTTCTTAGATGTTGTATTACCCATAAGTCTTAAAATACGAAGAGCCTGCTCGTTGATGGCATCCATTGAACGAAGTAATGGAGTCTTCTGGTCAAGAGCCTCACCTGTGTAAGAGCAGAATGCTGTAGGTATACAAAGAGTAGCACCCTGGGCACCTTCACGTACGAATGCAGGAGATGTACAATCCCATGCTGTATATCCTCTGGCCTCGAATGTTGCACGAAGACCACCTGAAGGGAATGATGAAGCATCAGGTTCACCCTTAATCAATTCCTTGCCTGAGAATTCCATAAGCACCTTTCCGTCTGACTTAGGTGCTGATATAAATGAATCATGTTTCTCAGCAGTAGTTCCTGTTAAAGGCTGGAACCAATGTGTGTAATGAGTTGCACCTTTCTCGATAGCCCAGTCTTTCATAGCATTAGCGATAACATCAGCATCTGCTAAAGATAACTCCTGCACACCTTCCATTGTTAATTTAAGGTTTTTGTAAACGTTCTTTGGTAAACGTTCTTTCATAACTGTGTCATTAAACACATTCTCGCCGAAGATGTCAGCTACATTGAATCTTTCACTCATAACTTCCTCATCCTTCCTTTTCTTATCTTTTTATTAGTAAAACTAAAAAATGGCGTCCAAGTATATACTTATACAAATATATAAATGGAACGCCTTTGTTCTACCTTATTTAATTAGCGACAGCCTGCTGTCTTTAAATAAAATAACTCATATTGTATAAATTTGCAAGTGCTTTTTTGAAAATATTAAAAAAATTAAGCCTGCATGAAATATGAGTGTTAAAATGCTTATTCTGAAGCGGATACAGATGCTTCAGAAGATGTTCCATTATCTAACTTAGATTCTCCGACATATGTACCTGATACAATAACACGTTGTTTAGAATCATCTGTGCAGGTTGAAAATGTAACTACCTGTGTTGCGTTAGAAATATCGACTCCGGTATTGTACAGTGATTCAGCCTGAACATTCTTTGCGTATTCGCGAAGGCCGGACAGATTGCTGAAATTGAATGTAAATGTATCACTTATTGGATCAGTTATATATACTGTAAAAATCTTGTACTCACGGATTACATCCTCTGTATATATATAAAAAACATCATTACCTTCCGTCTGGTAGAAACCAGAATTCTTATATCTGGCAAGAGTACCAAACATAGCACCAGAACCCATGTTATGTCCATATATAATAACATGGCTGGCATTAAGACCCTCTTTAATTCGATAATCAACGAAAAGGCATCCGTTGCGGTTGTAAGTTTTATCAAATGTATGAGTAAGATAAAAGTCATTATCGGTTGTCTGGGCAATAGGAAGTCTTATATCTACCGATGGTACATAAAGAAAACCAAGACCATCAGGATTAATATCAAGCAGTGCCTGATGATTATAGACAAAAGGGATTGTTACATCCTGATTATCTTCGCCTATTGTAATATTAACAGGGGTATCATCAAGGACATTACCTTCAATATTATCATAAATATCATTACCCTTCTTGTATTCAAGAAGAATGGATACAAGCCTGACTGCTGCAAAAACAAAAACGCAGGCACATATAATTAAAATAATACGGCTTATTATGCTTGAGCGCTTTTTCTTTTTTTCTTTAACGTCAAAAGCGAAATCCGCTTCGTCTGGTTCTGTTTCAGGTGAAGCAGATGTTATAAAATCATCATCTTCATCTGTCTTTAAGTTACTCATAAAAATCTCCAATCATCAAGCTTTTCCTGCTGAACCAAAAAGATTAATCTTCTCGCGAACAGTTTCTTTAATTGCTTCGCAGCCTGGAGCCAGAAGCTTTCTAGGATCAAATCCCTTTCCTTCAAGGTCTTTGCCTGCTTCAATATACTTTCTTGTTGCATCAGCAAATGAAAGCTGGCACTCTGTGTTAACATTAATCTTAGAAACTCCAAGAGAGATTGCCTTCTGAATCATATCTGCAGGAATACCTGTACCACCATGAAGAACTAATGGCATATTACCAATCTTATCCTTAACAGCCGCAAGTGTTTCAAAGCTTAATCCTGGCCAGTTAGCAGGATACTTTCCGTGAATATTACCAATACCTGCAGCAAGCATGTCCACACCAAGGTCTGCAATAGATTTACATTCATTAGGATCTGCACATTCGCCCATTCCGATAACACCATCTTCCTCGCCACCTATTGAACCAACTTCTGCTTCAATAGAAAGACCAAGATTATGTGCTACATTAACAAGCTCGGTTGTCTTCTTAATGTTCTCATCAATTGGATAATGAGAACCGTCAAACATAATAGATGTGAAGCCTGCTTTGATACATTTGTAGCAGCCTTCGTAAGTTCCGTGGTCAAGATGAAGAGCAACAGGAACTGTGATTCCAAGGGACTTGTCCATAGCCTTAACCATGGCTGCAACTGTCTCGAAACCTGTCATATACTTACCGGCACCCTCAGATACACCAAGGATTACAGGAGCATTCATCTCCTGTGCAGTAAGGAGAATAGACTTAGTCCATTCAAGGTTATTGATGTTGAACTGACCGACAGCATATTTGCCGGCAAGAGCTTTGTCTAACATTTCTTTAGCTGAAACTAACATATTTCTTTACCTCCATTGCACGATTTCGTATGACAACATTATATCTCATATCATTAAAAATGAAAAGGAATATTTATATGATATTTATGTGTTAATACAAAGAAATATGATGTATAATCATGTATGTCCTAAGAAAATATCTAAAGAGAGGAGACCTGTATGGGTTATTTAACATTTTTTATCAACAGGATAGCACTTGAAGCTGATACCAGTGCCGCAATGGATTTCTATAATAGTGAAGAGCATGCCGGCACAAGCTATCTGCCATTTATTGGGTTCATGCTTTTTCTTACAGGAATTGTTGTAATTATTGTCGGACTTGCAACATATCTTACGGCAAAACATAATTTTAACATATTCTTTGATGCAAGAGATGTCAGAATGACATATGATGAACAGATTATGCCTGATGATGAAAAAGCCAGACTTAATAATGAAAAACTTGCTAAAGATAAGAAGAAGGGAAAGATAATAATTATAATAGGAATGGTTTTAGTTATAGCTTCATTCGTCGTATTATAATTATATGCAGGATAAAAAACACCGTCTGCCGGAGTAGCAGACGGTGAAAGAGGGAGGAGAGCTGTTTATTAACAACTCGATTTATAAAAAACATATAGTAGAAAATGTCTTGTTCTTATGATTAAATTATATTGAACAAAAGTGAAGAAACAATGTGCATAGTGTTAAATCTTATTGAATTAGATATGAATAATTTATGAACAAGTGTGGATTAAGGAGGGGAATATGCCAACAATTTACAAATGCCCTGGGTGTGGTGCTGCTATGGAGTTTGACAGTACAACACAGAAATTAGGCTGTCCGTCATGTGGAATGCAGATTGATGTGCGGGAATATGAAGAGAAATATTCACAGAACAGTACACAGGGAGAATATGACAAAGAGATGAAGATGTACCATTGTAATACATGTGGTGCAGAGCTTGTGGCTGATGAATATACATCGGCAACATTTTGTTCGTTCTGTGGTAATCCGACACTTGTGGAGGACAGACTTAAAGGTGAATTCAAGCCATCAACAATTATACCATTTAAGATTAACAAGGATAAAGCAGTAGAGATTTACAAAAACTGGTGTAAGAAAGGACCACTCACGCCATCTGCTCTATCAAGAAATTCAACAATTGAGAAAATAAGCGGACTGTATGTACCTTACTGGCTGTATGATTATTCGGCACAGACTGATATGCATGCTAATGCAGAAAGGGTCAGGACAACAAGAAAAGGAGATACAGAGTATATATACACAGATCATTTCCAGGTGTTCAGAAATATATCTGCAAAGTTTGAGAAGATTCCGGCAGATGCATCTGAGAAAATGCCTGATGATGCGATGGATAAGCTGGAGCCATTTAACTATAATGAATTAACTGCATTTTCAATGCCATATCTTTCAGGATATCTTTCAGAAAGATATAATTATACAGCAGACCAGATACAGGAGAGGGCTACGAGAAGAGCTGACAAATATATAACAGATATTGCAATGTCAACAATTACCGGTTATTCATCTGTTAATATAATCCACAATGACATAACAATGCGTCCGACAGGAAGCCAGTATGCATTATTTCCGGTATGGGTACTTAATTACAGGTTTAACAAGAAGAATTTCCAGTTCATGCTTAACGGACAGACAGGCAAGATAGTTGCTGACAGACCGATAAGCGGAAAGAAAGCATTTGGATTCGGAGCGGGAATATTCATTGTTACACTTATTATTACTATGTTTGGAGGGCTTTTGTTCATATGATGAAGATTAATAAGAAGATAAAGGCTTTCATGAGCATAATTATGGCATGTTTTATGTGTGTGGGAGTGTTGTTAAGTATTAAGACTGATGTGTATGCAGATTCATCAAAGGAATATGTATATGACAATGCAGGAATTCTTACTGCTGATGAGATAAGTAAGCTAAAGAGCCAGTGTAAGAAAGCATCTGAGGATTCAGAGTGTGATATAGTTATTATCACAACTAATATAGGACATGATGGCAGTACGATGGACAGCTATCTTAAGAAATTCCTTGATGATAACGGATATTCAAAGGATGCAGTAATATATGGCGTTGATATGCAGTCAAGAGCTGATAGAATGTATACACAGGGCAAGGCAGGAACTGATATTTCACAGGAGACAATTGATGATATAAGAGAAGCGTGTGAGGAGAAGCTTTCGGATAAGGATTATTACAAAGCATTTTCTAAGTATATCAAGAATATGAATATGTGTATGACTACAAGTATAGTCAAAAAACTTACATACAAAATGTGGATAAAGCTTCTTATTGCATCAGGAGTTGCAGTTGCTGTTGTTCTTACAATGATGCATAATGCCAAGGCAAGAATGACAGTTAGCAGTACAGAATATACGAAAGACCATAACTTTAAGGTTAATGACAGAAGAGACGTGTTCATTAATACAACAGTTGTTACAAGACATATTGAACACAACAATAGCAGCGGAAGCAGCGGCGGAGGCGGTGGAAACAGTGGCTCCGGCGGACATTTCTAGATAATAACCAGATAATAATAAAGGCGGGTACAGCAATTAACTGTATCCGCCTTTTTAATGTAAATGGATGAATTCTAATTATAACTTCTCTGGTTCTGGATATTCCTCGCCAAATGTCTCAACAGTAACAGTTTTCATAACCTGTGGCTTTCTAGGTCTGTCGCTGTAGTCTGTGTCTACGCCGGCAATCTTGTCAAGAATATCTTCACCCTCGATAAGCTTACCGAATGCAGCGTAATCTCCATCAAGATGAGGGGCGTTCTGGTGCATGATAAAGAACTGTGAACCTGCAGAATCAGGTCTCATAGAACGTGCCATTGAAAGAACACCTCTTGTATGCTTTAAGTCGTTCTTGAATCCGTTAGATGCGAATTCACCCTTGATAGAGTAGCCAGGACCACCCATACCAGTTCCTTCAGGGTCACCACCCTGAATCATAAAACCTGCGATTACTCTGTGGAATATAAGTCCGTCATAGAATCCCTTCTGAACAAGATTAACGAAATTATTAACTGATGTAGGTGCGATTTCCGGATAAAGCTCAGCTTTCATCACATCGCCGTTTTCCATTGTAAATGTAACTATTGGATTAGCCATATTATTCCTCCTGAAATTCATTAAATTGCCCGCTTGTCTGCATAAGCAAAATGTGATGTAATTAATTCTAAATACTACAGTATAAAAAGTCAAATTAAAACTTTAGAAACAATTATAAAGAGGAATATATGAGAAAATGTATTGATATGGGCGAGGGCAGAGAAATAATAATTAATGACAAAGATATGTTAAAACCGGATGGAATACTGGAGATTCCGGACATAGGGCTTGGGGAAGCGTATCGGGGAAAAGCTTCATATGTTGTATATGATGAGGAAGATATTGATGACGACCTGTTAGAACTTGTATGTGCCAGAAAATACAATGAGCCGCTTGTGATTTCAGAGACGGGGAAGTTTATTATACGGGAGATGACAGTTGGGGATTTACCACATTTATACGAATTATATCAGACACTTTCAGACTGCCCGTATGTTGAACTGTTATATGAATATGAGGATGAGAAAGCATATACAATAAAATACATTGAGAATATGTATGGCTTCTTCGGGTACGGTCTGTGGCTTGTGTTTGATAAGAAAACAGGTGAACTTGTGGCAAGAGCAGGCATTGAAAACCGCAGTATAGACGGACAGAATTGTCAGGAGCTCGGGTACCTTGTGAAAAAAAGCTGGCAGGGAAAGCATGTGGCATGGGAAGTTATGAACCATATAGTGGATATTGCTAAGGACAGATTCGGCTTAGAAGAATTGTATATATGCACAGAGAAAACAAATAACCCGTCCATACAGCTTGCATTGAAACTGGGTTTCACATTGTATGCAGGCGATACAGACGGGATGAATATATATAGAAAAAAGCTGTAATTATATCAGGCTGACTTCATATTAAATACATATCTTATAAAATCAGCAGCATTGGTCTGATACTTTGATGATGACACAACACCGTAGCAAGGGTCTTTCATATTCAGGTCGCTGTCTTTAATTACAGGAGCTTCTGAGATATCTACAGCAATAGGATATGTCTCTCCGGCAGTGTTAGTGAAATACACAATATAATCATCTAACTGCTCTAATTCATCATCAGAGAATATGTCACGTAAATCACAGAAGAATATATCCTTGTCAGTACAGAAGTAATCAATATACTCACGTTCAGAAAGATATCCGTCCAGAGAGCCGGTTGAAGCATATGTATACAGCTTGTTGGCAGAAACAAAAGCTTCTTCATCCATTGCAACTTCTTTCAGTGAAAATGTATATGAGAAATCAACCTGTTCTTTCTTGCCGTCAATTCCAAGATAGTCTGTAAGCCCGGTTGTGAGAATATCAGTATCATTTTCATAACCTGTCATCTTGCCATCAAGTACAGCAACAAAACATACAGTATCATAATTATTCTTAACTATGGATGAAACAAGAGAAACTGCGAATATAACTGCAAGGATAACTCCAACTATCGGAATCCAGTAATAGCTCCATATGTATTTGATTTTATCTGAAAAAGACAAATCTTTAAGCTTTTTACGCTGTTCTTTAATTTCGTCGTGAATGTTGTTTCCTTTAGCCATAAACACTCCTTAATAATCGTTATTGTTTAACAGTTTATCACAAAAGCTGTGGCAAAAAAACAGCTTTTATAAACATTTAAGAAATATATACGAAAAATTCTTTGATTTTTATGGCAGGTCTTGTATAATCATAGTGTTTAAGCAAAGGGGTATATAATTATGAATGGATTTGGATTAGATGGAAAACTTTTTAGAGGACTCACCAAGGCAGGTGACTTTATAATACTGGCAGTTATTACAGTTGTATTCTGTCTGCCGGTTGTAACAATAGGAGCATCGCTTACAGCAGCATTTTATTCAGGAATAAAATTAGTACGAGACGAGGAAAGTTATGTATACAAAGATTTCTGGAAGTCGTTCAAGATGAACTTCGTACAGGGACTTCTGTTAGAGATTGTACATGGAGTTATCGGCTTTCTTCTTTTTATTGATTTAAGAGCAAGCGTACAGTGGGGACTTGTTCAGGGCTCACAGATAGGAACTTTGTTTATATTTGTTGTAATAGGAGTTATGGCAATATGGGTTGGAATAATGCTTTACTCATTTGCAATGCTTTCAAGATATGACAATAAGCTTATAGGTACACTTAAGAATTCACTTATTATATGTATGCATCATCTTCCACAGACAATAATTATGCTTATAGCAACTGTTGGACTGATATATTTCTCATGCATATATTTCACTGCATTTATAGTAACAATACCATTGATACTGTATGTTGATTCATATATTTTCTCAAGTATATTCAAGAAGCTGGAAAAAGACATGGTTAAGAAAGATGAACCCGAGGTTATTGAGAATGAGGAATCAGAAGATTTAATCGAAGATACAACAGATAATAAAGAAGAATAAATCCTAAAAAAGGGGCGGGGTCACAGGCTGGGTAGTTTCCTATGACCCCATTTTATATATCTGTACGGTTATGGGATACAGATAGCGAAAGTTATGTACAAAAAAAAGAGATAACGGTCAGATAGTAATTCTGACTGTTATCCCCGTTGATAACCAATAATTAATATGAAATTATAAAGCGTCTGTCCCACGCTCTCCTGTACGGATTCTGATAGCATCATATACGTCATAAACAAATATCTTGCCATCACCATATTCTCCGGTATTAATCTGCTCAATTATCTGATCAATAATTGTCTCGTAAGTCTCATCTGATACAATTGATTCAACCTTAACCTTTGGAAGAAGATTACCACCGAAATCAACACCATTGTAAACCTGCTTATGCCCACGCTGGCTTCCATATCCCATGATATTAGAAATCATAAGTCCATGTGCACCATTGCTATTAAGGATGGTCTTAAGATCATCAAGTCTTTCAGGTCTGATAATAATCTCTAACTTTTTCATAATTAATATCCTTTCGTGCTGACGACATCATTAAAACACTGAAACTGGCAAAAGTCAACTCAATTACTGTATAAACGAATAATGTAAATAACCAAATTGCATTTGTTAAAAAATATAAAGCAATCAGTCTTCGTAAAGCTGTCTGCTGGTTGAAAATACTAAGAAACAATAATATATGGTAATCACGGCAATCAGTGCTTCAACAAGTATAGACCACATTGTTATTGAAGACTTGAATGCAAAATAGTGGATAAATATTCCGGCAGACATAAGAAGCCATGTTAGCTGATAATTTCTTGTAACAGCAGTTTTTTCCTGTATCCTTGCTTCCATGACAAGGGCTTCTGTATAATAATAGGTAAAATATATAGCAAATACGACACTGATACCTATTGCTATAGAATACATAGTCTCTGGCACAGGCCAGTCTCTTGCAATAAGATATTGTGAGAGTATTGCACCGGCAAGTCCGGCAAGAGAAAGAAACATTCCTTTCTTAAAGCGGGAATTAAGTTCTTTCATATTATTGATACCGAGGAATATAAGGATGTATCCGACGATATCATTGCTTATATCAATGTTCACTGTGCCAAAGGAAACCCAGAATCTTGTGCAGATAAGGAAGATTCCTATAATTACGAATATTGAATTCTTTTTGTTCATATTATTAATGTACTCCTTATAAAAATGTATCTTTATATTAAGTTAATCTTGCGGTAAGGTCAACGTAAAAAGCAAGTGTTTATAAAAATTTTATAGCAGTGTTTATAAATAAATGTAAATTTATGTAGAAACTTGTTGAATAAGATGGTAAATTATCAGATAAACATGCCGATAAATATAAAACAAGGATGTAATCTATGCAGAAAGGAGTCAGCTATGGGAGTAGGAAGAATTAATATTCATTCATTTTATGATAACTATACAATAGGCAGTAAACATAACAATAATCTGCAGAATACAGAAGATGTTCAGATAGAACAGACAGGAGCTGGCTCACAGGAGGCTGGCAGTCAGAATCAGACTGACAAGGAAATTAACAAAGCACCTGTACATTCTGATCCTAAAGAATTTGCATTTGATTTTGAGAACAGAAACAGATTCAATCTTGTTGCTGCAACAAGCAGTATGGAAGATGTTGACATTAAGAAAGCTGTATCTGATATGGAGAAGGATCAGGTACTTGACCAATACAAGTTCTTTATAGGAACTGCACAAAAGATGCAGAAGATGCCTAATCTTGGTACTGATGCAGATGGTACAGTAACCCTTAAGATGACGGAGTAGACAGGGATTATAACACTTTTGAAAAATTTTTAAAAAAGTGCTTGCATTCCTGAAAACATTCATGTATAATACAGCATGTCGTCACGATATTGGGCTTTCGCCAAGTGGTAAGGCACTGGATTCTGATTCCAGCACTTCGGGGGTTCGAATCCCTCAAGCCCAGCTAGAAACCTCTCGTAGTCATACGAGAGGTTTTTTTGTGCGAGTAGCGATGAGAATAGACGTAGAAAGGCAACAGCCATACTTGCACTGAAATATTATGAAAGGGCTGGTGAAGCTGCCAGCATAGGTGTTGTTATGATAGAGTTAGGAAAAACACAGTGTCTTAACATTGTAAAGGTAACAGATTTCGGAGTATATCTTGGAACAGAAGAAGATAAAGTCCTTCTTCCTAAAAAACAGGTTCCAGATGATGTTGAAGTGGGAGATGCTCTCACAGTATTTGTTTACAGGGATTCAAGTGACAGACTTATTGCAACTACTAATAAGCCAGAGATTCAGCTTGGAGAACTTAAGAGACTTAAAGTATCACAGGTTACGGGTATCGGCGCATTTCTTGACTGGGGACTTGAAAAGGACCTGCTCATGCCATACAAGGAACAGACAACACATGTATCAGAAGGTTCAGAGTACCTTGTTGCTCTCTATATAGATAAGAGCGGAAGACTTGCAGCCACTATGAGAATTAACAAATATCTTGAAAAGTCAGAGACACTTGTAAAAGACAGTGCAGTTACAGGTACTATAATAGGAATAACCCCTGATTACAGGGCATATGTTGCTGTTGAAGATAAGTATGACGCATTTATACCTATGTCAGAAGTGTTTGAGCCACTTAGTGTAGGTGAGGTTATTCATGGACGTGTTTCAAGAGTAAGAGAAGATGGAAAACTTGTTATAAGCCTTAAGCAGAAGGCTTATATCCAGATGGACGAGGATTCAGTCCAGATATATGATGCTATAGTAAAGAAGGGTGGAAGCCTTGGATTTACTGACAAAGCAGATCCTGAGATTATTAAGAAACATTTTAATATGAGTAAAAATGCTTTCAAGAGAGCTGTAGGAAGACTGCTTAAAGAAGGCAAAATTGAGATAACACAGAATTCAATAGTTCTTAAGAAATAGCTTCTTGAATGAATATGATGATTGCGGTACAATATGTTTAATGCGTTTGAAACGTAAAATATGTTGAAATAAGGAGATTATTATGCAGAAAGTAATCAGTACAGACAAGGCACCAAGTGCAATCGGACCATATTCACAGGCTATTGAGATTAACAATATGGTATATACATCAGGAGTTATCCCTGTAATACCAGCTACAGGCGAGATAGCAGAAGGCGGAGTTGAGGCTCAGGCTGAGCAGGCATTTCAGAATCTCTGCAATCTTGTTGAGGCTTCAGGCTCTAAGGTAGAGAACATTGTTAAGACAACAGTATTTATTAAAGAAATGAATGATTTCGGTAAGATTAATGAAATCTACAAGAAATATTTTAAGGAGCCATTTCCAGCACGTTCATGCGTAGAAGTTGCAAGACTTCCTAAGGATGTTCTTCTTGAAGTGGAAGCAATTGCATGGAAGTAAGAAAAGTTAATGGCTTTTTTATTATATTTGTAATAGGTTATATCGGATTATCTGTTGTGTGTGCATCGATTATGGCTTATGCACAGAATTCAGGTATAGCTGTGCCTGACTGGATTCAGTATGTTATGTCAGAAGGGATAATTCTTCTTATTGCAATTATATATATGATTGTTCAGAGGATTGATCCTATCAGGGAGATTCCATACAAAAGAATAGGCATAGTTGATGTAATTCTTTCACTTGTTGCAGGATACTGCCTTATTCCGGCAGTATTATTAATAAGTAATCTTAGCATGTTGTTTTCAACTAATTATCTTGAGGAGGGAACAACAACACTGCTTACATATCCATTTGCGATGCAGGTTATATTGCTGGCAGTTATTCCGCCGCTTGTAGAAGAGCTTATATTCCGTGGGATATTCTTTGGCTCTTACAGGAAAGCCGGAATGACAGGTGCTGCACTAATGAGCGGATTATTATTTGGTTGCTTTCATCTTAATATTAATCAGGCGTTGTATGCATTTGTTATGGGAATTGTGTTTGCATATATGGTTGAGGCTACAGGTTCTTTGTGGTCGTCAGTTATTGCACATTTTGCGGTAAATACATATTCAATAGGAATTGTACAGATTCTTAAGATGGCGGGAATGTATGCGCAGGATGGCAGTGTATCTGAAACATTTGAAAATGCAGAGAGTGTGGCAGGTCAGAGCACATCAATTACGGTTGTGCAGATTGCGATGATTGCTGTTATAGCAGCAGTATTCATGATGCTTGCTGTATTATGTATAAGAACAATGGCAAAACGTCATGGAAATCTTGAAAAAATGAAGATTCAGAATGTTAAGTTATCACATATAAAGAATTATTTTACAGCTCCGGTTATTGTTGGCATTGTTGTGTGCGTAATGTATATGATAATGCTTGAATTTTCAGGAACTCTTTAGAAAAATATAAAGCCCATGTACATAGAAAACTGTGTACATGGGCTTTGTATTTCTAAAGACATGTATAGGGAAAACTGAATCAGATTCTTAAGTCAATATTCTGACCAAGTTCTGGTGTAACGGATGCTTCCATCATCTTAGTGATATCGGCACCAGCCGTTTCAACTGTATCAAGATTCTTCTTTAGCATTGCAATCTGGATATCATTAGTTATGCCAGATGTACTTATGTTAGTAGATAAACCAGCTATAGTCATAATCATTCCTCCAATCGTGTACATATATAACAGATGTGCATGAATAATATTATAATAAAGTAAATACCTTTTTGTTCTTTTTTATTATATATTTAAAAAGTTTTTATTTCAAGATACAATTAAAAACATAAACAGCATTAGTGATGTTTGCAGATAAACAGGCGGTAAATTTGTACAATTTATACATAAGAGGACTAACTATGGTAAATTTGCAAAAAAAACAAGGAAAAGATTTGTAAAAATGTAATGTGGTAAAAAAGTCCTGTTTAGTGTATTATAATCACATCAAAAGCGCAAAGGCGCATTTATATTAGGAGGATATTTAATAATGGCAAGTTTATCGCTTAAGAATGTTTGTAAAGTATATCCTAACGGTTTCGTAGCTGTTAAGGATTTTAATCTTGAAATTGCTGATCAGGAGTTCATCATCTTCGTAGGACCTTCAGGATGTGGTAAGTCTACTACACTTCGTATGATCGCAGGTCTTGAGGAAATCAGCTCAGGTGAGTTATGGATCGGTGATAAGATGGTTAACGATGTAGAGCCTAAGGACAGAGATATCGCTATGGTATTCCAGAACTATGCTCTTTATCCACATATGTCAGTATATGATAACATGGCTTTCGGTCTTAAGTTAAGAAAAGTTCCTAAGGCAGAGATCGACAAGGCTGTACATGAAGCTGCTAAGATTCTTGATATCGAGCACCTTCTTGATCGTAAGCCAAAGGCTCTTTCAGGTGGTCAGAGACAGAGAGTTGCTATGGGACGTGCTATCGTTCGTAGCCCTAAGGTATTCCTTATGGATGAGCCTCTTTCAAACCTTGATGCTAAGTTAAGAGTACAGATGCGTGTTGAGATTTCTAAGCTTCACCAGAGATTACAGACAACTATCATCTATGTAACACATGACCAGACAGAGGCTATGACACTTGGTACAAGAATCGTAGTTCTTAAGGATGGTATTATTCAGCAGGTAGATACACCTCAGAACCTTTACAACACACCTAACAATATCTTCGTTGCTGGATTCATCGGATCACCTCAGATGAACCTTATCGATGCAGAAGTTAAGGCTAATGGTTCACAGGTTGACCTTGTACTTTCTGATACAGTTACAATTACTCTTCCAGCTGAGAAGAGCAAGAAGCTTATTGATGGCAACTATGTAGGAAAGACAGTTGTAGTTGGTATCCGTCCAGAAGATGTTAAGGATGATGCAGAATTCATCGCTAAGAATGCAGATTCTAAGTTTACAGCTACAGTTAAGGTATACGAATTACTTGGTGCAGAAGTTAACCTTCACTATGAAATCGGTGATGTAACATGCACAGCTAAGGTAAATCCTCGTACAACAGCAAGACCTGGTGATGAAGTAACATTTGCTATGGATGTTGAAAGACTTCATGTATTCGATAAGGAAACAGAAATCGTTATCACACACTAATTATTAAATGAATCTTAATTGTGAAGGGGAAATGCAATAAATTTGCATTTCCCCTTTTTTTTTTTGCCGTTTTGCTTTACAATAAGATAGAATATGTACGAATAAAAGGTAAGTGGTAGACAGAAAGGGATAATAATGATATCTAATAGAATTTTACAGACAACTGTAGAGGGACTTAAGGCTATTTCACGAGTGGATTTGTGCATTGTGGATGCAGATAAGAATGTTGCAGCCAAGACTTTTGATAATGTTTCAGAATGCCTTGCGGATGCGATTAGTTTTATTGATTCGCCAGCAGAGAGTCAGGCAGTTAATGGTTTTCAGTTTTTTAAGGTTGAAGATGAAGGCAACCTTGAATATATAATCATGGCAAGAGGAACAAGTGATGATGTATATATGGTTGGAAAGCTTACTGCATTTCAGATACAGAATTTACTTGTGGCATATAAGGAAAGATTTGATAAGGATAACTTTATCAAGAATCTTCTTCTTGATAATCTTCTTCGAGTTGATATGTATACAAGAGCAGAGAAACTTCATATTGAAACTGATGTTAAGAGAGTTGTATATATTATTGAGACTAAGCACGAAAAGGATACTAATGCTTTAGAGACAGTAAGAACTCTTTTTGCTAATAAAACAAGAGATTTCATTACAGCAGTTGACGAGAAGAGTATAATTCTTGTTAAGGAAGTTAAGGGTAATGAATCATATGAAGAACTTGACAAGACAGCTGATGTTATAATTGATATGTTAAGCACTGAGGCGATGAGTGCGGCACATGTTGCTTATGGTACAATTGTTAATGATATAAGAGAGGTTTCAAGATCTTACAAGGAAGCTAAGATGGCACTTGATGTTGGAAAAATTTTCTACAGCAACAAGAATGTTGTTGCTTACAACAGATTAGGAATAGGCCGTCTTATATATCAGCTTCCTATACCATTATGTCAGATGTTCATTAAGGAGATATTTGAAGGAAAGGCTCCTGATGATTTTGATGATGAGACTCTGTCAACAATTAACAAGTTCTTTGAGAACAGCCTTAATGTTTCAGAGACATCAAGACAGCTTTACATTCACAGAAATACACTTGTTTACAGACTCGATAAGATACAGAAGATAACCGGACTTGACCTCAGGGTGTTTGATGATGCAATAACATTTAAGATTGCTCTTATGGTAGTTAAGTACATGAAGTATATGGAAAGTAAAGATACATTTTAGTGATTTTTGGAGGAAATGATACATGATAATCATGGAAGATGTTACGAAGACATATTCCACTGGCGTTGCTGCGCTTAATGGAATTAATCTTCACATCCAGAAAGGTGAATTCGTATTTATAGTAGGTAAGAGTGGTTCGGGTAAGTCAACTCTTATCAAACTATTACTTAAGGAATTAGATCCTACATCAGGTAAGATATATGTTAATAAGAAATATCTCAATAAGATAACAAGAAAGAAGCTTCCGTATCTTAGAAGAGATATTGGTGTAGTATTCCAGGATTTCCGTCTGTTACCAGACAGAAATGTATATGAGAATATCGCATTTGCACAGAAGGTAGTAGAAGCTCCTAACAGAAAGATTAAGTCAAGAGTACTTGCGATGCTTTCCATGGTAGGACTTCTTGACAAATATAAGGCTTTTCCTAATGAGTTATCAGGTGGTGAGCAGCAGAGAATCGCAATTGCAAGAGCGCTGGTTAACAAGCCGGCTATATTGTTGTGCGACGAGCCAACAGGTAACCTTGATCCTGCCAATTCTAATGAAATCATGAAGATTCTTAATCAGGTTAATAAGCAGGGAACAACAGTACTTGTAGTTACCCATAATATGGAGATAGTTCAGCAGATGAAGAAGAGAACTATTACTATGAGTGAAGGAAAGATTATCAGCGATCAGGAAAAGGGTGGTTATTTCTATGAAGATTAGGTCATTAGCATATCATATTAAAGATGGATTTAAGAACATCCATCGTAATAAGATGTTCTCACTGGCATCAATAGCAACAATTACAGCATGTATATTCCTTTTTGGAGTATTCTATTCTATAGTGGTTAATTTTCAGTATATGATTAAGAAGGCTGAGACAGAGGTCTGTGTAACAGTTTTCTTTGACGAAAATCTCAGTGAGACAGATATTAAGAAGCTTGGAGATGATATAAGCAAAAGAGAAGAAGTATCAAGAGTTGAGTATGTATCTGCAGAACAGGCATGGGAAAATTTTAAGGGGGATTATTTCAAGGATTATCCAGAGCTTGCATATGGATTTCAGGATGATAACCCTTTAGCAAATTCAGCTTCTTATGAAGTGTATCTTAAGGATGCAAGTAATCAGGGTACACTGGTTAAGTACCTTGAGAATAAGGATGGAATAAGACAGGTTAACCGTTCAGAGGTTACAGCAAGCGGACTTGCCAGTGCAGCAAGACTTGTAAGTTATGTTGCAGTTGCAGTAATTGTTGTTCTTCTTGCGGTATCAATATTCCTTATTACTAATACAATTGTCATTGGTATTACAGTACGAAAAGACGAGATATCAATCATGAAATATATAGGAGCTACGGATGCATTTGTTAATGCACCATTCTTCGTAGAAGGTATCGTTATAGGACTTATAGGTGCTATTATTCCGGTAGCAATATTGAGGTATATTTATGGTGGAGTTGTTAATTTTGTTCTTGGAAAATTCTCTGTTTTACAGAATATATTAGCATTTATGCCAGCATCAGAAGTATTTGAGGTACTTATTCCGGTAGCAGTTATTCTTGGAATTGGTATTGGTCTTATAGGAAGTTTCTTCGCTGTAAGAAAGCATGCCGATGTATAGTTTCGGATAGTTTTTGGGGGCTTTTGCAAACGGATGCAGAAGTCCCTGTTTGTTTTTAGAAAACATTTTAATTATGGTAAAGGAGTGGCTGTATGGAGAAAGCACTGTTTCGGAACAATTTAATAAAGAAAATAACAGCGGCACTCATGATTGTAATGCTGCTTATACCGTATTGTTTTGCACAGGTTACATTTGGAGATAATAAATCGGATCTGAAGAATGCCCAGAACCAGCAGAATGATATACAGAATAAAAAGAAAGAAACAGAAGACAAGATTGCACAGCTTAAGGCACAGAGTTCAGATCTTACATCTCTTATTCAGGGACTTGATGCACAGATGGGAGAATTGTCAGCGTCATTAGATGACATTAATACCCAGATTGCAGAGCTTGAAGCTGAGATTGAGGAGACACAGGCAAAGCTTGAGCAGGCTGAGGCTGATAAGGAAAGCCAGTATGAGGCTATGAAGCTGCGAATCCAGTTTATGTATGAGCATAATGATTATACATATGTTGAGGTGCTTTTATCATCACAGAGTATGGCGGATATGCTTAATAAATTTGAGTATATTAATAAGATATCAGAGTATGACAGACAGATGCTTGAGGAATATCAGTCAACGATTAATCTGATATCATCTTCTAAAGTAAAGCTTGAAGAAGATAAAGAGACTCTGACTGCCAGTCAGGAGGCACTTCAGGCACAGGTTGATGCACTGGAGGTTGTTCAGAATGAGAAGACTGCCCAGCTGAATGCTTTGAGTAAGAATACAGCTGATCAGGTAGCTTATAAGAAACAGCTCGAAGCTGATGAGAAGAAGCTGGATGCAGAGATTGCTTCTATAACAGCCAAGATTAAGGCTGAGGAGGCAAGCGGAGTTACTCCGTCTAACAGATATGATGGCGGAACTTTCAAATGGCCAACAACAAGTACAAGAATAACTTCTCCATATGGAGATACATCTGACAGAACTTCACCACATAAAGGTGTGGATATTGGAGCAGTCAGAGCAGGCGTTTCAGGTGATCCTGTATATGCGGCTTATGACGGTAAAGTTGTTATTGCACACAGACAGAGCGAGAAATACTCAACAGCGGGTAATTATGTGATGATTTATCATGGTAATGGACTGTATACGAGATACCTGCATCTTGATAGTTTAAATGTATCATTAGGAGCCCAGGTTACTAAGGGACAGAAGATTGGTGTTATGGGTAATACGGGTAATTCATTTGGCGCACATCTGCATTTTGATGTAAGGCTAAATGATTCATATGTTAATCCTATGCCATATTTTAAATAAATAATTCAACTTAACAGGAGGACTCAATGGAATATGATAATAACAGACCTTTTTCTTCGGAAGGGGCCGCACAGGAACGAAAGAGAAAACATGCTTTAGGCAAAGGCGTTATTATTGGTGTTGTGGCAACACTACTGGTTGTGATACTGGCGTTGTCATGCGTATTCATGGGACTTATAAGAAGTGGTAATATCCATATTGGAATTGATGGACGCATATATGTCCAGGATGTTGGAACAAGTGATAATGAAGGAATCGGAACTAAGGTTGAAGGTAAGTTGAATGCTCTGGATTCACTGCTTGGAGATGGATTCTATTTTGACAATGTAGATGATGAAAAGGCTGCAGATAACATTTTTAAGGCATATCTGGCTGCATATGGTGATAAATATACTGTTTATTATACGCCTGAAGAATATAAGTCAATGATGGAGTCAACATCAGGTTCTTTCTATGGAATTGGTGCTGTATGCCAGAAGACTGACGACGGTTCAATACTTATATCAGAGGCATATGAGGATGCACCGGCATATAAGGCTGGTATCAGAAATGGAGATAAGGTAACAGAGGTTAATGGTGAGGATATTACAGGAATGGACCTTTCTGTAGCAGTTGCCCTTATTAAGGGCGAGAAGGGTACAGATGTTAACCTTACTGTTATGAGAAATGGCGAGAAGCTGAGTTTCACAGTTACAAGAGACAAGATTGATATTAAGACTGTTTCATCAGAGGTGCTTGAGAATAATATAGGTTATATTTATATTTCACAGTTTGATGATGTTACAACAGAGCAGTTTAAATCGGCTGTTGATGACCTTCAGAAGCAGGGAATTACAGGACTTGTAATTGATATAAGAAATAATCCTGGCGGAGTTCTTAAGACTGTGGCTGATATGCTAGATTATATTCTTCCGAACGGACTTATCGTGTATACAGAGACTAAGTCTGGTAAGAGACAGGAATATTCAGGTTCTGATAATCATGAGCTTAATATTCCGATGGCAGTTTTGGTAAATGGCAATAGTGCAAGTGCATCTGAGATATTTGCCGGTGCAATGCAGGATTATGATAAGGCACAGATAATAGGAACACAGACGTTTGGTAAGGGTATTGTACAGACAATCCGTCCGTTTACTGATGGAAGTGCAGTTAAGTATACAATTGCCAAATATTTTACTCCTAAGGGACAGGATATTCACGGCAAGGGAGTGACACCAGACAGTATTGTGGAGCTTCCGGATGATGCGACTGAAGATGTGCAGTTGAAGGCAGCCGTAGAGTATCTCAATGGCAAAATGAGTGTCAGAGCGGCAGAATAAAGATTATAGAAGTATGGAATAAAGTACAGGACAAATCGAATGTTTGTTCTGTACTTTTTGGCTGTTATATTGTATAATGAGGGAAATGCATTTTCTTTCAGAAAACAAGGAGGGCAAAATCCCTCTCCTCACCAAGGGGTTCGGATTTTGCTTCGCAAAATAGGGAGGGCTTTATGGACAGATTTGTATTACATTCGGATTTTAAGCCGATGGGCGACCAGCCGCAGGCTATTGAAGCACTTACAAAGGGCTTTGAGGAAGGCAATCAGTTTGAGACTCTAGTTGGTGTAACTGGTTCTGGTAAAACATTTACAATGGCGAACATTATACAGAATGTTCAGAAACCTACACTTATTATAAGTCACAATAAGACACTGGCGGCACAGTTGTATGGGGAGATGAAAGAGTTCTTTCCAGAGAATGCGGTTGAGTACTTTGTATCCTATTATGATTATTATCAGCCGGAGGCTTATGTACCTCAGAGTGACACTTATATTGCGAAGGATTCATCTATTAATGATGAGATTGATAAATTAAGACATTCGGCAACAGCAGCACTTTCTGAAAGAAATGATGTTATTATCGTTGCTTCGGTTTCATGTATATATGGATTAGGTGCGCCGATTGATTATAAGAACATGGTTATTTCGCTTCGTCCGGGAATGGAGAAGGACAGGGATGATTGCATAAGAAAGCTTATTGATATCCAGTATGTAAGGAACGACCAGGATTTTAAGCGAGGAACCTTCAGGGTAAGAGGCGATGTTGTTGAAGTGTATCCTTCATCATCATCAGGTGATGCCATAAGAGTTGAATTCTTTGGTGATGAAGTGGACAGAATAAGTGAGATAGATTCCCTAACAGGCGAAGTTAAAGGCGTTCTTGAACATATTGCGATATTCCCTAACTCACATTATGTTGTTGAGAAGGAGAAGATGGACGCTGCGATTGAGAATATTAAGGCAGAGCTTGCCGAGAGAGTGAAGTATTTCAAGAGTGAGGATAAGCTTCTAGAGGCACAGAGAATTGAAGAGAGAACGAATTTTGATATAGAGATGATGCAGGAGACAGGCTTTTGTTCAGGAATAGAGAATTATTCAAGACATCTGGCAGGACTTCCGGCAGGGTGTCCTCCGTATACGCTGATGGATTATTTTCCAGATGATTTTCTTATTATTGTGGATGAGTCGCATATTACTATTCCGCAGATTCGCGGCATGTATGCCGGAGACCAGTCAAGAAAGACTACGCTTGTAGATTATGGCTTCAGACTGCCATCTGCGAAGGACAACAGACCGCTTAATTTCAGCGAGTTTGAAAGCAAGATTTCACAGATGCTTTTCGTATCAGCAACACCAAGCACATACGAGGCAGAGCATGAGCTTATGAGAACTGAGCAGGTTATCAGACCTACCGGACTTCTTGACCCGGAGATAACTGTTAAGCCGATTGAAGGACAGATTGATGACCTTATATCTGAGATTAACAAGGAAACTGCCAAGAAGAACAAGGTGCTTGTTACTACACTTACCAAGAGAATGGCGGAGGACCTTACTGATTATCTTAAAGAGGCAGGAATCCGGGTTAAATATCTTCATGCAGATATTGATACGCTTGAGCGTCAGAAGATTATAAGAGATATGCGTCTTGATGGTTTTGATGTTCTTGTTGGAATCAACCTGCTGCGAGAAGGTCTGGATATTCCTGAAATCAGCCTTGTTGCAATACTTGATGCTGATAAGGAAGGCTTCTTAAGAACAGAGACATCGCTTATACAGACGATTGGCCGGGCTGCGAGAAATGCAGAGGGACATGTTATCATGTATGCAGACAAGATTACTGAATCTATGGAAAAGGCTATTTCAGAGACTGAACGAAGAAGAAAGATTCAGCAGGATTATAATGATGAGCATGGAATTACTCCACAGACAATCAAGAAGGCAGTAAGAGATCTTATAAGCATAAGCAAGGCAGCGGAGCCGGGTGACGCTTCAGGAAAGCTTAAGGTTGATTATGAATCTATGAGCATCAAAGAGCTTGAGAAGGTTAAGACGCAGGTTGAGAAGAACATGCGTAAGGCAGCAGCAGAGCTTAACTTTGAGGAGGCTGCACAGCTTCGTGATAAGATGATTGAGATTAATAAATATATATATGAAGGAAAGAAACATGGCTGATAGTAAGTTAAAGAAAGAGATTGAAAGAGGCAGTTATAAGAACTGTATAAGGATAAAGGGTGCCAGAGAGCATAATCTTAAGGGAATAGACGTTGATATTCCAAGAGACAAGCTTGTTGTGCTTACCGGACTTTCAGGTTCGGGAAAGTCGAGTCTGGCATTTGATACAATATATGCAGAAGGTCAAAGAAGGTATATGGAATCACTGTCTTCATATGCAAGACAGTTCCTGGGACAGATGGAAAAGCCTGATGTTGACAGTATTGAAGGACTTTCACCGGCTATTTCTATAGACCAGAAGTCAACTAACAGGAATCCACGTTCTACAGTAGGAACTGTTACAGAGATATATGATTATTTCCGACTTCTCTATGCAAGAATTGGTATTCCTCACTGCCCAAAATGCGGACGGGAAATCAACAAACAGACAGTTGACCAGATGGTTGATGTTATTATGGCGCTTCCTGAGAGAACTAAGATTCAGATTCTTGCACCTGTTGTCCGTGGACGAAAGGGTGAGCATGTAAAGCTGTTTGAGCAGGCAAAGAAGAGCGGATTTGTGCGTGTTATTGCTGATGGAAGCATGTATGAGCTGACAGATGAGATTAAGCTTGATAAGAATAAGAAGCATAATATTGAGATTGTTGTAGACAGGCTTTCTGTAAGAGACGGAATCCAGAAACGACTTACAGATTCTATTGAGACAGCTCTTAAGCTTGCCGAAGGTCTTATGACAGTAGATGTTATTGATGGCGAGACGCTTAATTTCAGCCAGAGCTTTTCATGTCCAGACTGCGGCATAAGTATTGATGAGGTTGAGCCAAGAAGCTTTTCGTTCAACAATCCATTTGGCGCATGCCCGGACTGTTTCGGACTTGGTTATACAATGAAGTTTGATGCAGAGCTGCTTATACCGGATGAGAGTCTCAGCATTGATGAAGGTGCTATTGTCGGAATGGGCTGGCAGTCATCTAAGGATGAGGGCAGCTTTAGCAGGGCGGTTCTTGATGCACTTGCAGAGGAATATGGATTTTCATTAAAGACACCATTCAAGGATTATCCTGATGATATTAAGGATATTATTATCAATGGTACTAAGGGACATTCTGTAAAGGTTAAATATAAAGGCCAGCGCGGAGAGGGTGTATATGATGTCGCATTTGAAGGTCTTATTAAGAATATGGAGAGAAGATACAGAGAGACATATTCTGATAATACCAAGCAGCAGTATGAGGAATTTATGAGAATAAGACCTTGTTCTGCCTGTCACGGACAAAGACTTAAGCCGTCTTCACTTGCTGTTACTATTGCAGATAAGAACATATATGAGATTACTAACATGTCTATTATAAAGCTTCAGGAATTCCTTGAGAATATGAAGCTTTCAGAGAGACAGCTGTTTATTGGTGCAGAGATTCTTAAGGAAATCAAGGCGAGAATTAAGTTCCTTGTAGATGTAGGGCTTGATTATCTGGCACTTTCGCGTGCCACAGGAACTCTGTCAGGCGGTGAAGCGCAGAGAATCAGGCTTGCTACACAGATTGGTTCAGGTCTTGTAGGAGTTGCTTATATTCTTGATGAGCCAAGTATCGGACTTCACCAGAGGGATAATGACAAGCTGCTAGGAACTCTGACACATTTGCGCGATCTTGGTAACTCAGTTATTGTCGTTGAACATGATGAGGATACTATGTTTGCAGCCGATTATATTGTGGATATCGGACCAGGCGCAGGAAGAAATGGTGGAGAAGTTGTCGCAACAGGAACTGCTGCGGACATTATGGCGTGCAAGGACTCACTTACAGGCGCATATCTGTCAGGAAGAATCAAGATACCTGTACCGGCAGAGCGTAGAAAGCCTGCTGGCTGGATTAAGGTAAGAGGCGCAAGGGAGAATAATCTTAAGAATATTGATGTAGATATTCCGCTTGGAGTTGTCACATGCGTAACAGGTGTGTCAGGCTCAGGCAAGAGTTCACTTGTTAATGAGATTCTTTACAAGCACCTTGCAAAGTCACTTAACAGGGCGAGATGTATTGCAGGCGACCATGATGGAATTGACGGAATAGAGCAGCTTGATAAGGTCATTAATATTGACCAGTCACCAATTGGACGAACACCAAGGTCTAATCCGGCAACCTATACAGGTGTATTTGACATGATAAGAGACCTGTTTGCAACGACTAAGGACGCGAAGGAACGAGGATATACGAAGGGCAGATTCAGCTTTAATGTTAAAGGCGGAAGATGTGAGGCATGCTCCGGTGACGGTATTATCAAGATAGAGATGCATTTCCTGCCGGATGTGTATGTACCTTGTGAAGTCTGCGAGGGTAAGCGTTACAACAGAGAAACTCTTGAAGTAAAATACAAGGATAAGAGTATATATGATGTTCTTGACATGACTATTGAGGATGCAGTTGATTTCTTTGAAAATGTGCCAAGTATAAGAAGAAAGATTGAGACTCTCAACGAGGTTGGCTTGTCTTACGTCAAACTTGGACAGCCATCAACTGAGCTTTCAGGTGGTGAGGCACAGAGAATCAAGCTTGCAACAGAGCTTTCAAGAAGAAGCACAGGAAAGACTATATATATTCTTGATGAGCCTACAACCGGACTGCATTTTGCTGATGTCCACAAGCTTGTCAATATCCTTCACAGGCTTGCAGAGGGCGGCAACACTGTAGTTGTTATTGAACACAATCTTGATGTTATTAAGACAGCAGATTATATTATAGATATGGGACCGGAAGGCGGCGACCGCGGTGGAACTGTTATTGCCAAGGGAACACCAGAGGAGATTGTTAAGGTTAAGAAGTCTTATACCGGACAGTATGTTAAGAAGTATCTGGAAGAGAAGTAAGATCAGGAAATGAAGAAACGGATATCTGGGAAATGTATGCAAGGTATGTCGGTTTGATATTTTGGGGAGTTGAATGGAGGCAGTTATGATAAAAGGGATTATCTTTGATATGGACGGAGTTATGATTGATACGGAAAATCAGTCTAATCTTGGCTGGCTGTGGGCAGCTTCCCAGAAAAATGTTGAAATGCCATTATGGCTTATCGACAGTTTTAAAGGTGCACCGGCAAAACTTAGCCAGAGCTTTTTTGATGACTATTATAAGGGAACGCAGGATTACTGGGAAATGCGTACAATGCGCACAGACCATGTTTACAAAATCAGGGAGACAGAGGAAGTTCCGGTTAAGCCGGGGCTTCATATGCTGCTTGATTATATTAAGGATAATGGACTCAAATGTGCTGTTGCAACTTCAACACAGAAATCAAGTGCACAAAAGAGTCTTCACAGAATAGGAGCATGGGATTATCTTTCTGGTGTTGTATATGGAGATGAGGTTGAGCATGGAAAGCCTGAGCCGGACATATTTTTAAGGGCAGCTGGCTTTATCGGATGTGAACCATCAGAATGTGTAGTCATTGAGGACAGTATTAATGGCATTAAAGCAGGATATGCAGCAGGCATGAAGGTGATTCATATACCTGATACTATTGAGATTAACGATGACATCCGAAGACTGACTTCAGTTGTGTGCCATTCTTTATCTGATGTGCCTGATATTATAGACACATGGAATGAGGGAAAGATTGCTGATGTTGAAGGTTATTATGAAAATGCCAAGATAAACCGTGTGTATGTTGACAGAGTGCATGTTAAGAAAGCATTTGCAGAATACACAGCAGCTTATAATGCAGATGACCCTAAGATTAAATTAAAAATTGACCACACTTACAGAGTTGCAGCTTTGTGCGAAAGAATTGCAAAGGCAGCTGGAATGTGTGCCTATGATGTTGAGCTGGCATGGTTATCCGGAATGCTTCATGATGTTGGAAGATTTGAACAGATAAAGCGTTATAACACATTTTCAGATGCGGACTCTGTTGACCATGCAAAATTCGGTGCAGACCTGTTGTTTAAAGACGGTCTTATCAGTACTTTCCTTAAAGGTATGGTCAAATGTACAGGCTACAAGCCAGGAGCATTAGAGAATCGATATAGTTCTGATGGAGTATTTCTGTATGATAGATTGAATAAATCGGACATGGAAATGCTTGAACTTGCAATAAGGTGTCACAATATGTACAGAATTCCGCAGGGACTTAATAGCCGCGAGCAGGCATTCTGCAATGTGCTTCGTGACGCTGATAAGGTTGATATATTTAAGGTTAATATTGATACTCCGCTTGAAGAAATATATAACACTACGACTGAAGAACTCATGAAGAGTGATATTACAGATGAAGTGTTAGAAGCGTTTGATGAGGAACACTGTATACTCAAAGCAATAAGACGCACACCGGCAGATACTGTTATTGGTCATGTATCACTTGCTTATGAACTTGTGTATGATGAGAGCGTGCGGATTACTGTGGAACAGGGCTATCTTGCAAAGCTTATGCATTTTCATTCTGATAATGAGGAGACAAACAGAAAGATGGCGATGGTCAGAGAGAAGATGGATTCTTATGTGAAGAAGAGAATTGGGAAAAAAGATGCATAGATAAGGATTGTCTGAAGAGAATTAGCAAGATAAGAATTGGGGAGAATTAAGGCTTGTCATAAGTGGCAAGTTTAACTATAATGTATATATAAATACACAAGATTGGAGATTGATCATGGATCAGGAGAAAGTTATTGTCATTGACTTCGGTGGTCAGTACAACCAGCTGGTTGCGCGCCGTGTCCGTGAATGTAATGTATATTGTGAGATCTATTCTTACAAGACAGACCTGGCGCAGATTAAGGCCATGAACCCTAAAGGAATTATCCTTACGGGTGGTCCTAACAGCTGTTATGAAGATGGCGCGCCAACATGTACTAAAGAACTTTTCGAACTTGGTGTACCTGTACTTGGTCTTTGCTATGGCGCACAGCTTATGCAGCATGTGCTTGGTGGCAAGGTTGAGAAGGCACCAGTAAGAGAGTATGGAAAGACAGAAACATTTGTAGATAAGAGCAGCGCTTTATTCTCAGATGTCTCAGAGAAAACTATTGTGTGGATGAGCCATTTTGATTACATCTCACAGATTGCACCAGGATTCAAGATTGTTGCCCACACAGCAGACTGCCCAGTTGCAGCAGCAGAGTGTACAGAGAAGAATCTTTATGCAATCCAGTTCCACCCAGAGGTTCTTCATACTCAGGAAGGAACCAAGATGCTTCACAACTTTGTTCGTGGAGTATGCGGATGTGCCGGAACATGGAAGATGGATGCATTTGTTGAGAATACAATTAAGGAAATCCGCGAGAAGGTTGGCAGTGGCAAGGTTTTACTTGCTCTTTCAGGTGGTGTCGATTCATCTGTTGCAGCCGGACTTCTTTCAAGAGCTATTGGAAAGCAGCTTACATGCGTATTCGTAGACCACGGTCTTCTCCGTAAAGATGAAGGCGATGAAGTTGAGAGCGTATTTGGACCAGAAGGACAGTTCGACCTTAACTTTATAAGAGTTAATGCACAGGAGAGATATTACTCTAAGCTTGCAGGCGTTACAGAGCCAGAAGCTAAGAGAAAGATTATTGGTGAAGAGTTTATCCGTGTATTTGAGGAAGAAGCCAAGAAGATTGGTGCAGTTGACTTCCTTGCACAGGGAACTATATATCCAGACGTTGTAGAAAGCGGACTTGGCGGTGAATCAGCCGTAATCAAGTCTCACCACAATGTAGGAGGACTTCCTGATTTCGTTGACTTCAAGGAAATCATTGAGCCACTACGCAACCTTTTCAAAGATGAGGTTCGTAAGGCTGGTCTTGAACTTGGAATACCAGAACATCTTGTTTTCCGTCAGCCATTCCCAGGTCCGGGACTTGGAATCAGAATTATCGGCGAGGTAACAGCTGATAAGGTTCGTATCGTTCAGGATGCTGACTATATCTACCGTTCAGAGGTTGACAAGGCTGTAGCTGAGTACAAGAAAGCTAACGGTAAGGCTCCAGCATGGATGCCAAATCAGTATTTCGCAGCCCTCACTAACATGCGTTCCGTTGGTGTTATGGGTGACGAAAGAACTTACGATTATGCGGTTGCACTTCGTGCAGTCAACACAATTGATTTCATGACAGCAGAGAGTGCAGAAATTCCATTTGAGGTTCTCCAGACAGTCATGAGCAGAATTATTAATGAGGTAAGGGGAGTTAACAGAGTATTCTATGATCTGACTAGTAAACCACCTGGAACGATTGAGTTTGAATAGTAAACAGAGCTTCATAAATGGCGTAAACAAGCCATTTATGGGGCTTTTTCTTTTATTGTGATACCTATATGATACCTGTTTTGATAGTACCACAGATATTAATGAGTACTAAACAGAAGTGTCATAGGTATTTTCTATTATCACATTTCTTTTTGTTTTCAAAGATTATCCCAATTATATGAAGCACCAAAAACTGGTGCAAATTAGTGAAAATACACCAGTGGTGTCACTTCCGCAATTTGTGGGTTGGTTATAGAATTTATCTCACAGAAAGTTTTTAACACACAATGTGCCAGTATTGCCACAATGTTACCTGATGACTCCGACAGTGTTTGTAGAGACATCTTTATAGGTTTAAGTATGGATTAATTGTACTTAAAGATAAAAAAGTCCGTCAGAGAATATGTTTTGACGAAAAAAGTCCACGAGAGAATATTTAGCAAATACATGCTTTGAATTAGAATGAGTGATGTAATCAAGAGACAGGGATGCTGCTATATTTGTAAAAAACCGCTATTGTACCCTTATCTGAGAAAAAGGGTCGGGTTTGTCCCTTTTAAAATTTAAGACAAGAAAATACAATAGTTGCAACGAGTTATATAGAAGTTGTAGCTGTCAATATAAGTGTTTGATACATACCGGTAATTGCCGGGGAGAGGAGGTGAATGCACCATGGAGAAGTTATATTACACAGCAAAAGAGGTTGCTGAGATGCTTGATGTATCGGTATCTCATGCATACAAAGTAATAAGAGAAGCTAACAGGGAGTTATCTTCTAAAGGCTTCTATGTCAGAGCTGGCAGAGTAAGCCGCAAGTATCTTGACAGTAAAGTATATGACTTATGTGATAAGACAGCATAAGGGAAAGGAGCAGTTGTATGGCAGCATACAAGGATGAGGCGAGGGGGACATGGTATGTCTCCTTCCACTACAACGATTGGACAGGTAAAAACAAAAGAAAGCTAAAGCGTGGCTTTCGGACGAGAAAGGAGGCATTGGAATACGAGCAGAAGTTTCTGCTGCAGCAGGCAACAAATCTGGATATGAGGTTTGAAGATTTCTACAAGCTGTATGAGGAAGATTTAAAGCCTAAGCTGAAGCTTAACACATGGCGTACAAAGGATGTCATTTTTCAGAAGAAGCTGATTCCATATTTCAAGGACAAGAAGATGAATGAAATCAGTCCTGCGGATATTATCAAATGGCAGAATGAGATGATCAAGAAGAGACAGGCAGATGGTAAGCCCTATAAGCCGACTTATCTGAAAACAATGCAGTCAGAGCTGTCAGCCATATTTAATCATGCGGTACGCTTTTACAATCTGAGAGAAAATCCTGTAAAAAAGGCTGGAACGATTGGTAAAGGTAAAGCTGATGAGATGGATTTCTGGACAAAAGAAGAATATCTCAAGTTCATAGAATGTGTTAAAGACAAGCCAATATCTTATTATGCGTTCCAGATTCTTTACTGGTGCGGAATAAGGGAAGGTGAACTGCTTGCTCTGACACCGGCAGATATTGATTTTGAGAATAAGAAACTTCATATCACAAAGTCTTATCAGTATATCAATGGTGAAGATATCATCACAGATCCTAAGACGGAAAAGAGCAGAAGGGATGTTGTAATTCCTGATTTTCTGGTAGAAGAGTTAAGACAGTTTATCGGAATGCTGTATGGATATGGAAGAGATGACAGAATATTTCAGATTACAAAATCTTATCTGCATCACGAGATGAGCAGAGGAGCTAAAGCGGCTGGAGTAAAGAGAATAAGAATTCATGATCTCAGGCACTCGCACATTTCTTTACTTATTCGCCTGGGTTTTTCAGCGGTAGCCATTGGAAACAGGGTTGGACATGAGAGCCAGACAATAACATTTCATTATGCACATATGTTTCCGACAGAGCAGATTGAGATGGCTGATAAGCTTAATGAGGAATTTGTGCCGGGGACAGGGAATGGAGGTGATATTCAGTGAGTGGAGTTCATAAGAATCCGACAATCAGTTTTCGCATATCAGACTATGAAAGGCGTGAAATTGAAGCAAGAATCAAGGCAAGTGGAATGATGAAGAAAACATTTTTTACAAGATGCTGTATCTATGGTCGAATCTGTGTTGTAGGTAAGAAAGAAACAGTATATATGCTGGTGCAGACGCTTGAGAAGATGCAGGCAGATATTAACAAAATGTATGATGAAATCATAGAAACAGGGCGGATAAAAGAAAAAGAATCACCGATTGATGGTGAAGCTTATACAGATCTTGAAGAATTGCAGCATGACTATCTTGCTATGATAAAAGCAGTTGTGGATATGCTGGATGGAGCAAAATACCTCTGGCAGAAATAGTGGCTTTCCTGACGGCAATCGGGAAAGCCACGGCAGATAACAAAAGCGGGCTTCTGTTACCAAAACACCAATTAAAGTATAACAGCAGCCCACTTTTGAGACAATGATTATTTACGAAAGTGAGGTAGACAGTGGAAACAAATACAGAATTAAAAATGATACACCTCTCTGAGGTTGAATCACAGCAGATTAAATGGCTGTGGTATCCATTTATCCCTTATGGAAAGCTGTCAATAGTGCAGGGAGACCCCGGTGATGGGAAATCTACGCTGATACTTAATATTGCAGCAAAGCTGTCAAGGGGAGAATGTATAGATGAAAATATGAATATTACTGAGCCTGTAAATGTAATATATCAAACAGCAGAAGACGGACTTGCAGATACAGTCAAGCCAAGACTTGAAGCTGCAAATGCAGACTGCAGCAGAATATCAATCATAGATGAGTCTGATAGGAGTGTTAGTATGACGGATGACAGGATAGAGGAAGCCATAAAAAGAGAAAATGCGAAATTGTGCATATTTGATCCGATACAGGCTTATCTTGGCGGTGATACTGATATGAACTGGGCAAATGAAGCCAGAGAAATGACGAAGAAGCTTGGAGGTATTGCTGAAAGAACAGGCTGTGCCATTGTTCTTATCGGTCATATGAATAAAGGCTCAGGAGCAAAGGCTGCTTACAGGGGAATGGGTTCCATTGATTTCTTTGCTGTGGCAAGGAGTGTAATGCTTGTCGGCAGAATAGAAGGGCAGAGTAATCTCAGGGCAATGATACAGATAAAGAATAATCTTGCAGCATTTGGTCATCCAAAAGCATTTGAATTGGCAGAGGACGGATTTCATTGGTTAGGTGATTATGAAATTACTGCTGATGAAGTACTGGGCGGTATGGTGCCAAAGGCAAGTAAACTTGAGATGGCAAAGCAATTTTTAAGAGAACAGGCAGAAAGAACACAGAAAATTTTAAGTACAGAGATTATAGAGCTTGCAGCACAGGAAGGAATATCGAAGAGAACACTTGAGACAGCCAAGAAGGAACTCAAGATAAAGGCTGAGCGTTGCAATAATAACTGGTACTGGAATTTGAGAGCATAAAAATCAACATCGCAACATTGCAAAGTGTCAGGTTTTGCAATCTTGAAGCTTGCAAGGTTGCAAAATATATAGACCTTGCGATGTTGCGGTCTTGAAAAGAAAGGACAATTACGATGACATTATTTGAAGAATTAGGTGTTGAATATAAAGAAGTGGATGGGATTTTATATCCTCTTTTATCTGTAGATGAAGCAGAATACAATCTTACGGATATAGGAAAATATGGTCGGATGTGGCTTAGGTATATGAAAGAAAATAAACCTTCTGAGTATCGTCATATGGCACGAATGGGACAGCTTAGAAAGCAGGCAGAAGCAGTAAATGAAGAAGCATATGAGCGATTGGACAATATTGAAGCAGCATGGTTGAAAAAGCATATGACGGGTAAAAATAAAACATTTATGGAGCAGCTGTATTTGCGGAATCAGGCAAGAGCGATGGCAGAAGAAATCGTGATAAATGAGATTGTGTTTAAGTGCAGATGAGGTTTAAAAGGCTGATGCCAAAACCCTCGGAGAGCCCCCGCAGTTTTGTCAGCGTGACGAAACTGCTAGGGGGTTATCATCTATGGCAGAGCCAAGATGATAACCGCACCTCTCCGACAGAAAAATACGAATAAGAAAGGACAAAATGCCTATGGGAAATGTATCATACTCTGCTCATATAAGCAATGGCAAGAGTGCGATAACAAGTAAAAAAGCACTTGCAGGAGTTGCAAAGCATAACCTGCGTAAATATAAATCCGCAGATTACAGCTCAGATAATATCAGGCTGATTTATGGAACAACAGATTTGTTTCAAGATGTTAAGAGGGTATATCACAGAGAATTTGATGATGTGGTAAAAGAATATAACAGTAGACAGAAAAGAGAAGACCGAAAGATAAAGGATTATTTTGAACATGTTGCAGGTCTTAATCAGGATATGGCGGTAGAGATTATTTTTCAATGCGGGGACAAGAAATATTGGGACGAGCATTGGAAAAACAAAAATTATATGTCTGAGGTATTTGATTATATTCTTGAATGCCTGCAAAAGTTACTGCCGGAGTTCAAGATTGCAAATGCGGTCATACACTTTGATGAAGCCAGCCCGCATATGCATGTGGTAGGCGTTCCGGTATGGGAAGGAGCAAAGCGTGGCTTATCTAAGAAAGTATCAAAAAGAAATGTATTTACACCACAAACATTATCTGTGATTCTTCAAGATAAATTGAGAGCGGAGGCAAGTTATGGATTTGAATGTTATTTCAAGGAACAGCTGGCAGAGAAGAAAAAGGGGCGCAATCATGATTTGCCAGTAACAGAATATAAGGTAGCACAGGAAAGGAAGAAACTTGCGGATATAAAGCAGCAGAACAATGAAGAGCAGGAGAAAAACACTAAACTGAGAAGCAATAACGCAAGCATATCATATCAGATTGCCACACAGGAACAACGTCATAGCAGAAATCTGGATGTTATAGCTGCTGATGAGGACAGGCTGGAGACAGTCAGAAGTAGTATTAATGCAGCGGAAAAGGAATATGCAAAATATGCGGATATGATTACGGATAAAAAGAATAATCTGGAACAGCTTTCTTCTAAGGAAAGTGAACTGATTGAAAGAACAAAAATTGCAGAGAGCGTATATGATATGTTCCGACAGGGTGGAACTGATGATGTCAGGGAGAAGCTTATTGATGTAATGTATGAGAACCAGAAGCTTAGAGAAGAAAATACGACATTAAAGGAACTGCTGGAAAAGGCGTATGAGTTTATGAAGCAGTTTGTAATTGATGGAGTTAATCTGTTGGAGAGGTTCTTGGAGAGTGTGTTGAAGGTGGTTGGAAACGTTTATAAAATAACAAAATAAAAACATCTGTTCGTGCAACAAAGTATTGACATTGACATACGAAGAAAGTATTATAAATTTATGAAGCAGGAGGAATAAATGAGATGAGAAAATCAATTTCAATCAGTATAAGAGTGAGCGAAGAAGAATTAGATAAGTTTAAGGAAGCAGCAAGATTAGAAGCATATTCATCATATAGTGAGTTTATAAGAAGAACGGCATTAATAGAAGCTGCCAGAATAATTAAGGAAAACAATGAAGGAGAGGATACCCATGAACATAATTAGTTTGTTTAGTGGATGTGGTGGATTAGATTTAGGCTTTGAAAGAGCTGGGTTTAATATTCCTGTTGCAAATGAGTTTGATAAAACAATATGGGCGACATTTAAAGCCAATCATCCTAATACTCATCTGATTGAAGGTGATATAAGACAGGTAACAAAAGAAGATATAGAACAGTTTATAAATGGAGAAGTTGACGGAATTATCGGTGGACCACCTTGTCAGTCGTGGTCTGAAGCAGGTTCATTAAAGGGAATTAAGGATGCCAGAGGACAGTTGTTCTTTGATTATATTAGAATACTAAAGGAATTCAAGCCTAAGTTCTTTTTGGCAGAAAATGTAAGCGGAATGTTGGCAAACAGACATTCAGAAGCGGTGCAGAATATTCTAAATCTTTTTGATGATGCAGGATATGATGTGTCATTTACCCTTGTAAATGCAAAGGATTACGGAGTCGCAGAAGAAAGAAAGAGAGTATTTTATATAGGTTTCAGGAAGGATTTGAACATTGATTTTGGATTTCCTAAAGGTTCAACAAAGGATGATGATAAGAAAATCACTCTTCGTGATATTATATGGGATTTGCAAGATACAGCGGTTCCATCAGGAGAGAAAAATCATCATAATCCAGAAGCAATCAATAACAATGAATACTATACTGGAGCATATTCGCCAATATTTATGAGTCGTAACAGGGTAAAAGCATGGGATGAACAGGCATTTACAGTTCAGGCATCAGGAAGACAATGTCAGCTTCATCCACAGGCACCTAAAATGGTTAAAGTGGCACAGAATGATTGCAGATTTGTAGAAGGAAAAGAACATCTTTATCGTCGAATGACAATTAGAGAGGTTGCCAGAGTACAGGGATTTCCGGATGATTTCAAATTTATATATGAGGATACTAATACAGCATATAAAATGATTGGTAATGCTGTTCCAGTTAACCTTGCATATGAAATAGCTGTTGCGATAAAGAAATACCTAGAAGGTAATGGTGCAGAGGTTGCTGTAGATAATGAGGTTATAGATGCAAAGGAGGTTAATGAGAAGAAAGTGAGTACAAAGAGTAATGATCAGGGTAGAGCATATGAGTATGCTTGGATAAAAACACTTTACAAGGCATTATGTGAGATGCGAAAAACTAGAATAGTTGATAATTCTAGCTTGCATGCAAATGAAAAGGCATGGGCTCTTATGGATGAGGAAATGCAGCAGACATTTATGATATCAGCAGAATCAGCAATTGATACAGTACTTGAAATGGAACCTAAAATGTCAGAAGGCAGTAGTGATGAATTGACATTAGAATTTCAGAAGGACGGAGCAGGCGTAAAGGGTGATGTAAGAGATATTGTTATTAGAAGAGAAGATATTGAGTGGGAAATAGGATTAAGTATCAAACATAATCACGATGCCGTAAAACATAGCAGATTAAGTCATAAACTTGATTTTGGTAAAGAATGGTTTGATATGCCTTGTAGTGATGCATATTGGGATGCGGTTCAACCAATATTTGATATGTTGAAGAATGAAAAGGATAACGGTTCAAGATGGTCTGAAATCAATGACAAAGACGAAGTAGTATATGTACCGTTATTACATGCTTTTATGGATGAGGTTAATAGAGCATATAAAGAAGATAAGAATATGCCACGTAAGATGATAGAATATCTTATTGGAATAGAGGATTACTATAAGGTTGTCAGTCGTGATAGTAAGCGTCTTACAATGATTCATACTTTTAATATGCATGATACTTTAAATAAACCAAGTGAAAATAAGGTGTCGGCAATTACTGTTCCAGTAGTAGAGCTACCTACAAGACTTGTGGCACTTGAGTTCAAGCCAGGAAGCACTAATACAGTAGAAATGTTTTTGGATAATGGATGGCAATTAAGTTTCAGAATTCATAATGCAAGTACAAAGGTTGAACCAAGCTTAAAATTTGATGTACAGTTTATTGGTATGCCGACATCAGTGCTGAATATTGAATGTAAATGGAAATAAGGCGGTACAGACATTGAGAAAAATGCTATTAAGTTTCAGACCGGATGTTTATGAAAAAATAAAATCTGGTGTGAAGATATTTGAACACAGGAGAAATTTTCCAGATGAACCTATAATGGCATATATGTATGTCAGCTCACCGGTGAAAGCGATCACCGGTGTTGTATACTTGGGTAAAAGGCATTGTCTATCTGACTGGATGGAAGACTATAAAGAAGATAGCAATGCCGTTACACGAATAAAAGAATATATAGAAAAGTATCATTATAGGTATGCTATGGAAATAGATAGATTTCAGGAAACATCACAGATATCATTAGATGACTTAAGAGAAAATGTTCCGGGATTTGTAGCACCACAGATGTATATATATTTAGATGGTACAGAATTGTTGGAGTATATAGAGAGTAACTTAAAAATGATAGATTTGCAGGTAGAACATTCATTTGAAAGAATAGAGACTTGTCAGGTTTGTGTGCATTAACATTTATTGATAGGAGTTGAAGCATGGGATTTCCAACATTATTAGAATCTGAGTTACTAGCTGTTTCAAAAGCATTGGGAGACACAGAATTTGGATTTACAGGGACAGAAATAGGATTATTGCTTTCAGAGTGTGGTTTAAAAGATATTGATTCAAAAAATACAAAATATAAGAGATTATTTAATGCATTTTGTGAGCAGAGTAGAAAAGATAATAGTACAAACTGCGTATATAAATTTATACAAGTATGTATGGAGCCAGCTAGAGGGCTAAATACTCAATCTGCATATGAGAAGAGACGTTTTGAAATAAATAGGGTATTGATGTTAAAAGGAATTGAAATAAGGGATGATGGCAACTTCTATAAAATTACTAAGGCTGAAAGTTTATCCGAAGTGGAAAGAAGAACAAGAGAATTAAAAAATAAATTATCATGTTATGGTGCACATCAAAGAGTTTTAATATGCTGCAGAGAAGAATTACTAGTAGATGATTATTTTCATGCGGTTCAGGAAGCAGTAAAAGGAATATGTGATCGGGTAAGAGAAATGAGTGGATTGTTAACAGATGGAAATGAACTTATTCAAACTGCTTTTTCTGTAAAAAATCCATATATTGTTTTAAACTCATTAAGGACAACTTCAGAACAGAACCAGCAAAATGGACTTAAAGAGATAATACTGGGATTAATTCATATGGTAAGAAATGTTACGGCTCATGAATTGAGAATTAGATGGGATATTAATGAAAATGATGCGATTGATATTTTGCAACAAGTTTCTTTTGTACATAAATATATGGATCAATGTATTCCAGTTAGACATTTAACATAATAAAGATATTAAAACATGTAATCAGAGATATATGATAAGGAGAAAGATGAGATTATGGATAATGTTTTGCAAATTGATAAGCAAATATTAAATTCGGATAAAATAATATGTAGACATATAAATAATTTGTGTAATTCGACGAGAGGAGAAATATCACAGGATATTCTATCACAATTAAGACATTTTGTTGAACATATTTTGTTGAAAATATATGCTAATGGTAATGATATTGAGGATACACAGGATAATGTTAAACAGGCTGTTAAATATGCAAAAAATCAAGAGTGGTTGAGATATTTGTCTCGTTTTCATCATTTTTTGCAGGTATCTGTATCACATAGGACTTTAGAGGAAGAAAATTCAGAGCGTTTAATGTTAAAATATTACGAATATCTTCTTAGGATAAAAACAATGTTACATGATAAGTATTCTCTTGATGTTTTGTATAACTTAGAGCAATTTCCAATTGAAACAGATGAGAGCTTAAATGAGTATTATCTAAAAATTGTTCAAAAGGTTGATGAATATAAAAAATCATCAAAAAATATGTATAAATATGATCGTTTTTACATTCAAAATATAAAACCATTTTTTTGTAATAATAAAATATATTATGAAGTAGCATTTATTCCGGCAAATGATAAGGCAAGTAAAACAGATAGAATAATTGCATTTACAGATAGGGAAATAACAGACTTTTATGCGGTAAAGTTAGCAATAGAAGATGATTATATAGAAATATTTGATAAATGTATGCCTATAAGAATTATTTTGGATTGGGAAGTAAGTATTCGACCATGTGAATTTAAAAATTTTAGTAAGATAATTAATAATCAGACCAAACCCATTGGAAAAGCAGAGGAGAGGGAACTAGTTAAGTATTTGACCGAGTCGGGAAGAAGCTTAGCAGAGATAGTTGTTTATTCAGATGAAAAATATAATGAAATCCGCAATCGAATTGTTCCAAATAGAGAGGGGTATCATTTTTTTGATTTATTGGATTTCTGTAGACAACTCATTAAAAATCAAGGTGCAGGTTACAATGTTTTAAGATATTTGTTACATCATATGAATAATAGAGTTATTAAAGAACAATATCACGAGAGTTATAAAAAGAATTATAACACTGGAAGATGGGAATATTTGGGTGCTAATAATTGGCTGTCAAATTTATATTTAGCAAATGAGTGTTTACCTTTTGATACAATGCCGTTCTGTTCTGGATTGAGAAAACATGTACCAAATATATCAGATTTGTTAATAGCATTGGACACAGCTGGACGTGAACATGAATTTATGGCTAGAGTTATAAAAAATAATACTGAACAGAAAGGGATGCTGTATACCCCATTAGAACAGAATGGAGAAAAGTATAAACTTGGTAATTTTGAAGATGTTGAAACTTTGAAAAATATATATAATAAGAAGTTACCGCAAACTCAGAAACAGCAAGCACGTAAATTGATTATAGATAAAGGCTATATATTTATTGAGGCATACAGGGATGATACAATATCTATAATTACAACGATTAAGAGATTAGCTCAAAGCGGTGTGAGTAATTATTCCAATACTGTAAAACATTGGATTGAAAATAGTGATTATAATATATCGGAAGAGAAGAAAAAAGCATTGGAGACAATGTTTGCTAAATCGCATGTATCGGTAATATATGGGGCAGCAGGAACAGGGAAGACTACATTTATTAATTACATTTCCAATTTTTTTAAAGAGTATTCGAAATTGTATTTGGCATATACGAATCCAGCAGTGAACAATTTGAAGAGAAAGGTCGCTGCAACCTCAGATTGCGAATTTATGACAATTTCAAAGTTTAACAATAGATATAATAATGACATAAAGAGAAAGTATGATATTATATTTATTGATGAGTGTAGTACGGTTAGCAATAAGGAAATGAAGGAGTTTTTGGAACTTGCTGATTATAAATTACTTGTATTAGTTGGAGATACTTACCAAATAGAATCAATAGAATTTGGAAATTGGTTTGATACAATACGTGGATTCCTTCCAGAGTCTGCAATATGTGAATTGATAAAACCATATAGAAGTAATAGCAAGCAGTTACAAGCTTTGTGGGATAATGTCCGCAAAATGGAGGATGATATATTGGATCGACTACAAGCAGGAGGTTATTCAGTAAATCTTGATCCGTCAATTTTAACTCCAGCATCAGAGAACGAGATTATCTTATGTTTAAATTATGGAGGACTGTATGGAATAAACAATATAAATCATTTTATGCAAGAAAACAATAATGGCAAGGAGATAAGGAGAGGAATACAGAGATATAAAGTTGGTGATCCAATTTTGTTCAATGATTTGGCGGATTCATTTTTTACAAAGAATAAAGAACAAGTTCCAATTATTCATAATAATATGAAAGGCAGAATAGAAGATTTTAGACTTTTGGAAGCTGGTAAAGTAACGGAACGAATTCAATTTGATATAGAGATTGACAAGCCATTGATGAATTTAGATGACAAAGATTTAGATTTTCAAGTTATAGGTGTATCAGAAAAGGGAAATTCTATTATAAGATTTGAAGTTTATAAAAATAAAAGTACAGATGAAGATGATGACAGTGTATCTAAGAATATGGTACCATTTCAAATAGCATATGCGGTATCTATTCACAAAGCACAAGGTTTAGAGTATGATTCAGTAAAAATCATTATAACAGATGATATTGATGAACTGATAACACATAGTATCTTTTATACTGCCATAACAAGGGCAAGAGAAAAATTGAAAATTTATTGGACACAATCTGTTGAAAAGAAGGTTTTAGATAGAATAAAACCTAAAAATAATCATCAGGATATTTCTTTATTGAAACAAGAGTTGCTGTTAAGAAAATAAATTTGTACCAAAAATAAGATAAGTGTTGGAGATATTTTTCAAAGAAACATTGTACATTTTCTTATGTAGGAGACCTAATACCAAATGGGTACATTGATACCTATATGATACCTAAATTTTTGAAAACATAAAATAATTGTGATAAAAGGCGGAATAATCACCATTAAAAGCTCTAGAAATCAAGCTTTCACAGGGATAATAAGTTTCTCTGCGGGGAGTTTGAATAGTAGCCACAAGTCTTGGAACCCGCTAAACAAGCGGATTCCGAGACTTTTTCTTTTGCACTGCTACTAATTTGCTACTAATAGCAACTACTCTTTTTTATCGTTTTTGTGTGCTTGTCATTAACTTTAATAGCAAGAAATCCTGATGATTGCTGGATTTCTTTTAAATGATCTTTCTTTGTGGCATCTGGATGATTTTCCCTGATGCGGTATTTGGTGGTACTAACGCAGGTCCAAACTGAGGTCGGATTGTTACATCTGAGCCGTTGTCTTGAGTCTGAGGCACTTCACATGTGATACCTGCTGCTTCAAGCAGAGGGTTATCAGATGGTGGTTCAGGTGTTGGCGAATCTGTCGCCTGCAATGATTCCAGACTATGCACAAGCTCCTGCTGTTTATGTGGAAACAGATGTGAGTATGTGTTAAGTGTTGTGGATACTTTTTCGTGTCCAAGCCTGTCTGCTAACATCAGGGCATCACAGCCCTGATTAATAAGTAAGCTGGCGTGCGAATGCCTGATATCGTGGATTCGTATCTTCTTTACACCTGTGTTTTTACAACCTCTTATCATCTCGTGTGAGAGATATGATTTTGTTACCGGGAACAGCCTTTCATCTGCGTCAAGCATATACCTTGACTGGATATAGTCTGATAGCTCCTGGCAGAGAAAATCCGGAATTGGAATTTTTCGCTTACTTTTTCTTGTTTTAGGTGATGTAAATACATCTTTTCCTCCTATCCGCTGATATGTTCTGTTGATGGATATTAGCTTGTTATCAAAGTCAATATCAGCAGGTGATAGAGCAAGCAATTCACCTTCACGCATACCTGTCCAGTACAGGACTTCAAAACAGATATATGATAATGGCTTGTCTTTTACGCCCTCACGGAAAGCAATATATTCATCGTAAGTCCAGTAATCCATTTCCTCAGCCTTTGCTTTTCCAATGGTACCTGCCTTGCCGCAGGGATTGGTGTTGAGATCATAGAACCGCTTGGCATAATTGATGATACTGTTAAGCTCCGTATTAATCTTTTTAAGATAGGTCTGGGAGTAATTATTAGGCGAACTCATAAGCTTCGCCTGCCATCTTCGTACATCAGAGGCTTTGATTTCATTTATTGGCTTGTTATCGAAAAATGGAAGAATATGCGTCTGTAGTACCGTCTTTTTTGTCAGAAGAGTTGACTGCTTAAGTCTTGCAGCCATATCCTCCATATAAATTTCATAAAGGTTTTGAAATGTCATGTCAGGATTGGCAGACTGCTTTTCCAGAAAGTCCCTTTCAAATCCTAAAGCTTCCTTTTTGGTGGCGAAGCCTCTTTTCCACTTCTGTTTCTTGATTCCCTGCCAGTTCGTGTAATAGAACTTGGCGAACCATTTACCAGTTTTTTCATCTTTGTAAGCTGGCATAAATATCATCTCCTTTTTGTAAAATTGTTGTGCAATCATCAAAAGGCTATGATATAATCTACTTGTTCAGGGTGATTATAAAGCCTTCGGGTCAATCACTTACATAGCTTCGGTTATTCCTTTTGCGAGAAGGAGTGTGCCGGAGCTTTTTCTTTACTAAAGGTGTAAGCCTGCAATTATTCAGTTTTTGAATCAGCTTCATTATCCAGTCTGGAATTTTTATAATATGCTAACATATCTGATTTCCATGAATCAAACTTTTCTTTTGAAAGCTTTCCTGTCTGAAGCATATTCTTCTTTGTTATCCAGTTTTCCATAAAGAGACAGAAGTCTGCATCATATTTTCCATCACCTTTGCCGTTAACCTTGATCCCGGCAGTCCATTCAGGATTTTCAGGAGGTTTGGTATTGGTAAGCTCAAATGAAAAATCAGTAAGTTCAGTTATGGCAAAGAGAACGTTGATTACATCTGACATAGTGTGGAATTCATATGCCGGATATTCAGCGGTCGTATTATCTTTTGGAGTATTAGTAACTTTTGCAAATAAAAGCTCCTGCCATGGAACATTTAATTGATTTGCAATCTGTTTTAAAACATCTATCTTTAATAGTATTTCACCAGATTCATATTTCTGGATAGTACGTTCTGATTTACCAAGCCGCTGTGCAAACTCCTTTTGCGTGATTTTCTGTGCCTTGCGCTGCTTCTGTATTGCCTTTCCGATTTCCTCAGAAGAAGACATAGTAAGTTTAATGGAATCAGAGAAAGCCATTCTGTTCACCCTCCTTTATATGAAATAGTCCGTTGTAAAGATGCGTATCAGATTGATATTAAATGAAATACGTATCAGTAAGTGACTTATTTATGATTGTACGATTACTTTATCATAAACAAAAACGAATTGCAAGTGCGTAATTATAAAAAGTTCTATTGACAAACTCTGAAAAGGATATTAAGATAAACACGAACTATAAATACGGATTTAGTAAAGAACAGGATAGCTGCTTTGTGAAAACACGTATTTAAAATAACAATTTATGAAAGGAGGAGCTGCATGAAGGGTATAAAGGAAGCATTCATAGATGCAGGTGAGATAAGCCAGATGCTTGGTATCGGGATGACAAAGGCATATGCAATTATAAAGGAATATAATGCAGAGCTTGAGGCAAAAGGTTATTTCACCATGCGGGGCAAATGTCCAAGGAAGTACTTTGAACAGAAAATCTATGGTTACGAAGATTATTACAATCCGGATTATGAACCGCAGCGTAACCGGAGCAAGGTTGCAGAAGAAATGGATTATGAAGTGGCAGTTGGGGCTTCTGTGATAAGTGAACAGGATGAAGTGGATATACCGCCTGAAACAAATGAGATGCCGGAAGATGGTGCTGAGATAGCAGAAAATGTAATATCGGATGCGGATGCAATGGCAAAAGAGATAACTGAATAGGCGAAACCAATGTGGGGGCAAAAAGTGCCGTCAAAATGCAAAAGTGGGGGCGAAAAGCGCCGCCAAAACAGCAAAGTGACGGCAAAAAGTGCCACCACTCAAATCAGAGAGAAAAAAGACATGGTGGCGGAAAGTGCCATCAAAATGGAAAAATGGTGGCGGAAAATGCAACCAAAACAGTAAAGTGACGGCAAAAAGCGCCACTATATCAGTAATTGTGGTGGTACATTAACCACCACATATCATATACAGGGTGCAGGTGCTCCTGCCAAGACGGAAAATTATGTAAACGCTGATGCGTTTATATTTTTTCGGGAAAAGGTCCGACCTTTTCCGCATCTTGCAAAACCAGTGGACACTATTTTAAGAAAGGATGAAAAAGCAATGGTACAGATAAAAAGAGAGTGGTTTGATACAGCATTGAAAAATTACGAAAGGGGAGAAACGCATGGCAGATGGAAAGAGAAGATACAAGTCTGACAGGAAAGATTATAAGATATCGGTAAAGCTGTCAGAGAAAGATATGGATATTCTGAAAGCGGCACTTAAACGAACCGGAATGACAGCAAGTGCCTATATAAGAGAATTGATCCGGACAGGCGGCAACATTGATACAAGTTATCCAGAGGACAGGGCAAGAGTAATCCGTGTTATTGCCGGTATTGCAAATAATATTAATCAGGCAGTAAAGCTTGGTAATTCACAGGGAAAGTTATATTACAGCGATATTGATAAACTGCAGAGCAGTCTGGATGATGTAAAGAAAACATTCGGGGAGGTGCTGGAAGTATGGCGATTACAAAGATCCTAAATATCATGGAATCGGAAGGCAGAAATCCGGCATCACACCTGAAGAATGCTTTGGAATATATCCAGAACCCGGATAAGACAGAAGAATGTATATTGGTGGGCGGTATTAACTGCCTGCCAGATACAGCATTTGAGCAGATGGAAGAGACAAAAAATATATTTCATAAGACAGGTAAAAGGCAGGGCTATCATGTGATCATATCGTTTTCACCGGAAGAAGAAGTGACGGCAGAGCAGGCAATGTATGTGCTGGAGCACTTTGCGAAGGATGTGCTTGGTGATGATTATGAGGCTGTGTATGCGGTTCATACTGACAGGGAGCATATGCATGGACATCTGATCTGGAATAGCGTCAGCATGACGACGGGCAAGAAATACAATTCACCGAAAGGCAACTGGAAGAATCATCTCCAGCCTATTACAAATAAATATTGTGATGAACTTGGACTTTCCATAATGCCAGCAGAGTACAGTAGGAACCCGAAGAATATCAGCAGGGACAAGTGGGAAAGAGAAATGTCCATGAAAGAAAATATTCTTCGTGATGCCAAGATGTGTGCATATGCAGCAGGGAATGTGGATCATTTTAAATATCTGATGAAACGGTTGGGATATGTATTCAAGAAAGATGCGTGGATGGAAGTGCAGGCACCGGGATTTCAGTATTATCATAAACTGGCAAAGCTGGACGAGATGTTTTCAGAGGAGACGTTAAGGCATCATGTGGATATGCCTTGGATGGCAAAGCCTTACTTTTATTCGTCGGATATCATGGGATTGCACAGAGCGAAGCTGTCACCATATCAGAAGAAATTTTATGCAAAGCTATACAGATTAAGGATTGTAGAGCAGAAGCGTTTTGAGGTTGGTGGAGCAAAGTATACAGAGGATTTGAAAAGGTTTCATCAGTTACAGGACGAATATCTGCTACTTGTAAATAATGACATCAAAAGTGTTGTGGAGCTTGTGGATTTCATAGGTGAGCAGAAAGAAAAGATTCAGCAGATTGAGGACAGACAGAAGGAGATATACAGAGAAAGCTCAAGCCGGAAACGCAGTATTAAGAATGAAGAGCAGTATCGGGAATATGAGATATGGCATGTGGAAGTGCAGGAAGAACTGGATGAACTGAAGCAGGAGAAAAAGGATATTAAGAGACAGATACAGCTTGCTGATGGCATTATAAAAGAAGATTTGTATACGGCTTATTATGCGGTGTCTGGGAAAGAAGAAATCGTTGCAGACAGGGATATTGAGATACCGGGGATGGAAAAGGAGGCTGTGTCAGAGAAAGATGTGGCTGTTGAGCCGGAGACGAATGTTGAGGCAATGAATCCAGACAATAATCAGAACGATACGTCTGTAATGCCAGATATTCGTAATGTGTCTGATGTAAATACGGCAAGAATGGATGAAGATATTACTGATGTAACAGGTAAAAGTGAATTTATGGAATCTGAAGAAAAAGTGTCTGTGGACAAAGCTGGCTGGATTGTCAGGAGGATATCAGAGCTTGGTGGTTATGAGAATATTAGTGATTCTGTTAAGGCTGATATATTCGGATTTGATATTGCTGATGTTAGTGGAAGCATATGGTTGTTCTCGGATGTAATGAAAAGGCTGGGGATAAAGCTGGATGGAAACGAAATGTATGAGGAATTCCAGAGAATTTATGATGAGAGTGTTGGTAGAGATGCTGGTAAAGATAAAGCAGAAGATAAGATGTGGAATAGGGGCAGAGGAAGGTAATTCCTCTGCCCCTTCCAGTTATGTATTAGATAGAAAAATATTGATTCACAAATCGAAATATTGGCTATTGAAGGAAGTATAGAAAGTCGCGAGAACGTGCGAAAAAATATTGAGAAAACATTAGATATATGGTATGATGTGATATAGAATTGTTTGAATGAAATTTTATATGGAGGATTAGCAATGGCAGTATCATATAAGCGATTGTGGATAAAATTAGCCGAAAAAGAAATGAGCAGAGCGGATTTGAGAAAAAAAGCAGAAATAGCACCTAATACCATGACAAAGCTTGGAAAAAATGAATATGTTGCTATGCCTATTTTAGATAAAATATGTAAAACATTAGGGACGGATTATGGCGAGATTATGGAGTATGTTCCGGATAAAGAAGAATCAACGGGTGACAGGTAGCGAGTACGGATTATGGGACAAGCAGTTTAATAAGATATGTTATGTAGTTTGGTTTAAATCCGTTTTTTGAGAAAGGGGCACTTTGTATGGATATATTTGAAGGTCTTTCAGAAAGACAGAGAGAAGCGGTTGAAACAATAGACGATGATTTAGAAATTATCGCCTGTGCTGGAGCTGGAAAAACCGGTGTTGTAACAAGAAGAATTGTGAATATTCTTAAGTTAAATCCGGGTGTATTGCCTGAGAATATAGTAGCATTTACGTTTACAAAGAAAGCGGCGGAAGAATTAAAAGGTCGTATTAATGCTTATGGAAAATCTGTATTAGGGCATACAAAAGGATTCGCACATATGTATGTTGGAACAATTCATGGTTTTTGCATAAGAATGTTGCAAGATTACATACCTGAGTTTCAGAAGTTTACTGTATTAGATGAGATACAAACTAAGTTATTTGTAGAGAGATACTATGAAGAATGTGGTATGCAGGATTTGGAGTTGAAGAAGTATGTAGAAACTTCTTTATTTATCTCAGTTATGAGTGTATTGAATGAAAACTGGTTTGAGCAGGATAAGTGGGATGAGAAGACTCGTATTGCTTTTGAGAAATATCGCAATAAAATGTATGAAGAAAAGAAATTTGATTATTCCTTGATTCTTCGAGAGATGATAAATCAACTTGAAACAAACTGTGAATTTGCTGAAGCTATAAAAAATAAAGTGAAGTATTTAACGGTTGATGAATATCAGGACACAAATCCTATACAAGAAAAGTTGATAGAAATATTAAAGGGATTTGGTGCGAATATCTGTGTTGTTGGTGATGATGACCAGACAATTTATCAATTTAGAGGAAGTGATCCTCAAAACATCCTTACATTTAAGGAAAGGTACAATATAAAAAAATACATCGTATTGGATAAGGATTATCGAAGTACGGAAGGCATCGTTGACGTGGCAAGAAGAATAATAGTAAATAATGACAGGCGGTTGCTCAAAACAATGACTTCAGGTTGCAAGACGAAATATGACATAGGAGACATAGCATATGAGGAATATTCGGACATGGAAGATGAATTTACATTTATAGCCCGGAGAATTATGAAACTTCATGAAATAGGTATTCCTTATTCAGAAATCGCAATATTGCTGCGAAAAAGAAAAGTCAGCGGGAAAATTGCCGAAGTATTGGAGGCATATGATATTCCATTTGTTGTAGAAGGTGTGAATGATTTATTTGAGACAAAAGAATGTAACGCAGCAAAGGGAATTTTTGATTATTTAAATGGCGATATTCCTGCAACGGAGCTTTTTGAAAGATGGTTGCAGATAGACTATCCTCTTGATAAAAAAGAGGTAGCAGATGCAATGCAGTATTTGGCAACTATTGATGTAAAAGAAATAAAGCTATATTCTGAATTTAATATACAGGCTATTTATCATGAATTCCTTCGGCGTATTTCTTTAACAGAGGATGGTAGAAATGAAACAGAAGTGATTATGTATAACTTGGGAAAATTTAGTCAGGTTATTGCAGATTATGAGATTATTAATTATACGCTTAAACCAAGAACAAAACTCAATAACTTTTGTTCTTTTCTAAAATATACGGCATCACAATATTATCCAGAAGGATATATGACCAATTCCTACGCAAAACCGGATGCGGTTAGTATTATGACCGTACACCAGTCCAAAGGATTGGAGTTTGCAGCAGTATTTATTCCACAGCTCAATAGAAATTTCTTCCCAGCACAGCGGGTTGGAGGGAAAGGAATCTGGCATGTGATTGATAAATCATGGATAACAAATGCAGATAGATTTGAAGGGGATATCGAAGAGGAGAGAAAACTTTTTTATGTAGCGGTAACCAGGGCAAAGAAATATTTATATTTGACACGTTCGGTGAATGGTCATGATAAATATATTTCTCCATTTTTGGAAGAAGCAAAGGAATCATCCTATTTAGTAAAATATGATGGAAACATACAATATGATCCGGAGCATTTACCAAATATGAAACAGGAAAGCATGCCGATTTCCTTAAACTTTTCTTTGCTAGAGGATTATTTTGAATGTCCTTATCGATTCAAGTTATCTATGTTTTATGGATTTGAACAGCCGATTGTACCGGCACTTGGATACGGAAATGTTTTGCATGAAATTGTGAAAAATATACATATTGCGGCGATGAACGGAGAAGATTTGACCAAAGACGATGTAAAAAGAATGATAGATGAGTCATTTTACTTTCCATATGCGACTCCGAAACTGGAAGAAAATATGTATAAGAGTGTTACAAGAGCAATTAATAACTATGTGGAACATAACCGTAATGATATGGAAAATGTTTATATGGCAGAATCTGATGTTGAAGTAGATATGGGGGATGGTGTCAGGGTAAATGGTCGAATTGATTTAGTAAAGAAACTCAATTCGGATGGTAAAATAGCGATTGTTGATTTCAAAACTGCGAACAAGGAAGTAGTGGAATCAATTAATAAAGAACAATTAAAAATATATGCGTTAGGATATCAGGAGCTAACTGGGGAACAGGCAGATTACATGGAGGTCTATCAGTTGGACTCAGAGAAAAGAATAAAAGAAGAGGTGACAGAAACAGTAATTCATGATGTTCGGAAAGAAATTACCAATGCGGCAGCAAACATAAGAAACAACAATTTGCCGCGAAAATGTAATAAAGAAAACTGTTCAAAATGTCATTTGAACCATTTGTGTTTAAGCAAAACAGAAAAAAAGCAATACGCACTTTAGGAGGAAAATATGGCAAATTTATCACAGATAAAAAGAGAGAAAATGTTGAAATTTTTGGAAACATTGAAGGAGCAGCATAGTGATGATGAATCACTAATTGCGATTAATCAGATAGAGAATGAATTGACATCAAAAAAATATGGACTTGTGTGGGAAGAACATGAAGAAGAAGTGGATGTAAAAATGCGTACACATATTCCAGTGTTTACAGAAGTGGAGGCAAAAGAAATTGTAGGTGCTTCGGAAAGTGAACAGTACAATTTCCTTTTGGAGGGAGATAATCTGCATTCTTTGAAATTACTAGAGAAGACGCATAAGGGAAAGATAGATGTAATATATATTGATCCACCATATAATACGGGAAACAAAGACTTTAAGTATGATGATACATTTGTTGATAAATTAGATTCATACAAGAATAGTAAGTGGTTATCATTTATGTGGTCCAGATTAAAGGTGGCTCATAAGTTATTATCATCAGAGGGAATTATATTTATAAGTATTGATGATAATGAACTTTATCCGCTAAAAATGATTTGCGATGAAATATTTGGAGAGCAATGCTTTGTTACTAATTTGATATGGCAAAAAAAGACTGGAGCATCTGATGCTAAAGGAATTGCAACAATAACGGAATACATTTTAGTATATGTAAAAGATTATGCCGTAATGGATTCTGTTTTTGATAAAAATTATGAAGCATTTGATGCTAAAAGATATAGGTACAAGGATGAATACTTTAATGAGAGAGGACCATTTTATTATGATTCGTTAGATAGAGGAAGTGTTAGATATAGCGATACACTTAATTATAGTATAAAGTCGCCTAATGGTGATGATATATATCCAAATGGACGAAAGAACTTTGAAAATGATGGCTGGACATGGAAATGGAGTAAAGAAAAAGTAGAATGGGGTATAAGGAATGGATTTATTGACATAACTCCATCAAGTAAGAAAGAAAATGGTTGGGCTGTAAGATATAAGATATATTTAAATGTGGATAACGAAAATAGACCTATCGAAAAATCAGCACCCTACAAAAATTTAATAACTACAATTTTGAATGCCAATGCTGCCGCAGATATTAAAAAAATGTTTAATGGTAAAACAGTTTTTCAATATTCCAAGCCAGTAGGTTTGATGGGATTTTTGTTGTCATGTGAAAAAAATAAAAAGGCATTAATACTTGATTTTTTTGCAGGTAGTGGTACGACTGGACAGGCTGTTTTAGAAAAAAATATGGAAGATGGTGGAAATCGACACTTCATTTTATGTACAAATAATGAAAATAATATTTGTGAAGGAGTTACCTACCAGCGTTTGAAGACAGTCATAACAGGAAAATGTGCAGACGGTAGTCAATATTCAGAAGGATTACCAGCCAATCTGAAATATTACAAAACAGATTTCGTAGATAAGGAGAGCGAAGAAATATATGATGACCTTTTGGAACATACGAAGGAAATGATTCAGTTACAGTATGGAGTCAAAGTTGATAATCAAAAGTATATTATGATTATGGATGACGATGAGATGGATGAATTTGAAAAACATTTTGATGAATTCAAGGATATCGAAGTGGTATTTATCAATCAGGATGTATTATTGTCGACATCCCAAGAGAAGTTATTGCAGAATATAAATACAAAGATTATTCCGGATTGCTACTTTGACTTTGAGTTAAGAGAGGTAGGAGAATTATGGTAGGAAAAATAAAAGATTATGAGTTTCAGACGCAATGCGTGGAATACCTGATAGATAAAACTGTTGAAACCAGCAGTAAACAGGTTATTACCGTGAAGGCACCAACCGGTGCGGGAAAAACAATCATTCTTATCAAATATGTAGATGAGTTCCTTAAAAACACAAGCAAAAATACAGCCTTTGTATGGTTGTGTCCGGGAAAAGGAAATCTTGAGGAACAGAGCAAAGAGAGAATGGAACAGTTGGCACCACATATAGATACAAGAAATCTTATGTATTCTATGATGGTAGGATTTGAACCGGGAAGTGTTACTTTTATCAACTGGGAGCTTGTTACGAAAAAAGGAAATACTGCATTAAAGGATAGCGAAAGGTCTAATCTTTTTGAAAAGATTGCAGAAGCCCACAAAGATGGAACGGAATTTGTAGTGATTATCGATGAAGAACACCTGAATAATACGAAAAAGGCAGATGATGTAATCAGTGCATTTGCTGCTAAGAACATTATTCGTGTTTCTGCTACCGCAAATAAAGTCCCGCATCAGGAATACTATGAAATTAGTGAAGAAGATGTTATTGCTGCAGGTTTGATAACCAGAGCAATTTATGTCAATGAGGGTGTGGATGAGCGAAAAGAAATCTTGAATGATTATGAGTATTTACTAGATTTGGCGGACGATAAACGAAAAGAGATTGCGGAGGCATATAATCGATTAGAAGTCAATGTAAGACCGCTTGTATTGATACAGTTTCCTATGGGACAGCCGGAAACAATTAAAGCAGTGGAAGAAAAGCTGGCTAGCATGGGATATACCTACGATAATGGTATGGTCAATATCTGGATGAGTGATGAAAAGATTGTCAGTGATGATTTGACTAAGTTGGATGGTTCACCTGCATTTCTGTTAATGAAGCAGGCAATATCTACTGGATGGGATTGTCCAAGAGCAAAGATTCTCGTGAAATTACGAGAAGGAGGTAGTGAGGACTTTCAGATTCAAACGATAGGTAGAATCCGTCGAATGCCGGAAGGCAAACATTATGGGCTTAATATTCTGGATTATTGTTATATCTATACATTAGATACGCAATACAAGATGGGATTGTTGTCTGCACTTGATAAAGCATATCAGGTACGTAGGTTGTTCCTTCGGGATGAAGCAAAAGACTTTACTCTCACCAAGGAAATGCGAGATTTGGATTTCGATGGTCTTGGAGAACGTGAAACGTTAGAAAAGGTATATGCTTATTTCAAGGAAAAGTATCATTTGGGTTCTGATAAGAAGGTAAATCAGGAAAATCTTGAAGCGGGTGGTTACAACTTTAGCCATGAAATTGATAATAAAATTCTTCAGGGAATATTTAGAACAACAGAAGATCTTGCACGAAGTGATTCTGATGACAAAATCAAAATTAAGACAACCGTGAATACACATACACATGGTATTTACCTGTTACACTCTGTTGATGAGATTAAAAAGGTTACTGGTATGCAATCTCAGAAGGTAAAGAATATTCTAAGAAGAATGTTTTGTAAAGGGAAAAAGAGAAAGTATAAGTTCATCGAATTAGAAAACTCGGATTTTTATGCATTTGTCATTAATAATGTAAAGCAGCTTAAGATGGACTTTAAGAATGTAACAGCTCAAATGGGTGGTAAACAGATGTCTTTTACACTTCATCCAAAAACTTCCGAGTTCCACATTCCGGAAATGGAAATATATAAGTTTAGTGAAGTAAAGAATCGTCAATTACTGCGTATGAATGCATACAAAGAGTACACGAATGAATTTATTACGGATAAGACAAGAAGTCATCCGGAAAGATTATTCGAGCGTTACTGTGAGAAAAATGATTCAGTAGAATGGGTTTATAAAAACGGTGATACTGGTCAGCAATATCTTTCTATCGTGTATACGGATGCTTTTTTAAAGCAATGGCTATTTTATCCGGATTACATTATTCACTTGAAAGATGGTACAGATTGGATTATCGAAACAAAGGGAGGAGAAGCTTCCGGTCACAGTAAAAATATAGATTTACAGATAGGTAACAAATTTAATGCATTTAAAGAGTATGCAAAAAAATATAACATGCACTGGGGATTTGTGCGGGATATTGATGATGAGCTGTATATCAATAATACGGAATTTGTAGATGATATGTCTGATGAGCGGTGGAGACCGTTGGAGGAGATGTTGTAGGCTAGTTGGTTTTATATGGTGAATCTTATGTTTGGACAATATAGAAAATTACTCTTGCTCACAAAATGAAGTTTGAGAGGGATTTTTTGTCACAAATGCAAGCAACATTTTAAAAGGAAAAATTGTGTTGAAGGATTAATTCAGGGAGGTACCGATGCTAGAGGATAGTTATTTAAAATTACCGTATGATTTATCAGGCTCTATGTCAAAAAATCGTTTTCGCAACGAAATGTTGTGGGGACTTGAAAAGATGTTTGAATTATATAAAACGAATCAGGATTTTTTTATGGTATTTGACTATGTGTGCGATATTGAGGCTCACCTGGATGGAAAAATAGAATTTTTTCAAATAAAAACAAACAATGCGGCAAAACCATATTCTATAACTAAAATTGCAAAACCAGATAAGAGCGGCAAATCCATATTGGGTAAATTATATGCAATAAAAACAGCAGATGATAGTGAGGATGGAATTGTAAGTAAATTGGCTATTGTTGTAAATGTACCATTAAAGACATCTGACAATGTTACGCATTCTACAGATAGAGAAATTTCTTTTGATAAAATAGACGAGGTGTCAAAAAGAAAAATTGCTGAATATCTGATTAAAGAATGTAATGTCCAAACAGTAGACTTGTCAGATTGTTACTATTTATATACTTCAATGGATTTATTTAATCCTCATGATAGTTTATTAGGAAAAACAATAAATTTTTTTGTTGATGTGTATGGGGAAGAACCTAAAAGAGCAAAAGTTTTGTTTCAAACTATGACCGACACTATTGAAATGAAAGCTTGTTATGAACAAAGATGTATAAATTATGATGAAGTTATTTTGAAAAAGGGAATATCGAGGAATGAACTTCAAAAGATACTGGAAAAGCATATAGATATTTCTGATGAATCAATTCAGATTGTAAAGCAAGAAATTAAAGAAATCTATCCTGAATTTTCTGTTTGTACAAAAATGAATGCAGCGTTGGTTGCTGTTACAAAGGAATTGAGAACCAATAAAGTATTAATAAAAATAGAACAGAGTATAGTGAAATATATACTTGGTAATTTAGAATTGTTTGATGGAGAAATTGTTGATAGTATATTGCTTTTGGATAATGTTTATAAAAAGGAATTTCCTGTCGAATATACATTTCAAGAAAGGCATTCATTATACATAATGGTAATTGTACGAGTAAGGGAGGGGTATTATGCATAAGTTAGTGGTTAATGGACTGTACCTATTTTCAATAAAAGAAAAAAAGGCGAAGTATGTTTCTTTTGCTGACGGAATAAATGTAATTACGTCAAGTAAAGATAATGGAACAAAACGTGGAAAATCTGTAATTATGAAAAGCATATACCATACGCTTGGTGCTGATTGTATATTTGAGGACAAATGGAATATCAATGACAAGGTAAGTATTTTGGATTTTTCTGTTGATACAAAAGAATATTATATATTAAGATATCAGCGATTGTTTAAGATATATCGTAAAGATAATTTACATCTGTTGTTTAGAACAAATAGCAGAGCAGAATTGGCTGAGTTTTTGGGTGTTTTTTTTGATTTTAAAGTAATGTTACCAAATAAATTTTCCGGGGAAATAGAAGTTACACCACCAGCATACAATTACTTATTGAACTTCATTGATCAAGATGGTATGGATGGAAGTAAGTTTTTATCATTTGCATCATTACAACAATATTCTGACTACAAAGATAAGGTATTATATTATCATTTTGGTGTATATAATGAAGAATATTATTTGCTTGTAAAGTCAATTGAAATAATTGAAAGTAATATGAAAGAAGTTCGCAAGAAAATTGAATTGAATCAGAATATGGTTCAAAGAATAAATATAGATGTAAAAAATGCCGACTATTCTACTAGTCTTCAGGCATTGGAGCAGGAGTTAAAGCTTAATAAAGCGGAGTATACCCGTTATGTATCAGGATTAAGTGAATGTAAGAAAAGACTCATAAAATATCGAAATGCAAAAGAAGATGTTTTAAGTAGTATAGATGAAATATTAACTTATAGCAAAGAGATAGAGGATGATGTTAAGTCAATAATTAAACATAAATGTCCATATTGTCAATCAGAGATTGAGGATAATCTTGATATGCGTATATATAACTATAATTCAATAGAGGATGCTCTGTTTTTAAAGGCGGGTCTTGAAGAAGAATTAACGGACATAGAGCATAAAATCGAATTGGAAGAAAAGAAATACCAGAAGCAATTGGAACAGATAAATGATTACGAAAAAAAACTTACAGCTTATAATGAAGAAATCAGTGATGTTTTAAAATATAAAGGATATATGGAAATGAGAGATTCTTTGATTAAAGAAATAGGAGAACTGGTTTCAACAGAAAATGCATATGAAGATGAACTGAAAAAAGAAAAAAGGAGAAGAAAAAAATTTGATGACTCAAAGAAACAAGTTAACCAGAGATACTATGAGTTGATGACCAGAGATAAACAAAGATTTGGACTGAAGGAGATCTCTGATAAAAAATTAATGGATATAAAATCAAATATTTCAGCAGGTGGAAGCAATAAGCCGATTGCGACAATTATTTGGTACATGAACTTGCTGAGGATAAAGAAGGAGTTTAATCCAAATGCGATTTTATTTCCTATAGTATTTGATAGTCCGAATAATGTGGAAACAGACAATGAGAAAAGAATAGAGTTGTTAAAATATTTGTTTGAGAGTGTTGATACCGATACGCAGTTGATAATATCGAATTTGGGATTTGACAGAAATCAATTTAAAGAAGCTAATATTGAACAGATAATAGAAATTACAAATGATAAATATCAATTACTAAATCAGAAGGATTATGATAATTATAAAGGTCTTTTTATAAGTCTTATGGAAAATGATATTTGAGATCGAAAGTGCAAGCTAAAATGTTAATTTGGAAGGTGATATAATGACAAGTGAATTTATGAGAAATTTGCTTTCAAAAGATGAAAAGATAACAGTAGAATACAAATCCTGTCAGTATGGCATCCAGGAGGATGTATATGAAACGGTGTGTTCCTTTTCCAATCGATATGGTGGATATATTATTATGGGGGCAGAGGATGATGGTACTCCAATAGGTGTTAAGCAAAATATGGTTAAGGATATGAAGAGAAATTTTGTGAATCAGCTAAATAATCCGGATAAAATGTCGCCAACATTATATCTTTCAATTGAGGATTTTGAATATGAAGGAAAGATATTATTATGGGTATATGTGCCGCCGACAGCGACTGTGGAAAAGTGTGGAAACAGAATATATGACCGAAATGAAGATGGTGATATGGATATTACTGATTCACCGATTCAGTTACAGAATATGTACAACAGAAAGAGCACTACATATGCGGAACATAAGATTTTCCCATATGTAACCAAGGATGATCTGCGTCTTGACTTAATGGACAAGGTGCGTAATCTTGCAAAAAGTAAAAATCCGGATCATCAGTGGCTTACAATGTCTGATGAAGAGATACTTACAAGTGCAGGTTTGTGGGAAAAAGATTTTTCATCAGGTATTCAGGGATATAATCTGGCAGGCGTACTATTGTTTGGAAAAGATGAAGTGATTCGTTCCTGCTGTCCGGGATATATTACGGATGCAATTTACAGAGTTGAAAATGTGGATAGATATGATGACAGATTACAGGTAACAACAAATCTGATAGAAGCATATGACCTTTTGATGGAATTTGTGGCAAAACACACATCAGATAAGTTCTGCCTGATTGATAATGTAAATACAAGTATCAGAGGAATTATTGCCAGAGAAGTTATAGGCAATATACTTGTTCATAGAGATTATTCTAGTGCATTTCCGGCAAAGGTAATTATTGAAAAAGATTGGCTAAAAACAGAAAACTGGTGTATTCCAAGACGACACGGAAATATTATGAGTGATGAATTCACACCATATCCGAAAAATCCGTTAATTCAGCAGTTTTTTGCTAACATTGGTAGAACAGATACGATTGGCTCAGGCGTGAGAAACTTGTACAAGTATACACCGATTTATTCAGATGGTGGAAAACCTGAATTAATTGAGGATGATGTATTTAGAATAACCATTCCGCTGGATAAAATGGCAGCAGATGAAGCACGGGAGCAGAAAATATTATCTGAAAGAGAACAAAAGATTTACAATATGATATGCGAAAATCTTCATTTGTCTGTTGAGCAGGTAATGGCAGAACTTGACATATCAAGAGCAACGGTATTCAGGGATTATGCAAAAATTAAAAAAGTTACGGGTGCGATGTATGATAAAAAGACATCAACATGGACTTTGTAACCCACTTAGTCTCACCAAGTCTCAAGATAGTCTCACCAAAGTCTCATGAGATTTGATACTGGATGAGACTAGGATAAATCGAAGAAATGCAGTAAAATCAATGATTTTTCAATTTGTAAGAAAAACTCAGTCTCAAGATAGTCTCACTCAGTCTCATTTTGTGGATGAAATTTTGAGACTGACTTGAGACTTATGAAAGAGGTATTATGATAGATTCTATCGACAGAAATGGAGGCAAATATGGGAAACACCCTGATGGAGATATCAGTTCCACTAGACAAAGAAAATTTTATAGAGCTGGAATGTGATTTCTGTAAAAATAGATTCATGTTACATCAAGATGTATATGAGAGTGATGATAATATAAATTTCTTTTGTCCGATATGTGGTTTACCTAATAAAATAAATACATTTTTTGTGCCAGAAGTTTTGGAAAAAGCACAGCAGATGGCGATGAATTATATGCTTGATGAGTTAGAACGGACAGTGGGTAAGTGTATTAAAAAGATCAATAAAAGTGGATTTGTTAAAATGTCTATGAAAAGTCCTAAAAGAGAACATGAGAAGGAGTTGTACACACCATCTGATGATTATACAAAGTGTGCAAAGAAATGTTGTAACATTGATATAAAAGTTACGAACATGGATAAAGAAACGGGAACATATTGTCCTGTATGCGGGAGGATGGAATAATGAACAGAAAAGAAATACAGAAAATATCTTTACAATATAGAACTTTGTCTTCTCAAATGTTAAAAATGAATTCACAAGAAGAAATGTATTGTATTCAACAATTTTTTGATTTTATATCTGAAACAGAAATTATTAGGAATTATATAAATGAATGCAAAACACAAGAGTATGATTTTGAACAAATTTTTGCAGATAAAGGATGGAGAAATGTGCTTATGCTTCCAGCGAAACAAGAAGAATTGGTTAGTTATGGATATCAACTGTTGCAATATATACTTGATGGACCTAAAAGTCTTATAGGATTGTGTATGGGATATACAGGAAGTAATAAATTCTCAGATAATATTGAAGCATTTGTGAGAAAATCAATAGAGCCATTTGTAGTAGCAATCAGAACCTATATAGAGCTTTGTTTTATAGATTGTGAAGATGTAGCTGAAAATCAAGAAAATAAAGTGGTAACTATTTTTTTGTCATATTGCCAAAAAGATATGGATATTGCGGATTGTTTAGAAGAGAACATTGCACCTTATATTTGTGATAAGGCAAAGATTTCAAGGGATATTAGAGATGTTGAGTATCATGAAAGTTTTAAGCGATTTATGCAGTCAATCGAGAAACACGATTATGTAATAACAATAATAAGTGATAATTATTTGAAATCTAGGAATTGTATGTTTGAAATGTTGGAAGTTGTAAAAGATAGTTACTTTTCAAAAAAGCTACTTTTTATTGTATTGGGAGACGATGATGCAAAATATTATAAAAATATTCCCCAAGAAGGTATTAGTGCGGATGTCTACTCTGCGTTAGGACAGGCAAAATATAGTAAATATTGGAATTCTGTTGATAAAGAATTGGAAATTGAGATAGAGGAAATAGGAGATCCGATGCATGCAATTTTACAGATTAAAGAAAAACAAATTGTACAAAAAATATTGTTAGATATGCCAGAGTTCTTGGAATTTATAAGAGATAATAAGGGACTTACATTATCGGAGCATATTGAAAAAGGTTTTGAGGACATGATTTCATTTATGGGATTGTAAAAAAGAGGTGATTCATGTGAAGAAAATAGATGACAAGATAAGTGAAAAAGTTACAAGTTTGGTGACGGAGTACATATGTAGCTCGTTTGAAGTCTTAAAGAATAATGAGTTATGGAAAAAGGCTATAAAGAAAGCTTGTGAAGCAACGGAAGGAGTGGATGATTCGTTTGCTGATTATATTATAAAATCTCCTGCGATACAAAGACATTTTGTATGGATTATGGGAAATAAATCATTAAACGACTTGTATAGAAGTTTTATTCTTACGATAGCTGTTGAACGATGTGCATTTAATGACGAAAAAAAACTTGCAATATCATTGGGAATGGCAATCTTAGATAATTGGTTTGAATTAAACAATGAGGATTATCATGATATAAGGAATCAAATAGTAGGTGATAAAATTGTAAGAATTGTAAATGATAGAGAACGATTGTATCGGGAATATTTTTTATTGTATAATGATCAAATGGCAAAGGACACAATCAGAGTGTATTATCCTAAGAATGGTGAAAATTGGATAAGGTGGGATAGAGATTGCAGTGTAGATGTAAAAGTTAATTTATCTAGGGGAACTGAGTATGGTTTTTGCAGAATAGGATTTTCGTATAGTAGAATTGAAGAACAAGATTTTGAAAAATCTTTAAAAGTAGCTTATGTCAATGAAGATAGAGAGATATTTAGATTTGAGCATGATGATATGTTAAATATAGATGATAAAAAGATTCTTTGGGCATGGTAAATTAGTGTATATGTGGCTGCACAATTTAATTATTTGTACAGCCATATGAGATTGTTTAATTCAACTCACTCATCCCATCCACATAATCCTGCAGACCATTTGCTTTCAGTGCGAGCTTGGCATATGTAAGAGGTGAGTCTTTTGCCAACCAGTACAGATATACAATATCATTCGGTTCTTCAAAGATAACGGAAGAATTACATTCCTTACAACAGATAACAAGAACGGAATTCTCACTAATATTGACAATGATGGAGTCGGTAGCAGAATCATACATACCGAACAGGAAATTAAGATTGTTGTTCATTGCGGTCTCCTTCCCACAGATACTTTGCACCATCCAGCAGGTCAATGATAGCTGTAAGCATATTGGTGTATTCGGTATGTAATTCCTTAATATCATCGGAAGAAGGAAGTGTATCAATATTTCGGTCTGATGATGTAAATGCTTTTTGCATATCAAGTATCTGTAGATACAATGCATTCACAGTCTGTACCAGAGGATATATGGTTTCTTTCTTGCCGACAACGCAGATGTGGTTATAGATGCATGAACGGACAAAGTAATCTTTCTTCATCATGCCGCTGGCAAGGATACGGGCTTCGATTTGCTTGCGTTCAGCATCGCTGATTCTAAAACTTATAGTTGGATGTTTGTGTTGATTGCTCATAGAAAAGCTCCTTTCATAGTGGGTGCGGCAGCAGGCACAGTTAAGCACCCGCAAGCCACATTTGATTATTCGTTTTTAGTAGTAAAAGTAGATTATATCTGCCATTGATTTCGTAGAAGCAATATTGAATTATTGCAACTAATTTGCTACTAAAGTTTTTGAAAACGATATGAAAAGAGTAACATTAGATGAAACAGATGCGGTGGAATGCCGCATAAAATCAGCATTTTTGATTTGATGATACTTCCTTTGGGAAGAGTTTGAATAACGGATTAGAATGCCGAAAGCCTGTATTTATGCGGGCTTCCGGCATTTGTTTTATCAAATGGCTCTGGTTTGGCTCTATTTGTGGGGAGAGTAATGAAGTTATCAGTTTTGAAAAGGTAAATAAAAAAGGAAGAAGGTACAAGCTATGTTGCCAACAAGAGAAGAAGCACTGAAGTTAATTCGTGATGGGTTATTATTTAATCCGGGACCTTGGGGAAAACATTGTTTAACAGCAGCACACTGTGCAGAAAAAATAGCAAGTGCATGTGGTGATATGGATGTTGAGAAAGCATATATATTAGGTTTACTACATGATATAGGAAGAAAATTTGGTGTAAGACATCTTGGACATGTTTATGATGGATACGTATATATGAAATCATTGGGATATGATGAAGTAGCAAAGATATGTTTAACCCATTCTTTTAATAATCATACGATAGATGAATACATCGGAAAATTTGATGTTACAGATGAAGAATTGACAATTATAAAAACTGAATTAGCAAAGACCATATATGATGAATATGACCGGTTAATTCAATTGTGCGATTGTTTGGCAGGAGCGGAAGGAGTTCTTGATATAGAAAATAGGATGAATGACGTAAAGAAAAGGTATGGCTTTTATCCGCAGGACAAGTGGAATTCCAATATGAATTTGAAGCAATATTTTGAGGGGAAAATGAATAAAGACATTTACCTTATATGTGAGAAAGATACATTTGCACCAGGAGATTTATAATCTTATAAATATATTTTCATTACAAGTTTTATGAACAGGTTGGAGGTGGTTAAGTGGATATTTTATTTAAAAATGATGATTTTGTATTTTCATACAGAGTTGGCGGTATATTGAAACATAATGGTAAAATCTTGTTACAGCGTCCGAAGAATGATGATTATGCCATTATTGGCGGACATGTTGCGGCTATGGAGACAAGTATGGAAACTCTTAAACGGGAATTTGAAGAAGAGTTTCATGCTAAGATAGAGGTAGATAATCTGTTAGCAATCGGAGAAATTTATTTTCCATGGGGAAAAAGACCCTGTCATCAGATATGCTTATATTATAATGTACATCTGATAGATGATAATATTCCATTAGATGGTGTGTTTCATGGATATGATGAGCTGGATAATGAAAGAATTGATTTGGATTTCTGTTGGGTTTCACTAGAAGATTTAAAGAAGGGTACTAAGGTATATCCTTTAGAGTTGATACCATATATCCTTGAGTCAGGGAAAGAAATTGTACATTTTGTTTCAAAGCAGATTTGAGGAGATAGTCAATGATAGAAAATATGAAGGTAGAATTTGGCAGAACATCAGATATTGATTCATGGATGCGATTAGTGAGAAAAGTAAGTTGGAATTTTCTAGGATTAGAGACAGAGCAGAGTATAGATGAACACAAAATAATAGTACTGAAATTCATGAATGACAAACGTGCTTTGTGCGTGAAGAACGAACAAGAGATTGTTGGCGTACTTTTATATTCAAGGAAGTATAATATGATATGTTGTTTGTCTGTTGATCCAGCTTATCGAAAAAGGGGAATTGCTTCGCTTCTTTTAAAAGAGGCACTTGATAAACTTGACAGAGATATAACTGTGTCTACATTTAGAAAAAATGATGTTAAAGGAATTGCGCCTAGAAAATTATATAAGAAATTTGGGTTTGAAGAGGGCGAACTGATTGAAGAATTTGGATATCCTAATCAAAGGTTTGTGTTGCATGCAGACAAAAGTGTTGATAGTGTAATAATTGGTACAACAGTAACTGTAACAGTCGATAAACCATTAGGAAGTTATCATCCTGAATATAAGGATATGTATTATCCAATAAATTATGGTTACATTGAAGGAGTTATGGCACCAGATGGAGAAGAGCAGGACGCTTATATATTAGGTGTAAATGAACCAGTAAAGAAGTTTACAGGTAAAATTATTGCCATTGTTTATAGAAAAGATGATATAGAAGAAAAGTGGGTAGTTGTGCCTGATGGAGTAACTTTTTCAAAGGAAGAAATCAGGAGACAGATTCATTTTCAGAAACAATATTTCGACAGTGAAATTGTGATGTAATATTAAGGAGATTGCTATGTCATTAGGATTAAAAAGAGGAACAGTGCAGCTTGAACCACATGATAAACAGTGGGATGAGGCTGCCATTCAAACAATCAAAATACTTAAATCTATATTGGGTGATGATGTTGTTGATATACAACATATTGGAAGTACATCAATACCAGCAATTAAAGCAAAACCGATTATTGATATTGCTGTTGGGGTAAATGATTTTGAAAAAATAATGTCATATAATGAGCAGTTACAGAAGGAAGGAATCTTTTATCGTGGCTCGGATGTGGAATATCAGATTCTTTATGTAATGGGCGATATGGAAAATGATATAAGAACGCACCATATTCATGTTGTGAAGTGGAATGGAACTGAGTGGAAGAATTATATTTATTTTAGAGATTGTCTAAATGCTAATGATAATATAGCTTTGCAGTATGAGAGGGTGAAGGAAGAACTGGAAAGTAAGTATGCAGATGATAGGGTGGCATATACTAATGGAAAGCAAGAAATGATAGATATTATTCTGAATGGCAAATAGATTGTTGACATGAATTTCCAAGGCTGGTATATTATTCAACAAAAACAGGGAGAACATACACATGAATCAGAACTTATATTCAAGACATTATATGTACATGTATTACGGACGTACACGGCTATAAACATGCAAGGTTAGTGCATTAGGTTATAGCTTGTAGGTCTTTTAGTCTAGTGCATAAAACCAGAATATAAGGGAGAATTTTACATACATTGCATCTTATTAAATTGGAGTTATCGCACTGGACATTGAATGTTTGGTGCGATTTTTTATGTTTACAAGAAAGAGGTGCAGAAAATGAATGATTTAATTGAACTTAAACTGATAACAAGAGAAGATGCTGAATGTCTGCATAAACTGCAGATAGAAGCGTTTATGCCCTTATATGAAAAATATCAGGATGATGCTACAAGTTCGGCGAAAGAAAGTCTTGAAACAATAACGAAGAAAATAGTTGATGATAATTCGAATTTCTATTTTATTTTGTTTAATGGTGAGAAAGCTGGAGCTGTAAGAGTTAAATGGCATAAAGGGCAAAAAGTACACAAGAATGTAAATTGGATATCTCCTATTTTTGTTATTCCAAAGTTTCAAAATAATGGAATTGCCAGTAACGTAATCAAACAATTATTTGATATTTATCCGAATACAATAGAATGGTGGTTGTCTACTATCAAGCAGGAAGAGAAAAACTGCCATTTGTATGAAAAATGTGGATTTGTTCGAACTGGAGATGAAATAGTCGTAAATGAAAATATGACATTAGTTTTTTATGTAAAGAGTTATATTGAGGTAAGGAGATTTAAGGAAGAGGATGCCAAAGAGGTCAGAAATCTTATCGTCAGGAATTTCTTAGAGGTTAACAGTAAAGATTATGGCATATCAGCAATGGAGAAACTTGCAAAGGTTTACGATGTGGAAAAGGTTCTGAATGTGGCAAGTTATGCGCATATGTACGTCTTTGAATTTGATGGAAAAATAATTGGAACAGGTTCTATCTCAAGTTTTTGGGGAAGTGAAACAGAAAGTATACTTTTGTCCATTTTTGTCCTTCCGGAATTTCATGGAAAGGGTGTTGGAAGAAAAATCATAAATACATTAGAAACGGATGAATTTTATGTAAGAGCAAGCAGAATTGAGATACCGGCATCCATTACAGCAACGGAATTTTATAGAAAATTTGGATATGATTACAAAAATGGTGTTAAGGAATTGGATGATGAACACCATTACAGATTGGAAAAGTTTAAGGCGGCAGGGTTGAAATAATAACAGATGAACAGGGGAGCCTATCGAATTTTATGATACCCGATAACGGAATACATAGGGAAGAGTGCTAGGTGCCAGTGGCACCTGTTTAGCACCGACCGAAACGAAGTGTAGACGTGACGCCTATGACGGCTTATGATATTATTTCAATTTACATTGGGATTTAGCATTGTTGATGTCGTTTGGTGCTTGATTGTAGCATTGCTTGCCTTTCTTGATAAAGAGAGAAGCTCTTTGAGGAAAAGCAGGCGAAAATAAAAATGCCTATCCTGTCTGCCAACAGGATAGGCGGTGTCCTTAAGGATATTTATTAACCTTAACCGGGAGCACCCACCTTTGAAGTGGTGATTTCTGTTTAATTAGATATTATCATCTTATGTCTGATAATTAAAGATATTTCACTAATTTGGGAAATTTTTCACAGTAAGGCAACAGGTGCATTTTTGACAAGCATATTGTCATCAAGCAGATGTTGCTTGATTTCTTTGATATTTTCATTGATATGATGCAAACTGTCAGCATACTTTTCTTCTGAATATTCATCTTTAGCATTTATCATATTTTCACGAATTTCCAGAGCTTTCATATAGGTACAGAGTTTTTATTGATGAGGAAACATGTATCTGCAAATTGATTTTGTACCATATATTACAGAAAGCAAGCGAGGACTTGATACAAGGGTATCATTAAAATTTGCACTGGCGGTACCAGAGGTGCTACCGAATTAAATCAGTGGATTGCATCAGAGAAGCAGGAACTTGCTACAGTCATGGAACGATATGGTGTGGAATGGCTACAAAAGGGAACACATGAGAAGTATTTGTTGGTGATCGAATTTGAAAAGAAGGAGTGGGTAAAGGAAGTGGCAGAATTGGATAGCCAGAAGCAGGAAATATCTTCGGTGGTTACATAGCTTGGAGAAGAGGTTTCTGTAAAGAAACGGGAATTGCAGAATACTACTATAGAAAAGGAACTTGCTGAGGGAGCTATACAGAAAGCAAATAAAGAGAGAACTATAGCACAACAGGAGAAGAAAGTATTGCTTGCAGGTAATCATGATTTGAGAATGGAAAACTCAAGGCTTGAAATCCGCAAAGACAGACTTAGCATGGAAAATCATGATTTGAAGCAGAAACAGTTACAGTTGCAGACAGATAATGAGGAACTGGAACGGCGGCATGAAGATTTACAATATAAGAATAGTGAATTGAGGAATGTGAATGACCAGCTATTCGATGACAATCATACTCTGGAGCAACAGAATGATTCATTGCAATCGTATAATCAAGAATTAAGACAAAAATACAATGATTTGAAACAGGATAATGTTAAGCTTGAAAAGCAACAGAATGAGCTTAAGCGCAATATAGAGCAGATGGTACAGTCAGAGCAGTTATTGCAGCGTGATGTAAGAAAGTATGATGAAGCGCCGGAGTGGCAGTTGCCGGAGCAGGGAGCATTTGCAAGTGCTAAGTCATTTCGGGATAAGGTAGTGATGCCATTTGTGAACAAGCTTAAGACATTGATAAAGAATCTAACAATCCAGTGCTTGAGGCTGAAAGAGGAAGTTCTGCAATTGCGAAAAGAAGAGATTGTCAGAGGATGTGGAATTTTACAAGGGTAAAATTAAGGATGTATGTGGTAAGACAGAGCTGTTGCAGGAAAAGGCTGATAATCTGGAGCGTGTGAAGAGATATGCCGGTGCAGAGCAGATTGATACGATTATTCGTAAGGTAAAGGAACAGGAGCGTACAGAGCAGCAGATAAGGCGGTATGACAGGTCTTATGGGACAAGATAATGGGAAGGATGGATTGATGATATGAAAGATAATCGAATGGATAATATCGTAGAATGTGCTTATAACATGGATAACGGCTATGTTGAGGTGTGGTTTACAGATGGAAATATGTTGCGGATAAAGTGCGAAGAAGTGGAGGCTGCTCTGAGAACAACGGAGCAGTCACTGGCGAAGCTGCATAGGTTGTTGGATAACAAGCCAATGGAGTATGTGGCAATGGCTTTGTCTGGGGAGATGCAGGTATATTGTGATATTGAGGCTGATATGGTTAAGGGAATGTTTGGGACGATTGTGCAAGGGTATCTGAAAAAGGGGTATAATCGGGCTACTGCGGAGATGATGGCTAGGGAGTTTTTTAGGTATGAGAGTTGAAAAATCTAATATTGATAGATTCTTTCAAAATGAAGTTTGTTGTAGTAGAATATATTATTAAGTAAAGACATGAGTGCTCTTTGTAATTGGAGGTAGATTAGATGGAATGGAATGAATTTTGCGAAAAAGTTTCTAGGATGTTAGGAAATTGGAAAAATAGATTGCAATTTAATTATGATAATAATAAAATCTCATACATTATTGCGGCACAGGAGTACATATATACAATAGACAATTATAATGATTTAAGGCAGCAAGCAGAACAATATGATTTTGAGAGATATTCAATATGTGATGGAAATAGTTATGAATCAGTTGTTGATATACCAGATATTGATTCAAGACGGCGTTTTCCCATAGGGACTGCGGATAAATTGACGGAATTAATTGTAAGTGATGAAGAGGCTGATATTACATATTCGTTTCATGAAATCTCGAGACAATTGATTTGGTATGTTATTAAAGACTTTGATGTAAGAAAAAGAGTCTTTTCTAGTATTCCACCTCTGCTTTTTGAACGTAGGAGTGAAACTTTAGCAGAAAAAGACATATTTAGCTTGATAAAAATGATTACACGTTTACCATTGGCGGTATATATAGAAACGAATACAAAAAAGAATAGGGAGCAATTACAAAGGTATGCTAAATCGTATTTATTCAACATTGCATATAATTTTGATTTAGTATTTAAAGCAGTAACGGAAATAGATGATTTATTTCCACAAAGAAATGTTTTGCCAAGAAGAAGAATTCAGAATGTTTCAGAACTTATGGCACCTCAACTTTTGTATAAAGAGCAATTAGTTGAACAATATTATATGGCATTAACTTCTGAGGAACCTTTTGTTAAGTTTGTAGGATTTTATCATATAATGGAACATTTTTATGAAGAAGTGTATAACGAAGATATTTTTAAAAGTGTGCAGCATATTATACAGCACCCCGGCTTTTCTGCAAAAAGGACGAAAGATATTGTTAAGATTGTGGATTTAATAAAAAAGAAAAATAGACAAAATAAGGAAGAGTTTCAAGGCTCAGAATTGGAAGCACTAGAATTGACCTTGAGAAAATTTGTTAATATAAGTGAGTTGATTAATGACTTGACAGAATTTAGTAATTCTATTGTGGATTATTATAAATCATCAGAGATTAGTTTTTCAAAAGGAGATACTGTTGATTTAAGAGATGCTTCAAAAGAAAAAGTGTATAAAAAGTTAGCAGCAAGAATATATAAGACTAGAAATGCGTTAGTACATAGTAAATCGAATGAAAGTCGCTTAAGTGAAAGAGGAGTATATAATCCATTTGCAAATAGCCAAGAATTAACAATGGAAATTCCATTAATGAGATATATTTCTGAGTCAATAATAATTAATTCGGCTTCGCCATTGTAATGGAAAGTTTTGGCTCCATATTGGCTATAAAAATTTTAGACTAGGTACACAAAAATGCGAAATAAGATGAATATGAAGAATAAAATGCACAAATGTATACTGAGAAACAGCCAGATAAATCTCTCCGCCCAAGAGTTTGAATAGTAAACAGAGCTTCATAAATGGCGTAAACAAGCCATTTATGGAACTTTTTTTATCGTGATACCTTATGATAGTCAAGTCCAAATTTGTGTGTAAATTCATCTTCCAGCTATATTAGTCCGTCTATGCTGCCTTTATCTTGAGGAGATTTGATTGAATGGAGATTAGTTTGTCATAGTACTCTTTCATATCAAAAATTCTGTGACTGACACTCCAATTATTATGATCATCCTGAAGAACTGCACCAATCAGTCGTATAATAGATTCCGTATTAGGGAAAATCTGAATGACCTTTTCTCGTCTTCTGATTTCTCAGTTTTCATGCTCTATTATGTTGCTGGTTCTTAATGCAATACGATATTTTGAAGGTAATGCCATGATTGTAATGCTATCTTTAAACCCTTCATCAAGGACAACCATTGCTTCATTTGCAACATCCTGATATTCATCGTATATTGATTCTTTTAGGCGACGGGCTTCTTCAATAGTAGTTGCATGGAACATATCTCGCAATTCAGAAGCTAAACCAGTGCTGTATTTTTTGGGACACTTATCTATGATATTTCTAGTAAAATGAGCCTGACAACGCCGCCATGAAGAACCAGAGAAGCATTCCTTTATTGCTTCAACAAGCCCTGCGTGTGCATCTGATATCACAATATCCACCCCACGTAAGCCACGACTTTTAAGACTTTCAAAGAAGTCCTTCCAGGTGTTTACTTTCTCAGAATCGTATACTTCAAAACCGAGTACTTCCTTGTGACCTGTATTGTTTATCCCAATAGCGACAAACAATGCTTTGGACTTGACACGATGATCTTCGCGAACTTTTAAATATATCGCATCAACAATAATAAATGGATAATGTTCCGGTAATAAACGTTCTTTGAAATGTTTAATTGGAACATCAAGTTCCTTACAAATTTCAGAAACAGTAGATTTAGAGAAAGACTCTCCACAGAGTTCTTCAGTTACTTTTTTGACATTTCTGGTTGATATACCCTGCACTACCATTTCCATCATGGTTGTAATTAAAGCTTGCTCATTACGCTGGTAATTCTCGAATAAGGAAGTATTAAATAGGACATTACGATGTCTAGGAACTTGTAATTCAATCTTTCCGATGCGAGTAGTTAATGACCTTGTCCGGGTTCCGTTTCTGTAATCAGAACGTTCCTGCGAACGTTCATAGTTATTAGCACCAAGTTGTTCGGTAGATTCAGCTTGAAGAACCTGATTAAGTAAAGCTTCCATAAGCTTGCCAAATGCTTCATCTTTAGTTTCTGAAAAAAGTCCTACAAAAAAATCACTATCTAATGTAAAATGTAATTGAGCCATGGGTTTCATCCTTTCAATTATGTTTTGTGTGGTAACTTAATTATAACTGAAAGATGAGCACTTGGCTCTTTTTATATGGATTTGTAATTTACACCATTATATAGACTTTATCTGAATGCGCTATGGAGAAGTTATATTACACAGCAAATACTGCATAAATATTTAAATTTGGTTTGGAATATATTAGCTTCGATGATATAATAAAAATAAAATGATTTATTTGCTCGTAGAAATTGGAAAGTTACGAATATTAGAATTTTAAACAAGATAATTTAGTATTGGTTTGAAATTGGTGAAAAATGAGGAAAAAGTAAATGGACAAAATATTGTATCACTATTGTAGTACACAAAAAATGTATGGAATTATGTCTGGAAGACAACTTAGAATGAGCGATATAACTAAGAGCAATGATTACGATGAAGTATATATGTTTTTCCCAGGTATAATATATGCTATGAGGGATGTATATTATAAAAATTCATTTCCTTTTGAGTTTGCGGGTGAAACAGATGAAAGAGGAATGGAGATTCTTTTTAGATTAGCATATGATTATTTTAAAATAGAATTTGACAAGGGTGGGGTTACTAATTTTGTTATATGTTTTTGTGAGGAAGGTGACAAGTTAAGTCAGTGGAGAGGTTATGCGGATAATGGAAGAGGTGTTTCTATTGGATTCTCAGAAAGAGAATTAACACAGTATAGTGAAAAATACAAAGATATCCTAACAATGGGAAAAGTAAAATATAAAACGGTGGAAGAAATAAATGATATTATTATATCTAAGGCAGATAATTTGTTGGATGAGTTGAAGAATTTGCGTAAATGGATTATAGATAATTTGCATTGCGATGATAGTAAGCAGGAAGAATATATGATATTTTTCTTTATTCAAATGTTAAATATGGTTTTTATGGATTCATTACAGTACAAAAATGTATCATTTCAAGAGGAAAATGAATGGAGAATGTTTTTTAAATATCCAATTATGAAAAAAACGGAATTAATATATGGAGAAGAGAGTAATAAAAGCGTGCTATTTGATGAAATGGTAGAAGTGATGAAAAATAAGATTGATTTTAATATTTTGAATGATGACATAGTACCATATTTTCCTTTAGAATTATCAGATATATCTGAAAAACCAATAAAAGAAGTTATTAGTGGTCCAAATAACCATATATTATTGAAAGATTTTCAATTATTGTGTGGAAAGTATAAATATAATGACGTTGCATTTAGGTATAGTAAAATATCGTATAGAGGGTGATATTTTATAGATTATTTATCTATAAACACTAGAAATGGATGAAGTGGCAGCGAAAAGGAGTAATAATAAATGATAGATATATATACAAATAAGAGCAATTCAAAAAATTGGATATTTCAGAATGATCTGTACTTCAATCTGAATACCGGCAATGAAGAAATGACACAAAGTGAAATTGATTTAATCCAGCAGATAGATGATGCTAAGTTGACACCTGATAAAAATATAGAAACAAAATATGGTTTAGGTACAATCCGTAATTTATCGTCAGGTTGTAAGACATTACTTAATATTGTGAAACATCCCGATAAGGTGGTAAATGTTGAGGAATGTGGACCGAATGTTCTTAGAGTAATTTTTACTATGGATAATATTAAGATTTATATGTCGAGGCCAACGCTTTTTGATATTCCGGATGATGTGCAAATCAGATTCAATGATTCTGATATAGTGACCGGAGGGAGAGGTTATAATGCATGGTGGAGTAAGGAATATGAAAGGAGAGAAGCAGATGATTTATAAGAATATTACATTTAAAGCAGCTCCATTTTCATATGATTTGACATTTGATGACAGGATTACCCTTGTGGGTGGAGACAGTGGTACAGGCAAAACAGTACTTTATGAAATGCTTGAAGATATAAGATTGACAGAAGAATACAAAGCAATTAAGCTATTTAACTACAAATCAGATAATTTTTTAGAAGCAATAAAACAGTGTAGAAATAGTTTTATTGTGATAGATAATGCAGATTGTCTGATTAATGATGATGTCAGGAGATTTATTAATTTTGAGTTATCAAATCAGTATATGCTTTTCCTGCGAAATTGTGATGGACTCAATGTATCTGATAAGAGCTTTAAGGTACTGAAGTTTGATAATAATATGATAACACTAGAAGAGGAGTTGTGATATGAGATATTTATGGACAGAGGATACCGGTGCTGGGCTTCACTTCTGGAAATTAGTTAATCAACTTTTCTTTGACAATGAGCTTGTTGTTGAGAGTAAAGGGAGCAATCAGGGATTATTGGATGAAGTAATAGACTTGAATATTAAGTCTGACGAGAGATATTATATTGCATTTGATTATGTGGTTGATAACCAAGACATTCGTAACAAGTATCGCATGTTGAAATCAATAGCAGATAAGTCGGAAGGAAAGATTGTAATTCTGGATATGATTTGTTTTGAATACCTGATTCTTGCTTTTGATAAGCTGGTGGCATGGACAGGCACCGGAAAGACAGATAAAATCAAGATTCGTGAAGAAGTTTTATCAGCAGTTGAGGATCATAGAATCAACTTGTCAAAGATTGATGATGGGAAGACATTGCAGTACTTGGCAGGTTTTAAGAGATATTCTACAGAACGAGTGATGAAGTCATTGGTGGCTGAATTTACGCAAAATGAGAAGTGGTCTGTTAAAGGAACTCTTATGGGTGAATGCTGGTATAAAGATTGTTGTGTGTCAGAGCATCCGGATAATCTGAGGTGTGGTAAGCCGGAGATTGAGGATGGGAATGAAAAGATGAGGATGTTGATACAATCGGAAGAAGTACAGAAAATAATTGGAGAAATGTGACAAGAAGAGTTGTGATATGAAATATTTATGGACCGAAGATTATCAATTATTAGTGATTATGTTTGTAATATTAATAAGAGAATAAATGTGGTATTTAATTTGGAATAATATTATTAAAAATGAATGGAGATTAATTATGGCTGAAACAGATTTAATGATGGAACTTTCTAAGGAAAGAAAAAATATTAAAACAGATAGTTATGATATGTCTATAGGCGAAATAATTAGTTTGTATAAGGACAATGATTTAAAGTTGAATCCTGCGTTTCAAAGATTGTATAGATGGGATGAGGATCATAAAACAAACTTTATTGAATCCATATTAATTGGTATTCCGATACCAGAAATTTTTGTTGCTCAAAAAGAAGATGGAAAATGGGATATTGTAGATGGGGTGCAAAGAATATCGACTTTATTGCAATTGGTTGGAGATTTGCCGGGATATAAACCTTTAGTATTGCAAGGTACATCCTATCTTCCTTCACTAGAGGGAATGACATGGGAAACAATGCCGCCAGATGCCAAAAGACTATTGAAAAGGGCACGTATTGGTGTGAATATAATTCTTACAGAGAATAGCATACAATCTCAGTATGAATTGTTTCAAAGATTAAATACTGGAGGAGTAAAACTTGAAAGTCAAGAAATACGAAATTGCTTGATTATTATGTTGGATGAGTCCGTCTATGAGAGAATCAATGAGTTAAAATCTTATGAGAATTTTAAAAAATGTTTGACGTTGACAGAGGATAAATATAAAGTAGAGTACCATATGGAATTAATAGTAAGATATCTCATAGCAAAAAGAAACAAAGTTGTGTATTCAGATTATAATATAGCAACTGAAAAACTGCCAGATTTTTTAGACAAAGAGATTGTAAAGCTTATAGCAGATCAGGAATTTGATTTGAATAAAGAGATAGAAATATTCAAGAAAGTTTTTGATAAACTAGCAGTAACAATGGGTGAAAAGCTATTTAAAAAATATAATGTCGAGAAAGGAAAGTTTGAGGGCGCTTTTTCTAATGCTAGTTTTGAAGCAATTTTAGTTGGAACAGCAGAGAATATGGATACTATTAATTGGTCAACATATAAGGAAAAAGTTATTCGTATGTATTCTCAAGAAAAATTTATTAAATTTGCTGATAGAGGAATTAAGGTAGTTAATCGATTTAAAGAATTAAATGATTTTTCAAGGGAGTATTTTGCTTATGAAAATTGAACAGTTTGAAGATTTTATCCAGGAAGATTTGGCTTGGAGAAAAATGGAAATATCTCAACTGTTTAGAATTTTGAGTAAGGCAGAATCAAAGGAAGTTGTAACAAAATCCATTGTGTTGTTACTATATGCACATTGGGAGGGATTTTTAAAGAAGAGTTTTAAATATTATTTGAAATATGTTTCAGAAAAAAAAATAAAAATACATGATTTGACTTTGAACTTTAAAGCTATTGTTTTAAAAAAATATGCACATGAATGCATTGATAACGATGGTTTGAATCTCTCAAAAGAAATACAATTTATTAATGCTCAAGAAAAAATGGTTGATAAACAGTTTAAGATAAAAATTGATGTGGAGAATGATTTAGATGAGGATATAATTAATACAAAGCACAATCTGAATTCGAAGGTATTAAAAAATATCTGTAATATTGTAGGAATAAAATACAATGATTCAATGAAAGCTAGAGCAGCTTATGTAGATGCAATTTTATTGAAACACAGAAACTCAATAGGACATGCAGGTAAAATGGCAAAAGATGAAGAAAAAGTGGAAGAATTGTTGTCTTATGAGGATGTACAAAAGTTAAAAGATTTTATTTTGATAATGCTAGATTATTATGCAGAAGTTTTAGTGGATTATACTGATCATGAATACTATCTTATAAAGAATGAAAGTAATCGACTTGAATATGAAGAAAAGCAAGAGAAAAATTTGGCATTAAAATTAGAAGGAATAGAACGAAAAAAGGAAATGCAGATAAAACTTGATAAAATAGATTAATTACTGCAGGAAAGGAATACAATGTCGAATAATTGTCAGGTACAAACTCCAGATGAATATGCAATAAAATTGTTAGATTATGTAGGATATACATGCAATTTATATGGTAAAAGGGTACTTGAGAACTCATGTGGAACGGGTAACATTTTAACAAGAATAGTTGAAAGGTATATTAAAGATTTAAGAAAAAATGGATATGAGGACAAAAAAATCGTAAAAGGTATTGAAAATGATATTATTGGATACGAAACCGATAAAGAAAGCTTAAATATATGTATTGACAAGTTGGAAAGTATTCGAAAAAAATTTGATTTGCCCATAATTAATTGGAAAATACATAACAAAGATTTTTTAAAGAGTGATGCTCAGCAGTACGATTTTATAATTGGAAATCCACCATATATTACGTATCATGATTTAAAGATAAATGATAGAAAATGGCTTCAAAAAAATTTTGAATCCTGTAAAAATGGTCGATGTGATTATTACTATGCGTTTGTTGAAAAAAGCATTAGAGAGTTATCTTATAACGGGAAATTGGCCTATTTAGTGCCATTTAGTATTTTCAGAAATAAATATGCTACAGATTTAAGGAATATTATTAAAAGTACGATGGACGAAATATATGACTTTACTGGAGTACAAATATTTCCAGGAGTTATTACGTCTTCAACCATAATTATTTGTGATAAATCAAAAAAGAATACTGAAATTAAATATTATAAAGGAGATAGTAATAGATTAATAAAAAAAGATGCATTAGGAGAAAAATGGTTTTTTGTAAATTGTAAAAAAAATAAGTATAGATTTGGGGATTATTTTTTTGTGTGTAATAGTGTGGCTACTTTACTAAATAAAGCTTTTTTAATATCAGATTATGAACAGGATGATATGTTTACTTATATAGGGACGGAAAAGATAGAAAATACAATCTTAAAGTCTGCTGTAAGCACAAAATCATTAAAAAGGAAAAAAGATAACGGTAAGGAAGAAAAAATTATTTTTCCATATAAAATTAATAGAAATGGATTTCAAAGATATGAAGAAGATGAATTTAAAATTTGTTTTCCGGAAACATATAAGCATTTAAAAAAATATAGAAAGAAATTGAAAAATAGAAAGGCGGATCCAAAAGTAAAATGGTTTGAATACGGTCGAACACAAGCTTTGAATGAAATTAAAGGTGCGAAATTGGTAATGCCAATGGTAATTACTTCATGTGTAAAAGTTTACAGAGCAAAAAATATGTCTGTACCTTATGCAGGTTATTTTGTAAAAAAAGTAAAAAATGGGAAATACTCATTATCTGTAGCAAAAAAAATATTAGAAAGCAAAGATTTTTATGAATATGTTAAAGAACATGGGACTCCAACAACAACTAACTCTTATCGAATATCGGTCAAAGAGATTGAAAATTATAGATTTGATTTAGAAAATTACAGATAAGAGGAATGAGAGTAATATCGGAACATGAAGAATTGAAGGAGTGGTTGAATAATGAAAAGTAACATTATTACTTGCTATAAAATCCTACTCATACTATAATGTCCACATGGCAACAGTTTGGTAACAACTATTTAGTAGGTCGAAATAATCATTGTAATTTATATAATAATATGCCCCATATCCGAATGTAACTTAAATAAAATAAGTTAATTTGATTCCGGGACATAAAGAGTTTGAATAACGGATTAAAATGCCGAAAGCCTGTATTTATGTGGGTTTCCGGCATTTGTTTTATCAAATAGCTCTAGTTTGGGCTATTTGTGGGGAGAGTAATGAGTTGGAGGTATAGTAATGGATAATCTGGAAGTAAGATTTTATGATACAGTTAATGATGAATTATTAAAATTTGCAGTAATTATCTCACAAAGTAATGGCAAGTGGGTTTTCTGCAAACATAAAGAAAGAGATACATATGAAGTGCCGGGAGGGCATAGAGAAGCTGGAGAGGATATTTTTGAAACAGCTAAAAGAGAGTTGCAGGAAGAAACAGGAGCTATCAAATTTGAGATAAAACCAATATGTGTTTATTCAGTAACAGGTAAGACAATAGTAAATGATACAGGTGAGGAAACATTTGGACTGCTTTGTTTTGCAGAGATAACAGAGTTTGCGAAAGAATTACATAGCGAAATGGAGAAAGTTGTTTTTATGGACGAGTTGCCTAAGAACTGGACATATCCGTTGATACAGCCGAAATTGATAGAGAAGTATTTACAGGTAATAAATTTTGATAATAAGGGAGGTAATTAGAATATGGTGAATATTAGAGAACTGATGTATGAATCATTTATGAATGGTATGTATCAGTCATTTATTATAGTTGGTCCGTATATTATAGGCCCTTTGATAGTGGCTTTTATTGGGTTGGCAATCAAGAAAGTTTGTGAAGAATTTACATATCATTTTTCAATAGTATCTGGAGACTCTAGAAGAATAGCAAGAAAAAAAGCAAAAAAGATGAGTAAGATGATAGATATGATATCTTCTTTCAAAGATATAATTGATAATACAAAGAATAAATGAATGTAGGGGGAAGTAGGGAATAAATAATGCCAATGGAATTTTGAATGAAGTGAATTATTATAAATGAAAACTGCATTACTGCAAAAATGCATTTTAAATCATAGAGGGAGTGTAAAGCTTGAAAGAAACAGTATTGAAGAATTGTGTGTAGCAGACGCCGATGCAGTTTCACATTTTGATAGTGTGCCAAGTTTACTTTATTTAGCTTATGTAGAGAAAGGGATGGATATAGAGCATGGGTCAAGTTTTGTGAGGGAAAAGCTTGAGCGAAGCTATAATGAGCTGTCAGATGAAAGTAAAGAGATTTACAAGGAAAAATATGAGCAGGTGATGGCTATATTGGGTTGATTGAAGTTATTATTAGAGAAAAGGGAGAAATGCAAATGAAAATATTAGTAATAGGCGGAACAAGATATTTTGGTATACATATGGTTAATAAGCTTTTAGAACAAGGACATGAGGTAACAATAGCAACAAGAGGCAAAACACCAGATTCATATGGAGACAAAGTAGAGCGCATTACCATTCAAAGGACAAATGAAGAAAGTATGCGAGAGGCATTACAAGGAAAGCATTTTGATGTAGTTATTGATAAAATTGCGTATTGTTCTAATGATATAAGGTATGTTATGGACTATGTTGATTGCGACAAATACATATATATGTCTAGTACATCAGTTTATAATCCAAAACATATGAATACTGTGGAATCTGATTTTGATGGATATTCTAAGGATTTTGTGTGGTGTGACAGAAAAGAATTTCCATATGAGCAGATAAAAAGACAGGCTGAGTACGCATTATGGCAGAAATATCCGGGAAAAAACTGGATTGCTGTCAGATATCCATTTGCAATAGGTAAAGATGATTATACGAAAAGACTTTTATTCTATGTAGAACATGTCATTAAATCAGAGCCGATGTATATAGATAATATAGATTATCAAATGAGCTATATCCGTTCAGATGAAGCGGGAGAGTTTATCGCATATTTAGTAGATAAAGATGTTAAAGGTGCAATTAACGGAAGTGCTTCAGAAACTATCTCGCTTCGAGAAGTGATTAATTATATCGAAGAAAAGACAGGAAAATGTGCGGCTTTAAGTGAACAAGGGGAGGCTGCACCTTATAATGGAGAACCGGAATATAGTATAAATACAGACAAGGCTGAGAAGACAGGATATCGTTTTTCTAATTTAAAAGATTGGATATATGAATTACTTGATTATTATATTGAGCAGGTTGATAAAGCTGAATGTAAAGTAAAATAGTACAAAGGGGAATGTATATTGGCAAAAAAGAAAAGAAATAGAAAATCAATAAAAAATAATAGTTATAAATTAGAAGAATTAGGAATACAGAAAGATGACATTACCAAGGAAGAATTAATTGATATATATGCCGAGGCATACTATAAGGCGCTAAAAAGGATAGAAAATGAATCCAAAAGCGAGAATGAGCCAGAGCATAAAGCTAAAAATTATAAGAAATATGAAATGGTGCAATACTTTCTAAATGTTCTATTTTTTCCATGGAAGATACATGAAAAGTTTAAGTTAAAGGATAATATTTATGATGATATGTTAACTCTTATAATAAGCTTTATAATGTATGGCATAGGTGGATTTTTACAACTGGTGAGTTTGGGTGGTGTGATTGGTATTGTAAAAAATATTGGAAAATTACAAGTGACAGCTCTTCTATGGATAGGTGTAATTGTTATATATTGTTTGTTTTTGGCAAGTGTAATAATAATATCAGCAAAACAATTTTCAAATGAGAAAGATTCTAATAAGATATATGCATTCAGCTCTATTATAATAGCATTGATAAGCTGTATAATTAGTACAGTAACTTTTGTTATGCAATTTTTAATGTAGATTAAATACAATAACAACCAGAAACAGTGAGGCCTAAATGGATAAAAGATATTATATGATTATTATCAAGGGTGAGATAAAGACAACCGAAGTAATGTCATGTGTGTACGATACCAATGTACATAAATGGAACGTGAAATTTAATAATGGGAAAAGCTATCTCTATGCATATATGAATGTTGAGAAATTAACTAAGCCGGATGTTTTAAATCCTAAGTTGTATCGTATTAGCAGAGAGGGACGGGAGTTTTTTGATATAGATGCAATATCTGTGTTCAGAGGCAGACAGGAGTCTTATTGGCATATATGTTTTAAAGACGGCAGTGAACGGGATTACCATGAGCACGATTTACATATTGCGGAGTCGTGCCTGAATGATAAAAGGTCTGCCGATGTATTCCAATATATAAAGCAGATTGCTGAATTGAGTAATATTAGAAATGAAGAGACGGGGGAAAAGTTATTACCTAAAAGATTTGATAAAATTACTTATGTTGGTAATGAGGTTGCATTAGCGAAATATTTGAATCCTTCTTTATTGAATACTGGTAAAAGAGGGGGAGAATATGTTCCGATATTTCCATTTGGCTGTAATAACAGTCAGTATAATGCTGTAAAAAATGCGATGGAGAATCAGATAAGTGTAATACAAGGACCGCCGGGAACAGGTAAAACACAGACGATATTAAATATTATCGCTAATATATTGATGCAGGACAAAACGGTACAGATTGTATCTAATAATAATTCTGCAACTGAAAATGTATATGACAAACTGTCTTCGCCACAGTATAATCTGGGATTTGTTGCTGCAACACTGGGAAGTTCTAAAAATAAGAAAACATTTGTTGAGCATCAGGATTCATCTTATCCTGATTTTTTAACTTGGAAAATGTCTGAAGAATTTGGTGAAATGCGTAAGAAAATATCAGAGCAATCCGCTAGGTTAAAAGAATTTTTTGATAAACAGGAAAAACTTGCTTATTTAAGGCAGGAATTATCTCAAATAGTTACAGAACAGCAATATTTTAACCAGTATGTTGAAGAATCCGATGTTAATACAGATAATATAAAGTGCAAGAAAATGTTATCATCAAAACAATGGATGATGTTATGGCAGGAGTGTCAGGCAATATCAGAGGAGAAAAAGACAATAGGATTCTGGTTTAAAATAAAGACATTTTTCAAGTATGGCATAACACACTGGAGTTTTTATAAGCAGGAATTTTCAAAGATAATTACAACATTTCAGGCTATGTATTATAAGGCAAAAGAAAAAGAATTATCTAAGCAGATTTCAGATATTGAGGGATATTTAAACGGTGTTGATAAGCATTTGCTTGACGATTTATGTGACAATTCAATGATTTTACTAAAAGACAAGCTGGCAAGAAGATATGAAGGGAACGACAGCCGGAGAGTATTTAGTGAGGATAATCTGTGGAAGGAATCCAATGATGTATTGAAGGAGTATCCGGTTATATTAAGTACCACATTTTCATCGAGAAATAGTCTGAATTCAGATGTGGTATATGATTATCTTATTATGGACGAGGCATCACAGGTAGATATTGCAACAGGGGCTTTAGCACTTTCTTGTGCGAGAAATGTGGTTATTGTGGGAGATACTAAGCAGCTTCCAAATGTTGTTACAGAAGATATGAGGGTCAGAGCAAAAGCTATATTTGATACATATAATCTGAAAGAAGGATATCAGTTTACAAAGAGCTTTTTGCAGTCAATTCTGGATATTATGCCTGATGTAACACAGACATTATTGCGAGAGCATTATAGGTGTCATCCTAAAATAATTAATTTCTGCAATCAGAAATTTTATCGTGGTGAACTGATTATTATGACAAAGGATAATGGCGAAGATGATGTTTTGTCAGTGGTGAAAACAGTTGCCGGGAATCATGAACGAAATCATTACAGTCAGCGTCAGATAGATGTTATAAAAAATGAAATTATGCCTAAATATAACTTCAACCCGGAAGAAACAGGGATTATTACTCCGTACAAGAATCAGGTTGAAGCATTGAACAGGGAGATAACAGATATTGATGCAGCTACCGTACATAAGTTTCAGGGCAAGGAGAAAGACAATATTATTATATCTACTGTAGATGATGAAATATCAGATTTTGCGGATGATCCGTATTTGATTAATGTTGCTGTTTCAAGGGCAAAAAAGAAACTGATGCTGGTTGTGACTGGAAATGAACAGTCAAAAGAACGCAATATAACAGATTTAATAGATTACATTCAGTATAATAATTTTGAAATTGTTGAGAGTAAGATTTATTCAATTTTTGATTATCTTTACAAGCAGTATACTGAGGAAAGAATAGCATATTTGCAGAAATATAAAAAGATATCAGAATATGACTCTGAGAATCTTATGTATTCATTGATACAGGAAATAATTGCGGATAATAAGTATTCAAGTTTAGATGTTATTTGTCATTTTCCATTGAATATGCTGATTAAAAATCCTCAACTATTAAATGACAGGGAGTGCCAGTATGCAATGAATTCTGCAACACATCTGGATTTTCTGATTTACAACAGAATCAGTAAAAAGCCGGTTTTAGCGATTGAAGTTGATGGATATGAATTTCATAAAAAGGATACCGTACAGGCTTCAAGAGATTTATTAAAGGATCGCATAATGGATTTGTATGAAATTCCATTATTAAGATTTAAGACTAATGGCTGTGGTGAAAGAGAAAAGATTGTAGGAATGTTGGATAAGCTAGTTGGATAGTCGAGAGGAAATAATCCTATTATAGTGGAGATATCGTACTAAACTTTGAAAGTTTGGTACGATTTTTATATTTATAAGAAAGAGAATGCTCAAAAAGGATTAAAATATTATTGTAGGGAACTTCTTGTAGATTAACAGAAAAATAGGTAAAATATTTTAGTTAAGTTAAATATAAAAATAAATGAGAGTCACCTTAGAGTGGCTCTTATTTTGTATATTTTTAATAAACAGTATATAACAGTTGACAACACACATCAACTGTTATATACTGTTTATTGCAAAGGAGAAAAGAAAATATGCATATTATATTAAATCATTCTTCCATGGTTCCGATTTACGAACAGCTTATGGAACAGATAAAGTCAGAGATTATCCAGTCTGTATTAAAAGAGGGAGAGGTGCTTCCGTCTGTGAGGACGCTTGCAGGGGAGCTTCGCATCAGCGCACTGACCGTAAAGAAAGCCTATGACAAGTTAGAAGAGGAAGGTTTTGTTACGACTGTTCACGGAAAGGGAACGTATGTGACCGCTTCGGATAAACAGCTTGCATCGGAGGCGAGGAGACTCGCAGTGGAGGAAGACTTTGACAAAGCCATTGACCGGGCAGTGGCAATTGGCATGAATAAAGAAGAAATCTTAGAGGTTGTAAAGCTTATACTTGATGAGAAATAGAAAGGCGAATTATGATAACAATGCAGAATGTCCGAAAGAAATATAAGGACTTTGAACTGGAACTATCTTTGGAAATACCAGAGGGGAGAATTACAGGGTTTGTAGGAAAAAACGGCGCAGGAAAAAGTACGGCAATTAAACTGATACTTGGACTGGTAAAGCCGGATGCTGGAAAGATTTGTGTGTTTGGTAACGAAGGTGGAGAGCTTCCGGCTGCGGTAAAGCAGAAAATCGGAGTATCTTTGACGGAGTCGGGCTTTAGTTCACAGTTTACGGTGGAAGATGTCTGGCATATCCTTGCTAAAATGTATCCTGATTTCCAGAAGGATTTTTTTGACCAAAAATGTGATGTGTTAAAGCTTCCTCGGAAGAAGAAATTAAAAGAATTTTCCACCGGTATGAAAGCAAAACTGAGGGTGTTGACGGCAATCAGTCATAAAGCCGATTTGTTGATTTTAGATGAGCCGACAGCAGGACTTGATGTGGAAGCACGAAATGAAATACTTGATTTGCTGCGTGAATATATAGCGCAGGATGAGAAGCGCACAATATTGATTACATCGCACATTTCCACAGATTTGGAGTCACTTTGTGACGACATTTATCTCATTCATGACGGAAAAATTATTTTGCATGAGGATACAGATGTTATTTTAGAGCAGTATGGCATTTTAAAGGTGGATGAGGAGCAATATAGGACATTAGACAAGACAGCAGTCATAAGAGCGCAGAAAGAAACCTATGGTTACGCCTGCTTTACTAATGACAGAAGATTTTATCAGGAAAATTATCCGCAGATTGTGGTGGAGCATGGTGGAATTGATGAATTAATTCTTATGATGACGGGAGGGTACAGATAATGGCAGGTTTAATAGAAAAAGATATCCGGTTAATGAGGTGTAATAAACAGGCAGTAATTCTCCTTCTTATCATTGGAGTGGTGATAGGGTTACAGAACGAAGCAGTTATCCTGGGGTGGCTGCCGTTTGCAATTAGTATTCTTCTGATAAATACAGTTACCTATGACGAGCTTGATAAAGGATATGGATTTTTGATGACTTTGCCGATTGATGCAGAAATGTATGTGAGGGAAAAGTATATTTTCTGTCTTACAGGAGGAACGGTTTCATGGCTTGTGGCAGCGGGACTTTACATGATACTAGAAATGCAACAACAGATGCCGATAGACATGACTTCCCAGATTCCTATGGTATTGGTGTTCCTGCCGGTTACGGCATTGTTGATTGCATTATTGATTCCGCTGCAGCTAGTATCCGGAGTAGAAAAGAGCAGAGTAGTCATTTCGGGGGTATGCGGTGTAATGGGAGCGTCTGTCATTGCATTTGCGGAGCTGGTAAAGACAAATGTATTAAGTGCATTTTCGTTTTTGAACCAGATGAATGGCTGGATACTTGCAGGAATTGCAGTGGTGGTGACAGTACTTCTCATTTTGCTCTCTTATGCAATTAGTGTGCGGATTATGGAAAGAAAAGAATTTTAGAAAATATATAAGCGGGACATTCATAAAAGAGTGCCCCGCTTATTAACGCATATTAGAAATTATCCCCATTCCAACCCCAGTTAGAAACAGCCTGATATTTTACATATACATGATCTGGTGCAATTCCAAGAACATCTTTAAAAATGTCACATATCTGGCCAGTCAGTTTAGAAAAGGCAGATGGGTTCTCATTGCCGTAAACGCTGACCTCGACCATAGCCATAGGCTCGGCATTGCTTCCTCTGAAGTAGAGCTTGTAGTCAGGTTCAAAGCCGACCATGAGCCAGTTTTCTGACTTGCCGGGAATTGTCTGGATAGCCTGACCTAAACGTGTTTTGATTTCAGATTCCTGTGCTTCTGTAAGAGAAGTGCTTATCTTAGAATTAATAAATGGCATATGTTACCTCATTTCTGCGCCGCAGGCGCGTGTATTCATGTGATGATTATAGCACTTTACATATGTCAAAGAAATATATTAATTGTCAGTACCTTCCTTGATGCCGTGGCGCTCTGCATATCCAGTCAGGATAAGTGTGAGCGCACCGTCGCCTGTTACATTGCAGGCTGTTCCAAAGCTGTCCTGAAGTGCAAATATTGTAAGCATAAGGGCAGTTCCAGTGTCGTTAAATCCAAGCACGCCGGTAATAAGTCCGAGCGAAGCCATAACTGTTCCGCCAGGTACGCCAGGTGCGCCGATTGCAAATATTCCGAGAAGCACGCAGAACAGAATCATAGTTCCGGCTGATGGAATAGTGCCATACAAAATCTTAGATACAGTCATGCAGAAAAATACCTCCGTCAGCACTGAGCCGCATAAATGTATATTTGCAAACAAAGGAATTCCAAAAGAGACCATGTCCTTTCTCAAAACCTTTGATTTGCCGGCACACTGGAGTGCAACTGCGAGTGTGGCAGCAGATGACATTGTTCCAATTGATGTAAGGTATGCAGGACCGTAATGTCTGATTACTTCAATCGGGTTCTTTTTAGAATACAATCCTGCGATTGTGTAAAGCAGAGTCATCCAAATGTAATGTCCGATTAATACAATAATTATAATTTTCAGGAACACAGGAACCTGCTTTGTTATTGAACCTTCGTATGAGAGTCCGCAGAAAGTGAGTCCGATGAAAAATGGAAGAATCGGTATCATGATTCTTGAAACTATCGCAAGCACAATTTTCTGGAATTCTTCAAGAATATTTGAAATCAATTCTGCTTTTGTCCAAGCGGCAGCAAGTCCGACCATAATTGAGAACACAAGTGCGCTCATAACAGGCATTATCTGTGGAATTGATAATTCGAAAACCGCAGCCGGAAGCTCTTTCAATCCATCAGCAGTAGAGGATATTGACAAATGTGGTATCAAAATATATCCGGATGCTGTAGAGAAAAGTGCAGCACCAACTGATGATGTATATGCGATTGTAACTGCAATCAGAAGAAGCTTAGATGCATTTTTGCCCATCTGAGTAATCGAAGGTGCAATAAATGCAATGATTATCAGCGGTATGCAGAAATTAATTATCTGATTGAGAATATATTTCAGAGTTACAACGATATTCAAAATGGCGCGTGAAAATGAATTGCCATCAGTTGAACTTAACAGTAGTCCCACCATGACGCCGGCAATAACACCCACCAGCAATTTGAACGGCAGGCTGCGAAAAAAACTATTTTTCTTCATTTAATAAATCTCCTTCATTGGTGTAGTTAATAAAAATTATAATATAGGCCGGAGAAAATAACAATGGAAAGGTTTGGGGGATTAATATAGATGAGTTTTGTTAATTAGATTATGCAAGTATTTACCAGGTGATATATAAGGGGATTCTCTAAAAAACCAGTAAATACCTGAAGTTAGAGGCTTATTTGTCTCGTGGTAATAAATAAATTAATTGGCTGGTATTTTTGGGGAAAATGGACTAAAATAGGCAATGAGAGATTTAAGCATGATTGAAAAGGCTTAAATTCGTTGGATTAACATTAACATGAGATGTATTGAAATACATTCCCAACATATATTAAAGCATTAAGCCCAGCCGATTAACATTAACATGAGATGTATTGAAATAGAATTATCTGCCGTTTATGAAAATGCAGATTGTGATTAACATTAACATGAGATGTATTGAAATACACAAATGAAAGCATTTAGAAGTTGGTTGTGGAGATTAACATTAACATGAGATGTATTGAAATATAAAATAAGGGTAATTAGTGCTACCAAGAGTTACAGATTAACATTAACATGAGATGTATTGAAATGTTAGCACCGATTGTAGTAAATGAATACATAAGACGATTAACATTAACATGAGATGTATTGAAATGCAAGCAGAAAGATTGTTACAAAATCCGCTGGCAGATTAACATTAACATGAGATGT
>ERZ1673730.41-NODE-41-length-237147-cov-13.297876_pt1 | contig 237147 bp, 227 predicted proteins | sample MGYA00580200_ERZ1673730 | MGnify/ENA primary metagenome ERZ1673730 (study PRJEB41218, sample SAMN15661761) | gut metagenome | host: Homo sapiens | place: Canada: London | collected 2015-08-20/2019-03-30 | study: EMG produced TPA metagenomics assembly of... | reverse complement strand
CTTTTACTTTCGGGCATTTTATACCCGATAGCCACGCCGTTTTCCTGTTCTTGCCCGTATATGTCACAAGCTTCTATGGAAATGATTCTGTAAGAACTGTTCATTATGCTATAATAGTAAAAGAAATACTGTTAATCTTATTAACCCGTAAAGATTTTTACAAAAAAGAAATTATTCTATCAAATCTCTGTACAAGCTCATCAAAAGTAATTATATCAACAACATCTTTGTATGTATTTTTAATAAGTTCAAAATCAAGCTTCTTTTGATTAATATTATCTCCATTAAAAGATGCCGCATCTCTTCCAAAAATAATATATCCCTTGGGATGGACAGCTTTTAGTTTTATTTCTCCCATTTCGTTCTGGAGAGCAGGATTTTTATTCGATATTTCTTCCGTTGTCATTTTTGTTAAACATTTTAAATATTGCTCCAACTGATTTATTGCGCCACTCAATTCACCGCTTGGAACATAATGATTCCTATATTGTCTTTTACGAAATAAATTTGGATAAGCTTGTGGCGACTTTACTTCGATTAAATCAATATTCCCCTCACAATCTATCAAAGACAAATCCGCTTGACAATTAGCTCGCGCACCAGTGTAATCTGAAATATTTAACTTTGTGTGTATTTTTACATATTTCGGATTAAGAAAACAAAAGATTTGAGCAATAAGTTTAGAAAACTCATCCTCATGAATAAACTCACCCGCTGCACTTCTTTCTAAACTTTTTAATAACTGATCTTTTGCGTATATAAACTTAACTTTTTCTTGTTTACAAATCTCTTCTGTCTTTATATCCTCTTTATTCCGCACACTTATTTCTCTTGATTTATATCTACTGTATATTTCTTCATAATCTACCATATCAAGTTCACTTTTTAATAGTTTTGTAAAGATAGACAAAGTTTGATATTTTACATTTGTTGCTGTGGGGAATATTTCTACAAAATGCTTATAAGTAGACTGAGTAATATGAAATCCATCATCTTTAAAAGTGCTTTCTGAATCAATATCAATAAACAATTTATCATGTTTATAAAAATTTTTGAAAGCATACAAAATGTTTCCGTAAATGGATGAAGATTTTTCTTCTCCTGTTTTATCTTGATATTTGGATCTTTTTGAAGATGAAGTCACAAACCAGGATTGATCTATTGACAAAGACGCATCAATGTACAAATCAAAAGTAGCGCCAATTTTTTCTTTATCAATTCTAAAATAATTTTGATCTTTTTCACCGAGGACAAACTTATAGTCGTAACAAATTGACGACTCTTCATCTTTGGATATCAAATCTTTTTTACTAAATGAAAATGTTTTATAAATTTGAAAATCCTGATCCTCTTCTAATTTTTCTTCTAGCCAATCACTTTCAGTTTCATAACATAAAATCAGCTGCCTATCTTTCTTCTCAAAACTAATTCTACTCATTGCGGTAGCTCCATTTGTACTATGATCTTTTTATATATTACATTTTCATCTAAGTATTTTAAGTTACAACGCGACATTCAATAACCCAGCCGAATAGTTTTATTCTGCTGTCCTTTCACCGTGACTTTACACCTTATTGCGTTTCAGTTCCCGCCAATCCTTTGTAAACTCATAATCAATTTCCTTATCTAAAGCCTTGAAGTGCTCCCTTCCACAATGAATTTTTAACCGTTCAGAAGGGCGTAACTCATGTTCATTAGTAGTACCTTTTGTTTCAAGAACAAAATACATTTTCTTTTCGCCCTCTTTCTCCATATAAACAGCCCAGTCGGGTGAATAGTTGGATAGCGGCGTGCTTATCTTGAACCTCTGCGGTATCTTGAAGAAAAGTTTCACGTCCGGATCGCTGTCAAGCGCTTCGGCAAAAGGTCTTTCAACCGTATCGCTGTCGTAGATGACATAGTCGTAGACAGAGTGCTCCACCTTAACCGCATTGATGTCCTCAAAGGCAATAATGTCTTTTTCCTCGTCGAAATTGAACACTTCGTAGAAGGTATATTCCTGCCCGTCAAGTTTGATATACTTGATACCATCGATTGCCCTTTCCGTTTTGTTTCTCTCTATAATTTCGGCAACCACTTCAATGAACTTTTCAGGGTTATTGAGAAAGTCTTTCAATCTCCCGCATTCAAGAAGTATCTGGGCAATGTTATTTCTCGGCAGCTTCGTGCTGTCCGCAAGAATACGCACCACGTCGGGGAGCGGTAATTCCTGCTCGTATTCGCTCGTGGAACTTGCACTCTCCTTATAATCAACGCCGCTTTTTTTGATATTGAAACTTGCGACCTCTTTGAGAATTCGGCTTTTGCGAATTTCAGGCATTTCTGAAATCTCTTTTACGCTCTTTTCAATCAGATACTGAATATCCATATTGATGCGATAAATGGTCTTTTGCTTCATCTTATCCCACAACTCCATAAAGAGCGGATTCATAAACATTTCATCCCTTCTCTTGACGGAAACCTGCTTACGTTCGGGCTTAATGTTGACCTTTGTATTTGCCTTGCCGATAATCGGGAGAAGTCTTTGTCTTGCCGCTTCAAAGCGTGCGGGAAGATCGACCGTGCCGTTTGCAAGGTCATTTTTGAGCGTATCTTTGATTTTACCTTGGCTGTCGATATAATTCTTTTTGCGGAAGTGTTCCAAAATGTCCCCCGCATCCTTTATTGTAATGACCGCCTCCGTGCCTGTTTCGTCCTTATAAGAGATATTGACAAACATTTCCGTGTCAAGTACGCCGAATTTGACGCCGAGTTCCTCGATTTCCTTTTGCAGCTTGTCCGCGAACTCCGCAAAGGATTCCTGTGCGATAACGTGCAGAATATTTACATTTTTATCGTCGATTCGCTCGCCACTCTGGTCTACGCAAAGACGCAATCCTCTGCCGATTTTCTGACGGCAAGTGAATACAGTCTTATTTTCGATGAGCGTGCAAATCTGGAACACGTTCGGGTTATCCCAACCTTCTTTGAGCGCGGAGTGTGAGAAGATAAAGCGGAGCGGACAATCAAAGGAAAGCAGCCACTCTTTGTCTTTCATAATCGTGTTGTATGTGCTGTAATCGTCCGCCGTGTCGCCCTTGGTATCCTTTACTCTGCCCTTTTTATCGCAAGAGAAATAGCCGTTATGCACTTCGCTTGCCGACTGCTTGTAAAACTCTTTTACTGCGGCAAAACGCGGCTGTTCAATCAGTTCCGCATACAGCTCCTCGAACATTTTCGCATAAATGCCCTTGCCGTCCTCTTGCTCATAATCGCGGTACTTGGCAACTTCGTCGATAAAGAACAGCGACAACACCTTTATGCCGCGGCTTAAATATCTCTTTTCCTTTTCAAGATGAATTTCTATCGTACGCTTGATCTGTTCGCGCTTGAACGTCATCTCGTCCACGGCACCGATCGCTTTATGGAGTGCAAGAACTTCCATATTGGCAAACTCTACCTGTTCCCAACCTTCCGTACAATCGATACCGGCAATATCGTAGCCCTCATAAATTTCTCTGCCCGTAATCGCAAAAAGGCTGTCTCCCTGCTTTACTGTTTTTACCTCGCGCTTGACGATGCCCGTCGCTTTACTTTTAACGTCTATCTCTACTTTCGCATAGAAAGAGGACTTTTTGCCCACTTCCAAAAGCCTGATATACGGCTTGTTGTAGTCGTCCATAAGCGACTGATTGGCAACGCATATCTGCTTGACGATATTCATCTGATACGCGTCCACGGGCGTTAAGCGGTACACGGTATTGAACACCTGCTTGTGCGTTGCCGAATAACGGAGTTCGCACAGGGGATTGAGGTTTTCGATCGCCTTTCTCGATTTGTCTGTGTTGTCGATGCTCTGCGGCTCATCGATGATGAGAATAGGACGACACTGCGCCATAAACTCACGGGCAGTCTTGTCCATTTTGTCGCTTTCCTGATTGAAAAGGTTTTCGTCCTTTTTGATAGCGTCTATGTTGACGATCATAATTTCAAGGTTGGTGGAAAGCGCAAAATCACGCACTTCATTGCGCTTTTTGGAGTCGTAAATGAAGAAGTGTGCGCGTTTGCCGTCATACTCCTGACGGAAGTATTCTTCCGTTATCTGCAATGACTTATATGCGCCCTCACGGATTGCCACGCTCGGCACAAGAATGACAAATTTATTAAAGCCGTAACGCTTGTTGAGTTCGTAGATGGTCTTTGTGTAGACAAACGTCTTGCCTGTACCCGTTTCCATCTCGATATTAAAGCGGAGCTGTTCAGGCTCGGTAAGCGGCAAAAGATTGCGCTGCTGCACTTCGTGAAGATTGCGCGTTATCTCCTCTGCCGTAAGCGTGAGCGTATTGCCATAACCGAACACGGAATCCTGCGCATAATCAATAATATCCAATTTTCCCACGGTAAAGGGTGACACGCTCGAAGCCTGCCCTTTGAATAAATCCACTACCGCCGCCACGGCATCCGATTGAAATTGTTGTTTCTTAAATTTCAGTTTCATAATTTCCTTGCTTCTATGCAATCGCTGCCATAATGTAAGGTAAAACCGCGATGCCCACATCGACCGCTTTATCTCCTAGCCACGCTAAAATCTTTTTTGCTTTGCCCCATACTGTATTTTTTTGCTTACCTTTTGACTCTTCCAACTCTGCCAGCATTTGTGTTATCTCGGCAAGTTCGTTTTTAGATAAACTCGTTTTATGTAGTGCCTGTATTGTTTGGCTCAATGTAATATGAACATTAACATAGGTATTAACAATAACCTTTGGATCTTGATTCGGAACTTTTCTCGCAGTAGGCTTTTGTTGCCTTTCTGATCTTAACTCTTCTTCAAGTATCTCAAGGTTCCTTATTAACTGAGATAAATCTTCATCCCAATTATAATCATTGACATCCCTTACGTCGCCGAAGCTAAAGTTAAATTCTATATTATCCTGTTGATATTTTTTTAGCTCCATTAGTCCTTTGCTTATATCGCATTTTTTATTTGACCAAGCATCTACCGCTTTTTTAATAAATTTATATTGCTCTTCTCTATTTTTTGAACTTAACAGACTTTTAGCTCGATCAATATCTTGCCTAATCAATTCGAGTTTCCTTTCATTCATAATCAGAACAGCCTCATTTCTTTATCTTTCTTTTTGAGAATTTCTTCGGTGTTGGAAAGAATGTTGGCGTCAGCAAAGCAGCGGTCGGCGAAAATGTACGTTCCGATCGTCTCTTTGTCCATTTCCTCTACTGCGGAAAGGGTGATATTCGGTTGCAAGCAGATAAGCACCTTGTAGTCGGGGTGATTGATAATGTAAGCGCATACACCGTCAAATTTACGTTCCTCTACGGGTAAGGTTAAGGACAAGCCGTATTTGAGCATTATCTCATACACAAGGTCGAGATCCTCTCTGCCCTCTACAAGATAGAAAAGGCTTTGCTGAATACGCTTTTTCACTTCCTCTTCGTCGGTGGTGGGCGTATTGTCCCACTTAACAAGGTTACTGCTATCGAGCTTGAACACCTTAAATCCAATATCTAAATTTTCAATGCCTTCCTTATCCTTATTTTCTTCCTTTATTTTCTCCCCTGCTCTGCGGATACGCTCTTTGCCAATCTCACAAATCGTCTTATATCCTGCCTTGTATGCCTCGCTCTGCTCATCGGTCTTTTCAGGGAGCTGAACACAAATAAACTTACGATTGCCGCCGTCCTCTGCATTTAACTGCATAACTGCATGCGCCGTTGTCGCCGAACCGCTGAAAAAATCGAGAATAATAGCATTTTTATCATAATGAGTAAATAAGCGCAGTTCTCTTAAAATTAAATTAACAGACTTAGGATTATCAAAAAATTTGCCATCCAACATGTTTGACAATTCTTTTGTAGCACTTGAAGTCAACACATCATTATCCCACCATGTCGTATCAGTTTTTCTACTATTTACCGCTTGATCTAAATAATATTTTTGTTGCAAACCATTTTCTGTTTTTACAATTAGACCATTATTATATTTTTCCTGCATAGTTTCTTTCGAAAAACGCCAATAATTTTTAATTCCTAAAAACTCGTAATAGGGATTGCCTTTCCTTGCACCACCAGGTCCATCAACAGGAACTAATTTATACTTGCCATTCTTATCCGTTTTATCAAATCCGTTTAAATCAGGATCAAGTCCAATGGTATGTCTTTTTTCATGAACAGCATCTATTTTTTTTGCATATAAATGCAAAAAATTATGGTTTGATGAAATAATTTTATCATTTGAAATTGATGCTCGAGCTTTATGACAAATTGTTGCTATAAAATTATCTTCCCCGAACACTTCATCGCAAAGTTTCTTTAAATTAGCTTGTTCGTTGTCGTCAATGGAAATAAAGATAACACCGTCGTCGGTCAAAAGGTTGCGGGCAAGTTTCAGGCGCGGATACATCATGTTCAGCCAATTTGTATGGTATCTGCCTGCCGTTTCAGGATTGGATTTTGTGGTTTGTCCCGTAACTTCCTTGTAGTGCGCAATACCGTCCGCAAAGTCGTCGGTATAGACAAAGTCATTGCCCGTATTGTAAGGAGGATCAATGTATATCATTTTAATGGAATTAAGGTAGGATGACTGTAAAAGTTTCAACACTTCCAAGTTATCGCCCTCGATATAGAGGTTTTCGGTCGTATCCCAATCCTTGCTTTCCTCTTTGCAAGGACGGAGTGTTCCCGTACTTCTCTTTTGCGCAAGGCGCAGACTGTCCGCCTTTCCCTTCCAGGAAAAGCTGTACTTCTCCTTATCGTCCGCAATATAATGCCCCAAAAGTCCCTGCAATTTATCAAAATCCACTTTGCCGTCGGCAAACACTTCGGGAAAAACTTCTTTCAGCTTTTCCACGTTCGCCTGTTCGATATTCATTGTCATTCCGTCCATTTTATCCATTTACGTTCTCCTGCTGATTTATATCTTTTACCGTTATTTCCTCTGCCTGTTTTACTATTTCAAGAAGATTTTTCCCTTGTAGCACTCTATCAAATCTTTCTATTATCATTTTAACTTCTTTTTCACGATTTGTTCCCAACTTTTTTCGCAAGTCTTCTTCAAAAATTTTGAAAGATTTAAATCGAAAATAAGATTTCCCATATGTGTAAGGGTACCTATACGGATACTTTTTGGAGCATATCATATTTGTCATGTTCAACAGACTTTCTTTGGTCTCATGTTTTAATCTATTGTAGCAATCTTTTAAGCATCTAAATTCTTCTACAAATTCATATTTGTCTTTTAGCGGATTATCATTTTTTCCTATATTTTCTCTTATAGCAAACAAATCACATAGGAAATGATAAAAACATATAGTCACGTTTAATGGTTTTTCTGCTTCTATATTTCTCTCTATTTGCTCGCGTTGTATTTGCATTGACTCTTTTAACGCATTCAAAAATCCTTTATCCATCACTTATCTCACTTCAAATTGCACCATAAACGCTGTTCTTTCATACAGAGATATATTCATGCTTTTTTCAAGGTCTGCTATCTTTTCCTGAACTTGCTTATTTAGTGTCATTTTGGTCATGAACTCATCCTGTTTGAGTTTCATGAGCCTTGCTTTCAGGTCCGCCGCACTCTGATTGTTGACAAAGGCTTGTTGGTGTTTGGAAGTAACTTTACTCTTCAAGCTGTCTATTTCCCGTGTGAGAGTCTCTATCTCTGCGGCAAATTCGCGCTTTTTATCTTCCGCACGCTGTCTGATACGCCCGATTTCAAAATTAAGCGCATCATTCTGCTCTTCCCTCGCTTTTTGAACTATTTGCGGTTTTCTTTCTTCATAGAGCTTTTTAAGCCTTTCAAAGGCTGCCGCACTTGCCTCAGAACAATGCGATACGGGCAGGAACAGTATTTCGCACAAAACTGATTCTTCTATCGGAGCGCCGTCTGCATCTGTTGCAATCAAAACATTCTTTGAAAACGCGCTTGTCTTATCGAAAAAAGTAATGGTAAACAGCGCCATTTGTCCGCAAGAAGGATAAGTTCCGTTCCCGCCGTCGAACTCTATTGTCTCTTGAACAGTATCCTGCAAAGTGTATTTGCCAAGAACTTCTTTTACCGTTCTGTTCGTCACCGTTATCATACTGCTGCGCGGATGATCGCCCTCGAAATACAATTTCATTTCGGGAATATTGCCGCTTTTGAACACACTACGTGAAAGAAAAATTGTCTTTTTCTCACTGTCAACGCAGCCATACTTCTTGAAAGCGAACTCGCAAAAATCCCATAAATCGGCTTTGAATTTTGCACACTCGGCTTTTAAGAAACTTGCATAGTTCTTCGTCTTTTCGACAATTTTACCGTCGAAGGTATTGAACAGAATTTCGTCCGCCTGCTCCTTTCGCTCTTTTACTTCCTTGTCATATTCCGCTCGTATATCGTCAAACTCTTTTTCTATTTCCTCTTTCGATCTGACTGCGGCAAAACCTTTTGACATAGTCTCCTCGATTTTGCCCGAAACAACGTCTGAAATCACTCCGTCGCTTGCACCCAATATACCGTCGAACATCGTCGTGCGCTTGAATACAAGCTCGTAAAATCTTACGTCGGCATAGTTTTCCCTGTTGAGGAAATTTAAGACATATACGTCATTGTCCTGACCGATACGCTGACATCTGCCTATCCTCTGCTCTATTTTCTGCACGTTCCACGGCAATTCGTAATTGATGATGAACGAACAGAACTGCATATTGAAACTTTCGCAAGCGCTGTCCGTCGCAATCAGAATGTTGCCGCGCTTTTGCCACGCTTCTATGCTGCTTTCATCTTCAAAAAGCGTTGTTTTGTATTTCGTGTACTTGCCGAGCTGCTTGAATATGTACTCCTGCGTCTGTCTGTTTTCTGTGAACACTACAACCTTCTGCGGCTGACCTTTTTCTTTCATCGCCGCAAATCCCCGTTCAAGCCCACGCAGAAATGTTGACCATTTGCTTGTATCCACTATGCTTGTCGCAAGGTCAAGCATAATTTTTATCTCTTTGGCTTCTTCGATCGCTTCCGCATTTCCCATTTGGTTGAGCCTGAAAAATACTCCCGAAAGCGTTTTACTGAGCGCATATATACTCGACGAGAATAACTTGAACAGCATCAGATTAAGTTCATAGGTGTCCATATCGGGGAAAGCAAGTTTTTTGGGTTTATCGACATACTTTGAAAGCAGTTCAAGCAACTTTTTTTCGTTTTCGTTCAGTTCATATTCCTGCGTATGGATTATTCTGTCCGGCAACTTCACATCGCCGCGCACCTGATTGCGCAACGTTCGGAAGGTAAACGGCATAAGCCGTTCGCGGAGTTCTTTGTAATTCTCCGGCTTTTTATAGTACCTTTTATAAAATGCCCGCTCGTCCGTAAACACGGTATCGTCAATGAAGTTGACAAGTCCGTACAAGTCCATTACGTTGACCTGCATCGGCGTTGCCGTAAGCAATAATTTTTGCACGCCTTCAAAAGCGTTGTGAAGATTAGTAGCTGTGCGGTTTTCTCCCGTATAATATTTACGGAGCCTGTGCGCTTCTTCAAAAACGGCAAGATTCCATTTTATTTTTGAGAGGCTCTCCCACTCTTCTGCCGCCTGCGTGTAACTGATTAAAATGATTTCGTCATTATCATCTATTTCAATACCCTTTTCAACTACTTTGCACGACAAATCGAACTTGTCCGAAATAAGCCTTTGCCATTGCGGTATAAGGAGCGGCGGGACAATCACCGCTATTTTGTTTCGCCCTGAATAGTAATACTGCGCAATCACAAGCATAGCTTCGATTGCTTTGCCAAGCCCTACCTCGTCACAGAGAATAAATCCCTTTGAAAACGGATTTGAAACAGCAAAATACGCCGCAGCAATCTGATGCGGATATACTTCAATCCCCGATTTCAAATAAACGGGTATTAACTTTTCCATTTCGCCGAACCTGCTTTGCCTTGTAAGCCTGCAAGCAAGGTATTTGGCTTGACTTTCTGTACTAATCATCAAATTCTATTCCGTGTTTTGTGCAATAATCGTAAAACTTTTTGACAGCCGCATATTGCGGCTTGCCCTTACAGTTTTCCCAACGGTTTACTGTTGAAAAGGCAATTCCCAATTCCTTGGCAAGCATTTGCTGACTAAGATGAAGTTTTTCTCGAACATACTTTACCTTGTCACTGAACGACACGTTTTCACCTCAAAAATCATTAAATATTTTATTAGCTCACAAATTTTTCTATATTTGAATTAATATGATTTAAATTTTGTTTTATATAAGTGATGATATAGCCATTTCTGTAATAAAACGCATTTCTCACCTATTTTTATATTTTTATTCCACATTTTATCATATCTTTGGTAATACCACCCTCGCCATTCTTTCCATACCGATATCGCAGAGGGAGTAATTGTCTTAGATTTTTTATATTGTTTTCTAAGGTATCACTAACCATATTTCCGACTTTGCATTCTTTAAAACTATGCGTTAAAAGAAATTTATGATGGCTGACGGCGTTTCTCAATTCGACCACTGCATTTAGATTATCTTCAGAACCTACCTCTTCGTCAAAAATCTCCTTTAAATCTTCTTGTGGCAAATTTTTTACTTGATTAATCAAAGTTCCAAAATCTGTGTCTTGTAAAACTTCGAACAAATTTGGCCTATTTTGCAAATTTGTTTTTATTTTATTCCATGGCGCTTTTCCATCGATCCAAAAATCATGACGGGTATTATCTTGATATTTGTTTGAAATATAAGCCCTGATATATTCTTCAAGTGTTGCAAGGTAAATATACAGTTTGTCCCTTAGCCTTTTATCCTCTTTCAATTTCTGAGAGATGATGCTCCACTTTATTTTGCTCCCTTCTAAAAAATCAAATTGAAGATATTCCATTATCGCACGATGAATTTCAACACCTTTAACATCAAGATAAAATTCGCAATCATCTTTGTCTTCTTCCGAATCAACTTCAATAAATTGCATTAATTGTTCTTTAGTCATTTAAATGATTCCTTTGATAATAATTGTTTACTTCTTGATAAAAAATAACTATTGATGCTATACGCTGATCTTCAGGCTTTGCCTTTTCGATTTTAATCATTGGAAGCATATATTCTTTTAGCAATTCATCTTTTTGTGACAGTGAAAGTTTATTGAATCTATCATAGATATAAGAATTTTTACTTGGCAATTCCACCCAAGTATATTGACTTGGGCCATTTCTTCTGATTCTTTTCTCTTCGTCTATACTGATTATCACAAAATCAAAAGAAAATTTTTCTAACGACGCTTCAAAACATTCCTGCCCTTTTGAGCATCTTACCGTCACAACGGTAGTTGAATCTTCTACTTTTTCCCCTTTATTTTTCAAATCAGTAAATGCCCTCAAAAAATCTTTCTTTATTTGTGTCGGATCGCCATCTCCATCTTTCGAGTTTTTTGTTAAAACAATTTGAAAATCCAAATCATATTTTCCATTATCGTCTTTTACAATACACCTGCGTTTTCGTGATCCGATGATTTTACAGAAAAACTTGTAGTGTCCGTCTATTTTTTTGTGTTTTCTTACCTCTTCAATAAGTTTATGTGCTCTTTGTCTGGCTTCTTTGCTTTCTCTGTGTGTTACTAAATTTACCATTCTTCCCCCTAATCTTGTATCGATTTATTGCTTCTGTTATATAAACTTTGATTATATTAAAATTATAGCAAAATTATTTGAAAAAGTCAATATCCATATTTTACATATTAAATATAAAAGCTTCCTGTTTATCACAGAAAGCTCATTTTTTGAATTTATATTGCTTTTAAAAATTCTGCATCAAGTCAATGTAATAAGCTAATTGAGTCTCATCTATTTTCTCAATTTCCATACAAAAACCTCGCTAAATCTATTTTAGTTACTCTATGTATTTATCCTTCAAGTTTTCCGTCGCAGATTTATTATTTTCAAGAATCACCCCAACAGTAGGGCACGTTCCTAATTCAGGACAGTCACCACAGTTAGAAACACCTTTATTTAACGCACATTTCCGAATTTCGCACAGACTGTCGCAAAATACCGTTTTCGCTCCATTCATCCGGCAGCCCTCACAGTTAATATGTTCAGGTAGAATAGGAGCGTTATTTAACTCTGCCCACAGCTTCGCTGTTTTCTCACGCAAGGCTTGATCATCATTGATTGTTGCAATATATGCGTCGCACTTTTCACAATCAAGCCCACAGTATCCGATCTTTTCTTTCAAAAGTTATATTCCTCCTATTGCCTTTCTTATATCCGCAACAAACTGTGCTTGCTGTTTTCTTAAATATGACTTTACAAATGGTTTCATAAACCACTTCTTTGCTTTTACGCACTCTGTAAAATCGATCTCAGTTTTGTCTCCTCTCTCCGTAAACACGCCAATCCAATGACCTGTCATATTGCTGTTTTCCATTTCAAACTCCCATCTTACGTATGGCTCGACAAGCGTTACCGTAAACTTCGTGGAATAGCCGTCTTTGGTATATTCGATAAACTGTCTATCGTTTATCACTTCGGTTTTGCTCAAATCGCTTCTCCAAGCGGCGTAATTTTCCACCCCCAAGACAAGCTCCCACACTTTATTTATCTCGCACGGAAGCACCGCTTTTATACTTGTAACCGCCATTTCTCACCTCTTTTTTCCATTTTTCCTATTTTAGTTTTTTGTTTATTTTGCTTTCCCGATATACAGCAAGTGATTGCTGTAAACATAATATTGCAGCTTCTCGCATATGCGCAGGGAAATATTAAGATAGGTTTTGCGCACCTCTTCATCGGCGTTTTCGATTTTTGTCAAGCTCGATCCCGGCAATCCTTCCTGCCCCAATAGAGCAAGTTTTTTCAAAACCGAGTCCGTCAAAAAACCTTAATGCCTCCAAACTGTTGATAAATGTCTCTTGCGTAAATGCCATACAGCTCCACGATTCGTGTTTTTCCATACAGACAAACAAATCAAGCACAGGTTTGTTTATTAATTGTTGTGCGCTGTATCGAAATAATAGTTGAGTCCCGCCGTATTGTTCAACTTCAGTTAATTACGGCAAGAGTATAATCATTCTCGCTTTTATTTGAAAAGAAAACTTTTTACTGCAAATTTACTTATACACCTTTTCAAGTTCTATTAGGTCTATCGGATTATCCAAATAGATTTTGAACAAACGAAAATAGGTGTCGCTTTTACTTTCAGGCATTTTATGCCCAACGCTAACGCCGTTTTCTTGCTCGTGCCGATACATATCCGCCGCTTCAATTAAAATAATTCTTTATCCTTGTTTCATTTTAACCTAGTCCTGCTATTGTCTTTTTGATCTAAAATTTTCGTAATTCCACTCCCGTCAAGAACCTCATCTCTATCAGCACAACATTTACGTTGAGCTTTATTAATCAATTACTCTTTTCTTTACAATTTCAAAACTTTTTTGCCTTGAAACTTTTTCTTCGAAACCTGAAACTATTTCTTCCATTGTTTCTGAACTCCAATATATCTTAAGCTTCTTCTTTGCTCGTGTAATAGCAGTATAAAAGATACCATGAGTAATTCTTTCAGAATTACTTCTTGGTATAACGACTTTTACAGAATCATATTCTAAACCTTGCGCCTTATGAATAGAAACAGCATATGCTAATTGGAAAGGAACAATAGACATCATACGTAGAGATGCATCTTTTTCGTAATCTTCGTCACTAAAAGATTGAACCTCAAATTTTATACGAGTATATCCATCTCCCGCACTTATCCATTCAATTCCTTCTCTTTTACAAATATCTTCAGTTATATTGATTGCAACGTCTATTGTAAACCAAATACAATTATCGACTTTTTCAACATCCACAATCCTACCTTTTAAATTATTATATAAAATAGTAAAACGTTTTGTATCATTAAACAAAATTGGGTCACCAACTTTGTATATCCAATCTTGCCAAACAACCGCCTTTCCTTTTGTATTTGCACTTTGGAAATAACTATTCATATTATTTAAGCCAAATTTACCATCGTAATTCAAGCACAACACAACCTCGTCATTTTCTTGACCGGCAAAAACATTTTCGCCTATATCTTCTGAAAAAGGCCCATCCATGGAAAGCTTTTCCGTCATCAAGCCACCACAATGTCTAACCTCATCCCATAACCCAATAAGATCCGGCTCTTTAGTCCGCCACGTGTTTAATAGTTCTACATTTGCACCTGGTGTATTTATAATATCTTTAGCATATAAAAACCAATTACCAAATTCGATAGATTCAATTTGATAAATATCCCCTGCAAACACTAATAAAGCATCTCTCCTTACTTTGTCTAAAAAGACTCTCATTATACGATTGTCTATCGTACTACATTCATCAACAAAAATAATATCATAATCAGGCAATGATACTTTTTTAGTAAAACTATCCAAGGAAATAAATTCAGCGCCAACTCCAGGATTTTCTATTCTTCTTTTCAAGTTTTGTTTTGCTGTATGCGTTTTTGTCAAGAATAATTTCTTGTGGTTAGGCATCATATTTGATATATAATTTATCAAAGTCGTTTTGCCTGTTCCCGCAGCACCATATATTAGCATCAAACGAGAATTAACAAATACATTCTTTAATGCAATTTCTTTTTGTTTATCCTCTGACAAATCTAATTTACTTTCTTTTAAGTAGCTAGCATTATATTCTTTTTGCCCCTTATTCCCTTCTTCAGTAAAGCTTATAAGCGATTTTAAAATACTAATTGTAGTTCTTTCATACGAATCTATAGTTACAAAATCATCCACCGTTTTAATTTGATACCCCTGACTTTTCTCCCAGTCATCTAAACTGTTGTTATAATCAATAATGTCTTTATCAGTAGCAATTATACCTTTTTCAAAATAAATTTCGCCGGTTTTCTTGATTTCGTTTTTCAGCGTAATATACGGAATATACGTATCTATGCTATCTTCATTTGTTATATCGACAATATGGTCTATATTATTAAACTCGCTAGTTTTTCCACGTAATAAATCTGAAATAAATGGTTTATTCTCAAAAGGAACACACCCGCTAGACACATATAAATCTTCACAAAGCCTCTTTGAAGTTGCAGAATACGGTAAAACTTTCTCAATAATTTCTTCTTTCAAATTTAAAAGCAAATAACGCACAACGTGCCTTCCATATCTATCGGATTCTTTAGCATATTTATCTTTAAGCGCAATTAAGACCTCTTTATATGTGGCGGTAGTAGTTTTTGAATATATTTCGTTGATAACAAACCCAAATGTTTCTTTATTTAAATCTATTAACTCCATCAAATTAATCCCTGTAGCCGTTAAAAAAGACATGAGAGATTTATATTCATTATAGTTAGTAGACAATTTTGTTGGAATGTTTATTATTTTACTTATTAAATTAAGACATCTAGTGTCAACCGCAACCTCCCAATTCGTAATAACTTTAATTGACAAATCTATCCCCCATAGCTTTATATTGCAATTCTCATAATGCACTTTAATTGAATAACTTGTTGAAATATTTTGTTTCGTATACGCTGTAATTCTATTGTATTTCGTAGCATATACTCCCGCCAATTGTAATGTGACTTCATAATATCTTTCTTCACCAATAAAAAATGGCGTTTTCTTTTGTATATAAAAAAGAGATTTACTAAGATTATTACCTTTTGACCTTACATCATCTACGACCATAGCAACATTTTGATAATATTGCTTATCCTGCTTGTCCATTTTTAACGGGAACTTCTCTAAATTTTTAATTACATTTAGATTATATTCCTTTCTTAAAAAAGCTCTTATTTGCCATAAAAAGTTATAATATTTGAGCATTAATCGCTCAGACTGATCATCATCAGCCTCTTTATCCTCTATATATTTTAGACCCTTCATAAAAGTTGAAAGATATTTCGTTTCTATATTTAACTGGGCTTCTTCCCAAGCTAGTTGCAAATTTGTTCGGTCATTCCCCAACCTTAATGAGTTTAACAACAAGGTTGCACGACACAAATCATACAGTCTAGGTAAAATTAAATTAGAAACTTCGGCTCTCGATAATCCGTCAGTCTCTATAAGGTCAATTTTTGAAGTTATATGCTTATCACAAGCAACAATAATTTTGTCTATTTCGTTTCTATCAAGTTCCTTTTCACTTAATTTGTTAACAAAAGAATGCTGAACTATAACTGATTCTAACTTCTTGCAAAACAAATTTATACTTTCATCGGTATTCAATATTTCTTCATCTGCAGTAAAAGTAATAGTTGCGCTTTCTTTGTTGAAATCAATACTATTGATAAACTCAACGGACATATATTTATAAAATATTCTCTCTCGTCCTCTAATATCAGGATTCAGCACAACAATAAGAAGCCCTGGGTCCAACGTTACATCTGTAGCAATAAATGCTGGAAACGCTAAACTCTTTAACGCATACTTAACTTCTCCGCTTGTCTCTGTATAACTATGAGTTCCTTTAACTTGAACGATAAAGCTATGTTTAGGTCTTCTATCTACGTCTGGATTAGGTACAAACTCAAACGTGCCATCAGTGTTAGGCCATTTGTCGTTTTTTGCAAAGTTAGTATTTATTTTACCATCTGACCTAAAGAAAAATTCAATAGTAGAAATTGCGGCAACGTCTTCAGCTGAACGTTCCGTATGTGTTCTCTTATGTTTTTCTATAACGTCTCTTGATTGTGATAACATAATTTCTCCTTACATTTTCTAAAAATAATTGTATTCACCGTTGATATTGTTATCTTGAATATTTTTTCAATTATTAGTCATACCATTAATTTTTGCTATACCATCTAAGAGTTTATAAGCATCCTCGGCCGTCATAGCATAGAATTCACGAACCCTCTTTTTCCCCTCAACGTTTTCTATAGCACGCAAATTAGAATTTAAACTATCAATTATGCTATGTATTTAAACATCCGAGAGTCTATCTGATACTCCATACGTAGCATATCTTCTAAAAGCAAACGGTATACACTCACTACGATTTAACTCTTGTAAAGGTTTTTTACATCATCTGCGTAGCCAGTACATATTCAGGGAAAAACGGATTTGTTAATATATAAATTACACCTTTATTTTCAATTTATATCTCCTTATTTGCTAAAATCACTTTGATTTTAGCATAATAGACATGTCAACTTCCGTCATATTTATATAATTTTTAATTTTCTCTAACGCGCCATAATGCCATTGGGTGCGCGGAGATACGTTCTAATATTTCTTTATCTTCAAATAACAGTTCGGGACTATAGTTTTTAGAAGCAAACTCTTTTACAAATTCTTTTTCGTTATCGCTAAGCACAAGTAAGTTTTGTAAATATTCTTTTATTGAAGCGATTACCATATCTTTTTTGAATCGGTCGTTCTTGTTAAGCATGGGTTTCAGCTGCCTATTTATATCTCTATCCGTAACGCCGTCTAGAATATCAAGCGAAACTTCGCAAATACTAGCATCGCCACCAATACAGTTATAAAAGATAGTGCATTTTTTAAGCATTTCCTTATCTTCTATCATACCGCTTTCAATTAGCCCGTAAACGTCGTAAATATCTCTCGGTTTACAACGTCCGATTAAAGCCGCAAGCTTACTTCCGTACAACTCGCAGGCGCTTAAAACTTTTACGTTAACTTCACTTTCGGCAACGGGAGTTTTAATAGGTTTATCGCAGAGCGGAAGAACGTGCTTTCTATCAAGATAATTTATTTCTATTTTGATATTGTCACGGTTGCCCGCGTTATTTATATATTGAAAAACTGCAGAATCTAAGGCGAAATATCTTTTGCTTTGCGGCGAAAGCGAATAATTCTTTTGAAATAACGCCATTTGCAAGAAGTTCCAAAGTTCTTCCTTATCTTTTTCCATTTCCTCTTTCGTTTCGCCAATATAGTCTAAATCTATATCAACTGAAAGTCTTGGAAGTTCACGATAAAACAAATTGATAGCCGTTCCGCCTTTAAGCACAAGTTTATCTTTCCGTTTGGACGAAAACACAAACTCTAAAATATCCGCAAGGCGCATAACCTTTTCAACGTTATCTTTGATAAAGTTGGTTTCTTTCGCCATTTTAACTACGTTTTTTTGCGATAGGTTTATCATATCAGTTCTCCGTGTTTATAAGTTTTTCGGGATACATAAGTCCCCAATACTTATCCGTTTTTCTCGGCATCTTTTTGTTTTCGCTTATGTCTTCTAATTTTATAGAACAGTTTTGTTTACATATATCAAAGAAGTTTTGCGAGAGAAGGTCCTTTTTAAGCAATGAAAGTAAGAATCCTGCTTTTTTATAAACGAATTTCTTGTTATATTCTTTCAAATAGGATAATAATGCTTGCTCGTCAAGATGCGTGATACCGTTTAACGCCGTAACAAGTTCTTCAAGTCCACCCGCAAGGTCAATACGGTCGATACAGTCCACTACCGTCCTTTCCAAATCCGTAACGACGATTTCCGCATTTTGTTCTAATCGCATTATTCCGCCTTTTGCGGTATATGAGAAGAATTTGTATTCAAGCCCGTTATAAATAAAGGGGTTATAGCGTTTCTCGGTAAAAACTTGCACTTCTAAAAACATTTGATTTCCAAGCCCGTGAAATTCTAACGCAGAGTGATATGCAACGCAAGCATTTTCAAAAAGCGCGGACGCTATTTCAAAACGGCTCGCAAAAATATCGCCCGTCAATGAATTGACCGTCGCATATAATCCGTTTTTTATTTTTTCAATACGCCCATTTTCCGTTAACGCCTTTAACTTGACCTGCATACTTCTTTCAGTTGTAAAGTTATCTAAGATTTCTTGCGTGCGGAATAGGGCTTGACTCAAATAAAAATCTTCCATTACTATCGTTTCCTTATCTTGTTATACTTATTTTACTCTAATTACGAATAAATGTCAACGGTTTTTACGTAATTTAAGTATTTTTGTATTGGTCGCAATAAAATTCTTGATTTTTAACCATTTTGACTTAAAACTCTGCTTTATTTGGGGGTTTTGCGCTTATTTGGTTAAAATTGTATTTTATACCCTTTCGGGACTATTTTTAAGTGTTAGGCATGTATTATACCTGAACGGGTATATTTTAATATAACGTAGATTTACTCTTCGTCGTCCAGGATTTTATCTTCTTCGAGCTTTAACGATTTTAGCCACTCTTCTTTTTGAATTTTAATTACTTCATAATTTATACTACCACGCGGACAACACGACAATAGAAAGTTAAAATCTTTTAGCTTGTTGCGAATCTTGTCGTTGGGGTCGCAGGCTTCAATCTTCGGCTTACGATAAGCGTTATAAAAGATTATAAAACTTTTCCAACTATACGCCATCAAGTTTTGTTTTGCGGCACGTTTGCAATACCTACGCCAACAGAGCCTGATTGAAGAACGATGTTTTACCATTTGAAACTCCTCCCACTTAAAATCGGGAATCAGATATCCGTCCCCCGCTTTCGCCCTTTCGGGAAATAGTAAGGAAGCGATTTCTTCTTCGCTCATATCATTTAGCACGTAACCTTCAATTCGTAACGCCTTTATTCTTTTTAGAACAGTCCATACAATCGTGCGAGAACAACTGCAAAGGGTAGCGATTTGGCTGTTATTGTTGCCTTTTTGGTAATATTCAATGATTAATTTATATTTTGACATAATTTTCTCCTTTTTATCGCCCTTTTTTACCCATAGCGGTAGATACAGAAAAGTGTTCAATTTGAGGAACCACCCCGTTTTTTTAACCGATTTTTGACTTGATAAGAAATTTTTAAGAGAAAAAAAGTAGTCACTCTCCGAAAAGAATGACTACTAAAACGTTGTTTTTTAATTAAAAATTGAATTTTTACCGCTTTTCGGCGCTAAATCTTAGCCCCTCGGATTACGGATATTCGCCTGCGCCGCCGCAAGAATGGCAATAGGCACTCTGAAAGGCGAGCAGGAAACGTACGCCAACCCGATGTTGTGGCAGAACTCAACCGAGCTGGGGTCGCCGCCGTGTTCGCCGCAGATACCGAGCTTGATGTCGGGACGGGTTTTTCTTCCGCCCTCCACCGCCATTTCTACGAGCTTGCCTACGCCCGACCTGTCGAGTCTGGCAAACGGGTCGCTTTCAAAAATCTTCTTTTCGTAATAGTAGGGCAGGAACTTGCCGGCGTCGTCGCGCGAGAAACCGAAAGTCATCTGCGTAAGATCGTTTGTGCCGAAGCTGAAAAACTGAGCCGCTTTTGCGATTTCCGAAGCCGTGATTGCCGCGCGGGGAACCTCTATCATAGTGCCCACGAGATAATTTATTTTTTCGCCGCGCTCCTCCATGACCTTCTTTGCCGTTGCATCCACGACATTTTTGACAAATTCTAGCTCTTTAAGCTCTCCTACAAGAGGAATCATGATTTCGGGCACGATATCGTAGCCTTTGCTCTTTTTGACGTTGAGCGCCGCCTCTATTACGGCTCTGGTCTGCATTTCTGCAATCTCAGGATACGTCACGGAAAGACGGCAGCCGCGGTGGCCGAGCATGGGATTGAACTCGTGCAGACCGATAACGGTGGCTTTAAGCTCCGAAAAACCAAGTCCCATCTGTTGGGCGAGCTCTTTTATTTCCTCGTCCTTGTGGGGGAGAAATTCATGCAGAGGCGGGTCGAGGAAGCGTATGGTGACGGGTCTGCCCTCCATCGCCTCGTAAATGCCTTCAAAGTCCTTTCTCTGCATGGGCAGCAGTTTTGCAAGCGCTTTTCTGCGCTCCTGCTCCGTTTTGGACACAATCATTTCGCGCATGGGCATGATTCTGTCGCTGTCGAAGAACATATGCTCCGTGCGGCAGAGACCTATGCCTTCCGCACCGAAACGCACGGCGTTGGCTGCGTCTTTGGGAGTGTCGGCGTTGGTTCTTACCTTCATGACGCGGTACTTGTTTGCCCAGCTCATGATTGTGCCGAAATTGCCGGTCACGGACGCCTCCATTGTAGGAATAGCCTCTCCGTAAACATTGCCCGTGCTTCCGTCAAGCGAAATCACGTCGCCCTCGTTGTATTTTTTTCCGTTTATATGGAAGAAATCGTTGCCCGCTTCGATAATCAGCTCTTTGCAGCCCGCAACGCAGCAGGTACCCATGCCGCGCGCAACTACCGCGGCGTGGGAGGTCATGCCGCCGCACGCGGTAAGAACGCCCTGCGAAACAGCCATGCCCTCGATGTCCTCGGGAGAGGTTTCCTGTCTTACCAGCACTACCTTTTCACCCTTTGCAGCCGCCGCAATGGCTTTTTCCGCCGTGGTGTAAACCTTTCCGCAGGCAGCACCCGGACTTGCGGCAAGCGCGGTGGCAATCGGCTTGGCCTTTTTGAGAGCATCGGGGTCGAACTGAGGGTGCAGCAGAGCGTCAAGCTGCTTGGGCTCGATTCTCAATACGGCTTCCTTTTCGTCTATTCTGCCCTCTTCCACCATATCAATGGCTATTTTGAGCGCGGCGACGGCGGTACGCTTGCCGTTGCGCGTTTGGAGCATATAAAGCTTGCCTCTTTCGATTGTGAACTCCATGTCCTGCATATCCCTGTAATGGTCTTCGAGGATTTTGCAGATGCCGACAAACTGTTCGTAAACCGCCTTGTTCTGCTTTTCGAGCTGAGCTATGGATTGAGGAGTACGGATTCCCGCCACGACGTCCTCGCCCTGCGCGTTCATCAGATACTCGCCGAACAGCTGCTTTTCGCCCGTTGCGGGATTGCGCGTAAAGGCAACGCCCGTTCCCGAGTCCTCGCCCATGTTGCCGAAAACCATCGACTGCACGTTGACCGCTGTTCCCCAATCGGAGGGAATGTCGTTCATCCTTCTGTAATAAATTGCTCTCGGGTTGTCCCAGCTGCGGAACACCGCAAGAACCGCCTGTATGAGCTGCTCCTTGGGGTCTTGGGGAAATTCCTCTCCTTTGAGTTTTTTGTAGGTCTGCTTAAATTCGACTACGAGTTTTTTGAGGTCGTTTGCGTCAAGCTCGGTGTCAAGCGTCACGCCCTTGGCCTGCTTTGCCTTTTCCAAAAGCTTTTCGTAATTGTCCTTGGAAATTTCCATAACGACGTCGGAAAACATCTGTATAAAACGTCTGTAACTGTCGTAAGCAAAACGGGGATTGCTCGTAAGCGTTGCCAGCCCCTCTACCGTTTCGTCGTTGAGTCCGAGATTGAGTATAGTGTCCATCATGCCCGGCATGGACGCTCTCGCGCCGCTGCGCACAGACACGAGCAATGGATTTTTGACGTCGCCCAGCTTTTTGCCCAGCTTCTTTTCCGTCTTTTCAAGCGCTTGGAAAATCTGCTCTCTGACTTCCTCGGAAAGCGTTTTTCCGTCCTCGTAATACTTGTTGCACGCCTCCGTCGTGACGGTAAAGCCGTCGGGTACGGGAAGACCGAGATTCATCATCTCGGCAAGGTTGGCTCCTTTGCCGCCCAAAAGCTCGCGCATTTTGCCGTTTCCTTCGTTGAACAGGTAAACGTACTTTGTCATATATCTTCCTCCATATAGTAATTGCATAAAAAACGCGGTCTTTGGCATCAAGACCGCTTTACATTTTAACAAATATTTTCGCCTTTAACAACAGATTGAGTGACTTTTTTGGGTTTTAATAAAAAATTTTACATTTTCAACAACATTTGCAGGCTGTTAAGTTTTTTAATTACGCTCGCGACATACGCGTCCAAAGCTTTTAGACAATCATTCTCGAATGCGTCGAATCTCAGAGCGGAAAGTCTATCAAAGGGCTGCAAATCTACCGTGCGCAGACAATTGAAAACTCTCGCGTCAAGCTCGCGGGAGGAACAGTCGTGTTTGCACAGCGGGCATACGGCGCCTCCTATATCCAGATTAAGATACATTCTGTCAAAGGTGCGGCTGCCGCACATGCTGCATTTGTCGAAGGAAAGACCGAACCCCGCCGTCTTCATGCTTTCAAGCAGGAATTTTATCAGAATTGTCTTGGAAGCCGCGTTTTTTTCCTCCAACGCTTTGAGAGTCTTCAACGCAAGCAACAAAAGCTGCGGCTCCGACTGATTTTCCTGTCCCGTATTGGCAAGCTGCTCGACGACGCAGCCCGCGCAGCAATATGTAACAACGTCGCCGCGCAAAGAAAAAAAGCTTTCGATTTCCGTACAGTTGGTCACGGCGTAGCGTCCGTCTTTGACCGAAAGCATGAATTCCCCGAAACAAAACGGCTCCGCCGCGAATTTCAGCTTGGCGCCGGGCTTTTTTACGCCGCGTATGCTTGCCGTGATTTTGCCGTATTCGCCGCAGTAGAGCAGCAACAGCTTGTCGTTTTCCTTAAAATCCGCCGCTCTCAACACAAGAGCTTTAATTTTCTCTATCATCGGTGCTCAATTTTCTGTACAAAGAATAATAAGACGGGTTTCCCGTTTTTACGAACATCTCCCACAAAAGCTCCTTTTCACGCATAAAACAAGCCTCCGTTTTTAGTTTGAGTTGCGCGCAAATTAAATATACGAAAACGGCGACGTATATTAAAAAATTTTTGGGGCACACCCTTTCAAACGGAGCTTTTGTCGTAACCTATTTCATTGAGCATATACGGATTGTCCCGCCAATTAGGCTTGACCTTTATCCACAGCTCCAAAAAAACCCTGTCCCCCAAAAGCTTTTCCATGCTTGCGCGCGCATGGGTGGCTATGCTTTTGAGCATGGCGCCGTTTTTGCCCAAAATAATCGGTTTGTGGGACTGTTTTTCCACAATTATGTTTTGGTCTATGAACCAAACGCGCTTCTGTTCGTCAAACTCCATTTTGTTGAGCACAATGCCAACGCCGTGCGGCACCTCGCTTTCGCAGCAAAGCAGAATTTTTTCCCGCAGAGTCTCGCACACGAGAAAACGCAGAGGTCTGTCCGTCACCTCGTCCTCGGCAAAATACATGATTTCGTCGCCGAGATATTTTTTCAGACCGTTTCTCAACTCGGCCACGCCTCTGTTCTTTTTTGCGCTCACCGCAAAGACTTCCCTGATTTTGGGAAAAGAGTTGAGTTTTTCAAGCTCGGGAAAAAGCTTTTCCGGCTGCGTGATGTCGGTTTTGGTGACGGCAACCACCAGCGGCGCGTCAAGGGCGGAATATTTTTCCGCCAAAGCCAGCTCGCTTTCGTCTATTCCGTCGTGACCGTCCAGCACAAGCAAAACGCAATCAACGTCCACAGTCGCCGCCTCTATGTTTTTTACCATGTAGTCGCCAAGTCTGTTGGACGGTCTGAGCGCGCCCGGAGTATCCACGAAAATCATCTGACAGTCGCTCTCCGTATATATGCCCGTAATATTGTCGCGCGTGGTCTGCGGCTTAGGACTGACTATGGATATTTTCTGCCCGACAAGGCTGTTTAACAGCGTGGATTTGCCGGCGTTTGCCTTGCCCACGATTGCAATGTAACCGCTTTTCATCTCAACTCCTTTTCAAACCTAGCGCGTCAAGGAAATTTTCCTGAATTGCGAACATTTCCCTTTCGTCCTCGCCGCCGTCATGGTCGTAGCCCAGCAGATGCAAAAGACCGTGAAGCGCAAGAAACGCCTTTTCTCTTTTGACGCTGTGACCGTACTCCTTTGCCTGCCGTCGCGCAATGCTGCGGCAGATATATATTTCTCCCAAATCCACAAGCCCCGTAACGACGTCGAAATATTCCTTTCTGTCCAAATCCACCTTTTCTCCCGCCTTTATGTAGTCGAGATACTGAAAACTCAAAACATCGGTAGGCTTGTCCGCGCCTCGCGTTTCCTTGTTGAGCGCGCGCATTTTTTCCTCGTCGAGAAAAGAGAGCGAAAGCGAAAGCCGCTCCGGCTGACGCAAATTTTCAACCGCGTAATCAAGTACCTTTGACAACAGTTTTTTTTCGCCGATACGCGCTCCCGAAAAATAAATTTTCATTTTTCGCCCTCCGGTGCGGACAGCTTGACGTCGGGATACTTTACCCGCTCGTGCCTTATGCCGACGTAGGTCGTCACTATGGTCTGCTTTACTATGTTGATTTCGTTCATCGTCAGGTCGCAGTTGTCGAATTGCCCCAAATCAAGCCTTTCTTTAACTATGTTGTCTACAAGACGCTCCGCCGCCAAGGCGTCGTTTACGTTAAGCGACCTCAAAGCCGCCTCGCTTGCGTCCACTATCATCAGCATTCCGTTGATTTTGCTTGTCGGGGTGGGACCGTCGTATGAATAATTTTTAAGGTCAAGCTCGCCTTCCGTAATTTTTTTCGCTTTGTAATAAAAGAATTTCATGGGAAACGAGCCGTGATGCTCCGTTATCGCGCTTTCAAGCTCCTTGGGCAAGCCGTATTCCCTTGCAAGCATAACTCCGTACATTATGTGCTTTTTCAGCAAGGAAACGCTCAGCTCGGGTGCAATTTCGTCGTGCGGGTTGTGACCGTCCGTCTGATTTTCCACGTAATAATTGGGGTTTTTCAGCTTGCCTATGTCGTGGAAATATGCCGCCGCACGCGCAAGAAAGGTATCCTCTCCGATTGCCATTGCGCACGCCTCGACATAGTTTGCAACCGTAAGGCTGTGGTTGAAGGTACCGGGCGCCTCGTTGAAAAGCCGCTTGATTAGCGGATTGTTGGTGCTTGTAAGCTCCGCAAGCCTGAAATCGGTGGTCAGATTGAACAGCCTTTCCAAGGCGGGCACGAGCAGAAACATGAGCATAACGTCTAAAAGTCCGCTGCCCGCGGCGTAAGCGGCTCCCAAGCCGATTTTGAGAGGCGAATATCCGGGAATGTAAAACAACAGATATGAAAGCCCGACCGTAGCCGCAGCGACAACGGAAATGCTGATGCCCACAAAAACGTAATGTATCCGCTTTATGTGCCTGCCGGACGCGAAAACCGCCAAAATAATCGTTACAATTGCTTCGAAAAACGCTCCGTAAAGCTCCGCTCCGGTCAAGTCGGAAAAAATAAGATTGGACACGAAATATATGATGACCGTGAACAAAGACGTGAACAACGCTACTCTGTGCCCCAGAAGCAAAGTCAAAACCAACGCGCATAAGGCGTACGGAGAGAGAAATACGTTGACCTTGGAAATAAAAATCGAAATCAGAAAACAGACGAATGTAACGCATATAACCGCAAGCAACTTGCGTCTGCTCTTTAAAATTTCTATATCCGCAAAATAAAAGTACAGAAAAATCGCGCCGAGAAATACCGCAAGCACGATAAAATATCCCAGCTTGACGAAAAATTCCTCATCGGATTTTCTTACGAAAAGCAGCAGGCAGCACGCCGTAAGCAGCGCGTAAAAAACGACATACGCCGCCATACAGAATATCGCCTGATTTTTTGTCAGCCTGTTCTTCAAAAATCAAACTCCTTGCCTTTTTTCGGCTCTTTCGTATGCCTTGACTATCTCCTGCACCAATGGATGACGCACGACGTCCTTTTCGGACAAAAATCTGATTGCTATGTCCTTTACGTCTTTAAGAACCGTCACTGCATTTTTAAGCCCGCTCTTTTTGCCTTCGGGCAGGTCAATCTGAGTCAGGTCGCCGGTAACAACCATTATACTGTTTTCTCCAAGTCTTGTCAAAAACATTTTCATCTGCTCGCGCGTGGTGTTCTGCGCCTCGTCGAGAATGATAAAAGCGTTGTTGAGCGTCCTGCCCCGCATATAGGCCAGCGGCGCAACCTCTATGACTCCCTTTTCCATAAGCTTCTGATAGCTGTCAAGCCCCAACATCTCCTGCAATCCGTCGTACAGGGGACGCAGATAGGGATTTACCTTTTCCTGAAGGTCGCCTGGCAGAAAGCCGAGTTTTTCTCCCGCCTCGACGGCGGGACGCGTAAGTATGATTTTATCCACCTTTTTTTCTTTGAGCGCCGACACGGCAAGCGCCACGGCAAGATAGGTTTTGCCCGTACCCGCAGGTCCGACGCCGATTGTCACGGTGTTTTTTTTAATCGCGTCCACATATTTTTTCTGTCCTACGGTCTTGCTTTTTATCAGCTTGCCGCGAAAGGTAACCGCCACTACGTCGTTCAAAAGCTGGTCGATTTCGTCAAGACGACCGTCGAGAGCGCAGTCGCAGATGTAGCTCACCCTGCCTATATCCGCTTCCTCGCCCTTGCCGATGTAGTTGAGCAATTTTTTCGTCACCTCGAGAGCGGCGTCCACGTTTTCCTCTTCGCCCGAAAAACAGAATTCTCCCTTGTTGTTCACCACCTCGACGTCGAGCTTGTCCTTTATCATGTTGATGTTTTCGTCGCACGAGCCGAACAGCTTTATCAAAGCGTCAACCGAGCCCGCGTTAATTTTCGCCGTCTTTTTTGCCAAACTCTTTATCTCCTTCGTTTAAACCTATTATGTTCACGTCGCCGTATATTATTGCCCTTACGACCGTTTTGTTGTCACGCTTAAACGTAACGTATTCGACTCTGTCGTATTGCTTGAAAGGCGCGTTTTTTAGCGCATTGCTCAACGCTTCCTCCCTCAATGCCGGCAGACTTTCTTCTAAGGACGCGGAAACAGCCCTCTCCTTCAACTCCGACACCCGTCGCCTGACCACCCTGATACCAAGCGGGAAAAGCCTGAAAACTTCGTCCTCGAATTTGCTGAACTCGTATTTTTTCTTTTCCTTGGGAATCGAATCGTAGCCCCACAAGCCTATATACGTCGTATAATAAAAATCTCCCGTTTCCTCAAGCACGGTTTTGGTTTCGGAAAAAACCGCCTCGCCCGTGCACTCGACCGTCGCCCACGCCTCGCCCATCGCCCTCACGGGAGCGGTGGTTCCGTCGTTGTAGGTGCGCACGCCGCTGATTATTACCTGTCCCTTGCTTATCCTGTCCCCCACGTTTACCGCGGGCGTACCGGAAACGGTGAGCAGCCTTGTGAGTACTCCGTCGTACTCCGAAACCAAATCCACGGGTTGATTCAAATCCACGACGGGAGGCGCGGATTCCCTTTCTATGACCGTGACGTAAAGGCGGCAGCCCTCGACGTCAAGCAGACAATACATACTGCTTTCTATGCGCGAGGAAAGGAAATTTTCCGTTTCGTCTATGTTTATCCGCGACAGCGGACAGCCCTTTTTTATGCCCTTTTCTTCGAGCACGGCAAGCACCGCCGCCGCGTCCGCGTCTCCGTTCACCTCTATGTCCCACACGAAACGGCTTGCGACGAACAGACCGCAGAAAGCCGCGAACACAAGCGTCGCTAGCACGAAGCGCGTTTTGATTTTTTCCAAAAATCCCAAAAAGCCGCCGCTTTTTATCAATTTTATATTATAGCACCTATTTTTCAATAAAGCAATCAACTTTTTGCGTTCCTTGAAGGGGACGGTCACAAAGTATTGTTTTTTGTTGATTTTTTTTACCTCGTACAGACAAATACCGTTTCCGCAGAGAAAATTAAGGTTTTTTTCGGTATTCAGCCCCTCCACAAGATATGTAGCGTAAGAGCTCTTTTCAGCCATTTGAAACCCCCTTGATTTTTCCCGTTACGACGGTGAAATTTTTTGTAAGCTGTTTTATTGATATCTCTTCACCGATTATTTCGAGGCGCTCGGTTTTTCCCAACCTGAAAATAATTTTTTCGGAGGAAAAGCTCACGAGTCCCCTGTGTCCCTCGACGACTACGGTATGCCCCCCGTAAACGGAGTATTTGAAGGAATTGACCAACGCCGCCAATTCCAAATCGAGAATCTTAGCCACCTCTGAGTCGAATTTTCTCACCTGCTCTCCTTTTCGCGCCATACGGCGCTTTCGTTCTATTATATGAAAGCGGAGAGCGTTTTTTAACTTGCGGAACAAACAAAAAGCGGTCCCTTAAAGGACCGCCGAGCTTTGCTGCTCAATCGCTTTCCGTATTAAATTCTTCAAGAAGCTTCTTGATTTCGTCGAGAAGCTGCTCGTCGTCGTTGGAAACGGGCGTTTGCTGCGCCTTGACCTCCTCGATTTGTTTAAGAATTTCCGCATCCTCGTCGGGCTTTGCCGAAACCACCGACTGTGCGCTCTGTGCTTCGGACAAGCCGTTGTCTTCAACCTCTGCGGGAGCGGCATTTGTTTCAACTTCGTTTTGCACGTTTTCGTTTTGCACGTCGGGAGCCGTCTCCTCCGTTTTTTCGGTCGTTTCAGGCGCTGCGGCGTGAGTCGCGGGCTTGGGAAGCTTGATTACGTCCACAAGACCTATGTCAAGCACCTCGTCCACAAAGGCAAGGCTTTCGTCGTCCACATTGTCCAACGCCACTATTTTAACGCCCAGCTTGTGCAGTCTGCTGTAAAGAGGCACCATGTCCGCGCGCGCGGCGACGATGCATACCGCGTCGATATTGCCGTTTGAAAGCACCTCGTCCATGACGTCGATTAAAATACGGTTGTCGAAAACTTTGGAGCCGCGTTTTTTCACTCTCATTACCGGCGCCATATCAAAACCGAATTTGTTTATATCGTTGATGATTTCCTTATGTTTTCTGTCGGACACGCCGTAAATTTTTCCGTACACGACGTTCCCCATCTCGTTGAGCTGGAAAAGCGTGTTGTCAAAATGACTGTACTCCAAACCGCAGTTGTCGGCGTCCGCAAACAGCGCGATATTCAATTCTTTAAGCATTATGCACCTCCGAATAAGCGTATTATACTACATTTTTCCGCCTTTGTCCATAGTTCGCAGGAAATAAAAAAGATATTGTTGGGCAAAGCCCGACAAATCGCCGAAGGTATCCACGAAAAAGGTCGAAATCTCAGAGTCCTTCAAGCCCGTCTCGAAATAACGGTGGTAAACCTTTTTCACCCAGGTGTCCACGGGGAACACGTCGAAACGATTAAGTCCGAAAAGCATTATGCAGTCGGCTACTTTTGCTCCTACGCCTTTCAAATCAAGCAGCGCTTTGCGCGCTTTGACAGAGTCGAGTTCTTTGAGCCTGTCCAATTCAAAGCCTTCCTTCAAAGCATTTGCCGTTTCGTAAATATAAGGCGCGCGGTACCCCGCCCCGAGACGGAAATAGAAATCGGGAGAGCTCACTTCCGCCAATTTTTTCACCGACGGAAAAGCGTAGCCGAAAGGCGTTTTTTCTCCGAGCGCCTCGCAAATCCTGCCGATGATGAGCTGTATGCGCTTTATGTTGTTGTTGGCGGAAATGATGAAGGAAAAAATCATTTCTTCGAGATTTTGCCTGAGTATTCTTATACCTCTGCCGAATTCGACAGCGCGCTTCATCACGTCGTAAGAGGAGGACAGCTTTTCGCAAATCACGCCGTAATCCCTGTCCAAATCGAAAAAATCGTAGAAATAATCGGGAGAGTCCGTCGATATGAAGTATCCGTCGTTTGTCTTTTTTATTTCGGCGTACTTGTCGAGAGAAAAGACGCGATAATTCCCCTCGCCGTCCCTGTCGAACCTGAAAATCTGCCCGCACTCCAATATATCCCGCGGGTTGAAGCAATCGGCCTGCAACACGGTTATTCCGTTTTCCGTCTTTTGCGCTTTCATCTTTTTCTCCTAAAAAACAAGGAGCGGTTTAAGCCGCCCCTTAATGTCTCTGTTTTCTCAGTCGTTGGGATAAACGCTGACCTGTTTCATTTCTTTGCCCTTGCGTTCAAATTTGACTACGCCGTCAATCAATGCAAACAAGGTGTCGTCCTTGCCCAAGCCTACGTTGTTGCCGGGATGAATCCTTGTGCCGCGCTGACGCACGAGTATATTGCCAGCAAGCACAGCCTGACCGTCCGCTCTTTTGGCGCCCAATCTTTTGCTTTCGCTGTCTCTGCCGTTTTTTGAACTGCCCATTCCCTTTTTGTGGGCGAACAATTGAATGTTGATAAACATCAGTTGACCTCCAAATCGATAAAGTCCGAATACGCCTCTCTCAAATCCGAAACTCCGCACAGCATAGTGTCCAGAATAACGTCGGCGTCGTGTCTCATGCGCTCGTCAAGCTCGGGAACGGAAAATTCCAAACGTCCGTCGCCGTCGTCTCTGACAAAATCCACGTTGACGCGGGCGACCGCAAGCAGTCCGAGCAGCGCCGTCTGCACTATGCTGGACAAAGCGGCGCAAACTATGTCCTCGCCTTCGACTCCGTAACCCGTGTGACCGTCGCACACCACTCTGACGACGGAGCCGTTCTTTTTTGTGACTTTTATTTCGGTCATCTCAGCCGACCGTGATGCTGTTTACTTTAAGCGTGGTAAAAGGCTGTCTGTGACCTTGCTTTTTGCGGATATTCTTCTTGGCTTTGTAAGTGAATATCGTAAGCTTCCTGCCTTTTCCGTGCTCCACAACTTCCGTCTCGACCTTGACCTTGGCGGCGTCCGCGCCGATAAGCGTCTGTTTGTCGTCGGCGTACATAAGCGCGTTAAAGCTCACCTTTTCGCCCACCTCTGCGGAAACCTTTTCCACCGTGAGTCTCATGTCCTTTTCGACACGGTATTGCTTTCCGCCCGTAAGGATAATTGCGTACATGGTTTTACCTCCTCTGTCCAGTCTCGCTAAGCAATCGGGCGGCAAAAATGCGCTTGAAAAAAACCCGTCTTAAGCGGCTCCCGAATACTTTATCACAAGGCGGACGGCTTGTCAAATATTTTGCCGCTTTTTTCCGTATGTTTTTGAATTTGATGCAAATACTAAAAACAAAAACCGTAAAAAGGAGAATTATTATGTCCGAAAAAGATATTCACGGCAACAATTACAACGCGCACCCCGAAACGGCGCGCAACAAATGGTTCAATTACAGCGACGCTTACATCGACAAGGACGGGGAAAACCAGCCCGTGGCAGACTACCAGGAACAGTTTGCGCAGTCCGTAAACAACGCCCGCGACGTGTCCGACTCAAAGGACGGCATGAGACACGAAAACAACAAGGGCACGTTTCAGGCTCTTCCCGAAACCGAACAGTACGGCGACACGGTTACGCCCGTGTTTCTCAACAAAGAGGTGCTCGCGTCGAGCAAATTGAGTCAGGACCTTGACGAGGCTTACGAAACGCCTTCGGAAAAGGCGCCCGACAACGGCTCGGTGAAGGAGTTTTACAACTCCAAGCGCATCCCCTCTACCGACTCCTACAACGAGGTGGAAAACGATGGCAGATACGAATAAACGCTCGGGCGGCGTCAAAAACACGGATTACGTAAATTACGATTGGAACGGCAGCGGCAAAAATACCAATTACGTCAATTCCATAAAGGTTTTAAATTCGCTCAAAAAGGTTGTCACTATGGCGATTCACTCCACGGAAACAGTCATACCCAACATGAAAAACGACAAGTTTGTGGAGATTTTAAAACAGCAGGTCGGACGCTACACCGAATTTGCCAAGCGCTGCGACGAGCTTGCGGACAAAATCGGCAGCACTTTGGAGGAAAAATTCGGCGCGGGACAATTTTTCGCAAAAGCAAGCATAAAAATGAAAATGCTCGCGGACGATTCGGTGTCGAAATCCGCAGAGATGATTATTTTGGGCAGCACCAACGGCATCGTGGAGCTTGGCAAGCTTTTAAGGCATACGCCCGAAATAAATCCCGAAACCATGACGCTTGCGCGCGACGTTATCGAATATCTCGAACAGATAATCGAAGACATGAAATACTATCTTTAATCGACAAAAGCCGGACAAGTTTTGTTCGGCTTTCGCATTTTCTTCAATTTTTGCAAGCTGCGGCCGCGTTTTTTTGCAGCTTCAAAAGAAATTCGTCCGCGTCCTCCGCTCCGTCAAGCAGCAGTCTGATTTTGGTTACCGTTGCGGCGTCCCAATCGAGAGAAAAATCCGCACACAGCTGCTTCAACACTCTGTCGGCGCGCAGATTGTCGTTGCCGCAGGCAAGCACGGCTTCCGCGGCGTCATCGCCGACAGCTTTGAGCATATAGATTTTTTCGCCGGCGGATTTGACTTTTTCACCGTTCTTGTCCTTGAACAAGACGGTAAAATCGGGGTTTCCCGCAATGGAAGAAAGTTTCTGCTTTCCAAGTCCGCGCGCTTTGAACACATAATGCGCGGCGTAAGACCTCGCGGTAAGGTTGGGTTCACAGGGCAAAGAAAAAACTTTGAGGCACTCGAAACCAGACGGAGCCGCGTCATTGAGTTTTTCTATCAAATCGGGCGCATATCCCGCGGCGGCGCAAACGTATTCGCACTCGCTCTCTATGCCCAGCGAAAGCGCGGGCGAAAAATACAGAAGCATATGCGGATTGAAGCCCGCCGAATATTCGACCTTTACGCCCGCCCGCGTCAAAATTCTTTTTATTACGTTGAGCATATCGGACTGTGAAATCATAGACAAAGGATAACGCTTGGCATATTTGATTGCTATCATTTGCACAATCCCTCCTTTTGCAGTCCGCAGCCGTTGCATTGTTTAAGGCATGACGGAGTGGTCTTTGCGGCGTAAGCCCTTTCCGCTTCTCTTTTCAAATAACTTTTTTCCACGCCCACGTCTACGAAATCCCAAGGCAGAACTTCGTCGAAGGATTTTTTGCCGACGACGGCGCCGACGTCTGTTCCGCATTTTTTCAGCGCGGCGTCGTATATTTTGAAATCAAAATGCTCGTCCCAAGAATCGAAGCGGGCTCCTCCGCGATAAGCCTCCAAAAGCACCGCGCTCATTTCGCGTCCTCCGCGCGCAAGCAGCGCTTCCATAAAAGACGTGTCGTAATCGTGATAGGAAAAGCCCACCCCCAGCTTTTTAAGACGGGATTTGAGATAGCTTTGCTTGCGCTCTATGTCCTCCCTTTGGGCAAAGCCCTCCCATTGGAACGGCGTAAAGGGCTTGGGTATGAAGGTCGCCGCGGAAATGCTCAGTCGCAGCTCCTTTCCCGACGTTCTGCGCTCCCTGTACAGCTTTTTCACCGCAGCCGCCAGATTTACTATGCCCTCCACATCCTCGTCCGTTTCGGTGGGCAGACCGAGCATGAAATAAAATTTTACCGACGAATACCCTCTTTCAAACGCCTGAGCGAGAGTGTTAAAGATATTCTCCTCCGTTATGTTTTTGTTTATAACGTCTCGCAGACGCTGCGTTCCCGCTTCGGGCGCGAAGGTAAGAGAGCTTTTTCGCTCCGTATCCGCCGTCTCGCCGTCGAAGCTGTCCATTCTCAGACTCGGCAGGCTGAGCTTTACTCCGCGCTCTTTGACAAAGGGTTTGAGTCGGGCCACAATCTCCTTCAATCCGCTGTAATCGCCCGTCGAAAGACTGTTGAGCGAAAGCTCGTCGTAGCCCGTGCTCAAAAGCAAAGAACGGCAAATAGCGACAACCGTATCCGGAGAACGCTCCCTGACCGGGCGGTAAATAAAACCCGCCTGACAAAATCTGCACCCGTTGGCGCAGCCGCGGAACAGCTCGGCAACGGCTCGGTCGTGGACGATTTCAAGATTGGGCACAAGCGCGGTTTTGGGGAAAAAGCTCTCGTCCAGATTTTTTTCCTTGTGTTTTTTTACCTTTTTTTCATAGCGCACTTCAACCGTTCTGCCATTTTCCGTGCGCACGTTTACGCGCTCGGGAAGATAAAGACAATCGAGAGTATCCGCCGCAAGGCGCAGAAAATCTCTTTTTTTCATGCCTCTGTTGAGCTTGTACAATTCGAGCAGCTGCGGCCAAGGCGTTTCCCCCTCGCCCAGCATAAAAATATCGACAAACGCCGCCACGGGCTCCGGATTGACCGTGCAGGGACCGCCCGCGATGACAATGGGAAACTCGTCTCCCCTGTCCTTTGCAAGCAGCGGAAAGCCGGCAAGGTCCAGCATAAGAAGCATATTGGAATAAGATAATTCGTATTGAAGCGAAAAACCGACGAAATCGAAGTCTTTAAAAGGCTTTTTGTTTTCCAGACTGACAAGCGGACTGCCCTCGTTTCTTAGAAAATCGGCATAATCCGTCCACGGAGCATAGCATCTTTCGCACACGACGCCGTCAAGGCCGTTCATGAGAAAATAAAGTATGCGTGTGCCCAGATTGCTCATCCCTACTTCATACACGTCGGGAAAGCAAAGACACACGCTTGTATCGAAGGGCTTCGAGGTATCGGGCGCGCCGTACTCCCCGCCCGTATACCTTGCCGGTTTGCTTATCGATTCCGTAAGTTTCATAAAAGAGATTATAACAACTCTTTTAACGGAGTGTCAAGCGCATGGGAGGAAAGAAGATTGAGGAACTGTGCGTGAGAAAAGACTTTTTTTACCTCTCCGTCCTTTGCCTCCACCACCTCTATCCGATAAACAAAGTGGTGCGACATTCTTTTGGCAACGCTTTTAAGCGTCGCCTCCTCCGAAAACACCAGCGTCTTTTTTTCCACTCCCCTGTCCAATCTCTTTTTGTAAACCTCGAAAACTATTTGCTTGCTGAAAATTTCGCCCTTTGTTTCGGACAGCCCGACGGACAGGACGAAGACCGCAAACAATCCCAAAGAAAAATTGGGCGCGCCCGCAAAACACATACACAGAAAAACAAAAAACAGCGCGCCGGACAGCGCCACCGAAAGGATTTTGCTTACCTTCAACGCTTTCGCGTAATCGGTTTTCGCGGAAAGCAGAGAAACGAAAACGCGCCCGCCGTCCAGCGGATAGGCGGGCAGCAGATTTATCAGGCAAAGCGAGACGTTTGCGGCGACAAAGGGCTGACTGAAAACGTAAAGCGCCGGAAACATCCACCACAGCGCTACGAAAACCAAAGCGCACACCGCATTTGCCGCAGGTCCCGCCAGCGCGATTTTGACGCCGTCTCGGTTGTCAACGCTGTCGAATTCGCCGTACAGGACGGCGCCGAAGGCGGAAACCGCTATACAATTGCACTTGTAGCCGCATTTTTTGGCAACAAAGTAGTGTGCCGATTCATGTATCAGCACACTCAATGTGTAAAGTCCGAAGATATACGCCTGCCTGATAAACAGGGAAAATGCCAGCAGAAGCCAGAAGCTTTTTAAAATCCTGAATTTCAGACCTGCCATGTAAGCGTGTAGTCAACCGCCGTTATGTCGGTGATTTTTTCGCCCTTGTACAAGAGGTTGACGGTGGTGCTGCCCTCGTATTTTCCGATTACGTCCATATATGCCAGATTCTGCTCGTTTGCAACCAATACGGCGCTCAGGTTGCCGTAAACCACGCACAGGTCGTCCGAAACGCGCACTGTCACGCTGTTTTCGGTAATGTCCTCCACCTTGCCGTCGGTAAGACTCAGCGAAAGCATGCCGCCTCCCAAGACCACGTTTCCGTCGGTTACGCTTTCCACATTGTAGTTTATCGGTATATTTATCGTGTCGGAATCGGTTTTTGCTGTAAACGCGCTTATCAGAGAAGTGGTATAGGTTTCCTTTGCCGTTTTGAAGACGTCGCCCACAAAACCGCTGTCCACAAAGCGCATTGCAATCAACAGCCCCGCCATGACGGCAAGAGCCGCCGCGCGGTACACCCATTTTCTGACCTCGCCGTTCCCTGCGGAACGCCTGCCGCTTTTCTTTTTCTTTCTTATGCGGTGCGGCAAAACCGCAGCGGGCGCGGCAAAATCATCCTCGTCGTCTATATAGTGTCTTTTGGTGTAGCTTATTTCCAGCCAATCCTCTTCCGTCGCCTCGCAATCGTACCTTGCCACGCTTTCGTCGTCATACATCGTGCCTTACCTCCGAAAAAACATTTCTTTGGGATAATATATGAGCGCGCCCGACCGATTATGCGTTGCGTTTCATTTTGCTTTTCAGTTTGCCCCAAAAACCGGAATACTGCCTTACGCAGTCAAATATATCGCTTCTGCCGTTGTGCAGATTGTTGGCGATTATATCGAAAATTTCGCTTTGGGCGACAGGGGAAAACCCTATTTCGTCGGATTCGGGAACCAGCCCCAGAGGCGACGCTTTGAGCATATTGAACAGCTCGAAGGGCGTGGGTATGACGCCGCTTTTGACAAGGTCTCCGCGCACCATATTGAGAAGGGAATAAATTTTGAGATAATCGTAAGGCTTCAAGGACTCTATGACGGCTGCCGCTCCCTTGACGGCGCTCGGATGCGGGGTAAACACCACTATCGCATGGTCGCAGCACTTGAATACTCTTTCCGTATCCGAACCGCGCCCCGGAGGGCAATCCACAAGAATATAATCGAACATCTGCTCCATCTGATTAAAAAGCGCGCGTATATTCTGCGCGGGAGGAGACGTGTCTTCCTTCAAGCTCAAAACATAACAGGACTGACGCGTTTCGCTCTGTGAAAGCGCCTGCCTTATTCTGCAACGTCCCGTCAGCACGTCGTTCAAATAGAACAACGGCTTGGGCTGGCGAAACGCTTTGTTGAGACAGTTAAGCCCCGTGTCCGAATCGACCGCCGCCACCCTCAGCGACTTGCCCGCCAACGCGTAGCTCAAATTGGCGGTAACCGTGGTTTTTCCAACTCCTCCCTTGCCGCCGAGCACGGCTATTTTTATTGCCATAAGCAAAACCTCTTTCGTTCAATTATACATCAAAGGAGCCAATACCGAAGGCAAGCCGCAAAATCAGACGTTTTCGGACAAATTTTTTCGCGTTTTTCGACAAATAAATTTATATAAAAATAAAATCCGCAAAAAAACGCCTCTTTTTAGAGGCGTTGAAAAACAAAAAATACAATTCACAAAAGGAGCTTGGCGCCCTTTACCGCTGCGAGAAAGCTGTCCGACGGAACAAGCACGCCCATATTCATTTTGTCGAAAAAATATTTTTCCATACCCGACAGCTGAGCGCCGCCGCCGCAGAGAAAAATCGGGCTTTCCTTGAAATAAGCGCTCGTTTCCTGCGGAACGGTGAGCAAAAGGCTTGTCACAACCTGACACAGCTTGTCGGTAAGAGCTGCCAAAACGTCGTAAATTTCCCGCGCGGTGACAGTTATTTCTTCCGCTGCGCCCTTGTTTATGTTGAGTCCCGCCACCGTACCGAAAGAAACGTCGTTGGGATAAAGTCCCGCGCATTTGAGTTTGAGCTTTTCCGCCTCGGCAAAGGTTATTTGCAGCCCGTATTTTTTCAGAACGTAATCGGAAATTTGCTGCGTATAATACGCTCCTCCGATATAAAAAGAACAGCCCGCAACGATTTTGTCCTCTCTCACCGCCGCAAGGTCGGTCACTGAGGAGCCTATGTCCACTACAATTCCCGCTCTTTTGTCAAACTCCTTGAAGCAGGCTGCGGCGGCGGCAAGCACTGACTCTTTGAATCTGACCGATTTGACGCCTATATTGTTGAAAATTTCTTCCAGAACCTTTTTTTCGCCGTTGCCCGAGCCGACAGGCACAAGACAGCAAACGTCCACTCTGGGGGGAAACGCCGTGGACGGCAGAAGCTTTTCCATTGCCTTCCGCAGAAAAAAATCGGCGGCTTTTTTGTCCGCGACGCAGCCCTCGGCGAAAGGATAGACAAGCTTCGAGTTTTCCGAGTCGGCTGCCCTTTTGGCGGCAAGTCCCGCGGAAAGAAAATCGCTTTCGTTGCGTGCGTCAGCCAAAACCAGCGCAGGCTCCCGCAAAACAAAATCCGCGTTTTTCAAAGACATATTGACAAAATCGGTTCCTATGTCCGCAATCAGCTCGTATTTAGCCATTTCGTTCCTCTTTCTTAAGTATTTTGCGCAGCTTTTCCACAGGCAGTCCCATAACATTGGAATAGCTGCCGCGGATTTTTTTGACAAAGCCGCTGTCCTGTATGCCGTAAGCGCCCGCCTTGTCCATAGGCGAACCGGTAGCGATATAAGAGTTTATCCGTTCGTCCGTAAGGGGAAAAAACAGCACCCTGCTTTTTCGCACAAACGCCTTTTTCTTTCCTCCGCGCACGACGCACACGCCCGTGTAAACCGAGTGCGTCTTGCCCGACAGTTCTTTCAGTATGTCGAAAGCCTGCTTTTCGTCCTTGGGTTTGCCTATGATTCTGCCGCCGAAGACGACAACCGTATCCGCTCCGATAACCGTCGCGTCGGGAAAAAGCCGCGCAACCTCGCAGGCTTTCAAAGCGGCAAGCGATTTGACATACCGAGCGGGCTTGTCGGGCGGCAGATTTTCCTCCCCCGAAAAAGGGTGCACGGAAAAATCCGTAAGTATGCTTTTCAAAAGTTCTCTCCTGCGTGGAGAGGCAGACGCAAGCACCGTTTTCATCTTCTTTCAGATAATGTCGAGATTTTTTTTGAACACTTTGCGGAAGTCCGTAACGCATCTGTTGGCGTCCCGCATTTCCAACGTGGTGTCGCCTATGACCTCCGTTTTCATGATAACGCTGTCGCCCAACACGTCGCAGTTGATTTCCATGATAACTCCCGCGTTGCTTCTGTCAAAAGCAACCGCAAGCCCCAAAATCACCGCCAACTTTTTGACTGCCTCCACGTCCTCGTCGGTTATTATACCCTTTTCCCTGAACTTGTCCCAATCGGTGAGCGGAGCCTCGTTTTTGTTGAATACGTCGGTTACATAAGCCGCAAGCACTATGTCCCTGTGGGAAATGCCGTAAAGGTTGGAGTTGAGTATCATATACGCGGCGTGTCGCGCATTGTCGTAATATTTGAAGGTCTTGCCCACCTCGTTCAACAGAGCCGCCACTCGCAGCACCCGCACGTACATACGGGGAAATTTGTGCAGCACTCTCAACTGCTTGAACAGCTGTATCGTCAGATTGTAAACCTGCTCGGCGTGCGCCACGTTGCAGCCAAGATAATTCAGATAAGTCAGTATGCTGTGTCCGAGCACGTCGGTTATCGGCTTTTCCAGCGTAAGCGGCACGGCGTAATTGAACATTATACCCTCCCTCAAACCGCACGCGGATGTGATTATTTTGGAAAAGCCCAACGTATCGGCAACGCATTTTATCGCCGTCAGAGCGCAGGGAAAAACGTCCGCGCGCACAGAGGTCAAGCCCTTTATCCTGTTCTTTTTGGATGGGTCTGCGGTTCTCAGCATATCGCATATTGCGTTAAGGTCCGTTACGGGCAGATTGTAATTGTGCGTCATGTCGAGCGGATACTTGCGCATACGGCGAGCCAGCGCGGAAAGATTTCTGAAAGAGCCTCCCACGCCTATAAACTGAGTTTCAGGGTCAAGCTCGTCCAGCCAATCGACCGTTTCGAGCTGCTGCCTGAAAAACTCCGCGACCTTGCGTTCCGTCTCCTCCGGAGCGACGTCCGCTCCTCCGAACATTTCCGCAAGCGTCGCGGCGCCGAAGGAAAATACCTCCGTATGCAGAATGTTGCGGCGATTGTAATACACGAATTTGGTACCGGAGCCGCCTATTTCCATAATCAGCCCCTTGGGGATTTCCATCGAATTTATCACGCCCTGATAGACGAGATTGGCCTCCTCCTCTTCGGAAACCACTTTGAATTTGAGTCCCGTAGAGCCGAACATCTCGTTGAGGAAGGTGCGTTGATTTTTCGCGCGACGCACCGCCGCTGTCGCCACGGCGAGAATTTTGTCCACGCGGAACACAGCGCAAAGCTTTTTGAACACCTTTACCGTGTTTATTGCCTGCATAACCCGCGTCTGTTTGAGCGAGCCGTCTATCTCCGTTTCTCCGAGACGCACCGCTTCCACCATTTCGTCCGCCACCATAAAGTAGCCGCCTTCAAGCACGTCGAATATGACGAGACGAGCCGTATTTGAACCGAGGTCTATCAGACCTATTCTTTCGACAGTTTTGTTTGCTTCAATCATTTTTCTTCACCGTTCCGCATTTTTCTCGTTTGCACGTTTATCATAGCATAAAAAAAATGCCCTGTAAATACCTTTTTTGAAATATTCACACGGCATTTTTCTTTAAAACAATTTTTTAACGCCTGTCAATCAGCATTTTCTTATGCACTTGCGAGGACACTTTTCAAGACAGGTCATGCATCCAGTACATTTGCCGTAATCGATTATCGGCACGTTGTTGACAAGATGTATTGCGTCGTGAGGGCAAACCTTTTGGCACAGACCGCAGCTTATGCAGCCCGCCTTGCACACGTCCATAACGTCCTTGCCCCTGTTCTGAGAGGAACACGCGATGTAAACCTTTGCCGACTTGGGTATGCGCTTTATAAGATTTTTGGGGCAGGTACGTATGCACAGCCCGCAGCTTATGCACAAATCCTTGTCTACTGCCGCCACCCCTTTGTGAACCTGAATGGCAAAATTGGGGCATACGTCCACGCAGCTGCCTGCGCCCATGCACCCCACCTCGCACTTTTTTCTGCCGTCCGCAAGCAGCTGCTGCGAAATACAGCTTCCGTAACCCTGATAGGAATATTTGTCGTCGCAGGCTATGCCTCCGCAGCACGCCACCACCGCCACGGTCTCCTCTCCGCCCGAATAATTTATTCCGAGTATGTTGGAAATTTCTATTTTGTTGGCCTTTGTTGTCTGACCGCAATCGTCAAGACTTGCCTTGCCTTCAACCAGCGCGCGCGCAAACCCTTCGCAGCCGGGATGTCCGCAGCCGCCGCAGTTCGCTCCGCTCAGATGTGAAACGATTTCGGGAACTCTCGGGTCGCCCTTGACTTCGCAAAAACGTGAAATTATTATTATCAGCGCTGCGAAAAATATCGCTATGCCCGCCATAATCGCGACTACGATTCCGAAGCTTTTCCAATTTATATCCTTGAACAACATCAACGATTCCATGTCAACCTCCGAGCGTGACGGAATTGAAAACGTAAAAAGCCATCGCCATAAAGCAAGCCGTAATCAGCGTTATCGGAAAGCCCTTGAGCGGCTTGGCTATGGGAAGCTTGTCCAGCTTTTCGCGCAGTCCCGCGAGCAAAACTATTGCAAGCGTAAAGCCCACCCCAGAAAACAAGCCGTTGAGAGTTGCGGTGAGCAGGGTGTATCCTCCCATTATGTTAAGCTCGGCAACGCCGAGGATTGCGCAGTTGGTTGTAATAAGCGGCAGATAAACGCCCATCGACCTGTACAGCGCGGGAGCGAATTTTTTAAGCGCCATTTCCAGGATTTGCACCAGACCTGCGATGACGAAAATAAAAACTATGGTTTTCAGATACTCCAACCCGAGCGCCACAAGAACATACTGATAGAGCGCAAAGGAAATGAGCGAGGAGACCGTCATGACGAATATGACCGCCATGCCCATGCCGAACGCGGACTCCACCTTTTTGGAAACGCCGAGAAAAGGACAAATACCGAGAAACTGCACCAATATAAGATTGTTTACGAAAACAGCACCGATTATCAACGCGCCGATTGCCATATCATGCCTCCTGAGCGCTCTTTTCGGTTGCGCTTCCGTTTTCATGCAAGGCGTGCTTGTGCTTCGCCCTGTTGTTTGCGGCGTTGTAAATCACGTTGAATATTAGGATAAACAGCCCGAAGGTAAGAAAGGCTCCCGCCGCCGAGCTGAAAAACGCTATTTGAAAGTCCCACAGCTTTATGCCGAAAAAGGTGCCGTTTCCGAGAATTTCCCTGAACGCGCCCATAAGCGTGAGCGCGGCGGTAAAGCCGAGTCCCATAAACAGACCGTCAAGCGCCGAATAGCCCACCTTGTTGTGACTCGCAAAGGACTCCGCGCGAGCGAGAATAATGCAGTTGACGACAATCAGCGGCAGAAATACTCCCAGCGAATCGTACAAATCCGGCATAAATTTTTTGAGAACCATCTGTACGACGGTGACGAATGTGGCGATAATCAGGACGAAAGCCGGAATACGCACCTTGTCGGGTATTATTTTCCGCAAAAGAGAAACGAACACGTTGCTGCATATTAGAACGAAAGTAACCGACAGCCCCATGCCTATGCCGTTGAAGGCGGCTGTTGTAAGCGCCAGCGTGGGACAGGTGCCCAGAACCAGCCTGAACGTGGGATTCTGCCGAACCACGCCGTCCAGAGCTATATCCTTAACTCTCATCTGCATTTCCTCCCAAAGCGTTTTCGGCGTAAAACAACGCCATGTTTACCGAATTTGTAATCGCGTGCGACGTGTAGGTTGCTCCGCCCACGATATACCGCGAATCGGAGGAATCAAAGTACCCTCCGTCGAAATCTTCAAGATATTTTTTGTATTGCTCGTCGCCGAATTTGGACATAAGACTTTGGGATTGGTTGCCCGCGTAGGAAATTTTTTCTATTCCCTTCAATTGTCCGCCGTCAAAGGAAAGCACCACCCAAAGCGTAACCGTTCCCTTTTTGTATCCGTCCGCGCCCGTCGACTGCACGAGATAATTTCCGTCCTCCAAAAGATATACGGTGTTTATTTCGCCGTAGTCGTCGTTTGACGAAAACTCGGGGTCAAGCTCCTTTTCCTCCCAGCCGATTTCCCTGCCGTAAATCTTTTTGATTGCGCGGTTTACTTCCTCCTCCGCCGATACGTAGAGCACGTCGTTGAGTATACTAAGCGCGCCTCCCAGCACGACGGCGATTAGAATCAGCACTACTATCGATTTGAAGGACGCGCTTGAAAAAAACTCTCTGCCTTTCATGCTTTTGCCTCCTTTGTTTTTCTTTCCCTGCGTTTTCCGAAGGGACGGGGCACTATATATCTGTCGATTAACGGACAGATGATGTTCATAATCAGAATGGAGAAGGAAACGGTCTCTATCTCCGCCGCAAGCCTCAGTCCCGCCGTAAGCAAGCCGAGCATGGCAAAGTAAAGCACGTTGCCCCAGAAAGTGTTGGGGGTGGTTACGTAGTCGGTTGCCATGAAGATTGCGCCGAGCATAAGCCCTCCCGACAGGATAGTGGGCAGAAAATACGAAAAGCTGCCCTTCAACGCAACGGTGAAAAGCCCCGCAACCGCAATGTAAATCAACGGATACAGTCCGTTGATTACCCTTCTTACAACGAGATAAAGTCCGCCGGCAATCAACGCAGCCTTGCACGTTTCGCCTATGCAGCCTGCGACTCCGCGCCCCAAAAACAAATCGAGATTGCTTACGCCCGCGCTGCCCTCGGCAAGCAGGTTTCCCAAAGGCGTCGCCCCGACAAGCTCCGCGCCGCCCGGCAGAGTGTCGAACTTGGTCATCACGGACAAAAAGCTGATGAATACGAAAATTCTGCCTGCAATCGCCGGATTGAAAAGATTTCTTCCCGTTCCGCCGAAAAGCATTTTGGTAACGGCGATTGCGAAAACGGAAGCGAAAACGGGTACGTACCAAGCCACCTGCACGCCCAGATTGAGTCCGATAAGCAGTCCCGTGACGACGCTCGAAAAATCTATTTTGACTGCTTCCTTAAAGGTTTCTCTGTTGAAAATCATGCGGTACAGCACTTCCGTCAGCACGGCCGTCAACACCGCTATCGCAACGATGAGAAGCGCTTTCCAGCCGAAATAGACGCAGCCGACAACCGTCGCCGGCAAAAGCGCTATGACGACGTCCAGCATTATTCCCTTTGTCGTCCTGCGCCCCGTGACGTGGGGCGAACCGGAATAAACGAATTTTCTCATTTTGCCTTCTCCCTGAGCTTTGCCTTGGCTAAGCGTATGCTTTGCACGAGCGGACGCTTTGCGGGACAGACGTTGGCGCAGCAACCGCACTCTATGCAGTGATTGGTTCCGTATTTCTCCGAGGTTTTGAAATCGCCCGCCAGCGCGTAAAAATCAATGTACATCGGCATAAGATTCATGGGGCACGCTCTCGCGCACGCGCCGCAGCTTATGCAATTGGAGGGCTGACTGACGTTTGCCTCCTCTCCCGTCAGCGCCAAAAGCCCCGAATCCGTTTTTGTGAAAACGCCCGACGCATCGTAGAGAGACGTACCCATCATGGGACCGCCCGCAATCAGCTTTTGCGTGTCCTCGGAAATTCCGCCGCAGAAATCCAGCGCCTCCTCGAAAAGCGTTCCCGTTTTTACAAGCAGGTTTTTAGGCTCCGCAACTCCCTTGCCGCTAACGGTAACCACACGCTCGTAAAGAGGCTTGCCCTTTTCCACTGCTTCGTAAACCGCCAGCGCGGTGGCGACATTCTGCACCACGACGCCGACGTCCATGGGAAGAGCCTTTGCGGGAACCACTCTGCCGCAGCAGGCGTAAATCAGCTGCTTTTCTCCGCCCTGCGGATATTTCTTTTCAAGCAGAATCAGCTCAAACCCGTCGAAGGCGCGCAGCTTTTCATACGCCTCCATTTTGTTTTCTTCTATACCTATCACGGTGCGCGCGACGCCCAGACAGCTTGAAAGTATTTTTACTCCCTTGACAAATTCCTCCGTTCTGTCCAGCATAACTCTGTAATCGCAAGTGAGATAAGGCTCGCACTCGGCGGCGTTGATTATCAAAATATCCACGGGTTTGGAGGGACTGAGCTTGACGAGAGTAGGAAACCCCGCGCCGCCAAGTCCCACTATGCCCGCTTCTCCTATGCGCTCCCTAACCGCACGGGCGTCGGAGGCGTCCGCGGGAGGCATAAATTCTTCGCGGTTTTTAAAATCGTTCTTTATATGGATAAAGGGAGCGTTTGCGCCCTGCTTGTTTTTTCTCGTTTCTATTCCCGCTACCGTTCCGCTCACGGGAGAAAATACGTTTGCGGAAATCATCCCGTCTGCGCGGGCAATCAGAGTGCCCGCCGCAACGGTCGCGCCAACTTCCACTACGGGCTTGGCAGGCGCGCCTATGTGCTGACTCAACGCCACGAAATAATGCTCCGACGGCGGCATCGGCTCGATAGGCTTGTCTTTTGCGAGATATTTCATATCGGGAAAATGTATCCCCTTTTTGAAAGTTCTTGTATGTTTTCTCAAAACCTTGAAGCCTCCCTTTTAATCCTAATCGGCTAGTTTATCGCTTTCACTTATGAATATGTTTCATAATAACACATGAAAAAATAAATGTAAATTGTTAAAACGCTTTTTTCGCCGATTTTTTCACCTCTGTCCGACCTACCGAACACCGCGCTTGTCCGTACATGCCGAATACGGCTTGTCGACAAAGCCCCCGCACGCGTCGGGGGCTTGAAGCTTATTTTTCCGTATCGGAAAAAAGCGAACTTTCCTTGTCTGTCTTTCTTTCCCTGACCATCTGTCTTACGGACAAAATCAACTGCCACACGCCCAGCAGGAGCATAAACACGCCAAAGCAGATTTTCAACACCTCGGAAGACGTGTTTTTGGTAAGCAGCGCGCCCAGAATACAAAACGCGCAGGCGGGAGCTATCATCCACAGGGTACGACGGGGCTTTACCAGCTTGTTTTTGAAATGCAGTCCGAGCGCTACGCACGCCATGGGCAAAAAGCTGATAAGGTTGATTGCCTGAATTGTCTGCTGTTCTATATCGAGAAAATTGAGCAAAGGGATTAAAAGCGTGCCGCCGCCCATGCCCATGCCGCCGAGTATACCCGATATAAAGCCGAATACGATAAGCCAAACTGTCATAAAAACATCCTCACTCCCGACGCGAGCAGCAAAAGGGAAAATATGAGCTTGACGACGTTGCCGCTGAGCCTGTTGAGCAGCAGCGCGCCCGCCGCTCCCCCCGCGACAACTCCGATTGTCGCAAAAAGAGTGTATTCCCAATCAACGCTGCCGTTTAGCAGATAGACAAGCGCGCTGATTAAGCTTATCGGAAGAATTACTAGAAGCGCGGTTGCGTGGGCGTTTTTCTGCGGCAGGGCGTAAAGCGCGAGAAAAACGGCGACGACCAGCACGCCGCCTCCGCCTCCGAGAAAACCGTTTATAAAGCCTATTCCGCAGCCGGAAAGGACAATCAGCAATATTCTGAGCCAATTTTTCATTTTCGTTCTCCAAGCGAGCCTTAATCAAAAATATTTTACCCATTTAAGAAAAATTTAACAAACCAAGTAAATGTTATTGCTTTTTTTCTCCGTTTGTATTAAAATAGTCGGAGCATAGCGTTTACTATGCCGTATTATGCTTAAAATTTTTTACTGAACAGGGTGAATCAAATGAGTAAAAAACAATCCGACAATCGCTACACGCCAGCCAGCTACAAGCAGGCGAATTCTTCCGGCTCCGCAGCAAAGTCCTTGAAAAGCAAAAAGGCTATGATTATTTCGCTCATAGCCATCGTTGCGGTTGCGGTTATCGTCGTTTCGCTTGTGCTCGCGTTGTGGAAGGAAGTTATTCCCTCCAACATCGAGTCCACGAGACCGGACGGCGATACCTCGTCGTCGCTGGATATTTCAAACAGCGATTTCAAGTACACTTACGCGGACGCGCAGAATCTGCAATATCCTCTGACGGCGACAAGCTGGACGAAACGCGACTCCGTCGTGGATTCCGACACCCTTATGGGCGTTGTGGACACAAAGGAGGACGAGTGGAACGGCAAGGTTGTTTACGATTTGGGACAAAAGGGCTTGAACAACACGACTAACCCGGGTTATCCCGTTGCCGATTCGGAAAACAGCAGAATATTCATGATAAGCAACGCCGAGGAAACGGCGGCCAGCGTGCTCTCCTCCTCTTTCAGCGTTGCGTCAAGCCAATACCTGAAAGTTTCCGTTTGGGTAAAAACCGACTCCATCACGGGGCACGGAGCCTACGTCGCGCTGAGGACCTCCGACAGCCAGGCTTCCTCCGACTACTACGCCGTGAGAATGGAAAACATCAGCACTGCGGGCGCATGGGAGCAATATTCCTTCTATATCGAAGGAGCAAAGAACACAAGCCAGACACTGTACTTTGAATTGGGACTCGGACAGACGGAGTTTGCCGAAAATCCCTCCATGGGCACGGCTTTCTTCGGTGAAATTTCCTGCGAAAAAATTTCCAAAGGCGCTTTCCTCAACAACAACGCAGAGGAAAAGACGGAAAACGAGGACGGCTTCTACATCGGTCACACCTTCGATTCCTCCGATGCGGAAGAGTCAGACCAGACTCTCACCCGCGAAAACGAATTCGGCACAGTTGACCTTTTGACCTACGAGGAATACAAGCAGCAGTTTGAATTTCTTCCCTTCGCCGACGACGAGAACGGAAGCATAACAAGAATAACCAATGTTTCGGATACCAAGGCGGGCGTCACTTACTCCTCCTTTACCGTCAATCCGCCTTCGATAAACAAGTCTTACAGATTGAGCGTATGGGTGAGAACGGAAAACGTCGCAAAAAATACGGGCGCGTATATTTACCTTTTCGACAACACCAACAGCGCGGCGACAAGCAAAACAACCTATTTTGAAAAAATCAACACCGACGAAGACATCGAAAACGATACCTTCAACGGTTGGACGGAATATCAGTTTTACATCAAACCCTCCAACTCGCAGGCAATAGAGTTGACGCTTGAAATTTATCTTGGAATGAAAAACTACGCCGCGGGCGGAGTTATTCCTTCGGGAACGCTGTACATTGCCGAGCTTGCGCTCTTTGAAATCGAGCAGAGCGACTTTAACGGAACCTCGTCAAGCTCCACCATCAAGACTGTGGACCTCGACCAGACTTTCGATACCGACAACCTGATAAGCAACCCGTCCTTCAACATTCCGCTCAACAATTCGGGACTGGAAACCGTAGTGAGACCCGCAAACTGGACGCTTTACGTTTCGGGCAACACGGCTATCGGCGGCAACGGCACGCTTGCTCCCAACGCCATCGGAGACATTCAGACAGGTCTGTTGTTTAAAAACAATTCCTCTTTGCTCGGAGAGTTGGGCATAGGAGAAAACGACTTCCCGCTTAAAGACGACGACGCAAGGTCGGTTCTCATGATAAACAACAAGGTTAAAACCTCCGCCGGCGTTCAGTCCGCGTCAATTTCCCTTTCGGCAAACACTTTTTATAAAATAAGCGTGCTTGCCAAAGGCATTGGAGACGCCGTCCCCTACGTCTATCTGACGGACGGCAGAAACGTGCTTTCGGGCTACGACAAAGCTATGGACGGCACGGCTTACGCGGCGGAAAACGAGGAAGAAGGCAACGGCTACGTCAGATATTACTTCTATATAGCCGTGGGCAACGAAGCCAAGACTGTTTACCTCGAATTGTGGCTCGGTTCGAGAAACGCGACCGAAGAACAGTATGTGCAGGGAATAGCCCTTTTCGATCAGGCTTACTGCGCTACCATTACCGAGGAGGACTACATGAAACTGTTCGGCAAAGACGTGGACGGCGAACCTCTTGACGACGTCGAAACAGTGCTTACTTCGTCCGACTTTGACAAGGAAAGCATTATTATGGAGCAGCTCACCGTAACATCCTCTTTCGGCAACGTTTCCGGTCTGGATTACAGATATTTCGAAGCGGCGGAAACCGACGACCTCGAGCTTGTCAGAAAGCAGGCTGCAAAGGTAAAGAACGAGGAAGATACCGAAGAGCTTGCCAAACTCAAAACCATGGTCGAAAACTTCAACAAAAAGTATTATCTCGACAGCGACGGCAATTTGCTTGAAGAAGGCACCTATCTTATCGACTTTGAAAAGGAACTGAATTTTGAAAACATTCAGGAATTCAGAACCTATCTGTACGAGCTGCAAAATCCCGTCGAAGATGACAGCGGCAACACGGACACGACGGAAAAAGAGCCTATCAACTGGATAGTCATGTCCTCCCTCATCGTGACGACGCTCATGCTTATCGCAATTCTTATTCTGTTAATCAGAAAATGGAAGCCCCGCAGAAAAAAAGCCAACGGATAAGATAATATTAGATGTGTCCTATGGTACTGCGCCGTAGGACACATTTCTTGAACAAAAGCTTTTTCCCTCCATTGACGAAACCTTGTCGAATTTGAACAGACAAAAACCGTCAGACTTAAACAAAAAAAGAAGATATGAAAACAATGCTTTTTTCCGAAATACCCCCTGCCGACCGCACCTTATCCGCAATTTTGGGATACGGGGCGTTTGTTGCGGTTTTGTTACTGCTTGCTTTAATTGTCTTTCTGATTGTAAGAAAAATCAAACGGAAGCAAAAAAGGGAAGACGCCGACAAAACCGTTTCAACCGACTCGTTGTCCGCAGCCGACAAAACCGCGCCCGGCTCGGCGGGACAAATAAAGCTGCACGACGTGGAGCCGAAAACCGCCGCCCTGCTCATGGCAATCGTCGCCGACAAAGCGGGAGTGCCGCTTAATTGTCTGAGATTTAAATCTATCAGGGAATTGAAAAAATGAAATACGTTATTACTTTAAACGGACGCACTTACGAGGTGGAAGCGGAAACTGCGGAGCCGCTGCCCATTGACCAATACGACGGCGTATATACGTCCGAATCGATTGAACAATCCGTTTGCGTCGACTGTCGGGAACAAACTTCGTCGCCCTCGGGAACGGACTCGCCCGCAGAAGGCGACACGGTCGCAGCGCCTATGCCGGGTACGATAGTCAAAATCAACGTATCCGTCGGAGACGCGGTAAAAAAAGGCTCTGTCCTGCTTGTGCTGGAAGCTATGAAAATGGAAAACGAAATCGTTGCGGCAAAAGACGGAGTGGTCGCGCGTATTCTTACAAACAAAGGCTCCGCGGTGGAAGCAAACACTCCGCTGCTTGTTTTGAAGTGAGTAAATGAGTTATGGGACAACTATTCCAAAATTTTACCAATATCACCCTGCCGGGCGTCATAATGTGGTGCATAGGCGGCCTGCTTATTTATTTGGCAATTGCAAAAAAATGGAGCCCGCGCTGCTGCTCCCTATGGGCTTCGGCGCCATATTGATGAACCTGCCGATTGCGGAAGAAGGAACGGGAGTACAGGCGGTCATTGATTTTCTGTTCTTAATCGGAATCGACTCTCACGAGTTGTTCCCCCTGCTGTTGTTTATCGGAATCGGTGCAATGATTGATTTTGAACCGCTGTTGACAAATCCAAAGCTTATGCTTTTCGGCGCGGCGGCGCAATTCGGAATCTTTTTTACGCTGTTTACCGCAAGCCTGCTCGGTTTCGAGCTTAAAGACGCGGCGTCCATTGCAATCATCGGAGCGGCAGACGGTCCTACCTCCATTTATGTCGCCGGCATGCTGAAATCCGATTATATGGCGGCAATCATGGTAGCGGCATATTCCTACATGGCTTTGGTTCCCGTCGTGCAGCCGCCCGTTATCAGAATGTGCACCACCAAAAAGGAAAGACAGATAAAAATGGCTTATTCGGGGAAAAAGGTTTCCAAACTTACGAAAATCCTCTTCCCCATCATCGTCACGATGATTGTCGCGCTGTTTGCTCCCGATGCGCTGGCGCTGATTGGTTTTCTCATGTTCGGCAACCTTATCCGTGAGTGCGGCGTACTCAACTCGCTTTCGGACACGGCGCAGAACGTGCTTGCAAACGTAATTACTCTGTTTTTGGGAATAACCGTCGCCTCCAAAATGAAAGCAGCCGAATTTCTCCAATTCAATACGCTGCTGATAATGGGACTCGGACTTATCGCGTTTATCGTAGACACAATAGGCGGTGTGATGCTTGCAAAACTGCTCAATATTTTCAGCAAAGAAAAAATAAACCCCATGATAGGCGCGGCGGGGATTTCGGCTTTTCCCATGTCGGCGCGAGTCGTGCAAAAAATGGCGCTTGAAGAGGATAAATCAAATTTCCTGCTTATGCACTCCGTAGGCGTGAACGTTTCCGGACAAATAGCGTCCGTGATTGCCGGAGGGCTAATACTTTCCATTGTGCAGGGCATGATTGGCTGAAAGGAGACAACGATTTATGCATGAATTTTTTGTAAATATAGGTTACGCGATTTTAAATTTTTTCCGAAACGTCAAAACGGACAATATACTCAAATCTCTTTCGATAATGGGTATCGGTATGGTGGGAATTTTTTTGGTTACGGGTATTATCGTGCTTGCGGTATATCTCCTGAACAAAATAAGCAACAGCGACGGAAAAACAAAAAATAAGAAAAAAGAATAACAAACCCGCCTTGCGATTTGCTTCGCAAGGCGGGTTTGTTGTCATTTATTCTGCAACTTGACGCCGCAATCGAGAAAATCCGTTATTTTTTGCGCCACCCGAGAGGCATTGCAAAAATCCGTGTCGATTTTCACATCGGCGTGTCTTGCGTAATCCGCTTTGCGCAACAGGCAAAGCTCCTCCACCTTTTTGAGGCTGAACGGTTCAAGCTTAGGTCTGGTTCGCTTTGTGTTTTTGAGTCTGTAAAAAATTGTGCGTGGCGTCGCGTCAAGCCAGATTACCGTACAGTGCTCCGAAAGCGCTCTCATATTTTCGTCGTCTGCTCCGATTCCGCCGCCTGTAGAAATAACTGCGCCGTCATAGTCGGAAAGAGACGCTACCAGCTTTCTTTCGAGACTGCGGAAATAGTCCTCGCCGGCAAGCTCGAAAATTTCCGGAATGCTCCTGCCCGTCTCAAACTCAATCATATCGTCAGTGTCTATAAACAACAACTGCAATTTTTTCGCCAGCCTGCGCCCGACTGTGGATTTGAGCGTGCCCGACATTCCGATAAGCGCCAGATTTTTTTTCATCGTACTGCCTCCCCCGCAAGAAAATCAACGGCTTTTTCGTAGCTGCCCAAGCCCTCTCCCCAAAACGCAGCAGCAACGACGCCTTCAAGCACGCGGATTTTTCGGAAAGGCTCGCGCGCCGTTATGTCCGACAAATGCACCTCGACGACGGGTACGCAGCAAGCCGCCACAGCGTCGCGCACCGCGTAGGAATAATGCGACCATGCCCCCGCGTTCAAAATAATCGCGTCTAAGGAAACACGGTTAATTTTTTTGAGCAAAGCGGGTTCGCTGTCGGTCTGAAAAAATTTCAGAGTTATGTTTTTTGCCGATGCGTAACGCTTCAACCTTTTGTTTAAAGCGCGCAGAGTGTCAAAGCCGTAAATTTCAGGCTGACGCTTTCCAAGGCGACCGAGATTTACTCCGTTTAAAACAAGTATTTTCATATTTTACTCCTGAACAGCGCGTAAAGCGCTTCCGTGTCGGTATCGGACGCCTTGACGGACGTGAAAATCTCGAAGGCTTTGATTGCCTGAAAAAAGAGCATATCCAATCCGTCCACTGCGATTTTTCCGTATTTTCGCGCGCATTGCAGGAGGCGCGTATCGCGAAAATAATATGCGTCCAGTACAAATTCAGCCGCCGCGACGTCCTTTTCGTCCGCGAAAAGCAGCCTGTCGAATACGGGAACAAAGCTAAGAATCCCGTCGCAGACAACTCCTTTTTCGTAAATTTTTCCTCCGAAGCGAATCGCCGATTCACGCGCTTTTTCCTGCGTTCTGTTTGCAAAACAGAGTTTCGCCCCTCTGTCCGCAAGCGCGCGGGCCGCCGCTGCCGCGCTGCCGCCCGCTCCTATGAGCAGCAGTTTTTTGCCCTCTACATCGATTTTGTGGGCCGCAAGCGACAAAACAACTCCGTCGCCGTCCGTAACGGCGGGCAAAAACCGTCCGCATTTGTTAAGCACCGTGTTCGAGGGCATACCGTCGGAGCTTAGCCTACTTTTGTAAGGCATTGTCACGTTGAATCCGTCGGCATAGGTTTTCAATTTTTTAAGAGTGTCGTCAAAACGGGCTGCGTCCGTTTCAAACAGCTCGTAGCTTAGCGGCACGGAGAAATAATCCGAAAACAACGAAAAAAGCAGCGGAGATTTGCTTGAACTTATATCGCCGCCCAACAGTCCCAGCCGAAATTTTTCCGCTCCGATTATTTTCAGAAAATCGGGACAGGAAACGTCGGCATAGCCGAAAGACGTTTCGACGCCCCTTTTGCTGTGTAGTCCCGCAGTCGCCGCAGCCAACTCGAGCCTGTGGTCATTCAGCGTGTCCGCCTGCCCTCCTTCGATATACCCCTTTCCGTAAATTTCAAGACAGTCGCCGCATACTGCTGCGTCCGCACCCAAGCTTTTTGCAAGCCCGCAAACGCCCGCAAGCCTGTCGCTTTCCTTTGCGGCAAGCTCGCCGACGCCCTCGAATTTGCTTCTGCCTTTTGCCGTGAGCGCCAAAACTGCGAGAGCGGGTATTTCGTCAAGCAAAAGCCTTGACCGCTCCTTGCGGCAAATAAAAGGCTTCAACGCGCTTCTTGTTACCGAAATATCGGCAGCCGCTTCTCCGCAGACATTTTTTTCGTTTGAGATTTCTATATTCGCGCCGCTTTCTTTAAGCAGCGAAATATATTCCGTCCTCGTGGGATTGACGCCGACATTGTTCAAAACCGCTCCGTCTCCAAGCAAACCGTGGGCAATAAAAAATGCGGCGGTGGAAACGTCGTTGGGGATTTTTAACTTTGCGCCTTTAATCCTGCTCTTTTCCAGTCGGATTTCATTTCCGTCCGTTTTTATACGCGCACCCAGATGGCTTAACATGATTTCGGTGTGGTTGCGCGACCTTACTTTTTCCGTTATTTTTATTGTTCCGCCCGATACAAGCGCGGCAAACAACAGCGCGCCCTTGACCTGCGCGGATGAGGTTTCAAAAGACAATTCCCTTTCGTCACGCACGCAAGTGCTGTCTCCCGTCACGAAAAGAGCGTTGTCGGTTTTCCGTATGTCAAATCCCATTTCCCGCAACGGCAGGATAACCCTATCCATAGGCCGTCGCGACAAGGAAGCGTCTCCTTTGAACACCGCTCTTATTCCAAGCCCCGCGGCGACGCCCGCAAGCAGCCGCGCCGTCGTGCCGCTGTTTCCGCAGTCCAGCACAAGAGGCTCGTTTCGGGAGGGAAGAGCTTTGAGCGGGTATACGGTAACGGACGTTCCGCGAAAGACAAAATCCGCCCCCATTTTTTTCAGACAGTCCGCCGTCGACAGCGTGTCTCTGCAAATGCAGGCGTTTTCTATCTCGGTCGTCCCCTCGGCAAGCGCACCGCAGATAAACGCGCGGTGGGTTATCGATTTGTCGCCGAAATTCAGACGAGAATTGAAATTGTAGTTTCCCGGTTCAAATAACATCTTTTCAAAAGTCCGTTCAATTCTTCCGCGTTCAAAAAAGTTTCGCGCACTCCGAAACGTCCGTCGGGAAGCATAAGCGAAATTTTGCGGGATATATTTTTTTTGTCCGACTGACAAAGAGCGACAATCTGCTCTTCGTCGAACTCCTTAATTATTTCAAAGTTTTGCTGCAACACTACCCTTTTCTTTTTCCAGAAATCAGGGCTGCAAATTTTCAGAAAACAGGCGATTTGAGTTTCGTAAAACAATCCGTTTGCGACAGCCTGACCGTGAGGAAGTCGGAAAGCCGTCTCGAAAGCGTGCCCCAAGGTGTGTCCGAGATTCAGCTTTCGCCTGAGCAGCAGGTCGGACTCGTCGATTGAAACAATCCGTTGCTTGTATTTGAGACAACTCTCGACAAGAACCTTCAAATCCGCGTTTTCGTCAATCAGCCGAGAAATATTTTCGTCAAGATAAGCGTACTTGAACAGCTCTCCCCTGCCCTCGTCCGCAAGGGAACGCGGCAAAAAATCCAAAAGAGAAAAATCGACCAAGGTCGTCTCGGCGGGATAAACCGTCCCCACAGCGTTTTTTACTCCGCAAAAATCCACGGCGGTTTTGCCGCCAACCGAGCTGTCCAGCATCGAAAGAAGCGTGGTAGGAACTTGCACGAGCCTTACGCCGCGACAGAACACCGACGCCGCGAAGCCTGCGGCGTCCCCCACCGAGCCGCCGCCGACGGCAACCACAAGCGTATCCTTGCCGCAGCCGCGCGCCGACAAAAATTGCAGAAATTTCGTCACCTGTTCAAAGCTCTTGGCATGTTCTCCCTGTTCAAAGCAAAAAACATTTTCGCCATAAAGTCCCAGTTTGTCCGCCACAACCGCGTCGGTAGCGAAAACCGTGTTTTCTCCGTCGAAAAGGCTCTTGTCAAACCTGCGGAATACGACTCGGTTTTCTTCCAGAATACAATCGAGCAATTCAAACGCAAGCAAATTTTCGGCGATTACTCCGACGCTTTCAACCACGCAAACGTCTGCGCGTTCAAAATGCGTCTCAACCGTTTTGCAGGTAACTATGTCTATCGTTTCCGATTTTTTTCTGCGTGTGGGAACGGGCTTGACGGTCAAAGCTACGCTGATTTCCCTGCCGTTGCTCATGCCTCCGACGACGCCGCCGCAACGATTTGTGGCGTAAATTATTTCATTCCCTTTTGCGGCAAGCTCGTCGGGGAAATAGTTTTCTCCGTCTCCGAACCAGACTCCCTTGACAGAGGGAATGGAGGCAAGCCGTCCGACCAGCCTGCCCGACAGCCGCCTTTCAAGACTCTTAAATTCGCCCGTACCCGTCGGCAACCCGAAACAGAGCACACGCGCCCTGCCTCCCAAAGTTTCCCCTCTTTCGCGGGCGGAAATTATTTCCTTTTCCATAGCGAGCGCAGCCGCAGGGTCGGGACAGCGTACGCGCCGCTTTTCGGACTGCAAAAGACTTTGCGTGTCGAAATCCGTTTGAGAGGTCTCGACTCCGCCTATTTTCTCCGCGTAGGAAAAAAAGCTTAAACCTTTTTTTTCAAGGATTTGCCTGCATATCGCTCCCGCCGCAGTATAGACTACGGTATTTCTCGCGCTTGCCTCCTCGCAGACGGGGCGGGCGTTTTCAAGCCCCAATTTGACGCAGCCCGCCAAATCGGCGTGACCGCTCCGTATCGCCGTGATAGGTTTAGTCCCGTCGGACGCAACTTCAACCGCGTTGGGTATGAAAAATCGCAATACGGCGCCTGTCGTCACCCCGTTGTCAAGCCCGTTGAGAAAAATTATCTCGTCCGTTTCCGAAAGCTGTCTTTCGCTTCTTCCCACGCCGACACGGCGGCGTCTCAATTCGTTTTTGATTTTGTCAACGGAAATTTCAAAACCGCGCGGCACTCCTTTCAACGCGGCGGAGTATCCCGCTCCGTGCGACGTGCCGTCAAAGCTGAGTACAAGCATAGCTCAGGCGTAAAAACGGCGGCGCAGTCCCATAAACGCGGCGCGCAAAAGCTCGCCTCTTTTGCCTGATGACGCTGTTGTCTTGGCGCTTTCTATAAGGTCGGCGACAAAATCAAAGGAGATATTTCCCTCCGAGTCAACTTTCATCCTGATGTTTCCGTCAAATTTATCCGAGCTGTAAGGATAATCCTCCGCGCCCGTCGAGTATTTTCTGTAAGTGCAATAAACCCGAGTGTTTTTTGCCGCAAGCTTTTCCAAAGTTTCAGGTCTGGGATGGCCGTAAGAATTTTCACCGCAGGAAATCATGGCGTATTCGGGCATAAGCATATCAAGCAGCTCCTGCTTGGTAGACTCTCTGCCGCCGTGATGCGCCACCTTCAACACATCGACGTCTCCGTCAAAATCGTTGTCGAACAGACGGTTGTTGACGTTTTCTATGAAATTGTCCTCAGCCTCCTCGTCGCTGTCCCCGGTAAGCAAAATTCTGCGGCCGTTGAACTCCAAAAGCATCATGGGCGACACGTTGTTTTTCTGCTTTGCCGTGCTAATGGTTTTGTACATTTCCACCGACGGATTGTAAAAATAAAATATGTATCCCGCGTCCTCTCCGCCTATCGTCATGCCTTCGAGATTGTAATAGACGTTTTCAAGCGTCGGCTCGCCGTACACGGCGTTCATAAAGTCGGAGTAAGCCTGAGTGGTGACGGTATCCACCGCATAATTCATTTCCTCCGCATACTCCTTCAACGGGTCGTTTGAAAAATATTTGCTTTCGGCGACAACCATAGGACGGTAGACGTTTTTCACGTCGATGTCCTCGTGCGCGATTACATTGTCGAGACTGCCGCAGTGGTCGGCGTCGGTATGCGTAAGCATAACGTAATCAAGCGTTATTTTGCCGTTTTCGTCCTTTAAATCGGTGTAATCGAATAGATAATTTATAATATGCGCTGCGATTTTGCTGTCCTTGTCGCCGCCGTCGATAAGCATATTTTTGCCGTCGGGCAGCTGCAAAAGAATACTGTCCCCCTGATGAACGTCTATCATGTGCACGATAAGCTCGCCGTCAACGGTTGAAACGACCTTTTTTACCGCGTTTTTGTAATATTTAAAGCCGTACGAGCTGCCGAGCTCGAAGTTGAAGGGCGTTATGTCGTAATAATACAGCGCGCCGCACGCGATGACGGCAAGCACAAGAATCACCGCCACAACGGCAATGGTTTTCTTTTTCTTTTTTGACTTTCCTTTTCCTGCCGCAGCCGCTGCGGCGGCTCCTGCGGCGGCGGCTCCCACCGCAAAGCCGGCAAGCTGTTTTTTCTGCTCCGATTTGCTTTTCGCCACCCGCGTGGTCTTTTTGTCGTTTTTCTTTTCAGCCATAAGTTTCTCCTTGTCTTACTTTGCGCCGAGCATAAGCTTTATTACCGGCATCTGCTCCAACGCCGCGCGATAGCCTTCCTCTATCATTTCGTCAACGCCCTCCAATTTTGTGGATTTGAACCTTTTAAGGTCAGGCTCTATCATGACGTCCGTATTCATAATCCCCTTGTAGGCGGTGCTTTTCATAGCTATGTTGAACGTAGCCCAAAATACGCTGAGCAAACGGCGCGACGAAGTGCCCTCTCCTCTTGTCGGGTTGAGGTCGACAGCCACCACGTAATCTGCTCCCATACCGCGCGCGATGTCGGAGGGTATCGTGTTGAGCAAGCCGCCGTCCACGTAATGCTCGCCCTCTATGTCAACTCCCGAAAAAATGACGGGAACCGAACAGCTCGCACTGATTGCCTTGGCAAGATTGCCGCGCGTAAAAATCCTTTCCTCGCCCGTCGCCAAATTGACGGCGTTGCAGGCGAAGGGTGTTTTCAGCTCGTTGAAATTTTTGCCGCCGAGCAGCCTGTAAGCCAATCTTTCTATGTTGCGGGATTCGGACGGAAAAAAAACGGAGCGGCTGTTTCTTATTTCCTTTTCTTTTACCGACCGGCAAAACTCCGCCATTTCCTCCCATGAAATTCCCGCGCAGTAAGCCGCGCCCACAAGACTGCCCACGCTCGTGCCCGCCACAAAATCGAAGTCAAGTCCCGTTTCCTCAAAGGCTCTGATTACGCCGACGTGAGCTATGCCTTTGGCGCCGCCTCCGCTTAAAGCAAGCCCGACCTTGTATCTGTGTCTGAGCTTTGGCGCCGTCTTTTCGGGAAGCTCCTCTTTTTTTCTGCCCCAAAACCTCATAGCTTTTCTCCTGAATTTTAATTATACACCAACGCGGCGCGAAAATCAATCAAGCTCGGCTTTTTGTCCGCAAAAAGTTGAACTGCACCGATTTTTCTGATATTATTGAACCATGGAACTGCAAACGCTGCTTGCGCCTTTCAGACGCGCCGTAAATCAATTTTCCTTAATCGACGACGGGGACAAAATCGCCGTCGGAGTTTCGGGCGGCAAGGACAGTCTTGTGCTGCTCGCGCTGCTCAACGCTTACCGAAGATTTTCGCCGCAGCGGTTTGAACTTGCCGCAGTCACCGTAGACATGGGCTTCGAAGCGGACGCATACGCGCCCGTGCGCAAATTTTGCGAACAGCTTGACGTGGACTACACCGTCGAAAAAACCGACATTGCGCAGATTCTTTTTGAAATCCGCAAGGAATCAAATCCCTGCAGCCTGTGCTCCAAAATGAGACGGGGCGCGCTCAACGGCGTTCTTAAACAAAAGGGATTCGGCAAGCTTGCGTTGGGACATCATGCCGACGACGTTGTGGAAACCTTTTTGCTTTCCATGTGCTTTGAGGGCAGGCTCAATACCTTTGCGCCCAAGTCGTTTATGAGCCGCACGGGAATTGCGGTAATCAGACCTATGGTTTTTATCGACGAAAGAGATATTGCCGCTTACGCCAAAAATCTGCCCGTCGTTCACAATCCCTGTCCCGCCGACAAGCATACACAAAGAGAATATATGAAAACGCTTTTGAAAAAGATTCAGGAGGACATACCCTTTGCAAAAGACAGAATCACCGCCGCAGTCATGCATCCCGAAAGGTACAACCTGTGGGACAAGGCGGAAGAAAAATTTATTGCCGACAAAAGCAACGGGGAGCCCGACTGACGGACTCCCCCCTTTTTCATTGCGCGTTTTCCGATTTGTATTTTTCCTTGGTAGCCGTTCCGCCCCTGATGTGCCGCTCGTTGAGATTGACGTCAAGCACGGCTTTCACCTTTTTGCGCAAGTCGGCGTCGATTTTGTCCAATCGCTCCGTAAGGTCCTTGTGAACCGTCGATTTGGACACATCGAATTTCAAAGCGCAGGCGCGTACCGTCGCTTTGTTTGCAATTACGTATGCCGCCGACTGCAAAACCCTTTCCACAATATAATCTTTCATAACCTTTCCCATCCCTCGGTATTAAAAGTTTATTGCTTTTCTCCCGCGGAAATGACAAATTATTTCTTTTTTTGCGTATCAAGACAAACATAAAGGTGCATAATTTTTTTCGGAGGTTTAAACCATGAAATTAAAGGAATCCACAACTTTCGTAAATCTTGCGCGCGCGTTTGCGGGAGAGTGTCAGGACGGAGCAAGATATCAGTTTCTCAAAGACAAAGCGGAACGGGAAGGACTTGCCTACGTCGGTCAGATATGCACCGAGCACGCGACAAACGAAATGAAGCACGCCAAAGTTTTTTACGACTTTATTACCGACAACGGCACGGAGAGAGTGCCCAACATAGAGTTCACCGCCGGATACCCCTTCAAAGCGGGAACGCTCAATGAGGAAATAAAATCCGTAGCGCAGGACGAACTCAATCAGGCAACCACAATTTATCCCGATTTCGCGCAGGTGGCAAAGGATGAAGGCTTTCACGACGTCGCGCAGGCTTTCGAGCTGATTGCAGAGGTGGAGCGCTCACACTATCTCGTACTCGAACAGATTTACGCCAAGCTCGAAAAGGACAAGCTGTACAACAGCGAAAAAGCAATTCAATGGAAATGCACGGAGTGCGGTCACGAGGATACGCGCAGAGCCGCCTGGACGGAATGTCCGCTGTGCCACAGCGCGCAGGGAGAAGTAAAAATTCCTCTCGAATTTTAAAACTTAAAAACGCGGTCGGGGGCAACAACCCTTTTGAACGCGTTTTTTTATGCCTTTTAAGCGCGCAGAGTTAAAATTTTTTTAAATCGGGGTTTACAATTGACTTTTTTTCGAGATTGTAATAAAATTTCTTTTGAGGTTTTTTTATGGACAGCAAGGTAACAATGGACAAGCTAGTTAATCTCTGCAAGGGCAGAGGCTTTGTATATGCCGGCAGCGAAATTTACGGAGGACTTGCAAACGCATGGGACTACGGTCCGCTTGGAGTCGAACTTAAAAACAACATCAAAAGAGCATGGTGGCTTAAATTCGTGCAGGAGCCGCCCACAAACGTGGGGATTGACTCCGCCATTCTCATGAATCCCGCAACCTGGAGGGCGAGCGGACATCTCGGCGGCAAATTCGACGACCCTCTGATGGACTGCAAAAGCTGCAAAAGCCGTCACCGCGCGGATAACCTTATCGAAAACTACGCCGCGAAAAAAAAGCTCTCCTTAAACATCGCAGGCTGGTCAAACGATCAGATGGAAAGCTTTATCGAGGAACACGAAATTGCCTGCCCCGTGTGCGGCAGCCGTGATTTCACAAAAATAAGGCAGTTCAACCTGATGTTCAAAACCTTTCAGGGAGTAACCGAGGACAGCGCCAACACGCTGTACCTCAGACCGGAAACGGCTCAGGGTATTTTCGTCAACTTCAAAAACATCTGCCGCACCACCCGCAAAAGAATACCTTTCGGCGTGGGACAGATAGGCAAAAGCTTCCGCAACGAAATCACTCCCGGAAACTTTATCTTCCGCATAAGGGAATTCGAGCAGATGGAGCTTGAATTTTTCTGCAAGCCGGGCACAGACCTCGAATGGTTTGAATACTGGAAAAACCGCTGCCGCGATTGGCTCAAATCGTTGGGGATTTCCGACGACAGGCTGAGAATGCGCGAGCACAAAAAAGAAGAGCTTTCCCACTACTCCAAGGCAACCACCGACTTTGAATTTTTGTTTCCTTTCGGGTGGGGCGAGCTGTGGGGCATAGCCGACAGAACGGATTTCGACCTCATGTGTCATCAGAACGCAAGCGGCGAAAGCATGGAATACACCGACCCCGTGAGCAACGAAAAATACGTGCCCTATTGCATAGAGCCTTCTTTGGGCGCCGACCGTGTAGTGCTCGCCTTTTTGTCCAACGCATACGACGAGGAAACGCTTGAAAACAACGAAACGCGCGTCGTGCTAAGACTCCACCCCGCGCTTGCCCCCTTCAAGGCGGCTGTGCTGCCGTTGCAAAAAAAGCTGGGAGAAAACGCAGCGCAAATCTGCGACAGGCTGGCAAAAAGCTTTAACGTGGACTATGACGAGACGGGAAGCATCGGCAAACGATACCGCAGACAGGACGAAATAGGCACGCCTTTTTGCATAACGGTGGATTTTCAGACCTTGGAGGACGACACCGTGACGGTAAGAATGCGCGACAGCATGGAGCAAATCCGAATCAAGACGGAAGAGCTGGAAGGCTATATTTCTCAGGCATTGAAATTTTAAAAAATAAAAACAAGGAGCATATAAATGTTAAGCAACGAAAAACAAAAACAATTCGCACGTCTGGCAGTCGAAATAGGCGTAAACCTGCAAAAGGGTCAGATTCTCATCATCAACTCCCCCATAGAATGCGGCGAGTTCGCCCGCATAATTGCCGAAACCGCTTTTGAAGCCGGAGCCAAAGACGTTTTCGTCTATTGGAAGGACGAAAAGCTTTCCAAAATCAGATACCAACACGCCGATACGGAAACGCTTGTGGACATTCCCGAATGGATGGTCGCGCAAAAACTTTACGGCGTGACGCAAAAAGCCGCGCATATTTCCATAACCTCGGACGACCCCGATATTTTCGAAGGAATCGACGCGGGAAAAATCAAGGCTTATTCCACGGCGTCGAGCAAGAAATTCATAGAATTCAGAAAAGCCACCATGTCAAACGCGGTCCGTTGGTGTATCGTACCCGTACCGTCGGTAAACTGGGCGAAAAAGATTTTCCCGAATTGCTCCGACGAGCAGGCTGTGGACAAGCTTTGGGACGCAATAGCGGTGACAATGCGCCTCAACGAAAAAGACCCCGTCAAAGCATGGAAGGAACACAACGAAAAACTCGAACACAGAGCAAAATTCCTCAACGAGCACAACTTCGAGTACATACGCATGACAAACTCCAAAGGCACCGACCTAAAAGTCGGTCTTGCCGAGGGACACATCTGGACGGGCGCAGGCGAAAAAGCGCTGGACGGAATAAACTTCACCGCAAATATGCCCACCGAAGAGGTTTTCACCGCTCCACACAAGTACAAGGTAAACGGTATCGTGAAAAGCGCGCTTCCTCTTGTTGAAAACGGAACGGTCATCGACGATTTCTTCATCGAATTCAAGGACGGTCGCGTTTGCAACTTCGGCGCGGCAAAGGGCTACGAAACGCTTAAAAATCTCGTGGAAACGGACGAGGGCAGTCATTATCTCGGAGAAATCGCGTTAATCGGCAAACATTCCCCCATTTCCGAATTGGGCATTCTGTTCTACAACACCCTTTTCGACGAAAACGCCAGCTGCCACCTTGCTCTCGGAAAGGGCTATCCCTCAACCGTCAAAAACGGCGACAAGCTGACAGTCGAGCAGCTTGACAAGCTCGGCGTAAACGACTCGATCGAGCACTGCGACTTCATGGTAGGCACAAAGGATTTGCACGTCGAAGGTATAGGCTACGACGGTAAAGTCGTAGCTCTGTTCGAGGACGGCGAATGGGTTATCTGAAAAAGTTTTAATTACAAAAGCCCCCGTGCGCACTGTTTCGCACGGAGGCTTATTTTATTTGTCGAGAAATTCATTTACGTTCAATATTTCGCAATCGAAGCCGTTTTTGCGCAGTTCCGACAGATATTTCTCCCTCATGGCGTCGGTTTCGGACGGCTCGCCCTCCTCTTTAACATATATACTGCCCTTGCTGACCTTGGCGGTATATTGTCCGCCGCAGGCGTAAATCTTTTTAATCACGCTGTGCAAAACCTCGCCTCCCGAGCATTCCAACGCGCGGGAAAGACTGACAAGTTTCCCTTTAAGCGCGCCGCAGGGGGCGCTTCTCAGTCTGTTGGAACGTATATATTCGGAAATGGCTTTTATTGCCTCCGAAGTAACGCGTTTTTTGCTTATTTGTCCGGACAGAGAAACCGTGCGCGTTACAACGAAATTTCTGTTGCTGCCGATACGCACGTTGAATTTTTCCAAAAGACCTTCTACCGAAAGAGCGCTGTCCTCGCAAAGATATTTTAAAGTAAGCATGCTTGCAAGCGCGTCCTCGTCGGAGGCGTGGTGGGCAAAGCTTATCCCCAGCTCGTCGGCGATTTTGTCAAGCCCCCTCACGTCCTTGTCGCCCCGATAAAGCTTGAAAAGCAGCTGCGAACAGATAAAATCGAAATTGATACACGGAAGTCTGTTGTGCCTGCACGCGCTGTTGAGCATACTTACGTCGCTTTCCACCGCGTGCCCCACCACACGCACGGTCGGGTCCGTCAACAGATCTTTGAGTCTGCCGTAAACCTGCCCGAATGCAGGCGCATGCTCAATCACGTCTTTGTCGAGATGCAAATCTATGCCGACGTTTTTGCGCGTGCCGTTCAGGTTATATTTCGTTTTGGGGTTTATCCAAATATTTTCTTTGTGTAGAATATTGAAGCTCTCGTCCGCGATAACGTAACCCACGCTGCAAATGCTGTAAGGCTTGTAACCGTTTGCCGCTTCGATATCAAATGCCAAAAAATTCATTTCAAGTCCGAAAAAGGCTCCGCCTGAAAAATGCGGAGCCGTTTGATTTTATTCCCACTCGATTGTCGCGGGAGGCTTGCTTGTGACGTCGTAGACGACTCTGTTTACGTGCTCCACATTGTTGACGATTTTGTTGGATATGCGCTCCAAAACGTCAAACGGTATCCGCGCCCAATCCGCCGTCATACCGTCCACGCTTGTCACCGCACGCAACGCAACAGTGTAGCTGTACGTTCTGAAATCTCCCATAACCCCCACCGATTTGGCGTTGGTCAAAACAACGAAATACTGCCATATGTCGCGGTTGAGTCCCGCGCTTTCAAGCTCGGTGCGGAAAATGTAGTCGGCTTCGCGCAAAATACCGAGTTTTTCGGGAGTTATTACTCCAAGCACCCTGATTGCAAGTCCCGGACCGGGGAAGGGCTGACGCATAACTATGCTGTCGGGCAATCCCAATGTGACGCCCACCTTTCTCACCTCGTCCTTGAACAAATCCCTCAACGGTTCGAGTATTTCCTTGAAATCCACGACAGACGGCAGACCGCCCACGTTGTGGTGGCTCTTTATGACCGCGCTCGTAGGACTGCCGCTTTCTATAACGTCGGGATATATGGTGCCCTGCACAAGAAAGTCCACCGCGCCTATTTTTTTAGCTTCCTTTTCAAAGACCCGGATAAACTCCTCGCCTATGATTTTTCTCTTGCGCTCGGGGTCGGTTACGCCTGACAGCTTGTTAAGAAAATGCTCTCCCGCATCCACCGCTATCAGATTGAACCCCCTTTCGTCGCGGAAAACTCTGATAATTTCCTCCGTTTCGTTTTTCCGCATCAATCCGTGATCAACGTAAACGCAGGTCAGGCGGTCTCCGACCGCCTTTTGAACCAACGCCGCCGCGACCGCGCTGTCCACGCCGCCCGACAAAGCGCAAAGCACCTTTCCGTCCCCGACCCTTTTGCGGATTTTTTCCACGCTTTCGGTGACAAAATTGCCTATCGACCAACGTTCCTCGATTTTGCAAACGGAATACAAAAAGTTTTTGAGTATTTGCCTGCCGTATTCCGTATGATTGACCTCGGGATGAAACTGTACGCCGTAAATTTTCTTTTCGACGCACTCCAACGCTGCTACAGGACAGGTAGGCGTAGTCGCCGTCCTGCGGAAGCCTGCGGGAATTTCGCTTATGTAGTCGCAGTGACTCATCCAGACGACGCTGTTCTGCTTGACGGAAGAAAACAGCTCGGACTGATTCACGTTGAGATACTGCTTTCCGTATTCGCTGACGGGCGCGGTGCGCACAACGCCGCCGAGCCTGTGCGCGATGTACTGCATGCCGTAGCATATGCCGAGAACGGGCACTCCGAGACTGAAAATTTCGTCTGAAATCTGAGGCGCGTTTTCCTCGTAGACACTGTGCGGTCCGCCGCTTAAAATAATGCCCTTGGCTCCGTAAGCCCTGATTTTGTCCATACCCGCGCGCCAAGGCATGATTTCGCAATAAACATTCTGTTCTCTGACTGCGCGCGCTATCAGTTGAATATACTGACCGCCGAAATCGATAACTAATATTTTGTCCATATTTTTCGTTTTATATCTTGGTAGAATAGTTGGGCGACTCTTTTGTTATCGAAATGTCGTGAGGATGACTTTCAATCAGACCCGCGTTGGTTATCCGCGTAAACCGCGCGTTTTTGCGCATACCGTCTATTGTCTGCTGCCCCGCGTAGCCCATGCCGCTTCTCAAACCGCCCATGAGTTGGAACACCATTTCTCCGAGAGCGCCCCTGTAAGGAACCCTGCCCTCGACGCCCTCGGGCACGAACTTGGTCGCCGACTCCTGAAAATATCTGTCCTTGGAGCCTGCCTCCATAGCCGCGAGCGAACCCATGCCGCGATAGACCTTGAAGCTTCTGCCTTGGAAAATTTCCATAGCGCCGGGGCTTTCGAGCGTCCCCGCAAACAGACTGCCTATCATAACGGCGCTTGCGCCTGCCGCAATGGCTTTGGCTATGTCGCCGGAATACTTGATGCCGCCGTCGCCTATGATGCGTTTGCCCAACTTGTCCGCCGCCTCGGCGCAATCCATAATGGCCGTTATCTGCGGCACGCCGATACCCGCCACAACGCGCGTCGTGCATATGGAGCCGGGTCCCATGCCTACCTTGACTACGTCAGCGCCCGCTTTGATGAGCGCCTCGGTTGCCGCAGCCGTAGCCACGTTGCCGGCAATCACAGGCAGGTCGGGAAATTTTTCTTTGATTGCAGTCACCATTTCACCGACGAAACGGGAGTGACCGTGGGCAGTGTCTATGGCAACAACGTCGACTCCCGCGTCAACCAGAGCGGCAACGCGCTCCATCGTTCCTTTTGCGATGCCTACCGCGGCGCCCGCCAAAAGCCGTCCCTTGGAGTCTTTCGCGGAGTTGGGATACTGAATTGATTTTTCTATGTCCTTGATTGTAATCAAGCCTTTTAGCTTGAAGTTTTTGTCTACTATCGGGAGCTTTTCGATACGGTGTTTGCCGAGTATTTCCTGAGCCTGTTTGAGAGTGGTGCCCACAGGCGCCGTCACGAGATTCTCTTTGGTCATGACATTGTTTATCGGCTGATTGAAATTGGTTTCAAAACGCAGGTCGCGGTTTGTGAGTATGCCCACAAGCCTGTCCGTGTCGTCCACAATGGGAACGCCCGAAATTTTGTAGCGCGCCATAAGCTCCAACGCCTCGGTGACCATATTTTCGGGATGCAGCGAAAACGGGTCGGTAATCACGCCGTGCTCGCTTCTCTTTACCTTGTCAACCTGACTTGCCTGCTCGTCTATCGACATATTTTTGTGAATAAGCCCCAGCCCGCCCTCGCGCGCCATGGCAATCGCAAGCTTGTATTCGGTGACGGTGTCCATTGCCGCGCTCATCAACGGAATGTTGAGTTTGATTTTGTCGCACAGCTTTACCGACAAATCAGCCTGACTCGGCTGAAAATCCGAAGCCTGAGGTATAATAAGAACGTCGTCGAAGGTCAAGCCTTCTTTAACAATCTTTTCCATGTTGTATCTTGCTCTCCTGAAAATTAGGTAATTTTAATTTAATTTATCCTTCCAAAAATCGTGGACTTCGTTGCCTTCTTCCCAAACGACGGTGATGTTTCCCTGCTTATCCTTTTCGCCCATTCTCGCCTCGACCAGCCGTTTTAAGTCCTGACGCATATATCTCTGCGCGGTGGCATGGTCTCCGCCGATTTCGTCGCGCCACGAATAATTTTGATAATAATCCATAAATTCGTCAAGAATCATGTTCGGCTCGAGTTTTTTGTTTTTCACCGCCGCGTCTATATAGGCTTTGAGCGGATTGTAGCCCGCATAATAATAGCTGCTGCCGCTGTTGATATAGCTTTTTGCGAGATTGAAAATGTTTTCGTCGTTTTCGTCAAGCCTGACAGCTATGCTGTAAATATAATTGTACTGCACGTAGGTCTTTGTGCTGAAATCACGCTCGGACAAAATTTCGTTGTCGTCAAGCTCGTCGCAGAAATCCGTAAAATCGGAAGATGTGAATTTAGTTCCGTCCACCTCGGCAGGCACAAGCAAAGCCCTGCCCGACCGCTCGACTATCGACCAATTCTTTGCGTCAACGGCGCGCAAAAAGGCAGTGTAATAGTCGTCCACCTCGCCGCTCTTTTTTGCGGCGCGGGACGCAAGCCAAGCGGAGGTGTTTTTCATCCCCACCGTATAGCAAAAGCTGCCCGACGACGCGGGAAAAACCAAAATATAAAAAGCGAAAATCAAAATCAGCGCGGCTACAAGTACAACCAGCGTCCTGACTGCGGTTTTGGTAACAACCTGCGTTGTTTCGCTCCGCTGTTTTCCCGACGGCCGCTTTGCCGCGTTTTTCGTTTTCTTTTCCTGCCTTTGCGCAGGCTTTTCCGTGACAACGTCAAACTCGCGGGCCTCCGCCTCGGACTCGACGCTTTGAGCGTTGCCGTCCGACAACTGTTTGACCGATTCGTTGGCGTTTATTTCACCGTTTGCGTTTTTCTCATCCATTTCTGCCTCCGTTCAAGGCTTGTCCGCCTCAAATTTCGTTATTGATTATTTTACCACAACCGCAGGCAATTTGCAAGACCATTTCGGAGATTGCCTCAATATAAAACGATAAATTTTTAAGAAAAACCCGCGACGTTCAATCGCAGGCGTTTTCTTCTATTCTCGTAATTTTGTCAAGACGGCGTCTGTGGCGTCCGCCCTCAAACTCCGTGGTAAGAAAAATGTCCGTCAACAGCTTGGCTTTGGGCGCGTCGATTACGCGTGCTCCCAAAGCAAGCACGTTGGAATCGTTGTGCTGTCTCGTCGCCCTCGCGGAAAACTCCTCGGTGCACAGGGCGCAGCGTATGCCCTTGACTTTGTTGGCAACTATGCTCATACCTATACCCGTGCCGCATACAAGCACGCCGCGCTCGCATTCTCCCGACGCCACGCTCTTGGCTGCCTTGTAAGCATAGTCGGGGTAGTCGCAGGATTCGGCGCTGAAAGTGCCGAAGTCCTTGCACTCGTACCCCTCTTGCAAAAGATGGGTTTTGATTTCTTCTTTCAATGCGTAACCCGCATGGTCGCAAGCTAATGCTATGGTCATATTATATCACTTCCTTTTTCACAAATTAAAAAATGTTGTTGCCCGCCGACCTTTTGAGACGGTTCAAAACGCTGTCTGCCACCTCGCCTTTTCTCGTCCAAACGGCTATGATGCAGTCGTGTTTTTTTTCAAGCGCTCTCAACGCGCCGAAAAGATTGCGCGCGCACTCCTCGTCGGTGCTTCCGAGACAGACCGTCTCGGCGTCCTCAAAATTTTCCTCCCGCTCCATACCGCACAGCAAAACGGGATTTTTCCCCGCCTGCACGGCTTCTCTGTAACGCGCAAAAATCTTTTCCCTGTCTCCGTCGAGATTGAGCGCCATTTCGCAGCAAGGCGCGTAATGTCTGTAACGAAGTCCGGGCGAATTGAGCTTTGCCGAGGGCGCGTCCTCTTTGAGATAAACAACCCTTTTAGACAATACCCTTTCTATCGACGCGGCGGAAACTATGCCGGGACGCAGAACGACAGGCGCTTCTCCCGTCAAATCCAAAACCGTCGACTCTATCCCGACGCGACAATTTCTGCCCGACAAAATGACGGGCAGCCTGCCGTCCATGTCCTCCGCAACCTGCAAAACAGACGTCGGACTCGGACGCCCCGATTTGTTTGCCGAAGGAGCGGCAAGAGGCACGCCGCACGCACGTATAAAACCGCGCGCTTCGCGGCTTGCGGGCATCCTGACCGCAACGGTGTCAAGCCCAGCCGTGACGTTGGGCGGGAGCGAGTCGCGCTTTTTGAGCACAATCGTCAAGCTGTCAGGCCAAAGCTTGTCAATGATTTTCCTCGCGTCGGCGCTGATTTCGCAGGCGACCTCCTCTATCTGACTTTTTTTGCAGACGTGCACGATGAGCGGATTGTCTCCGGGACGCCCCTTCGCCGCAAAAATTTTGTCAACCGCGCGCGCGTCGAATGCGTTTGCCCCAAGACCGTAAACGGTTTCGGTGGGAAAGGCGACAATTCCGCCGTTTTTTATTACCTCCGCCGCAACGGCGACGTTCTTTTTGTTATAGGGCAAAAGTTGAGTTTTCATTTCAAGCTTATGGATTATTTTAACAAATTTTTAGAGTTATGTCAAATAACTTAATCAATTACATCGCGTTATCTTTAACCGCAGTCGAACCGAAAAAACGCCGTAATGTTGTTTTGAGACGACACTGCGGTAAACAAAACTGCTATAATTTTCGTGAAAACCTTTAAGAAAATGACCGTGTTTAAGAAAAACACGGTCATTTTTTGGGTTTTTTCATATATAATATTGCAAAATATTTTGTCATTTTTAAGGGTTAAACATACAAAAAGTCAGAAAAATTTAAACATTAATTCTATTATTTATTTAACTTCAAAATAAAGTTTTCCAAGTTAGATATAAACCACTTAATTTGGTTGGCTTTTATCTTATCTTCAAACGCTCCTTGTTTTAATAACTCTTCTAATCCTTGTTTTAATTGTTCTAGATATGGCTTTTCTAACATAAAGAACTCATTAATATTAGCATATCCATATCTACCTAAAAAAACGCTTCTTAATTTTGATATTTGACTAGTTTCAAGCAATGGAATTAATTGCAACAATTTATCAACATCAATTTTCTGCATAAAAGCACGGTCGCTTAAAAATCTATCTTCCCGTTTGGAAATTTTGCCATAAAACTCATCAAATTCTTCAACAGTATAATTATAATCTTGCCACTGTCTATTATCAGAATCAGCAATATCTTTTAATTCCTTTTCAAATTCAGCAAATTCTTTTTGTTCATCTTCTGTATGTAGTTCGATTCCACTATTATGCAACAACTTTATCTTGTTTTGCATACTCGCTTTCCTTATATTTTGAATCATAAAATTCTTACATTTATCTACCAAATCGTAACACTCAACTACATATTTTAAGGAAATTAAATAATTGGATAATTTTAAATATTCACTATAAGGAATATCGTCTTTCTCTAGAAAATCGCAGGTACTAATTACTGCAGAAACAACATCTTCCTCGTTCAATTCATAATAATTATAAATTACATTTAAAACTTCCGATACTGCATTCTTTTTTAATAATGCATCTCTCTGTTCTATAAAATATCTATTGCTTGCCTCTAATAGTTTTTTATCTTTTTGCTGAAAAACAACATAGTCGTACGCAATTTTATACAAAGGATACTTATATGACCCCAATGTAGTTGATGTAATCGATTTATCATCCTCCCAACACAAAAAAACATTTTTCTTATGCTTAAATGCGAAGATAATTACCCCTAAAAATAATGCCCTTACAAAATCTATGTCCAAATCAAAATCAATGCCGTTGAGTAAATCCACAACTTTTTGACATCCAAAAATAAATGAACGGAAATTATATGAGTTTACTTCTATCGTCATTATCGCATATCGAATCTCATCAGCGATATTAGAATACCCTAAAATATTTTTATCGGCAATCATCAAATCAAAATATTTGTTCGAAAAATTTCTCATTATATTTTCTATCGTTTCAATATAATTACCCATAAAATAAATGGTATCATTAATGGTTTTTTCTTTGATTTTTAAATATTCTAATGTGTCAGACGAAAACACTTTTTTAATATTTTTCTTGCCGTCTTTTTCTTCTACTATTTCTTCATATTTATAAATTTCTTGTTCGTTTGCAACTAATAGAACTTTTACGCCGTCTTGCTCAACCAAACTGTTAACATATCCCAATATCTCTTTTATATCAATGGAACTGCGCTCCACATCTTCTAAAACAATCAGTTTACCAGTCAAGTCAACAGAACTATATAGATTGTTTAAGTCTTTCTCACTTACACTCAAATCAACCCCAAAAAAACTTGTCACCCCTTTAACTATTGTCTTAGCTATTAATTTCCCGGAAGATATTTTTTCGGATTTTTTACTAAGCATCTTTGCTCGCAATTCAAGATATATGTTCTTGTTTATTTCGGCGATATCGCTTATTCCATATAAAGAAACGACAATACATTTTTTATCGCCGTCCTTTTCAATATATGGCAACAACTCATTCCTTATATAATAACTTTTGCCAGAACCCCATTCGCCAGTAAGCATAATAGCACTATTTGTTTTATCGTTATCCAAATAGTTTTTTATAGTATTGTTTAATTGCTCAAAATCCATTATTAATATCCTTTAATTATTTTTATCATTATTTCCACGAACAATTTATTGAAATTATCGTTGCTGGCATGCCGACAATTTGTACGTCAAATTTAAGACTGGTTTCTACTTTAGTAGAAGCGTTATGTATACGGAAATTAGATTGCCAGCCCCCATCCATATAAAGTTCTACCGTATTTGTGCTATTAGGCTTAAAATCAAAACTAACAATTCTTGTAGGCAAAGAAGCAACTGGTATTTGAATTCTAGGTTGATTTATACGGCTTGGTTGATTAAGTTTTCCGTGCAAATTATATGATTGAATTTGTGTAATTCTTTTGCTGTCAATACTTATAACTTTATAAAAATCAAATTCGCCAAGTAAATATTCCACCATTTTGCGTGGCACAGCAGAATCAATGCTATTGCTCTTTTGAATTTCTTTAATAAATGCCCTTAAAAGAGGAACATAGATTTGTAAATCTTTTGATGGTAATTCACTCCATTTTTTATCAAATGATTTTTGCTCTGTCAAATAATCAAAAATAGGTTTTATTTCTTGCCAATATTCAGCAGAACAAGGAACACCAAACCATTTTGAACCAAAATCTAAAGACTTACCTAAACGACTATGCTTTACGGCAAAATGATTATGCTTTATACTTAAACCAATTTCCCATTTTGCGTCTTTTCTAGTAATTACAATATCTCTAACGTCGCCCTCCTTTCCTTCGCTATCTGTTTGACACGTAAGCACCACCATATCTTCGCCTTCTTCAAGTAGCATCGGTTCCATGTCAAAAATTGTACCAACCGTTGCTTTTGCACTTTCTGTTAAAATGTTTTGAAGAACTGGAGAAAGACTATTCCACGCATTAGCGTTAGCATTTAAGGCGCTATTTATTTGAACTATTGCAGGTCTCAGCTTTTGTATTTCTTCACATAATGTCAACACACAAATGTATTCATATGCACGCCCTTGGTTATTACTTTGTTCACTCATATTTTTCTCCTATGCTTTTTCTAAAGTTTCTTTTATTGCTACAGCAACCTCATAAGCAAGATTTACTGGTACAGCATTTCCTATCATTTTATAAGCATCATCCGTATTCTTATATATAAACTTGAAGGAATCTGGAAACCCTTGAACTCTCGCAACTTCCCTAATTGACATACGGCGATATAAATGTTCTTTACCCTTAACGAATTCCCTTTTGTTTTGAGAAATAAATTCCATTTTAGGTGCCTGAGGGTGAATTTGACACTGTCTACCCGATGCTTGAACCGTAAAAGCCTGCTCATCCCAATCCTTTACACGATTTCTACTCATAAATATAGTTGAATATGAACCTGTAAAATACTCGTTATTATTTATAGCTACTGGGTTATGATAATTCTTCTCTCCTGCAGGAACAGCCGTAAATTGCAAATCCCAAATAACATCACGCAATGTCAACTTGTTACCTTTTTTTGTTGAACCTTCTGGAAAGTTAAAATCAATATTCAAATCACTTCTAAATCCAATATAGAAAACTCTTTTCCTTTCTTGTGCTACTCCATAGTCTTTTGCATTTACCAATGTAACCGAAACATTATATCCACATTCCTTAAATGTTTGTATTATGTTTTTAACAGCCTCCGAATGTCTATTAGCTAACATACCACTTACATTTTCCGCAAGAAAAAATTTAGGTTGTTTACTTTTTAATATTCTTATATATTCATAAAACAATTTACCGCGTGAATCATCTATTCCTCGTAATGAACCTGCCTCTGACCAAGACTGACAAGGTGGACCACCAATTATCCCATCAATTTTATTAGGAAAATCTTCTTCTTTAATTTTACGAATGTCTCCCTCTATTAGTTTTGTTAAAGGATGATTCGCCTTAAAAGTTTCCCAAATTGTAGGGTCAAATTCATTCGCAACAGCAACATCAAAGCCTGCTTTTTCAAAGCCCAAATCCAATCCGCCACAGCCACTAAACAAACTAATTACTTTCATTATTTAGACTCCTCTACAAAATTAATACTTTTCTCTTTACAAAACTGATTAAAGGCATATTCCTTAAGTTTTGTTGGTCTTGTTACTCCATTTTCCCACCTACTAATTGTAGCGAATCCAAAACCCAATTCTTTTGCGAATTCCATTTGTGTTAAATTTAATTGCATTCTAGCTTGGTAAACCTTATCTTTAAATTCCATATTGACTCCAACTCTATGTTATTAATCATATTATATCACATCATATCATTTTTTTCAAGATGTTTAGTACCCCTGTAAGAAAATAATTTATATAGACTTTTTGTTGTAGTGAATCATACTCCCCGTTGTGGACTCGAAAAACCATTGCTGGGAGTACTCTCTAACCTCACACAATTAAATATTGTTGGTTCGAGTCACTCATTCTACAACTTTATAAAGTTCTTTCCCTAGTTATAAACTCTATAATCCCTCACAGTTTTTAACTAATTTTACATCTTAAAATAGCAAAATTTCCAGTTTTTTGCATAAAAAAAGAGCCAAAATCATAGTTTTTCGCTAGATTTTGACCAAAAATGAAAAAGAACTTAAATTTATCGTTGAGACAAACTTAAGTTCCTTTTGTGGCTCCCCCTGTTGGACTCGAACCAACGACCCTGCGGTTAACAGCCGCATGCTCTACCGACTGAGCTAAGGAGGAATATAAATTCAGCTTGATTATTCTAGCATTTATCGGTAAATGTGTCAAATGTTTTTTAACAAATTTTTTAAATCATTAAGGGATTTTTTGTTATTAAGAACAAGAAGAAAAAATTTATAAGCTTACTCGAATTTATTGACACTAAACCGATAAACAAGTAAATATCTTCAAGTAACGACGATTTCATTGCGGAATCGGGCTTATGTGTAACAGCATTGGCACGTCGTTACTTTTTTATGCATTGGACTATGTGTTTTGTATAGCCTTTTCACAGTAATACTCTTTTTTAACATACACTACGAGATTTAGTCATATACGCAAAAAGACCGGATTGTCAAATCCGGTCTTTTTTCTATTAAATCAACGGAAATATTTTTTTTAAAGATTTCTTTTGTTGAAATTTTCAAACTGTAGTGCATATCTAATCAAAATCAATTATTATTGTCGCAAAGCATCAATATACCCGCAATCAGGCTGGCAAACAGCAACGCACAAATTTTGAAAGCCAACCCGACGGGCGGTCTCATGCCGTTTATCGAATTGTTGTATACAACTGTCATAGGCACAACCCAACAAAGCGGAATCCAATAAATGATTCCCACCCAAAAAGCGACAGTCATCATAATAATCCCCAGCAGCGCGTAAAGCACGCAGCTGATAATCATAAACACTTTGGCTGCGGTTTGCGTTCCCGTATTGTACCTTGCCGAATGCGTCGGCTGTGTTTCCGCAGCGCGACCGCAGCTCGGACATACCGCGTCGCCGTCGTTCATCTGTGCGCCGCAATACTTGCAATATTTCATCTGTAACCTCCTGAGCTTTTTGGGGAAATTATACTAGATATTTTATCTAGCGTCAAGACATTTTGTGTGGTTTTCGACAAATTTTATGTCAATCTAAATTTTTGCGAAGGTCTCAAAAATTGCCGCAGCCGCCGTTTTATGTCTCAAAAGCAGGGCGACCGAGCCAAACAATAGAAAGCCGTTTTCTCAAAAAGGAAGCAAAGACGCACCGACACTCCGCGTTTTTCTTAAAAAACAAGGTGCAGGCAATTCTACGCATGCACCTTTCTACTCCGAATGTCAAACTATTTGTATTTGCGTTGTTTGAAATCACGCTTCATTGTCGCAAAGCATCAATATGCCTGCAACCATGCTGACAAACAACAACGAACAAATTTTAAATCCCGTACCAACGGGAAGTCCTGATTTATCTATTGACTTGCAATATCTCACGGTCATAGGTATTTTCCAAGCAAGAGGAATAAGAAACAACCCGGTAAGGCAGCAACTGATAATCATGAAAATCTTAGCCGCGATTCTAAGCCCCTCACTCGTTTCATTGCTCTTTGCGGGCGGCTGAGACTCTGTCGAACAACCGCAGCTCGGACAAAAAATAGCCTCGTCTCTCACTTGTGCGCCGCAATGTTTACAATATTTCATACTTTTTACCTCTGTTTTTTTAAAATTATACTAGATGAATTGTCTAGCGTCAAGACATTTTGTGTAGTTTGCGACATAAATTTTCTATGGATAAAAAATTTTGCGAAAGTCTCAAATATTACCGAAACAGCAGCTTTATGACACAAAAACAGGTTGCGAGCGAGTTGCACGTGGTAGAAAGCTGCTACGCAAACTGGGAGCAGGGACGCACGGAGCCGAATATCGCGATGCTTAGAAAGCTTGCCAATTTGTTTAACGTCAGCATTGACGAATTGTTGAACGGCGATTGAGCGTCGGCTCCCCGAACAAACTGTCTTAAAATGCGCTTTTAATTCGGATTTCCGCATTTGTTGTCCGAATTTTCAGGTTGCACCAAATTTTCCAAAATGATTGTCAAGAAGAACAGTAAGGAATAGCTCGCGTATCGAAATCAGGTTTCAAACAATTATCTGCTGCAAACCAAAACACTTGCAGCTCCCCTGCCGATTTTAGACCTGACGAATAAGCTTTTGAAATAAGATACAGGGCGCATCTTGCGCCCTTATCCGCGATTTGGCGGAACGAAACAAAAAAATACGCACACCTGTCAAAAGCGTGCATATACCCCTGTTATGGTGGAGGTGAGGGGACTTGCACCCCTGTACCGCCGTACGGCCAAATGCCTTTCTACGCGTGTAGTTTGCGGTTTGATTTCCCCTGCCGCAAGTCCGCAAACAGACTTATCGACAAGGTAATGCGCTTTTAAGCGAACAGCCGACGCGCAATTTCGCCTGTCCTCTTGCCCGCGCTAAATAGCGCCGCTTGCCTGCCGTGCGGGGAACAGGGGCGACGAGCCGCGAAAATTAAGCGGCGTAAGCCAACTTGTAGTTGGAAACTGAATTATTTTCAGCGTTTATTTTTTTTGCCCGTTTTTACGCAGACTCGGGCGACTGCGACGCGCTTGGCAAATTTCCTGCACAACGGGCGAATCTCAAACACCCCCGCAGCCCTTTTGGGGAGCATGATTATAGCACAACACGCGCCGTTTGGCAAGCAATTTTTACGTTTTGCGTTATCAAACGCTTTAAATTTGTCACAAATGTTGTATTTCGACGAAAAGTATGATATATTAAGTTTGCGGAAAATTTGACGTTTCATTCAAACTGCGAAAAAAATCAATTTAAAACACCACAGATAATTGACGGAGACCGAAAAAATGAAAAACGCGGTCATTTACGTTTTTTCGGGGACGGGCAACACCCTGAAAATAGCCCGAGCTTATGCCGACGAGTTTTTCAGCCGCGGCGTAAGCTGCAAAATACATATTCTCGAAAAGGACGGGATTTTACGCTTTCCCCCGCCGCAGGACTTTGATTTGGCGGGACTGGCTTATCCCATCCATGCTTTCAACGCGCCCTATGTGGTGCACCGCTTTGCCGCCGCGCTGCCCGACCTGCCGTACAAGGAATACTTCATAATAAAATCGTCGGGAGAGCCGCTTGCGATAAACAATATATCTTCGGGCAGTCTTGTCGCAAAGCTGGAAAAAAAGGGTTATTTCCTGACCAACGAATATCACTACGTCATGCCCTACAACATGATTTTCCGACACCCCGACGGCATGGCGGCAAGGATGTGGGACTCTGCCAAACGGCTGTGCGCGGCAGACGCAAAGGAAATCCTTGACGGCAAAAAAAGTTTTCTAAAATCCTTTCCTTTCGGCAGAACAGTCTCGGCGCTGTTTCGCATAGAGCATCCCGCCATGAAAATAAACGGACTCCGTTTCAAAGCAGGCGACAAATGCACGGGCTGCGGAAAATGCGCGGCAAACTGTCCCGTCGGCAATATCGGCATGTCGGAGGGCAAGCCTAAATTCGGCGGAAAATGCGTCATGTGCGCCCGCTGCTCCTTCTATTGCCCCGCCGACGCAATCAGCATAGGTCTGCTAAACGGCTGGAAGGTCAACGGAGCTTACGATTTTGACGGCAAACAAAAGGACGTCAGCGGCAAAATGCCCGAATTTTTGAAGATTGCCTATGAAAAATATTTTCAAAAGGCAGAGGAAAAAATTGCTCTTTTAAACGCGTCGCAGCCAGCAAAATTTTCCTTTGACGTTCAGGAAGAAGATTCCTCCGCCGACATGACCGTCAAAAACAATCACTGACAAGACGTACGTCGTTTCCGTCGGTTTTGAACAGCACCCGAAAATTTTGATTAAAGACGTATTTCAAGAGCTTACCGCGCCTGCACGCAAAAATACAAATCAAAACTCATTTAAGAGCCGACAGGAGTAAATATGGCAAAATACAACGAAAAATATTTCGGAAAAAATTCCGAAGTCTGCGCCGTAGAAAATATGCTTTCGGCAGGCGAACAAATTATCTTGCGCGAAAAGCCCAAACGCAACGCATATATATTGGCGCAGGTTTTAAAAATGATGCCTTTCGCCCTTTTGTGGATTGTTTTCGACGGCGCTTTCATAGGACTGATGATTGGCTTTGAGCTTTTCAAAAGTATGCCTGCGCCGCTCATTGTGTTCTTGATTGTTTTTTTCGCGTTTCATCTGTTGCCCGTCTGGATTTGGATTTCAAATATCGTCACCGCGGGACGCAGACAAAAAAACATAGAGTATATTTTTACCGACCGTCGGATAATCATTAAAAGCGGTTTAATCGGTATAGACGTCAACAACATCTTTTACGCCGACATACAAAGCGTAAACCTGAAAGTCGGACTTGTCGACAAGCTGCTGCACGTCGGAGACATCTATATTTCAGGTTCCGCGCAGGCACAGGTGCTTTGGGATATAGAAAACCCTTACGAGGTCACTTCAAGGCTGCAAAAAATCGTCAACGACATAAAAACCGACATTTATTTCCCCAACGCACTGCGTCCCGACACAAACAGCGGCTTTGATACGCAATACAAGCCCGACAAATAAAATTGTCCGTATACCCTATCTTTCTTTAAATAGCGCAAAAAAAAACGAACAAACCATTTGAATAAAATTTAAAATAAAACGTGACCTGACGTTGGCAGGTCACGTTTTATTACCCGAGATTGTTCGCGAGGTTTGTCATTGCTGCCCGAAAAGGATACAATAACATCAAAAAAAACCCAAAAAATCGCGAATAGCTTTTGATAAAAGAAAAACAGATTAAAAGCAAATAAGACAGCTTTCGCTGTCTTATTTGCAAAATCCGTCGTGTTTCGGCGTGGAGCTACTGGCCGGATTCGAACCGGCGACCTGCTGATTACGAATCAGCTGCTCTACCGACTGAGCCACAGTAGCGTTTGCGAGACGTTTGCACGACGCTTATATATTCTATCAAATTTTGATTGGGTTGAAAAGGATTTTGACGCACTTTCTGAAATTTTTTTTGTTTCCTGTCAATTCACCGTTTCATATCGGCAAGCTGCCGCTGTTTGTCTCTTTCCGCATCCTTTTCGGCAATAGCCTTTTTCTTGTCGTAAAGCTGCTTGCCCTTTACTAGACCTATTTCCACCTTTACAAGCGAACCGTTAAGGTACATTTTAAGGGGCACAAGCGAAAAGCCCTTTTCCTTAACCTTGCCTAACAGCCGCATAATTTCCTGCCTGTGCATAAGCAGCCTTCTGTCGCGGCGGCTGTCCACATTGGAAAAGCTGCCCTTGTCGTAATTTTTTATATATGCGGAAACAAGCACAAGCTGCCCGCCGCGTATAACGGCATAGCTGTCCTTTAAGTTTACTTCTCCAGCTCTCACAGACTTGACCTCGCAGCCTACAAGGTTGATTCCCGCTTCAAAGCTGTCGATGACGAAATAGTCGTGAAAAGCCTTTTTGTTAGTTGCAACGATTTTCATTTAAGAACTTTCCTTTTTCAATAAAAAAACGGCAGAAACCAAGCTCTGCCGTCAGGTACGTTGTCAAACCAGCAATTCCACAACAAACCAAGCTATACTCAAAACGGCTATCACTATGCCGCAAATCATGGTCCACAGCTTGAGTCTGCTTTCCTTTCTCTTGGACTTGTTTTTGCCGTAAAAGCTGTCCTGCGTTTCGGTCTGACCGCTGATTGCTCCAAGACCGTCCTCCTCGCCGTGCTGACGCATGACGAAAACTATTATACAGACGGCGCAGATAAGCATCAACGCCATCAATGTTATTCTGATGCCCAAAATAAGTCCGGCAGAAGCCGCCAACAAGGTTGAAATCATCTTGACCTCCAATACAATGCTTTGGCAGTATAGCACAAAGCCAAAAATTTTGCAAGTAATTTTCCGCAATAATTGAATATGCGGCTTACTTTTCAAGCAGAGTTCTGCCGCTCATCTGTTCGGGCTTTTCTATGCCCGCCACTTCAAGCAGCGTCGGCGCTATGTCGCACAGACTTCCGTCCCTTCTCAAATGTCTGTCCTTGTAGGCAACTCCGACAAGCACGAAGGGCACCCGATTGGTCGTGTGCGCCGTATGCGGCTTGCCTTCCGCGTCCCTCATCATTTCGGCATTGCCGTGGTCGGCTGTCACCAGCAGCACCCCTCCGCGCGCGAGAATATACTCGGTAAGTTTGCGAAGACACTCGTCCACAACCCTGACAGCTTTCTCCGCCGCCTCGATATTGCCCGTGTGCCCCACCATATCGCAGTTCGCGAAGTTCAATATCATCACGTCGTAATCGTTTTTTTCAAGCTCGTTTAAGGCTCTGTCGCAAACGACAAACGCGCTCATCTCAGGCTGCAAATCGTAGGTTGCCACTTTGGGAGAGTCGATAAGCACTCTTTTTTCTCCCTCGTCGGGCTCCTCCACTCCTCCGTTGAAGAAAAACGTCACGTGGGCGTATTTTTCCGTTTCGGCAATGCGCAGTTGTTTTCTGCCGTTTTGAGCAAGCACCTGCCCCAAAGTCTGCGGCAGCTCGAGAGGATTGAAAGCGACGCGGACGTTTTTGAACGCTTCGTCGTAGCGCGTCATTGTCACCCAGGTCACTTTTCTCGCTTTTCCTTTGAGAGAAAAGGCGTTGAAGCCCTCTTCGGTAAAAGCTCTCGTCAATTCTCTCGGTCTGTCCGAGCGATAATTGAAGAATATAACCACGTCGCCGTCCTCGATTGCGGCAACGGGCTTGTCGTTTTCGGTTATTACCGTCGGAAGCACAAATTCATCGCAAACGCCTTTGCCGTAACTGGCTTCAAGCGCCGCCTCCGCATCGGTTGCGCGTTCCCCCTTGGACAAAACAAGCATATCGTAGGCTTTTTCAATCCTTTCCCAACGGTTGTCCCTGTCCATTGCGTAAAAACGTCCGCACACGGTAGCTATTTTCCCGATGCCGATTTCTTTCATTTTGCGCTTCAAAGCACGGACAAATCCCAATCCGCTGTCGGGAGGCGTGTCCCTGCCGTCCATATAGCAATGGAGATACACCTGCGGCACGCCTTTGCGCTTCGCAAGCTCCAACAGCGCGTAAATATGCGACATGTGGCTGTGCACGCCGCCGTCGCTCACAAGTCCCATTATATGCAGCCTGCTCCCCGTCGATTTTGCCTTTTCGCAGGCGCTTACCAGCTCCGTATTTTCAAAAAAGCTTCCGTCGTTTATGGAATTGTTTATTCTCGGCAAATCCTGAAAAACAACCCTGCCCGCGCCGATATTGAGATGTCCGACCTCGCTGTTTCCCATTTGTCCGCGCGGCAGCCCGACGTCGGCGCCGCTCGCCGACAGCGTGCAGAAAGGATATTGCTTGGTCAGAAAGTCGAAAAACGGAGCGTTGCCGGCAATCGCGTTTCCTTCCGTTTTTTCCGACATGCCGAACCCGTCGAGTATAACTAATGCTATCGTTTTTTTCCGTGTCATATTTTTCTTTCCGTATTGTCGTAAGCTTTGATAATCGAAATGAATTTTTCGGCGTCAAGACTTGCTCCGCCGATCAGACCGCCATCCACACCCTTCATGGACAACAGCGAGAAGGCGTTTTTTTCATTCATGCTTCCGCCGTAAAGTATATATGTGCTTTCCGCCGTCGCGGTATCGAAAATTCCGCGCAGCACGCCGCGCAGGCAGGCTATCGCGTCGCGCGCCTGCTCGGCGGACGCTGTTTTTCCCGTACCGATTGCCCAGACAGGCTCGTAGGCAACGGAAACTGAGCTCATCATATCCGCGTCTACATATTTCAAACCTTCACGCAGCTGCTTTTCCAGCACTTTTTCGGTCAGTCCGCTCTCCCGCTGTTCGAGAGTTTCTCCGACGCACATAACAACCTTCAAGCCCTCTTTAAGCGCGGCGACTGTTCTTTTTGCCACCGTTTCGTCCGTTTCTCCGAAAAGAGCGCGGCGCTCGCTATGCCCCGTCAGCACATACTCCGCGCCCGCCTCGCGCAGCATCTGCGCCGAAATTTCTCCCGTAAACGCGCCGCTGTTTTCCCAATGAACATTTTGCGCGCCTACCGCCGCAAAGGAATTTTCGCACAGCCTTGCGCAAAGGGAAAGGTCGGTGTAAGGCACGAAAATAATTACCCTGTTGCCGCAGTCCGAGCCGTTTTTGAGCAACTCGCGGCAAAAAGCCTCCGCCTGCTCCGCAGTTTTGTTCATTTTCCAGTTTCCGGCAATAATTTTGTTTTTCATATTCATTCCTTTTTGTCGTCGAGACAGGCTACTCCGGGCAAGGTCTTGCCCTCCAAAAATTCCAGGCTTGCGCCGCCGCCCGTGCTCACGTGCGTAATTCTGTCTTTGAGTCCCGACAAGGAAACGGCAGACACGCTGTCCCCGCCGCCCACTATGCTTGTTGCGCCGCTTTCCGCAACTGCGCGCGCAACGGCAAACGTCCCCGCAGCATAGTCGGGGTTTTCAAAAACGCCCATAGGACCGTTCCAAACCACGGTTTTTGCGCCGGACAAAGCTTTTGCAAACAATTCCGCTGTTTTCGGACCTATGTCTACCCCCATCATATCGTCGGGTATGTCGCTGCTGACGAAATGCTCGCCCTTGTCCGTGGAATAAGCTACCACATGGTCGACAGGCAGAAGAAGCTTCACTCCCTTTTGCCGTGCTTTTTCCGACAGCTTTGCCGCAAGAGGCACCTGACCGTCCTCGCAGAGCGATTTGCCCGTATTCATACCCTCGGATTTCAAAAAGGTGTAAGCCATGCCTCCTCCTACAAGCAACGCGTCCACCTTGTCAATAAGATTTTCAATCACGCCTATTTTGTCCGAAACTTTGGCTCCGCCGAGTATGGCGACAAAGGGGTGTTCGGGATTTTCGAGCGCTCTGCCGAGAAATTCAAGCTCCTTTTCCATGAGAAAACCGCTGACCGAATCCTTGACAAATGCCGCAACTCCCGCAGTCGAGGCATGGGCGCGGTGCGCCGTGCCGAAAGCGTCGTTTACGTATACGTCCGCAAAAGAAGCAAGACGCTTGCAAAATCCGGTTTCGTTGGCTTCCTCCTCTTTTTTAAAACGCAGGTTTTCCATGAGCAGCACGTCACCGTCCTTCATCTCCGCAACTTTCCGCTCGGTGTCCTCTCCCGCGACGTCAGTCGCAAAAACCACCTTTCGCCCGAGAAGCTCTTGCAGTCTCACGGCAACCGGCGCAAGCGAAAATTCTTTCCTGAACTCTCCCTTGGGGCGTCCGAGATGCGAACAGAGTATGACCTTAGCTCCGTTTTTCGACAGATATTCGATTGTGGGCAGGGCGGCGGTGATTCTTGTGTCGTCGCTCACCTTTCCGTTTTTGTCCAAAGGTACGTTGAAATCTACACGCACGAGACATCTTTTGCCTTTTAACGCTATGTCGGTTATGCTTTTTTTCATTTTTTCACTCCTTGACGCTTTGCGCTATATATACGAGATGGTCGGCTACTCTCTCTATGTTGCCGATAAGATTTACGTAAAGACTGCTGCTTTCAGACTTGCAGTTTCCGCCTTTGAGTCTGTCCAAGTGGTTTTGTTGAAGTTGAAGCTTGAATTTGTCCGTCTTTGACTCGGTATCCTCGATTTTCGCCAAAAGACGCGTCGTGCGGTTGGCAAAGGTATAATCCACGTCCTTGAAAAGCTCGTCCACAAGCGAATACATTTCCTTAATTTCGTTCAGTCCCTCCGAGGAAAAGTAAAGCTCGTTTGCAACCGCCACCCTCAGATAGCGCATGATATTGTTGGAAAAATCCGCCACGCGCATAATGTCACTCAGCACCTTGTAAAGCGAAGACACCGTCAGCTCGTCGTTGTGCGACATATCCTCCTCGGACAGCCTTATCAGATAATCGGTGACTTTCCCCGAAAGAAAATTAATTTCTCTCAAATCCTTTCTTACGGGCTCCTCGTCCTCCGTTCTGTTTATAAAGTTATCCATAGCCTTGTCGAGAGCGCGCTGCGCCACTTCAAGCATATAGCTCATTTCCTTTATCAGCTGCGCAAGAGCTATTGCAGGCGTTTGGAGTATGCGCTCGTCTATGTATTTTACCGAAAATTCATCAGGACTCTTCTTTTCGCGTATGACAAACTGAGAAAGCTTGACAAGCGACCTCGAAAAAGGTATAAGCAACGCCGTAGTAAAGACGTTGAACAAGGTATGAAACATTGCGATCTGCTGCTGCGGATTGGGTATCCAGCTGTCTATGACGACCGCTTTGAAATCAGCCCAGCAAAGACAAATGACGATGAACACCGCCGAGCCGATAAAATTGAACATAAAGTGTATAAACGCCGCGCGCTTGGCGTTGGCGTTGGTTCCTATGGAAGAAAGTATGGAGGTCATGCACGTACCGACGTTTGTGCCCATGATTACGAACAAAATGCCGTTGCCGCTGCCTCCGACAAGTATCCCGTTGCCCACCATGCCGATAAGTATTGCGGTCACCGCCGCCGAGCTTTGGATTACCGCGGTGAGAGCCACGCCGATTAAGGCAAGAAGAATGGGATTGGTCAACCTTTCGAGCAAATCGACGATGACGGGCTCCTTTGCAAGCTCCGACATGGAGTCGGACATAAGCGCAAGCCCCACAAAAGTTATGCCGAGTCCCGCCAGCATAAAGCCCACGTTTTTTGCCGTGTCGCTCTTGGCAAACATCTGCACCATGACTCCCACAAAGGCAAACAACGTGAAAATCGCCGTAACGGAAAAGGATTGAAGCGCAAGGATTTGCGCCGTGACTGTCGTGCCTATGTTGGCGCCCATGATTATGGACGTCGCCTGAAAAAGCGTCATCACTCCCGCGTTGACAAATCCGACCACCATAACGGTGGTTGCCGAGGAGCTTTGCACAAGTGCGGTGACGGCGCAGCCCACGCCCACGCCCGCAAACCGATTGTCGCTCATCTTGGAAAAAAGCTTGCGCAAGCCCTTGTCCGCCGCCCTTTCCATACCTCCGGACATCATTTTCATGCCCACGAGCAAAGTTCCGATACCGGCGAGAAAGCCTATCGCAACCTCAACGTACTCCCAAACGCCCATTTATCCTCCGTGCGTCAATCGATTTTTCGGAAAGCGCGCAAACAGCCCCGAAACAAGTCAACCGAAAAAACATGAATATTTTTCACCTGTAATATAATAGCTTTTTTCACGCTTTCTGTCAATCGAAAACAACGCGATGGCGGCAAGGCGCAAAACAAATTTCGTATTCAGCAGGACGCGTCAAAAGAGAGAAACTCATCAACAAGCCGCAGCGTTTCCTCCGCCGTGCGCGCGCTTTGAAGCAAAGGCATTGCCTTGCGCGAGCCTTTTATGCCTTTGAGATAACAACAGATATGTTTCTTCATTTCGTTTACGCACAGCCTTTCGGGCATAAACGAAAGCAAAATTTCAAAATGCTTTTTTATCGCGGACATGAGGTCGAAGGAAAAATCGTTGCCTGAAATTTCGGCAAACACATAGGGCTTGCCCATCGCGCCGCGCCCTACCGAAACTCCGAAGCAGCCCGTCATTTCTTTGACGTTTAGATAATCCTCGCGCGACGCAATGTCTCCGTTGGCGAATACGGGTATTTTAACCGCCGACACAACGTCTTTGATTACGCCCCAATCGGCGCGTCCCGAAAACATCTCGTCGGAAGTTCTGCCGTGCACGGTTATCGCGTCCGCGCCCGCTCCCTCGCACATTTTCGCAAACTCGACCGCCGTGTTTTCGTTGCCTAAGCCCTTGCGGAATTTGACGGTAACAAGCTTGTCCGTGCTTTTTTTTACCGCAAGTATGATTTTCTCGGCGCGCTTTACGTCCGCCATGAGCGCGCAGCCCTCGCCGTTGCCTACAATCTTTTTCTGCGGACAGCCCATGTTTATGTCGATGATTTCAAATCTGTCGAAGCATTTTTTTTCCAACGCCGCGACAAACGCGTCAGGCTCCCCTCCGAAAAGCTGAGCGGCTACGACGCCCTTTTCGGCAGCGTACAGCAGGTCGCGCGAAACATGGTTGTTCATCGCAAGCCCCTTTGCCGAAACCATTTCGGTAACGGTAAGCCCGCAGCCGAAGTCCTTTGCCAGCGTCCTGAATCCTGCGTCCGTGTACCCCGCAAGCGGGCTTAAAACCATGTCGTTGGGCAGTATTTTTGCAATCCCTTTTTCAGTCATTTTCCGTGCGCGTCCTTACCTCTGCCTGCACGGCTTTTTCGACGAATTTTTCGGTAAATTTGTTAAGCGCGGCTTCCGGCTCTATATCCGCAAGACGCAACAGGTTTACCAAATTGAAAAGCGTTTCGCCCGCAAGGTTTTCGGCGTCCTTTCCCTCAAAACAGACGTCCGCGGTTTCCCGCAGCTTTTTTAAGGCTTCTTCAAACGCCGAATTTCGTTCGGAACTTATCAGCCCGCCCTTAGCGGCGCGTTTGACGACCTTGTAAGCGCGCAGCAAAGACGGCATACCCTTGGGCACCTCTTTGAGATTCTGCGCCACAGAGGTTATGCTTTTTTCGCGCAGCTTGTTTTTCTCCCAATTTTTAAGCGCTTCCTCGCTGCTTCGAGCCTTGTCCTCGCCGAAAATGTGCGTATGTCTTGTTATCAGCTTTTTGCACAGCGCGTCATATACGTCTGAAAAATCGAATTCGCCTTCTTCCTTTGCAATGGTCATGTGAAACACTGCCTGCAAAAGAACATCCCCCGTTTCTTCTATGATTTTGTCCTTGTCGCCTTGGTCTATGGCGTCTACAAGCTCGTAGGCCTCCTCTATCAGGTTGGAGCGTATGCTTTCGTGAGTTTGCGCCTTGTCCCACGGACAGCCGTTTTCACCGCGCAACGCCGACAAAATTTCAATCACGTCGTTGTAGGAAAAGCTCTTTTTTTCAAGAAAGACGGGTTGCTTTATGTAAATCCACCGCGTCGCTTCGGCGGCTTGCCCGACGGAAATTTTCCGCCCGCCATCGTCGAATACGAATGCGGCTTTGCCGAACAGTTTGTCCGCGATTTCCGCCAGCCTGTCGTCAAAGGGCGGCGTGATTTTCAGGTCGAAGCCTGAATATCTGTCGGGACTTTCGCAAAAGTCCGCGCAAGGAACCGTTAAAAAAACTGCATTTTCTTCAATTTTCATTTGTTCTCCCGGTAAGCCGCGCCTTTATCCTGCCGTAAACCTTGTTCACGCTTCCGAAAACTTTAAGCAGCACAATCATCGCGGCGTATACTGTGCCGCCCGCAAGAATGGCTGTCACCGTGCCCAAAGTCGTGTTGACAAAGTCCGACGCGAAAACCGAAAACAGCAGCAGCGTCACCGTCATCGCAAGCGTACACGCAAGCGGCTTGAAAAATGTCTGCATCACGTCGATTTTGACGTTTTGTCTGCGCGTGATAAATCTCAGTCCCAGAGCGGCACTTAAAAGATAACATATTGTCGTGGAAATTGCAAACGCATAAATGTTAATTTGTTCTAAGGGCATCAAAATTAAATTCAGCGCGATTTTGACGATACAGGAAATTCCGAGAAACATGAGAGGATAATAGATTTTTCCCGTACCCTGCATTATCGACGTGCACGTGCCTGACAGCGCCAGAAACAATATGCTCGCCGAAGAAAGAGCCAGCAGACTGCCCGCAAGCCGCAAATCCGTTTCCGGAAGAGAAGAATAAAGCAGCCGCACAATCTGCCTGCTTAGACAGGCGAAACCCAGCACGCACGGAAGAGCGATTACGTTTGTAAGTTTAAGAGCCGAATTTATGTTTGCGTCCATAAGCGGTTTGTTTCCCGACACGTGCGCTCTGCTGATTGCGGGCAGGACCGCCGCAGCGACTCCTCCGACAAGCACCACGGGCATACCGAGGAGAGAGTGAACGGGACCGCTCCATATTCCGTAAAGAGTGGTCGCGTCGCCCGCTTTGACGAGATTGAGCACCAGCGCGCTGTCGATAAGCTGAGAAACGGGCATTATAAGTCCGCCGAGAGTCAGAGGAAGGGCAATGGACGTCAACTCCTTCATCAGGGATTTGTAATCCGAGGGCTGCTCCGCAGTTTTTTTCAGAGGAAGCGCCTTTTTTTCTTTCCTCGCGTCGAAAAAATAAATAACGGCGAAAACAGCCAGAGCTACTCCCTCCGACAAAGTTATGGCAAAAACAGCGCCTCCCACCGCCTTTTCTATGTCGGGCATGAAAAGATACGCGAGGTAAAGCCCCGCAGCAAGCTTTATTACCTGTTCGCAAATCTGCGACAGCGCGGTGGGCGCCATGTTCATTTTGCCCTGAAAATATCCCTTGAACGCGCTTACAAGACACACAAGCAGTACGGAAGGGCTTATCAGTCTGTAAAGAACTCCCAGATTGGCGTTGCCCTGAATTTTGGCAATCAGGTCTCCTCCCAACAAAAGCATAAGAGAGTTGAGCACCCCGAGTATGAAAAGAATAATCAGCGCGCTCGTAAAAACGCGCTTTGCTTCAATTGTTTTTTCCTGCTCCATGCGGGCGGCGACCATTTTGCTTACCGCCATGGAAAAACCGACTCCGCTTAAAGTCAGCACCAGAGAATACATCGGAAATACAAGCTGATAAAGCCCCATTCCGTAGCTGCCCAGCATATTGGTAAGCGGTATGCGGTACACCGCGCCCAGAATTTTGGCGATAAAACCGCCTGCGGAAAGCACCACCGCACCCAGCAGAAAACTGTTTCTTCTTGTCCCCTTTTTCATAAGATTAGTATATGTAGTTTTTTGCGGTATTTGCACGAAAAAAACGCGGATTGACAAAAATCAAAAAACCTCTTCCCCGACGGGGAAGAGGTTTTGTCAATATATTGAGAGAGCTCGTCTTTAGTTGTCAAAAAATTCTCCCGCAATATATGTACCGACTTTAATTATTGACTATTTTAAAACAAATCAAACCCTTCGGGAAACCTACGCGGGCGCGAAAGCGCCCGCGTCATAAAGCGCTAACCGAGATAAGTGGAAAACAAAGCAGCCGCGAATTTACTCAACTCTCCCGAAAGAGAGAAATTCCGCGTTGTGACAAGATGTCCGTAAAGCTCGCCGTCCGCCGAAATGGGCGTTACGACAAACTCGGCGGCGTTGTCTCCCGTGCCTGCAACGACGGTGCCGCCCGAATAACGGTGCTTGTCGATGTGGTGTTTAACCGCTTCGGGAATCTCGTCCAAATCCCTGCTGCCTTTGCCGCATTTTGCAACGATTTCGTCGTCGCTGACGACGAAAACCATAGCTCCGTCCGTTTGCCTTGAAAGCGTGTCCGCAATCAGCGCGGCAAACTCTCTGCCTCTGTCCAAAGGAGAAAGCTTTTTCATAACAATACTGTCCTCGTTGGCAGTGATTTCCATCAGACTGCCCTCTTTGAGGTTCATCGTATTTCTAAGCTCCTTGGGCACGACGATGCGACCAAGCTCGTCGATTTTGCGTGTGATTCCAAGCGACATAAACACCTCTTGTTTTCCTGAATCTCTGTCAGCAAAATTAGTGTTTGACTGTTTGAGAATTTTATGCGTATGTCAAAAAAATTTTTAAAAAGAAAGGAGCCGTCAAGCGACTCCTTGTTTTTCAAAGCTGCCATTTCAGCTCCACGCCAAGCTGTTTTAGCAAATTTTTGATGTTTTTGTTTTCAACCGAAATTTTGTTTTGGTCAAAATAGCTGTCGTAATGCGACTGCATTATATCGTTGTAAACCGTAGCCTTGACCGCGTCGTAATAGGTTTTGAAAAATCTGTACGCGGCGGTGCCCTGCGTGTATCTGTCGTTTGCAAAGTCGAAAGTTTCCGCCTTGACGTAATCGGTGAAATAGACTATGTGCACGCCGTAATCGGTCACCGCGATTTTGTAGCTCCCCTGACCTTCGGCTATCGCCGCGCGCGAGGCGGCGGAAAACTCGGCTACCCAGCTGTCCTGCGTGCCTGCCGCGTCGGGCTCCTTGACCTTTACCACGTAATCATAGGTAGCGCCCTGCGCGCCGGGGTCCTCGTTGTAACGGTCTATCAGCGCCGCAAAATCCTGCGGCTTGCTCACGGCTTCGAGAGCCGTTTTGAGCACGCTGTCTGCAAAAGTAACCTCTCCTTCCGATATGGTAAAGATGTTTTCGAGCTTGGCGTACTCTCCGTCCTCGTCCTTTTCGCTCTTAAAATCCGTAGCTTTGATTTGAGTCGCAAGCTCGTCCCGCTTTGCAAGATAAGTCTCGCTGTTTTTTCCGTATACGTTTCCGTAATGTTCCAACACGGCTTTCTGCTCGTCGCTGAAAGATATGAGCAGATTTTTGACGAAAGCATATTCGTTTTCATACTGCGCGGGCACGGTATAGATAAAGCTCGTGTCCGAAAGAGAAGTAACAAAGGTTTCGAACTTGGTGGGATGGAGTCTGAAATCCTCCTCCTGCGCGGCTTTAAGGTTTTCGTATTTCTCCACAAGTTTGGAAAGAATAAGCTGCTGACCTTCCCCCTCGGTTTCAATACCCTCGTAGTACACCATGGTGTACTCCTGAGCAAGACGGTTGAAAACGGTGCTCTTTATCTGATAATCGATAAATTGCGCCAAAGACCAACCGTAATAATTTTGTTCCACGGAACGCGTAAGCGAATTGAAAGCCGCTTTCTGCGCCGTCATGTATTCCTTTGCGGTAAACGCGACCTTTTCGTCGTCGGAAGTGTCCTCGTTGCGCGCTATTCTGTCGTTTACTTTTGCCAGAGCGTCAAGCAAAAGAGGGTCGTTTTCATCTTCGAATTTGTAGCCGTTGAGTATGCTGTCAACAGTCAGCTCGTCGTCCGGTCTGTATTTTGCCAAATCCTCGTCAAGCCCCTCGATGTCGTCGTCATAGTCGTTGAGGGTAAGCCCGCCCAAGGGCAGATTCAGCTCGTCCTCGGGGATTACGTTTTCCTTGCGCTCTTCTTCCTCCTCCGCGGCGTTCAGCTCGTATTTGTTGTTAAGCTCCGTTTCCACAAGCGAATCCAGCGACTGATAAAGCGAGTTTTTGACGGTTTTCATGATGAACTCCATGTCGTTCTCGTTTTTCAGAAATTCCGAATCGGGATAATCGGAAGCGGCGGAATGCGTCTGCGTGACCTTGGGCCACGGCAAATCTTCTTTAAGCATGTCCACCAGCACGTAGTTCATGATAAACTGCGGCATGAGCGCGTCCCAAACGGACTGAATGTCGTAGCCCTGATTGAGATAATTTGACATGTTCGTGTTAATAAAGTCCTCGAGGGCTCCGACGGTAACCGTCTGCTCCCCTACCTTAAAAGCGGTCTTTTCTCTGTAACGGTCGGCGTTTGTCTGAAACATGGAGCAGCCCGCGACAAAGGTGCAGACAAGCGCCAGCGCTAAAACGATGCAGAATAAGCGAGTAATTTTTTTAGTCATTTCATGTTCTCCGAAATTCTTTTTTACCCTTTGGCAAAGGTATATGTCCCCATATACCAAAACATTATACAGGACTTTTTCGTTTCTTGCAAGTGTATTAAAACAATTTCAGCTCAAAGCCAGCAAGAAATTTTCAAGACTGTGCAGATTTGCGGACGCGTTTTTGCCGTCGAAGCCGATTTGTACGGACAATTTTTTGCTTGCGTCCAGCCTGCACGTGTTTTTGCGGCGCTCCATTTCGGCAAACAGCGCGGGGTTGTCAAGATACTTTTTGTCGGCAAAATCCAGCTCCGCGCCTTTTTTGTCCACCCTGACGCGTTCAAAGCCGGCTTTGGAGGCAAGTCTCTTGATTAACGCTATTTCCAGCAGATTTTTAACCTCCTGCGGCGGCTCTCCGTAAATTTCCCTCAGCTCGTCCGCAAGCCTGTCCGCCTCCTCCTTGCCCGTAAGCTCGGCAAGCCGCTGATAAAGCGTCATTCTGTTGTCCTTGTCGATATAGTCGTCGGGAACATACGCGTCCGCGTCCGCCTCGACCGTCGTGTTTAGCGTCTTTTCCACCGGTCTGCCCTCGATTTCGCCTACCGCCTCGTTGAGCAGTTTTACGTACATATCGTAGCCCACCTTCTGCATATGCCCGTGCTGCTCTCTGCCGAGCACGTTTCCCGCGCCGCGTATTTCAAGGTCCTTCATGGCGATTTTGAAGCCGCTGCCAAGCTCGCTGTATTCGGCAATGCCGCACAGCCGCTTGTAAGCCGTTTCGGAAAGTATTTTGCCGTCCCTGTACAAAAAATAAGCAAAGGCGAGACGGCTTCCGCGCCCGACGCGGCCGCGCAGCTGATAGAGTTGGCTCAGCCCCAGCCTGTCCGCGTCGCAAACGACCAAAGTATTGGCGTTGGGCATATCTATGCCGTTTTCAATAATCGTCGAGCATACCAGAACGTCGAAAAGCCCTCGGGAAAATTTGTAAATATTGTTTTCCAGAGCCACCTCGTTCATCTGACCGTGAGCGACGGCAATCTTGACCTCGGGCACTAAATTTTTGAGTCGCGCGGCGAACAAGTCTATCGTTTCCACCCTGTTGTAAACGAGAAAAACCTGCCCCTGCCTGTTGAATTCGCGCAGTATTATATCCCTTATCAGCGCGTCGGACTGCGCCGTGACGTAAGACTCCACCGCGACGCGCTCCTTGGGCGGCGTGGCAATCGTGCTTATGTCGCGCATGCCCGTCAGAGCCATATGCAGCGTGCGCGGAATAGGAGTTGCCGACATGGTAAGCACGTCCACGCCCGTTTTAATGACTTTAAGCTTTTCCTTGTCCTCCACTCCGAAGCGCTGCTCCTCGTCAAGCACCAAAAGTCCGAGATTTTTAAACCTGACGTCCTTGCTTAAAAGCCTGTGGGTGCCCACCGCTATGTCTATTTTCCCCTCCGACAGCTCTTTTATAATTTTCTTCTGCTCGGCGGCGGTTCTGAAACGGTTTAGACACGCCACCTTTACGTCAAAATGCTCCATGCGCTGTTTGAGGGTGTTGTAGTGCTGCTCGGCAAGTATTGTCGTGGGTGCGAGAAAAGCCGCCTGAAATCCGTTTGAAACCACCTTGAAAGCGGCGCGCATGGCAACTTCCGTTTTGCCGAAGCCCACGTCGCCCACCAAAAGACGGTCCATAATGCGCGTGCTTTTCAAATCGGCGTCTATTTCCTCTATACATTTGAGTTGGTCGTCCGTTTCCGTGAAAGGGAATGCGGCGGCAAACTCCTCGTCCAGATATTCGTCTGTTTTGTATGCGAAGCCTCTCGAATTGCGGCGCGCCGCGTACAGCTTCAAAAGGTCGATTGCCATTTCTTTAAGATTGCTTTTGACTTTGGCCTTGACCTTTTCAAACTCCGCACCGCCGAGACGGCTCAAACGAGGCGCGCTTTCCCCTCCGCCGTACTTGCTCAGCATATCCGTATTTTCCACCGGAACGTAAACGGCTTCGCCGTCGCGGAAAAGCAGCTTGATAAAATCCTTGGTGCCGAAGCTGCCCGTGAGAGTGTGAACGCCGTCGCAAAGACCTATCCCGTGCACCTCGTGAACCGCGTAGTCGCCTTTTTCGAGCGAAAGAAAAACCTTGTCTCGTTTTTTGGCAAGTTTGCGGGCGTTTTGTCCGACGGGCTTGGGAAATACGTCGTCGCCGCCGACAAGGGCGATTTTGTTGGAGTGGCTTACAAAGCCTCTCGCAAGGCGCGCGGCTATAACCGTGTTTTCGCCAAGCTCGTCCGGCTCTTTTGAAGAAACGGTTACCTGACAGTCCGCCTCGCCCAACGCCTCGGCAAGCCTTTGACCGCGCGCAAGGTCGTCGCAGAAAACGCCGACCTTGTAGCCGTTGAGCCTCCACCGCTTTATATCCTCTCCGAGCTGACGTATGTTGAATTTGTAATTGAACAGCGGCGTGGATTTGAGAGAAACAGCCGCAGTCGGATTGAAAAACGTGTCGGAACTTGCAATACTCATCAACGCAAGCTGTGAAAAAGACAAAAAATTGTCAAAAACTTTTTCGCGCGGCACAAGCTGCGCGGTATGCTCGGGCAGAATTTCGCCGACCGCCAAAAGATTGGCTATCCGCATAAAAAACTCGTCGTAGGTTCTGTTGAGTTTGTCCGAAAGCATTTTCGGCTCGTCCCAAACCATGACCGCGTTTTGGGGCAGAAATTCCGACAGGTCGGAGCAAGGGAAAAAAGGCATAAGCCATCCGTTGTCCGCAGTTCCGTTTTCAAGCGACGGCAGCATCTCGTCAAGCAGCGCGCCCTGCCTTGCGCGCGCGTCGGCGGACAGCTTCTGTTTCGCGGAGGAGTCGACAAGCGACTTTGCGACGGACTTCTGCCCCTCGCCCCTAGGCACGGAAAACAACGGATATAAAGAAACGCCGTCAAGCTCCTCGCCCGACCTGAACGTCTCTTTGTCGACAAGCTTTATGCTTTCGATTTCATCGTCGAAAAAATCAAGCCGCACGGGAGAATCGTAATCGGGCGTAAATATATCCGCAATATCCCCTCTTATCGAAAACTCCCCCGCTTTTTCCACCGCGGAAACGCGTCTGAAACCGTTTTCCGAAAGAAACCGCGCAAGAAAAGAAACGGAAACAGTATCTCCCTTTTTCAGCGTGCGACGTCCTCTCTCAAACGCATTCCTATCGGGATAGCGCGCCGCAAGAGCGTCGGCTGCAAGCACCGCGCCCCTCGCGCCCGACAGAATTTTGTCGAGAGCGGAGTTGATTTCCATACGCAGCCGCCCCGTTCCCTGCCTGAACAGAAGAGTGTCTTCGTTGTAAGGAATGTAAACGAAGCCGCCCCCCGTCAAATCGTTGAGACAGCGCAAGGCTTCCTGCGCGGATACGAAATCGGGCGCGACATATACGGGAAAGCCGTCAAGACCTCCCGCGACAAAAAATTTTTCGTATTTGCAGACTCCGAAAGCCGCGGTGCGCTTTCCGCTCCGCAGACAATCGAGGATTTCTTTATACGCGGGATACCGCGACAATTTATTCAGTCTGTTCAGCATCTGTTTGTGATACGGGAGTTTTCTTTTCCCTTTTGTTGAACGTCCGCATAACGGCGTCCGCATCCGCGCCCGACACAAACATTTTCAATGCCTGCGCGGCGTTTTCAAGCGCCGGTTCGAGAAGCGTCCTCTGCCCGTCGTTTATTTTGCCCAACACGTAATCTTTGAGTTCCATTCTGTCGTTCTGCGGACGTCCTATGCCTACGCGCACTCTGAATATATCTTCGGTGCGCATATTTTCGATAATGTTTTTCATTCCGTTGTGGCTGCCTCCGCTGCCGCTTTTTCTCAGTCTTATCGCGCCCAAAGGCATATCCGCGTCGTCGTAAACCACAACGCATTTTTCGCGCTCTATTTTATATTTTTTTACCAGCTCTTTCAAACTTTCTCCCGACAGGTTCATATACGTGATTGGTTTTGCAACAATCACCTTTTCGCCGCACAGACGCGCGTGGGCGCATATCGCCCTGCACTCGCCCTTGTCGAAGCTTGCGCCGAGCAATCGGGCAAGCCTGTCGGCGACAAGAAAGCCCACATTGTGAAAGGTGTCGGCGTACTGCCTGTCGGGATTGCCCAAACCGACTACAAGATACATTTTGTTTTCCTCCCGATTTTTTGAAAATAACCCAAAGCGACCCGCCGAGCCTTTGGCAAGGGGGTCTTTCAAACAAATTTATTTTAACACATTTCCGAAATAAATTCAAAGGTTTAAAAGTAACAGCGTCAAAATTTTTGCCGATTGCCGTCGTTTGTGGTAAAATAACGGCATGAATGAAATTGTTTCGGAAATTATGCGCCTGCACGGCATAAAACACTACGCGCTTTTGCCGATTGAGGGCGGCGCGCTCATCATGTATTTCGCGCCTTATTCTCCTTACGATTATTCCGAGTTTCCCGACTGCCTCAAAATAGACAGCTATTATATTACGTCCAACAAAGTATATTTTGAAAACTTGCAGCTGCTTCAAAGCCTGAAAGCTAAGGGACTTGACGCCAAACGCTACCGCCGCACCGACATAAAACAACTTCTCGACAAATACAGGCTTGCCGATTACGGAATGAACGGTCTGTGCTTCGTGAAAGAATACGGCAGCTTTTTCTTTGTTGCGACGGCGTTCGTCGAAGGCGCCGAAACGGAGTTTTTTTCTTCGATTCCCACCGTTTCCCACCCCCTTTGCACCCGCTGCGGGCTGTGTGTCGCCGCCTGCCCGCAGGACGCGCTTGTCCCAGACGGCTTTATAAAAAACAAATGTTTAAGACAAATTCAGGAGGAATACGCCGACACTCCCGAAAACAATGCGGCATTGAAAAGGAACGGAAGACTGCTAGGCTGCAATATCTGTCAGCTTGTTTGTCCGCTCAACTCCCACATAAAGCCCGTCCCGCCGCCGCAGGAGCTTGTCGAGCTATGCAACAAGGACAGCATACTCGAAACTGTGGAAAACGAACAGACGCTGCAACGCTTGATTCCTCTGATTGGAAAAAATTACGCAAGAAAAAGCTTTTTGCTGCCGCTTGCGCGCGCATTTTTCAAATAAACGCGTCTCCCACAAGAAAGCTTCCACTTTTTTGCGGCTATCCCTACTCTCCTCAATTTTAATTTTTTCGGTCAAACGCTTGCGAAACAAATCAATGTCGGGTATAATATAAAGGATTTTAAAAATTTACGGAGACGTATCGAAGAGGTCATAACGAGCGCGACTCGAAATCGTGTTGTCGGGCAACCGGCACGTGGGTTCGAATCCCACCGTCTCCGCCAGCGTCGAAATTCGACGTTTTTTGCAAACAGCGGAGGGCAAAAGCCCTCCGCTGTTTGCAATTTGTGTCGGTTTTTCCTTTCCCCTGAAAGCGATGCTTTCAGGGCTACCCGTATTGCACGATACGGCTAATACCCTGCTCGTTCTTTTTTATTTACTCGAATTACATTACATAGTTGAAAAAAATTTAAAAAATGATATAATTAATAAATATGAAATCCTTAGCAATTTCAACCGAAAAACTTAACGGACGTTTCTATACGCCTGAGTTCATTGTCAATAATGTCCTTGATTTATCAAGTTATCACGGGCAAAAAATATTAAAAAAACACGTCATTGACAATAGCTGCGGTGACGGCGCATTTTTAGTTGTTGTTGTAAAGAGATATTGCGTTGAATATTTAAAAATCAGCGCAGATTTACAAACGCTTTCAAAAGAATTAGTCAAATATATCCACGGAATTGAAATAAACGCAACCGAAGCAAAAAAATGTATCGAAAATTTGAATAACGCAGTCAATATTTACAATTTGCAAAATATTGAGTGGGACATAAATTGCGCCGATACTTTGACAGTTGATAAATATAACGGCAAAATGGACTATGTGATAGGCAATCCGCCTTACGTCAGAGTCCATAATTTGGGTAATTCATTTAACAATATTAAAAAATTTTCTTTTGCTCAAAACGGTATGACTGATTTATACATCGTATTTTATGAAATCGGACTGAAAATGCTTAATGAAAACGGAGTTTTGGGGTATATTACACCGAGTTCATTCTTCAATAGTCTTGCCGGCAAAAATATGCGGTTACATTTAGTAAGTAATAATTTGCTTGATAAAATAGTTGATTTAAAACATTTTCAGGCGTTTGCCGCAACAACCTATACCGCAATTACAATTTTGAAATACAACCGTCAACAACATACGACAGAATATTATCAGTTTGAAGATAAAAATAATTTCCCTTACTATGTAGATACATTAGACGCAGAAGATTATTGCATTTGCGATAATTTTTATTTCGCAGATAAAAAGAAATTAGCAGAATTAAAAAACATTTTAAAATATAAACCAATAAAAGATAATTTCATTGTAAAAAACGGATTTGCCACTCTTGCCGACAGATTTTTTATCGGCAACTTTGATTTTGACGAATTTACCATACCGATAATCAAAGCATCAACGGGTAAACAATATAAATGTATTTTTCCTTATTCCAAAGGTAAATTAGTGCCTTTTGAAATTTTAACTGCAAATAAAAATATTAAAAACTATTTTGAAGCATACAAGAATTTGCTTTTGAAACGCAGTTTAGAAAAAAACAGCGATTGGTATGGATTTGGGCGTTCACAAGGCATAAACGACGTCTATCGGTGTAAATATGCTGTCAATACTTTAATTAAAACCTATTCTGATTTAAGACTGATAAAATGCGATAAAGGCGTCGGAGTTTACAGCGGACTTTACATTTTAACGGAAGCTACGGAAAGCGAATTAAAAGAAATGTTATATAGTGAAGATTTTGTTTCTTACATGTCGTTGCTTGGCAAATATAAAAGCGGAGGTTATTATACTTTTTCGTCAAAAGATTTAAAAAACTATCTTGAATATAAATACTCACAAAGGAATGGTTTTGGAAATGAATAATTCTCAATTTTTGACAATTCTAAAAAAATCTTTTCTCACATATTTACAAACGGGAGCAAGAAGCAACAAAAAGTTAGGCATACTGCATGGTGCAATTGCGGAAGATTTGAATGAGCGTTTAAATGATAGTAAATATTCCGTTTTTTCGTTAGGATTCAGGGAAGGAAAAGAACATAAAATCAGCGGGCGTTATGTTGATAAAACCGTTGATATTACTATTTCCGAGAACAATACGCCCGTGGCAGGAATTGCCGTCAAATATGTAATGAGCAATTACTCTCAAAATTCCAACAACTACTTTGAAAATATGCTTGGCGAAACAGCGAATATTCGTTGCGCAAAAATTCCTTATTTCCAGATTTTTGTAATTCCCGATAAAATACCCTATTTTGATAAAGACGGCGGAATATCAAAATGGGAAAGGATAAATGAGTATAGTTTAAACAAATATATCAAATTATCGAATGACAATATAGATTTTTATTTGCATTCACCCAATAAAACGCTTGTATTTATTGTTCATATTCAAGATAAAAATACTATTGCAAAGATTTCAAATAAACAAGAATACGAAAATCATTACTTGCTTAATGATTTTGATATGACTATTTCCTCATTGAGTTTTGATTTTGGGAATACTGTCATTTATAACGATTACGATACGTTTATACAAAAAGTTGTTTATGCAATTAAGAGCTTGTAATGTTTTCGGATACATAATTTTTTCGTGTTGTTAACACCGTCTCCGCCAGCGTCGAAATTCGACGTTTTTCGCAAACAGCGGAGGGCAAAAGCCCTCCGCTGTTTGCGTTATAAAAAAATGTATTGGATAATCATAGAAAAAAGGTATTTGACAGGATATTTTACTCGGCTGTATAATTTAGCTGTAAAAATTGTCGGCTGTTTTTTCGGCAATGCAAGGAGAAAAATATGAAAGTATTGCTTTTCAACGGCAGCAACAGAGAACACGGCTGCACCTTTACCGCTCTTTCGGAAGCGGCGAGGATTTTAAACGAAGAAGGTGTAGAAACGGAAATCCTGCAAATCGGAGCGGCGCCCGTTGCGGATTGCATCGGGTGCAGAGTTTGCGCCAAGACCAACCGCTGCGTGTTTCAAAACGACTGCGTAAACGATTGGATAGAAAAGGCAAAGACTGCGGACGGATTTATTTTCGGCACGCCCGTTTACTTTGCGCATCCGAGCGGGCGCATTCTGTCCGCGCTGGACAGAATGTTTTACGCGGCGCGCGGTTGCTTCGAGCACAAGCCTGCGGCGGTAGTCGCTTCCGCCCGCAGGGGAGGCACGACGGCGTCTTTCGACGTGCTGAACAAATATCCGTCAATTTCGCAGATGCCGATAGTCTCCTCCACCTATTGGAACATAGTGCACGGAAGCCTGCCGGAAGAGACGAAAAAGGACGAAGAAGGCATGCAGACCATGAGAAATCTCGCAAGAAACATGGCTTGGCTCATCAAATGTATAGAAGCGGGCAGAAAAGCGGGCTTGGACGCTCCGCAGAACGAAAAAACCGCGAGAACCGATTTTATCAGATAAAAAACGTCAAAAGGAGTGAAAAAATATGCTTGGAAACTTTACTTACTGCAATCCCACCAAACTGTATTTCGGGAAAAATGCTCTCGACGGACTGAACAAGGAGCTTCCGCGTTACGGCAAAAACATTATGCTCATTTACGGCGGCGGTTCCATCAAGAAAAACGGAATTTACGACAAAGTGGTTGACATTCTCAAACGCAACGGCAAGGAAATTTTCGAGGACGGCGGCGTTATGCCCAATCCCACGGCGGAAAAACTCAGGGACGGAGTAGAGAAGGCGCGCGCGGCAAAAGCCGACCTGCTGCTTGCGGTGGGCGGCGGCTCGGTGTGCGACTATGCCAAAGCGGTGTCCGTATCGGTTTTCTGCAACGAGGACGCGTGGGACAAATATTTCGACAGATTCGAGGACGTTGACAATCCCATAGTGCCTGTCGGATGCGTTTTGACCATGGCGGGCACGGGCAGCGAGATGAACGGCGGCTCGGTCATCACCAACCGCGAGAAAAAGCTTAAAATAGGTCACGTTTTCGGAGAAAATGTTTTTCCCAAATTCTCCGTGCTCAATCCGGAGTTTACCATGACGGTGCCCCGCTATCAGATGATTTCGGGCATTTACGACATCATGTCCCACATACTCGAACAGTATTTTTCGGGGACGGACGACAATACGTCGGACTATATCATGGAAGGTCTTTTGAAGTCGCTGATAAACAGCGCCGAAGCGGCGGTGAAAAACCCGTTGGACTATGAGGCGCGCAGCAACATTATGTGGACGGCGACCTGGGCGCTGAACACGCTGGTGGCGAAAGGAAAATCAACCGACTGGGAGGTGCATATGCTCGGACAGGCAGTCGGCGCGCATACGGACGCGGCGCACGGCATGACGCTTTCGGCGGTCTCTCTGCCCTACTACCGCCATATTCTCCCTTACGGTCTCGAAAAATTCAGAAGATACGCCGTCAACGTCTGGAACGTCGACCCGCAGGGTAAGACGGACGAGCAGACGGCTCTCGAAGGCTTGGCAAAAATGGAGAGCTGGATGAAAAAAATCGGGCTTGTGATGAACATAACCGAGCTGGGCGCGTCCGAAAGCAGTATAAACGATATTGCGGACAGCGTGCTGATTATGGACGGTGGTTACAAAACTCTGGACAAAAGCGAAATACGCGAAATACTCAAAAAGAGTCTTTGACGATTAAGACAGGCGCAAAAAAACAAGCCGCACGAATATTTCGTGCGGCTTTTTGTACAAGCAAAATTGAAAATCAGATACTGATTTTGATATTTTTCTTTTCAAAAATATAAGCCACGCCCATCATTGCCGCCAGAGTGAAAACAATGGAAACCGCGTACATGACCCAGCTTTTCGGCAAAAACGAACAAATAAGGTAAAGCACATATCCGTACAGATAGAAGAAAAGCGGACTTCTCCCCCACGCTGTAAGAAACATAATCTTTTTGTCGCGGGAAACCAAATCGAAGAACGCGAAGCACACAAGACTTGTAAAAAGCGTAAGGAACAGATAAAAGGCAGAATACATCAGACGGTTAAGCGTAAAGAAACGCGCCGCGAGGTCGGTCAGAATATCGCCGTCCTTTGTCAGGAAAAAGCCCAACGCAAAGAGCGCTGCGACAATCGCGCTTCCCCCGACCGCTATATAAAACTCCTTTCTCTCGCGGGAAAAATAGGTTTCTCCGAAGTAGGTGCAGATAAGGAAAAATCCCGCCCAGCCGACAGAACCGATTAGACCGCCGAACTCCGTGCTCACGGTGTAATGCATTGCCTTGTCGATGAAATGCAGACATTGAAACGCGATTATGAGCGCGACGCCCGCACCAAGCCGCCAATATTTTTTCAGACGGAAAAAAATCATGGAAATGAGTCCCGCAAAGCCGTATATGATAAGGACATTGAGATTGCCCCTGTATATTCCGTCGCCGCCGGTAAAAATTTCTATGAATTTGTAAATCAGAACATAAGCGCATCCGACGCCAATGAGCGCCAAATAACGCCGCATAAATTTCCCGTTTGCTTTCCCGCGTCCCTCTGCCGACACCGTTTTGTTGTAGCTTATCACCGCGGCAAACGCCATAGACAGCATGAATATAGGCGCGCCGAAGTCCGCAAGATAAATTCCGTATTGCGGCATACTGTTGAAGGGGTTTATGTTTGCGTGTCCGAGCCATGCCAAAGGATTGGCAACAGGCATAAGCTTGGCGTACACGCTGTTTAGCGCAAGCATGATAATAATAAATCCTCTCACGTTGTCCAGCGCGCGGCTGCGCCCGATTGCGACAATTTTGTTTTCCTTGACTTCCGTCTGCGCTGCTAAGGGAACTTGAGTCCCGTCCGCATATTCGGCGTCGTTTCCGACAGTCTCGACTTGCTTTTCTTCCATAATTTTTCTCCTTTACAATTTTATAACTATATTCCTGCGTTCAAGCTCTCCTGCAATAAAGCAATAAACCGTGAAAATAATGCAGGAAAGTATTATGCAGCCGGCAAGCGTCAGAGGCGCTTTGATTAGCTGTCTTGACAAGAAAGTGCTCCCGTAGGTGAGTACAAAAAAGAACAACAAACTTTTTCCCACCGAGTTGACGTAAGGTATGTTCTTTTTCACAAAGGAATTGACTACCGCAAAGCCGTAGAACAGCAACGAAATCACAAACAAAGACATCAGAACATACGACACGTTGTACTCTCTGAAAACGGGAGGCAAAACAAAATGCGCAACAGTAGCGGCGACTCCCAGGCAAACCACTCCCGCGCCGTAAAGCATAAGCTCCTTTTTCAGCAAATCGGACAGCACGGAAGCAAGCAGCGTCAGCCCCAGATAACCGAAGCAGGCGGCAATGCCTCCCTCGTTTCCTCCCAAAAGGGCAAACAGCTCGCTACGGAAAAGCTGATACCACGCAAGCAGGACGCAGGCGGAGGAAAGACGAAACCAGGTTCCTTTTCTCAAAAAGGGATACATCAAAACGCCGACAAACCCCACGCTCGACAGCGCGTTCCAGTCGTATGAGGAGCCTGACAAGGCGTTGCCCGCAAACTGCGCAGCGGCGGCAATGCCCACGACCGCCAAGTTGCGATAGAGATAGTGCCTGCGCGCGGCTTTGAGTCCGTCCCTCTTTACTCTGTTTTCAAAAGCGCAGACGGCAGCCATGCCTATGACGAAAAAGAAAAGCGCGGGACCGAAATCGCTTATGCTTATTGATAAGAAGGGCAAAGCTTGTCCGCCGATTTTGCTGTGCGCAAACCATTCGGGCGTGGCAAACGTCTTGGGCAGCGTCATGACCTGGACAAAAATATAAAAGAACAGCATGAAACCTTTGAAGTCGTCCAGCACCGCTATTCTTTCGTGAGTTTTCAACATTTGTTAAATTATATCAAAGCGCCTGTATTTTTGCAAGTGCAATCAAGCCTTGATTTTTAAAGACTGAAAACACAGTTTTTCTCCCGTGTCTTTCTTTGTCGAACCGTGTTGCAGTTTGCGTTTCAATTGTTTTCGTCTTTGTTGAAAAAGAGTTTGTAGATTTCGTTCTTGCTCGTGCCCCTGTCTCTTGCAGTCTGTTTGATTGCTTCCATTTTGCTCATGCCCTTGTCCGCATAAAACGAAACGTGCTCCTCCACGCTTAAACCGTTGAGCGCGTTTTCCTCATTTGCGCCGTCCGTCACCAACACGTATTCGCCGCGAGGCTCCTCGACGCGCGCTTCGGACAGATTGAAAAAAGTCACTTTTTCGTGAATTTTGCTTATTTCTTTTATTACCGCAACTCTCCTGTCTCCCAACCTTTCGTACAGATAACCGAGATTTTCGTTGACGTCGTGAGGCGCCGCGTAAAAAATCATTGCGGACAAGGACGCAACTCTTTGCATAAGTCTTTCTCTGTCAACTTTTTTTTCGGGCAGAAAACCGACAAAGGTAAAAGGCGCGGCAAAGCCGCTCAAAACAAAAGCGTTGAGAAACGCGCTTGCTCCGCTGACGACGGTATACTTTAAGCCGTCTTCAATCAGAGCGTTTACCAAAACGCGTCCCGGGTCGGAAACGCACGGCATACCCGCGTCGGAAACAATCGCAATGTTCTTTCCTTCGCGCGCCGCTTGCAAAATTTCTTTTAAGCGCTGCTCCTCGTTGAATTTGTGGTAGCTCCTTGTCGGAGCCGACGAGCCTATATGCTTCAACAAAAGAGCGCTGCGGCGCGTGTCCTCGCAGTAAACCACGTCCGCAGACTTCAAAACCTCCGTCGCTCGGGACGTTATTTCCCCGAGATTTCCGATAGGCGTCGCTACGAAATAAACCAAAAAAATTTCCTCCTTACTGTTCGTCCATTGCGTACAAGCGTCTGACGGTGGGCGTGTAGCCGCCGTTCTCGTCAAACACCACAAGGTCGGGAAGCCATTTTAACCCCACCTTACCTCCTTTGACGGCTTTAAACAGAGCGAGCTTGGGGACTTGTCCCGAAAATGACTTAATCAGGCACGCCTCTTTTAGCTCCATTCCGTTGGCGCGCAAGGCGCAAGCCACGTCCGCAAAGCGCTCCGCCTGATGCACGAGAAAAAAGCTTCCGTTAAACCTCAGAACGGACGACGCAGCCCCCGCCGCTCCGAAAAGGTCTATCAGTGTTTCGTGCCGACAGTTTTTTATACTTTCCTTGATTTGCCCCTCGCCGCTGTTCAATGCGCGGTACGGAGGATTGCATACGACAATGTCCGCGCCGTTTACAAAATTTTCGGCGTCGCGCATATCCGCGCAAACGGTCTCTATGTCAAGTCCGTTGAGCTTTACGTTGCGTTCCAAAAGGTCGTACATGACAGGCTGTATTTCCACGGCGACAAGTCTTGCGGGACGCTGCTTTTTTGAAATCAGCACCGATATGACTCCGCAGCCCGCGCCAAGCTCCACCACCGTTTTGCCCTTGGCGCCTCTGACGAAGTTTGCAAGCAGAACGGCGTCGGTCGTAAAACGGTACTCCGACGCGCTCTGTATTATTTTAAGCCCTCCGTACTGCAAATCCTCTATTCTTTCGTCCGGCTTCAAATTGTTCATAAATCGATTATAACATTTTTTTGCAGGACAGGTCAACAGCGCGTCGGCTGTTTTGAGGCAATAAAAAAGTCCGCCACTAGGCGGACTTTAAAACCGTGTTATTCCTCGCTGATTGCGCTCACGGGGCACTGTGCGGCGCACGCTCCGCAGCTGATGCAAACTTCGGGATTTATCTCGAATTTATCCGCACCCTGACTGATTGCGCCGACGGGGCAGGTAGCCTGACAGCTACCGCAAGAAATGCACTCAGAACCGATTTTGTAAGCCATAATACGTATCTCCTTGTAAAAATACTTTGTACGGATATTATAATGCCGAGCATTTCAAATGTCAACAAAAATCAATCCAAAATCGATTTAATTTCTTCGTCGGCAACCGTGTCGTCCACGTCCTCGGCTATGGTCTTTTTTGCCTTTACGTCGGCGACGTCGAAAGTTTTGAACTCCACCGCGTCGCCGTTCACGATTTTCACAAGCACGCTCTTTTTAAGCAGATTCACGCTTTCAACGCGGGCGCGTCCGTCGGGCGTAACCACCTCGCTGCCCACCTTGGGCATAAGTCTTGCGGTTTCCGTATAATGATTGTTTTCGTATTTGAGACAGCACATGAGTCTGCCGCAAAGACCGCTGATTTTTGCGGGATTGAGCGAAAGCCCCTGAGTTTTCGCCATTTTTATCGACACGCGCTCGAAATCCTTGAGAAACTGATTGCAGCAGCACGCTCTGCCGCACGGACCGAGTCCTCCCAACATTTTTGTTTCGTCCCTTATGCCTATTTGTCTGAGTTCTATTCTCGCGTGGAAAATAGACGCAAGGTCCTTTACAAGCTCTCTGAAATCCACGTGCGACTCCGACGAAAAATAAAATATGATTTTGCTGCCGTCGAAAGTAAACTCCACATCTTTCAACTTCATGTCAAGCTTGCGCTCTTCTATCTTTTCCCGTGCCTTGACCATGCACTCCGCCTTGCGTTTTTCGTTTTTTAAATGCTTTTCCTTGTCCTTGGCGTTTGCTTTGCGCACGACGGGCTTCAACGTACCCACGATTTCGCTTTGCGGGACTTCCTTGTTTGCAGTCACGACGTCGCCGTATTCCAATCCGCGCGCCGTCTCCACTATCGCGCCGTCGCCTACCTCGAAAGCTATATCGTTCGGAGCAAAATAATATACCTTGCCCACCGTTCTGAATTTAACGCCTATTATCTCCGGCATCTGTATTTGTCCTCCAATATTTTCAAAACAAGCTCGTCCGCGACAACCGCAAAGTTTCCTCCGCTGTCCGTTCTGCGCTTGGCGTATTCTATATGCCCGACCGCGCTTGCGGCTGCTTCGGGCGAATAATCCGCGGCAATGACTTCAAGCTGCTCCTTGAACTCGTCGGGCAACGCGGTTTCCAAACCGCAGGAAATCGCCGCCGCGTCCCTCATAATCAACTCCGCCATTTCGTAAAAAAGCAAGGCGGAGTCCTTTCTCCTGTTTAGCTCCGCAATAAACGGCGGAGTTTTTTTGGTGTTTTTAAGCCTTGCGAAAAAATCGACTGCAAAACGCGCGGTATCGATGAATTTCTTGTCTTCCGCAACTGCAACCGCCTTGGAAAGCTGCCCGCCGCAAATGCCCGAAGCAAAACGCGCGGTTTTTTCGTCAATGCCGCGCGAGCAAAGCGCGTCGAAAATTTTCTCTTTTTCCATGCCGCCTATTCGCAAAATTTCGCAACGGCTTTTTACCGTCTGCAAAAGAGATTCCGCGTTTGCCGTCGCAATAAAAATAAAGGTGTTTTCAGGCGGCTCCTCCAATGTTTTCAAAAGCTTGTTCTGCCACTCCTCCCGTCCCGCGCTTAAAGAAGCGTCCAACAGATAAGCCTTGTTCTTTGCGTTAAGAGGTCTGAGCGGCACGTCTTCAATCAGCTTGTCCGTGTCCGCGACGGTGATTTTTCCCTTTTCCGCGTCAAAGGGCAGAAACTTTACGTCGCAGTGCACGCCTTTGAGCGCGCGTCTGCAATCGGGGCAAACAAGACAGCCGCCGTCGCGGCAGACTGCAAAAGCCGAAAGAAGTCTTAACGCGTCCCTCCGCAAATAAGCGTCGGGACACTCCAAAAGAAAAGCGTGCGCCGCGCGCGACTCTCCGAACTGCTTTCTAAGCTCGCCGAAAATGGCGTCCGAAAGCAGAAAATCCATGACCACTCCGTCCATTACAAAACTCCGCGTTTTTTGAGACGTGCCGTCAGGTCGGAGAAAATTTCGTCAATCGTTCCCGAAGCGTCCACAACCTCGAATCTTTCGGGCCAACGCGCGGCAAGCTCTCTGTAACCGTCGTAAATTCTCATATGAAAATCCCTTCCGCCCGTTTCGATTCTGTCAGAGCAGTCCGCGCCGCCCTTTCGTTCAAAGCATTTGTCGGGAGGCAAATCGAAAAAAACGGTGCATTCGGGCATAACTCCGTCCGTCGCCAACAGGTTAAGACGCCACACGCGCTCTATGCCCAAACCGCGCCCCGCTCCCTGATAAGCCAGAGAAGAATCCACATACCTGTCGCAGAAAACGGTTTTTCCCGCTTTGAGCGCGGGCAGCACAATATCGTTCAAGTGTTGGGCGCGCGCGGCGGCGTACAAAAACGCTTCGCACATATCCGTCATGCCCGCGTTGCCCGCGTCCAGTATGACTCCCCTGATTTTTTCAGCCACTGCGCTCCCGCCCGGCTCTCTCGTAAAAACGACGTCGGGCTTAAAGGCGTCGCAGTAAATTTTCAGCTTTTTGAGCTGCGCCGTTTTTCCCACGCCGTCGCAGCCCTCGAATGTAACAAATTTGTTCATAATTGATTTTGCTCTTTTGTCGGATATTCAAACGGTCCCGTACCCGTCGCTTTTTCCTTGGGGGGCTTGTTTTTTGACAGACGCGACATTGCGTTTATTACCCGCCTTACGTCCCATCTGTCGTTTTTCATGGAAAACAACAGCACCACCTTGTCGTCGCAGTACATTTCCGCGAAAATATTTTTTTTGCACAGATATTCAAAGACGGCTTTCCCCGATACTCCCCACACGCTCATGTCCATGACTATTCGCGTGAAGTCGTCGTTTTCCAGCACGGGCACGTCAAGAAGCGCAAGCCTGAATTTCAACACCAGCAGCCAATAGTAAAGCTCTGCAAGCCTTTTTTGCGCACGCTCGCCGCAATAGGCGATTGCTCTGTCAAGCCCTGCAAGAAGAATGTAACTCGGACTTGTGGTGCAGAGCATATTCAGCTTTTTTTTAAGCTCGTCCGCCAAAATATCGCTGTTTGTCAGGATTGCCGCCGTTTGGGTAGGCGCGGGAAGCGTCTTGTGACAGGACACCACCGCCGCGTCGCAAAATTTCGCGGGGCAAGCGGGCAGATGTTCGTCGTCCAGACCGAAATGCGCGCCGTGCGCCCCGTCCACAAAAAACATGATATTTTTTTCGGCAAGATAGTCGCGTATTTTTTCAAGAGGAGCGCACAAACCGAAATAGTCGGGACTCGTCAAAAGCACCGTGCCTATTTCGCCGTCGTTGTCTATCGCCCGCTTTACATCATCCAAACTCAGTGCGGAAAATTTGGGTTTTTCCAGCTTTACAAGCGTTTTTCCGAAAATTTCGGCGGCGTTGTCCACCGAAACGTGGCAGGAGGAGTCGGTAAGAATTTTTCCCTTTGAAGCAGCTACAAACGCGTGAACGCCGCTCGTCGCTCCGCCTACCGTGTACAGCGCGCGCTTGGTTTTGTAAAGCCTCGCGCAAAGCCTTTCGCTTTCGAGAATCGCCCCGCCCGAGTTTCGCAAATCGTCGGAAAAGCCCAGCTCCGTTATATCCAAACGGGAGTCGAATATATCCTTGCCCATACGTCCCTTGTGTCCCGGCATATGCAGTCTCAAAGGACGCTTTCGGGCGTATCTGTAAAGCATATCGGCAATGTATGTCGGATTTTTCATTTGTTTTGTCCTTTCATGTTCTATCGGCAGAGGATTTCGCACACTTTAAACAGCTCGCTTCTGTCCGCCGCAGGATAAGCGAGAGCCTTTTGCAGGTCGTCCGCCACGATTTCTTCGTTTCTTACGCCCACGGCAACCGCCTTTTTTCCCGCAATGAGACACTCGATTGCTTTGACTCCGAAACGGGCGGCAAGCAGTCTGTCTCTCAACGAAGGAGAGCCTCCTCTCTGAACGTGACCGAGAGTCACCGTCCTTAAAGTCATGTCCGTGACGGCGGCAAGCTGTTCTTTGAGAGACTGGGCGGAGCACACTCCCTCGCTAAGCAAAATTATGTTGCTTGACTTTCCGAGCTTTTCGCCCTGTTTCAACTGTGCGGCAAGCGCGTCAAGGTCAAGTCCTTTTTCGGGCGTTACAACGGCGTCCGCGCCGCCGCCGATTGCCGAAAACAGGGCAATGTCTCCGCAGCTGCGTCCCATAACCTCCACGATACACGCGCGGTCGTGGGAGGACATGGTGTCGCGTATGTTGTTTACCGCGTTCAGCACGGTGTTCACCGCCGTGTCGAAGCCCAACGTATAGTCGGTGTAATTCAAGTCGTTGTCTATCGTACCGGGAATGCAGGCGACCTTTATATCCGTCTCGCAAGCGAGCTTTGCCGCGCCGTTGAAGCTGCCGTCGCCGCCGATGACCACCAGCCCCTCTATTCCGAGAGCGGCAAGTCTGTCCCGAGCCTCTTTGCGCCCTTCCTCATCGAAAAATCTTTCGCTGCGGGCGGTTTTCAAAATCGTGCCGCCGCGCTGTATTATGTCGGTGACGGAATGACGGAACATGCGGAATATGTCGCCCTTTAAAAGCCCCTCGTACCCGCGCATGACTCCGTACATCTCCATGTTTTTTGACAACCCGAAACGAACCGCCGCCCTGATGCAGGCGTTCATTCCCGGCGCGTCTCCGCCGCTTGTCAACACCGCGATTTTTTTCATATTTTGTTAAAGCTCCTTGCGTTGTCCGCTCTGTTACCGATTGACCAAAGGTTGAGAATTTCGTCTGTAAGCGCAGACAAGGCAAGCGTACTCTTTTCCTTGGCGTTTCCGCAGTTTATATCGTTGTTGAGCGCAAAAACGGCGGTAAGACCGAATCTGTAAAGCTGCTCTCTGTCCACGGCGCCCACTTCGCCCACGATGTCCACGACGGGCACGTTCATCCTCTTTGCCGCGCGGCAAACGCCGCTCAGCGCCTTGCCGTAAACGCTTTGCGAATCCAGCCGCCCCTCTCCCGTAATAATCAAATCCGCGTCTCGTATGAGAGAATTGAAATTTATCGTTTCCAGCACGGCGTCTATGCCCCGATTCATGTCGGCGTTGAAAAACGCCTTTGCGCCCGCGCCCATACCTCCCGCCGCGCCGCCGCCTTTGATTTCTTCGGGGCGAAAGCCGCAAGCCTGACCTACGACTTCGGCAAAATGAGCAAGATTTTTGTCCGCAAAGGAAATTTCGGACGGCGTAAGTCCCTTTTGCGGACCGAACACCGCCGCCGCCCCCTCGTCGCCGCACAGCTTGCAGTCCACGTCGTACAAAACATTGATTCTGACAAGCCCCAACAGGCGGCGCATCGCGGAAAAATCCACCGACCTGATTTCGCACAGATTTTTGCCCACAGGCAGAAATTCCCTAAACTCCTTGTCGTAAAACTTTGCGCCGAGAGCCGCAGCCATCCCGCAGCCCGCGTCCACGGTGCTTGTTCCTCCAAGACACAGAAGTATTTTTTCCACGCCCATTTTGACAGCCTGACCGATAAGCTGTCCCACGCCGTAGGTAGTACCCGAAAGCGCGGGCGCGCGCGTAGGCAGACTCAGCCCCACCGCCTGAGCCACTTCCACCACCGCGGTTTTTTCAAAAATGCCGAAATAGCAGTTTAAGGTTTCGCCGTTTGCGCCCTTGACGTCGCAAAAAATCTTTTTTCCGTTTTTTGCGCAGAGAAAAGCCTCGATACTTCCCTCTCCTCCGTCCGCGACAGGCACTTTGACAATTTGGCAAAAGGGATAATGCCTGTTTATTTTATAGCTGATTATGTCGCACACCTCTCTTGCGCTCAAAACTCCCTTGAACGAATCTGGTGCAATAACAACCTTGTGCATATCTACTCCGTCACAGCTGTTTCAGCGTTTCATACAGAGCCAAAGCGCATATTTCCGAAGCGCTTGCAAGATTTTTGCCGAACACTTCCAGACCGCTTTCAAAAGGCGTGTCCGTCACGGTGCGCAGCGCAAGAAAAGGCACGCGGTTGAGCGCGCACACCTGCGCCGCCGCCGCCGTTTCCATGTCGACGCCCAACGGGGAATGCGCCGCGACGATTTGCTCGCGCCCCTCCCTGTCCACAAACGACTCGCCGGTAACCTCCTTTCCGTAAACGAGCTTCACACCGTAAGGAAGCCCGTTGAGCTCCGCCCTCTGCACGGCGTTGAGCAGTGTTTTGTCGCACTCAAACGCAGCCGAAGCAAAGCGCGGTTCGTTTTGCGTCAAAATACTTTGCTCCACGTCGTGATGAGCCACAGAGGTGCACACAATCGTGTCCTTTATTTTAAGGGAGGGACTGATTGCTCCGCACACGCCCAGCAGAAACACACGGCTTACGTCAAAGCCGTCCAAAAGCGCCTGCGTAGCGCACGCGGCGTTTGTTTTGCATATGCCGCAGATGACGCAAACCAGCTCCTTGTCGAAAAGCGTGGCGGTAAAAAACTCAAAACCGCTGCGCTTTGTTGCCTCTACGTTTTCGCAACGCTTCAAAAAAGGTTCAAGCTCCTGTCGGGAGGGAGCGACAATACCTGTTTTCATGGAATACCCCGCTTCAAACAATCTTCTTATATTTTAGCATAATTCGCGCAGCTTATCAAGTCATTGCACGGCACCCGAAAGCAAAGAAAAAAAGAGAAACGGAAGCTTCCGTTTCTCCTTTGCGCCGTCAGGCAAAAAATTCCGTTATGTCCTTTATCAGTCTGTCGGGGCAATCGACAAGCGGCGAATGTCCGCACTTTTCGTAAGCCAAGAGCTTGCTGTTTTTCACCGCGTTTACGTTTTCCATGACCATGTAGCGCGGAACTACCATGTCCAGCTCTCCGCTTGTGAACGCGCAGGGGCACACGACGTTTTTAATTGTGTCGTCGCCCTTCTGATAAAAATTGGGCGAGTCTGACATATTTATGTTTGCAAGCGACCAATCCAGCTCGTTGAGACAAACCTGCTTCATGGTCTCGTTTATAAGTATTTCGTTGTCCTTCTGAGAGGGCTTGTTCACAACGTATATGGTGGCTTTCCACAGAGCGTCCGTCGCCTGAAAGTTTTTGGCGGCAAAGGCAAGACTCACGGGCTTGACCTGAACGGGGTCTTCTCCCATTTCGTCGGGAGAGGAATAAAGACTGCCTACTATCGGCATACCCTTTTCGTCTTTTTTGAATATGGGATATCCCTTGTGGCTCGCCCCCTCAATGGAAAAAACGGCTTTGACAAATTGCGGCTCGGCAGCCGCAAGCTCCAAAGCCACTCCGCCGCCGGTGGACCAACCTATGACGTATGCCTCCTTCAAGCCCATTCTGTCGGCAAACAGCTTTACGTCCCCGGCAAGCTCTTTCAGGCTGCCGAAGGGTTTGTTGTAGCTGCTGTCGCCGAAGCCGCGCAAATCGGGTGCGAAGCAATGAAATTTTTCGGCAAGGGCGGGCAAGATAGGCGAAAAATGCACGCCGCTTGACATGTTGCCGTGAATAAGCAGCAACGGCGCGCCCTTACCCGTTTCGATGAACGCGTATTTTTCTCCGTTGCCGAGTTCCACAAACTTTTTGTCGTAAATTTCCATTTCCTATTCCCTCCTTTTAAGCGAAAATAGATTCGTAATCCTCGTCTTTGACGTTTATCCAACCGAGCACAAGGCTTGAAAACAGCATGGGCTTTTCATACATACTCGCATGACCGCACTTGGGGATAATCACCATTTCGCTGTTTTTTATGCCCTCGTGAAGTCTTGTCTGCTCCACAAGCGGAATAAGAACGTCGTCGGTAGCGTTCACAATCAGCGTAGGGCACTCGACTTCTCCCAGACGATCGGAAACGTCGTAGCCCTCGGAGCTGTTTGTCAGTCTGATCAGGCTCTCCTGAACGTCCTTTCTGTCAAAATACGGAATAAGCTTTTTGGCGCGGTTTTTCATCCAGTCAAGACGCCTTTCGTAAAAATAAGTGGAGTAAACGGGAGGGATTGTCGTGTAATAATAATCTCTGCCGCTTCCGAGCTTTGCGGCTTCGTTCCACGCCCAACCTATTTCCGTAAGCCGGCTGCTTGTACGCGCCGCGCCGTTGAACAGACACAGCCGTCTGACGCATCGGGGATATTTCAGCACGAATTGCAGCGCGACTGCGCTGCCGTAGGAAATGCCCACCACGTTTACCCTGTCGATTTTTATGTGTTCGAGCAGGGCTTTGAGCAAATCCACCTGCAAATCGTGTTTGTACTCGAAATCCAGCCTGTCGCTTCTGCCCTGATCGAAAAAGTCCACAAGAATCAGAAGGTTGTCTTTGGAAAAAGAAGGCTTGAAGGCGTTCCAGCTTTCCGTAGACATCATGATTCCGTTAAGCACAAGGATGGGTTCCCCTTCCCCGTGCAGCTCGTAATAAACTTTTTTTCCTTTGAACAAAAACTCCGACATAAATTTACCTCTCTCGAATTTTTTAAATTTGCGGACGCATCGACGCGCTTGCCGATAAGCCCGCATACTCAAAAAACGCGGCTTCACGTTCAACTATATCAAAGCTTTTAAATTAAAGAATTTAGCAATAAAAGAGGAGGAAACCCTCCCCTTTTACTGCATTTTGTCTGACAGAATTATTCTGCGTCGCCGAGTTCGCCGAGTATCTGGTCGATAGACTGCATTCCGATAACATTCACAAATGTTCCCGTGGAAGCTGCCGCACCTGCCTCGGTAGGTCTGACATACTTAACAAAGCTCATGCCGTCCAAACCGATTCTCTGACCGTTGGCATAATTTACGCCGCCGGAAATAGGCACATTGATAGGCGCGCTTTCCATAGCCTCGAGAAACGCTTCTCTGGTGATTTCCTTGTCGGCAAGTCTGTTGATGCCTTCCATAAATACTTCGAGAGCGATAAAGGAGGACATTGCGTAAGCAGAAATCATATAAGAATCTGCGATGCTCTGGCTGATAATTCCCTTTTCTACGCCCCAAGTGCATATACCTACGAATCTTGTGAAGTCGGCTTTCTGACGCTCATCCGCGGAATCGTCGATTATAACCCAAGCTCCGCCGTAAATATCGGACGCATTGGCATCAACCGCTTCATCGGGAACGGTCGCGGGAGCGATATTGACGTAAGAAGTGATAACGGGCTTTCTTACGTCAGCGGTCTGCATTGCGGTGTAAGCCGCCTGGAAATAAGTCTGGTTGCCCGCAATGATAACAACGTCGCAATCCTTTACCAACTGAACCTGAGAGGCCAGTTCGGTTGCAGTGGTAGAATTAATCTGAGCAAAAATAACCTCGGGCTGATCAGGATTGGTCTGAATGTTGATGTTTCTCTGCTCTTCGATACCGGCTTTGATGCTCGCGCCGTCGTCGGAAGAAGAGTGGATAACGCCGATTTTGCTGACGGACGTAACTCCGGAGCCTTCAAGAGAGGCAAGCTGCATAGCGCGCAGGTACATTATTCTGCCTTCGGTGTTGTAAATGGGCTGCACGGGGAAAGTGTATCTTTCATTTCCCTCTGCGGGGTTGAAATACTGATAGGACGAACCCGTTCCCCAATAAACGCTGGGGACTCCGCTTTCCTCTATATAGTCCTGAGCGGCAACAATGTTCCATGTGCCGAGATTGCCGACCAACGCGAATACGCCGTCGTCTTCGACCAGCTTTTGGATATAGTTCTTGCCTTGCGCGCCGTCGCCCTGATCGTCATACGTGGTTGCTTCGAGCTTGTAACCCAAAGCGCCCTCGCCCGTACCTTTGGCAACTCCGCCAAGCTCCTCGTTGATGTATCTTACGTACAAATCATAGAATCCGCCGTAAGGCTCACCGACCAAAGAGTAAGCGCCCGTGCGCGCTATCGCCGCGCCGATTTTGATTCTGCCTTTGTAGCTTACGCCGGTCTTTTTGTCGGTAAACTCTTCGGTAGAAATACCGTTAGTGTACTTGGGACCGCAGGCTGCCAAAGACAAAACCATAGCCAGGCACAAAACTACCGCGACTACTGATTTTAGAACTTTTTTCATCTACTTTTTCTCCTTTGATGTCTTTCCATACAGTCGTTTTTATTTTTATTTTATATCATTGCCCCTTTCGGGACAAAAATACCGATTTTGTGCGACTTAATCCTTTTTGCCGCCAAGATATGCTTCAACAAGGCGCTCGTCGTGAATCAGCTCGTTTGCGGGACCCTGCATACTGATTTTGCCAAGCTCCAAAACATAAGCGTAGTCCGCGATTTTGAGCGTCTGATAAGCGTTCTGCTCTACGATAAGAATGGTGTTGCCCTCTTCCTTTATCTGCTTTATTATTTCAAATATATCGCGGATAATCAGAGGTGCAAGTCCGAGCGACGGCTCGTCAAGCAAAAGCACCTTGGGGGACGCCATGAGCGCTCTGCCGATTGCCAACATCTGCTGTTCTCCGCCGCTGAGCGTGTTCGCCTGCTGCTTTTTGCGCTCCTGCAAAATGGGAAACAGCTTGTACACCTTGTCAAAGTTGTATTTGATCAGCTGCGACTTGCTCATTTTGACGGTTTCGTAACTGCCGTCAGGCTTCTTCACCCGTATTGCCTGTCCTTTCAAGCCGTATGCTCCGACCTTCAAGTTTTCCTCCACAGTCAGCCCGTTGAGAATAAGGCGACCTTCGGGGGACTGAATTACGCCGAGACTGGCAATTTTGTAAGGCACTCTGTTGGTGATTGGCTCGTCTTTGAGCAGAACCTGTCCGCTTTTGGCTTTGACAACGCCGGATATTGTTCTGAGAGTTGTCGTTTTGCCCGCGCCGTTTGCACCGAGCAATGCAACGATGCTGCCCTCCTCGACGCTTATATTGACCGATTTCAAGGCGTCAATAGCTCCGTAGCTCACGCACAAGTCGCGCAGTTCGAGAATTTTAGCCATTTTGCGCCTCCTTTTTCACTTCGTTGGTACCGAGGTAAGCCTCCTGAACGACGGGGTTCGCCTGAATTTCCTGAGGCGTGCCGTAAGCCAGCTTTTTGCCGAAGGAAATCGCGCAGATGTGCTCGCATATATCCATGACAAGTCCCATATCGTGCTCCACAAGAAAAATCGTGACGTTGAATTCGTCGCGGATGCGCCTTATCATTTGCGCAAGCTCGATTGTTTCGTTGTCGTTGAGACCTGCCGCAGGCTCGTCCAGTATAATGAGAGACGCACCCGCCATAAGCGTTCTCGCAAGCTCAATCCTTTTGAGTACGCCGTAGGGCAAACCGACGGGAGGCAAATCCTTTTTGTCCAGCAGACCGCAGTATTCCAGCACCTTCAAAGCCTTTTTGCGGTTGACCGCCTCCTCCTGCCTTACGCCCTTTGTGTTGAACATCTGAGCGAAAATATTGCTTTTGTACTGCGTATGCGCCGCAATGAGCAGATTGTCGAGTATTGAAAGCTCGTAAATGACCTCTACGTTCTGGAACGTCCTCACTATACCCGTCTTTATTACGTCGTGAACCTGATATTTGTTGAGAACTATTACTTTGTCCTCGCGGTTTCTGTAATAAATCAATCCGCCGGTAGGCTTGTAAAATTGAGTTATGCAGTTGAAAACCGTTGTTTTGCCCGCGCCGTTGGGACCTATAAGACCGAAAATTTCGCCTTTTTTGACGTCGAAGGACAAATTGTTTACCGCTTTCAAGCCGCCGAACTCCATAATCAGACGGTCAAGCCGCAATATGACGTCGGCAGGCAGCTCCACACCGAATTTTGCTTCCTCTTCCGCCATAAGCTCGGCAAGCTTTTCCTGCATGGAAAGCAGCTTTTCGTTGTAGCGGTTGATTTTTTGCTGCGTCGCTTCGACGTATTTTTCCATACGCTTTTCTATTCTTGAATTTTCTTCCGCGACGAAAGACTCCAACGCAGTCTCGTCTTCTAATCGAGCCGCTTCGTAAATATCCTCCGCGTCTGCCGCCCCTTCGCCGACGGCTGCTACGGCCTTGACTCTCAACCCTTCTATAAACGCCGCTCTCTGTTCCGCTTGAGAAACCTCAAACGCTTTGAGCAGCTCTTCGGACTCTGCCGACAGCTTTGCTTCAAATGGAATTTCGTTGCCTTCCGCATCAAGCTCGAAACGCTTGAGCGTGCCGTCGGTATTGAGCAGACCTTCCGCTCTGCGCAGATTCTGTCTGTATTCTCTGAAATTCAGCTTTTGCCGCTTGTCGAATTTTTCTATATCCCGACCGTACAGCTCTTCTACCGCCTCGTCGACATCGGACGCTTTGAGTTTTAACGGGAAAATTTTTCTCCTCTGCCTTTCTTTGAAGGCGCCGGTTCTGTTATCCCGACTCTTTTCAAGATTTTCTCTTTCCACGGAAATCAACTCGGTCAAAAGGTTGATTTTCCATTTGTAATAATCTATCCTGTTAATCAACCGCATCTGTTGACGGTTGGACGAGGTATGGGAAGGTCCTCCCTGAAAAGAGGAAGCATCCGTCACATCGGGAGCGACGTCGGTGTCGGGAGCAACGTTTTTAAGCTCCTTTTCTTTGTCGACCATTTGATTATTCTTCTTCTCCATATCTGTAGAGTCTCCTCTTTGCGCGCGCCTTCTTTATGCCGTTTATTATATCTCTGACAAGCTGAACCAAGCCGCCCTGATAGAACATGATTATCAGAATAATCAACACGCCTATCAACGCGTACATGAACCACGAATTATCTCTCAAAAACGCAATATCCTGGAAGAAAATCGGAGTCAGTCCGAATACGATAAAGCAGCCGACAATCGTTCCCCACAGGCTGCGAGTGCCGCCTATAATGACTGCGGCAAGCAGATTGAGGGAGAACATAAGCGTCCAGTTTGTGGGCGAAGCGTATCCCAGATAACTCATGAACATAATGCCGCCGATACCTGCATATACCGTCGAGAGAACGAAAGCGAGCAGTCTGTATCTGAGCAAACTTATGCCCATCGCCTGCGCCGCCGACGTGCTGTTTTTCATGGCGAGCATGGCGCGTCCCGTGCTGCTTTTGCACAGGTTGAAGGTGATTATCATGAGAAAAACCACTACAACAACCAATACGATAAACATCGCTCTTTTTGACGTCGTCGTACTGAGTCCAAGCCATTTCTGAAAAATCGGTATGGAAGCCGAGCTGCCGTTCGGACCTCCCGTAAAATCGATCCAGTTGGTAAAAATCTGGTAAAGTATTTCCGAAAGACCGAGAGTAACGATTGCAAGGAATATACCCTCTATACGAAGGGAAATAAATCCTACGGCAACGCCCAGAATAATGGACACGGCAAGCACGACGAGAATGCTCACGATGTAGGGAACGCCCGTTTCACGCAGAAAATATCCGACTATATATGCTCCCAGCCCCGTAAAGCCCGCCGTGCCGAGCGACGCCAACCCCGCGTATCCCAACAGATACGTAAAACCGAAGCCCACTATCGAATAGATAAGCACCGTCGCAATTCCGCTCATTGCCGACGACTTGGGAAATCCCGCAGTCCAGCTTAAAATTTGGAGCAGAATCAATACCAATCCGAAAACTATGAAGGCGAAAAACGGATGCTTTACTATCGGTTTAACATTCTTTTTCAAATGATATCCTAACATAATTACACCTTCTTTATAGTTTTCTTGCCCAATATACCGTTGGGGAATACCAGGATTAGTATCATAACGACAATAAACGTCATTGCCGTTTGCCACATTCCCGCATTTTGAATGGGAAGCGAGCCGAATATGTTGTAGAGCAAAGGTATGATTATCGTACCGATGATCGGTGCGAAAAAGCTGTTAAAGCCTCCCAATACGCAGGCAAGGAAGCCGAACACCTGCACGTTGCTCATAATCGTCACGTTGAGCGCGACGCCGCCCGCCTGAAACACGCCCGCGATTGTCGCCAGCGCGCCGGAAATTGCCCAACTGAAAGCCGTAATCACTTTGGTGTTTATGCCGAGCATCTGCGAAACCACCTCGTTGGAAGCGGTAGCCCTGACGCCCAGTCCCCATTTGGTGAATTTGAGACAGATAAACACCACCGCCAAAAGCAGGATTGCAAGTATGATTACGTAAACGTAATTGCGCGCGATTGTGAGAGTGACGCCGAACAATTTAAAGGTCAAAGGTCCCGACTCGAACACATTTCCGAGATTGCCGTTGGAAGTTATATTCTTGAATATAACGGGAATCACATACGAGAGTATGAGCAGCATACCCATGGTTATCATCTGTTTGCCCGACGCATTTATTTTACGCGCGTTGCGAATCAGCACGACGTCCATGAATATGCCCATCAAAAACGCCACCGCCATACCGATAATCAACCCCAGCCAGAGCGGAAGCCCCGCATACAATGCCATCTGCGTCGTCATAAACGTACCCAAGGTGGCGATAAGCCCCTGCGCGAAGTTTGTGGTACCCGTTGTTCTGAAAATCAGAACGATACCTATTGTCGCCAGAGAGTAAATCGCCATCTGCGGCAGACTATTTACAATGACTTGTAAAAAATTCATTTGTTACCCCACTTGATGATGTTTGCCGACCAGACGTAACCGATACCGGCGGCTATCATGCACACTACCGTGCCGTCCTTGACTTTGCCGGCTTTCAAAGCAAGCTCCAACGACAAAATCTGGTCTATTTGTCCTACGTGACCGTAATCTTCGAGATAAATGCTCTGCTCCTCGGTAAGTCCCAATTCAGCAAGCATTCCCTTGTGGCCGCTGCGTTTCATGTGCAGGACGTCAAGATATCCGATGTCCTTTCTCGTCATTCCCGCCTGTCTCAAGCTTTCGTCTATGCAGTGATACCAATTGGGCATGGACACCTCGTTGAGTCTGTCCTTCATCTTCTGCGGTTCGAGAAGTCTCAACGACTTGTATCCCTCTTCGATGTTGTCTTTTGTGAAAGGATGAGCTATACCGCCGATTTCGACGCCCGCCGTTCTCGCAAGGCTGCCGTCGGACATGATTTTGCTGCCCAGCAGCAAATTTTTTCCGTAATTCTTTTTCAGTATGATTGCGCCGCCGCCTGCGGAAAGGTTGTACATCATGGACATATTTTTATCCGTAAAATCCACGAAGTCGCCGTTGCGGTAACCGCCGCAAATCATAATGGTATTTATTTCGTCGTCGGCTCTCAACATATCCGCGGCGATTTTCATCGCGGACACGCAGGTGCAGCAACGATTCTGCACGTCTATACCCCACGCGTTTGTCGCGCCTATTCTGTCCTGAATATAGCAGGCGGACGTGGTGAGAGGATATTCCTTCCACTCCTCGCCGATACACAGAATAACGTCTATTTCTTTGGGGTCGACGCCGGTGTTTTCCAAGCATTTCAAAGCCGCCTTGGCTCCCATTTCCTGAGTTCCGTCATCGGGACCGGGCAAATATCTCTGTTTTATTCCGAGTTTGTTTATAACGGCGTCCTCGCTCCATACTCCGTTGGTGAGTCCGGCAATTTCCGCCGCTTTCATGGTTTTTTCGGGAAGATACGTCCCTACGCCGACAATTCCTACGTCAATCATAATCTTTTACTCCTTTAATTTCCGAAAATAATCCCCCGAAAGGTCGCTTCCGTCGCAATACCGCATTATATTATTGACAAAAACAAGCGATATCACACGCGGCAAGCCCTGCAAAAGGTCGTCCGAAAGAACAACCGAAATACCGACAGGCAATTCTCTCCCGTTTGGGGAGAGAATTGCCTTGCTTTAGTAAAAATACCGAGACCGAATTTCGTCGGTTTACAATCTCATTCCGCCGTTTACGCTCAAAAGATGTCCCGTCACGTAAGACGCTTCGTCCGAAGCGAGGAACAGCGCGGCGTTGGCTATTTCTATGGGCTGACCGAGTCTGCCGAGCATGGTCTGTCCCGCAAACTTTTTGAGCAAATCCTCGGGCACGGTTTTCATCATGTCCGTCATGATATAGCCGGGAGCGATTGCGTTTACTCTCACGGGCACGCCCTTTCTGGCAAATTCCTTTGCCCATGTCTTGGTGAGACCGATAACGCCCGCCTTGGTCGCGGAGTAGTTGGCCTGTCCGATATTGCCGAATTCGCCTACGACGGAGGAAATGTTGATTATACTGCCGCCGCCGATTTCTTCCATCTGAGGTCCGATAAGACGAGTCAGATTGAACACGCCCGTAAGGTTGACGGAAATAACCGCGTTCCACATTTCGTCGGTCATTTTGCGCGTCATGGCGTCTCTGGTGATGCCCGCGTTGTTTACCAATACGTCAACCTTGCCGTATTTTTTGATAACGTAGTCGTAAAACTCCTTGCAGTCTTCGGAGCTGGTGACGTTGAGCTTGTAGAACTCCACATTGGCGTTTTCATAGGTCAAAGGCATCATATCCACAGCCACAACCTTCGCGCCTTCTTTTGCAAACAGCTGGCACATTTCGCCGCCGAGTCCTTTTGCGCCGCCGGTAACAACGGCAACTTTTCCGTTAAGTCTCATAATATACACCTCTGAATAAATTTTTTATTTTCGACTTTGTTTTTTTTCAATCAGTCTCTTTTGAGTATGACCGCGGTGCCCATTCCGCCGCCTATGCACAGGCTTGCGAGACCGAGCTTGTTGCCCGCCTTTATCATTTCGTGCAGCAGTGTTACGATAATTCTGTTTCCGCTGGCTCCGACAGGGTGTCCGAGCGCGATGGCGCCGCCGTTGGGGTTGCAGCGCGCGAGTATCTCCTCTTTCTTTAAGTCGCACTTCTGCGACAGCTCGTGTATGACGCCCAAGGACTGCGCGGCAAACGCTTCGTTAAGCTCCAAGACCTCCATCTGGCTGAGTTTGAGTCCGCTGTTTTTAAGCGCCTGCAAAATCGCCGGCACGGGACCGAGTCCCATGAACTGAGGGTCTACGCCGCCCTGACCTACCGCGATAATTTCCGCCATAGGCGTGAGTGCGAATTTTTTGACAGCCTCCTCGCTTGCTATCAAGGTGAAGCTGGCGCTGTCGTTTATGCCGCTGGCGTTGCCCGCGGTCACCGTTCCGTCCGGCTTGAATGCGGGACGCAGCTTGGCAAGCTTTTCGGGATTGGTGTTTCTGTTGGGATATTCGTCGGTGTCGAAAACCTTTTCTTCCTTGCCGACCTTTACCGTAACGGGAACGATTTCGTCCTTGAACGCGCCGCTGTCAACCGCCTTGATTGCCTTGGTCTGCGAGGCGTAAGCGAACTCGTCCTGAGCCTGACGGGAAATCCCGTATTTTTCGGCTATGTTTTCCGCCGTAATACCCATGTGAACCTTGCTGTACGCATCCGTCAAAGCGTCAAAAACCATGTGGTCGGTAACCTTGAAGTCGCCCATTTTTATACCCTGACGGGCGTTTTTGGGAATAAGGTAAGGAGCCGAACTCATGCATTCGACGCCGCCCGCGACAATGAGATTCGCCATGCCCGCCTTGATTTCCGCAACGGCGTTGATAACGGCCTTCATGCCGCTGCCGCACACCATATTGACGGCGTAAGCGGGCGTTTCGATGGGAATACCTCCCTTGATTGCGACCTGACGGCCTATGCCCTGTCCGTTTCCGGCAGGTAGTATGTTGCCTACGATAACCTCGTCTACGGCTTCCGGAGCAACCTTGGCGCTTTCAAGCAAAGCCCTGACCACTGCTCCACCAAGGTCGGCGGGATGAGTGTTGGCAAGCGAACCCAACATACTGCCTATGGCGGAACGCTTGGCGGCGACTACAAAAACTTTTTTGTCACACATTTGTTTCCATCTCCTTGTTTTTAATCAAAGGATATGAAACCGATTCACTTGTGAATATGTTTCATATCCAAATTTTACCATTATTTGGAAAAATGTCAATAGTATTTGACAAATTTATTAACATTATTCCCCTGAAAACATCGAAATTTAGCAAAACAGCCGCCTTTTAATACAAAATGCTTAATCGGCGGCTGCAAAAGCCATTATTTCGCGAGTTTTTTGATTTCCTTTTCAAGATAAGGCAGAATCGCGTTGGCGTCCGCCACCACTCCGAGATGCGCGACCTTGAAAATGGGAGCGTCCTTGTCCTTGTTTATTGCAACGATAAATTCGGACTCCTCCATACCCGCAAGGTGCTGTACCGCGCCCGAAATACCCAAAGCCATATACACCTGCGGACGCACGGTTTTACCCGTCTGACCGACCTGCTTTTCGGAAGGCATGAGTCCCGAGTCCACCAACGCGCGGCTGGAGCTTGTCGTGGCTCCGATGCTCTTGGCAAAGGCGGCGACCTTTTCGAGATTGTTTTTGACGCCTCTTCCGCAGGAAACAAGGAATTTAGCGTCGTCTATGCTCTCCGCGGATTTCTCGGCAAGCACTTCTTCCACAACGGAAACCGCAAAGCGGGATTTGTCCCAATTTATTTTGACTTCCACCATTTCCGCCTTTCTGCCCGCGTCGAATTCGCGTTTTTTCATAACGCCGCCTCTGACGGTGGACATTTGAGGACGATGGTCGGGGCACACTATGGTGGCGAACAGATTGCCGCCGAAAGCGGGACGCGTCATGTAAAGATTGCCCTGCTCGTCCGCTTCGAGCTTTGTGCAGTCGGCGGTGAGTCCCGTCCTCAGACGTGCCGAAAGTCTGGGAGCGAGGTCGCGACCGATACTCGTCGCGCCGTAAAGAACAATGTTCGGCTCATAGGTTTTGAGAACCTGATACACCGCCTGCGAATACTGCTCCGTCAGATAATATTTAAGTTCTTTGTCCTCCACCACGTATATGATATCCGCGCCGTAGCCTGCAAGCTCTTTCGCCGCTTCCTTGATTTTGTCGCCCAAAACAACCGCGCAAACTTTTTCCTTAGTGACTGCGGCAAGCTCATTGGCGACGCCCAAAAGCTCAAGGCTTACGTTTTGGATTTTGTTATCTCTCTGTTCGCAAACAACGAAAATATTTTTAGCCATTTTAAATTCCTCCCGACCTCAGATGAAATGCTTTTCAGCCAATTTTTCGGCGATAAGCTTAGCGGCCTCTTCAACGGGCAGCTCCACGACCTCTTTGTTGCTGTCAAACTGTTTAGTAAACGTGGTCTTGACCTTAGTGGGAGAGCCCGCAAGACCTATGTTGTTGACGTCGAGGTCGAGGTCGGCAAAATTGATGATGTTGATTTGTTTTTCTTCCTGCTCGACAATGCCCTTTACGTGCATATATCTCGGAGTCGCCATCTGTGAAAGAACGGTAACCACGAAAGGAGCCTTTACTTTGAGCATCTGATATCTGTCCTCAAACTGACGCTTGACTGTAAACACGTCTTTGTCGTCCTTTTTGAGTTCTACGGCGTAGGTTATCTGAGGCCATCCGAGATGCTCGGCAATCTGAGGTCCCACCTGAGCCGTGTCGCCGTCGATTGCCTGACGTCCGCCGATAACAAAGTCGCAGCCCACTTTTTTGATGCCGGCGGCGATGATTGTGGAGGTCGCAAGAGTGTCGGAACCCGCAAACGCCCTGTCCGTCATAAGGTAAGCCTCGTCGGCGCCCATGGCGAGAGCCTCTCTGAGCATGATTTCCGCCTGAGGAGGCCCCATGGAGATGACCGCTATTTCCGCGCCGTACTCGTCCTTCAAGCGCAAAGCCACTTCCAGAGCGGTTTTGTCGTCGGGGTTCATAATGGAAGGCACGCCGTCTCTTTTGAGGGTGTTGGTTTTGGGGTCTATCTTTATGTCCGTAGTATCCGGAACCTGTTTCATGCAAACTAAAATTCTCATTTCTGCCTATCTCCTATTTTTTGAGCAGCGCGCCTGAAATAACCATGCGCTGAACTTCGCTTGTGCCTTCGTAAATCTCGGTGATTTTGGCGTCGCGCATCATTCTCTCGACGGGATACTCTCTCGTATAGCCGTAGCCGCCGTGGAGCTGCACGCACTTGGTCGTGACCTCCATTGCCGTCTCCGCGGCAAACAGCTTTGCCTGCGCGGCGTACATACCCAGCATGGGCGACTTGTTCTGCTTGGCTTCGGTTGCGCGTTCAACCAGCAAAGACGCGGCGTTTATCTTGGTGTACAGGTCGGCAAGGCAGAACTGAGTGTTTTGGAATGCCGAAATAGGCTTGTTGAACTGCTTTCTTTCCTTGACGTATGCGACGGTGGCTTCCAACGCGCCCTCTGCTATGCCGAGCGCCTGAGCGGAAATGCCCACTCTGCCGCCGTCCAGAGTTTTGAGCGCCATTTTGACGCCTTCGCCGATTTTGCCAACCAGATTGGCTTCGGGAACTATGCAGTTTTCAAATATAAGCTCGCAGGTGGACGAGCCGCGTATACCCATTTTCAGCTCTTTCTTGCCCACGGAAAATCCGGGGAAGCCCTTTTCCACTATAAACGCGGCGCACTCCACGCCCTTGGGATTGCGTCCCGTGACCGCTATGACGAAATACACGTTGGCGGGACCGGCGTTGGTTATGAATATTTTGCTGCCGTTGAGCACCCAGTGGTCGCCTTCTTTCACCGCAGTGGTTGTCTGATTGTTGGCGTCCGTGCCCGCGTTCGGCTCTGTCAGACCGAAAGCGCCAAGCCACTCTCCCGACGCAAGCTTAGGCAGATATTTTTTCTTTTGTTCTTCGTTGCCGTACTCCATAATCGGAGCAATGCACAGCGAGGTGTGCGCGGAAAGTATAACGCCCGTCGTGGCGCAGACCTTGGAAAGCTCCTCCACGGCTTTGATATACATTTTGTAATCTCCGCCCATGCCGCCGTACTCTTTGGGTACGATTATGCCCATGAGTCCGAGCTTTGCCATCTTTTCGACGGTTTCGTAAGGGAAACGCTCCTGCTCGTCAACCTCGTGAGCCAAAGGCTTGACCTCGTTGACCGCGAAATCCCTTATCATCTTGTTGAATAACTCGTATTTAAAAACCTTGTCCATTTCTAAACGATACTCCTGTTCAGATTAGTCGTGTTTTACGGTCGCGACGCCGGAGACAACCACCTTGCCGTCCTGATTTTTGCAGACGGTGTTGAGCTTGATGATGTGTTTGTCGTCTCTCATCTCCGCGACTTCCACCTCGGCGGTGATTGTGTCTCCCAAAAGCACGGGCGACGTAAATCTCACTTCCTGCCCCAGATAAATAGTTCCCTCTCCGGGAAGCTTGTTGGCAAGCACTGCGGAAATAAGTCCGCACGTCAAAATGCCGTGCACGATGCGTTGACCGAAAACGGTCTTTTTCGCGTATTCGTCGTCCAGATGAATCGGGTTGACGTCCATGCTGACTTCGGCGAATTTTCTTACGTCCTCGTCCTTGAAGGTCTTGGTGACCGATGCCTTTTGACCGATTTTGATTTCCGAGTAATTCATATTTATCTCCTTTTAAATATATTGCTCTTAAAAACCGCAAATATGAAACGATTTCATTTATGAACAATCCTCATATTTGCGCGTATATTTTAGCCCAACAACCAACCGTTGTCAACGGGGCGAGCGGATTTTAAAAATGAAAACGCATGGATTTGTTAATTATTGCCCGTTTTCTTTGAAAAAATCCCCTGTTTTTTTAAATACACGGCTTATCGATAAGATTAAATCGATATTTTTTTATCGATTTAATTATAGCCTCGCCGTCAGGCAAAGTCAACCATTTAAAAAATAACGGCACGGCGATTTTTTCATTTTTATTCGCCTGCCTGAAACCGATTAAAGAACTTTTTGTTTTGAATATGAAAAAGATTCACAAATCGCTTGCTTTTTTGAACGGGAAGTATTATTATATACACGGCAAAAACAAAAAAGTGTTTTCAAAGCAAAAAATTAAGGTTTTAAAACATGAACAATTCCGAAATCAAAGGCGTAACACAACCCAAAACAAAGCTCGGCAAAAGCAAAATGGACAAGATTCTGAAAGCCGCGCGCAAGCTTTTTTCCAAGAACGGTTTTTATCAGACGTCCATAACCGACATTTGCCGCGAGAGCAATACCGCCGTCGGCACGTTTTATATTTACTTCGACGACAAAACAGCCCTCTACCGCTGCCTGATGGAGGACGTACAGCGCGAAATCAAGGATACCATAAACGAAGCGCTGCTCAAAAAGAACTGCACCACACGTCTTGAAAAGGAAAAGGAAGGTTTGCGGGCGTTTGTCAAATACGGCGCGGCAAATCACGATATGTTTGAAATCCTGTGGGGAAGCCTGACGGTCGACAAAAGCCTTTTCGTGGATTATTACCGCTCATTCGGCGCAAGCTATATCCGCTCTTTGTCCTACGACAGACAGGAGCTGGCCGACTACGTAGACGTGGACTCGGCAGCCTATCTGTTTATGGGAATAAACAGCTTCCTTGCTCTTCGCACCATGATTAAGCCCGACCTGTCCGACGAGGAAATCGACCACATGATTGACCAACACGTGGTGCCGATTTTGAAAAAAGGCATTTTCAGCCTTGACCCGGAAAACGACATTCTCGCAAGCCGCAGACCTTTGTTTGAAAATTAAATTCCTCTCCCCTTTTTTGCCCCCGAAGTCGGGGGTTTTTTGTTGCCTGTTTTCGCCTTTCGCCCGCGCTTGACAGGGCATTTTTTCGCATGATATAAAACCCGTCTCGACAAAATGACTGCCAAGCTCAAAACACAAGGCTTTTCCGACCAGCCTTACACGGACAAATATTAAAACACAAAGCATGGGTAAAAGCGCAATTCTTAAAGACATAAAAAAAAGAGCGGAGATTTTTGAAATCTCCGCTCTTTTTATTCTTACTCAATGAATTAAAATTTGTCTCCCAATCATTAAATTATTTTTCATTTTCTAACTTTGTCTTAATAATCTTCAGCTACCGGAGTAATAACAATTTTGCAGTTGCCACAATAATAAGATTTTGCCTTTTGCCTTTTAAAAAACGGAACTTTTGTTAAATTTACGCCTCCTTTTGCTTTACTAAAAACAAATAGCGGCACTTTCTCATTGTCGGGAATCCACATTAAAGCACTTTGAATTGCAGGAATATAACCGTCAGACTTTTTTTTCTTACAATAAGGACATACCATATCAATAATACCTCTTTACTAAGTTACTTTTTACCTTACTGTAATTATATAATAAATGATTTAGAAAGTAAAATAAATTAGCGCACTGCCTTGCTCGCAAGGTACAGTGCGCTATACTTCTTTCACTGTGGTAAAAATTCCCTATGGTAAACCCCGATTTTTGTTTGAGCGCAACATTTCATTGCGAGATAAAAAACTCCCAATCGCAAGTCTGTTCCATATCGGAAAAAACGACAGTGAAATACAACGTCGTCGGGCTGTTGACGAAAATTCCGTTTGGATGATACGTTTTGCCCGTCGTATCCTCTACCGAAAAGATATAGGCGAAGTCAAGCGCTTCGAGCGAACACTGCAACGACAGGAAGCCGAACTCAGTTTTTTTATAGTCGTATCTGAAAACGTAAACGCCGTTTGAGAGCGTAAAAGTTTTGGCTTCGTCCGTAAGAATGAAAGCAAATTCCTTGCAGCTTCCGTCCTCCCGCGCCTCGTCCGACCACCTTGAATAAACGGTAACGGTTGTCTCAATGCCGTCGCCTACCAAAGGAAACGCCGCCTCCGTTCCCCAGTCACCGTCTACGCTTCCGTCCTTAAAAAACCAGCCGGTAAAATATTTCCCCGACGCGCCGCCGTCGGGCAGAGGCATAACGTCTATTGCCAACGCTTTAAGCTCCTCCCTTTTTCCGTCCGCGCCGACAAGCACAAACGTCGTCTCGGGCACGCCCGTTTTGTCGAGCAGCACGGAGTGCCCGAAAGGAAACAGCTTGGCGTACCAGCCCGCAAAATGCTCCGTCGGCACCTTTATCGTTGCGTTTTGAGGAAAAAACTCCGTACCGTCGAATACGGGAGCGCTACCGCCGAATACAAATCGGACGTCATTTGCATTATCCTCCGTATCCGTTTCGTCGCCGCCGTAATAATAATTGAAAAACGCGCCGTCGCCGATTTTTTCAACTCCGCTGCCCGCCGTGAGACGTTTAAGCTCGGACATAAAGGAAAAAGCTCCTTCTCCGATTACCGCCACGCCGTCGCCAAACTCTACCGTTTCGAGCAAACAGTCGACAAATGCGCCGACTGCAATCTCCGCAACGCTTGCCGGCACGGTAAAGGCTTGCTCCTCTCTGCCTTGCGGGTAAGCAATCAGCAGAGTTTTTCCTTTGTCGTAAAGCACGCCCTCCTCGACGGAAAGAAACTCGCTTTCTCCGCTCAAAGCGTAAGCCTCTACGGGACAGCCTTCAAAAGCGTAAGCTCCCACTCCTCTGACGGTCGCGGGAAGAGTGACGCTTTTAAGCTTGGAGCAATACGAAAACATACCCTCGTGCACATATTCAAGCGCGGTATCGCCGAGATTAATCGTTTCCAACGACTCGCAGCCGCCGAACACGCCGCTTTTGCCCGAGGGCTGCAAACCGCCCACAAAACCGTTCGTCGCTCCGTCCGCCGAGTCGCAGGACGCATTTCTCAACGCAGCGGGAAGAACGATTTCTTTGAGCGAAAGACACACCGCAAAACAGCCGTACGGCAGCTCGGTTATGTCGGACGGCAAGGTTACTTTGACTAAGTTGGCGTTTCTGAAAAAACAGTTTCTGCCAAGCTCTTTAACGGACGCAGGCACGACATACTCGGTAAGCGGCGAGCCGTTGGCAAACAAAAGCAGCCTGTCGCCGTTTTCGTTCCGCTCGATTAAGGCGGAATCGGCGTCGGAATAATATCTCGAATTTGTCGTGTCGCCGAAAACCGTTATCTTTTTAAGTCCGCCTGAATAAAAGTTTGCTTCGGAAAAAGCGAAAGGATGTATCTCTTTGACCGACGCGGGTATGCTTATTTCTTCAAGAGCGCTTCCGAATGTGGTAAAAACGCCGTCGCCTATGTATTCGAGACCGTCCTTGAACACAATCGATTTGAGAGAGCGGCAGTTGAAAAACGCACCGAAATTGTTTGCATCGGTATAGACGTCGTTTTCGTTGCCGGTTATATTCTCGCTTTCTCTGAAACCGAGCACTTTTTTAACAACGCCGTTGAATACTACGGTTGTAAGAGAGCCGCACTGATAAAACGTGCTTGAAGGCAGCGTCTCCAAGTCCGCATCGACTACAACCGATTGCAGCGACTGAAAGTCGGCAAACAATCCGTCTGCAAGACGCTCGACCGTCCGCGGAACGGTGAACGTAACGACGGAACTGTCCGCAAAAAAAAGAGTTTTTCCGTCTGCGGAATACAAACCGTCATTTTCTATTTTGAAATTTGCGCCGCCCTCGGCAAAGCTTATCAATGACAATGAGGTATCGTAAAAAGGCTTTCCGTTCATTTCGGCAAGGGAAGCGGGAAGCAGTATGTCCGTATCGGTAATATAAGCGAAAGAGTTGTTGTTTATCGTTTCCAATCCCTCCGCCGCAATTATTCGCCACGCTCCCGAAAGCCCCGCGAAGGCGCCTGCAAGCAGCTCCCTGACCGACGACGGCACGTAAACGTCGCCGTTTACTTCAAGCCAAGCGCAGTCGCCGACTTTTGTCACGGGCAATCCGTCGTGCTCGCAAGGAATAGCCAATCCCTCGGGAAAACTTACGGAGCCTGCTTTGATTGCAACGCTGTAACTCCGCTTGTCGTCGTTTAAAGTAAATTCAAAATTTTCTTCCGCCGTAGGAGCATATTCGTAAACGGCGTTGAAGGTAAGGTTTTCCGTCACTTCGGTCATATCGCCGTCGCCCTCCCAGTCGGACAAACGATAGCAAAACAACTGGTGCGGAAGCTCAAAATCCTCCGGCGGCAGCACGTCCGAACCGTAAGGCGCTTTTTTGACTATTTCGCCGTCGTAACCTACGAATTTTACTTCTACCTGTCTGTACTCCCAAGTGGCGACAAGAGTGATTGTGCCGCCGTCTGCAACGTATACGTCGCCGTCGAAGTAAAGCCCGCTGCCGTCCGTCCATCCCTTGAACTCGTAGCCCACTCTCTCGGGCGCAGCCTTGACGGTGAACGTCCCGTCATGATTGACGCTCTCCTGCACGGGCGCCTTCAACCCCTCGCACCCGGCGTCGTACTTCACTTCGTAAGTCAACGACGCAAACCGCGCGTACAGCGTTTTGTCGGAGGTTATTTCTTTTTCAAAGTCAAACGGAGTTGCAGACTCCTCGCTTTCGTACCAACCGACAAACCGCACTCCCTCCGCGCATTCCGCGTATGCCGGGTATACTCTCCCCTCCTTGTCCGTCTCCGCTACCGCCACCGTTTCCGTTCCGCTCTTGAACGTCACGCTGTAAGTCCTCTTCCCGCATGACGCCAAACTCACCATTGCCATAAGCAACACCGCCATGCTTATCAGTACCGTTCTCAAAATTTTTTTCAATTCTTTTGCCTCCTTTGCTTTAAAATTGCCTTACTCTTACGATTTATCGTAATTGTACGATACATATTATATCATAGCAAAATCTTGCCGTCAACAAATATTTGACATAAATTTTATCAATTTTTTTCCGGCAAGCATTTTAAAACGACGGACAATTGCTTTAATATATTGAATATGGAAAAAACAGACTTTCTTCCCACGCTGCTAATCGGCATGTACGGCGACCTGATGTCGACGCACTATCGCGTGAACGTAATCGACTATCTCATTGATATAAAACAAAAGCTCGGTTTGGAATACGGAAAAATCAAACGCACCGAATCGAGATTTTTCACGCTGTTGCCGTGCGACGAAGCCGTTTCCTTGAAGGACGCGGCGCAAGCTGTCGGCATTCAATACAAAAATCTGAACAAATACCTGAACGGACTGATAAAAAACGGTTATTTTGAAAAATTTTACGACAACGAAAAAGCGCGCATAATGCTTAAAATGACGGACAAGGGCAAAGAAATTCTCAACGAAAATTCCTTGGTCTGCGCCGCGATAATGCAGGAGCGTATATCCTGTTCTTTTACACGCGAGGAGGCATACGATTTTGCGGAAACTTTGCGCAAGGCTGTCCTCTATCTCAACAAGCTCGGTCCGCTCTCGTCGGGAGCAGCGCCGCAGGTTTCGGCAGAAGGTCTTGAAAAAATGTCCGAAGCGATTTTGGAAGCCAAGAAAAAATATTCGATTGACAGCGAATTTCTTTCGCGGCACAAGTCCTTTCCCGAAGTAAATATGTAAAAAAATCCCCTTTTTTAAGAGGGGATTTTTTATTGCCTGTTTTCGTTTCTTTTTTTGTATCTCTCTTCTATAAGCAGATTAAGCTTTGTCGCCTGACGCATATCCTCGAACACGAAAGAATACGTCACATTGTCCTTGGCAAGCAGCAGCCCGTCCGAAAAACCGTAAGGCACTGTGTAAAGCGGTCTTGCGTCAAACTCTATATGGTCGCCGTCGTCGCTGGAATAGGTAAGCGTGTCGCCGTCGAACATAAGACTGCCTTCTCCCAACAGCTTCCAGCCTTTGAGGTCGGGCAAGGCGTAAGCCGTGCACCTCTCTGAATTGAGATAACCGTCCTCCACCGCCTCTCTTGCGCTTTTTCGCTGAAAGTCGTACCAATTGGGTATGCTTTCGTACTCCGTCTCGCCGTCGGCTGCGGCAAGCCGCCCCGTTTCGGACAGCTTCCACTGCTTGCCGCAGGCAGAACAGAAAACCGTGTCGCCGAGACTGCCCGTTTCAAACTCCTCTTTGCAGTGCGGACATTTGTAAAGAATCCTGTCAAGCCCCTCCGCCCTGAAAGGCTCGGTTATCCTTATACCGTTTTGCTTTTGCCATTCAAATTCGTCGTGCTCAAACGCTTTAAGCACCTTGTCGAAAATTTCTTCGACCGAAAGAGTTTTTATTTCCTCCGTCGAAAACAGCGGGTTGATGTGCACCTCCACGCCGCCGCTTTTGCGCTTTTTGTACGCCCACTTTGGACGGAACAGGTAACAGCCCTTTATGCAGCACACGACGACGGGCAGAGCGAGAAGTTTAAGCAGCTTGGCTACCGCGGGGCTCATCTCTCCGCGACGACCGTCGCAGGTGATTTTGCCCTCGGGATACAAAGCAATGATTCCTTTGTTTTCGGCGACTTTCTTTGCCTGACGCAAAAAACCTATGCTCAGGTCGAACTGACGCTTGGGAATCATGCCCATTTTCAGCCACAGATTTTTGTGCCCCAACATCTGATTGTAGGCAATCACGCCGTTTACCAAACGGGGATACATTGCCTGATGAAGCGCAATGAAATCAAAGCCGGACTGATGGTTTACAAGCAGGATATAGGGCGGCTTTATCTTCGACGCGTTGTCGAACACACGCATTTTAAGCGTCCTTTTTGCATAAGCCCTGCCGAAAAACAGGGTTCCGACAAAGCTCAGAAAACGACTCGGTTTTTTTACCTTGAAATCGTCGTTGCCCTTCGTGTAGCCCTTTAAGCAGGAAAGTCTGACCACCCTGCCCTCGTTGCGCTTTAAAAAACCGTTTTCCAGACTCTTTACGCGCGTTGTAAATACCAACAGCGAAAAAACGTAAAGCGCGCTGAACGCGCAGGTCAGAATTTTGATATAATATACAACGTAATCGGGGAAAACTCCCGAAAGCAAAAGCACGAGAAGAATCGTTATTACGCCGAGCGTGGCGAAAAGTATGGCGTAACGGGATTTTTTGATGATTCCCGTGCGCGTAAGCGTTTCGCCCATATCCCTGTGAAACGCCGCAAGAGCAGGCTCCTCCGAATTTCTGAAAAACCCGTTGAGCTTTTTTATCAGAACGTCAAGCCTGATTTCAATCCACAGAGCGGCAAAGGACAGCGCGACAAAGACGGCAAGCGCCCAAAGCGCCCTGCCGTTGCGTCCGAAATCGAGGAGCATTTCCACGACAAACCATATTGCCGCCGACACGAAGGCCGCTCTGAAAAGCGCCAGCCACGTCAAAAGCCCTTTAAGCCGCTTCTCCTCCTTTTTTTGAAAAACAACAGTGTAAAAGTATCCGTCCATTTCTCCGCTTCGGTTATTGGTACAACGCCCTAAAAAAACGCCCCCGTATTGAACGGGGAGCGACAAAATCATACGATATTCCTTGCGAAAATCAATCCGCCTGCTTCCATATTGTGTCGCCTGCGTCTATCATTCCCAGCTCTTCTCTCGCATATTTTTCTATATACTCCAAGGACTGACGGTATTCGTAGTCCTCCAAACCGTTTTCTATCATCTGTTGAAGAGCGTCCTGCTGCTCGACGAGACGTTTTTTCTTTGCGTTCATCTGCACCTTTTGGGACACGAGAGTGACCAGCACGAGTATGAGTATAAACAGCACCACGACGGCGATGACCGTCACGAGCTGGATTTTTTTCGTGTTTCTTTTTTCCTGCATTTGTACACTCCTTTTATTTTGTCCCATTTATTATATATCCATGCTTTGAGAAAGTCAAGCGGCTCGCCGAGAATTTTCGCGTAGGCAAAAAATCCCAGCCCAAGCCCCAAAAAACAATACCATCTCAGCTGAATTCCGTTTACGAAATAAAAAAACGCGAAAAGCAGAAAGGCAAAGCCCGCCGCAAATACGGCGTCGCACACAAAGATTTTCCATTTTTTCGCGCCGCAGGGGCAGCAAAGATGACTCAACCAATGCCACAGCCCCGTCGCCACGCCGCAGAATACGAAAGCGGCGAATATGTAAATCTGCCCCTCGGACTTAAACATTATTTGAAAAGCCGCTTCAAAGACAGCTTCTGAGAATTTGCGTAATAATTGACGGAGCTTATTTCTTCTCCCTCAATGGAAAGAGTCCCCTCCTCCACGTTAAGCTTGCTTGCGTTGAGCCCCGAGCCCTTTATTACAAGACGACGGTCGGACAAAGCGACCTCCACCTCTTTGTCGAAAATGCTGTTTACGCTCTCCACTCCGCTTATGCTTACTTTTTTGTTTCCGTCGATTACAAGCGTGTGCCTTTTGGATATTTCTGCCATAAAAAAATCTTCTCCGTCAGTGAAAGTATATGCGCCTCTTTTCGTTTTTAAAACCCGCGTCAAAAGATTGCTTTTTCCGCCGCCGCCGTTTATAATTTTTCAGTTATGAGCAAAAAAGAAAAATCAATGAGAATCGTCGTTGTCGTCGCCTGCCTTCTGATACAGCTTTGCGTGGGCATACTTTATCTGTGGAGCGTTTTCAACAACGCCGTTACGGAGCACTTCGGTTGGAACGCGCGCTCCGCAAGCATGGTGTCCTCCTTTATGATTTTCGGTTTTGTTCTCGGAAACCTCATAGGAGGCTTTTTGCAGGACAAAACCAATCCCCGCCTGATTTCCTTCGTAGGATGCTTTATGTTCTGTCTGGGTATTTTTCTAACCGCCCTTCTCACGGAAAAAACCGTCGCTTTGATTTACCTCACTTACAGCGGGCTCGGCGGACTCGGATGCGGCTTTGCCTACGGCTGCGTGTTGAGCTGCCTGCAAAAGTGGTTTCCCGACAACAGAGGCTTCGCGTCGGGGCTTAGCGTATCCGCTTTCGGCTTGTCCACAGTGCTGTTCGGTCCTGTGGCGCAGACGCTGCTAAACAGACTCGGAGTGCCGCACACCTTCATGACGCTTGCGGGAGTGTTCCTTTTGGCGACAATGACGGCGTGTTGCTTCGTAAGACTGCCGCCGCGCGTCCAATCAGTCGAAAACCAAAATAAATCCGCGCAGCTTGCGGAAGGTTTGACTCCGCTGCGGACGATGCGGCTTTTCCCCTTTTGGTGCATAGCTTTGAGCTGCTTTTTTATCAACGCGACGTGGAATATCGTCGTGCCCGTCATCAAAAGTCTCGGCATGGAACGCGGTCTGTCCGAAAGCATTGCAGTGCTTGCCGTAAGCATAACGGGCGTCGCCAACGCCGCGGGACGTCTCGGCATGGCTACCGCCTCGGACAAAATCGGACGCACAAACACCATTATTTTTCTCGCGGCGCTCACTGCGGTCTGCGCCGTCGCCCTGATTTGGGCGCAGGGCGTTTTTTACGTGACAGTCATCGCCCTGACCGCCTTTGCCTACGGCGGCCCCTCCGCTACATTTCCCGCAATGACTACGGATATAAGCGGCGCGCGTTTCAGCGGCACCAACTACGGCATAGCCATGCTGGGGCTGGGCTTCTCCTCCGTGGTTTTCAATTGGCTCAGCGGCTTGCTTGTGGAAGCGACGGGCGGTTTTTCCGCAAGCTTTATCCTCGCCGCCGCAACCTGCGTGCCTCCGATAATACTTATACTCGTCTATCGCAAAACGGCGAAAAAAATTGCCTGAAAAAACCAACGGTCTCCACAAAGGAGACCGTTTTTTTGTTGCGCTTTTTTTGTTTTTTATTTGTCAGGCGGCGTTTTTGGCGTCGACGGACTTGCGGCGGAAAAACCTGACCACCGCGGGACATTTGAGTATCAATATCGCAACGACCGTGTTAAGCAACAGCCAGAACCACTGAACAACCGCTTTGCGTACCAGTGTCGCCACGTAGACGGACATCCCGCTGTTGACAAGCGCCGTCGTCGTGGGGTAGTAAGCCTGCATGCCCATATCGTAAAGCAGCGCTTCTCCCAGCGTGGTAAGACCGAGAGTGCACACGACAAAGGTCACCACCGCGGCAAGCGAAATTTTAACCGCCACGCTTTTTGTGGGCAGATACTTGTAGAACAGCCCCGCGATTAAAGCCATGACGGCGTTTGACAGCGTTATCAACGGCATCCACGGACCTTCGGGGAAAATTATCGCCGGCAGAAAATCCGCAATCGCGGCGACGCCCGCACCCAGATACGGACCGAGAACGCACCCCGTAAGAAAACAGAAGGCGTAAACCAGACTGATGCGCCCGAAGGTGTCCACTCTCGGCATGAACGAGGACAGCAGATTCATGGCGATGCCCAGCGCCGCGAAAACGGCGGTAAAGGTGATGTAGTAAGTTTTTTTGGACATAAGAAAAAGACCTCCCAAAATTTCAGAAAGGTCCGCACGATAAAGCCTTTTCGCTCGGGTAATCCGCCTGAAAACAGTTGCGGGCGCAACAAAAACGCGCGAAAAAAATATGTCGCAACGGACGCGGACACGCACCGCAGACTGCCGTCTTTCGTCCGGCGGCGACTTCCCATCCGCCGACACTTGACGCGCGTGCCCTACTTTGCTGATGACATTATAAACGCAGCGCGCGCGTTTGTAAACCGTTTTCGTATATTTTTTTCATCAATCCGCAAAATAAAATTATGTTGACGATATTTTTCAGAGGACTAATCATTTTTGCCGTTCTGCTTGTGATAATAAGGCTCATGGGCAAACGACAGATAGGCGAGATGGAGCCGTTCGAGCTTGTCATTACGCTGGTAATATCCGAAATCGCCTGCATACCCATGGGCGACAGAAGCATACCCTTAATCTACGGCATAGTGTGCATACTGACGCTTTACGTCGTGCACCAATTTATCGTTCTGCTAATGAAAAGCAGCAAAATGCAATCTCTCATATCCGGCAAGCCGCTGCTTGTCATAAACAAAAACGGTATCGACAAGGAGCTGCTGAAAAAACTCAATATGCAGACAAGCGACCTCATGCAGGCTATACGCAGCGCAGGCTATTTTTCGGTGGAGGAAATTCAGTACGCGCTTATGGAAACAAACGGACAGCTTTCCGTCATCCCCAAAAAAAATTTGGAGGAACAACAGCAACGCCTGCCCATTCCGCTGATTTTCGACGGCAAGTGGTCGGAGGACGACCTCAAACAGCACGGCGTTGACAGGAGCAAAGCCGAAGCTCTTTTGCAAAAGCACAAAATAAAGCTCAAAAACGTAATGCTTATGACCGTCGACGAAACAAATCACGTGGTCATACAGCCCAACAACCGCCCTATTTTCAGCTTCGACCTGACGCGTAAGGAGGAAAAATTGCTGTGAAAAATATTCTTATACCCATTCTCGTGCTGATTTTCCTTGTGGGCGCGGGCATTGCCGAAGCCCTCATCGTAAACAATATTTTCGAGGACTTCATAGCGGAAACGGATAAACTCATCGAGCTTGCGAAAAACGAAGAGCTGACGCAGGAGAAATTCGACGCTTACGACAGTATGTGGTACGACGTAAGAGAAAAATGCGAATTTTTCCTGCCGCACAGCGACGTTTACGAGCTGAATCTGCGAGTTTCCGAAACAAAAGGATACGTCGAAAACAAAGACTTCGAGTCATGTCTTGTTCAGCTTGAAGTAGTAAAACGACTTGCAATGTACGTCAGACATTTGGCGGAGCCCAAATTGAGACACATTTTGTAAAACAAAGCCCCCGCCCGCGTTTCGCGGGGCGGGGACTTTTGTTGTTTTGCCGGGCAACAGAAAAACCAATCGCGCGTTTTTGTATTCGCGCCGCCTGAAACTATCTGTTTTCAGACGTTAAGCGAATCCAGCCAGCCTTTAAGCTCGGCTTCCGACACGTTTGCGGAAAGGCGTTTGCTCGGCTTCCAACGGGCGGACGGACATATTCCGTGCAAGACGGAATCCGTCCTGCCGGCGCCGCTTCCGCCCGACGTGAAGAACGGCACGACGGTTTTCCCGTCAAAATCATAGCTTTCGAGAAAGGTCTCCACTATTCTCGGCGCAACGTACCACCAAATGGGAAAACCTACAAACACCGTGTCATAATTTTCCATACCCGCCGCTTTTTCGGCAATTTCGGGGCGGCAGCTTTCATCGCTCATTTCGACGCTGCTGCGGCTTTTTTTCGACGTCCAATCCAAATCGGACGGAGAATAAGGCTTTTTGGGTTTTATTTCAAAAAGCTCCGCATTTGCCGCGGCAGCGAGAGCCGAAGCCGCCCGCGCCGTCGTTCCCGTGCATGAAAAATAAGCTACAAGTTTTTTACTTTTGTCCATACCTTCGTCTCCTTTATTTATGTTCTTTGCAGCGCTTTGTCCAGCCCTGCCGCTTGCAATACAAATTTATTTCTCCAGAACGGCCTTTAAAAAGCGTCCCGTATAGCTTCCTTTGACGTTTGCGACTTGTTCGGGCGTGCCCTGCGCGACGAGCGAGCCGCCGCCGTTGCCCCCCTCTGGTCCCAAATCTATGACGTTGTCGGCAACCTTTATTATATCGAGATTGTGCTCTATGACAATGACCGTGTTGCCGCTCGCCACCAGACGCTGCAAAATCTTAATCAGCTTTTCCACGTCCGCCGTATGCAGCCCCGTGGTCGGCTCGTCCAGCAGATAGACGGTTTTGCCCGTGCTTCGTTTTGAAAGCTCGGTGGACAGCTTGACTCTCTGCGCCTCGCCTCCCGAAAGAGTGGTCGCCGACTGTCCCAGCTTGATATATCCCAATCCGACGTCGTAAAGCGTTTGCAGCTTGTTTTTTATTGCAGGAATGCTGTCGAAAAATTCCAGCGCGTCCTCAACGCGCATATCCAGAACGTCGGCAATGTTTTTGCCCTTGTACCTGACCTGCAATGTTTCGCGATTGTAACGGTTGCCGTGACACACCTCGCACGGAACGTACACGTCGGGCAGAAAGTTCATTTCTATTTTGAGTATGCCGTCGCCGGCGCAGTTTTCGCATCTGCCGCCCGCCACGTTGAAGGAAAAACGTCCCGCCTTGTAGCCACGTTCTTTGGCGTCAGGTGTGGAAGCGAACAAATCGCGTATTGCCGTAAACATCCCCGTATAGGTCGCGGGATTGCTGCGCGGCGTGCGTCCTATCGGGCTTTGGTCGATGTTGATTACCTTGTCGAGATGCTCCAATCCTTCCACCGAGTCGCATTCCACTGCCGTATGACGCGCGCCGTTGAGCTTTTCCGACAAATAAGGATTGAGAATTTCGTTTACCAAACTGCTCTTGCCGCTGCCGGAAACTCCCGTAACGACGTTGAGCACGCCCAAGGGTATGTCCACGTCGAGATTTTTCAGATTGTTTTTGCGCGCGCCCCTGATACTGAGAAATTTGCCCGTTCCCTCCCGACGCGTTTCGGGTACGGGTATTTTTTTCGCGCCGGACAGATATTGCCCGGTAACGGAGCGCGGGCACGCCATAATTTCGCTCGGTGTGCCCGTCGCGACGATTTCTCCGCCGTGCACTCCCGCGCCCGGCCCCACGTCCACGACAAAATCGGCGGCGCGGATTGTGTCCTCGTCGTGCTCGACGACAATCAGAGTGTTCCCCAAATCTCTCAGATGCAGCAGGGTGTCGATGAGCTTTTCGTTATCCCGCTGATGAAGCCCTATGCTCGGCTCGTCAAGGATGTACAGCACTCCCACAAGCCCGCTGCCGATTTGCGTGGCAAGCCTTATTCTCTGCGCCTCGCCTCCCGAAAGCGAGCCGGAAGAACGCGCAAGCGTAAGATAGTCTAGCCCCACGTCTTTCAGAAATTTGAGACGGGCGTTTATTTCCTTCAACACCATGCGGGCGATGAGCGTCTTTGTTTCGTCAAGGCGCAGATTTTCAAAGAAAGCGGCGCACTCCCCGACGCTCATCTGCGTCAGCTCATAAATGTTTTTGCCGCCGATTTTTACCGACAGCACTTCCTTTTTGAGTCTCTTTCCGTGACAGGTCGGGCACTCCCTGTCCACCATATAGTTTTCGTATTCCCGTCTGACCGTGTCGCTTGTCGACTCGTTGTAGCGACGCTCCAACGTCGGGATAAGCCCGTGCCAATGCTTTGTGTACTGCCCCTCGAAGCTGCGCGTCTGATACTCTATCGAGAGCGGCTCTCCGTCGTTTCCCCACAGCAGGATACGCATGATTTCGTCGGGAAGCTCTTTGACCGGAGCGTTAAGGTCAAAGCCGTAGCGCTTAGCCAATGCCTTGAAATAAAGCTGCATGACTCCGCCGTCCAGATTGAACCCCATAAGCTTGACCGCGCCGCCCGAAAGCGACTTGGTTTTGTCGGGTATGACAAGGTCGGGCTCAAACTCCCGCTTGAACCCCAGCCCCGTGCAGTCGGGGCACGCCCCGAACGGACTGTTGAAGGAGAACATTCTCGGCTCCAACTCCTCGAGTGTCACGCCGCAGTCGGGACAGGACAGCTTTTCGGAGTACATGGTTTCCGAGTCCTCCGTCTTGACAACGACAAGCCCCTCCGCCAATTTAAGCGCGGTTTCCAGACTGTCGTAAAGCCTTTGAGACATATCCTCCTTGACGGACAGTCTGTCCACAACGACGCTTATCGTATGCTTGTAGGTCTTTTCGAGCTTTATTTCCTCTTCGAGCAAACGCTGCTCTCCGTCCACGTTGACGCGCACGAAGCCCTGCTTTTTAAGGCTTTCAAAAAGCTTCTGAAACTCGCCCTTGCGTCCCCTGACAACGGGGGCAAGGATTTGAATTTTCGCGCCCTGACCGAGACCTGCCACCCTGTCGGCAATTTGGTCCACCGTTTGACGCTTTATTTCCTTTCCGCAGTTGGGGCAATAAGGCGTGCCCACCCTTGCGTACAGCAAACGGAGATAGTCGTAAATTTCAGTAACAGTGCCCACCGTGCTGCGGGGATTTGACGATGTGGTTTTTTGGTCTATGGAGATTGCGGGAGAAAGTCCCTCGATGCTTTCCACGTCGGGCTTGTCCATCTGACCGAGAAACTGCCTTGCGTAAGCCGACAGGCTTTCGATGTAGCGGCGCTGTCCCTCCGCGAAAATAGTGTCGAAGGCAAGACTGCTTTTTCCGCTTCCCGATATGCCGGTAAACAGCACCAGCTTGTCGCGCGGTATGGTAAGGTCTATGCCTTTCAGATTGTTTTCCTTTGCGTTTTTGATAATAATTTCGTTTTTCATAAATTGCCGAATCAGCCTGTTTTGCCCGTTTTTTTGGTTTTGAGCGCATTGAGACGCTTTTCAAGCTTTGCGACCTGCTCTCTCAGCTCTATCGCCCTTTCAAAATCCAGACGGGAAGCGTACTCCTTCATCAACGCGGTCAGTCTCTCTATCTCCGCCTTGATATCCTTTTCTCCGACGGCGTTTTCTTTTTTCGTGATTTCAAGAGTGTTTTTTACGTCGTGGACGATGGTTTTCGGCACTATTCCGTGCCTTTTGTTGTAGTCGTCCTGAATGGCTCTGCGCCTGTTTGTCTCGTCAATAGCTCTGCGCATGCTTCCAGTAACGACGTCGGCGTACATAATAACCCGACCTCTGTCGTTTCTCGCCGCGCGTCCAACCGTCTGAATCAGAGAGCTTTCGCTGCGCAAAAATCCCTCCTTGTCCGCGTCGAGTATGCACACAAGCTCGACCGTAGGCAGGTCAAGTCCCTCGCGCAGCAGATTTATTCCCACAAGCACGTCAAACTCGTCGTTTTTGAGTCCGCTTATTATGTCCACCCTTTCCAAAGTATCTATGTCGCTGTGCAGATATCTGACGCGCACGTCCCGCTGCGTCATGTAGTCGGTCAGCGACTCAGCCATGCGCTTTGTCAGTGTGGTGACCAGCACCTTGCCGCCGTGCTCCACCGTCTTTGCGATTTCTCCGAACAGATGGTCTATCTGCCCCTCGACGGGATGAAGCTCGATTTTCGGGTCGAGCAGTCCCGTCGGACGGATGATTTGCTCCGCCACGTTGTCCGCGCGGGAAAGCTCGTACTCGGCAGGCGTGGCGGAAACGCATATCAACTGCCCTACTCTTGCGTCGAACTCCCCGAAGGTCAACGGACGGTTGTCAAACGCGCTTTTCATGCGGAAGCCGTAATTCACGAGATTTTCCTTTCGCGCTCTGTCTCCGTTGTACATACCGCGTATCTGCGGCAGCGTCATATGGCTTTCGTCGACAAAGGTAATGAAATCCTCAGGGAAATAATCTAAAAGAGTGTAAGGCGGCTGACCGGGGCTGCGGCCGTCGAAATAGCGCGAATAGTTTTCTATTCCGCTGCAAAAGCCCATTTCTTTGAGCATTTCTATGTCGTAAGAAGCGCGCTGCTTCAAACGGTACGCCTCTATCGCCTTGCCCCGCTTTTCCAACGCGGCGGTTTCGTCCAGCATATCCCGCCTTATGTTTTCAATAGATTTTTCCATTGTAAGGCCGTTGACCACATAGTGACTCGCAGGGAAAATAAAGCAATGCAGAAGCGTTGCAAGCGTCCTTCCGCTGACAGCCTCGATTTCGCTGATTTTTTCTATTTCGTCGCCGAAGAACTCTACTCTTATGCACTTGTCGGAGCTGTATGAGGGAAAAATTTCCAACACGTCCCCCCGCACCCGAAAAGTGCCGCGGTGAAAATCGATGTCGTTGCGCTGATATTGAATTTCAACCAGCTTTTTGACAACCGCGTCGCGGTCTGCGACGTCGCCCGGACGCAAAGACAAGCTCATCTGATAATACTCGCCCGGAGCGCCCAGACCGTAAATGCAGGAAACGCTTGCGACTACAAGCGTGTCCCTCCTCTCGAAAAGCGAACAGGTTGCCGAGTGACGCAGCTTGTCGATTTCGTCGTTTATGCTCATTTCCTTTTCGATGTAAAGGTCGCGCGAGGGTATATAGGACTCGGGCATATAATAATCGTAATAGGAAACGAAAAACTCCACCCTGTTGTAAGGGAAAAACTCCCTGAATTCGTTGCACAGCTGTGCGGCAAGCGTCTTGTTGTGACAAATCACCAATGCGGGACGGTTTGTTTCGGCAATAATATTCGCCATAGTAAAAGTCTTTCCGCTGCCGGTGACGCCCCTGAGCACCTGTGTGCGCAGACCGTTTTCCAGACCCTCGGAAAGGCTTTTTATTGCCTGCGGTTGGTCCCCCGTAGGCTTGTATTTGCTTACAAGCTTGAAATCCATAGTTCTGTTTCCGTAAAAACTCAGGCTCCCCCGCTGTTTAGGTGGTAAAGAATGTTCAGTCCCTCCAAGGAAAGCTCGCGGTCCATGATGTCGAACAGAGAGTCGTTGACCTCGTGAACAAGCTCGCTCAAGCCTCCCGTGGCGATGACCTTCAAATCGGGGAGTCCCGTTTCTTTTTTTATGCGCTTTATTATATATTCCACCTGCCCCGCCATGCCGCACACTATGCCGCTCTGAATGGCTTTGACGGTGCTTGCGTTGATGACCTTTTGCGGAGGCTTCAGCTCCACCTCGGGCAGTCTTGCGGTGGAGTTTGCCAACGCTTTGACCGCCGTCTTTATGCCTACCGTTATGCAGCCGCCCACAAACTCGTTTTTTTCGTTGACCACGTTGAAGGTGGTCGCCGTTCCGAAATCTATTAGCACAAAGGGCGCGCCGTATTTTTTAGCGGCGGCGACGCAGTTAATCAGTCTGTCGCTGCCAAGCTCCTTGGGATTTTCATACTTTACGTTAAGCCCCGTTTTTATGCCCGCGCCCACCACTATGGGAATGACGTCGAGATAAAATTCCATCATGTGCATGATGGTATAATTCAGTTGGGGAATAACGCTGCTGATAATCCCTCCCGTAATGCTGTCCGCGTCTATGCCCGCGGCAAAAAACAGCTGCTTCAAGATTGAGCCGTGCTCGTCGGAGGTGCGGTGCACGTCCGTGGAAATACGCCAGCTTTTTACCAGTCTGTCTTTGTCGAACAATCCTATTTTGATGTTGGTGTTGCCGATATCGGCGGCGATAATCATAAAGTATCTCCGTTTGCGATTGTTTTAAGCAGTCGTCTGTATTTCGTTCTTTTGCGTTTCCGCAACCCTTTCCTTTTGCCTGTCGGCTTCTATGCCCAGTCTGAGTCCGCGTCTGACGCCCAGCACAATCTGAGGCACCGCCAGAAGGGAAATGAGATACTCGGGCAGAATATTGGTAAACAGCACCGTTTTGATTATTGCCAGAAGTCCCGTATACTCCTGACCGAGAAATCTTTTACACAGATTCGTGGCAGTCAAAAAAAGCACGGTGTTTACAACAAGTCCGACGAAAATGCCCGCCGTCATGGCTCCCGTCTGTCTCCACCATCTTTGCTGCTTTGTCGCGGAAAGAAATTTATCTTCCTTGGTGCATTTTTTGACCAGCCACAGCGCCAGCCTGTACACCGCAAAGCACGAAATGCCTACGAACAGTCGCGGAACAAGCGAAACCAGCGGGTTGATTGCAATAGCCTCGCCGAAAATCATCGCCTTCACCCAGGACGCCAGCCCGAACACGGCTCCCGCCGCAAAGCCCATGAGCCAATCGTTCATGACCAGACAAAAAGAAAATGTAGCAATGAGCACCACCACCGCCATCGATATAGGCAAAAAAGAACTTAACGCCTTGTCGATGAACATCGCGACGAAGATTGTCGCCGCCATAATGCCGTACATTGCCACGTAAAAGGATTTTTTGGACCTGTCTGCCATTTTTGTTCTCCGTTCTGCGCCGCTCGGGTCGCAGACTTCTTTTTTGTCAAAAAAGATAAAACATAGTATCGCTCGGACACTCCGATACGACCTGAAAGTATATTACCACCAAAAAAGAAAAAATACAATAATCAAAAACAATTTTTCGCAAAAAACCCGAAACAAATTCATATTTTCCGCCGCCAAAGAAAAAAGGCGGAGTTTTCTCCGCCTTTTCGGCTATGTTTACATGCAGCCCTTGCCGAAACGAATGCCGCCGCAGCAATAAAGCAGCGCAAGCATCAGAATCAGGCAGCAAGGATTTACGCACAGGCTGAAGCTCTTGTTTTTGCCGCAGCAGCAGCAAAGAAACAGAACGATAAGTATAATCCATGTGCAGTTGCAGCCGCCGCCGCAGCCGTTTACGCCTGCATCCTCGTTGGGGCAACCGCCGCCGAACAACCCGTTGAACATTTTTTTACCTCCTCTGACAATTATCTTGGTAAAGCCGTTTGGGCTTACAATTCACAATATGGAAATAAGCAAAATTGTGTTACCTAAAAGAAATAAAAAAACTTAAACGGGCAGCTCTTTTGTCTGACGCGACAAACGGCAGACGGCGGAAAATTTCGCGTTGATAATTTAATTATATGCCGTCTGTACGCCGTATCAAAGCGCGCTCCCCTTCTCAGGCACAAAAAACCTTGTCATATCCGCTCCTTCAAGTTCCAGCAGCTTAATCTTCTTTTCGATTCCGCCCGCATATCCCGTCAGGCTGCCGTTTTCGCCCACAACTCTGTGGCACGGTATCACAAGCGAAACGGAATTGTGCCCTACCGCGCCTCCCACCGCCTGCGCGGACATTCTCGGCAAGCCCATCCGCCTGGCTGTTTCACGGGCAATTTCTCCGTAAGTCATCGTTTTGCCGAAAGGAATCGTAAGCATTATTTCCCAAACGATTTTGCGGAAAGGCGTGGTATCCAAAAAGAGCGGCGGCGTAAAATCGGGAGCCTTGCCGCCGAAATACACATCCAGCCAGCGGACTGTCTGTCCGAAAACGGGCAAATACTTTTCTTCATACGAATCGGGAAGGGAATCTCCGAAATATTTTTGACCGTCAAACCAAAGCCCCGTCAAAGCCTCTCCGTTGCAGGAAAGCGTAATCCCGCCCAACGGCGAATCGTAATGACAAACATAAACCATAACTGTTTACCCGACGTAATAATAGCACAAATCAATGAGAGACGACAATAGTTTTTATAAAAAAGTCCGGACAGACGTTAAATAACGCTGTGTCCGGACCGGATTTGTCAAACCAATATATTATCAGCCGCCTATTTCCACGCCGCCGCACTCCATGCCGTAAGCGTGCTTTGCCTCCGTGGGGTCGAAACGGCGGTTGAAGTCGCCCGCCTTGAACGCGGCGCCGATGACGTCGATTTTGCTTATCGACACCTCGTAAGCCACCTTGGTAACGAGAACCTCCTCGGAAATTTTCTTCTGATACTCCCTGCTTTGAAGTCTGCCCGTTATCTCAATCTCCTCGCCCACCGACAGATATTTGGCGAACCTCGCGTTGCGTCCCCATGCGATTGCGGGTATGTAGTCGCTCTTGTTGTAAGCGCGGTTCACAGCCAAAAGAATATCGCATATTTCGCGGTTGAAGGGAGTCGTGCGGAACACGGGAGGCTTGCACAAAAAGCCGTGCAGCTCTATTGCGTTGGGAGTGGAAGCTCTGTCCGCGTCGTATATATCGCGTACAAAAACATTAAACATAAGTCTGCTTTTGTCCTCCACAAGCTTGTTGTAGCTGCGAAGCTGCCCCACAACCGTCACGTTTTTGCCCACCTTGACCTCGCAGCAAAGAAGCAGTCTTTCGCTGACCACGACGGGCAGCGTGTCCGCCATGTCGCTCAGTCGTTTGACTTCCAGCGAAAATTCGTAAAACGCCTCGCCGTAAATTTCATGCGAATATCTCGGCTCGCTAGATATTCTCCCTGTCAGCGTCACCCGGTTTGTCGGGCTGGCGTTGGTGTTGTCGTACATAAAAAGAAATCCTCCTTAATGTGTGTTGAAAATTTTTCAAATTGTTTATCAGTTCAGGAAACAGGAGCGTTAAGTATCTGCTTCCCTGCATGATCGATATAGAAATCCTTATAATAAATGAGGCTGTCGACGGTGACGAATTCAAGTCCCTTCGCCTTCAACGCCTCAAATATTATCGGAAGCGCCTCCACTATATGCTCGCTGTTGTTGTGACACAGTATAATCGAGCCGCTTTTTGCCTTTTGTACTCTGTTGGCAAGCTCAACCGCGCTGATTCCCTTCCAATCCAACGAATCCACATCCCATTGTATTGTGGACAGCCCCATGCCTTCGGCAACCTCCAAAAGCCTGTTGCTGTAATCTCCGAAGGGCGCGCGGAAAAGCTTGACCTCTTTTCCCGTCAGGTCGGTGATTTTTTTCATGCTGCTTGACAGCTCTTGGGTGATTTTTTCGGCGGAAAGACTGCCCATTTTGGGATGCGTCTCGCTGTGCGTGCCGATTGTGTGCCCCATTTCATCGATTTTTTTCACCATATCGGGATAATTGTCTATCCAGAATCCGACAAGAAAAAAAGTCGCTTTTACGCCGTAACGATGACAAACGTCCAGAATTTTCTGCGTTTTGTCCGCTCCCCATGCCGCGTCGAAAGTAATCGCGACCTTGTTGTCGCTCCTGTCCACGCAATAAATGGGAATTTTTCTGCTGTTTACCGCTGCCGCAAAAGGTTGAAAGTTAAATCCTGCCAAAAGCGCTATGGAAGCAATCAGGCACAAAGTGTAAGCGCAAATTTTCAGTATTTTTACCTTGGAGAAATTAAATTTATCCTTTAAACGAAACTTTTTATCCAAAAAAACTACCCTCCCATTATAACACCCGCGCAACGAAAAAACTACCTATATTCTTGAAATATTTTGTCGTATTTTAACGAACTTTCGAGAACATTGAGCAGACGCGCGAAGCGTCCGTTGACATACCCTATTTAATCATATTTATAAAAAATTTTTTAATGCTTTTTTTTTGCCAAAAACAAAAAACGGAGTGTTTCCGCTCCGTTTTTCCCGAATTAAATTTCTTCCGTTTTTTCCTCGCCCATACCGAAGGCTTTTCTCAAAAGTCTGACTCTCACGTCCATACACTGCTTTGCCACGGTGCTGTTGAGTATACCGTCGTAGCCGTGCGGAGTGCTTTTTGTTTCCAAAAGCGTGACCTCGTTGCCCGCAGCCTCCAAAGCCTCGGCGAAAGCCTTGCCCTGATCGTGCAGGCAGTCGAACTCCGCAAGCTCCACAAGCGCGGGAGGCAGATTTTCAAGAGAACCCGCCTTCAAGGGCACGGCATAATCCTTCATGCCGCAATATCCGTTTTTGAGATACATCTCCCACATCTCCTTGTTCAAAACGGCGTTGAAGCAGGGAGTGTCCACATACTTTTTCATGGACGGACTGTCCATCGAGTCGTCCGTTACGGGATAAATAAGCGACTGAAATTTTATTTCGCAAAAATTTTCGTCGCGGTTTCTCAGGCACACCGCCGCGGACAGATTGCCTCCCGCGCTGTCGCCCATGACCGCTATCCTGTTTTTGTCCACTTTAAGCGCCTCTGCGTGCCTGACTACCCATTGAAGCGTGGAATAGCAGTCCTCGAAACCGAAGGGAAAGGGATACGCCGGCGCAAGTCTGTAAAAGGGAAGCACAATTTTGCATTCCAACCTTTCCGCAAGTCTCTGCACCACGAAATGCTGAATGCTGCACTCCGTGTTGAAAGCCCCGCCGTGAAAATAAATCAGGCATGGCGTCACGCCGTCGGCACGCTCGCGCGGCACGAAGGTGTGCGTGTCGAAATGCTTGCCGTCGAAGCTTTTAAGCCTGTAACGCCTGTAAACAATCCCGCCCTTCCTTTTTGTAAGGGTAAAAAAGTTTTTGAGAAATATATTGCTTGCGGCAAGCTTTGCTCGGTTTAAGGGCTTGTGCCCCAACAAGTCAAGCGGTCTGAACTGTTCGTCGATTTTGTATTTCATGAAATCCTTTTTGGCTTCGCCTGCCGTCGTCACCGTCACTTGCCGGCGTCGGCGTCCTCGCCCATAGCCGCCGCAGTCACGAATCTTGTGGCAAAGGTCAAAGCCATCCCTTTTTTGCGCAGCTTGGGAGGCTTGCCCTTGGTGGTTCTGTTTTCTATATTTATGTCCTCGGTGTTGAGCAAAAGCATACCCGCCGCGTCCATAAACAAAATGTCAAAGGGCTTTGTGACATATCCCGCCCAAAACACGCCGTTGCCGTTGAGTCCGTTTATGTCGCATATTTTCACGCCCTTTCTGTAACGCGTCATAAGGTCTATATCCACGGCAAGAACGCGCTTGGAAAAACACTTGTCCGTCACCACGACGACCTCGCCCTCGCTGTGAATTTGTCCTGCGAACACGAGACTGTCGTCGTCAGCAATCATCATGCCCTTGACGCCGCCCGCCACTCTGCCCTGCTCGGGAATTTCGTCGGGAGAGAAATTGAGGCAGAGACCGCCCTTTGTGACATAAAGCACCGTGCTGTCCTTTTCCAATGTTTCCACCTTGACAAGCGCGTCGTCCTCTTTGAGCTTGATTGCCTGAAACGCGCTTTTCAAAAGCTCGTATTCGCTCCAATCGGTCAGCTTGACAAGCCCCTGCGCCGTGTAAAACAACAGCTTGCCTTTGGGCAAGGCTTCGCCGAGAACAAACACCTTGACGGGCTTTTCGCCCTCCTCGCAGTCCCTGAAATACTTTTTGAGGGGCATTCCGTTTTCGCGGAATTTAGTTTCCGTCAGCTTGTCGGCAGTTGTCTGATAACAATTGCCCCTGTCGGAAAAGAACATAACCTTGCTCGTCGACAGAGCGGTGAACAGCTCGGTGTGCAGATTTGCCTGAGTCAGCTTGTCGTTTGCGTCCTTTGCCGAAAGGGCGAAGTTTTTGGCGGGAATGCACTTTATCATACCGTCGGCAGTCAACCCCACCACAAAGCTTTCGACAGCCTTTTCGTCCGATTCGCTCGGCACGCGCACGTCCTCGATTTTGTTTACGATAACGGTGCGCCTGGCGTCGCGATACTGCTTTTTTATTGCAAGAAGCTCGCTTTTGACCTGCTCCATAAGCGCCTGCTTGGAGTTTATCAGCCGCTGAAACTCCTCGATTTGTCTGTTGAGGTCTTCAAGCTCTTCGACCAGCTTGGTTATTTCAAGCTTGGTCAGCCTTGCAAGCTTCAACTCCAAAATGGCGTCCGCCTGCACCTCGGTGAGATTGAAACGGCTGCGCAGATTCTGCCGCGCTTCGGACGTGGACTGCGATTTTTTGATAATCGCCACCACCTCGTCGATATTCTTAATGGCTATTATCAGTCCTTCCAGAATATGAGCGCGCTCTTTTGCTTTTTTGAGCTGAAATTTGGTTCTGTTGTAAACCACGTCGCGCTGATAGTTGGTGTAGCAGGCAATGATGTCAAGCAACCCCATCTGCTGCGGCTTGCCGTCCGCGATTGCCACCATGTTTATTCCGTAGGTGCATTGAAGGTTTGTGTGCTTGAAAAGTATATCCAGAATTTTTTTCGGGTCGTAATCCTTTTTTATTCTGACAACCGCGCGCACGCCCTCCTTGTCGGACTCGTCCACTATTTCCGCAATACCGGCAAGCAAATCCTTTTTGTCCTCGCGCAAGGCAAGAATTTTCGTCAGCAAATCGGCTTTGTTTACCTGATATGGCAGCTCGGTTATCACAAGATTTTTTCTGTCGTTGGGCAATACCTCGATATGCACCTTGGCGCGCATGGTGATTTTTCCCTTGCCCGTCTCGTAAGCCTGTTCCAGCTCGTCGGCAACCACGTAGCCGCCTGTGGGGAAATCGGGACCTCTGACGATTTTCATCATTTCCTTCAAGGAAATGTTCTTTTTGTCTATATAGGCAACCACGCCGTCAATGACTTCCCCGAGATTGTGGGGCGGTATGTTTGTCGCAAGTCCCACCGCGATACCGCTGCTGCCGTTGACCAGAATATTGGGAAAACGGCTGGGCAGCATTTCGGGCTCCTGTAACTTGTCGTCGTAGTTCCAGCACCAGCGCACCGTATCCATGTCAAGGTCGCGCAGCATTTCGAGAGCAAGAGGCGTAAGCCGCGCTTCGGTGTAACGCATCGCCGCCGCGCTGTCGCCGTCCATAGAGCCGAAATTGCCCTGTCCGTCCACGAGCGGCATTCTCATGTTGAACTTCTGCGCAAGACGCACCATAGCGTCGTAAACGGAGGTGTCGCCGTGCGGGTGGTATTTTGCAAGGCAGTCGCCTACAACAGCCGCGCTTTTTCTGTAAGGCCTGTCGGGCTTTAAGCCCAGCTCGTGCATGGAGTACAAAATCCTGCGCTGTACGGGCTTCAAACCGTCCTCCACGCGCGGAATGGCTCTGTCCATAATTACGTATTCGGCATAAGGCATCATAGAATCGTGCATTATGTCGCTCATGTTTTTGGTAAGCAGAGTGCTGCCGTCGGGCAGCTTGGAGGTCTCCTTTACCGAAAATTCAAGTTGCTTCATATTATTCACCCGTCGTTATTTATTATACTCGTCGAAAACCTCGTCCCTTTCCTTGTTGAAATCGGCGTTTTCGATAATGTAAGCCTTGCGCGCTTCCACCGTATCTCCCATAAGAGTGGTTATAAGCCGCTCGGCTTCGGCGGCGTCGTCCACCGTGATTCTCATAAGCGTGCGCGTTGCGGGATTGAGAGTCGTTTCCCAAAGCTGCTCGGGATTCATTTCTCCCAAGCCCTTGTATCTTTGCAGCGTGTATCCCCTGCCAACCTCGTTTATGCAGTCGGCAAGCTCGCTGTCGTCGTAGGCGTAAAGTATTTTGTCCTTTTTCCAGACCTTGTAAAGCGGCGGCATACCGATATAAACGTGCCCCTCGGCAAGCAGCTCCCGCATATACCTGTAAAAAAAGGTAAGCAGAATAGCCCTGATGTGCGCCCCGTCCTGGTCGGCGTCGGACAGGATAATTACCTTGTCGTATTTGAGATTGGCGAGATTGAATTCCTCTCCTATGCCCGTGTCCAGCGCGGAGATAATGGTTCTTATTTCCTCGTTGGCAAGCACCTGATCCACCCGCTTCTTTTCAGAGTTGAGCGGCTTGCCGCGCAGCGGCAGAATAGCCTGAAATTTTCTGCTGCGCGCCTGCTTAGCCGAGCCTCCGGCGCTGTCGCCCTCTACGATAAACAGCTCGTTTGAGGTATAATCCCGCGAAGTGCAGCTTGACAGCTTGCCTACAAGATTGGCGTTCTGAATAGTGTTCTTCGTGCGGGCGATTTCCTTTGCCTTTCGCGCCGCTTCCCTAACCTTGGCTGCGGAAACCGCCTTGCGTATGATTACCTCCGCGGTGTCGGGATGGGAGGACAAAAACTCCGTCAGTCCCTGCTGCGTCAGCGCGTCGCAGGCGGTTTTTGCCTCCACGTTTCCGAGCTTTGTTTTCGTCTGTCCCTCGAATTGGACGTTCTTCATTTTTATGGACAGAACGGCGGTCATTCCTTCGCGGTAATCCTCGCCTATCAGATTGTCGTCCTTTTCTTTAAGGAACTTCTTTTCCCGCGCGTAGTCGTTGAACACCTTGGTCATCGCCGCCTTGAAGCCCGTCTCGTGGGTACCTCCCTCCGGCGTGGGAATGTTGTTGACATAGGAAAAGATATTTTCCGAATAACCCGTGGTCTGCTGGATGGCAAACTCCATAATCATGACGTCGTTGCTTGCGGAGTAGCATATAGGCGAATGCAGCACCGCCTTGTTTTCGTTAAGATATCTGACGAAATCGGCAAGCCCGCCTTCGTAGCGATAAACCGCGCTCAACGGCTCGCCGTCCTCTCCTTCCGTTCTCAAATCCGTGATGGAAAACTCGATTCCCTTGTTGAGAAACGCAAGCTCCTTGACGCGCTTGTTTATCGTGTCGAAATTGAACGCTCCGTTGCCGAAAACCTCTTTGTCGGGAAGAAAAGTAACGCGCGTGCCGTGCTCCGGCTCGTTTTCGCCGCGCTCCGTCTCCTCAAGAGGCTTTACGGGAACGCCGCTCTTGACCTTTCCCGATTTCTCGTCGTAAAAGCTGTGAAAGCTTTGAACGTATTTCTTGCCGTTGCGGAATACCTCTACGTTGAGCCACTTTGAAAGCGCGTTGGTGACGGACGCGCCCACGCCGTGCAGCCCTCCCGAATAGCTGTAATTTTCGTTGTTGAACTTGCCGCCCGCGTGCAGCTGCGTGTAAACCACCTCCACGCCGCTGATTTTCAGCTGGGGGTGGATATCGACGGGTATGCCTCTGCCGTTGTCAGAAACCGTGGCGCTGTTGTCCGTGTTCAAAACTATGCTGAGCCTGTCCGCGAAGCCGTTTGCCGCCTCGTCAACCGCGTTGTCTACTATTTCCCACAAAATGTGATGCAGTCCCTTGATGCCCGTCGTGCCTATGTACATACCGGGACGCATACGCACCGCGTCGAGACCTTCAAGCACCTGTATGTCGCCGGCGGTATATTGTCGGTTTGTCACGTCTTTTTCCTCCGTAACCTCAAAATGAATAAAGTACGAAAAATACTTTCGTCCAAGTATAGCACAATTGACTGCGGTTGGCAAGTATTTTTCGATAAATATACATTTTTTCTTTGAAGGATTGGCATGAAACAAGTTGCAAGTGAAATAAATTTATAATTATAAAATATTTCAAATTTAAATTCATTTGAGTTTTTTCCCGCCGCACGATTGCCCGAAGCCGTCAAACATGATAAAATAGACACAGAATTTTTCGTTAAGGAGAATTGCCTATGTATTGCTACAAACAAATCAGTCCCGACCTGTATTGGATAGGCGGAAGCGACCGCAGGCTTGCGCTTTTTGAAAACGTCTATCCGCTCACAAACGGAGTCGCATACAATTCTTATGTGCTGCTCGACGAAAAAATCGTGGTTTTCGACACGGTGGACAAAGAAATTTCCGCGAGATATTTCGACAATCTCGCCGCTCTTTTAAAGGACAAAAGCCCCGATTTCCTTGTCGTGCACCACATGGAGCCCGACCACGCGGCTTGTATAGCCGAGTTTTTGCTGCGTTATCCCGACGTCACAATCGTTTGCAACGCCAAAACACAAGCTATGATAGCGGAGTTTTTCGGAGCAAAGGCGGCGCTCAACGTCAGAACCGTCACCGAGCAGGACACGTTGGAAACGGGACGCCACTCATTCCGTTTTGTTTTCGCGCCCATGGTTCATTGGCCTGAGGTCATGGTGAGCTTCGACGTAACCGACGGCACGCTGTTTTCCGCCGACGCTTTCGGCACGTTCGGAGCGCTCGACGGAAATCTGTTTGCGGACGAAATCAATTTTGTGAGCGAAAAGCTTCCCGAGGCGCGGCGTTACTACGCAAATATAGTGGGAAAATACGGCGCGCCCGTTCAGGCGCTGCTCAAAAAAGCGGCAGCCCTGCCCGTAAAAACCGTATGTCCTCTGCACGGTCCCGTATGGCGCGAAAATATAGCGTGGTTTGTTGACAAATACGACAAATGGAGCTCTTATACTCCCGAAGAAAACGCCGTGGCGATTTTTTACGGTTCGGTGTACGGACACACGCAGGAGGCGGCGGAAATACTTGCTTCATGCCTTGCGGATTTGGAAGTCAAAAACATAAAGGTTTACGACGTGTCCGCACAGCACTCCTCTTATCTGGTTGCGGAAGCGTTCAGGTGCAGTCATTTGGTCTTTGCCTCCTCCACCTACAACGCGGGCATATTTGAAAATATGGATATACTCATCGACGACCTGATAAAGCACGCTTTGCAGAACAGAAAGGTCGCCCTGATTGAAAACGGAAGCTGGGCGTCTACGGCGGGTATGCTCATGAAGGAAAAATTGTCTAAATGCAAAAACACGGAGTTTATCGGAGACGTCGTCACAATCAAGTCGGCTCTCAAAGAAAATCAACTCGCCGACATCAAGGCTCTCGCCCAAAAAATCGCTTCAAGTCTGGACGGCTGAAACGGTCTGTCTTAAAAAACTACGGGTGCGGAAATAAATTCCGCACCCTTATTTTGTCCGCCGCACTCGCTCAAACGCCTCGTTTTCGGCAAAAAGTTGCTGTTTAAAGCATACATATCAAATGCTCCGGCGCCAAAATAAAACGTCAAACGCCCGTCCCGTCGCGCGCGGGAAATAAAGTCGGCATTTTCGGAATATAATGTCCGAGGCTTTCGGTTGCGGCGGCGCGTTAAACCATAACTGACAACCTGACGCCTTTTCATTGACAAAACGCGCTTTTTGTTGCAAAATAGAATCGGAAGACAAAATAAAAAAACGGAGACACTCATTATGCTGACTTTGGAAAAAATCTACAAGGCAAGCGAGGTTTTGAAAGAGGTTGCAGGCAAAACGGATATTCTGCCCGCCTCCAAAATCTTTTGCGACAATCATATTTTCCTCAAAACGGAAAATATTCAATCCACAGGCTCCTTCAAGGTACGCGGCGCGTATTTCAAAATTTCCGAGCTGACCGAGGAAGAAAAGAAACGCGGAGTCATAGCGTGCTCCGCAGGCAACCACGCGCAGGGAGTCGCGCTTGCGGCGACGAAACACGGCGTGAAGTCCCTTATATGCCTGCCCGAAGGCGCTCCCATAAGCAAAATTCAGGCGACAAAGGGCTACGGCGCGGACGTGTGTCTCGTCAAGGGCGTTTACGACGACGCTTATCAGAAGGCTCTCGAACTGAAAGAACAGTACGGCTACACTTTTGTCCACCCCTTTGACGACGAGGACGTTATTGCGGGACAGGGCACCGTCGCATTGGAAATACTAGAAGATATGCCTAAGGTAGACGCCATCGTCGTACCTATCGGCGGCGGCGGACTGATATCGGGTATTGCCTACACCATAAAAAACCTGAAATCCAAAATAAAGGTTTACGGCGTACAGGCGGAGGGCGCTCCGAGTATGTACAGGTCCGTCAAGGAAGGCGCTCCGATAACCCTTGACGAGGTCAACACCATTGCCGACGGAATCGCCGTCAAGCACCCCGGCACGCTGACCTACGAGCTGACCAAAAAGTATGTGGACGACATATTTACCGTTTCCGAGGACGAAATAGCCACCGCAATAGTAACTCTCATGGAACGCAAAAAAATGGTTGCCGAAGGAGCGGGCGCCGTTTCCGTAGCGGCGGCAATGTTCAACAAGCTGCCTTTGAAAGACAAAAACGTGGTTTGCATAGTTTCGGGCGGCAACATCGACGTAAACAAGCTCAGCCGCGTCATAACGCGCGGTCTAATCAACAGCGGCAGACGTTGCAGCCTTACGCTCAGGCTCATGGATAAGCCGGGACAGTTCAGCGAAGTGGCAAGAGTGCTCGCCGAACACGGCGCAAACGTCATTTCCGCATTCCACGAGCGCGCCTCCACCGATGCGGACATAAATTTCTGTTACATAAAGCTTGACCTCGAAACAAGGGATTTCGAGCATATCGAAACAATAAAGCACGCGTTGGAAGCCGAGGGCTTCCGCATCGTCGGCTGAATAAAATTTGCAGAAAAAGGAGACATAAAAATGAAAGAATTGAATTACGTAAGCACCAAAGACGCGCCGGGAGCAATAGGTCCCTATTCTCAGGCGGTGTGCGCAAACGGTCTGATTTACACGTCGGGACAAATACCCATCAATCCCGCCACGGGCAACGTAGACGCCGCGGATATCAAAGCGCAGACGGAGCAATCCTGCCGCAATGTAAAGGCAATACTCGAAGCGGCAGGCACAAATCTCGAAAAAGTAGTCAAAACCACCTGCTTCCTCGCCGATATGGGCGACTTTGCGGCTTTCAACGAAGTGTATGCCAAGTATTTTACGGGCAAACCCGCGCGCAGCTGCGTTGCCGTCAAAACCCTGCCCAAAAACGTGTTGGTTGAAATAGAGGCAATCGCGCTGATTGACTGAAAAACCTTTCGGTTGCAACGACAAATCAATACAAACCTACAACCCGCCCCCGCGGAAATTTCGCGGGGGTTTGTTTTTGCAGTAAAATAACATGCCAAAAAAATTCATTAAATTGTTGAAAACGATTGACAGCAAACTCTCTAAATGTTATTATATTCAAGCGTTTGGAATCCTCGGGGGTGTAGCTCAGCTGGGAGAGCACCTGCTTTGCAAGCAGGGGGTCAGCGGTTCGATTCCGCTCATCTCCACCACTCCAAACCACAACCAAAATAACGGGATTGTAGCTCAGTTGGTTAGAGCACGCGCCTGATAAGCGCGAGGTCGGTAGTTCGAGCCTACTCAATCCCACCACTTAGCCGGACTACGCCTTTGCCTTGTCCGGTCTTTTCTTTTGGAAAAAGAAAATTCCGAACTGCGTCTTGGGCGAATCCGTCTTTCGTTTTATTGTTTGGCAACGAATTCTGTGACGCTCGCGGGGTTAGCTCCCCTCTCGCTGTTCCGTCGCTTCGCTCCTTGCTGAGCCTACTCAATCCCACCACTTAGCCGGACTACGCCTTTGCCTTGTCCGGTCTTTTCTTTTGGAAAAAGAAAATTCCGAACTGCGTCTTGGGCGAATCCGTCTTTCGTTTTATTGTTTGGCAACGAATTCTGTGACGCTCGCGGGGTTAGCTCCCCTCTCGCTGTTCCGTCGCTTCGCTCCTTGCTGAGCCTACTCAATCCCACCACCAGCCGGACTACGCCTTTGCCCTGTCCGGTATTTTTTTTTGAAAAAGCTCCGATATTTTATCGGAGCTTTTTTCCTCAACTGTTTTCTTTGCTTTCTCCAAGCAACGCTCTTTTTTTGTTTTCGTACTCCTGTTCGGTAATAACTCCCCTGTCAAACAGTTCCTTGTATCTGAGCAAAACTTCAACGGTTTTCAACTCTTTTTCTTCCAAGATTTGCGATTGTGAACTTTTCGCGACTTTATCGGTTTTCGGAGCCGTCGCGAAATTAGGAGCCGTCACGAAATAAAGTACTCCCGCCACCAAAACCGCAACAAAGGAAAAATATGAGTACGTAGAAACTTTTATTCCGAACAATTCATGAAATATCATATTGCTCAATACTTCCTCCGAAATCTTCGCCTCTATTACCTGAGTATATACTATTCCCAAAAGCGAATAAAAAAACGAAAAGAACATCGCAACCGAGACGGCGAATGTACAAAGCCGCTTGGCGTTCTTGGCGGAACACAGCAATCCCGACAAAGAAAGAACACCTCCGATTGCGCCGAAAACCACACACAGCAGACAAATAAGCTTAAATGCCAATACGCCCAAATTATCAAACAAATAATGTGCTATAGTGAGATTATTGCGATTTAAAAAACTAAAACCATTCTCAAAATAAGCCGCTACACCCGGCAACTCTTCGGCACGGATATATACCAAACTTATTTTCAAAGACAGGATTAACGCAATGCATGTCAAAACCGCAAAAGAAATACTTAAATATTTTCTGACATTTTCCGTCATACTTAACAACCTCATGTTTACATTATATAATGTAATTGTCTATACGTCAAGAGTTTAAAACATATATCATTTGCTCATTATATACTGCGGAGATGATATAATGCGTTTAAGAGTTATCGATATTCTTAAAGAAAAAGGCAAAACAAAATATTGGCTGTATATACAAATGGGTCTGAGCTATCAGAATTTCAACCGCATAATAAACAATCAGACGACGGCAATAAAGTTCGACAACCTAAAAGCTCTGTGCGATATTTTGGATTGCACCCCGAATGATTTGTTCGACGAATACTGCAACCGATAACAAAAATTTTTTCTATGCCGTATTATAAATAAAAAACTTAAAAAATTTTTATAATCGTTTGAAACTCCGCATTGTTTTGCCGAGTAAAAAAATACGCTTAAACAAAAACGTCGGGGTTAGTCCCGACGTTTTGTTTTAAATTATTCCCTGCCCAAAAGATAATCCACCGAGCAGTCGAGAAGTTTTGCCAGTCTCACGAGATTGTAGACGTTTGGTATATACTTGCCGCTGAGCCAGTTGTACATGGAGGGAAAGTCCTTTTTCAGCCCCGATTTTTTCATAAGAAAAAATTTGAGCTCTTTGGCTTCTATCAATTCCCTAAGTCTGTCGGAAAATGCGGGCAGCTCGGTTTTGGGCGACGGCAGAGAATTGCATTCCTCCTGTCCTAGCATAAAAGACAGCGAGCACTTGAAATAATCCGCGAGCTTTAAAAGCACCTTGGTGGAAGGAAGCTTGGGATTGTTCTGCCCTTTGAGATGAAACAATGTAAAAACGCTTACGCCTGCGGCGCGGCTCAGATTTTCCAGACTCAGTCCGGTTTCGTCTATGAGTTCGTTTATTCTTAAAGAAAATGCTTTTGTGATTTCCATTGTTTAATTCTTTACACTTCTGCATAATATACCTATTTCCGAAAAATAAGTGATTTTATAAATTGTTAATGGGTTTTCGACAAAAAATTTCAAATAACGAAACAAAATCCACAACAAAAAAGCACGGAAGCCCGTGCTTTTTTGTTTTTTAAAGCTCTGCTTTAAGCGTCGTTTTGGAAACATGCCCTCTCTGCACCACCACCAAATCGCAGTAGACGGCGCCGCTTTCCTTGATTTGCGCCCAGTTGTAATATCCGTCGAGTCCGCTCACGGAAGTCTGAAATTCCTGTTCGGCGGGGATTGTCGCGCCGACGTAAATCTTATCGGCTCCGTTTGGCTCCCAATGCTCCGTGTCCGAAGTGTTGAGCCAACCCGACCAACCCTTGTTTTTGATGACGGGGTTTGCGCCCTCCGTCTTTGTCAGCAGAATTTTTTCTCCGTTTTCGGTCAGTCCGTAAAAGACGGCGAACACGTCGGAGCCTATTTTTTTCGCGGCGGCGGCAGACTGCTCGGCGGCGCCCGTGGCAACGTCGCGGTAAAGCGCGGTTATTTCCGCCCATTGCTCCTCCTGCGTTCCGTCAGCCACGTCCCATGCGTCAAGCTCAAGCTCCTGCGTAAGCTTGAATTTCACTGTAAGCATATTTTTGTCCGCACCGATTACCTCGATGGATTGTCCCGAAATCTCCGCGCCGACAACCGTCACCGTCATTGTCGCCGTTTTTGTCACTTCCTTTTCGGTGTAGCTTACCGTCACCTGCTTCGAGCCTGCGGTTGAAGTGTCAACCTCCGAACACATTTCCTCCGTCACCTCTATGACCTTTGTGGATTTGTCCGTATAGGTCGCCGTAAGCCTCGCTCCCGTCGGGACAAAGGCTTCGTCGATTTTGTAAAGAGATTTGTCCGGCTGCGCGGTTACCTCGACGGATTCGAGCGTTTTGCCCTTTCCGCAGGCGGCAAAGACGGCAAGCGCCGAAAGTAACGTCAAAACAAGCGCTATTATTTTCTTTTTCATTGTACCCTCCTAAAATGAAATTATATTCCGATTATACCCCTACGGACAAAAAATACACTGCGGACAAAAATTTTTTAATCATTTTTCAAAGCGGATTTTCCTAAACTCAGATACGCAAAAACGGGAGAAAGCGTTTTATGCTTTCTCCCGTTTTGTCAAACTTGTTTTATAGTCTCGATTTTCTTACGGCGTTCCTCCAGCCCGCAAGCAGCGCGCTTCTTTTTTCGTCTTGCATATCCGGCTCGAACACCCTGCCGCAGTTTGCGCTGCGACGTATGTCCGAAACGTCGCTCCACAAGCCGCAGGTAAGTCCCGCAAGATATGCCGCGCCAAGCGCGGTGGTTTCCGTCACAAAGGGGCGGCAGATTTTTTTGTCGAGCAGGTCGGACTGAAATTGCATGAGAAAATCGTTTGCGCTCGCTCCGCCGTCCACAGCCACAAGCCCGACTTTTTTTCCTATGTCCTTTTCCATTGCGTCTATTATGTCGCACACCTCGTAAGCTATGCTTTCGAGGCAGGCGCGGACAAAATGCTCCTTTGTCGTGCCGCGCGTAAGCCCAACAACCGTGCCGCGAGCGTCGGAGTCCCAATAAGGCGCGCCGAGTCCCACAAAAGCGGGCACGACGTAAACCCCGCCCGTGTCGGGGACGCGTCGGGCGTACGCTTCCGTTTCCTCCGCATTTTTTATCATTCTCAGCTCGTCGCGCAGCCATTTGACAACCGCGCCGCCGACAAACACGCTGCCTTCCAACGCATACTGCGGCTTTTCGTCCCTGCCCGCGGCAAGCGTCGTTATCAGTCCGTGAGCCGACCTTACGGGCTTGTCCCCCGTGTTTGCCAAAGCGAAGCAGCCCGTGCCGTAGGTGTTTTTCAGGCTTCCGCTTTCCACGCACAGATGTCCGAACAGCGCCGCCTGTTGGTCCCCCGCGACGCTAAGGACGGGCACGCTTTCACCGAGAAGGGACTTTGCCGTGACGCCGTAGTCATGTCCCGACGGATAAACCTCGGGCAGCATAACGCGCGGAACGCCGAACAGCCTCAGAAGCTCGTCGTCCCACGTCAAGGTATGAATATTGAACAGCATGGTGCGCGAAGCGTTTGTATAGTCAGTGGCAAAGATTTTTCCCTTGCTCAAATGCCACATGAGAAAGGTGTCCACCGTACCGAACAACAGCTCGCCCCTTTCCGCCCTGTCGCGCGCCCCCCGCACGTTGTCTAGTATCCATTTCAGCTTGGTGGCAGAAAAATACGCATCGGGCACAAGTCCCGTTTTTTCGTAAATAAAATCGGACAGTCCGTCGGATTTAAGCCTTTCGCAAAGCTGCGCGGTACGCCTGCACTGCCATACTATCGCGTTGCAAATCGGCTTCCCCGAAATTTTGTCCCAGACAAAAACGGTTTCGCGCTGATTGGTTATGCCTATTGCGCTTATTTCGTCAATCGATACGCCCGCCCTTATCAACGCTTCGGGTATAACGCCTATCTGACTGCCCAATATATCCTTGGGGTCGTGCTCCACCCAGCCGTTAAAGGGATAAATCTGAGCGAACTCCTGCTGCGCCATGCCTGCAATCCGTCCGCATTTGTCGAAAACTATTGCGCGCGAGCTTGTAGTCCCTTGGTCAAGCGCAAGAATATACTCCAACGGTTTTCCTCCCAATTAAAAATTTGCCGCAAGCTGCGACTGACAGGCGCAAAAAAACTTTTCCGTATTTTTGCGCGTCAAGATTTGTCCTCTCCGTCTTTTTTCATACGCCTTGCGCGCTCGGCTACCGCTTTTGCGTTGGCGTTGAATCTCAATTTTTCCGCAGGTATTCCCAGTTTCTCCGAAAGAATTTCCGCTACGCGCGAAAAGCAGAAATCGCTCTGACAGCGCCCCATTCCCGCGCGCGTGCGTCTTTTTACTCCGTCTGGGTCCACCGCTCCCAGCGGACGCACTATGCTGTCAACTATTTCTCCCTCGGTAACCGACTCGCAGCGGCACACGATTTTTCCGTAAAGCGGATTTTCCTCCGCTTTTTTGCGTCTCTCCTCCTCCGTCGCCGCGGCGTAACGAAAAATCCCTTTTCTTTCGCCTGCAAAGCTCTCGTTTTTTCGGGCATTTAAACGCGCCGCCAAATCCGAAGCAACCTTTAACGCAACGGCGGGCGCGGCGCTAAGCCCCGGAGACTCGATTCCCGCGACGTTGTAAAAGTTTTCGACGTCGCTCCAACCGATTTCAAAGTCGTTGGCAACGCTGTGCGCGCGCAGTCCGCAATACTGCTTGATTACGTATTGTCTGTCAAGAGCGGGTACGGACATCGAGCCTTTTACAAAAAGCTCGTTCTGACACTCCTCGGTGGTGTCTACGTTCCACTTGTCGCGCGTGTCATGCGCGGTGGGTCCCACCAGAATGTTGCCGTGAGTGGTCGGAGCAACCAGAATCCCCTTGCCCATGTCCGTCGGCAGCTGAAACAGCGTGGTGTCGGTAAGAAAGCCGCACTCCTTGTCCAGCAGGGAATATTCGCCGCGGCGGGCGATTATTTCAAGCTTTTTCCCGCAAATCATGTTGTTGATTTCGTCGGCGAACACGCCCGCGCAGTTTACGACCGTCCGTCCGACAAAGCTTCTTCCGTCGTCGGTTGAAACGGAAAACAGATTTTCCGAGCGTGAAATAAAAGTCACACGCGAGTCGAACTCGAAACGCACGCCGTTTGCGTAAGCGTTTTCCGCGTAAGCGATGTTCATCTCGTAAGGGCTTACTATACCCGACGTCGGCGCATAAAGAGCGGCGAGCACCCGCCGGGAGATATGCGGCTCTATTTTTCTTGCCTCGTCGCCGTCAATTATGCGCAGTCCTTCAACGCCGTTTTTCATGCCTTTTTCCAAAAGCCTTTTCAGTCGCGGCAAATCACCGACGTCAAAGCACAGCACCATCGCGCCGTTTTGTCTGTAAGGAAAGTCAAGCTCTTTCGCAAGGCGGGGAAACATCGCCGCCCCTTCGATATTGTATTTTGCTTTCAACGAACCCGGCTCCGCGTCGAAGCCTGCGTGCACTATGCCCGAATTTGCCTTGCTCGTGCCGGCAGACACATCGTTGAACTGTTCAAGCACTATTATATTCAAACGGAAACGGGACAGCTCGCGGGCAATGCCGCAGCCTACCACGCCGCCGCCCACGATAATAACGTCGAAAACGTCTTTCATCGTACACTCCTTGCTTCAATTATAATTTCCCGCCGCTTAAAAATCAACATTATACGCCTTCAAACAGATATATTCGCGTCCTTTTCACAAATTCGGAGAAGGGTGCATAAAATATTCGGACAGGAGGTATTTTATTTTGGATATAAAAGAGCTGAAAACCAAAAGCGAGCGAGTTTATCCCGAAATCGTCATAAACGCGCCCAATCCCGCGGAAGCCGCCGTTCTGCAATCCGATTACGCGGGAAAAGGCAGCGAAACGACCGCAATAATGACTTACATATACCAAAATTACATAACGCGGCTATACAACGAGGACGTCGCCGAAGTTCTCGAAAGAATCGCAATCACCGAAATGCACCACCACGATATTCTCGGCACTACAATAGCACGTCTCGGAGGAAATCCCGTCATCGGAGCGGACAATTGTTGGTGGACGGGAGCCAACGTCAACTACGCCGTCAATCTCAAAGAAATGCTTTTGGACAACATAAAAGCGGAGCAAGCCGCAATTCAGAATTATCGCCGCACGATAGCCAAGCTTACAAACCAATCGATAATAGAAACAGTCGAGTGCATAATAGCGGACGAAGAGGTGCACATAGCGACGTTCGCCGTGCTGTTGAAGTATCTTGAATTTTGGAAATAAAAAAATTAAAGGCGGGAGCTTTTGCCCCGCCTTTCAAGCATTGAATTTGCGCGTTATTTCGTTTTTGAAGCGTTTCCAGAAAACCGTAGACAGAATCAGAATGTTGAGTATGGAAAAGAAAAACAACGAAAAGGTAAGCCAATCGGCAAATTTTCCAAATGCGGGCACGCTCCACATGAGAATCTGCGGCACAAGGGCAATCACGCTTGTCAAAACGAGCGACACGAAATAATACTTGTACTTGGTGCGCTGAACAAACAGCAAGGCGTCCGTCGCCACTATCATCGCCAACAAAAATGCCGGAATGATATACTCCAAAGACACGCCGAATCCTTCGAGCGTACCGTAACGCTCGACGCTGTGCACTATGTCGTAACCCGCAAAGGAAAGCGACACGAACAGCGCGCTTACGAACAAAATCGAATAGAGCCTGCTTCTCCTGTAAATCGAGGTTATGACGCAGGCGTAAAGCACCACCGCGCTTATACCCACGTATGCCGACCAAAGGCTGCCCCTGACTATCAACAGGTTTATGGCAACGCAGGCAGCCACCACAAATATGAGAATAAGCAAAAACTTTTTCTGCAAAAAGTTGTTGTTGTCCTCCGTTTTGGCAACCAGTTTGGGATAAACGGCAAGAGGCTGTATGTTTTTGGCGTAATACCCGTCCTCCGCACCCTCTCTGCGCGAAAGATAACTCCCGCACAGAGGACAGTTTTCGAGATTTTCGTTTACGTCCACTTTGCAATATTCGCAATATTTCATTTTATCGCTCACACCTCGCAGTTGGTCTCTATAGTGACGTCAAGCCCCAGCTCCGCCAGCTTGGAAAAAACAAGTCTTTCGATGTTGCTTTCCACTATCGTGCGAGCCGCGCAAAGCACGAAATTGTCCTTGTATGTGACGGCGCTCCAACCCGTGGTTTCCCTGACCTGAGGTCCCAGCGAAAATTCGTACCTTTCTACAAACTCCTCAAACTCGCGCGGCGCTTTGGCGACGCCCAGATTGGAGAAGGTGGACGTGCGCACCCTGTCTCCGAAACGCCTGATTGCATACCTGAGCGCCAAATCCTTGATTACCAACGGCGCCATTTTTATCAGAGGATTGAGCTGACTTTTCACGTTGAAGTTTATTACGCCCATAAAAAATTCTTTGTTGTTCTTTTTTTCAAACTGCGCTTTTACGTTGTCGAGAACCGCTTGAAAATCGACCGAGCCGTCGTTGATAACGGGCATAACGGCGATAAAATTGCGCAGCGTGGGACTGGGAAAATATCTTTTGAGATTGCAGGGCACGCTGACAGCCACCGGCAGCTTTTTGGAATAGCCGTAAAAAATACGGTCCTGCTCCGTCGCCCAGATGATACACGCGGTTATAAGCTCCGTTACCGTGCAGCCTGCGGAATGCGCCGCCTCCACCACCTTCTTCGCGCTCATTGTTCCCATAATCACGCAAGAGGAATAGGGCGTGAGCCTTGTCCCCTTGACCGCATAAGCAACGACATCCTTTTCGGCTTTGGGCGTTTTCAAATCCGCCATCTGCAAAAAACTGTCCACCATTTCTTCGCGCTTGGGCTTGTCTCTGAAATCGGGACAATTGTTTTTGTCCTTTACTTCAACGTCGTATTTGAGCTTTAAATAACACGCAAGCAGAGAATTGACAAAAGTCAACCCTCCGTTGCCGTCCGTCGCAACGTGGAAAAAATCGACGGAAATCCTGTTTTCGTAAAACAAAACGCGTATGCTGGAATGACGGGAATCGAGCGGAATTTTTCTGCACGGAAAATCCACATCCTTTTCAACCGTCAGCGGATGCGTGGACGGTTCGAGATAATACCAGAAAAACCCTCGCTTGACGGCGCTCGTAACCGCGGGGAAACGCGGCACAAGAAAATTGAGCGCCTTTTGCAGAATAAGAGGCTCCACCTTTTCTTTGAGTAGCACGCTCACGCGAAACAGATTGTTTTTGTCCGCGCGCGTCGTGGACGGAAAAATCAGAGCGGCATTGTCGAGCTTTACCCACTCCGCATCGGTAAACTGCTCGCGCGCTGCTTCCGTTATCCGCTTTTTGAGCTTGAAATCCTCCGCCTGCGCGGCGCTTAACCCGTCCTTGGAACGCGTCTTGACTCTCCTCTCTTCACGCGCAAGGTCGCGCAACGCCTCGTCGTCGAGAGTGCGCGAAAGCTTCTTTTCCGCACGCAAAATCAGACGCGCCGCCTTTTTTGAGCCGGTTTGACTCCGTTTGATATATTTTTTGATTGCTTTCATTTTTTCGGCGCCTTAACTCCGACGGTCACACCGACGGAGAAAAGCGTTGTATTATTATATCACATTCCGTCGCAATTTACAACAAAATATTTCTATTCAAAGGCTCCCGCCTTTTCCCACTCACGGTTGAACCATAAATAATATTTTAAAATCTTCCCCTATGCGCTATAAGCGCCTTGAATAAATTTTACATATGCTTCTGTTGTTTTGTTTTATTGTTTTTTTGTGTTATAATGTTTTTAATTTACAAAGGGTATTGGCTATGATAACAAAAGTAGTAAAAGGTTGTCCGAAAGAACTTATTGAAAAAAGAAAAAACAGGATTCAGGAAGCGTTGGATATTAAATTTGACAATCCCCGTCAACCTGTTAAATTTGTTGTAGATACTCTGCCGGACGGAAATGAAGTTTATTTTCTTAAGCCCGGCAAGGAATATTCCAGAAAAGAACCGAATTTAAACGATATGTCCCCTAATGTAGGAGATTTATTTACTAAATTTTCATTTGCCGATATTTGGCAATTGCTTTGCAAATTGAGAAATGCAATAAGTTTTGACAATTATAAAAAACTTTCCGCAATTTTGTACAGGGTTGCATATTTAATCGATTTTACCGACAATCAAGGCAAAGTGAGATTTTCGCCGTCAACTGAACTGTTAAACGAAATACAGGAAATTCAAACAGACGCAATTCATAACAATTTAAATGTGAATATCTTGGCGTTTATTCATTTTATGGATATTTTGGGTTGGAACGACGAAATGAAAACCCACGCCAATAACGACGGCTTGAATTTTGTCGTCAAAAAACCGAAAATGGGCAGGATAAACACTATTTTGAGTTGCATTTCCATCCCGATTCTTTTTCAAGAATTTGTAGACGAGGTTTTGTTGCATAAAGATGATAAAGCAAACATCGATTTCTCTATCGTTATAAATGTTGCTCAAACCTTTTCAAAAACAAGAGGCGTTCACCCGTTGCCGAATAAGAAATTGGCAGAGCTGTTAAATCCTTTTTTACAGCTCTGATTGCTTGTTGAATTTCAATTTAAATTGTTCGCCGATTTGACCGTTATTGTTTAATCTGTCATTGATTAAATCAACGTATTTTGAGTCAAGTTCCGCGCTAATGAAATTTCTGCCCAATTCTTTTGCCTGAATAATTTCACCGCCGGAACCGCCAAAATGAATTAAAATTGTGTCATTCGGTTGTGTGCTCGCCAAGATCAGTTTTTCGACTAGCTTTTTGGGAATTTGACAAGAGTGCATTGTTTTATCTTTTGAAACGTTTTTGACCAAATCGTAATATAGCCACGAGTAAGGCATTCTGCCGCAACTTCCGTTGGCTATATTTTGTTTTATACGCTTATCCGTAGGGTTTTTATAGGGCTCCGCCACTTGTTCTTTATACCATTTGTTTTCTTTTGATTTTGTGCAGTGTAATATGCTTCTGTGGGCGGTGGTGAATTTCTTCGGCGAGTGCCCCACATTGGTATTGTAAACCCAAACGTAATCAAAAACATTATAACAATGTTCGTCTAAAAATTTTACCCTTAAATATGCGTTTTGTTTAGGATAATTTATAAAAAACATATTGCCGTCAGGCTTCAAAACTCTCAATGACTCTTTTGCCAACTCTATATACCAATCAATGTATTCGGCAAAAGATTTTGTATATGATTTGCCGTTATACTTCATGCCGACGTTATAATCGGGATCGCTATAAATCATATCAATGGCATTGTCCGGCAAAGCTTTCAATATATTCATTATGTCGTCATTGTAAACTTTATTTATTTCCATAATTTCGCTTCTGCAATTATATTATAACATAAAAAAGAAAACAGATCAAGCGTTTGCAATATAATTACATAAATATAAAAAAAGTAATTGCCGCTGCAGCGAATGCCCGATTAAATTAAAGCTGACGCGCCGCGAAATGCTTGGCATTTTTCCGATTTCGTATAAATCGGCAGAACGACGAAAAAATCAAACAGCCCAAACGGAGCATTTGATTTAGGTTGCTTTGAATTTTCATGATAAATATACTTCGAAATCGGGCAGAAGTGTTGCGGAGGGCGCACTTTTAAAGGCAAGTAGCAGGGAGCCTACTCGAAGTACCAGACATAGAGAAAGGACGCAAGACGCGCCCTTTCCTTTGTTTTTGGCGGAGGCAGAGGGATTCGAACCCCCGTGCCCTTGCGGGCAAACGGTTTTCAAGACCGCCTCGTTGTGACCGCTTCGATATGCCTCCGTAATATTATTTTCAAAAAAGCTGCGCAATCTTTCGATTTAAACGACTGCGGAACCAAACTTTACTTTTTGATATGCAACACCGTTACCGCATATTGCTCGGCGTGCGTTTATTTTAACAGAACGCCGCTGTTTTGTCAACGCTGCGGCGCGGGCTGCCGAGTTTAAAAGCAAACAATTTGACGGAGTTTGCTAACTCAAGCTTTTTGCCGATTAATCCGCCTGAGAAAAACGTGTTTGACGGCCAACAGGCGGCGCAAAGAGCTTCCTCTTTTTGCGTTTTGCTTCTCCAACGCCCGCCGCCTGCGCGTATAACACACATTTTAAACAATAATAGACAGCTTTATTCAAGCCCGTCGTCGCCCCGTCAATCGCCGTCGGACTCCTCCGGCGCGTCTCTCAATTCAAATTGGTCGCTGTCCAGCTCCCGCACCACCGTATGTTTTACCTTTTTAATCTTTCCGGAAACAAAAAAGTTAACCGCAAAGCCCAAAATACCGTTAAGCAGAGAACACACGCCGAGATAAACAAACAACGCCCTTTCGGCTCCGAAGGGGTCGAACAGCAGCACCACTCCCAAGACAAGAAGCAGCGCCGCGTACGCCGTTTCCGCCCACCAGAATTTTACGCCGAACCTCTTCATGTCCGCAGCCGTCTGAAACTCGAAAATGCTTTTCCCGACCAACAGAATGCCGAAAAGCAGAGCGAAAATTTCCGTCTGTGCGAATATATCCGCCGAGCTGACAATAAAAATACCCGCGAAAACGTCGATGATTCCCCACAGAAAACCGAAACGAACCACCGAATACAAAAAATAATTTATTATCTGCACCAAACCGCTGACAATGAGCATGGCTCCCGCAAAATAACAAACGGTACGTTTCGCGGCGTCGGGCACGGCAAGCAGACAAATGCCGAGAACAAGATAAAGCAATGAAACTACGACAGACTGTGCTTTGAGTTTTTTAAATATTCGCATAATAATCTCCGTTGCTCTTGAAAATTAGTTTTTATTATAGCACACTCCCGCAAAAAATGTTAAATCTTTGAAACGCATAATTTTAAAAATAGACAAATTTCCGAATTTGTGCTATCCTGTTGCGGGAGAAAAAGCATGAAAAAATTGGTGGCAGTCATAGATATGCAAAACGATTTCATCTGCGGCGCGCTTTCAAACTCGGATACGGAAAAAATTTTGCCGGCAGTCGCGGAGTACGTAAAACGCGCGGACGAACAGGGCGCCGAAATAGTTTTCACCCGCGACACTCACGACGAAAACTATGCGCAGACTCAGGAGGGGCGAAAACTGCCCGTGCCCCATTGCGTCAAAAACACAAAGGGTTGGCAAATCGCCGAAGCTCTGTCGGATTATGTCCAAAACGTATTCGACAAATACACTTTCGGCAGTCTGCTGCTTGCGCAGTACGCGCTTGACAATCAATTCGACTGCATAGACCTCGTAGGCGTCTGCACAGACATCTGCGTGATTTCAAACGCGCTTTTGCTAAAAGCGTTTTTACCCGAAGCGGAAATAAACGTCGTGGAAAGCTGCTGCGCGGGAGTCACTCCCGAGCGGCACAGAAACGCCATAGAAGCCATGCGCGCCTGCCAAATCAACATAATTTAAAAAAATAAATTTAAAAACAAAACGCGCGGCTCCCGCGCGTTTTTTTGTTGCATTTACATAAACAAAATCAGGCTTATCGCCATTATCAGCATACCCGCCACAAGCCCCGCGTTTACCGCAAACTTTTTCGGCGACTGCTCGTGTGCCGACGGCAAAAGCTCCGCAAGCGCTATGTAAAGCATGATTCCCGCAACCGCTCCGTACAGAACGCCGAACACCGTTTCGTTGAGAATGGGCATAAGCATCAGATAACCCGCAATCGCCCCCAGCGGCTCGGCAAGTCCCGACAGAAAAGAGTACCAGAAAGCCTTGCTCCTGCTTCCCGTCGCAAAAAACACGGGCGTGGACACTGCGATTCCCTCCGGAATGTTGTGTATGGCTACGGCAGCAACCACCGGCACGGCAAGCTTGGGATTGTCAAGCGCGGAAACAAAGGTTGCAAGCCCCTCCGGAAGATTGTGCACGGCAATGGTAAGCGCCGTAAATATCCCCGACCTGAGCAGCCGCTTGCGTTTTTTCTCCTCGTCGCAAACCTCCCCGCCAAACTCCTTTTTTTCCTTTTCGGGCAAAAGCCCCTCTATCAGCATGACTGCCGCAATGCCGCAAAACAGCGAAACAGTCGAAAAAATCGCACCCTTTACCTGTCCGAAGCTTGCGGCGAGCATTTCCTGAGAATTTTTAAACAGCTCCGCAAAGCAGACGTATATCATAACCCCCGCGGAAAATCCCAAGCTGACAGACAAAAAGGTTTTGTTGCTTTTTTTGGCAAACAACGCTATCAAGCTGCCTATACCGGTAGAAAGTCCGGCTATCGCGGAAAAGAGCAGCGCCTGCCAGACGTTCTCGTTCATATATCCTCCCTCTTTATACTATGCCCGCCGACACGGAAAAGCCAAACGCCGCGCTTTCAAAGTCGATAAATTTTAGTTATAACCGCATACAAAAAAATTTCTTTTCAGCAAGCTATACATTTCCGTTGACATTGAATTTTTATTTGTTAAAATAATATTGGTTGAGATTGGCTTTGAGCTGCTTTATGCCCTTTCAAGGCGCAAAACCTGAATTTTATTCATGTTTTTTGCAGCTTTTGCCCTTGAAAGAAAGGCAAAAATATGAATAAAATTCATATTTATAAAAAATTTCAACCTTAATTCGCTATAATTATAGTTTATGCCTACACTTTTTCAATTCGAGCCTAGTCGGGCATAAGCCGTAAAAAATATAAAAAAGGAAATTCGTTAAATGAAGGCACAAAAAGTTCAATTCACTGAAACCGTTTTGAGAGATGCGAATCAGTCCCTCATCGCGACACGGCTGCCCTACGACAAATTCGACGGCATACTCGAAGAAATGGACAAAGCGGGCTATTATTCGATAGAGTGCTGGGGCGGAGCAACCTTTGACTCATGTCTGAGGTTTTTAAACGAGGACCCTTGGGAAAGATTGAGAAAAATCCGCAAAAAGGTCAAAAACACCAAGTTGCAAATGCTGCTTAGGGGACAAAACCTTTTGGGCTACCGTCATTATCCCGACGACGTGGTAAAAATGTTCGTCAAAAAGAGTGTGGAAAACGGCATAGACATAATCCGTATTTTCGACGCGCTCAACGACACAAGGAATATTAAGGTTGCGGTCGAAGAAACCGTCAAGGCGGGAGCAATCGCAAGCGGAGCCATTTCCTACACCACGAGCCCCGTCCACACCCTTGACAATTTTGTCGGCGTCGCCTCCGAAATGAAGGAAATGGGCGTGTCCACAATATGCATCAAGGACATGGCGGGCGTCATGGGACCGCAGGAGTGTTACGACCTGGTCAAAGCGCTTAAAGAAAAGGTCGGTCTGCCCGTCGTTCTGCACACGCACTGCACCACGGGCCTTGCCTTCATCACATATCTTAAAGGCATCGAAGCGGGCGCGGACGTCATCGATACCGCATCGTCGGCTTTTTCGGGAGGCACGTCGCAGCCTGCGACGGAAACGCTTGTTTACGCTCTGAGAGAATTGGGCTACGACTGCGTTGCCGACGCCGACGTAATGAAAAAGGTAAACGACTTTTTCAAGCCCATACGCAACGATTACATAGCAGACGGCACTCTTATGCCGCTAGCTATGGTCACGGACACCGACGCGCTCAATTACAAGGTGCCGGGAGGAATGCTGTCCAACCTGTTTTCGCAGCTCAAACAGCAGAACGCACTCGACAGACTCAATCAGGTGTTGGAGGAAATTCCCCGCGTGAGAGAGGACCTCGGATATCCCCCGCTGGTCACGCCCATGAGTCAGATGGTAGGCGTGCAGGCGACGCAGAACGTGCTGCTCGGCGAACGCTACAAAAGCATAGGCAAAGAGGTCAAGGCTTATCTGCACGGAGAATACGGCCGCGCGCCCGGCAAGGTCAACCCCGAGCTTGTCAAAAAGGCGTTGGGAGACGAAAAACCCATCGAATGCCGTTTTGCTGACACTTTGAAGCCCTCATTTGAAAAAACCAAAAAGGAGCTTTCCGGCACGGCGAAAAGCGACGAGGACGTTTTGAGCTACATCGCTTTCCCTCAGGTAGCGGAAAAATTCTTCGAGGAAAGGCGCAAAAAGGAAGAAAACGTCGTTTCCTACACCATCGAAGCGGTGACGGAATAAGGAGAACGGAAAATGCTGAATCTTTTATCTTTTGCCGACGTCGAGCTTACTTTCGGCGAAGCGGCGCTTTACTCCGTCATAGGCTTTGTGCTCATAATTGTCGTGCTTGCCGTCATGGCGCTTTTAATCGCTCTGCTCAACTATCTTACAAAGAAAGCGCTCAAAAAGCAGCCCGCGGGCAAACCGCAGGAGGACTCAACCCCCGCTCCCGGCTCGTGCGGCAGCGTAAAGCTCTTCGACGTGCCCGACAAGGAAGCCGCCATGATTATGGCTATTGTCGCGGACGAGCTTGAAACTCCGCTCAACGAGCTGAAATTCGTTTCCATAAAAGAAAAAAAGGAGAACAAGGACTGACATGAAATATAACGTCAAATTAAACGGAAAAATCTACGAGGTAGAGGTGGAAAAAGGCGTTGCCTCTCTTCTTAAAGAATATGACGCCATATCGGCTCCCGCTCCCGCTTTGCCGGCTCAAACTCAGACCGCAGCCCCCGCGCCTGCGGACGCCGTTACCGCTACGGTGACAAAGGGCGCAAACGCGGTGGAGTCCCCTCTGCCCGGCGTCGTTATGGAACTCAAAGTAAGCGTCGGCGCCAAGGTAAAGCGCGGCGACGTCGTGCTCACTATCGAAGCCATGAAAATGGAAAACGAAATTTCGGCAAGCAAGGACGGAACCGTCACGGCGTTTTACGTGCAGAAGGGTTCAAAGGTAGAGCAAGGCACTCCCATTTACGAGCTTGCCTGAAAGGAGCGACATGAACATAGGAGATTTTTTAAGCAACCTGTTCGGCAGCTCCGGCTTTGCCACAATGGACTGGAAACAGGCAGTCATGATTTTAATCGCCTGCGTTTTGCTTTATCTTGGTATTGTCAAAAAATTCGAGCCGCTGCTTCTTGTAGGCATAGCCTTCGGCATGCTGCTGACAAACCTGCCCGGCACGGGCATTTACCACCCCGAAATGTGGTTTGACAACTCCAAGCCCGACTATATGGACGTGCTGCAAAACGGCGGTCTGCTGGATATACTTTACATAGGCGTCAAGACAAGCGTTTATCCCTGTCTGATTTTTCTCGGAGTGGGCGCGATGACCGACTTCGGTCCCCTGCTCGCCAATCCCAAATCAATGCTGCTCGGAGCGGCGGCGCAGCTCGGAATTTACTGCGCGTTCCTGATTGCGGTGTGCTTCTTTACCGGCGAGGAGTCTGCGGCTATTGCCATTATCGGCGGCGCCGACGGACCTACGGCTATTTACGTAACCAATCAGCTGGCTCCCCACCTGCTCGGACCGATTGCGGTCGCGGCTTATTCCTACATGGCGCTGATTCCTTTGATTCAGCCTCCGCTGATGAAGATGCTCACCACCAAAAAGGAAAAGCTGATTCGCATGGAGCCGCCCAAAAACGTTTCCAAGGCAGCAAAAATCATTTTCCCCATTATGGTGACAATCATCACCGCGCTTTTGCTCCCCTCCGTCGCTCCACTGCTCGGCTGCCTCATGCTCGGCAACCTGTTCAAGGAGTGCGGCGTCACCGAAAGACTTTCCGACACGGCGCAGAACGCTCTCATGAACATAGTCACCCTTTTGCTCGGCATCTCGGTAGGCGCTACCGCAACTGCGGAAAACTTTTTGTCCCTCAACACGCTGCTCATCATCGGTCTGGGACTGTTCGCTTTCTGCTTCTCCACCGTCGGCGGCGTTCTGTTCGGAAAGCTCATGTGCTGGCTTACCAAAGGCAAAATCAATCCTCTTATCGGTTCGGCGGGCGTATCCGCCGTGCCTATGGCGGCGAGAGTGTCCCATACGGTGGGAAGAAAATACGACCCCGACAATCATCTGCTCATGCACGCAATGGGTCCCAACGTGGCGGGCGTCATAGGCTCTGCCGTCGCGGCAGGTATTTTCCTCGCTATTTTCCTTTAAATCAATATAAAAGAAAAACGGCGCGTCGCGCCGTTTTTCTTTTGCGGGCAGTCGGAGGATTGCGCAAATTTTTCCTTTTTTGCGCACCTTTTACGCTTGCTTTTTGCCGCGAATCTGTTAAAATAGTTTGGTTAAACTTTAATCTTTTTGTCAGGTGAAATCATGCAAGAGAAAAACGATACTTTACAATCGGCAAAAATGCGCAGTATGCCCATGGGAAGGCTGCTGCTTAATATGTCGCTTCCCGCCATCATATCCATGTTTATCGACGCGCTTTACACAATCGTGGACAGTATGTTTTTGTCGCAGTACAGTCAGGTCGCGTTCGAGGCGGTGGGCATTTCTTTCCCTATGGTGATGATAAAGATTTCGCTCGCGCTGGGAATAGGCGTGGGCGCAAACGTATTCATATCGAGAAAGCTCGGCGAGGGCGACCGCGAAGGCGCGGACAATGTCGCGCGCACCGCCGTTTTTCTTTCCATTATCGGCTCGCTGCTGTTTGTGGCGCTCGCCTTTACCGTGTCCGTCCCCTTTATGAAGCTGTTTACGGAAGACGCGGAAATGATAGATATGGGCAACGAGTACCTTATTTATATGCTCGGACTGTCCGTTTTTTCCGTAGTCAGCATTGTCGCGCAAAAGCTGCTTCAAGCTACGGGAAACATGAAAGCGCCTATGGTAAGTCAGGCGCTCGGCGCAATAGTCAATATCATACTCGACCCTATTTTCATTTTCGACGAATTCTGGGGCATGAAATGTCTCAACATGGGCGTTGCGGGCGCGGCGATTGCCACAATCATCGGACAATTTGTTGCCTGCGCGTACGTTATTCTCGTGTTTATCGTAAAAAAGCAGGACGTGAACATAAACCTCGCCAAAATGAAATTAAAATGGAACACAGTGTGGAACATATTCCGCATAGGTCTGCCCACGTTCATACTAAACGCGCTCGGCTCGTTCACCACCATTATACTCAACAGCATACTCAAAGCGTATCCCAACGGAATAAGGGTTCTGACCATTTATTTCTCCACTCAAAGCTTTGTCTTTATGCCGGTATTCGGTCTGATGCAGGGCACACTGCCCATTCTCAGCTACAATCTCGGCGCAAACGACCGAGCGCGATACAACGACTGTTGGAAAAGGTCTCTGATTACTTCGGTAGCCATTATGGCGGTAGGACTTTTGCTATTCCAAATTTGTCCCGGTCTCATTGTGGATATTTTTGAGACTACTCCGTCGCTCAGGGAGGACACTATTTACGCTTTCAGGTGCATAAGCTGGTGCTTTTTGCCGGCTTCGCTGGGCATATTGCTCGTCACGACGTTCCAATCGCTCAACATCGGATTGTTCTCCATGTTCCTCAGTATGTCGAGACAGCTGATTTTCCTGATTCCCATGGCATATCTTCTGGACTATTTCTTCCAAATGAGCGGGCTTTTCTATGCCTATCCGATAGCGGAAACGCTTTCACTCGTCATCTTTGCTCCCATAGCGTTGAGGTGCTATCGAAAAGTTTTCAAAAAACGCGGTGAAATGTCCGACGACGGCAGCGGCGACGAAGAACACGCGGAGCTTTCCGTAAGCACGACGTCCGATTGAACTTTTTTTCTCTCTTTTCATTGCATAAAGAGGCAAAAAGTTGTATTATTTAAGCGGAGGCGCTTTTATGCTGTTGTTGACGCAATCATTGGGAGTTTCGGATATTCCGGATTTGATAGTAGCGGCGCTCTGGGGCGTTGCCGCAGTTCTCGCCGTCATGACCTGCTTCATTTCCAAAAACAAACGGGCGGTCGTCGGACTCTCGCTGCTGGCGCTCGCGGCGGCAATGCGCGTCGTTGCCGCAGTCTTTTCAAGCCAACTGAACGCAAACAAGCTTTCGGAAATAACAGAAACGGCGCTGGGCGTTCTCACCGCCGCGGCTGCGATTGTTATGCTCACCTCTAAAAACAGGCTCAGCCGCGCGCTGTGGCTCACTGCTTCTATATGTATACTGCTGCTTCAAACGGGTTATCTCGCCGTGCTTCCCATGAGCGACGTTTTAAATTCGGCGGCGGCGCAGAATGCAGCGGCGCTTACGCTGAAATCGTTATATTACGCTTCGCCGGTGTTCACTGCGGCGCTGCTGCTTGCACTGTTTTTAAACTTTGTACTCAAAAAAAATTCCGCAAAGGAAAGTTCAACAACGCCTGTCACAGAGACGGGCAACGCTGCGGAAACGGAAACAAACACGGAGCAGTCCGAGGAGGCGCAAGCGCAGACTGCGCAGAGCGACAACGCCGCGACGGAAGCGGACGGCGGCGAAAAGGCGTCGGACGAACGGGAAGAAAGCTTATCCGCCGCAGCCCCCGCCCTCTCTCCGAGCCAACCTCCCGCGCCTAAAAAACGCCTTCTGTATTGCAGACACTGCGGTTTCAGAACGGAATCCATTTATTCGACGTGCCCGCGCTGCTCAAACGAAATGACGGAAATTCTGATTTGCCCGAACTGCCGCACGGAAACCTACGGAGTTTTCTGCGGAAATTGCGGCACAAAAGTAAAAAAATAATTTCATTTTATTTTCTTGCATTTGAAAATCAACAAAACAAAACGTCCGCTTTAAAGCGGACGTTTTCAATATGCTTTTTACAGCGCCATCGCGCCCACATAACCCATGAGGTTATCCCATGTGCCGGGGAAGAACTGAAGTATAACCACTGCCGCAACGATGACGTAGAATATAATTCTGAACAACAGATTGCGCTTTATCATAGCTTCAAAACCTACGACTAATGTCACGATTATGAACGAATACTGCTGAATTACCATAAGCACGTTCAAAACACCGTCGGGCAAAAACATGAACTGCGCGTTGATTGCAAGAAACACGTAAAGTATCAAAGCAAGCACGGCAAGTATTTCGCCGATGATATCGAACACTTTTTCAAGGCTTTTTCTCATTTACTTAACCTCCTTTCAAGATTTATCTCAGCCGCGCTGCGGCGAAATATCCGTTTTGTCAAAATTTTTGCGGCGACGGATTGGAATAAACCACAAACTCCAACTCGTACTCTCCGTCGCGTTTTTTCGCAACCCTCTCCGAAAGCGTCCAACCGAGCCTGTCAAGGTCGGGGAAAAACACCGACGCCTGTCCGTCCGCGTCCACCTTGGTCACGTAAACGCGCTTGCAAAAAGGGAGCATGGTTTTGTACATCATCGCTCCCCCTATGATAAATATATCATCTTCGGGGAAGCTTGTCAACACTTGTCTTAGCTCTTCGAGACTGTCCGCCACGATACAGTCGTCCCGTTTTTCGCCTCCGGGAAAAAGCACCGCGTTTGTGCGGTTTTTCAGCGGTTTCCCGTCGGGAAAGGATTTCAGCGTGTTGCTGCCCATGACGACGATTTTGTTCAAAGTCTTCTGTCTGAAATATTTCATGTCCTCAGGCAGCTTGAACAGCAAATCGTTGTTTTTGCCTATGCCCCATTTTTTGTCTACGACTACGATTGCGTTCATCAGACAGCCACCTCCGGTTTGACTTCAAAATCGTTGTATCTGTAATTTTCAAGTTTGAAATGCGTCGTATTGAATGCGTAAAAATCCTTTACGCTCTTGTCCATGACAAATTCAGGCGCGTCGTAAACAGGCTGTTCGAGCATTTTTTCAATCAACGGAATGTGCCTGTCGTAAATATGCGCGTCGGCAATCACGTGCACAAGCTCGCCGGCGACAAGCCCCGACGCCTGCGCGAACATATTGAGCAGCACGGCGTATTGCACCACGTTCCAGTTGTTTGCGACCAGCATATCCTGCGAGCGCTGATTGAGTATGCCGTTGAGTACGTTTCCGCTCGTGTTTAGCGTAAAGGAATAGGCGCAGGGATAAAGCCTCATTTGGCTAAGGTCCGCGTGATTGTACATATTGGCAATCATACGTCTCGATTGCGGGCTGTGCTTCAAATCATACAGAAGCTTGTCCACTTGGTCGAACTCTCCCTCGGGATAGCTGTGCTTCAACGCAAGCTGATAGCCGTAAGCCTTGCCTATGCTGCCCGTTTCGTCCGCCCAGCTGTCCCATACGCCGCTGTTCAGGTCGCGTATGTTATTGGATTTTTTCTGCCAAATCCAAAGCATTTCGTCTATGCAGGTCTTGAAAAAGGTGCGCCTCAAAGTGATTATCGGAAACTCGTCTCTCAGGTCGTAACGGTTGACGATACCAAACTTTTTTATTGTGTGCGCGGGAGTCCCGTCCTTCCAGCGCGGGCGAACGTCGAGGTTTTGGTCGGAATAGCCTTCGTTTAAAATTTCTCTTACGTTTCGGATAAAAATTTCGTCTGCTTTGCTCAAATCGTTTCTCCTTTTGCAATCACTCTCTGTCAACCGTAACCGAAAAGCTCATGCCTGTTTTTTCAAAAAGGCGGCTTTCGGCAAGATTTTTAAGCTCTTCATCCGACTTTTCCAGCTCGAAAGGCGCAACCATATCGAAAAATATTTTTTCCGCGCCGCCCTGCCTGACAAGTCGCACGTCATGGAAATTAAGACCGTCGGCAACGGACGACAAAACTTCCTTTATCGACGGCAAAACCGCCTCGATTTCGGGATTGTCCTTTTCGGTGGGGTCAAGATGAACCAACAGATGTATGTTTCGTGTTTCGAGAAAATCTCTTTCTATTCGGTCTATCCGCTCGTGCGCGGCAAGCATATCGGCTTTTGCGTCCACCTCGGCGTGCACCGTGACGAATGTATTGTAAGGTCCGTAGCTGTGCACCAAAAGGTCGTGGACGCCGAGTACGCCGTCGTAAGCCGCGATTTCGGCTTCCAGCTCGGCAATGAGCTTTTTGTCGGGTGCAACCCCGATTAAACCGCTCACGGTATCCTTTGCTATCTTTATCCCGCCGACAAATATCAGAACGGATACGGCAAGTCCCATGTACCCGTCAAGATTGACGCTCGCCAATCTGCCGATAAGAATCGCCGCAAGCACGGCGGCGGTGGCGGCAACGTCCATAATGCTGTCCAACGCCATTGCTTTGAGCACGGGAGACTGCGCTTTTTTGCCGTTTGTCCTGTAAACGAAAAACATGACGACCTTGACGACAACGGAAAACGACAAAACGTAAACCAGCCACGCGTCAAATTCGGGCAGATAAGGCTCTTTGAAATTGAGTATTATCTTTTCAACGGAAGACACCGCCAGCTCCACGCCCAAAAAAAGTATAATAAAAGCGACGACCAGCGCGGAAACATATTCTACCCTTTCGTGTCCGAAGGGGTGCTCCTTGTCCGCAGGCTTGCCCGCCACCTTGATTGCTATCAGCGTGACAACATTGTTGCCCGCGTCGGAAAGATTGTTTACCGCGTCGGCAGTGACGGCAATGTTGCCGCACAAAAGCCCCACCGCAAATTTACCCGCGCAAAGCAAGGCGTTTGCAATCAATCCGAACAGCGTGGTGACGAAGCTGATTTTGTTGCGTCGCTTCTTGTCCATATTGAGATTTATTATATTACAAACCATTTCAAAACGCAAACGCTTTCAGACGAAATCGGAAATTTGCCACGCTGTGTGCCTCATCGCCTCCTCAATCTCTCCCGCGTCCTCTCCTTCGATGTAAATCCTGACCTTAGGCTCGGTGCCGCTTGCCCTGAGCACCAGCTTGACTCCGCCGAAAAGCGCCCGCACCTCGCCCGCCACCTTTTCAAAATAACTGCTGTTTTTCATGCTTTTGAGCTGCTGCGGAGTTACGTTTATGCTCTTTTCGCGGCAGGGCACGTTTTTGTAACCCGCGGTATAGTCGAACAAGCTTCCCTTTTCCCTGTATATTTTTGCGAAAAACAGCGCGTTCAAAAGCGCGTCGCTGCCCGTCGCAAAGTCGCTAAGCAGAAAATGCCCGCTGCGCTCCCCGCCGAGATTAACGCCCTTTTTGCTCATGAGATGAAATACGTTGGCGTCCCCCACGTCGCTTCGCAAAAGCCTGAGATTCAGCCCGTTGAGCGCCATTTCCACGCCGCGGTTGGTGAGCACAGTGCCCACTACCATATCCTTTCTGAGCATTCCATTTTCGGACATATATTTTGCCAGCGCAAAAAGAAGTCTGTCGTTGTCAAGCGTCCGCCCGCGCTCCAAAACGGCAACTCTGTCGCAGTCGCCGTCAAAGGCAAAGCCCAGCTCGCAGCCGTTGCTCCTCATCATTTTTTCGAGAAACTCGGTGTGGGTGGCTCCGCAGTCTTTGTTTATCAGCTCTCCGCGGTTGAAGCCGCAGTAAACGTGCAGCGCGGCGCCCGTCTTTGCAAACACGGAGGACGCCACGTCGTAGCAGCTCCCGTAGCAACAGTCGAGAGAAATTTTAAGCCCTTTGAGGTCGGGCATAATCAGGTTTTCTATGTAGTCGCAATACAGCTTTCCCGCGCTGTCAAAGGCGCACACTTCCGCGCCCTCGGCGTCCGACACCTCTCTGTCCTCCATAAAAGCGGAAATCTCCCTCTGCTTTTTTTCGCACAGCTTGACGCCGTAGCGGTCAAACACCTTCAAGCCGTTGTATTCGGGCGGATTGTGACTTGCGGAAATCATAACGCCGAAGTCGCACCCCATTTTCCGCGTAAAGTAAGCAACGGCGTTGGTTGGCAGGATTCCTATGTTGATGACGTAACCGCCGTTGTCGTGCACGCCTTTTGCAAGCGCCCGCATAAGCTCCTCCCCGGACGGACGCGTATCCCTGCCCACGACTACGACGGGAGAGTCTCCGTCCGCTCCGCACAGCGCCGCCCCCAAAAGATAAGCGCTCCCGCAGTTCAATTCCGCGCCGAACACTCCCCTGATACCGTCCGTTCCGAAAATATTATCCATCATGACCTCCGTAATTGGCTTATTAAATAATATTCTTTTAAAAGCCCGATTGTGCTCCCGATAAAAAACAAAACCGCCTTGCGTTTATGCAAAGCGGTAAATTTGTCTAAACGGCGACAAAAATCACCGGACAACGGCGACTCCGTCCGAGTAACGCCAAAAATTTCCCTCCGAAACGGGCTTTTGTTCCGAATAAAAATATATGCTCGCGTCGGAAAACGATTTCCTGTCGGGGTCGGTATTGTATTCCTCCTGTTCCGTGAGCTGCCGCCAAAGCAGAGCGTTTAAATTACCGAAAGCCAATCTTTCAGCGCTTCAACAAGGTAAAGCTCCGCTTCGTCGGTATAGTCAAAATTATTTAATCTCAAATCAAGACCGTTGCAGTCATAGCTTAAGGGAGTGACCTCGAACAAATAGTTTAAGTCCACACCGTTGTTATACAAAAACCAATAAAACTCCTCATCGAACATGTCGAAACCAAACGAACAGATATACTCCTTTTCGTATTCTTCCAAAATTTCCTGCGTACTGGAAAATGTATATCTCTCCCACGTCGCCAAGTCAACAAATTGATTGTTTCCGACATAGACAAGTATTGTTATATTCCATTCGTCAAGTGCATTCTGATAATCGTAAATTTCATATTCGGTACTTGACACAAAATACAACAAATCGAAAATAAATTTATTCAAATAACGGGATGTAGCGCACAATGCTCCAAAGTCACGGTTTTCGATAAAATACACGTTGAGAACGCTTCTATCCAACAGGTAAACCGTATTTGACAGCTCCCTGTTTGTGTCCAAATCCTCGAAAGCCGCTGAAAAGTAGACGTCCATTTTGTCGCTGGGAGCATTTTCCACAAAGATATCCACACAATCGAGAAAATCGGTGTCGGGGAAATCGTTTTCGGAATAACTCGTAACAAATCCCGTCACGCAATTGTTTTCTTTAAAGTGTGAAAACAACATAAGTAAACGAAAGGTGTCCGGTATAAATGTTTTTATATCGATAATAACGACTCGGTTGTTTAGTGTATAAAAGTAGTGTTCTTCTATATCCCTATAAAATTCAGAGTCACTTACCCAACGCACGTCGTAATAAATAGATGCGCTGAACGTATTGTAAAAGGTTTCATAAGTCAAAGTGGGATATAAATCGCAAAAATAATAGACGTCGCTGCCGTCATAATTCGGCGACAGGGCGTTTACTTCTTCTCCCAAAGGGGCTACGACTGCCGCTCCCGACACAACAATTGCTATTGCCAGAAAAACGGATAGAATTTTCAAATTGAACTTTTTCATACAGTATAATCTCCTTTAATAGTTTTTATTATTTTTAATTTGGTGTCTGTTGTAAAAAAAGCAAATTCATTGCTTACCGCTCTCATAAGCATCAACTTCCTCTGATTCGTATTTTTTAATTTTTTACCCCGAAAAACCCAGTCTTTGAGGGGGCGGCTTTTCAAGGTGCAAAAGCGCGTCGGTCACGCCCAAGGCAAGGGCTTTCCCCCGCTGTAACGCCAAAATTTTTGAGGATTTTCCGTCGGCTCGGTTTCCGAATAAAAATATACTGCCGCGTTGAGAACGCTGTCGTTTCCCTCTGCAACGGAAACGGATAGAAACTCCGCTTCCGTGCCGTCGAAGAAAAGGCTTTCGAGCGGACACATATAGAATGCGTCTTTGCCTATATCTTCAAGCGACGAGGGCAAAATCACCGTTTTCAACGCCTCGCACTTGCGGAACGCCATTCCCATGATTTCTTTAAGCGTACTTGGCAGCACGACCTCCGTCAGATTCGAGCAGCCCACAAACGTAGAGCCTTCAATCCGCTCTACGCCCGTAGGAACGACTATCTTTTTAAGCGAAGAGCAGCCACCAAACGCAATCGAACCGATCGCCGTCACGCTTGCAGGCAACTCTATGTTTTCCAATGCAATGCATCCGAGGAACGCCATTCCCCTGATTTCTTTAAGCGTACTTGGCAGCACGACCTCCGTCAGACTCGTGCAGTCGGAAAACATAATGCTTTCAATCCGCTCTATGCCCGTAGGAACGACTATCTTTTTAAGCGAAGAGCAGTGCATAAACGCACCCGAACCGATTGCCGTCACGCTTTCAGGCAGCTCTATGCTTGTCAAAGCATTGCAGTTGTAGAACGCATCTACTCCGATTTCTTTAAGCGTATTCGGCAGCACGATCTCCGTCAGACTTGTGCATTCGTAAAACATTTTTTCGGCAATGCACTCGACGCCGGACGGAACGACTATTTTTTTAAGCGAAGAACAGTCCATAAACGCACTCGAACCGATTGCCGTTACGCTTTCAGGCAGCTCTATGCTTTCCAATGCATCGCAGTTGTAGAACGCATTTGCTCCGATTTCTTTAAGCGTACTCGGCAGCGCGACCTCCGTCAGACTTGCGCATTCGTAAAACATTTTTTTGGCAATGCACTCGACGCCGGACGGAACGACTATTTTTTTAAGCGCGACGCATTCTCTGAACGCACCCGTACCGATCGCCGTCAAGCTTTCAGGCAGCTCTATGCTTTCCAACGCGCTGCAATTCCAGAATGAACTGGCGCCTATTGCTTCAAGCGTATTCGGCAGCACAACCTCCGTCAGACTTGCGCAGCCCTCAAACGTAAGGTTTTCAATCTGTTCTATGCCCGTAGGAACGACTATTTTTTTTAGCGCGCACCACCTGAACGCCCCCAAACCGATTGCCGTCACGCTTGCGGGCAGCTCTATGCTTGTCAAAGCCTTGCAGTTGATGAACGCCATCTTCCCGATTTCTTTAAGCGTATTCGGCAGCACAATCTCCGTCAGACTTGTGCAGCCCTCAAACGTAAGGTTTTCAATCTGTTCTATGCCCGTAGGAACAACTAATTTTTTAAGCGACGAGCAGCCGCTGAACGCACTCGAACCGATTGCCGTCACGCTTGAAGGCAGGTCTATGCTTTCCAATGCATCGCAGTTGTAGAACGCATTTGCTCCGATTTCTTTAAGCGTATTCGGCAGCACGACCTCCGTCAGACTTGCGCATTTGTAAAACATTTTGTCGGCAATACGCGTGACGGGCAAATTTTCGTAAGTTGACGGTACGACTACTTTTCTGTCTTGCAGCTCGACAGAAGAAACGCTCAGATTTACCTCATAGCCGCTTCCGTCGGCAAGCAACGTGTATTTAAAAATTTCATTGAAGCCGAATTCAGACCAATCGGAGTCGGCAAAATTTTCGCCGTCGCCCACTGCCTTTATCTTTACGACGTAAACGGTCTCCCCGCCCAGAAACGAGAGATTGCAGGAAGGCTCGGCAGTCACGTACTCCTCGTTGTCTGCCAACACTATGTACCCTTCGGCATTTTTCACCTCGTCCCAAATCAGAAAAGGACCGTTCTGCCTTATGTTTTGGGGCGCTTGAAGCCGCGTCTTCGAACCGCACGCAACAAGCAGACAGCAAAGCAAAGCTGTCACAACAATAAAAATCACTTTTTTCTTCATTTTTTTTACCTCCGTTTTTTAAAGTATGTTCCCTGACACGGGACAAACCGATTAAACCAACACAACCGATTTTAAGTTTCTTTTCTTTCAATTTCTTTCTTGCCGCACAAAGGCAAAATTCATTGCTTGCCGCAAGTTGTTCTATACTCAAAGCATATAAAAAAGCGCAATGCAAAACAAATTCACATTGCGCTAAAAACTCTGCAATTCATAATAATTTCCCTCCTTTTATTTTAACGTCGTCGATGCTATCCCAATCATACTCCTCTTTGCAGTAATCAATCTTTTGTTTTCCAATATTTTAATTCCAAGTTTTCTATTTGTCAACATAAATTTATTTATAAAACATAATTTTTATAAAATCGCTATATTTCACTTAATCCAACGGCTTGAAATTCCGATTTTGTTCACATAAGCTTGAAACGAAAATCTGTAACTGTTAAATTCAGTTAAGTAAATAATATTTAATGAACTGAAAATCAAATCAATTTCGTTTACGATTTTTTTAAAAATGTCTTCCCGATTTTTTTCATTAAAAAAATAATTTTTATAATACTAATGGCGAGCGTTGTTTTTATCTATTTTTTCTATATCCACATAATCGTTTTCATGTACGCAATCCTGCACATACTGTTTTTATCAGCAATATCTACGGTGTAATAATCTTTTTCTATATCGTCAATGCTTTAAACAAAAAAGAGACTTGCCCCGCAAATCTCTTTATATGCTTTATATTGAAAATATCCTCAGCCTGCAAGTCAAAAATACCGACCGCAAAATCGGGTTTATTTTTGGTGCCGGTAATCGGGGTCGAACCGATACGATGTTGCCATCGAGGGATTTTAAGTCCCTTGCGTCTGCCTGTTCCGCCATACCGGCACAAATTTACCGAAATAGTATATCACGCGCAAAGACGTTTGTCAATTGCCGACGCGGATTAAAAACCAAGATAAAACAAAAAGTCCTTGCAGTCAAGGACTTTGCTCTTGGAGGCGCCACCCAGACTTGAACTGGGGAGTAGAGGTTTTGCAGACCTGTGCCTTACCACTTGGCTATGGCGCCTTTACTTGGAGCGGGAGACGGGATTCGGACCCGCGACATTTGCCTTGGCAAGGCAACGCTCTACCACTGAGCCACTCCCGCGAATTGTCAGCTTAAACATATTAACAAAAACAATAGAAAAAATCAAGAGATTTGTATCAATTTATTGAAAAAAAAGCCGCCGTATGTTATTATATGAAAAGGAGAATATCTTGGATGACAAATTTTTTCGTATCAACCGACAGTACGTGCGATTTATACGCCAACGAAATAGAAAAAATGGGCATAGGTTATCTGCCCCTCACCATCACCATAGAAGAAAACGGCGAAACGAGATTTATGCAGGACAATTTTCAGACATACGACGAGTACGTCAATTTTTTTGAAATGCTGAAAAATCCCGCGCTTAACATATTTACTTCCAAAAACAACACCGAAATACACAGGGAATATTTTGAAAAGCTCGCGGAAGCGGGACATCGCAACATCATTCACTTTACCATATCGTATCAGCTTGCAAATACGCGCGACAACGCCGTTCAGGCGGCGGAAATGGTCAAAGAAAAATATCCCGATTTCAATCTCGTGCCGATAGAAAGCCACACCACGACGGTATGTCAGGGCATGCTCGTAAAAATGGCGGTAAAGCTGCGCGACGAAGGCAAAACTCTTCAAGAGGCAGTCGATTTTGTGGAGGACAAAAAACACAAAATTCAGCATTTCGTCGTTGTGGACGATTTGTATCACTTAAAGCGCGGCGGAAGAATAGGCGGAACCGCGGCGGCAATAGGCACGCTGATAAAACTCAAAATCATGCTGGACTTTGACAGGGAAGGCAAGCTGCGCGTAATTCAGAAAATTTCCGGCGGCAAAAAGAGAGCGCTGAAATACATTTTGTCAAACATAAAGAAATTTACCTTCGCGGAGGACGCCTACCCTACCGTTGTGCACACGGGCGACCTCGACGGAGCAAAGATTTTTGCCGAGGAAATAAAAAAGCAGTACGGTATAGAGCCGGAGATTCGCATAATGGGTCCCACTATCGGCTGTCACGTAGGTCCGGGAGCCGTAGCCTTCACATTTGTCAGCAACGAGCTTCGTCCCTGAAAATCAAAACTGATATTAAACCCCCTTTGCAGAACGCAAAGGGGGTTTTTATATGTTCTTGTTGCTCTATTAAATTAAGAAATATTCAAAGTTGACCTGAAAACAAAAATAAAAACACCTCTTTTTAAGAGGAGACTGCCGAAAACGGCAGCTCCGCATCGAACAGAGATGTTTTTTATATGTTCTTGTTATTCTATTGAAATCAGATAATAGTACAGCGATTGACCGCCGCAGTGTACGCTTACCTCGAAATCGGGATACCTTTCGGCAAGCTCCTCGCAGAAAGCCTCCGCCTGCTCGGCGGTTACGTCCTCTCCGTAATAAAGCGTCATGATTTCGTCGTCCTCGTCAATCATTTTGTCAATCAACTCGTTTGTCACCGCTTCGGGAGAAGAACCGACGGCTGCGATTTTGCTTTCAAACAGACCGATTACATCTCCCTCCTTGACCTCGACGTCGTCGATTTTGGAGGTGCGTACCGCAAACGTGACCGAACCCGATTTGACGGTGGAAAGCGCCTCGTTCATGTTTTCTATATTTTCGGCTATGTTGATTTCCGTGTTAAAAGCAAGCGTGGCGGACAAGCCCTGCGGTATATTCGTGCTTTGAACTACGTACACGGTCTTTTTCTTAACCAACGAGCGAGACTGCTCGGCTGCCAAAATTATGTTTTTGTTGTTGGGCAGGATAATGACGTTTTCGGCGTTTATTTTGTTGACCGCAAGCGCGATGTCCTCGGCGCTCGGGTTCATGGTCTGACCGCCTTCGACTACTCTGTCCACTCCCAAGTCCTTGAATATGGACGCCATTCCTTCGCCGGAACAAATGGTAAGTATGCCGATATTCTTGCGCTCCGCCTCGTACTTGGCTTTCAGCTCGCGGTTCTGTTCCAGCATATTTTCTATTTTTATTTTGTCCACCTCTCCCAGCTGCAAGGCGTAAGAAAGCGCCGTGCCGGGATTGTTGGTGTGCACGTGCACCTTGACAAGGGACAAATCGCCTATGACAAGCGTGCTGTCGCCTATGTTGTTGAGTTTTTCGCGCAGCTTGTCGATGTCGCTGACGGTAGTTTTCTTTTTAAGGTTTATTATAAAAAACTCGGTGCAGTAGGCAAACTCAATATCGTCGAGATTTTCGTAATCGATTTGAATATCCTCGACCAGCTTGTTGGAGCCGGACGCAAGATTAAGGGAAACGGGTGTGGGCACATAGTCTTCGGCGCCCTCTATTTCCTCGTTGCGGTAGCCTTTGAGCATACCCTTGAAAATCATTATTATCCCGTAGCCGCCGGAGTCGACCACGCCCGCCTTTTTCAGCACGTCCAGCATTTCCGGAGTCTGAGCAAGGATTTCCTCCCCCTTTTCTATAAGCGCGCTGAGGAAATTGTCGTAGGTCAACGGCTTTTTGGAAATTTCCAGCGCGTGCTCGGTCATAACTCTGATAACCGTAAGCATCGTGCCTTCCTTGGGCTTGGCTACCGCGCTGTAAGCAAGCTCCACTCCCGATTTGAGCGCCCGCGCGAAATTCTTTATGTCAAGCTCCTCCTGCGGAGAAACCACATTGGCAAAGCCCTTCAATATCTGAGACAAAATGACGCCCGAGTTGCCTCTCGCGCCCCTCAAAGCTCCCTTGGTCAAATCCTGACAAAGCGCCTCCATGGTGTTGGTGGTGTTTTTGCAGACTTCCTTCATTGCGGAAATCATTGTCAGAGACATATTCGTGCCCGTGTCGCCGTCGGGGACGGGGAACACGTTGAGAGCGTTTACCGATTCTTTATTTACTTCGAGCATTTTACTGCCCGCAACCAACATTTTTCTCAACACAACCGCCGAAACGGATTTGTCCGGCGCCAAGCGTGCTGCTGCCATATATACTCCTAAAACCGACGTCAAAAGCGGTTCGATATTTTATTTACAATTCGACGCCTACGACGTGTACGTTGACGCTGTCCACAACCATGCCCGAAAACTCTTCCAGACCGTATTTGATTGTGCTTTTGAGCGACTCCGCAACGGCGGAAATGGACAGACCGAAACGAAAAACAACATAGATGTCAACATAAATACGATTTTCTTTCGTGACCACCTTTACGCCCCTGCCCCAGCTGCTGCGTCTGAACAGGTCCGCCAAAGCGTCGGAAAATTTGCGCGGAACTTTGTCCACCACGCCGTAACAATCCAACGCAAGCCTGCCCGCCACATTGGCGACGGCTTCGTCGGTTATTGTGATTTCCCCGTAAGTGTTTTTGGTGCGCAGTGACATTTTTCCCTCCGCGAATTTTAATTCGACCGTTTTATTTTACAATATTATGAGCAAGTTTACAACTGTTTAGGCGGAATTTCCCGAATAAACTTGAACATTTTTCATAACTGAACGAAAAAATCCGCCGCCACAAGAAAAATTTGTTTAAAAACGGTTGCTTTTTTTTTAAATCGGTGCTAATATAAACAGGTTGAAAACGACACTCTGATATGAGGAGGTGCTTAATTATGTCCAAAGTTTGTGTGGTGTGCGGCAAGGCGAAAATGTCCGGCAATCTGGTAAGTCACTCCAACAGAAAAACACCGAGAACTTACAACGCGAATCTCAAAAAGGTCAAGCTTGAAATAGACGGTAAGGAAATAAACGATTACATCTGCACGCGTTGCATGAGGACTCTCAACAAAGCCGAAAGATAAATTCGGTTTTTTTCGGTATAAAAATTCAAGGCTCAACCTAATAGGTTGAGCCTTTTTACGCGCTTTTATTTAAGCTCCCAAACCATTTCCACCGATTCGGAAAAGCTCAACTCCCGCGGAGCAACGTCGACGGACGCCGTCATGACCGCCGCGCGGTCGTTCGTTTTGCACATACGCGGCGAAAATATGTTTCTTGGAGAGGCGTTGAAACTAATCGACGCAATATCGCCGAGCTTTACGCCTGCGGCCGCCGCCAAAACATTTGCCTTTTTGACCGCTTTTTTGACCGCGTCGGCGGCTGCGGCGTCATAGGCTCCGTCTTCGTCCGTTACGGCGTAATCGAAACCGAAGCTGTCCACGCACTTACAGCGCCCCAACGTAAATACAAACGCGCCAAGCGCGGAGGTATCGAAAGGAAACTCGCAGACAAGCGTGTGGGAAAACATAAATCCCGCAAATTTTTTTCTCCATACGTTGTTGCCGTCGCGCTCGTCCGCGTAATGCGTGTTGATTGAAAAATCCGCAGTTTTGAAAACGAATTGTTTTGTCTCCTTCAACAAAAACTCAAAGCTGTCTTTAAATTCCTCCGCGGCGGCTTCGTAAGTATCTTTAAGTCCGGCAAGCCTGACGGTAGCGCGTATACAATCCGGCAGGGCGCGGTGCGTGCCCGTCGCATATACCCTTATTTCTCTTTCCATATTTTTCTATCCTCTATATTTTTTCTGTACCAATCCAACGCCGTTTTTTCGAGAGCTTTGACAAAAGCGTCTTTTCCGTCGCAATAGCCCTCTATGTCGTCGGGATAAAGAACAGCAAGCTTTTCTTTGAGCTTTCCGTAGCTTTCGGCGGCGCGGTCGTGCGCTCTGAGATAATCTCTGACAGCGAGATGTCTTTCGATGTCGTATGCGCTAAGCGCGCCGAACGCATGAATCTGATGCGTGCGTATTTCCTCCCCCTTTCTGAAATAACGCCTTCCCCTTATTCCGAATTCACCCATACATTCGTAGCCCGCTTTCTCGAATTCGGAATTTTTGCCGTCCAAAGAGACCAAATCCGAAACAACCGCCAAAATATCTATTATCGGCTTTGCTTTGAGACCTTTTACGGCTGTGCTGCCGATATGGTGAATTTCAATAAGGTTTTCTCCCAACACCTCCCTTATTTTTTCCGCCTCAGCCGCGTACATTTCAGCCCACTCAGGTCTGTAATCCACTACTTCGACTTTCACTTTAAAGCTCCTTTGCAGGTTAAAATAAATTCAAATTTTCCTCCGCAGCCGTCTCTCCGAATATTTTTATTCCCCTCGCGCGGTTAATGTCTTAAAATTTGTTTTACTTCAAAATACCAATTTGACTGTCGTGAATTTTTTTGGAAAGGAGGACTAATGTCTCGACGTGTTTGGTGTTGGGGAACATATCGTAAGGGCGGACAAGGTCGAGAGAAAAACCCGCGGAAACGAAATGAGCCGCGTCGCGTGCCAAGGTCGCGCTGTCGCAGGAAACATAAATCAGCGTGCGGGGATTTAATTCAATCAAGGTACGCCGCGTTTTTTCATCCAATCCCTTTCGCGGAGGGTCTACCACCACGGTCACGTTTTTTCCCGCGTAACGCTCCGCAAGCAAGGGCAGCTCCCTGTTCACGTCTCCGCAGATGTTTGTAAGTCTTTCAAGATTGTTTATTCGCCTGATTTTTTCCGCGTCCTGCCAGGCGGAACGCACGATTTCTATGCCGTAGCTGTCGTAAGAATCATCCGCAAGCATTGCGGAGAGCACTCCCACGCCCGAAAAACACTCTATCAGCGCGTCCGTTTCGCGGCAAACGGCAAGCTCCTTTACCTTGCGGTAGATTTTTTCCGCAACGGACGTATTGACCTGAAAAAAGCTGTCGGGCTGCAAACAGAATTTTACTCCGCACATGACTGAATCTATTTGACTTATGCCCTTCAAAAAAACGGTTTTTTCGCCGAGAATGACATTGCTTTTTTTTCGGTTTTCGTTGAGAAAAAGCCCCGTCTTTGGATAAACCTCCGTCAACGCGCGGTAAAGCTCCTCCCAGCGGGGAAGCGAGCTTCCGTTCACAACGACTGTTGCAAGCAGCTGTCCGTTTTCGTAAAGCGCGAGAAAATGCCTCAAAAGCCCCTTGCCTGTTTTTTCGTCGTAAACCGAGATTTTGCGGCGGTTTGCGAAATCGCAGAAAATTTCCGCCGCCTGCCGCGCCTCCCGCCGCTGCAACAGACAGCGCTTAACACGCACTATGTCGTGCGTGCCCGTTCTGAAAAATCCCGTAAACGCCTCTTTGCCGTCAAAGCCCAGCGGTTGCTGAACCTTGTTGCGATAGCCCGTGACGTTTTCCGACGGCTCCGTTTCCATAACCTCGACGTCCAAGCCGCCTATTTTTTTCAGATTTTCGGCGACAAGAAGGCGTTTGAAATTCAGCTGAGCGGGGTAGCTCATGTGCATGAGGTGACACCCACCGCACTCTCCGAAAAAGGGGCATGGAGGGTTCACCCTGTCCGCCGACGGTTTTTCTATGTTTTTTAGCCGAGCGAACACCGTGCCGTCCCGTTTTACGTGAACGACCTTTGCGGCAGCCTTTTCTCCCGTCAGGGCAAAGGGCACGACGACGGTATGTCCGCCGCAGCGCGCCAGACCTTCTCCTCCGCCGCCTATGCTCTCAATCACGATTTCTATTGTGTCGCCCTGCTTCATTTCGGCTTTACGTCAACGAATCTGACGTTATCTTCTCCCAGCACGTCGGACAGCTCGTAAATCAACCCGTTGTTTTTCCGCACCTTGTAAGGCATACCCAGCCTGTCGCCGTCAATAACCAGAATTACCGGTATGTCTCCCGCGTATTCCTTTAGAACAGCCGACAGCTTGGCGTAAAGCTCGTTGTCCTTAAAGGGCATTTTAAGATAAAGCTTTTCCGAAACGGCGTTTTTATCCGTTTCCGCCATTTTCTGCTCGCTCCACACTTCAAGCTTGTCCACAAGGAGCGAAGCCTTGTCCTGACGAAAACTGATTTTTCCCGTCACGGTCACAACGCTGTCCTGCTCCACCTTGTCCTTGATGATTTTTTCGTAATACCAGGGCGAAAAAGTAAGCTCGATGCTGCCGTGCAAATCCTCAAGCCTGCCGACCGCCATGGTTTTGCCGCTTCGCGTGGCGATTTTTTTCAGCTCCTCCAGCACGCCCGCAAGGCTGACCTCCTTACCTTCCCAGTCGCTCTGCTTCTGACTGCTTTCAAAATCGTCGTCGTCCTCGGAAAACGTCACCATACCCGTGTTGAAAGTAAACGCTTTGAGTTTTTCTCTGTATTCGTCCAGAGGGTTGCCCGAAACGTAAAGCCCCAGCACTTCTTTTTCATAGGAAAGTTTCAGCTTGTTGGGAAACTCCTTTATATTGCTTTTGGGGAGCGCGACGACTGCGGGCGCGGCGTTTTCCACAAGGTCGAACATACTGAACTGTCCGCTTTCCTTCTTCTTTTTGTCGGCGTAAACCATTTCCATCAACGGCTCGAAAACGGAAACCATCTGCGCGCGCGAAACTTTGAAGCAATCGAATGCACCCGATTTAATCAGATTTTCCACAAGCCGCTTGTTGAGATACTGACTTTCCACTCTTTTCAGAAAGTCCTCCAAACTTACGAAATCTCCGTGGGTTTTTCTTTCCTCAACGATTTTTTCCATGCTGCCGGAGCCGATATTTTTGATTGCGGCAAGCGCGAAACGTATTTTCCCGTTTTCCACGGTGAAGCTCACTCCCGACTTGTTGATGTCCGGAGGCAGAAAATCTATGTTGTTCTCCTTTCCGTAAGCGATATATTTTTTTATGTCGTCTATGTTGGTTATGCGGTTGTTCAGCACTGCCGCAAGATACTCCACGGGATGATAACGCTTGCAATAAGCCGTCTGATAGGATACGTAAGCGTAAGCCGCGGCGTGGCTTTTGTTGAACGCATATTGGGCGAAAGCGTACATTTGGTCGAAAAGCAGCTCTGCCGTTTCCTTGGGCACGCCGCGCCTGACGGCGCCTTCTATTTCGACCTCGCCGTTGTCGTTGACCTTTCCGTTGATGAAATAGTTGCGGTGCAAAGCCATGACGTCCATTTTCTTTTTGCCCATCGCGCGCCTGACCTCGTCCGCCTGTCCGTAGGAATAGCCCGCAAGAGAACGGCAGATTTGCATGACCTGCTCCTGATAGACCATGCAGCCGTTTGTTACGCCGAGTATCGGTTCCAGCATAGGGTGCGCGTAATGCACCGATTTGGGATCGCGTTTGCCCTTGATATAGTCGGGAATAAACTGCATGGGCCCGGGACGATAGAGGGAAATTCCCGCTATTATGTCTTCAAGACAGTCCGGTTTGAGGTCTTTCATCACCCGCTTCATTCCCCCGCTTTCCAGCTGAAACACTGCGTCGGTGTTTCCCGAAGCAATAAGCTCGAACACGTTGGGGTCGTCATATTGGCAATCCTCGAAATCGAATTCCTCTCCCGTCGTTTCCTTGACTATTTTTATCGTCTTGTCGATATCGGTGAGAGTTCTCAGTCCCAAAAAGTCCATTTTGAGCAGACCGAGCTCCTCCACCTCCTTCATGTTGTACTGAGTGGTGATGTCGTCGCCGCTGCGCTGCAAGGGCACGTTGTCGCTTAAATCCTCGCGGCATATAACCACGCCTGCGGCGTGCATTCCCGTCTGACGCGGCATATCTTCCAATGCGATTGCCAAATCAATCACCCTTTTCATGGAATAATCCTTGTAAATTTCCATGAGCTCAGGCACGCCCTCGTTTTTGCCGTCCAGACCGAAAGCGTTTTTGAGCGTTGCGTTGAGCGGAATAAGCTTGGTTATTTTGTCTCCCTCGGCGTATGGCACGCGCAGCACGCGGCATACGTCCTTGACGGCGTTTTTGGCTTTCATCCTGCCGAACGTGACAATCTGAGCCACGCGGGGCTTTGTGTACTTTTCTATGACGTAGTCGATAACCTCTCCGCGCCTGTCCATGCAAAAATCTATGTCGAAGTCCGGCATGCTGACTCTTTCGGGATTTAAAAACCGCTCGAAAATGAGTCCGTAACGCAGCGGCTCCACCTGAGTTATACCTATGGCGTAAGCAATTATGCTGCCGGCTCCGCTGCCCCGTCCGGGACCGACGGGTATTCCGTGCTCGTGCGCGTAGTTTATGAAGTCCCACACAATGAGGTAATACTCCACAAATCCCATTTTCGACACGACTTCCAGCTCATAGTCGGCTCTCTGCCTTATTTCCGGCGTAATTTCTTTGTAGCGTCTTTTCAGCCCCTTTTCCAAAAGGTCCTTCAAAAATTCGTAAGGCGTCATGCCGTTGTCCGGCTTGTAAGGAGGCAGCAAGGGCTTTTTCTCTATGCTCACGTTGCACTTTTCGGCGATTTTAAGCGTGTTTTCCAAAGCCTGCGGCACATAGGAAAATTTTTCCGCCATTTCGTCGTAATCTTTGAGATAAAACTGCGTGCCTTCAAAGCGCATCCGACCGGGGTCGTCGAAAAACTTGCCCGTCTGTACGCAAAGCAGAATATCCTGCATTTCGGCGTCGGACTCTTTAAGATAATGCACGTCGTTTGTAGCCACAAGCTCCACGCCGAACTCTTCGGCTATCTTAATCAGCTTCGGCATGACGTAAATTTCGTCCGCTATTCCGTGGTCCTGCAATTCTATGTAATAATCTTCCCCGAACAGCTCCTTGTACTGCTTGACAAGCTTCCTCGCTTCCTCCCACATGCCGTCGCGCAGCAGACGGGGCAGCTGCCCCGCAATGCAGGCGGACAAACAGATAAGCCCCTCGCTGTGTTGACTCAGAGTCTTGAAGTCTATGCGCGGCTTGTAATAATAACCGTCGACAAAACCTATGGAATTGAGCTTGACGAGATTTTTGTAGCCCGTATTGTTTTTGGCAATAAGCACGAGGTGGTTGAACTCCCGCTTTACGTCTCCGCTTTTGACGGTCAGGTCGTCCGCCATATAAAACTCGCAGCCGATAATGGGCTTTATTCCCTTTTTCTTTGCCAGACAATAAAAGTGATAGGCGCCGTACATATTCCCGTGGTCGGTTATGGCTACGGCGGGCATGTTTTTTTCCTTGCAGGCGTCGAACAGCGTGTCTATACGCGTCGCGCCGTCCAAAAGACTGTATTCTGTGTGCAGATGCAAATGTACAAACGGTTTTTCCGACATTTTTTACCTTCTGTATAAATAAGTTTAGTCCCGCCGTCAAGGCAGGCGCGAAGCTATTTCGGTTATCTTGCGCAGTCTGTGGTTTACGCAGCTTTTTGTAAGCCCGAGCTTGTCCGCAAGCTCGTCAAGCGTGGAAAACGGATTTTCCACCCGCGCCGCCGCTATTTCTTTCAGATGCGGCGCAAGCCTGTCGAACATTCCCTCGCGGGCGCGGATTTTGTTTATCGCGGCAATGTGCTTTTCGCTCGCGTCTACCGATTTGTCTATGTTGGCGGTAATGCAGTTTTTCTGACGGTTGGCGTTGTTTCTGATTTCCCGCTCGATAAGCAGATTGTTGAGCGTCAGCACGGCTTTGTCCGCCCCCATATAGGCAAGCATATCGCATATTGACGCGCTGTCCTTGATGTAAACCGCCCAGACGTTTTTCCGCTCCGCTATTTTAAAACGGAAGCCCTTTTCCTCCAAAAGACACACGAGGTCGTCTGCGGCACGGCGGGAGGTAAGCGAAAACTCAAAATGATAGCCGAACCTGTTACCACCCCTTTGGTCGAGAGTCTTCAAGGGACTGAACGCTACGGAGCCGCAGGCGGCAAACAGCGCGGCGACGTAGCTGTTTTTGCAGCAGTCCTGCTCTACGATGTATTTGTCTATACCCTCGTTGATTTTGAGATAGCCCTCCATTGACAGCGACGCAAGTCCGCAGTCGGAAAGCGTCTTTTCCTCCGCAATGAAAACCGACCACAGGCTGTTGCCCTTGATTTTAGTTTCCTCGCGCCTTATTTCGGTTTTGAGTCCGTAAAGCGAATATACGATTTCTCCGGCAAATTCAAGCAGTCTTTTGTTTTCCGACGTAAGCGAACAGCCCAGACTGCCCGACCTGATTTCAAGGCTGCCCGCCCCGCGCAGCAGCGCCGAAAGACAGGCAAGACGGCAGCACGGCAAAGAATCTGAAAGCCTGCCGAGGATTTCTTCCTTTACGTTCTGAGAAAAAGTCACTCTTTTGTCTCCTCTTCAAACGGTTTTCTTAAAATTGCGGGCTTGTCCAGATTCACGATGCGCTCCAAGGGCAAGCCTACTCTCTCCGCCGTTTCCAGCGGGACGGAAACCTCGCCTACCTTTTCGGCGCGGTGCGCGTCGCTGTTGACGATAAATTTCACCTCGGTTTTTGCAACGACGTCGCACAGCTCCCCGTCCGACACGTCCACCCTTTTGCCGTTTAACTCGAACAGAACTCCGTAGTCGGACATGGCTTTTGCAATCTCTAACACGTTCAGGCAAATGTCCCTGCCCGGATGTGTGACAAAGCTCAACGGATAACGCTTAATCGCCTTTATATAAGCCCGAGTAAACGCGTCTTTTTGGGACTCGGAGCGAAACAGCGCGGGAAGCGTAAAATGCCTCGCCTGCTCCGCGGAGGGCGCCGCGACCAGCTTGTGATAGCCCATTGCGACAAAATCCAACGTTGAAAGGTCGCCGCAGTCAATCAAGCCGTCCTCCGAAATCAGATTTGCCTCCAATCCGAGCAGAACGCGCGCGCCCTGCTCCGCGTTCAAAGCGTCCGCCTCTCGGCGCGCCTTCAAAAGCCTTTTGGCGTCAGTGCCGAAAAAGAGATGCTTCAAGCCGTGGTCGGCTATTCCTATTTCTTTAAGCCCCTTTCGCGTCGCGGCGTCGCGCAGCTCGCTTAGAGTATTCTTTCCGTGGCATAGTCCGCTATAACGTGAATGAATATGATAATCTCCCGATATCATCGGTGTCTCCAAGATATTTTATTTCAGGCCTCAGCACAACGCCGAACTTGCGCTTGACCGCGCTGCCCGCCGCGTCCATAAGCTCGAGTATGTCTTTTGCGGTTGCTCCGCCCTTGTTCACAATGAAGTTTGCATGCTTGAGAGAAATTTCCGCCCCTCCCGCGCGCAGCCCCTTTAAACCCGCCCTGTCGATTAAAAGTCCCGCGGGCGCGCCGCCCTCGGCGCGGAATATGCTGCCCGCGCTCGGATATTCCAATGGTTGGGTTAGCTTCTTTTTTTCCAAAATTTCCTTCATCGCCGCCCTTATTTTTTCCGGTTCTTCCGGTTTGAGAGCCAACAAAACGCGGGTGACAATCATTCCGTTTGACTGAAAGACAGATTTTCTGTACGCAAAGCCGCACCTCGCGTGACCGAATTCCTTTTCTCCGTTTTCGTCCGCAGCCTTAACTCCCGCAACGACGTCGGACATCTCCCTGTCAAAGCAGCCGGCGTTCATATACGCCGCTCCGCCCATACACGCGGGGATTCCCGCAAGAAACTCCGCACCCGAAAGTCCGTTGATGCAGGCGAAATGCGCCACCTGACATGCCTTGGCTCCCGCCTGCGCAACAAGCAAGCCGTTTTCAAAAAATATCTGAGACATAAAACGCCCGACAACAATCACCACGCCCGAAAAACCGTCGTCCGACGCCAGCACGTTGCTGCCTCCTCCCAAACAGAAATAAGGAACGTCGTTTTGCTTCAAGTAAGTCAGAACGGCGCTTATTTCGCGCTCGTCCTTGGGCTGAACAACGTACCTCGCGGGACCTCCCGTTCCGAAGGTTGTGAGTTTTTTGAGCGGTACGTTTTCTTCAAAATAAATTCCCGAATTCAGGAAAAATTCGCGCATTTAAGGTTCTCCTTATTTTACACCAAAACCGATAGATTTACAAACGATTGAGGTCGGTAATTTTTAAAGTGAAATTTATTGACAAATTCAGCACAGATACCTTTCAAGGTTTTTTTTCTCCCCCGTTTCAAGCGATTTGAGCGTTTCGGAACGCAGAGCGGACAGAATGGACGGGTCGGTGAAGGCGTTTATCGTCCTGACGGAAGAAAGCGCCTGCTCCAACGCAGACATGGCTCCGTCCGAATAAATGCTTTGCGCGTTGACGGTAAACATTCTCACCTCCGTCAACTTTTGCTGCGACTGCTCCTGCGTCAGAAAACAGGCGAATTTTTCGGCGAACACGGCTTTTTTCGCTTCGGTGTCGCCCACGGCGATATACTGAACGAGGTCGGTAAAACCGCCGAGAGGCTCAAAAACGCATTCTCCCAGCCGCCCTTGCTCTATTCTGTTCGTCAGTCTGTATATGTCGCGCTGCGTGCCCAGAAGTACGGTGTGGTTGTTGCCGGTAAGAAATTTTTCGTAAGCCTCGTACTGAGTCAAGCCCTCGTCAAGCAGGTCGTTCCGCCTGCTCTGAGTTGTGTTGAGCGCAAGCGCCATGCAGGGCTGATTGAAGCCGCCGTAGCCGCAGGCTACGGAAGCGAGGCTTACCGTCTTTTTCCCCACCTTTTTTTCAAATCCCATGCCGAATATATTTTCCGCAAGATTTTTGTTTTCAAAACCCGCAAGATTTTTGCTCATAGCCGCCAACACGTATCCTCCCGCCATATACGGCAGCGCGTAAACCTTGCCGTTGAGTTGACCGCCCCTCAGATAATCTCCGCGCACGCAGGAGACGTCTCCGCCGTACGGAGACAGATAAGGCAGCAGCTCAAAGCCCGCTCCTGCGGAAAAACTCGCCAAATCGAATCTCTCCCCGTTGTTAAGCTTTTCCTGCGCCTGCTCCGGAGTCAGGACGGTGACGTTGACTAGGCAGCCCTTGTTCTGTTTTTCAAAAGCCGTGCTGCGTTTTTTAAGCCATCCCGCTCTGCTGCCAACTCCTCCCTCGAAGCTTTCGATATGCCACAATTCCAGTATGCCCTCGAATCTTGCGCCGGCTACAAACAGGTCGGAGCGCGGCAGGTTGCCGAGCACGACAAAGGGCGCGGCAAGCATAAACGCGCACAGCAAAATTACTGCTGCCCTCTTTGCGATATTTTTTTTGTTCATAATGAATTTTATGAACAGGCGGCTACTTAAATTACATTTTTGACAAGGTTAAAATTTCGGAAAAACAAAAAAACGCCCCTCTTTTGAGGGGCGCCGCAAAAAGCCTGAAATCATTCAAACAAAGTAGAAACGGATATGTAGGAATAAATCCTTTCGATTGCCTCGGCAAAAATTTCCGCAACGGAAACCTCTTCGATTTTGTCGATGAGCTTGTCCTGAGGCTGCTGAATAGTGTTGAGTATGACCACCTTTTTCAAGGGGCTGTCCTGTATGCGCTGCATTGCCGGACCGCTGAAAACTCCGTGGGAACAGCAGGCGTAAACCTCTCTTGCGCCCGCGTCCGAAAGAGCCTTTGCCCCCTGCGTGATTGTGCCCGCCGTGTCTATCATGTCGTCAAGCATAAGGCACACCTTGTCCTTTACGTCGCCGATGATGTTCATGACCTCCATGACGTTTGCTTTGGGACGACGCTTGTCGATGATTGCCAAAGGAGCGTTGAATTTCGCCGCCATGGAACGGCTGCGCGTCACGCTGCCCACATCGGGAGATACAATCACCAAATCGTCGTTTTTGAAGCCGTTTTTAAGAAAATATTTCGCAAGAACGGGCATACCCAGCAGATTGTCGACTGGTATATCGAAAAAGCCTTGAAGCTGAGTGCTGTGCAAATCCATGGTGAGCACTCTGTCGGCTCCCGCCTTTTCAAGAAGGTTGGCGACCAGCTTGGCGGTTATCGGGTCTCTCGCGCGCGCTTTCCTGTCCTGTCTCGCATAGCCGAAATAAGGCATAACCACCGTCAGCTTGTTGCAGGACGCGCGTTTGAAAGCGTCAATCATAACGAGCAGCTCCATAAGATTGTCGTTTACGGGAGTGCTTGTGGACTGAACCACGAAAACGTCGCAGCCGCGCACCGTTTCCTTGATGTTTACGCAAATTTCTCCGTCGGAAAAGCGAGTGGCTTCAAGCTGTCCCAAGGGCAATTCCAGCCTGTCGGCAATAGCTTTGGCAAGGTCGGGACATCCGTTTCCCGCGAAAATCTTGACCGTGCCGTGCGTCATATTTATCATTGTCACACCTCAACTTTTGTATTGGTTTTTTGTAACTCTATCTTAAAGCCGCGCAAGCTTTTTGTCAAGTAAAAAGGGCGGAGTATCTCCGCCCTTTCAGGTAAAATTTCAGTAATTCTCTTTTTTGCAGTAATCGCCGCAGAAATGAGCCGTAGGGCAATCGCTTTCGGGTACAACGGTGATTGATTCCAAATCGCAGTTGCAGCCTTGAGAATTGTACTTGCAAGCCTTGACCTTGCACTTGATTTTTTGATCGTTCATAATCAAAATCCTCCTTTCTTTTACCTCTTTTAGTGTTGGTCAACGCTTTACTTTTTATTCGGTTTGAGTTAAAATAATTTGAGAAAAATAAAAGGAGACAAGCGGCATGAAGGTTTATTTGCTTGAAGACGTCAAGGGACAGGGCAAAAAAGGCGAAATAATAAACGTAAGCGACGGTTACGCGCAGAATTTTCTTTTTAAGAAAAATCTTGCAAGCCCCGCCACCGCGGACGTAATAAACAGCGTGGAAATCAAAAACAAAACCCTTGCTTACCACAAGGAGCAGGAGCGTCTTGCCGCGATTGAAAAAGCCGCGCAGCTCAAAGGTAGAAAAATAGTTTTGAAGGCAAGACACGGCGAGCAGGGCAAGATTTTCGGCAGCATAACCGCAAAGGAAATTGCGGAAGCGTTGCTTTCGGCGGGCGAAAAAATCGACAAAAAGGACATCGAGCTGAAAGCTCCGATAAAGGAAACGGGAGAGTATCCCCTTTCAGTCAGGCTGTACGCCAATATTTCCACCGAAATTATCGTAGTCGTGGAATAAAAGTAATTTTAAAAGCGTCCCGAAAGGGACGCTTTTTTTCAATGACTGTCTGAATTGAAATTGTTTCTTTGAGCTTTTCTGGCTTTGCGGCATTCGGGACATCTTGTGGGTTGATTTGTAAAGCCTTTCTGCTGATAAAACTCCTGCTCTCCGGCAGTAAAAGTAAACGTTTCGCCGCAGTCTCTGCATTTGAGTTCTATATCTTGCATAAACATGGACCTCCTTTAAATATTTTCGGATACCACATTTATGTTTTTAAGAACACCCAAAGACAAAAAAGCATTTATCCGCCGCGACGACGTTCCGCCGCTGTATTTGCAGTATACAACAAATTTTAATGAAAGTAAACGCTTTATTGAAAAAATTTTACATTATTTTTTCGTTTTTACATCATTGTCCGTTTCTTCCTGCACGAATTTTTTCATGCCGTTGCGCTCCAACAGGCGATAATCTGTCTTTGCCATAAGAGTTTTGGGCAGCTCCGGCAGCACCTCTACGGCTTTCGGGCAGGACCATTTGTCAAGCTTCTGACGGCAAAACTCCTTGACCGTCTTTTTAAGCTTTGTCGGCTCGGCGGACGACTTTACGTACAGCTTGATTACTTTGCCTTTGAGCTTGTGCTCTATTCCTACGGCACAGCACTCGTCCACGTCTTTTAGCGTATTGACAAGCCGTTCAATCTCGGCGGGAAACACGGGCACGCCCGAAACCTTGATTATGCGTTTGAGTCTTTGCTGAATAAAAATAAATCCGTCCTTATCGACAAAACCCAAATCTCCCGTTTTCAGCCATCTTTTGCCGTCGTAATCAAGAAAAGTTTTTTCCGTAGCCTCCGTATCGTTAAGATACCCCTTCATGACCGTGGGAGAACTTATGCACAGCTCGCCGCTGCCGCCCCTTTCAAGCATGTTGCCGTCGTCGTCGAAGGCTTCTATGAGATAATCCTCTCCTATGGGCTTGCCGCAGGAGCCTTCTCTGCGGGCGCCCGCTTTGTTGACGGAAAACACGCCCGTAACCTCAGTTAGTCCGAACCCGTTGTCCAAAACGCAGCTGCTTCCCCTCTTTGCCATGACGGAATCGAAATCCCTTTTCAGCTCGTCGGTCAGCATATCGCCGCCGCAGAAAGCGAATCGCAGATTTTTGAGACTGCGGCAATTGAATTCCTTTTTGTCCACAAGCCCGCGGTACATGGTAGGGACGCCCGAAATCATGGTAATGTGCCCCTGTTTGAGATAGTGCACGATTCTTTCCGGTGCGTAACGCGGAATAAGCGTGCTTTTGACGCCCCCGCTAAGCACGGTGTGCACGCACACGCCCAGCCCGAATGCGTGAAACATGGGCAGCACCATAGCCATAGCGTCTTTCTCCCGCGCCTTTTCTCCCACGATTGCGCGTTTGGTGTTGACGGCGACCGAGTTGAAATTGGCGTTGGTAAGCATTATGCTTTTCGGCTCCGCGCTTGTGCCGCCGCTGTGCATAATAGCGGCTACATCGTCGTCCCCGCCCGCGAATCTGTTTATCATGTACTTTGACAGCCGCGCGCCCTCGTGTCGGAAATATTTGAATTTGAGATAATCGGTGCGGTTTTTTCTCAGATTTCTTCTGTCCCGCCAGGTAAAGAGATTGTAAAACACTCTTTCAAACGACGTGATGTAATCCTGAGCCTGACAAATCCTAATGGGCACGGGACAATCCAGCAGTTTGGAAATGTATCCGTCCGCCAGCTTGTCGAACACGAAAAGAAACTTGCTCTTTGTTTCCGTAGCGTAACGTATAATCTGCTCCGCAGGCAGAAGCGGGTGGACGAGATTTGCGGTCATGCCCAGCTTGTTCACCGCGTAAAACAAAGTCACCGCGGAAGGAATGTTGGGCAACGCGATGGTCACGATGTCGCCCTTTTTGCAGCCGTATTTTCTGAACGCGCAGCACAGCGCCTCCACTTCGTTGAAGAGCTGACCGTAGGTTATATCGCGCCCGACAAAATGCAGGGCGGGTTTTTTTCTGTTGTTTTTTTGGCTTTCAAAAAGATGCCTGTACATTTTTCCTTTAACTGAGGGCGGCAAGCGTTAAAGCCAGCCCCATACCTCTACAATAAGATAAAGCAGTCCCACTGCCAGAACCTGACTCGCAAAATAAATAAACAGCGAATGCCTTCCGCAAAAGCAGAAGGGTCTGACGCACGGCGTCGCCTCATAGCCCATAATACTGCGCGGAGACTTGTATATCGCGCGTCCCGCGAGAGCGCCCGCCAGAAACCAACCGAAATAAGGCAGAAAGGGCAGATAATCGCCGGGAGACAGCTTGGATACGCGGTTGTTGTTGACCAGCCAGAAAACAAGGTCGCGCGTCCATTGCTTTTGCCCCTGCGAAGCGACAAGGTTAATTTCGTTTTCCATATTGAAATAGCTGCCGACGGCTATGGCTAAAACCGCAATCAGAAAAATCCAGTCTCCGTCTGTTTTTAACCAATCGAGAAGCGCCCACAGCAAAATACTCAAAGCCAGCACGTGAAGCACGTTGAAATTCATCCAAACGCTGTTGTCCTGCGTAATTTCGCCGTAAAACAGCATGGCTACCGACAATCCCACCGCCCATACGGACATTTTAAGCCCGCGCAGCGCATTGTTTTTGGAAAAGGAAACGGATACTCCCGACAAAATGACAAAAGAGCCGATGAAAAAGTCGTGAGTCACGCTGCGCCAGCGCCCGAAGGCGCTTGATTCGAATACGTAACCCGCCGCCCAATCGGAAATACGTATGCCGAGCGGAGTGGAAAAGCTGTCGGCAAACATGGCTCCGATATCGAACATAACGTGGTCGAAAACGACGAAAAGAATGAGAATACCGCGCAGGAGGTCCACCTCCCACACTCTGTTCCCGTATCCTTTCTTTTGCTTAGTCAAACCGTTCAACTGCTCCCCTTTGTTTTATTGTTGCCTACATAGGCGTTAAAATACCGTCTTTTCTTTTGTATACGCGCTCGATAACTCCGCCTCCGAGACACTCCTTTTCATTGTAGAACACGACGTACTGCCCCGGCGTGACCGCCCGCTGCGGAGAATGAAAAAGCACGCGCGCGCCCGACCCCGTCCTTTCCACCGTTACGCGCTGCTCGGGCTGACGGTAACGGAATTTTGCCGCGCACTCGAATTTTTCTTCTTTCGGCGGAAAAGGAATCCAGTTTATTTCGTCAGACTCGAGAGCGTCGCTCATAAGCACGCTTTCGTCGCCGTGACTTACCACAAGTCTGTTGTTTTTTAAGTCCTTGTCCGCTACAAACCACCTGTTTTGACTTTCCCTCGTGCCGCCGAGCCCCAGCCCGCGCCGCTGTCCAAGCGTGTAATACATAAGACCGTCGTGGCGTCCCACGACTCTGCCGCTCAAATCCACGATATCTCCCGCTTTGCCCGGCAGGTATTCCGCCAAAAACCTGCGGAAATTTCGTTCTCCGATAAAACAAATGCCCGTCGAATCCTTTTTTTCCGCCGTTGACAGTCCTTCGGTTTGGGCAATTTGCCTCACTTCTTTTTTATCGAGACTGCCTAACGGAAACAAAACGTCCGCAAGCTGTTTCTGCGAAAGATTGTTGAGGAAATAGGTCTGGTCCTTGCCCGAGTCGGCAGCTTTGAGCAGCCTGTGAACGCCGTCCACGTGGGAAATGCCGCAGTAATGCCCGGTAGCGATAAAATCAGCCCCGATTTCCTTCGCCTTGTCGAGAAAGGGACCGAATTTGATTTCCCTGTTGCACAATACGTCGGGATTTGGTGTGCGTCCGCGTGAATATTCGTCGAGAAAATAAGCGAAAACCCTGTCGTAATACTGACGCGAAAAATTGACGGCAAAGTAAGGAATGCCGATTCTGTCGCACACCCGCCGCACGTCCTCGAAATCACTCTCCGCCGTGCAGCAGCCGTTCATATCGGTTTCCTCCCAGTTTTTCATGAAAAGCCCTATTGTATTGTAGCCCTGCCGTTTGAGCAAAAGAGCCGCCACAGAGCTGTCGACGCCTCCGCTCATTCCGACGACAACCGTTTTCGCCATAGGGTTTATTTTAATGCAAAAGCTCTTTCTTGTCAAACCGTCGGACAAGCATACCCGGATAAAATTGAAGAAAATTTGGGCTCAAAGACAAAGCGGCATCGCCGTCTCTCGATTTTAAAAGTATTTTGCCCGCCGCAACTGTTTCAATCGTTTTACAATTTGACCGAGCTTTGCTATAATGTAACGTGTCCGCAATCCGAGTTAAAACAAGGAAACAGCCGACCGAAAATACGTACCCGTAGCTCAATCGGATAGAGTAATGGCCTCCGACGCCATCGGTTGCAGGTTCGACTCCTGTCGGGTACACCACCGCCAAACTGCCTTAAAGGTTTGTTTGGCTTTTTTGTTAAGCTGTGCACCGACAAATTGCAAGTCAATTTCCAAAAAATTCTTCTGCACAAAACAAAAGAGATTTGCAAAGCAAATCTCTTTGATTGACATAAAATACAAGCCCGATAATTTTTTGTTTGAACCTGCCAAATCGTCACCGAACCACTGCGTTCTTTTTATATACTTTTGTCAGGCAGCGACTTGCTCGAACAACCTACCGTACCTTTCAACAAGTTCACTTATTTGCTCAATCGTGATAATACCCTTTCCTATCGCGACCTTGAGATACTGTCCGTTTACCGCGTCAAACATCATCTCCTGCATGGGTACGAGAGAATTAAGCTCTTCATATGTATACAGCCCGTACATTTCAACGTCTGCTTCCATTGCCTCGGCATCAAACTTCATCGTTTCGGCGTCCACTTCAAAAATATTAAACAATCCGTTTATTCCGCCGGGAATTGAAAGCATTCCATTGACATAATAACAGAGATGACCGTATGTTACAGGACTATATGCTGCGACATTTTCCAAAGTTATGGCAACATCCACAAGAGTTACTTGCACCATTCCGTTTTCATTTTGTTTAAGAAACCTATGCCCTATATATTCCTCCGCATACTTATCCAAATATACATATTTGTTTAAATCAACGTCAAAAAAGCCGTGTTCGGATATAACATCAACTGTTGTTCCGTCCGAAAAAGTCAGCTTTATTACTTCATACTGTTTCAACGCATCGCTGTCTATTACCAATATGGGCGCAATATCAAACGAGCCTGTATAAAGATTCCAAACAAGCAACATTTCTCCGCCTGTTAGATTTTCGACAGGCACTTGACTTCCGTCGGCAAGAGTGATTAAGGTTCCCTCCGCCACACAACTATCCTGTTCCCAAATCGCCACAAGCGTAATATCGGACGTCACCGGAGTGCTGAAATTATATTCCGTTGTTTGTCCCGACAAAGCCCAATACTTGAAGGTGAATCCGTCTTTTGTCGGAGTAGCGGCAGGTTTACTTACAGTTGAACCGTAATTGATTGTTTTATTGGGAAACGAACCTGAACCTCCGTCAAGATTGAAAGATACAGTATAAGTGTTGATTCTCCAAATTGCATACAGCGTCAAATTGTTTGTAACGGGCAAATCCAAATTATATGCCACGTTTGAAGTAGGAGAAGTCGCCCAAAACTCAAACGTATAACCTGTTCTCTCGGGCTGATTTTCGTTTAACATTTTTTCAAAATCACTTACACAATCACCCACATTGAGAATAATAGTTCCAGGAGCCGCAGTTCCCCCATTAGAATTGAAACTTACAACTCGATTAAAATTTTCCCAAACAGCAATCAGAGTTATATTTTCGCTGACAAGGTTATTCCAATTATACTCTTTAGTCAAATCAGTCGATAAGGCCCAATATTTGAAATGATTTCCTGCCTTAGCAGGCTTTGCTGACGGTTCTTCTATTTTTTCAAGCCGATTAATCGTTATGTCAGGGAAATCTCCGTAACCTCCATTTAAATTAAATGTAATTGTACATATTTGCGTCGTCTGCCAAACAGCCACTAACGTTATATCTGACGTCACCGGAGTGCTGAAATTATAATAAGAAGCTTGTCCTTCCGGCGCCCACCCTGCAAACGTATATCCAACCTTGCTCGGGGAAGTAGGTCTGCTTACCGTCGAACCGTTTGCAACCAACACTTGAGTATTAAACGCCCCGACCCCTCCGTTTAAATCAAACGTTACAACATAATTGTTTCCGATTTCCTGCCATACGGCTTCAATCACAATATTATTTGTAATTTCGGTGTTCCAATTGTATTCTTGATTTAAATTCGTAGACAAAGCCCAATACTTAAAAACATATCCTGCCTTATTCGGCTGTTCAATAGGTTCGTCAATCTTAACGCCATTAGGAATACTTATTACATAATTCGTACTTGCTCCGCCGTTAAAATCAAAAATAACATCGCAATCCGGTATCCATTTGGCATAATAGGTGACATTATTCTCTGCTGTTGCAATATTTTCGGCCGCAATTGCAGTTCCTGTAAAATCATCGTTTTTATACCAGCCGCCAAAAACATATCCTTCACGGGAAGGGGCAGATATACCGTTTACGGCATTAGGTTTGGTAATACTCGCTGATGTTTTAGTGAACGAAACGACATATGATTTATCTGCCGATAATTCGCAACCCCATATTACAGGACGTTCGATACTAATCCAATCCGAATAATTCCAATAATTGTCCCAAGTAGACGGGTCTCTGTCTAAATCGGTGTATACTGTTAATCTCTCCCCAAATGAAAGTATCCCGGATGAAACGTTGGTTACAGTGCTTGGAATCGTTAAACTTTCCAAATTATAGCATTGTTGAAAAGCATAGCCGTTTATATAATTTAAATTGCTATAACCCTCAAAAGTAATTTTTTTCAATCCTGAACAATTAAAAAACGCTGCATTTCCAATAGATTCAACAGTAGACGGAATTACAATCTCAGTAATCCGCTCTTGTTGAGAAAAAGCTTCAGAATTAATTTGAGTCACTTTTCTGTTGGCAATTATTGTCGGTATCCTCAAAACACCTTCATAATTAACATTTAAACCGTCAATTTTAATTTCATCGTCCGATAAAATAGTCGTATTGAATATGTCTGTAGTATATCCAACTTGTTTTACAGCTTCATACGCATTTAACTTTTTTACAACGCCTTTGTCTATTTTTATATTGTCGGCGCTATTGATTATTATTGATTTCAGCTCACTGCCCGTTAAAGTAGGGTCAAGTGATAACAATAGCGCAGCAACACCCGTCACATGGGGAGCAGCCATCGACGTGCCTGACATGTAATGATAACCGTTAGAATAATGATTACTGTTACAATTTCCTAAAGCACACAATTCGGAAGGATAGGTACTTAATATGTTTCCACCTGGCGCGTAAATACTAAAATACTGTTATTATTATAAAAATCATATCCTTCAACAACATTAACATTCAGGTCGCTATGATTAGCAATCCCACTATCAATAACGCCAACTCTGATATCACTATTTCCAGTCGTTAAATTCCAAGCATTAATTAAATCAATATTATTTGTTCCTGTAACTGACCATTGAAGTGCTAAATACGCATCATTACTAAGAGCATCACTACTCACTATCATATCCGGTCCAACATGAAGAACTTCCGGAAAATTATCGATAACAGAAATAATATTCAAAACTTTTTCTTTTCCGCTTTCCTTAAGAGTTGCTTTTAATATTTGATGAAATGGATTTTCATTATAGTATTGCGCAAGACTTGGAGCAGCATTTTCATCAATTAATCCGTTTCCAGTGATGTATTCATATGGAAGAGCAGTTAACTCGCTTACCGCGGCAATACCAACATTTTCCAATTTAGTCAAAAGGTCTGAAGATATGCCAGAATATTGACTATACGTTTCCTGTAAAACAATAATAACATTATCTTCTGAATATTCATCTTCTATAGAGGTCGAACTGCGAATTTTATAATTATCAGTAGTTATTACATTTGCTTCTGCCATCAAAGGATTCTTGTTATAGATAAATACTGCAATAATAAACGCAAATAACAGTATTATCAAAATTGAAACAAACCTACCTCTAAAAGCCGTCTTATTCATATCTAGTACTCCTTTAATTTTTTATTCATATTTAAATAATAATAAATAGGGCCTGGTATATTGTATTATTATTTCATCTAAAATTAAGTATTCTATACTAGTTCCATACGAGATAAATGAACAATCTAATTCAACAGCAAAATAGCCATTGTAATATCCATAATAATTTATAGATAAATTTTCATAGTTGCCCAATGCATTGCCGTTAGAATCATAAAATATTTCTTTATTTAATTCAAAAAAATTCCTTCTTATATCATTTGATATTTCGTCACTTAAATCAGGACAACCATGTTGCGGTGCGAAATGACTATCGCGCCAAGTCGTTGAATCATAAGAATCCCCCAACCAAACTATTCCGTCTTTAAAAAATATAATAGACATCAAATCATGTTTAGACAACCCTTTCATTTGATATACTGTTGATATACTGTAAAAAGCCCCCGCCCCACGGACCTCACCTTCAATTTTCATAGTTCCAACAAAATCCATGTCTCTTTGCGCCTCGGACTTGATTAAATCTATTGCCGTTTTTTTCTCTGCGTTTTGTATTTCAGCAATACCATTTTCAACTATGGAAACCAAATTATTATGCCCCGCGTCATCGTAAAAATTATTTGCCAATTTAGTTTCCAAATATATATTGAGCTCTTGAATTGCAACGTATTTATATTCTTCAAGCTTTTGCTTTTCTAATGGAATAGTTGAACAACCTGAAAGCAGAAAAACAATCAACAATACCAACAAAAACGCTAGTCTTTTTCTCATGAAAATTCACCCCCGTAAAAATTATTATATTATATTATATTATATGCTAAGCAAATCTCTTGTTGTTTAAAAAATTATGTACAATACTTATATAAAATAGTCAACGTTATTTAAAACGTTACTTAATCCGCCACCGATTTTCGAACCAAATAATTTTTTATCAGCCTATTCTTCCACCGACAAGCAGTGCTGTTCCAAGCCATTGCACTCCCGACATTAAACACACACTTATTACGCTTATAATTTACAAATCCGATACAACCATACCCACCACGAGGGCACTGCACCGTTTATTTTTGTTATATCCCAAAATACCAAAGTTGCGCAACAATCGTGTATTTATTATAACCTCATGAAAGAGATTTGTCAAGGTCGAGTTTTGGAGATTAAATTCGTATATTGTCGTCACCTTTACAAGAGCGACTTCAGAACTGTCGGCGGATTACTCCTATTTCACAGAGACGAGCCTTAGCAACACCAAACGAAACAACATCGCTAATGCCAATGTCAATAAATAAAAATCTTGATAATGTGTGAGATGATATTTTCTGCAACAAGTAAATGGTTGATAAATTTTCATATCTTATCCTTGTCAATTTATCTTGCACATTATAATTTCTATGCCTGTAGTCGGATAATAAAAAAGCACATCTCCAATCTCAACTTTTGTTACAACTGCTGCAACGCCGGTTGTAATATCATACATTATCACTGCATAGTAACCATTATAGTTACCAAAATATTCTAAATTTAGATTTTCAAGTTTAATATTATTTAAATAACTATATTCTTGCTTGATTCGCTGCATTATCTGCATAGATAAAGACGATACAGAAAGTGATTCATTTTGACCAACCAGATAAGCCATAGTAATTAAATCTTCTTGAGAAACTTCTCCGGCATCATACACTTCTTGCAGTGCAAAAAAACTTATAGAAGTGATTTCTTCCATTGCTTCAACAAAATCCATGTCTCTTTGTGCCTCGGATTTGATTAAATCTATTGCCGTATTTTTCTCTGCGTTTTGTATTTCAGCAATACTGTTTTCAACTATGGAAACCAAATTATTATGCCCCGCGTCGTCGTAAAAATTATTTGCCAATTTAGTTTCCAAATATATATTGAGCTCTTGAATTGCAACGTATTTATATTCTTCAAGCTTTTGCTTTTCTAATGGAATAGTTGAACAACCTGAAAGCAGAAAAACAATCAACAATACCAACAAAAACGCTAGTCTTTTTCTCATGAAAATTCACCCCCGTAAAAATATTATTTTTTCTAACTCCTTTAATAATTAAAATCAGGTCTTTCCCAAACAATTATAGGCGGGCCACTATATTTTACAACAATCCCGGCAACGACACACTCTAACTCTACGGCAGGAAAATCGGCATATGCATCGATTATTTGAACAACATAACAATTGCCATATTGACCATAATAATGTAAAATTGAAATATCTTCAATTTTTTTATTTGGATAATCAGAATCCTTCAATGATTCTAAATATAACTTCTTAATAGCATATTGTATTTTGGATTCTAATTCTTCCACTTCAAAATTACAAGCAGCAATTTTTTTAATTTCATTTACCGTAAGGATTTTATTATTATATGCCTCTTGTAATGAAAAGAACTGACCGACCGATTCCATAGGTTCAACGAAATCCATGTCTCTTTGTGCCTCGGATTTGATTAAATCTATTGCCGTTTTTTCTCTGCATTTTGTTATTTTAACAATACCATTTTTAACTATGGAAACCAAATTATTATGTCCCACGTCATCGTAAAAATTATTTGTTAATTTAGTTTCCAAATATATATTGAGCTCTTGAATTGCAATATTTTTATATTCTTCTAGTTCTTTCTTTTCTAATGGAATAGTTGAACAACCTGAAAGCAGAAAAACAATCAACAATACCAACAAAAACGCTAGTCTTTTTCTCATGAAAATCACCCCCAAAATATTAATATAGTTTATTGTACTGCTTTTTTAAAAATTAGTCAATCATAAGGCAGCCGATATAGAACTTAAATTGTCGTTTGTCAATTAAATTAAAGTAAAAGAGATTTGCCCAAGCAAATCTCTTTTACTTTATAAACCCAAGACCGAAAAAAATCTTTCTTTTTGTAAAACTTCATTCAGCCAATGGCTCAATTTTTTTACTGTCGAAAACAGTTCTTCAATATTTAAAGAACTTATTTCATGTATATTAAGACTGCTTAAATCATCAATATTATATTTCATGTCTTTTAAAACATTAATTATATCGTCAGTTTCATGTAATTTATTTAAAAATATTCCTAACTCTTCCAAAATCATTGCAATCATACTTTTATTGAAATTGCTGTATTTAAACGGGCGATAATCGGAATTAAATTTTGAAAAGATTAACTCAAAAACAATAAAGTCTTTTTCATAAAAATAAATCGAATCCTCCTTAAAGTGCAAATTTTTGTATTTTCCCTTTTGCAATTCAATAAAATATGTTCCGCTTATTTCATTCTTTAAATATGCTTTCATTTAAAACCACCCCAAAAACTTCCTTACCGCAAGGTTTAATGTTGTTTGTTGCATTTACCATAACTTAAACTCTTCCGCAATTTCTCTTATCGGTTGTTCTTCGATTTTGGCGTTATTCAATAAACTTTCTTCGGTAGGATAAGTGTCACACGTTCCGTCTTCTTTGTATAACTCTATTTCCTCGTCGTTGCCCGTTCTGACAATTTCGTATTCTTTTCCTCTGAATTTAAAACAAACTCTTCACCCATTTCAATCAAAAGTTGAAAATCTCTGAAATTCACTTTGCTGTGGTTTTGTATTTTCTCATCCAGTAAAGTTTCTTCCTCATCCCTCGTCAAACTTTTTCCTTCCGCAAGTTTTTTGTGGATTGCCATTCTTTTTTTTTAAAAGTTTAATTTCGTATTTTCCCATAATTTTATTTACCTTTAACTCTGCCCGGCAGCTTCGTCAAAACGCCTGCCACTTGCCCGGCTCGGGAGATTGCACAACCAATTTAACCAATTTTTTTGTCAATTTGAAATTTACTCGGCAAATCTCTTTTTGTTTAACAAAAATTCTGTTAAAATATTAACTGTAGCTTCATACATTTTGAAATAATAAATAAGTTTATTATATTTGTCATTCCCCATATTTTCTTCAAGTATCTTTATTTTGGCAATTTGATATTCATCGTCAACAAATTCCATACAACTATGTCCAATGAATTTAGAATATTTACCTTCAAGAACTTGCTCTACGATACCTGACAAAAACGTATTATCTGCTATAAAATCATAATCATCAAAATCACGTAATGGCTGAGGAATATATATGTCATAATATTCGCGCAAAATTTTTAAATCTTTTTGCCTTAACATTTAATAAACACCTCCGTTGAATACAAGCTACTGCTGCACAAACTAATCCACACGTTGCCTTTTGCGACTTTAAGGAAAAAAATAATACTCTTGTAACCCTTGAAATCCATTAACCCTTCCGCGTCATAAAAATGCTTTATACTAGCTTCGTCTCTACTTAAATAATATAAAGCGTTAATTTTGTCATGTCAAGAAATAAAATAAAAAAATGATTTGCTCGGCAATCTCTTTTTGTTTTTTATTCGTCTGTTAATCTAAGACCATAATTGACTTGATAATTTTTTCGAACATTTTCATCAGAGTCAAAACTTATCTTTAAATGGTCATTAAATTCTTAAAATATCCGACATCATTTAATATGCTCATGAACTTTCTCTTTGTTTTTTATAAAACGCCTGTTTTTTATATTGTTCTAATTCAGCATTTGAATTATAAAAAATATATACTCCTAAAAATTTACCCCATCCCATTACAAATTCCATACTGTAAATCGGAGTTTTTTTATTTAGCAAATCTCTTTTATCGTATGATTTAATATCTGTATTTCATATTGTTCAAAAAAGTTATTGACTTGCTCTGTTGAAATTAAACCTGCTTCATTATATTCTTTATAACAACTGTCAATTAGCCAGCTATTATTACTGATATATTGAAATTTTAAAATAGGATTTTCGCTATTGTCTTCAGTAATGTAATTGAAATCACAATAATTATGCATTTTTTTGCATTTATTTCGCCATTCACAATATTGAAAATACAGTTCTATCGGACAAATCCAATCGTCATAAAAAGTTTTTTTGTTTACTGTTATTTTCATATGACAATCAACTGACAATTGTACTGCAAGCGAACTACTTTTCAAATCTTTATAATTTATAACAAAATCATCATACAAGATTACTTCTATCATTGTAAGTCTCATATTTTGGAAAGAAACCCATATTTAGTAACCGTAGGTTGTGTACAAGCCTCCCGCCGTCTCCTCCGCTAAGTCTGTACGCTTTGCCGATTGTTTTATTTTAAAACTTTAATTTTGTTTTTGTCAAGAATTTAAACTAAAAAGAGATTTGCGTTTGCAAATCTCTTTTTGTTATACTGAAAATTTTTCAATTATGCAACACTATTTAGATTCTAATAAGATTCTAACATACGAACAAACCAAATCTTCATGAAACTTTGTTTGAAAAGCATAATAACTCCGCATAAGCTGCATTTCAGAATTAATTTCATAAATTTCAATATCATAATGACCTTCTTTATTTACGGCTATTTGTCCCATGCAATTTGAAGTCTCGTGCACAATACATGCTCCATAATCATTTATTACTTCTTTTACAGTCTTTATTCCATTTTGATTAAAAAATCCTTTATTTCTCTGAGACCATTCGCTAATATCATTAAACATATTTCACCTTTTATCCATTATTAATAAATTATTTGCGATATTTATTTAAAATAGATACAACCTCATTTAATAGTATACAGTAATTCCTGACTTCGTCGTTATTTGCATTTCTTTCCAAAATTTCTTTATCTTCCTCTGATACCATATCGCATGGCATTTTTTTCAATCTCCAACCTCCCAACAATCTGTAACATTGCCCTGCAATTTGCGCATCAAGTTCAACAATGCTTTCATTACCGTCCAAATAAAAAACGGCAGGAAATTTTTTATTAACAAAGGTTTTTAACAACACTTTTTCTTGTCTTGATAACAACATATTCACGCTACCTTATTGCATAGTAAATAATTTTACCCAACAATGTTTCATCTTTTAACCCGGTATGATTTTTGTCAAGCAAATTTATTTTAGTTTTGGTTATTTTTTATTAAGGACAAATCATTATCCTTAAATTTATAAAACACATACCAACACATTTGTATTTCTACGCATCCAAAAAATATTTCTTTGTTTTGACAATTAAGTTTATAGACGTCCAATTTAAATTTTTGACCGGAATAATTATCGCTAAATGGAATATTATCCGGATAAATTCCAATAGCATCTATTTTGCTGTCAATTTTGAGCCACAAGTCTTCATACTTCAATAAATCAATATCTTCTAAATAAATCTTATAAAATTCTTTGCCATGCACATACCCGCAAGCAAAATACTCACCAAAAATCTTCATTTATTTTCCTATAACGTAAACAATATAGAACTTAAATGGTCGTTTGTCAATTAAATTAAAGTAAAAGAGATTTGCCCAAGCAAATCTCTTTTACTTTAAAGTTGTTTCATTTTATTTCCGGAGTTTCTAAATCATATATTAACGCTTCGATTCCTTCTTCAAATGTATCTCCTTCTTTTCTTAGGGTAAAATCAAACGCCCCATACATCTTTCCTGATTCAGAAAGCATTATCATAAAATAATCCCGATATGCTTCTCCGATAGGCAACAATGCTTCTCCGATTTTACTTTCATAAAATTCTACATTTTCTTTAAAGTTATCTTCAACGGTCTTAATGACATCGAAATGCAACGTAGTAGTTCCAATAGGTTTTTCAGGAATCGAAAATCGCAAATCTCCGAAATTGCTCAAAACTTCAAGCGCTTTATCAAAAATAAGATACCCCTCTTCTTGATATTTTTTTTCATACTTCAACGTATCTATTTTTCTGCTTTCTGACCAACCGTATTTTTTTAAATATTTCTTCGTATCTTCTGAAAATTTCATCATCATTAACCGCTAACTGTAAATAAAACACCTTTCAATGATATGGAACAATTAGCACACATCCGTTCCATTGCTAATGTTTTTACTCTAACAGTTGTCACAACAAGATTATTAATGCGCGCACCCGCATTTAAAGCATTATTGACAGCATTAAATTCAGCACAATTAGCAACTGCCCAATTTGTCATGCTTGTTTTTGGCATTTGTTCAATAAGTATAACATTTATATTTTCTGAAACAACTCCACTATCGCCAAAATAAATTTGACCTGTTTTTATATCTAAAGCAGCGGCAGTCATAGTAGGTTTTTTCCCCGTTAAACTTTTTAATGTTTTTGCTCTTTCAATTGCGGCATTTTTAGAAATTTCTATCGCTTCATTAAATGCTTTACTATTTCCAGATTTGCTTACGGCATTTGCAATCGCGTATTTGGTAAGGCTGATACCTATGGATACTATGTAAAGCGCGGATGTTATTGCCGCTTCCTGCGCCCAGTTGTCGTGGATATATTCGCCAAATCCGTTCCAGAAGCCTTTTCCCTGCCGCGAACTGCGATAACCGGCTATCGCCGCTCCTGCGCCCAACGACACTGCCGTCAAGCCGAATGTCAATGCGTAGCCCGCCCATATTGCGCCAGCCGCTATCGGAAATGCCAGCGAAAACTCTAAGGTCAATACCGTAGCTACGAACAGCAACAGCGCCGCTGTCGCTTTGCCCCAGTCGCTTCGCCAAAACGCCTGTCACTTGTTTAGCTTAGGAAAACTTTTAAGCTAATGTAAACAATATAGAACTTTAATTGTCTTTTGTCAATTAAATTAAAGTAAAAGAGATTTGCTTAGCAAATCTCTTTTTAGTTATTCTAATTAAAAACTTGATATTTTGTTTTTTCTGCCTTCTTTTTTAATTCTTACAATAGATAAATCTAATGACCCTTCATCTAAATCTCCATAGCTATATGATTTCCCTTTTCCGGTTTCGCCCCACAAATGAATTTCTGGCGGAAGTTCTTTTGTGTAAGCAATGCTAAATAAAATCTTTGCTAACGATATTAAGCCTTCCTTATTTGCTTCGATTTCGAGTAACTTATTACTAGGTTGAGTTATCGTTATAGATGCATTATTTTCCCAAATATACTCAAACTCATCTTCGTTAATTTCAAACTCTATTTTCATTTTTAAATCTCCTATACAAAGAAAATATGAATATTTCCAATCATCTTATATCATCCCGTAAGCAAAGTTGGTTTAAAAGTATATGCAATTCTTGGACATTACATCTATTATGAACCAGCACATTACTATGAAAAACATAGTAAGTATGGAAATCTTTTACTTCGAAGTTGTAGGTGGTTTCGGGGGTTTCAACGTGTTCAGTTTTTAAAGATTCTATTTCAACTTTGCTGCCGTCACTGATAAGCAGATTGTCTCTTTCTTTCAGTTCATTTGCAGGCACAAAGCCTTTTCCGTCTACATAAAAAGGATGTTCCGCAGTGCAAACAATTTCTTCGCCATTAACAAAAACATGATGCCGCTCTTGGGCTTCTAGTAGCGTATTATTTTATTTATTTAGTATAAAAATTAAAGTCTTAGTTTGTCAAATTAATTAAAAAAATAGATTTGCATTTGCAAATCTATTTTTTATCCTATATCCCAAAATGAACAACATATTTGTCTTCTTCTATTGCTTTTCTACACAATTCAATTAATTCTTTTAATTGTTCTTTATATTTGGGCTTACATTTTACTTGTTCTATATTTTTAATAAATTTTTCTAACGATTCAGTAGGCAATATAGTTATTCCATAATAATCAAGTCCCTCACTTAAATTTTTAAAATAACATTTAAAACTTTTAAATCCTTTTAAAAACAAGGGATTATTTAAAACTATTTCATCATCAATATAAATAATGTTCTTGTTTTTTTTGTTTTCATCATATAACTTATTAAATTCTTTTTCAGGGTCAGTAAATTCATTTTTTTTAGCTAAAAAGAAATCATGTAACATTTTACACCTCAAGTAATAAAACCAAAAGAAACAATTATCTTGTTAACTTTATCCATATCAATATACTTTCCTAGATATTTATATCTACGAATATTCGATGTAGCACCATCTACATATTTACTAGCTTTCACACCTCTTTGTACCACCGTATCAGCAAATTTTTTTGCTTTCTCAAAATACCCGGATACATCATTCGGTTCCAAACCTAAACTTGCGTTATGTTTTTTAGCATGTTTAATTAATGACTCCTCTACGGAATCAAAACTTCCTTTTCCCCATTCCCAACACTTATTATGAACCAACACATTGCTATGAGAAACATAGTAAGTATGGAAATCCTTTACTTCAAAGTTATAGGTGGTTTCAGGGATTTCAACGTGTTCAGTTTTTAAAGATTCTATTTCAACTTTGCTGCCGTCACTGAGAAGAAGATTGTCTCGTTCTTTCAGTTCCTTTGCAGGCACAAAGCCTTTTCCGTCTACAAAAAAAGGATGTTCCGCAGTGCAAACAATTTCTTCGCCATTAACAAAAACATGATGCCACTCTTGGGTTTTGTTGCGGAAAAGACGCACCACCTCTTTGTAGCACTGCTCGCCTGTTTCCTCGTCATAGGCAAGCACCTTGTCTCCGACTTCTATTTCTTCTATCGGTTTAAGCGTTTCTTTTCCCGCTTGGTCTAAACATGCTACAAGCGTCCCTGCTTTGAAACATTTCGGAGCTACTCTCTTTATCGCCTGTGCTGCTTTGCTTATGCCGAATGACACCATTGCAAGTGGTCATGCTTATTGCAAATGCGGACGCCCACTCTTCGCTTATGTAATCGGCAAAACCTTTCCAGAAATTTCCACCGCTTTTAAATCCCGCTATTATACCGCCTGACAACAACGATATACTCGTTCCGATTGCCGCAGACAGATAATACGGTACAAATGCCGGGCACATTATTGCCAGAATCGTTGCCGCTACTATTATTCCTATTGCCAACAATTTGCCCCAGTCGCTTCGCCAGAATGCCTGCCACTTGTTTAGCTCGGGAGGGGCGTAGGTCAACGCCGTTTGCGTTTCGATTGTATATTCATTATACAATTCGTTTACGGGGTTTGTCAAGGTCGAGTTTTGAAGGTTCAGGCCGTATATTGTCGCTGCGTTTGCAAGCGCCGTTTCGGGGTTGCCTGAGTCGACGTATCTTTTTGTCTCGGGGCTGTAATATCTTCCGTTTATGTAATACAATCCGCTTTCAGTGTCGTAATATTGACTTTTCCAACGGATTGGGTTGAACTCGGCTACGTCAACGCCGTCTATCTTTGCGTTGTTGAAGTTGCTTGACGTTGCGTTTCCCCACGCGTCGTACTCGTACCGCGCGACCTCGTCCACCACAAAGCCCGCTTGCGCTATGTTTTGATGCGCTCTGACAACCGACCTTACGTTGCCTTGCACGTCTTTGAGGAAATAATAATACTCCTGATATACCTTGAAGCCCATTATCCCTTCCGCGTCGTAAAGATACCTTATGCGCGCGTTTCCTCTGTGCTCCTCTATTATTTTTCCTCCGTCGCGGAAATACTCCGTTCTTTCGTTTCCCTTTGTTTTGGCGTATCTTGTCCCCTGCGCGTCGTACAGATAGCTTGTCTCTCCAATGCTTTTGAGCAGGTTTCCTTTTATTATTGTAGAACTTTAATTTTGCTTCGTCAATGAAATTAAAAGTAAAAGAGATTTGCGTTTGCAAATCTCTTTTTGTAATTTTATTATAAGCTATCCTATATGGGTCAAAATTCATTTCAACATTAAGCCCAAAATGTTTGCAACTTAATCTAAAATAAGCCACATATTGGGCTCGTCATAATCGCAAACTTCTCCTAAAATAGAGTCGCCTATATTATAGTTTACATCGTCTATTTTTTTTGCATAAGCAACCCCATTTTTAAAAATGGCACCGTTAGGGTGATACCTTACAAAATTACCTTTAAATTTACTCCCAATTGGATATTTCAGCTTAATTTTTCTCCATATATCAAAATATTTTCTAGTGCATTCTTTCCATTTCAAATCAAATTTTTCTTTATCAATTTTTGTAATATCACCATCCAACTCATAAAGATATATTTTCCCTTCTGCCAAACAATCATTTATACAGGATATTTCTATATTATCTCCGGAAATAATAATTTGCCGAATTGCATAATTCTCCTTATCTATTTCTATCCAAAATTCTTCATTTTCATATTTAATCATTATATAGTTCATGCTAACCTCCCAGTATACCCGTACTAATAATTCTTCCGGTTAAATCCAAAGCCTCCTCATTTAAAATCACATAAACTCCATTTCTGCCCTTTATAATATTTAACCCACTTACATTAATTTCTATATAATGAGTAAACTTATATTTATTAGGCACATTAATTAATTTTTTAGCTAATTTTGTTGGCGTAGTATTATTTGGAGCTATATCAGTTAAATATTGACCATTTCCATGACGAGCGTCTTTTAAATTATTTGCTTTCAAGGACGGATTAAGTTTATTCGAATTAACTATACCATTTAATCCCTTTTCATTAGTATAATGATATAATGTTAATTTTTGATTAGCCTTTTTGCTTACGGCATTTGCAATCGCGTATTTGGCAAGGCTGATACCTATGGATACTATGTAAAGTGCAGATGTTATTGCCGCTTCCTGCGCCCAGTTGTCGTGGATATATTCGCCAAATCCGTTCCAGAAGCCTTTTCCCTGCCGCGAACTGCGATAACCGGCTATTGCCGCTCCTGCGCCCAACGACACTGCCGTCAAGCCGAACGTCATTCCGTAGCCCGCCCATATTGCGCCAGCCGCTATTGGAAATGCCAACGAAAACTCTAAGGTTAATACCGTAGCTACGAACAGCAACAGCGCCGCTGTCGCTTTGCCCCATTTGCTTCGCCAGAACGCCTGCCACTTGTTTAGCTTAGGAAAACTTTTAAGCTAACGTAAACAATATAGAACTTTAATTGTCTTTTGTCAATCATTTTAATTGTACAATTTATTATTTTAAATCAAAAAAACAACCGAGCAATTTTTTTTGCTCGGCTGTTTTTAAAATTACCTAACAGCTTTCTTAATTGGTTTATCTATAATTTCACTAATATGTGCCAATTCTTTTTGCGATAAAGTAAATTGGATATCAGAACGACGATTTTTTTTTGCTCTCCTTAAAGACATTTCGGAAACAGGAGATTCAGAAAATACAACCGTATATAAATTTGCACCTCTTTTATTGTATATCACTATGTCGGCAATAGATTCAACGGCAAGACAGGTAATGATTCTGCCCAAAAACGTAATTTTGACATACAAATTTGTAATCGTTATTTTTCGGAGCGAAAATAAAACCATGCACATACAAAACAATATTAAAACCGCCAACAACAAGCAACACACTATTAAAGCTGAAATAGGAAATTCATCTGCATTTTTAAAAACCATAACAACGACACAAAGCCATGCCGAAAAGAATAGTGCAAATATTGCATAAAATATTGCCATAGGTAACGAGTAAAATCTTTTCATTATTTCTCCTTTTCGAATATTTAATAAGAATATCTGTAATGAAGTATTCCAACAACATTAGACTTATCTCTGCTTAACAACCACTCAATAAGTTCACCAATTGAACTTTCCGCAATATTCAGTCCTATTCCTATCGCAAAATTTTTTAAACCGTCCCCCAATAAACCGCCAAATGCACCAAACAACATGGACACTCCGACGCTTGTCCATGAAAAATCGCCGCTGATTATTCCTTGTGTTGCCGTTATACCTCCCGAAAGTATACTATTTAATCCTGACTGTACAAAACGAAACACACCAGAGTTTAATCCATTACCTATATTGCCAATAACTGAACTAGAAGTACCAGCAATTCCACCAGTAACTACCCCCCCACAACAATCCTAATGCTGCTCCATCCCAACTCCAACCACCTTGACCGTTTGAAAACGTTAAACCTCCTGCCAAAAACCCAATAATCCCAGTAACTGTCGCGCCCGCAAATACTGCACTACATAAGCAACCGCTGTTACAGATGCTCCTGTTGCACTTACCAATGCCGCCCCTGTAAATCCCGAAGCAAGTGCAGCCCCAATACCAACTCCGGTCGCTCCTGCGGTCGCCACTGTAGCTATTGCTAATGCCGCTATTATAAGGAGACCAATTCCAATTTTCCATCCCCAATGCAGATTATTAAACCATTTAATTGCTTTATTCCAAAACGTCTGCCACTTGTTTGGCTTAGGAAAACTTTTAAGCTAACGTAAACAATATAGAACTTTAATTGTCGTTTGTCAATTAAATTAAAGTAAAAGAGATTTGCCCAAGCAAATCTCTTTTACTTTATAAACCCAAGACCGAAAAAAATCTTTCTTTTTGTAAAACTTCATTCAGCCAATGGCTCAATTTTTTTACTGTCGAAAACAGTTCTTCAATATTTAAAGAACTTATTTCATGTATATTAAGACTGCTTAAATCATCAATATTATATTTCATGTCTTTTAAAACATTAATTATATCGTCAGTTTCATGTAATTTATTTAAAAATATTCCTAACTCTTCCAAAATCATTGCAATCATACTTTTATTGAAATTGCTGTATTTAAACGGGCGATAATCGGAATTAAATTTTGAAAAGATTAACTCAAAAACAATAAAGTCTTCTTCACAAAAATAAATCGAATCCTCCTTAAAGTGCAAATTATTGTATTTTCCCTTTTGCAATTCGATAAAATCTGTTCCGCTTATTTCATTCTTTAAATATGCTTTCATTTAAAACCACCAAAATGATACTATTTTACCACTGCTATTAAAATAACCACCTAAGATTTTACAATAATTAAGATACCACCTTGCATTTTTGTATTTATAACTATATGTGTATTTAAATAAAGACGAATTCCTTGCAGCAAAGTCTAATGCTTTTTGAGTATAATTAAATACGCCAAAACGTCTGCCACTTGTTTGGCTTAGGAAAACTTTTAAGCTAACGTAAACAATATAGAACTTTAATTGTCGTTTGTCAATTAAATTAAAGTAAAAGAGATTTGCCCAAGCAAATCTCTTTTTGTTTTAAGAAAATAAATGATTTTTAAAAGATTAATTCTTACCGCAAGGTTTAATGTTGTTTGTTGCATTTACCATAACTTAAACTCTTCCGCAATTTCTCTTATCGGTTGTTCTTCGATTTTGGCGTTATTCAATAAACTTTCTTCGGTAGGATAAGTGTCACACGTTCCGTCTTCTTTGTATAACTCTATTTCCTCGTCGTTGCCCGTTCTGACAATTTCGTATTCTTTTCCTCTGAATTTAAAACAAACTCTTCACCCATTTCAATCAAAAGTTGAAAATCTCTGAAATTCACTTTGCTGTGGTTTTGTATTTTCTCATCCAGTAAAGTTTCTTCCTCATCCCTCGTCAAACTTTTTCCTTCCGCAAGTTTTTTGTGGATTGCCATTCTTTCCTTAAAAAGTTTAATTTCGTATTTTCCCATAATTACTTACCTATAAGCCAAATTAACAATTCCCAAAAATTCCAATGACCTATTAACCTTTCGCCATTCAACCAACCGTGATAATGAGGAAATTTATATTTGCCTCCATGTATAATATCTTTGTCATATAATGCCAAGCCTCTCCTATCGTAATATCTGTATTGTTTAACGCCTTTACCGGTTATTAAAGTAGTGCGCGAAAACGGCTTTCCTTTTTTAGGCACTGTATCATCGAATATTTTTACATCGGCATAATTTATATATAGTCTTCCTGCCAATGTTCCAACGGCAGAGCCAATATTCAATCCCAAATACAAGCCGTCATAAAGTTCTTCGCCCATCCAGTCTCTCAATGTATCATTTCCCGTAAATCCGGAGATTACTTCGTTGGCTCCTAATGCCGCTGTCCCCGCTCCGACAGTCAGCAATATTCCGCCCATAATCCAACCTATCGGGCCATATCCCATCAGACTTATTCCGGTTATTATCGCGTTTACGCCATTTAAAACCGTACCTAATCCGCCGCCGATTTTGGAGCCCAAAATGTTGCTTACCAGACCTATGCTTCCGCCGGCAATAAGCGATATTCCAAACCCTTGCGCTCCCGGTATAAAACACAAAATTACTCCGAGCACAATTTGCAAACTTGGTACAAGCCATCGCAACCATGTGGGCGCTGCAACGTTTATTTCTGTTATATCCAAGGCTATCGGAGTAACAGCTGCGATTGTATATTCATTATACAATTCGTTGACGGGGTTTGTCAAGGTCGAATTTTGGAGGTTCAGGCCGTATATTGTCGCTGCGTTTGCAAGCGCCGTTTCGGGGTTGCCGGAGTCGACGTATCTTTTTGTCTCGGGGCTGTAATATCTTCCGTTTATGTAATACAATCCGCTTTCAGTGTCGTAATATTGACTTTTCCAACGGATTGGGTTGAACTCGGCTACGTCAACGCCGTCTATCTTTGCGTTGTTGAAGTTGCTTGACGTTGCGTTTCCCCACGCGTCGTACTCGTACCGCGCGACCTCGTCCACCACAAAGCCCGCTTGCGCTATGTTTTGATGCGCTCTGACAACCGACCTTACGTTGCCTTGCACGTCTTTGAGGAAATAATAATACTCCTGATATACCTTGAAGCCCATTATCCCTTCCGCGTCGTAAAGATACCTTATGCGCGCGTTTCCTCTGTGCTCCTCTATTATTTTTCCTCCGTCGCGGAAATACTCCGTTCTTTCGTTTCCCTTTGTTTTGGCGTATCTTGTCCCCTGCGCGTCGTACAGATAGCTTGTCTCTCCAATGCTTTTGAGCAGGTTTCCCCTGTGCCAGGTCATCTCCGTTCCGCCGAAATTCGTGCAGTTGCCCAGATTGTCGTAGGCAAACTCTTTCTCTCCACGCCGCGTCAGTCTCCCGCACTCGTATTCGTAATTTGTCCTCGCTCCGTTTGTTTCCTCCCAATCAAGGCTTCCGTCGGCGTTGTAACCGTAGGTCGTGTACGCGCCTCCCGCCGTCTCCTCCGCTATGAGCCTGTCCGCTTTGTCGTACATGTATTGCGCCTGCTGTCCCTCCGACACGGGATTCTCCCGCGTCAGCCTGCCGCGCGCGTCGTATTTGTTTTGGAAAACTTTGGAGATATTTTCCGACAAACCTAAGCCGTCATAGCTGTATGTTATTTTTTCCTTGCTCGTCGTGCCGTATTTGTACTCGTTTTTTATTGTCAAAAACTCGTATGCGTCCACGTTTATCTGCTTTTCTCCGAGTCTGCCCAGCTTGTCGTAAATATATTTTACTCTCCCTTGGTCTCCCTCTAACGGCATGGAGTTCACATTAAAATACTCTCCCGCCATGTCGTTTGTCGAAATCAATCTCGGCTCAATAAGCTTTTCTTTGTCGTAAACCGTTTCGGAACGCGAAGTATATTCGGCACAGATATACTCCGTCGTCTGTTCGTCGGTTTTTTTCATTTTAAAATCGCCTTTGTCGGAGGAGCTAATGTATCCCGTGCAGTTGTTGAAGTCGTCGTAAGTATAGGTATAGGTGCGGTTTTCAAAGGGGTCGTAAATCTCCGTCACCTCTGCCAAACCTGCGCTTTCTTCAAGCGTCTGCCGCGTGAACACCGTCGTTTTCGCATTGCTTGCCCAGTCGCTTTTTTCCTCCAAGCTGCTCGTTCTTCCGTACTTGTCCGTCGTCACCTTGACTTCGTCCGCGCGCGTCGCGCTTCTGTAACGTCGGGCGGTAACCGTGCCCGCGGCGTAATCTGCTTCGTTTGTTACCAACAGGTTGCCCGTCGTCTGTCCCGACGCTTTCAGAAAAACTTTTGTCAAGTCGCCGGCATTGTTGTATTCAAAATCAAAGCAATAGTTACCCTCCCAATCGGCACCGACGGGCGCGACAGATTTCAGCCTGCCGTTTTGGTCGTAGTTCAGGATGTTTTTGCCGCCCGCGTTGTTCTCGACGCTCGCAATTCTTCTCAACGCCGAGTCGTAGGTATATTGTGTAATCACAGCGTTCCCCGCCGCTTCCGTTCTGCCGTTTACCGCCGTGCTTTTAAGCATTCCCAACGGAGAGTCGAAGGTATCCGTGACTACGTTGAACGGAGTTTTTTGCTCTGTTTTTACGTCGGTTGCCGTCGTTTCGAAAACTATTTGCTCGTCGGTGTCGGGATGCCGCAAGGTTTTTTTGCAAAGCTCTCCGTACGCGTCGTACCCGTACAGCGTCCGGGCGCCGTATTCGTCCGTCTCGCACAGTACGCGGCCTTTCAGGTCGATGTAAGTCTTTGAAAAACTTTCTTTGTGCTCCGGCACGGGCTTGCCCTTGTCGTTTGTCTTTGCAAAACGGTTGCCTTCCGTTACCGTCATCATACAGCTTTCCGTTGTTTCAAGCTCGTCCGATTGAGTCAGAAAATGCGGAATAACGTAAGTGTAAACGTCGCCGTCGGGCGAAACGGTTTCATGAAAATATTGCGCGCGCGTGCCGTTTCCGTAAGCATCCGAACCGAAAACAAGCGGAAACTCCTTTTCGTCCGTGCACAGGATAACGCTGTCCACCTTTCGTTTTTCGGTGCAGTCGCAAAGCGACAAAACAAATTCCGCTCCGTTTGCGGATAGAGACCGCGCCTTGAATCTGCTCAGATACGTTGCCTGCAAATCCTTGTCCGACATATAACAATCTTCGTTTATTTCAAGCGTCTTGTATTCCGATACGCTGTCGTCGCGGTATTTAAGCCGAGTTACCTTGTCAAGCCCCGCCCATTCCGTGCCGTCGGTCAAACAATACCTCGAACTCGGCGCATAACACAGTCTCGCGTCGCCCAGCATAATGTCGGTTTTTGTTCCGTCGGTTAAAATTTCCAATTCTATTTTTTCGATGTCATCATTAGAAATTATAACGGGCACGGACACGTATTGCCACGCTCCCGCCGCACTGCCGTCGACAACCGCAACGCCTTCGTCAATAACTTTGTTCGTCGCGGAGTTTCTTGACGACACGACAACTCTTGCTTTTGGCGACTTTACGCGCTTGTCAAGCCACAGCCAGAAGTTGACGCAAAAACGGCTGTAATGGGGACATTTCGATTTTCTGTACTCTGCGGCGGCCTCAGGCTCGATTATGTCCGTTATGCTGTTGCCGACAAATTTAACAACGTTCTGCCCGTTTATTTTTCTGTTCTGAACCGAGCCGTAAAACGGTAGCTTTGCGCCCGCGATTTTCTCCGTCGTTCTGAGAGAGGTAGAGCTGTCATCGTCCGTTTCGAACACGGCGGTGGTAAACCCCATCGCATTGAAAAAATAAACAATCCGCAAATCGTTTTCGTCGTTATCCGACGCGCCGTTCCTGTACCTCACGACAGTTGCCGCGCCGGCATACCTTTGATAGGACAAATTCGTGCGTCGGACGACGTCGGACGCGGCAACGCTTATTTCGCTTTCGCCCTGAGCGCTTATAGATGCGCTTGGTGCATAACCTTTGACAACCTCGGTAAGTCTATCGGAAGAATAATCGAATTTCAAAGCCGTTTTTTCGGGCAGAGACGCTACGCCGTCAAGCAACCCGTCCTCGTCGTAAGAAAATACCGTTTTGTCCTGCGCGCTCTTTTCTATGCACGTCAGAAAGCCACAGTTGTCGTAAATGAAATTTATTTCGCGCTTGGACGACGAGCCGAGCATACATTTCAAAGTCGAAAGCAGTCCCGTCGACTGCGAGTATTCCAACACAAGGCTGCTTTCCGGCTTGCGGCTGTCGTAAGCCTTGACCAACTGTCCCGACGCGTTGTAGCAGAAAATTTTTTGCACCGACGTATTGACGCCCGATACGGTGCGCGTCATGCGTCCGCCTTCAAAGCACATCTTGTTTCCCGCTTGGTCGCAAATTACAAGCTCGTCGTCCTCCTGTGTCATGACAAGCCCCATGCCGTCAATGTCAAAATATTCCGTGCCGTTGCCAATCGGCTTAAAAATATGCCTCATGCCCGCGCCGTCGGTATATACTTTGTCGTCGCCGCTGTCGGTCACGTACTGCTGAACGTCAAGCTTGAAACCTTTTCCCATATACGTGTCGAAAAAATCGCCGTCGTTTTCACCGTATTTCAAAGCGAATTGCGGATTGAAGCATGAGTTGTAAACGTGGTTCAGGCTCACACCGAAGCCGTTTGCGCATACCGAAGCGTCCTCAGTGCAAAACAGCAGTCTGCCGCTGAACAGGTTGGCGGACGCCGTGCCGTCGCCGCAGTCGAATTTCAGTTCGGTCTGTTCGGTTTTGCTGTTGTCGAAATTTTTGGATAATACCGTCACTTCCAGAGTTGCGGTTTTTTCCTGCGCTCCGCTGTAAGTAACAGTAACAACGGTTTTGCCGTCCGCGCCGTCCGCCGAAAGTGCGCCCGCGGGACTTATTGAATAGTTTTCTGCCTTTTTTCTCGTTCCGTCCGAATATACCGCGTAAACCTCCATACCTCTTTGTTCAAATCGTTCGTCCTCGATATAGACAGTTTTGTAAGGCATCGAGGTGATTTCGATGCCCGTAAGTCCCGTTTTATATACGATTATCGGAATAACTAGGCTTTTTACCGTTTCCCCCTCGACGTAGGAAACCGTAACGAAACTGTCCTCGGGCGTCAAACGGGCTGTTCCGTACGTATAACCGTTTACCTCCCGCCAGATTTTGCCCGAATACTGCGCCGAAATAATCATGCCCGTCGCTACAAAGAAATCACCCTCCACATATTCCGTTTTATCGGGTCTCCGCGATATTTTAAGACCGGTAAGCGCCCTTTCGACAACTTCTGTCGAGCCAATAACAGCCGACGCCGTTTGACCGCCCGCCGTGTAAGAAACAGTCACCTTATCTCCCGCAACAAGCACATGTGGACTGAAAACGCAGTCTGTCGGAGAAATTTCTCTCCACGCCAAGTTACCGAACTGCGCTTCGACCTTTATTCCGTCAGAGCAAAAGTAATCGTTTTCAAGATAAACGGTTTGTTTTGGCGGCTCCTTTATCCTCAACCCCGTGGCGGCTCTTTCCGCAACCGTGACGGGAAACTGCGCGCTGACCGTCACGTTGTTTTTGGTGTAAGTTACGCAAATTAAAATATTTTCCCCAGCGGTCTGAAAACTCGTTGCGGAAAAACACAGTTCCTTAGGCGCTATCGTTCGCGACGTCCCGTTTTCGTAAATTGCTTTGACCGCAATGCCTTTACTCTCGAAATTTTCTCCCTGCACGTACAGCAGCTTGTCGGGGTATCGCGTTATTTCTATACCGCTTAAAATTCGCGATACAACCCGTACCGAGACGCTCGCATGGGCGGCGATTCCGTTTTCTTTGTAGGTTACGTCGACGTTTACCGTTCCGCTGCCTGACAGTATGGAAGGAGTGTACGTACAGTAGTCCGACACGTCTGCGGAACTGCCGTATTCGTAATATGCCGTGACCTTCAAGTTCGGATGAGGAAAACCGTCCTTCAAAAAATATTCCTTGCCGGATTGGTCGTTTATTTCTATTCTTTTCAATTTTCTGTCTTCTACTTCAAAATCGCTGCTGGCGGTTACTACGTCTTCGCAAGACAGAAAAGCGGACACCTCGTTTCCGTACGCGTCCGTCACCGTCCCGTTTTCCGGCTCTTCACCGTTTAAGAACATTACTGCCGCGTCAACCGCCTTTTCCGCCAGCGTTTCGTACCCGAAAGGTACTGTCATGCTTTGCAAGCCGTCGCGTATGTTGACAAGCGTTTCCTTGTCGTCGCCCGCCCCCGTAACTATAGGTATATTTCCCGCGTCGCAGCCCTCTCTGCACAGCCCTTCAATAATACCCGACGGAACAACGTCGATAAGACCGAGAATGGCGGACACGCCTTCTCCCCAGCCGTAAGAGTCGACAAGCTCCTTTCCCGCTTCAAAATCAATTCTGTCTGTGTAGACAGGCTCGGTTTCTTCGAGCGTGCCGCCCATATAAGGCTCCAACACACTCATAGCCCCGTTCAGTATTTCCATATGATTCGCATTGCCTGCAATTCCGCCGTAAATTTTTACCTTATGCGGCGTTTCGCAAGAATCCAAATTAAGACTGTCTCGAATAAACTCCGCCTGTTTTTCGCCTATGGCGCGCCAATCCACTCCCGCATAGAAATCTACGCAACTCATGTCTTCCGTTTTTTCTCCCAAAAGCGCCACCAAAATGCCGCTGTCCTTAGCCGTATTGAGCGCCGAGACAACGCCGCTGCTTACAGGCCAAACGATAATTGCGCCACATCCTTCGGCTGCCATTGCTTCAATCTGTTCTGCTTGTTTTTGTTCTTCGTTGTCCGCGCAAAAGAACAGCATTTCGCATCCGTATGAAAGCAGCCTCTGCTCCAATGCGTTTCTTATTCTTTCCGTGTATGACCATTGCGCTAAGGGCAAGGTCACGCCTATTTTAAAACCGTAATCCATAATAAACTCCTTTTTGTTTTTTATTTAACATTAACACTCAAATGTTGACACCTATATGTCATATTTAACCTTTCTGTCCAAAAAAATTTCAATTTAAATAAAAAACAGCCGCTTTGCCCGACGGGCAAAGCGGCAAAATGCGATTTATCCATTCAATTTTCTACAAACCCTGTATTTTCAAGGCATATCTCCTGTTTTGTGTTCAAACATTTTATCTTTTCCTTGTTTTTGCCGTTACGAGCCGAAACAAGTGAATCAGCGAATGCCAAACTGTTTTAAACACTTGCCATTTTAGCGAAATACACTCCGCACAAAACTAAGTTTTGTGCTACGCGTAATTCGCTTCGAGACGTCATGAAATATAGTATCTTCCAAACATTGTAGTTGTATCATGTGACCTGACGGCGCATGATACAGACGGAACAACACTTTCCAAATTTTATTTCTCATCGGGATTTTCCCATACTCTCTGCGTATAAGTCTCGTCCACCATATCGCTGATACCTGCCAACAGCATAATGATTCCTTGCACTTTATGCGGTTGGATAATATAAACACCTTTTTGCTTCTCATCTTCTACAACCACATCAGCGGCCAGCAGGGGCTTCATATGATGATATACTTGTCCCGTCGAACCAAAACCGCACTTCTCCACAAGCATTGTCACTGTCTTGGGTCCGTGAAGTATCTCTAACAATATCGCAAGCCGGTTTACATTCCCTATACAGGACAACACCTTACTTGCAACACCGCTTTCGATTAGGGGCAGTAATTTATCGATGGGAACGGCATTTCGTATCCAGTTAGACTGCCGCCGAGCAGAATTATACACCCCGAAGTAGCTCACAAATCCGGTCACTTTTTTTTCCTCGGTTTTATAGCACAATTCCTCCATCATTTTACTGAGACGGCTGTCCGGATGCATCTCACGCATTACGTGTACCCTTTCCAACTTCTCTGTCGACGGCTTGTTAGGAATCACCATCGTTCTTAGCTCATCAAACTGTGAAGATGTCATACTTTGAAGGCTTTTTATTTGTTCTCTTAAAGAATCAATCTCTTTACCATAATCTCGTTCCATAATTTACTCCTTATAATATTTTTTTGTTTTTCGGAATTCCGTAATTCCATTATACATCAAGTGCTAAGAAATGTCAATATTTTTTTAAATTTCGGAATTTTGCAAATAATTCGTATCAGAGCAATATGGGTACCGATTTGCTTGATAACAAAATTACACTTAATTACATTTTTTTAATAATAAAATCTCTTTTTAACCAAATTTGTTATTTTAGCCTAAAAGTCGTTATTCTATCGCAACGAACTATTTTCGACTGTTTGTATTCTTGCCAATAATCCGTCTGAGAACCGTCAATCTTGAGCGATGTATAGTGGCTTCCCTTGTAATTGTTCTGTAGTTTTTAACAGTCCGCGCGACAACGTCGCGCGGACTGTTTTTATTACTTTTTTCTTACAATTTTTCCCTCAAAAACAGCTTCAAATTCTTCTATTGTGCCTTGCACCAATAAATCTTTTTGACAAACGCAATATATGCTTTTAGTTGGAAATTTAAATACAATATGATACCAATCGCCAAAATCAAAAATACATTTTACATTTTCAGCAGTTTCATATTGATTACATTCATCACTTGAAAATTCTATTATTCCGTTTTCAATAACTATTTTTTGGGGAATTGACTTATTAAATACTTTTAAAGGCGCATTTATTTCCGGAATAAAAGCAAATACTGTCATAATTAATGGTGCAATTATAATTAATAAAATTGCCCAGTGCCAAAATATTGCAGCTACACACGCAATAACACCTACAATTAAAGTTAATATTAAACAAGCAAATCCCGCTCTTCGAGAGCTATAATTTTGTAAATATTTTTTACACTTACTTGAAATTTCGCCTTTAAATTCTATCATAAATTTCCTATTGTCAATGGTCTTCATCTGTCGTAGGCAAAGAAGCTTGTTCCGTAGCTGCCCCAGCTTGTAAGTTGGTCTTTCCAATACGAATCGCCGTATCCATAGTTCCGGCTTGACCTCAATGCTCCCGCAGTGAACTTAGTTTTCTTTATTGTCAATATGTAAACATAAACAGCTTACAAACTGCTTATATTTACATACTACCATAAACTTCCTCAAAATTCACTTATGTCATTATTAAAATCTTCAGTATGTTTCTGATAATGCCTATACAACATTATTTTAGACCAATTTTTAAAAGCAAAAATTAAAGAAATTAGAAACAAAATGAAACCAACAACTCCAATGACAAATCCAATAATAAATACGCTTTCACGACGTGCCAAAATAGCTACTATCCCACCCGCTATGACAGTCAGCAACGAACCAGTAATAAATCCTATAACTGATAATAAAAGTCTTAAATATTGTTTTTTTGTCAATAACCGCCCTTGTTTTTTCATCCATTCTTCTTCATTCATAAAATTTTGCTCCTTACCATAACCAATCTAATAATGCCTTTGAACCACTCCGTAAACCGTTCATAATTGCAGATATTCCAGCTTTATAGAGTGTTTGCATGACCATTGCATTATCCAGTAATCAACATATGCACTCTCCCATATAAGCCTAATCTGTACTTGGTCTTTCCAATATGTAACACCGTATCCGTAGTCCCGGCTTGACCTCACTGCTCCCGTTGTAGGATTGTACTCCTCCTTTTCGGTTATGTTTCCTCCGTTGTCGTAGGTATAACGCCATTCGCTGCCTATTGCCAAGTTCGTCTCTTTCGTCAGTCTGTTGAGGCTGTCGTACTCGTAGCTTAACCGTCGTAACTTATTTTTTTGACGTATTACCTTGAATTTGAATTTCCATCATGTATTTACAATTTACTATTGAGTCATAATTTCATTTATTTTCCTGATATATTTTTTATAATTTAACCCTAAAGTGAAAACCCATGAATCATTCATATAAATCTTATTCACTTCTTCATTAATTAAATAAAATACAACAATCATATTAACATTGTTAAAGTAAAGCAATTCTTCTTTTTTATATTCTTCTTTTGTCTTTCCAACAATTATGAGCGTTTTAAATTCAGAAAAGTTTGAATTATTAGTTTTTTCTTCTAAAGATTTCAAAACTTTTATTATAGCATCTTTTTCTATAAATTCATCCCAAAAAATCAAGTATCTTTTTTTAGCTAAACAATAACAATTTAAATCGCAATCAACTTTATTTATTAACGGATAATTTTGAATAAGTTTTTCTTGAATGTCCATTTCCTATTCTCCTTTAAAATAATAGACATAATACTTCAGACATTGAAATAATAGGGACAAATTCGCTCCAGTCATTTTTTCTTGCCAAATTAACTGCTCCTGACAAACCTGCTCCAACAGTTGTTTGTAATAAGATTTAGTAAATACACTTAAAAACTTTTTTGGTTGGAACCATCCGGGATTTGTAGGAACTATGTTACCGCCTAAAGAGTTTCCTGCTAATGTGGTTGCAAAATTCAAACCTAAATCAATAGCTGTTTGCGCCCAATCCACTTGTTCTCCCCTAATAACTGTTTCAAGTGTATCAACACCAGTTTCTGGTTATATTTCCTCCATTGTCATAGGTATACCGCCACTCCGCATTTCTTGCCCCGTTTGTCTCTTTTGTCAGTCTGTTTAGGCTGTCGTACTCGTAACTTATGTTTTTGCCCGTGTCAAACACGTTCTTTATTTCGGTAAGTTAAAAGTAATAATTATATCTCCGTTATTTACTTGCATGGAATTAACTTAAACAGCCAAACTTCCGCCGTATATGCAAGGCACTAAATATATTCCAATTGAAATTGCCAAACACCAATTACTTGACAAAATAGGCTCAAAAACATCGGGAAATATCCATAGCAAGAAATACATTACTATTGCAACAAGAAATATTATGAAATGGATTATTACCGGAATTATCTTTATATAAAGTAAAGGATTAACATCAGTATCCTTAAACGGTAATTTTCTCAAAACAGAATTCGGTTTGACATAGCCTTTTTTAGGACCGTTTCGACCACGTCCGTTTGCAAAATCATTGAACCTCCAACCTGCTCTGCTGTCGATTTGAGTCAATATACTTATAACCAACCCAAAAAACGAAAAAATAAGCAACGAAAATAAGCAAAAATAATACATAATATTACCTCATTGCAAAAAATCCAATAATCGGTTTAAACCTAAGGAAATCAAACCGCTCGAAGCTGTTGTTGCCCATATGGTTATTACACTTTTAGTAAAGTTTTTAGTTACAATTGAATTTATTGCCGTATTTATTGCCTTTCTATACAGTCTATTCACCGATACCATTTGTTTGCTATTGGCTCCGTACCTCTGCGCTGTGGTAATCAAGGCTCTCACTCCTTGGTCGGCGCGTCCATCGAGATTTTCGGCAATCACTTTCATGTTTCTTGCTCCGGCTTTGCTTAAATAACCGGAAATTACTCCCAAGCCGGTTGCAATCAAAGCTCCGCTCCAAGTCATGTCTTCACCGTGCAAAATGCAACTCACTGCATATTGCCCGAAACCGGACGCTCCTCCTGCCAACATCGAACCCCAAAGCGGTATACCGCTGGCTGCCAGCAAAACCGAACCCGCCGCCAACGCTCCGTCAATCAAAGCCTGCCAAATACTTATGTTGTCCCAACCGTATTGCAGTCCTTGACCTACCACACTCATTCCTACGCCTATACCGAAAGCTACTACGGCGCCTACAAGTAATGATATTGCAAAGTGTCCTGTCGGGTCGACATAAGATATAGGATTATTCAGACAGTAAGAATATAAATTACATCCCTCAGGAATGTTAAATCCGGATTCCATCCCGACCGACGGAACGTCGGCGTTGAGGAAACGACCTGTGGTGTAGTCGTAGAAACGGGTTGTAAGGT